>Ga0155267_1005_pt1 | contig 42494 bp, 37 predicted proteins | sample RifCSPhighO2_02_FD_106235 | JGI IMG/M metagenome (GOLD analysis project Ga0155267, IMG submission 106235) | Planctomycetes bacterium RIFCSPHIGHO2_02_FULL_50_42
CAGGATGTATCAACTGGTAAAAGACGTCGACACGATGGTCTTCCCCACCAGTCCATAGCCTCGTAGGGGCAGACTTCCGTGTCTGCCCATTTGTAATCACCACATCTATCGGGCCTTACCAAATGTAGCGTTGGAGCTTGCTCTCCGCCTTAGGCGGATTGAACGTGGCAGCAAGCTGCCACGCTACACAAAAATATTTTTTACCGTATGGTGCGCCTCGGCGCACCATATACTTTTATCGTCATTGCGGGGGCGTAATGTCTATGAGATTGCTTCGCTTCGCTCGCAATGACAAAAAGTAGTCACAGGATGTGTCTGGACACACCATTCCACTATCCTCGTATATTTCCTACACTCCTACCAACAACCCCATTGACCAGCAAAAGACTGATGGGGTATTATTTTGTTGACCGCAGAGCTTTAAGGGGAGATTCTATCTAGCACTTAAAACCTAGGTTGTCCTCGTGTATAATGAAATAGGTGCCTTTTTAAAGTTAAATAAAATTCTATTTGCATTTTAAAATGCAATAACGGAAATGCTAAGAGAAAATATAGAAAGAATTTTAAGAGAATACCCTTCCGCAAAGAATGAGCCTTTCTCGGGACATGCTTTAGCTCACTTTTTACGCCACGATTTCCCAAAGGATTTAGAGAGTTTAGTCGATAACCCAAATAGATACAAATTTACTGGCTCGGCCGGTCAAGGGACTTGGGCTAACTGCCCTTGGGTTGCAGTTTTTGATATTCTTGTTACAGAGTCGGCACAATCCGGTTATTACCCTGTCTATTTATTTCAAGAAAATATGAAAGGAGTGTACCTTTCTTTAAATCAGGGTGTAACAGAGATAAGAGAGAAATATAAAGATAATCCGAAGCATGTCTTAAAAATACGGGCATCAGATTTTAGAGCGCAAATCGGACCTAGTCTTGAGGAATTTCAAGATACACCAATAAACCTAGCAATTTCATCAACTTCAGAGCTTGCAGCGTTCTACGAAGTTGGTAATATTTATGCGCAATATTACAATTCTGACAATCTACCCTCGGAAGATCAACTCATATCAAATTTCAGAGATATGCTGAGATTATATGAGCTCCTCAGCTATAACGAAAATATTCCGACTGCATCGTCTGTGAGAGAACAAGACGAACCATATATTTCAAAGGGTACAGAAGACCTTAGGAAGTTACGAGAACACAAAAGGATAGAGAGAAATGTAAAATTATCGAAGGCAGCAAAAAAAAATCATGGCTACACTTGCCAAGCATGCGGTTTTAATTTTGCTAAATTTTATGGCCTATTGGGTGAAGAATTTATCGAAGCACATCATCTGACACCTATATCCGAGTTGAAGGGCCAGCGGGTTACACTTGATCCGGTTCATGATTTTGCAGTTCTTTGCTCTAACTGCCATAGTATGATTCACAGATTTGAAAAGCCAGAAGATATAGAAGCCTTTAAAAGGATCTTGCGCCAGCGAAATATCAATTAACACAACGTTAGAGAAGTAGGTGGGTGCTCAGGGCTTTAGCCCTAGGTATGGATTGTAGATATTAATTCACACAGGGCTAAAGCCCTGCGATCCTCTCCCCATAAAATTCGTAGGGACACAACATATTGTGCTCCTATTCTTATTAATCCAAATTTGTGCTGTACTACGCAGGCAGTGAGATGGTCTTTGATGTGCCGGCGTAGCAGTCCTTGTAATAATCGCCGGAGGCCTGCAGTTTGTGCAGGTTTTCAAGCACCTGCAGGAATACCTGGTCCCAGTCCTGGCTTACCCTGAGGGCAAACATGGAGTTGCGCGGGTCGCCGGTCTCCTGCATGGACGTCCTGAACCTCTTGCGGATGCTGTCTCCAGCGTATACATGGTCATATACGTACTGCATGCCGTCTACAAAATCGTCCAGGGTCATGTCAACAAACTTATGAACCACGTTGGCAGTTTCATAGTAGACCCAGTCCTCGGGGAAATTCTTGCGGAAGAGCCTCTTCTCCGAATCAAGCCGGTAGAAAAGTGGCGTCTTGGGGAATGGACAGTCAAGACCGTAGGTCAGGATGTCCACCTTGCAGTCGTACACAAAATCAACCATTTTCTTGAACGAATCCTTGTCGTCGCCGTCGGCGCCGAACACCACTGAGGCCCAGACGATAAGACCCGCATCGTGTATCTTCTTTATGCAGTCCTTGTAATTGGTCGCCCCCAGTTTTAGGTTCACCCTCTTGCCCATCTTTTTGAGGACCTCCGGGTTGGTGCTCTCAATACCGACCAGGAAGCCGAAGTTGCCTGACTTTCTCATCAGGCTGAGGGCCTCTGCGTCCTGTGAGATATTCAAGGCTGTAAAGCCAAGCCAATCCTTCTTAAGGTCTCTCTCAATCATCCCCCTGAAGAGGTTCTTCGCCCTTTCGGCCGAGCGCGCGCCGTGGCCGTAGAAATTGTCCTCGGCGAACATAAGTCCCTTATAAGTCGTGGCCGCCATCTCATCGAGCACGTCCTCGTAGGGCCTCTCCCTGAACTTCTGTCCCTGGAAAGTGGGCACGCTGCAGAAATCGCAGCGGTTGGGACAGCCCTTGGTGGTTATTATAGAAGAGAACTTGTAGCCGTACTTCCTTCTCATAAGTTCTCTGTCGGGATATACTCTTTTTAGCACTGAGAGGTGCGGGAGGCCGCCGTCATAACGTCTCTGCAGCTTCCCGTTTTCAAAATCCTTTATGACCTGCGGCCAGACGGTCTCCGCCTCGCCCGTAATAACCGTGTCTGCGTACTGCAGGGCTTCTTCTGAGGACACAGAGGTGTGTATGCCGCCCATAATTGTGGTACAGCCGTGTTTCTTCGCCGCCTGGGCAATCTTGTAGGCCCTTGGGGCCTGATAGGTGAGTGCGGTTATTGCTACTATATCCGGGGGGGCAAAGGTTATGTTCTCTTCGCTGTCATCAAGCGCCAGCTCCAGGTTCTCGTCAACGACGTCAAACTCCCAATCATCACCCGGTGTGAGGGCAGCAATGTAGGCCAGATTCAGAGGCATCTGGACTATTACAGATATGCTTTCCTCGCCGTGACGTCCTGGAGGATGAGGGTTTACGAGCATTATCTTCTTCATAACCTTTATCTCCCGTTCTCTAAAATCATGTTTGCGACCCGCCAGCCCGAAGACACGACGGCACAGACACCGGGTCCCGGGTTGGTCCAATGTCCCGCCATGTAGAGGTTATCTACCGGCGTCTTATTACTTAGCCTGCCCGGTCCCGTCTGGTCCAACGTTACGGCCCACCCGTATGCAGCACCCTTTGAATTAAGTGTATACCGCCAAAGGGTCTTTGGTGTTGCCGCATCCACTACCTCGATGTGTCTTTCAAGGTTCGGCACAAAATCTTCCAGGTAGCGTATTGTACACTTGGTAAGTCTATCTTTCAAGCCCTTCCAGTCCTTAACCTCATCATATTTTTCCTCTGTGGTGGCCACTACTGTTATCTCCTGCCGGCCCTTTGTGGCAAGTGACGGGTCTACCTTGGTCGGCGCCGATACGTATTTCCACTGGTTGTTAGGGCTGTGATAAAACCCCCTCTTAAAATTACTTAAATCCACATTCGGGTCCAGACCAAGATAAAGGAGAAAATAAGAAGGACTTTCTTTCATCCCCCTGATTCTGTCCATATAAGCCGGGTCCACTTCTTCCTTGATCAGGTCAGAAAAAGTCTGTTTGGCGTCAACGTTTGAGACAACGTATTCAGCCTTAACGTCTTCACCCCCGTCAAGTCTTACTCCGGCCACCTTGTTATCTCTAAGAAAAATCTCTTTTACCTTGGAAGACAGGAGCAGGTCACCGCCAGAGTCCCTGAGACTCTTGGCAAAGGCGTTTGCAAAATTTTGTGTTCCTCCCTTTGGATACCAGGCCCCGTCTCTGAGATAATTTACAAGCATCTGGCACATACCGATACTCGAAACCTCATACGCCGGTGAACCTAGATACCCCCACTGCCCCGCCAGTACCGTCTTAAGCTCCAGGTCGTCGAAGAAACTGTCGAGCATTACCCCATAGGTCTGTTCCCTGTACTTCTGCAGTGTGGGGCTATTCTCCGATTCGTTTATTATGGCCCTGTACAGCTTTATAAACTCACTAAAAAATCTGGATATATTATCCTTTTCTGCCGGGTATCTCCGTTGTAAGGACGACTTATAGCTCTCGATGTCTGCGGGTATGTCTATGGAGAACGAAGGGAATATGAGGCTGTCCATCGGGTCCAGCCCAAAGAATTCCAGCTCTATCCCCAATTCCTTCAGGCATCTGCCAACTATACTGTACTTACTACAGCCCCCGATGTGATGTACGGCGGAATCGAAGATATACGCCCCTCGTTTAAACGACGTGCAGTAGCCCCCTGGGATGTTATGCTGCTCTACTACCAGGGTCTTCTTGCCCCTCTTGGCAAGGAAGGCGCCCGAAACCAGCCCTCCTACGCCCGCTCCAATTACAACAACATCATATTTATCCTGCAACTCACTCTTTTTTATAGAAAGGCCGTGTCCCGCCATTTCTAGGAGTATTTAGACATTATCAGGGCAGAACAATTGCCCGTATACGAGAATGACTCCACAAGCACATTATCTACCCGTGCCTGTCTCTTTTTATTCGGCACGTAGTCCAGGTCACAGTCAGGGTCAGCTTCTTTATAGTTGATGGTAGGGGGGATAAACCCCGTATTGATTGACATGACCGAGGCCGCACACTGCATCGCACCTGACGCATCAAGGCAATCTCCCGTCATGGACTTTATCGCACTTATAGGTATCTTCTTTGCAAGGTCGCCGAGGGCCTTCTTTATGACGGTGCTCTCCATCCTGTCACCGTTAATACTGGAGTTGGCGTTAGCATATATCAAGGAAACGTCCTTCGGCTTGAGTCCGGCGCCATTGAGAGCCATGGATATGGCCCTTACCCCTCCCCCCCGGTCTTCACTGCCGCCCAAGTTGGGGTTGAAGCTGGTACCATAACCTTTAACCTCTGCGTATATCTTGGCGCCCCTTGCCTTGGCATCTTCCATGCATTCAAGAAGGAGAAGCGCTGCGCCCTCACCCATAACTATACCGTTACGCCTTTTGTCGAAAGGCGCACATATCTCTACGCCACCGGCGCTATTGCTCCCGGACAGCACCCCCGCTTTGCAGGCAGCCCAGAATATATTCTTGGTAAGCCCATACACACCGCCCGCCATAACGACCTTTATCCTGCCAAGCCTAAGAAAGTCAGAGGCACATATTATTGCGTCCACACCGCTTGATTCACCGGTAGAGATGGTAGAGTTGAGTCCCTTTGCCCGGCAAAATATAGAGGCACGGCTGGCGGGGGCGTTTAAGACCGTATTAGGAAAGTCCATCGGGTTGACGTAGTTAGGCCCCTCACTGAGGGCCTCCATATCAAAGGTGCTTATGCTGTCAATGCTGCCAAAGGTGGAGCCGAGAACTATACCGAAGTCATCCTCCTTGTATACCTTATCGAGTTTGGCGTCCTCCATGCATATGCTTGAGGCGGCGGTAACCAAGAGAGACGTCCTGTCAAAATGACGTATCCCCTTACTCCCCAAGAACTTGTTAGGGTCAAAATCCGGTATCTCTCCGGCCTTTTTGGACCTATATTCACTCACGTCAAAAAGGCTTATCGGCTTTATGCCTGAGACACCGTTCTGCAGGTTCTCCCAGAAACTCTCCTTGCCGACGCCGACAGGGCTTATGATGCCTATGCCTGTAACTACTACCCTTTTTTCCATTAGTCTGCTTATTCCAGAAACCAAAGACAGAAAACCGCCAGATGAAGACTTATAACTGCACCTACTGGTGATTTAGTTAAGGAATTTCTTGACTACCAGACAGCTGTTATTACCACCAAAGGCGTACGCAGTGTTAAGGGCGATGTCTACGCGGTGTTCTCGCGATACGTTCGGCACATAGTCCAGGTCGCATTCGGGGTCTTTTGTCTCGTAGTTTATCGTGGGTGGGACTTTATTGTTTTTAACCGTCAGCGCACAGGCAATAGTCTCTATGGCACTTGCCGCGCCCATAGTATGACCCATCATAGACTTTATAGAACTTACCATGAGCTTATTAGCATGCCTACCAAACACCTTTTTTATAGAAATAGTTTCTGCCTTATCGTTGGCAACGGTGCCGGTGCCGTGGGCACTGATATACTGTACGTCCTCAGGGTTAATCCGAGCATCCTGAAGGGCCTTTTTAACGCAAGAGATTACGCCGTCTCCCTCGGGATGAGGGATTGTAATGTGATAGCTATCGCAGCTCAGACCGTATCCTATAATCTCCGCATAAATGTCCACTCCCCTCGCTAAAGCGCTGTCCAGGGACTCCAGCAGCAGTATGCCCGCCCCCTCTCCGATCAACATCCCCTTTCGATTCTTGTCAAAGGGCCTGCATACGTCCGGCGCCACTGCGGCCAGACGGCTGAAGCCTGTAAAGGCTACCTTTGAAAACGGATCCGAACCGCCTGCAAGCATGAAGTCCACCCTACCCAGTTTTATAAGGTCGCAGGCGTAACCGATGGCGTAGTTACCTGCAGCACACGCTGTAGGTATAATGGTGTTAGGCCCCTTAAACCCAAACACCTTGGCTATATTGGCGGGTATATTGTTGCACGGGTGCTGAAGGAAGAGCCGGCTGTCAATCTGGCTCTCCTCGTTTTCATATCGGAGGAGGTCAATTTTTTCTAGTATCTGTATCTCACCGCCGGTCGTTCCAACCGAGACACCCATTCTCTCTGGGTCTATAGCATTCAATTTAAGTCTCGAATCGTCCAGTGCCAGCTTGGCAGCCGCTATAGCAAACTGAGAACCCCTTCCGAAACTCTCAGTCGAACCATTATCTATATAGTCGTGAAAGTCAAAGTCTTTCACCTCACATCCCTTGTGAACCTTATGTTGGGACGTGTCAAAACAAGTAACGTCATCTACGCCAGATTTGCCCGCAAGTATAGCCTCCCAAAAGGCTTCCTTACCTGAACCAACAGGCGTTATGGCACCTACACCCGTAATAACTATACGTTTATTATACTTATTCATACCTCCGCAACCTCAACCGAGAGACGTCTTATCAGCCGTAGCAAAAGTGAATGAAGCCTTCGCTACCGTATCCTCTCCAACTCTTGCAATGCCTCGCACCATGGCCGCATTAGAGACAACCTTCTCTACGTCTATCTCCAGAAACAATTGGTCCCCTGGGAAAACTGGTTTCACAAAACTTGCTTTTACTCCGGCCAGTAAAAAGACTGCGCCCGGATTGTTGTCCTGTTTGAAGCTTTTCTTGAAGAGTATTATTGCGGCCTGCGCCAATGCCTCTAGGGTAAGGGCCCCCGGCATTATTGCATATTCTGGAAAGTGCCCTGCGAAGAAAGGTTCATTCCCGGAAACATTCTTGAGGCAAACTACCCTTTTCCCTTCCTCTAATTCAACTACTTTATCTATAAACAGGAAGGGGTATCTTTGGGGGACGAGCTTCTTTACCTCCTCGAAATTCATTATCATAGGCCCCTTTTGTCAAGCCTTTTGGGCCTAGGCTTCCTGCAGCCTTCCACTCTCAGCCAGCACCGATTTGGTCATGTCAATGGTAGCCGTCAAAGAGGTGATATCTACCAGCTTCTCCTCTGGTATCTGAATCTTAAATTTCTTCTCTATAAGAGCTAATATCTCTAGGGCTAAGAGAGAGTCTATCTCTAATTCCTTAAAGAAATTGGCATCTCTCTTCTTCCAAATTTCGTCCCTATCTAGTTCCGTAACTTCCGCAACAATGGACGTTACCTCTTTTTCGATATCTTCTACGTTCAACACGCTCTCCTTAATGTTAAAAAGCCGCTAATAAGCTAAATAACCCCTCTGAAGATACAGCTCTCTACGTGAATTGTCTAACATATACCACAGCCTCAACTATATTGTCAATAGCAATCTTAGGCCCTAAGTCCATAGTTCTGCAAGGCGCAGTTAAAATCTTAGACAAGGCGATAAAACCGTCAAGTGTTGGGGCGTATAACGCCAAAACTCTTACCGTAAAAGCGCTGTCCATACCGCAGTTACTGACAGTACCCTCTGCAAGACTGCGCATTTCCTCGGCCGATGTTGGAGGCCTCATTTTTCCCATCCATTTTGGAAAGGTTTATAACATCCAAGTCCTTAAACTGCGAGGGTTTCTACGGCACACGTCCACATCTGCCTTGTCGATCCTTTTCAAGTGACTTAAAGTCCTTGACAAAATCTTTTCGTTCTGTAGAATGGCTTTTTCTTTTACTTGCGGAGATTCTACTTTGCCCCCAGTGACAAAGAACTTCACCATCAGTAAATCTAACGAGGTCTTCAAAGAGGCATTAAAACATATCCCCGGTGGGGTGAACAGCCCGGTAAGGGCCTTCGGCCCCGTCGGTGGCCATCCCATATTCATACAGTCCGGCTCGGGATGCCGTATAAGAGACATAGACGGCAACGAGTATATAGACTACGTGTGTTCCTGGGGACCCCTAATCCTTGGTCATAACGAACCATACGTAGCAAGACAAATTAAGGCCGCTGTAGATAAGGGTACAAGCTTTGGGGCGCCCACAGAGTTAGAGGTACAACTGGCTAAACTCGTAAAAGAGTTTATGCCGTCCATTGATAAGGTAAGGATGGTAAACTCCGGTACGGAAGCCACTATGAGCGCCATCCGGCTTGCCAGGGGGTTTACCAGGCGTGATTTGGTAATAAAGTTTGAAGGCTGTTATCATGGTCACGTAGACGGCCTCTTGATAAAGGCAGGGTCCGGGGCAACAACACTGGGTGTACCGACAAGTCCGGGCGTCCCCCAGGGTTATATTGACAGCACAATTATCCTCCCCTTTAACGACAGTAATGCTGTAGAAAATTTTTGTAGGGAACGGGGTAAAGAGGTTGCCTGCATAATCCTGGAACCGGTGGCAGGGAACATGGGCGTAGTACCACCCAAACCCGGTTACCTGGAAAAGCTGCGGGAGATAACAAGGCATTACAGTATCGTCCTCATCTTTGACGAGGTGATGACGGGTTTCCGCGTATCGCCTGGCGGCGCACAGGAACTGTACGGTATAAAACCCGACCTTACTACATTAGGAAAGGTAATTGGCGGCGGCCTGCCGGTAGGCGCCTACGGCGGGAGGGCTGAGATAATGGACCGCGTAGCCCCGGTTGGCCCAGTATATCAAGCTGGAACGCTCTCCGGGAATCCTGTGGCCATGAGCGCGGGCATAGCTACCCTTGAGAGACTGAGGGATAAAAACATATATAAGCAGCTTGAAAAAAAATCCCAATGTCTTGCAGAAGGATTCGAGAAATCGGCGCGTGACGCCGGGGTAAAAACATACCACACAAGGGTAGGTTCCATGCTCTGCACCTTCTTTACAAAAGACACCGTTCACGATTATAAGACGGCAACGTCTTCTGACACAAAGCGTTACGCTCGCTACTTTAACGGCATGTTGGAAAGGGGCGTATATCTGGCGCCTTCCCAGTTTGAGGCAGCCTTCGTCTCCGCCGCCCATAATGACTCAGACATAGAGGCCACTATCGAGGCGAGCTGTCAGGCAATGAAAGATTTACCGTAGGTCTAAAATAATGGAAGCCCATGCAAGCAGAGACAATCTACGAGAAGCCTCTCAAAGACTTAACGCAATGTGCCTCAAGGCAGAGAGGATGCTGCACACTACTATAGATGGGTTTATACGTCACAGTGAGAAGAGGATAAAACAGGCTGAAGAGATTGGAGACGATATATTCAAGGATGAAAAGGAACTAACAGGTTTCCTGGTTGGAATTCCCGGCAAAACGGAAGAGGAGAAGGAGCAACTAAAGGAACTTATTGCAGCGGTAAGCCATCTTCATAGGGTCGCAGAGGCATTGAAGAACATGCTGCCTATCGTAAGGAATAAGATAAAGGACGAGATTCTTTTCAGCAACAAGGCCGTAGAGGAATTAAAATCCCTTTTTGAAAATACCCGTAAGATTCTCAAAAGTGCGGGAGATGCATTTCTAACCGGAAATCCCGTCCTGGTAAAGTATGTGTTGGAGGAAGGAGTACGCCTGAATGAGGTTGGTGATAATTATGCCATAGAACATGAAGACAGACTTATTTCAGGGGTATGCGTACCCAAGGCATCTCCATTATACATAAATATACTAGATTGTTTATCCAGAGTTAACTGGCATACAATGAGGGCTGTGGAGAGATTTTCCTCCAAAAAGGTATGAAGGACGGGCAGGCAATAACAAACCTGCCCTCCCCATTAGTGTTGTGAGCAGAGCTTGAACAGCAAAGGGCCGCCGGACACATATATCGCATACGGAAGGGCCATAAGCCTTGGCTTCTTCATGGTGGGGTCAATTGTAGGCTGTTATTTTGTAGGAAGCTATCTGGACTCTCGCTTTGGCACGACGCCAAAACTGATGATCACGTTTGTTATGCTGGGCATAGCCGCAGGTTTTGTGGAGTTCTACAGGGTGTTGAAGAAACTCTCGGCAAATAAAAGGCCTTAGGGCATTTGGTGATGAGAGAACTGAACAAGGCTAATCTATTCGAACTAGACCCGGGTTTCCCCGAAAGGGTATTCGACACGTCTCTATTTACGGGAATGCTGCTCATAGTGTGCTCCACGGCGCTGAATTCCATAAACTTTACCTTAAGCCTGGCGGCCGGTGTAGCCATCAGCCTCGCCTTCTGCCGGGTGTCGTGGTGGAGCATACGCCGCTTTATGCAGCCCGGATTGAAAGGGCAAAAACCCGCCTTTCTCTTACTCGGCATCATTAAATACGTCGCTATGGGTGTTGCCCTTTTTCTCCTGTTCAAACACTTTGACGTACACATAGTGGCGCTTTTCGTCGGCCTTAGCACCGTACAGGCCGTAATTACGTTAAAACTCCTAAGCTTATTGCTGGTTGGTTTCCTTAACAAATCGGTCAGGGTCCCAAGCGTACATTCACGGGACGTCTTCTAATCAGAAAGGAACGATAAGAGACTGCAATGACTGAAACATCACAGTCACACGGTGTCGTCGAACTGCCTTGTTTCTTGGAACTTTTCGTAGGCAAGGACTTTACACTGTTCGGTCTCACGGAAGAGCAGTTGGTGCCGGTGGTAATATCCGGGATAATAATAATATTTCTGTCGTTCCTGTCCATTTCGGTAACAAGCCGACTCGAGAAAATACCCGGTACCATGCAGGCACTGCTTGAACTGGTGGTGGAGGGGCTGGACGACTTTATTGAATCGCAGATGGGCCACGTAGGCCGCGCCTTTTTACCGTTCCTCGGGAGCCTGTTTATTTACATATTATTTATGAACCTGATAGGGCAGATACCGCTTTTCCATTCCCCTACGGCTAACTACAATACTACGCTAGCCCTTACGCTTATAGTATTTCTGGTCACCCAGTACCAGGGAATAAAGACACGTGGACCCGTAGGTTATATTAGACATTTTGTCGGAGACCCCCTCTGGATGGCGCCTATATTCTTCCCACTGCACATCATACAGGAGTTCTTGGCCCGTCCGCTCTCCCTGTCCGTCCGTCTATTCGGGAACCTGATGGGGGAGCATACCGTGCTTGCGATATTTATAGGTTTCTCCCCCCTCTTGTTGGGCTTTATCCCCATTCCCATACAACTTCCCATAGTCCTCTTGGACATGCTTTGTGCCACCCTTCAGGCAATCATCTTTTTCCTGCTGGCGTGCTTTTACATCTCAAGTGCAATGGGTGTACATGATGAACACTAAGGAAACGGAGGTATATCAATGATATATTTTGCAGCATTAGTCTTGGGTGTTGCTTTTGTGGCCATAGCCTCTTCCGGATGCGGCATAGGTATGGGCCTCTGTGTTGGAGGGGCGCTAAACGCAATGGCAAGGCAACCTGACCTGTACGGTAAATTCCAGATAGTCATGTTCATTGGTCTTGCCTTCATCGAATCGCTGACCATATACGCCCTTGTCATATCGTTTATACTCCTGGGCAGACTGCCCACTACGGAAGAAGTCATGGAGATAATCAAGCACACAGCCAAATAGCTTTCAGTGGAGGTCCTAAGACTTGGAATTCTTAAAAGCCCTCGGGGTTGATCTTAGACTGCTTATAATACAGGCAGCCGGTTTTCTGATACTCCTCTACATACTGAGGAAATACCTCTTTGGCAAAATACTGGCGGCCCTAAAGGCCAGACGTGAAGAGGTTCAGGAGACCTACAGGAAGTCGGAACAGTACCGCGCAGAAGCGGCAAATCTAAAGACGAATTACGAGAGAAAGGTAACTGAGGCCGAAGCGGAGGCGGAAAAGAAGCTCACTGCCGCCGTAAAGGAGGCCAAGGTACTGGGCACGGAGATAGTTGAAAAGAGCCGTCAAGAGGCCGAGACAATAAAACGAAAGGCGCATGAAACGGTGGAGCTGGAGAGAAAAAAGGCGGCGGCAGAGATTCGGAACCAGGTGGTAGACCTTTCCATACTCGCCACCCAAAAACTTATAGAGACGTCCATCAGCAAGGCCAAGGCGGAAGAATTGGTAGACGAGTTCATCAAAGGCGTGGAGGGTATTAAGTGATAGATAAGACGCTAGCCATAGGGTATCTCCAGGCGCTTTTCGAGCTGGCCAGATCAAAAGACCAATTTCAACAAGTCACCGGCGATTTGGAGGTCGTGGCTGAGCTTTTTAGACAAAATGAGAAACTGAAAAAAATCTTTCTCCATCCCTCAGTCACACGGGACGAAAAGACAAGACTCGTCAAAGGCGTCTTTGCCCCACACGTAAGCCCCCTGGTCAGGAACTTCTTTCTGCTTCTTGTGGAAAAAAGACGGGAGAATATATTAGACGACCTCCTGGAGCAGTACCACGCGGTGGCCGACTTAGTCGGCGGAAGGCACAGAGCCTTCATCAAGACGGCCGCACCTCTGACAGAAGACAGCCTTACCAGACTCAAGAAGGCCCTGGAAGACATGACTAAGAAAACAGTCGAGATGAACGTCCAGGTAACCCCTGAAATACTTGGCGGAGTAATCGTTAAAATCGGCAATAGGGTGCTTGACGGCAGCGTCGCCTCACGCCTTAAAAACCTGAGAAAGAAGTTGATCGAGGTGGGTATCGGCTGACCTATGCGGTTAACACTCGTTCTTCTCAGAGACATCGGGATCTAAAAATAAGAATAGGAGTGCTTTGCAATGGCGTTAAAACCTGATGAGGTTGCATCCATACTCAAGAAAGAGATAGAGGGATACGAAGAGAAACTCCGGATGGAGACCGTAGGAACGGTACTCCAGGTAGGCGACGGCGTAGCGAGGATTTACGGTCTGGATGACTGTATGGCAAGCGAACTGCTGGAATTTGCAAACGGGTTGTACGGAATTGCACTCAACCTGGAGGAGGATAACGTAGGAGCCATCTTGCTGGGCTCAGACGAGAACGTGAAGGAAGGAGATACGGTAAAAACAACCGGTAAGATTGTGCAGGTACCTGTCGGTGAAGCACTCCTGGGAAGGGCCGTAAACGCCCTGGGACAACCGGTGGACGGTAAAGGTCCAATTGCCGCTGACAAATTCATGCCGATCGAGGGACGCGCGCCAAGCGTGGTAGAGAGAATGCCGGTAAAAGAACCGCTGCAGACCGGCATTAAGGCCGTAGACGCAATGATCCCCATAGGCAGGGGGCAAAGAGAACTAATAATAGGCGACCGACAGACCGGCAAGACGGCCATCATGATAGATACCATTATCAATCAGAAAGACACGGACGTCCAATGTATCTACGTAGCCATCGGCCAAAAGATGTCCACCATCCTGGACGTAATAAAGACACTTGAGAAATACGGCGCCATGGAATACACCACTATCGTGGTGGCCTCCGCCAGCGATCCGGCGCCGCTTCAATATATCGCACCATTTGCAGGGTGCGCCATGGGGGAATACTTTAGAGACAACAAGAAGCACGCCCTGGTCATGTACGATGACCTCTATAAACACGCCCTTGCCTACCGTCAGGTATCACTCCTGCTCAGGCGTCCGCCTGGAAGAGAGGCGTTCCCTGGGGATGTATTCAACATACACTCCCGTCTGCTGGAGCGGGCGGCCAAACTAAACCAGGAACTCGGCGGCGGTTCTCTAACTGCCCTACCCGTGGTAGAAACCCAGGCGGGTGACTACTCTGCGTATATCCCAACAAACGTAATATCCATTACAGATGGACAGATATACCTTGAGAGTGACCTGTTCTACTCGGGCGTCAGACCGGCCATTCACGTAGGGCTTTCGGTGTCAAGGGTGGGCGGAAATGCGCAAACGCCGGCGATGAAAAAGGTTGCCGGCATGCTCAGACTCACAATGGCTCAGTACCGTGAGCTTGCAGCATTTGCACAGTTCGGCTCCGAGCTCGACAAGGCCACGCAGGAACAACTCGAAAGGGGAAAACGCCTGGTGGAGATACTGAAACAGCCCCAGTACAGACCAATACCTTTTGAGAAACAGGTTATGATCATTTTCGCCGGCGTAAACGGTTACCTGGGCAACGTACCCGTAGAAAGGGTGAGGGCGTTTGAAGAAAAGTTCCATAAGTTCATGGCCGAGAAATATCCTGCCGTGGGGGAAGAAATTAAAGAGAAGAAGAAACTCACTGACGACATTATCCACAGGTTGACCAAGGCCTTGGAAGAATTCAAGGGCACATTTGCAGAGGGTAAATAGAAAGTGCAAGGCACGCGTGAAATAAAACAGCGCATACGGGGCATCACAAACATCCAGCAGATAACCCGCGCAATGGAAATGGTGGCCGCGAGCCGGCTGCGAAAGGCCGAGGCGCGCATCGTTGCCGCACGACCATACAACGAGAAAATGACGGCCCTTCTGAACTACCTTGCAGCCACCACCGTCGGCAAAACCCACCCTCTGCTTAAGCCTCGAGAGCTCAAGGTGCTAAAGGTAGTGCTGATAACGGCGGATAAGGGCCTGTGCGGTGCGCACAACACCAACATCATACAACGCACCTTAAAGTTTATAAGACAGAATCAAGACAAAGACGTCAGACTCATACTTATCGGCAAGAAGGGCCAGAACTATTTCCGCAGAAGACGCTACAACATAGAAAAAACCGTCCCCGATGACGTGGAGAGGATCGGTGAAGGGTTAATAACGGAACTCGCCAACCAGTTCATTACGGACTACGAGACCGGCACATGCGATCAAGTTCAGATATTTTTCACCAAGTTTATTACGATAATGCGCGGCCTGCCGACCTCCATGAAACTGCTCCCTGTGGAAACGGTAGCCTCAGGGGAGACTCAAAAAATTGCTTCTACTACAGACTACATATTCGAACCGTCGGCTGAGGACATATTCTCCAAACTCTTCCCCAAATACGTAGAGTCATCCATTCGCTGTGCCATATTTGAGTCCTTGGCATCAGAGTTTGCGGCGAGAAGGGTCGCAATGATCTCCGCCTCTGAGAATGCGGAAGAGATAATCGGGGAGCTTACACGCTCTTATAACAGGGCCAGGCAAGAGGCCATCACCAAGGAGCTCCTCGAGATAGTTTCCGGTGCGGAAGCGCTTGCACAGAAATAGAAATAATTGTTTCAGGTAGACAACGATCTTTATGGTCGTTGATTCAAAGAGGAGGTTAAAAGAATTGAATATAGGACAAATTGCGCAGATTATAGGCCCTGTGGTGGATATAAGGTTTCCTTCTAATAAGCTGCCGGCCATACATAATGCCATAAAAATTAAAGATACCAAAAAGGGTATAGACCTGACTCTGGAAGTCGCACAGCACGTAGGCAATGACACCGTAAGGTGCATTGCGCTCGCCTCCACCGACGGACTAATAAGGGGAATGAAGGCCGATGACACTGGGGCACCCATAAGTGTGCCCGTGGGCAAAGCCACCCTTGGCAGGATATTCAATCTGTTAGGAGAGCCCATAGATACTCTAGGTGAAGTAAAGTCCAAAGAGAGGCATTCCATACACCGTCAGCCGCCATCTTTCGATGAGAGGGAAACAACCACCGCCATTTTCGAGACTGGGTTAAAGGTTGTGGACCTCCTGGCCCCGTTCGCCAAAGGCGGGAAGGTGGGTATGTTTGGCGGTGCGGGTGTAGGCAAGACGGTGCTCATCATGGAGCTTATCAGGAATATCGCCACAGAGCACGGCGGATTTTCCACCTTCGCCGGCGTAGGAGAGAGGACGAGGGAAGGAAATGACCTCTGGCTCGAGATGAAGGAGTCCGGAGTAATAGATAAGACCTGTCTGGTATTCGGCCAGATGAATGAACCGCCCGGGGCGCGTCTGAGGGTTGCGCTGACGGCCCTTACTATGGCAGAATATTTTAGAGACGTCGAGGGGCAGGACGTATTGTTGTTCATAGACAACATATTCCGCTTTGTACAGGCAGGTTCGGAGGTATCGGCCCTGCTCGGCCGCATGCCTTCAGCCGTCGGTTATCAGCCCACGCTTGCCACAGAGATGGGAGACCTTCAGGAAAGGATCACCTCGACAAAGAAGGGCTCCATAACCTCAATGCAGGCCATTTACGTCCCTGCGGACGATTTCACGGACCCGGCGCCTGTCGCCACGTTCCCGCACCTGGATTCAACGATATGGCTGTCACGTCAGATTGCCGAGCTTGGAATATATCCGGCGGTTGACCCACTGCGCTCTACGTCAAGAATCCTGGACCCGCAGATTGTGGGAGAAGAACACTATCACGTGGCAAGAGAGGTGCAAAGAATCCTTCAGAGGAACAAGGAACTCCAGGACTTCATCGCCATATTGGGTATGGAAGAGCTTAGCGAAAACGACAAGATATTGGTCAACAGGGCCCGCAGGCTCCAGAAATTCCTTTCTCAGCCGTTCTTTGTTGCAGAGCAGTTTACGGGTATGAAGGGTAAATATGTTTCCATACAGGATACTATCAGAAGCTTTAAAGAGGTCGTGGAAGGAAAGCACGACGACCTCCCGGAACAGGCATTTTATATGATAGGAACCATAGAAGACGTCATAGAAAAGGCGAAAGAGATGACGGTGGGAGAAAAGGCGTGACGAACGAGAATACCTTTAGATTAGACGTCATCTCTCCTGTCGCGATACAGTATGAGGGGGACGTTGTCAGCATGGTCGCCGAGGGAACTGAAGGCTCAATGGGTATACTCCGTGACCACGCCCCACTACTCACCGGACTGAAGAAGGGCATCTTGAAAATCAGAGAGCCTGGTGACAAGATGATCTATCTGGAACTTGAGGGGGGTATCATGGAGGTAAGAAACAACAACGTAGTGGTCCTTACAGAGACCTACGAGAAAAAGCTGGAGATAATCTGCCCCACATAATAACAGCCTTAAGCCTTTTACGTTGAACCACTCCCCTTCCGATGTGCCTCCCACTTCTCCTCAGCCTCCGGCACCCTCATATAAAGCGGTTGAAGCCGATATGGGTCAATAATTTCTCCCCTCTCAAATGCTGCCCTGCCAAGACGGGCTACCGCACTGGCCCTCGCCATGCCCATCTCACCGCCCCCAAAAGTCACTCCATCTACGGCAAATACCTCTCTATACTTAGCTGCACCGTCCCCAAAGATTAGGAGTGGGCGAGGTAACAACTCCAACAGCTTACGAGGATAGATAACCATAAGCCCGGACGACCGCCGCCATAATGCCCCAGAACGCTTATAGATACGTGCATATACCTGTTCTCTCCTTGCATCCAGCACCGGGCAGACAGTGGTCTCGTTTGTGGGGGCATTTTCCGCCAATACGTCAAGGGTGGAAACGGCTACCAACGGTTTCCCAAGTGTATAGGCCATGGCCTTTGCACAGGCGATACCCACCCTCAGCCCTGTGTATGAGCCGGGGCCGCTGCTTACCGCTATAAGACCTATCTCGTCCGGCTCGACCCCTAACGACTTGAACATATCCTCCAGAGAGGATACCAACGCCTTCCCGTGGCGCATACCTCTATCGAAGCTCCTCTCCTCAAGTGTGCTAGAGTCTTCACAGAGGGCTACGCTACCTACCAATCCAGATGTTTCTATGCCGAGGACCTTCATATTTGTCTGCAGGATTAACTCAGGTAATGGTCAAGACGTGGCCTTGACCTACCCTCGTCAGGCTAACTTTTCCCTGGTGATTTTATTACCCTTTTTATATGATATTAAACCTGCGCGGACAAGGCTAATCTTTGGCCAAAATGCAGTGAGAAACAAGATTAATGATACAGTGCAAGAACTACATAAACGGGCAATTCATAGGGTCTAGGGGTGGAACGCTGGAGAGAAGAAACCCTGCCAATACGCAGGAGGTAGTTGGCGTTATCAACCAGTCTGGTGAAGATGAAATAAATAATGCAGTTAGTGTGGCCCACAACGCCTTCCCCGCCTGGAGAGCCATTTCCCGTGTACGGAGAGGTGAATACCTTGACAGGTTGGTTCAAGTCCTGAAAAGGGAAACCGAGTCATTCTCCCGACTAGTTGCCAGGGAGATGGGCAAAAACATAAACGAGGCTACCGCAGAGGTTACCGAAGGCATTCACATGGTACAGTACGTGGTCGGCACGGCGAGAACGCCGTTCGGCGACGTAGTGTCCTCCGAGATAGCGGAAAAAGACTCCTTCATGAGGCGGAAACCCAAGGGTGTAGTGGCGGCAATCACCCCCTGGAACTTCCCGTTCGCCATACCGTTCTGGCTTATAGCGCCTTCTGTGGCAGAGGGGAATACCGTAGTCTTCAAGCCCTCTAAAGAGACGTCCTGTACCGCACAGAAGCTGGCGGAGTGCGTGCATGAGGTAGGCTTCCCGCCGGGTGTAATAAACTTTATCTACGGAAGCGGTGAGAAATGCGGTATGCCGCTGGTGCGCCACCCGGATATTCCCGTAGTCCTGTTTACCGGTTCTGCAGAGATAGGACAACAGATAAGAAAAGTCTGCGCAGAATTTCCTGATAAAATGTGCGCATGCGAGATGGGCGGCAAGAACGCCATCATCGTCCTGGATGACGCCGACATGAACCTGGCCGTAAATGCCTCCGTCATAAGCGCCTACAAGACATCAGGACAGCGCTGTACGGCGGCAAGCCGTATCATAGTGCATAAAAATCGCCTTAAAGAATTCGAAAAGAAGTTCGTTGAGATGTCAAAAAGAATACGCATTGGCGACCCTCTGGACCAGAACATGTTCACGGGACCGTTGATAAACGAGACACAGATGAACAAGGTGTTAAACTACAACCAGCTCGCCAAAGACGAAGGCGCACGGGTGCTGCTCGACGGGGCTAGGCTGACTCAAGGTAAGTTGGCGAACGGCTACTTCCTTTCTCCATTTGTTTACAGGATGACGCACAATACTAAAAGCCGGGTGCTCAGGGAAGAGGTATTTGGTCCCCACGTAGCAATCATCCCGGTAAAGGATCTGGAGCAGGCGATAGAAATCCACAACGACACCGATTACGGTCTCGTCTGTTCCGTCATCACGGAGGATTTCAGAAAGGCCAGGGAGGTGCGCGAGAGGTGCGATTACGGACTTGGCTATTGGAATCTTCCCACCATAGGGGCAGAGGTTCACCTGCCTTTCGGCGGGGTGAAGAAGAGCGGCACCGGAATGCCCTCGGCCAGTACGCTGATAGACGTAGTTACCCATCGCACGGCCTGGACGGTAAACTATTCCAAAGAAATCAAGATGGCACAGGGCATGAGGGTGGATATAAAATAGTCCTCATGTTAATCTAGCTCTAGGGGTGCCACAGGGCTTAAGCCCTGTGGCACCCGGTATAAAATAGCTTTTGTGATGCATCTCTTTTTAACTGCGGGTTATGTAGTTGCCCCATTTATGGGGCTGTAATTTAAGCCTGATAAATCAGGCAACTACAAAAAGTATTTTTGTAGGGACAGGGCTTGCCCCTGTCCGCGCGGACAGCCACGAGGGCTGTCCCTACATTAAAAATTCAGTTTCTTTTCGTAGCGTCGGGCTTCGGCCGCGAGCTCAGCCGAACGGTCTCCGCACCCGACGGCGGTGCGACCGCTGCGAGCGGCGTCCGATGCGGAGATCGGACGCTACAATATATCCGTGAGGTATAATATGCTTGACAAAGGTATCGGGATAATAGGCGCAGGCAAGATGGGCGAGGCCCTCCTGAGGGGCATAATCAGGGCAGACCTTGCCAAGCCAAAAAAAATCTATATCTGCGACATCAACAAAAAGCGATGCGCCGACCTTGAAAAAGAACTAGGCGTTAAGACTGCCAAAAACAATAAGGAACTTGCAAAAAACGCATCACTAATCGTCCTGGCAGTGAAGCCTCCCGACGTGCCCGGCGCACTTGCGGAGATGTGCGATGAGATTAGACCGGATACACACCTCATCATATCCATAGCGGCGGGTGTTACCACTTCCACGCTTGAGTCCTGTCTTGCAAAGGGTTCCAGAATAATACGGGCGATGCCCAATGCCGCCTGTATGGTAGGTGAGGCGGCTACCTGCTATGTGGCAGGCAAAAACGCCACTGATAAGGACCTGGAAACCGCGGGTAAGATACTTGGTTCGGTAGGAAAGGCATTCCAGTTGGACGAGAAATATCTTGATGCCGTAACCGGCCTCAGCGGAAGCGGCCCCGCATATGCAGCTATGATTATCGAGGCGCTTGCCGACGGCGGGGTAAAGATGGGCCTCACCAGGGATACTGCCGTAAAGCTCGCCGCACAGACCCTGATGGGCACTGCCAAGATGATTCTGGACGGTGGCTATAACACCGTTCAGATAAAAGAGATAGTAACGTCTCCGGGCGGAACAACCATAGAGGGGCTAGCCGCCCTGGAAAAGGGCGGACTGAGGGCAAGCCTGATACAGGCGGTCGAGGCCGCTACCCTGAAATCCAAGGCCCTGGGCGAAAAATCCACAAAGAAATAGTACAATCTCTGAGATGCCTTTACTTTATGCAAGTATAATCATACTACCACCTTCCGCACCATCTGCCGAACTGTATTGACAAGCTTGCCCGCTTGATATAAACTTAATTTTTATCTTCATTTAGATACAACCACATAGAACGATAAATGGGGCTTATTGTACAGAAATTTGGCGGTACTTCCGTAGCAGATGCCGGGAAGATCAAGGCTGCCGCCCAGAGGGTGGCGCAGTCCTTCAGAGAGGGCAATCAGGTGGTAGTTGTGGTATCTGCCCGCGGGCAGACCACGGACGAACTCTTTGACCTCGCAAATGAAATAACGGATAAACCGTCTACCAGGGAACTGGACATGCTTGTTTCCACCGGCGAGCAGATATCCATAGCGCTGATGGCTATGGCCATCCATGCCACGGGCCTCGATGCCATATCGTTCACGGGCGCCCAGGTAGGCATAGTAACGGACAGCCACCACACCAAGGCCAGGATTCTTAAGATTAACACGGAAAAAATAAAGAAAGAACTGGACCAGGGCAAGGTAGTGGTAGTGGCCGGATACCAGGGAATGGACACCTATGATAACATTACCACCCTGGGCAGGGGCGGCTCGGATACAACTGCCGTGGCGCTTGCGGCGCTGCTTAAGGCAGACCTCTGCGATATCTTTACAGATGTTAACGGCATATACACTGCAGACCCCAGGATAGTCCCTGAGGCAAGAAAACTTGATAGAATCTCATACGATGAGCTGCTTGAGCTGGCCAGCCTGGGAACGCAGGTGATGCAGGCACGCTCTATAGAATTCGCAAAGAAGTACAACGTGCCGCTAAGGGTGCGGCCCTGTTTTAATAACTCAGAGGGGACAATAATTTGTCAGGAGGTCAGTGAAATGGAGGAAATCGTGGTCAGCGGCGCCACGGTCACCAAGGACGAGGCCAAGATAATGATTAGAGGTATCCCGGACAGGCCTGGACTGGCTGCCAGGATTTTTAGAGAAACAGCCCAGAACAACGTCAATGTGGACATGATAATCCAGAACATAGGTACTCATGGCCTTGCCAACATTACCTTCACCGTGCCAAAGGGAGAGCTGGGTACGGCGCTGGAGGCGATACATAATATACAGAAAGAAATATGCGCCCAAGAGGTCAGTGCGGACAGTAAGATAGCAAAGCTGTCTGTTGTCGGTATAGGCATGCGAAGCCACTGCGGGATTGCCGAGAAGATGTTCCGCGCACTTGCGGAGGAGAAGATAAACATCCAGATGATAAGCACTTCGGAGATAAAGATTTCGTGCATCATTGACGAATCGGAGGCGGAACGCGCACTTAAGGCCGTACACAGGGCATTTGAGCTTGGCAAGATTGCAAAAGCGGTAAGGTAGTCCCTTCGAGCAGTTGAGCAAGTTCGCCACTACAGATTCAACGAACTAAAACTTCGTTGTCTACCCATCGGCATTCAAACGTTTCGGCAGACAACGATCTTTATGGTCAGTGATTTTTTGTGTGTACCACAAGAACTTCTAGCCTTGAACTGTAATTCTTTGTGTAGCTGCCCGATTTATCGGGCCTGTTTTTGTATAACTGTTCAATTTATTGAACCCTAAAAGCCTCGTAAATGAGGCGGCTGCGATAAAAAATCATAATGAAGAAAATAATCGTCTACGACACAACACTGCGCGACGGAAGTCAGGCCGAAGGGGTGTTCTTCTCCCTACAGGACAAGATAAACATCGCCTTAAGGCTCGATGACCTGGGGTTGGACTACGTGGAAGGTGGTTATCCCGGCTCTAACCCAAAGGACAGGGAGTTCTTTGAGGTTATCGCCTCCCATAAGCTTTCACACGCCAAGGTAGTTGCCTTCGGAAGCACACGAAGGGCAGATAAAAAGGTGGATGAAGACCCTGGACTAAAGGCAGTAATCAAGGCCAACACCTCTGTAGTCACCATTGTGGCCAAGGGATGGGACCTCCACGTCAGGGAGGTACTCCGAGTGCCGCTGGAAGATAATCTCAGGATGATATCGGATACCGTTAAGTTCCTGAAGTCCAACGATAAAGAAGTATTTGTAGATATAGAGCATTTTTTTGACGGGTATAAGAGCAACGCCAAGTATGTTACTAAGGTGTTAAAGGTTGCCGCTTCTTCCGGGGCCGATACCATCGTGCTGTGCGATACTAATGGTGGCAGCCTCTCCCCCGACATATTAGAGATGGTAAAGAAGGCGAGGCGCTGCGTGAAGGTCCCCCTGGGCATTCACACCCACAACGACTGCGACCTGGCCGTGGCCAACACGCTCGCAGCCGTGGACGGGGGCGTTACACACGTACAGGGGACCGTAAACGGATTCGGCGAGAGGTGCGGCAACGCAGACCTGTGCTCAGTCATACCCAACCTCATACTGAAAAAAGGTCTGAAGTGTCTAGACGAGACGAAGTTAAAGAAACTGACCGAGGTCTCACGCTACGTCAACGAGGTGGCAAATCTTGCCTCCAGGTCTAACCAGCCGTTTGTAGGCGTTAGTGCGTTTGCCCATAAGGGCGGCTTACACGTGGATGCGGTCAGGAAAAACCGTGAGACATACGAGCATATATCTCCTGAAGTGGTGGGAAATGAGAGGCGTATACTTATCTCCGAACTCTCCGGGAACGCAACCATACTGGCCAAGATGGAGCGATATAACATAACCCACGACAAGAAGTTGATGAGGAAGATACTAAAACAGGTTCAGGACCGTGAGCACAAGGGTTATCACTACGAATCGGCTGAAGGGTCGTTTGAGATATTGGTAAAAAAGGCCCTTGGCAGGCACAAGAGCTTCTTTGACCTGGTGAGCTTCCGTGCCATAGTGGAAAAGCGTAACGGTGCGCCAGTGACCGAGGCCACCGTAAATATTAGGACTCCCCTTGGGGAAGAGTTGACTGCCGCAAAGGGAGACGGCCCCGTAAACGCCCTGGATGCGGCACTCAGGAAGGCGCTTGAAAAATCCTACCCGAATATCAAGGAAATGCACCTGGTTGACTTCAAGGTCAGGGTCATAGACCCGAGGGGCGGTACCGCCGCGAAGGTCAGGGTCGTCATCCAGTCACAAGACCAGCAAGACATCTGGGGCACAGTAGGGGTATCAGAGAACATTATAGAAGCCAGTTGGGAGGCATTAGTAGACAGCATCGAATATAAGCTCCTTAAGGACGAGGAAAGGGTCGAACAGAGACAGCCGTTTGTAACGTCGAGGACAGTTATCATTAAATAAAATACCTTAAGGACGAGGAAAGGGCCGCCAAGGCACAGTCCACGGTGTCGGAGAGCAAACAGCAATGACAAAGGTTTCTATAGCCCCAAAGTATAATCCTAAAGAAGTGGAAGACAAGCAATACGGCTTTTGGGAGGGGCGCGGGTATTTCCACAGCGAACCAGACCCCGGCAGGAAGAATTTTACCATTGTAATCCCCCCGCCCAACATCACCGGTGTCCTCCATATGGGCCACGCCCTCAACACCATCATCCAGGACGTACTGATACGGTGGAGGAGGATGGAAGGCTACAATACCCTCTGGATGCCCGGCACCGACCACGCCGGCATCGCCACGCAAAACGTTGTGGAGAGAGAGCTCATGCGGAAAGGGCTCAAAAGGGAGGATATGGGCCGTGAGGAATTCCTCAAGGTCGTTTGGGAATGGAAGGACCAGTACGGCTCCACAATCATAAAACAGCTTAAAAAGCTCGGCAGTTCCTGTGACTGGGAGAGGGAGCGGTTTACAATGGACGAGGGTCTTTCAGCAGCCGTCAGGGAGGCCTTTGTACGGCTGTGGGAGAAGGGACTGATATACAAGGGTAAATACATCATTAACTGGTGCCCAAGATGCCAGACGGCACTTGCGGACGATGAGGTGGATCACGAAACCCACGACGGGCACCTTTGGTACATACGGTATCCTTTCAGAGACGAGCACCACCTGGGCATGACGGTCGCCACAACAAGACCGGAGACCATGCTGGGCGATGTGGCTGTGGCGGTGAACCCGGAAGACATGCGATACAAAGACTTTATCGGAGAGACACTTATACTGCCGATAGTGGACAGAGAGATACCGGTAATTGCCGATGCGATGGTGGACAAGGAGTTTGGCACGGGAGTAGTAAAAGTAACCCCAGCCCACGACCCCAACGATTTCGAGATGTCACTCCGCCACGAACTTGAACCCGTAGTGGTTATGGAAGGAAATGGGACAATGAACAAGAATGCCGGGGAATACGCCGGCATGGACAGATACGAATGTAGGGAGGCCCTGGTGGAAGAACTGCGCCAGAAGGGTTATATTACTAAAATTGAACCACACACCATTTCTGTCGGTCACTGCTACAGGTGCCGCACGGTGATTGAACCCTACCTGTCAGACCAGTGGTTTGTAAAGATGAAGCCCCTGGCGGAGACGGCCATAAAGGCCACCAATGACAATCTGGTTACATTTTACCCGGAGAGATGGACAAAGGTGTATCTGGATTGGCTGGAGAATGTCAGGGATTGGTGCATCTCGCGACAAATCTGGTGGGGACACCAGATACCCGCTTGGCACTGTAAGGACTGCGGGGAAATAAACGTGTCGAGAAACACCCCTGGCACCTGCTCTAAGTGTAAGGGCACAAACTTGGTCCAGGACCCGGACGTCCTGGACACATGGTTCAGTTCCGCCCTGTGGCCGTTCTCTACCCTTGGCTGGCCGGAAGACACGCCGGAGCTGAGGAACTACTATCCCACCAGCGTACTGGTAACCGACAGGGGGATAATATACTTCTGGGTAGCCAGGATGGTAATGATGGGACTCGGTATGCGTGGTTTAGTACCGTTCCGTAATGTATACATCCACGGCACCATACTGGACGAGCTGGGCAGGAAGATGAGTAAATCCCTGGGCAACGGCATAGACCCCCTGGACATGACGGAGCGCTACGGCACTGACGCAGTAAGGATGTCCCTCCTGCTCCTTACCACTGAGGGACAGGATATAAAACTCTCAGAGAGCAAGTTTGAGATGGGCAGGAACTTTACAAACAAGATATGGAATGCCACCAGGTTTATACTCATGAATCTCGAAGGTTCAATGCCCCCCGCCCTGCCCGCCGAAGAAGATACCCTGGGCTTTGAAGACAAGTGGATACTGAGCCGGCTCAATTCAACGATAAACTCCGTTACCACTGAGCTTGAGAGATTCCGGTTCAATGACGCCTTAAGGATTGTCTACGACTTCTTCTGGCACGAGTTCTGCGATTGGTACCTGGAGATAATAAAGCCGAGGCTTTATGAACCCGCCAATCAAGCAGATAGGGCAATTGCAAGGTCTGTGCTTATCCATGTGCTCCAGGACACCGTAAAGCTGCTGCATCCATTTGCACCCTTCCTCACCGAGGAGATATGGCAGACCTTGCGGGAGAACCTGGAGGGAAACTGCCAGTTTGAAGACGGCGTAATAATTGCCTCGTGGCCAAGACCCAAGACCCGAGACCCTGAAACAGAAAGAGTTATGGCATCTCTACAAGAAATAGTTAGGTCCATTCGAAACATACGACGGAATCTCGACATACCCGACAAACAGTACCTTTCTGCCTTCATTTCTGCACGCATCAGAGACAATGTACAGACGCTGGAAGAACAGTCCAAGTTCCTAAAACAAATGGCCGGCCTAAAGGACCTGAAGATTGGACAAGACATACCCAAGCCTCCATCCTCTGCCAGCGCCGTGGTTGGACAGCTTCAGGTATTTGTCCCTCTGGCAGGAATAATAGATATAGACGTCGAGAAAGGCCGCCAACAAAGGCGCATCGGGCAACTGGAATCATACCTCCAAAAGGTCAGACAAAAACTATCCAACAAAGACTTTGTAGAGAAGGCACCACCCGACGTCGTTGACAAGGAGCGACTACGGGAGACTGAACTCTCTGAACAGATAGACAAACTCAGACAGATACTGACAGATTTAGAGAAATGAAAACATTTTTAACCTTTGAGACCTCTGCAAAAATTTTGCAGTACCACAATGTCATTCCGGGCGAAGCGAAGAATCTAGTATTGTGGTTATGTGGCGTGGCAGCAAGCTGCCACGCTCAGCGTTGGAGCAAGCTCCAACGCTACATTCTCCCATTCCTCATTGTGTACATCACACTTTCCGTCTCTACGCTGTTTGCAAGTGAAGAGACCAAGATATGCCCAAAGTGTAACGCAACATACCCTGCAGAGGTCAATTTCTGCTCTGTAGACGGGACCAAACTTGCGGAACAAGTAATCGTCCTTCAGTGCCCAAAATGCGGGAGGATGGGAAGGCCGGCCGAAATATACTGTCCCCTGGACGGCGAGAAATTAACGCCTGCGGGGGAGAAAGTGAAAGAACAAAAAGAGCACCAGATACAGCTGGCCGTAGAGCACTACAAGGAAGGAAACAAACTGAGTGAACAAGGGGACTACGACAAGGCGCTCGAAGAGTACCTGGAGGCGGAAAAGTTGCGCCCCGATTTCCCTGAACTGCAACACAACATGGGATGGGCCTACGGCAAACTGGGTAATCTTGAAGAGGCGGTAAAGCATTTGAGAAAGTACATCACGATAAACCCGGACGCTGAAGATTACGTTGAGGTTCTGTCCTACGTTAGCATAATGGAAAAGACACTGGCCGGAAAGAAAGAACACGAGAAGGTCCGGGAAACACGAGACGAGGTTACAAAAAAGGCGCTTGCGATGGACGATAACAAATGGGATATGACGCTAATCCCAGCCGGCGAATTTATCATGGGGATAGAAGACCAGAGGGACGATTGCAGACCGGCCCACGGCGTTTACCTGCCCGCCTTTTACATAGACAAGTACGAGGTAACAAATGCCCAGTACTATAAGTTTCTGGAATACATAAAAAAGACCGGCGACCACAGTAAATGCCATAAAGACGACCCCTCCGGGAAGGACCACACTCCGAGGGAGTGGGAAGACCATTATTATGACAGCCTGGATTTCCCCGTGACCAGGATAGACTGGTACGATGCCTATGCTTACGCCGCCTGGGCGGGTAAGCGGCTTCCGACAGAGGCCGAGTGGGAAAAGGCCGCCAGGGGACCAAGCGGTAATTGGTGGCCGTGGGGCAACGACTGGGACCCCAACAAGTGTAACGTTGGCGTGGACCAAAAACCTGTGGGAAGCTACGAGACAGGCAAGAGCCCCTACGGGTGTTATGACATGGCCGGGAGCGTGGCAGAGTGGGTGGCCGACTGGTACAATCCATTTTACTATGAGGCAAGTCTTTCCAGCAGCCCGCAGGGACCGGAAAAGGGGTTGAGAAGGATTATCCGCGGCGGTTCACGTTTTGGTCAGGGTTTTCTCCTAAGGAGTACCAGCAGAAAGTCTGAACAGCCGACCGTCCACAACCAGGCTGTCGGCTTCCGGTGTGCCAGGGACCCTTCGTAGTTGCACCTTCTTGCATATGAAGTTGTTGTGCGTGGATTCGCAGTGTCCAAAATCATTAACTGAACCGTGGGAATATTGCATTACTCGCTCATGGACCTCCTAAAACACTCATCCGCCTCCTCGTGACGACCTAGTTTCTCCAGGACCACCCCCTTATTTTGCCAGGCGCTCTTATCATCGGGGCTTATATCCAGCGCCTTGTCGTAACTCTCGATTGCATCCTCATACCTGCCTAGTCCCGTAAGCGCAGCCCCTTTATTGTTCCATGCAGCGGCAAACATAGGGTTTATCGTCAACGCCCTATCATAGCATACCAGGGCGCTAGCATAGTCCTTTAATTGAATATAGATGTTCCCTTGATCGTACCATATGGTTGCGTTGCCGGGGTCGAATTCGAGCGCTTTATCATAACACTCCAGGGCCTCCTTGTATCTGTTAAGACTTTCAAGGACCTGTCCCTTGTTGTACCAGGCGTGCGAATACACGGGGTCTATCTCAATGGCTTTATCATAAAATTTCAACGCCTCTTCATGTCTGCCAAGACTGTCCACGACGTTACCCTTGCCGTTCCAGGCAAAGGCGTACCTTGGGTCTATTCCAATGGCCTTGTCGTAACACTTGATAGCTTCGTCATACTTCTTCAGGCCGTAAAAGGCGTTCCCTTTGCTGTTCCATGCATCAACATATTCCGGTTTGAGTTCGATGGCCTTGCTGTAACATTCCACCGCACCCTCTAAATCACCGCGCTGAACATAATCATTTCCCTGCAACAACCATGCCTCTGCTTCGCCCGCGTAAGCCGTACTGCAGCTTAACCAGTTTGACAGATAAGACCCTGTGTGCAAGAACGCCAAACCGCACGTACAAATTACCAGGATATATACTGCCGCCTTTAGACTAAAAAGCCGTTTCCGGAAGATATCGCTAAGTAACTTATCGCCCACAGCAGCCCTTTGGGTTTTTAGCAATTTCCTTGTACTCTTCGAGACATTCCTGTGCCTCATCGTTTCGACCCAGTTTCTCCAAAACATGTGACTTCTCATGCCATGCCTCGGCAAAGGAGGGTTCCAACTGATTTACCATATTATAATTTCCCAACGCCTCCTCGTATCTGCCCAATTGGTTTAGCAGCGCGGCCTTATCATAAAATGCCCCAACGACCTCCGGTCCAGCAATCTCTATAGCCACGTCGTAGCACCCGAGAGCCTCGTCGTATCTCTTTAGTTTGGCCAGGAGACTCCCCTTATCCAACATCGCATTAATGAAGGTTGGATTAATTCTTATGGCCTCATCGAAGGCTTCCAGGGCCTCGTTATCCCTATTCAATTTGACCAGTATATTTGCTTTATTAAACCATATATAGTCGCGTTTCGGCTCTATCGCCAATGCCTTATTTATTGATTCGAGCGCCTCGTCGTCTCTATTCAACTGAACCAAGGCATTTGCCCTTCCGCTCAGCGCATGAACATCATTCGGGCTTGTCTCCAAAACCTTATCAAAGCACACCAATGCATCACTGTACCTCTTAAGTACACTCAGTGCATTACCCTTGTTATTCCAGGCACGGGCAAATCCAGGGTCGGCATTAATGGCTTGGTTGTAATATTCAACGGCCTCCTCGTATTTACCCTCGGTAGCCTTATTATTTCCGAAATTGTATAGTTTAACTGCGTCTTCCGTACCAGGTGACGTCTGTACAGACTCTCCGGCATATAACAACGGTGGGAATGCGGGTCCGACGTTGAACAAGACAATTATTATGAAAAGCAGGCAACACCTGTGCGGTGCAAGCATCATGGTCATATTATCCACTGTCATAGTCATTACCTTCCCCTATCAAAGTACTACGGCTTAACCCTTACTGGCAATATTGGGGTCTATCTCCAGTGCCTTGGCCGTGCATTCTTTTGCCTCGTCCCGCTTGCCCATAACGTCAAGCAGATTGCCCTTGGCATACCATGCCTTGGCCGATCCGGAATCTATGCTGATCGCCCTGTCATAGGCCCCGACGGCCTCGGTAAATCTACCCAAGGCACGCAAGACATCGCCTTTTTTAATCCACGCCTCAACATATCTTGGGTCAATTCCCAATGCCCTATCATAAGCCCTTAATGACTGGACATATCTATGCAGTCCAAAAATGGAATCCCCCTTGTTTAGCCAAGCTTCCGCATTATATCGAGACTTGCTATCCTGTTTCATTGCTTGGTCAACCATATCCAGTGCAATCTTATACCTATATAAGCCGTTCAGGGCACGAGCCTTGGCGTTTAACATCTTGATCCCCCCGATGCTCGGTATTGATGTATCATTAATAAGCTCGTCCTCTTTTTTGTCCTGTTTTATCACCTGTTTCCGCCGCTTAGGAAAAAATCCAGAACTCTCTTCGGCAGGAGGTTCCGACGCCTTGGCAATAAACACCAATGCATCCTTGTACTTACCCTGGTCAATCAGAACCGTAGTCTTGCCTAAAATTGGCTTGGCACCCATTGGGTTAATATCCAGCGCCCTATTAAGATGTTCAATTGCATCCCCGCTTTTGCCCATCTTATGCAGTACTACGGCCTTATCTGTTAATGCATCGACGTCCTTCGGGTTGATCTTTAAAATTTCATCAAAGCACGTGAGGGCCTCATTATACCTCGATAAATCAGTCAATGCCTCGCCTTTGTTAGCCAAAGCCGCCGAGTCTGTAGGATAAATCTCCAAAACTTTATCAAAACATACCAAGGCCTCGTCCATCCTGTCCATTTCCTTCAAGAGGATGCCTTTACCTAACCACGGACCAGTCAGCTTCGGGTTCTCTTCGATGGCCTGGTCGTAACGAGCAAGCAACTCCCTTCTCCTTCTCTCCCCTTCCTCAGTGTCTGCCGCCACACCCACGCCTCCCAAAAAGCCTATGCGTACACCCATGACGGTCAACTCATCTGCAATTTCAGGGTATATTCCCAAGGCCATTTCGAAGGATGCAGTGGCCTCTCCCTCCCTCCCCAGCCCAACCAGGGCATTTCCTCTATCGATCCAAATCTGGGCTACATCATTCCTGATCTCAAGTGCTTTATCAAAATATTCCAGCGCCCTCTCGTATTTTGCCTGCGCCAACATAACCTCTCCCTTGGCATTGAGCGTCCACACGTCTTCAGGATAATACTCCAGGAACTCCTCAATACAAGCCGATGCCTCTTCAGTCTTACCCATCTTAATCAAGGCCATAGCCTTGTTGTTCCACCCTTGTGAAAGGCTCATGTCAATCTCAATTACTTTATTAAAACACTCTACGGCCTCTTCGTTTTTATTCAGCCTCATCAAGGCTATCCCCTTGCCGTTCAATGCGTTAACATTATGAGGGTCCAGCTCCAGTACCTTATCAAATGATTGGACGACCTCTCTATACACCCCTTGTGCACTGTAGGCAACGCCTTTGTTGTACCACGCCAACACGTTCTTCTCATCGAGCAGTAACACCTCGTCAAAACAATTGATGGCGTCTTCCCACTTATGCAATTTAAGCAATGCGACACCCTCATTACCTAACGACTTCGTATCCTGGGGATTAATCTCATGTGCCATACTAAATGACGTTACGGCCTTTTCGTATTCACCCAGCCCACTTTGAGCTAAACCCTTATTATACCAAGCCTCGTAGAGCGTCGGATATATTCGTATGGCCTTTGTGAAAAAATCCAAAGCCTCCTCATATTCACCCCTTTCATTCAGTTTTAACCCTTCTTTGAGCCATTTTTCTGCGTACCTTCTGGCAGTCCGTCTGGTATCTTCATTATCCCCATAAATCTCAACTACCGCATTAAAGCATTCCAACGCCTCGGCATTTTTACCCAGCCCCATCAAGGCCATTCCCTTGCCGCTCCACGCATCAACACTGGAAGGGTCCAGTTCCAGCACCTTGTTGAACGATTTGATCGCTTCTTTATCATTATCTTGTGCGCTGCTTACAATACCTTTAATATACCACGCCAAGACGTTTTCCTCATCAAGCGAGAGCACCCCGTCAAAACAACCGACGGCCTCATCCCACTTGTGTAATTGAAGCAAAGCAAGCCCCTTGTTACTTAACGCCTTGATCTCCAGAGGGTCAAGCTTATGTGCCATGCTGAAAGACACTATGGCATCTTCATACTCACCCAGCTCACTTTGAACCAGGCCATTGTTATACCAGGCATCATAGAGTGTTGGATTTGATCGTACGGCCTTTGTGAAAAGGTCTAACGCCTCACGATACTCACCCTCTTTACTCAGCGCCAACCCCTCCCTTAGCAACCGCTCCGTATGTTCCTTGGTATATACCTTAGTATCTTTGCGAATTGCGCCCCCGGTGGGGGATGATACCTTCCCTCTTGCAGCCTCCTGTCTATACGGTTGAGCCGAAGCGACAACCGGACACCAACCCAAATGAAGCAGTGTCGTCACTATCAGGAGATAAATCATACCTTGGCCCCCTCCGTCAATTCTCTGGCCCTGTCGACGGCTTCTCCTTTCGTGCAAATCTTGCCCTCAAGTTGTTCATCGTAAATCTGTGTAAGGATTTTGGCAAAAACAGGGCCGGGTGTCAGCCCCATGGCAATGAGGTCGTCTCCCGTGAGCAGACGAAGCGGCTTCAGTTCTTCTTCCCTAAATTTTTCACGCATGTGCTGACAGAAATTATAATCGCTGAGGTTGCCGGAGCTGGCAAGGGCGTCCACCCTGCAAACCTCTGCAAGCAGAGGGTAATCCTCGTGGGACAGCAGCCTCTTGAGTTTACTTATCCGCATCTTCCGCGCATCCTTAAGGGCAAGGTGCTTTTTGACCAGCCATTTTATCGTCTCCTTCTCCTCCTTAGAGGTCTTAAGGCGGTCACAAATCTCTCCGGCCATTTCTGCCCCCACCGATTCGTGCAGGGGATACCGTATCCTCCCGTCATTTTCTTCAACGGTCACGGGCTTGGCAACGTCATGGAGAAGCGCACCCATTACAAGCACCCACGAAGGTTTCTTTAGATACGACACTGTAAGGATGGTGTGAACAAATACGTCACCTTCAGGATGGAGATTCTCCGGTTGTTCCACACCTTTCATGGCGGTAATTTCCGGAAGGATGTGCCCCAAAATACACAACTCATCAAGCAACTGAAGTCCCCTTTTTCTGTTATCATCCAGGAGTATCTTCTGCAGTTCCTCGCGTATCCTCTCCCAACTCACACCCAGGACCTTCCGTGCAAGTTCTTTGACGACCTCTCTGGCCGATTCCTCTATTTCATAGCCGAAACGGCTGGCAAACCGCACGGCACGTATCATGCGAAGATAGTCTTCACAAAACCTTTGATAAGGGTCTCCAACAGCGCGCACAAGCCTCAGCTTAATATCTCTCTGACCGCCGACAAAATCCAGCAATTCGTCCTTTACAGGGTCATAGAACATACCGTTAATAGTAAAATCTCGCCTGCGGGCATCCCCTTCCGGGTCAACAAAGCTTACGCTGTCAGGATGACGACCGTCCGAGTAGGGACCTTCAGTGCGAAACGTGGCTATCTCAAACTGAAAACCGTCGGCTACCACTATGACCACCCCGAACTGTACCCCTACGGGTATAGTCTTTTTAAAAAGGTTCATCACCTCCTCCGGACGCGCACTGGTGGCTATATCATAGTCTGCGGATTTTATGCCCATAAGCATGTCACGGACACAACCACCTGCGAAAAGGGCCCTGTGGCCCTTCTCCTGAAGGCGCCTTACCAGATCAGTCGCCGTTTTCCTCTTTATCTCCTGATGGTTCATACTCTAGGTTACCCAGCTACGTCCAGCCCTTTAACTAGGGACTTGAACTGTCTACCCCTGTCCTCAAAATTAACGAACATATCGTAACTGGCGCAGGCGGGAGAGAGTAATACGGTATCGCCCCTTTGGGATACGTTAACGGCAGACCTCACGGCCTCCTCCAAGGACGAGGCAAAGAGGATTTGCGGGGTATCCCTTCCACCCTTCGCCGTAGCAATCAATTCTCCTATCTTTTGCGCGGTTTTCCCAATAAGTATAACACATTTCGTGTGTTTCGCACACTCCTCGGCAAAACCGTCAAACGGGGTTCCCTTGTCGTAACCGCCTGCAATAAGCACCAACGGGCCTTTAAAGGACCTGAGACCGGCAATGGCCGATTCAGCAGTGGTGGCGATTGAATCATTGTAGTAATGCACCCCGTCTCTATCACAAACGAACTCCAGCCTGTGCTCAAGTCCGGAGAACCCTCTCAACGCCTTATCAATATGCTCGCGTCTTGCACCCATTAAGAAGGCCGCGCAGGAGGCGGCAAGGATATTTGCCACGTTGTGCGCACCGGGTAGCTTAACGTCCGGAAGGCACGATACAATCACCTCACCAGGCCCTCCCTCACCGAGACGCATATGAACATTACCGTTCTCTAAGAACGTACCGCGTTTAATGGCATCCCTAGTGCTAAACCAAAAGACCTTTGCCTTGGTCTCACGGGGCCATTTCCTCAGCTCCTGGTCATCAAGATTCAGGATACAGTAGTCCCCAGGATTTTGGAACCGGATTACGTTCTTTTTCGCCTCCATGTACTCGGCGTAGGTGCCGTGCCGGTCAAGATGATTCGGCACGACGTTCGTCACAATGCAAACATGAGGGGACATCTTTAATTTCCTTAAATCCTCCAGCTGGAAACTGGAAAGTTCCAATACGACAGGGTCGTCCGGCCCTATCTCATCTATACGTTCAAGGAGCGAATACCCGAGACCAATATTGCCCCCAACCCACACCCTGCGCCCCTGGCATCGAAGCATCTCGCCAACGAGGGCGGTAGTCGTTGACTTGCCTTTCGTTCCCGTCACCCCCAATATGGCCGCACGACACATCTTGAAAAACAGATTCATCTCCGTCTCAAGGGGGACATTATTCTCCCTGGCTATTTGTAAAAATTTGGAGTCCTTCGGTACGGCGGGGTTCACCATCACCATATCCACATCTTTAAAGTCTGTCTCCCTGTGACCTCCGAGGTGGAACTCCAATGGTAGCCCATCCAGCGTGGTCAGGGAGGAGGCCAACTGTGCCTCGGTCTTGAGGTCGGTAACAATAAGCCTGGCACCACGGTGCACCAAGAAGCGGGCAAGACCGGCGCCCCCCCCGAAGAGGCCCAGGCCCATAATCGTTATCTTCTTATTCTTGAGGATGTTGTCGTCCATCACCTGAAACCTCTGCAAAACTCTGCATCCGCCTTAGGCGGATCATTCTGAGGAAGCAAAGTGATCGAAGAATCTCTGGTGTAGCGTGCGAGTTTATCTCGCACGTTTAACGTGCCAGACAAGCTGGCACGCTACAAAAAACAGATTCTTCGCTTCGTTCAGAATGACAACATGATGTTAGGAGACTTCTACAACAGCCTCCACGTGTTGTCACCGTCTATTATCTACCACCCGTGATATGTCCCGTCTCATCCTGACAACTGCGTCCTCTACGGCCTTCTCCCAGTCTTTCTCTCCGTGTTTCATTTTCCAAGATTGTTCTTTATACGCAAATGTTATTGCGCGCGAGGAGCTTACAATGGCTCCGTAGCCGTCTGCGTTAAAATAATGACGCATATCTTCCGCCTCTGCGCCCTGTGCGCCGTAACCCGGCACCAAAAAGAAGGCCCTGGGCATAAGACGCCTGAGGCGTCTGCCCAAGACAGGTGCACCTGCGGCCACTACGGCGCCCACTGCACTGTATCCCGATTTACCCACGAGACCGCTGCCCCAATCATTCACTTTCCTAGCCACAAGTTCGCACAGCCTCTCTGCGCCACAACGCCTGTCCTGGAAGTCCTTGGAAGACGGGTTAGTACTCTTGACCAAGATGAAGAGTCCTTTATTATAAACCTCTGCCGCCTTGAGAAACGGCAAAACACTATCCCATCCAAGATATGGGTTCAGAGTAACGGCATCAACTCCGTATCCTTGAGCGGTAAGGCCGTCTATATCTACCTCGCCCAAGTGTGCCTGGGCATACGCCTCCGCCGTGTGCCCTACGTCGCCGCGTTTTATGTCGCCGATTACAAGAAGCCCTCTTTTTTGGGCAAGGTGAACGGTCTTCAGGTAGGATTCAATACCATGCGGGCCCAGGGCCTCATAAAAAGCAATCTGAAGCTTTACCACACCCACATGCGGAGATACGATGTCTAATATGCGGTGGTTAAATTCAAGTACAGAACGGCTGGCCCCTCTGAAGTTTCTCCCGTAACGCTTGAAATTCCTGACCTTTATCTCAGACGGCAGCAATTGGAGCTGGGGGTCTAGGCCCACTACTACCGGGCTTCCCTTCTCTTTAAGCACCTCTATAAGACGGTCACTGAAACTGTTCAAAGTCCGCTTCAGAGTTCAAAGAAGTTTTGTATTATCTTCGGCCCCACTTCAGTCAGGAAAGACTCTGGATGAAACTGCACCCCCTCCAGCACATATTCCCTGTGCCTTATACCCATGATTTCATCCTCGTCCGCCCTTGCCGTTATCTCGAGACAATCAGGGATACTCTCCTCGTCCACTATAAGAGAATGATATCGTGTGGCCTCAAAGGGATTGCACAATCCTTTGTAAACACTCTCCCCGTCATGGTGTATCATGGAGGTTTTCCCATGCATCAACCTCCTGGCCCTTACCACCTTGCCGCCAAATACGTATGCTATACATTGATGCCCCAGGCATACACCCAATATAGGCACCTTACCGGAAAAGTGCTTTATAACATCGTTGGAGATACCACTTTCCTTCGGTGTGCATGGACCGGGAGAGATAATTATGTGCCTGGGCGACTTTTCTTCAATTTCTTTAAGGGTAATCCTATCGTTCCTAAATACCTCTACCTCCTTACCAAGTTCCCCCACACACTGAACCAGGTTATAGGTAAAGGAATCATAATTGTCTATTACGAGTACCAACTTAACCCCTGTCCGCAAAGACATTACCTGTCGTATAATTATCCCGATACTATCAGAAAAACTTCTGGATTCAAAGGGAAATTGGAGGAGAGGAGCGTCTAAAGGATAGATTACCGGCTTAAACTACGAGGATTAGGAACCCGACCTTCGTTCAACAATACATGCTAAGATGAAAAGTCGGCAGGGTCATGCTTGAGAAATCACATTACGATCGTGGTTTCTTAAAACTCAACCTTTTGGTATGTTCGTACACCCGCACTTTACAACCGCGGGGGAGAAAAGATTTTCTCCCGAATAACCTGGCCGGAAGGAACACCTTAGGAAGTGCTATTGGGTAACAATGGATCTTCTGTACTGCTGTATATAATATCGGACACACTCATCTCTATTATTTCATCCATTGCTTTTTCCATCTCACGAGAATCTGCCTCATCCTGACTATTTGTCACGTCAGCCGGACTATCTGCCACCACTCCCGTATTGCTGTAGATAATATCGGATGCCTCTATCTCCAGCACCTCGTCTCTAGGGTTGTCGGCATTCTTGCCTGCACTACTGTACAAAACGTCTGCTCGTACAATTTCTGTCGCCTCCTCCGGCGTGGCACGGGAGCTTTCATCAACTCTCAAGTCCGGAACGGAGACCGTGTAATTGAAATTATCGAGGTCCGCAGCGGCAACAACCTTACCATTTCCCGATTCCTTGGCCTCGCTCAAGACACCCTTACTTAACTTTGGAGTCAATTCGCCAGTGGACTCGCTGGCTCGAATCACGCCATCCGCATAAGCAAACTGTCTACCATTTGTTGTCCCTGCGAGAAACTCCTCATCTGTTCCGACAACAAGGTCTTCTGCCTTGACCACCTCAATACCGCCATTGGTCAAGAGATCCACTTCTCCACCATTAGTAACTGCCATCTTTCTCTTAATAGCCTGTATGCCTTTATTAGAAGCAACGTACTCTTTACAGTACGATTCTTTCTCCTTTATCAGCTTATCGACAATGGGAATACCTGAGACCAGCTCCCTGCAGGCCTCGTCTGCAGCCCTGGCCATATGAAGTTTGCGGACATTAAAAGTGTTTTGAACGGAGGCGGCAACCAAATCTATAGGACTAAACGCCATACTAAACTTATTATCTCGTCTCACTTCTTTTGCCAGGAAGAATTCACTGCCGTCTTTACCGGATACACATTTTACAGACAGCCCAACAGCCACCTGCGTATAAAGTAATAAATACTTGGCACTATGGTTGGTCATTTTCCCGTACATTACTGCATCTACACCCAGAGCCGCAGCAAGGTCACGAGGGTCCGCATTGTAAAGCTTCTCAGCGTTGGTTATGCCTAACTCCTGTAATACGGTATCCGTTTCTATGAGGCTCAGAAGCTCAAACTCCCTCAGTGACATGTAGGCAAAGAAGGATTTTCTCAATCTGTTGGCATATGTCCAGCTCCAGTTATCCTCTTCTCCACCGTCACGGCCGGTAACTGGTACCCAGTTTAGCTTAAAGTTCCCTCCCTCAAGGTTTTCAAACGGTAAAACGGCAATTCTCTTGGGTGGGTCTTCGAAAAACGACGGAGAACACCTCAGGTTGCCCTGCTTCGGGTCAAATTGCAACGTCCTGTCCAGTGAGGTCTTTTTCCCATAAGTCCCGTTTTCTTCTTCCTGTTGATAGAATGGGTCGTCGTTACTCGAAATAAGGTCGTGATTTTGCGTGGCACAACCAGCAAAGAAGAATAGGATTAAAGGAAAGAGAAACGACAGGCTGATTTTCATTACAACATTTACCCCCTAACAAAGGTGTTTAGATATAGGCCCCGCCTAATTTAGATTGCTACCAAGTATATATAGAACAAAACGTCAATGTCAACAATAAAATTCATAATTTTCACCTTAATCATCTACAAGTCACGGAAAGGACGGGACTTAAGAATAGGGTAATGTAAGAATATATCCGGGAGTCGTCTATGTTAAGGACAGGCCCACCCAAATAACGGTATGTCTCCATCGTAGGCGGACCGGGCGGGGTGCCTTCGGCGTGACAGCGTGACAGACCTACCCAGAACGAACCTCTGGTATATGCCTGTTAAAACTGCCGTATCTACCCTGCCTATTGACGGAGGGAAGGAAGGTGTAATCCCACCCTGTCGCAAATATTATTTAAGGAAGACCAACCGCCCCCATCTTACAAACAGTTAAGCAAGTTGTTACAGTACGCCTAGTTAGAATGCTAAGGGTTCTATATTTTTACGTTCACAGAGGTCTTGTCTTGACATAACATGTTTTTGTGATATAGTTAAGGTATAAAACGCGGGGTAGAGCAGCCTGGTAGCTCGTCGGGCTCATAACCCGGAGGTCGTGGGTTCAAATCCCACCCCCGCTACCATATCTTGATTTTGCTTCTCGCAACAAGGCACAGGGTGAAAGTCTATTTTACCTTCTTTACCAACTATACCCGTGATATTCAATCCCTGAGATTCTCTAACATAACTACCTAAGCTTAGTAGGCTGTTAGAAGTGTTATTCCCATCTCGATTGCACCAGAACCCTGCAGTATTTAACCTTGCCTTTCTTACTTTTGAGAAAAAGACGTCCGCACGGGTCCTTCGCTTCGCTCAGAATGACAACGTGGGCGTTACGAGGCTTTTTCAGAACCCTCAAAAGATACCTGTTCCGGGATTATGGCATTATGAGCACTCCTCGCGTGGCGATTATCACGGGAGCAACAAGGGGTGTAGGCAGGGCTTGCGCCCGGACCTTCTCCGCCACCGGCTATAATGTAACTCTGTTCGGACGAAATTCGGACCTCCTCAACAAAATAGTGGAGGAGATAAAAGAACGGAGTGGAAGGGTCCTTGGTGTAAAAGGAGACGTGCGCAATCCCAGTGACGTAAGAGACGCAGTTGAGAAAACGCTTAGAAACTTCGGACACATTGATGTCCTGGTAAATAATGCCGGTGTAGGCTACGGTCTTATACCCTTAACTGAGTTTTCGGACAAACAGTGGCACGAAACTATAGACACCAATCTAACGGGTGTATATTATTTCACCAAGGCCGTAATCCCCGCGATGAAGCCCCGCAGGTCGGGCATAATAATAAATATATCGTCCGGGGCGGGAAGGCACGGCATAGGCGGCCTCTCGGCGTACTGCGCATCAAAATTCGGCGTGATTGGACTTACCGAGAGCGTTGCAGAGGAAGTAAAGCAATATGGAATCAAGGTCGTAGCCCTCTGTCCGGGCGGCATTAACACAGAGATGCACAGGGCTATCTTCCCCGAGCACGAACCGGAAGGGTTGCTCACTCCCGAAGAGGTTGCCCAAAAGATACTCTCCCTATCAGACCCCGATGACGGTACGCGTTCAGGTACGTCGGTGCACATCCACAAAAGGTATTAATAGTTACGAAAGGGTACGGATCTGCGCCTCGAGGTGCGGACGACAAGATTACTACCATTCTTGCCAGAGAAATAGAATCCGTGGCAGACCCATTCTTTGAAAATATAAGACTCAAAAACACCGCGAAGGAGCGGCGAATACTGTCTGATTACGCAACCCTCAGCTCGGACGGGCTTCGGAGGAGACCGGAGAGAGAGGACGATCTGCGAGGCTCATTTTCACGCGACGCCGACCGTATACTCCATTCCAGAACGTACACCAGATACATAGACAAGACCCAGGTCTTCTATCTCGTCCCTCATGACCATATTACTCACCGTGTGCTCCATGTCCAACTTGTATCCAAGATATCCAGGGTAATCGGGCGCACCCTGGGGCTAAACGAAGACCTGACAGAGGCCATAGCGCTTGGTCACGACCTGGGTCACTGCGCCTACGGTCACGACGGCGAAGATTATTTATCGGCATTGTGCCTGAAGCACGGTATTGACAGGTTCGTGCATTCAGTCCAGGGTGTCCGCTTCATGGACAGGATTGAATGGGAAGGAAAGGGCATGAACCTGACACTGCAGGTGCTTGATGGCATCCTCTGCCATGACGGTGAGAGCGACCAGCTTACTCTTACGCCGCACCGCAGTAAGACCTGGGAAGATCACGAAAGGGAGTTGAAAGAAAAGACGCTTAAAGGAAGACATGCAGGGCTCTTTCCAATGACACTCGAAGGGTGCGTGGTCAGACTGGCGGACAGCATCAGCTACATAGGGCGGGATATAGAAGACGCCGTCACCATAAAACTTATCAAACGAGAGGAAATCCCCAAGGACTGCATTGACGTCCTGGGCATAGACCCCAACAAGATAGTGGCCACACTGGTAAATACCCTGGTAAGGGATTTAATCAGAAACAGCCTGGACAAAGACTTCATAACCTTCAGCAAGCCCATCTCCGAGGCATTCATAAAATTAAAGAACTTCAATTACAAGAACATCTACCTTAACCCCAGGATAAAGACACAGTCTGAAAAGATAAAGGAAATCTTCGGCTTTATGTTTGAATCATTTCTGAAACACGCAGAGGAGGGCAGAAAAGAATCCCGCATTTTTAAAGACTTTTTACGTGAGATGAACGAGGATTACATACGCAACACTCGGCCGGCAGAAAAGGTCAGGGACTTTATTGCCGGCATGACGGACGACTACTTTATATACTGCTTCAAGGAATTGCCATCAAAGCCCGAAGGGCTTACACTGCCCGAACCCTTCGGATACATAATCCCTTAAGAATTAAGATAAAACCAACGGCTGGAGAAGAGAACCCATGGACACAACGGATATATTCAAACACAAAGGAAAGTTCTTTGAGATACTGCAAGAGACGGAAAAATCACAATCAGGCGTGATGACCCTGGGTGTGGGGCGGGACACCGGCGCCGGGGATTCACACCCCGGCGACCAGATTATTTACGTGGTCGAAGGCAAGGCGTTTGTGCGTGTAGGAGAAGGTGAGACTGTGGCCGGCCCAGGAACACTGCTTACCATCCCTGCAGGTGTCCACCACTACGTAAGGAATGAGGGTGACGTGCCATTATTCATACTGACGGTATATGCCCCAAGGGCCTACTGAGAACCCTTTAGAGTCCCTTTCAGCGCCCCTATTACCTCTTCGGGTGCAGGCCGCTCCATAACGTTCGGTGTCACCTTCACCCAGCGTACTACACCCTGTTTGTCTATGACAAAAGTTGCCGGCCTTGCGATGTCCCCGCCGCCGTGTCCGTCCGGGTGTATCACCCCATACCGAGAGATAA
>Ga0155267_1096_pt1 | contig 35679 bp, 39 predicted proteins | sample RifCSPhighO2_02_FD_106235 | JGI IMG/M metagenome (GOLD analysis project Ga0155267, IMG submission 106235) | Planctomycetes bacterium RIFCSPHIGHO2_02_FULL_50_42
CAGTATGGATAGGACAGTCAGCTTCATTAACTGCCTCATGACCGTGGGAAAGGTAAAAAAATCCTCCTGCACGTCCAGCCCAAAGTCCTTCAGTCTTTGAGTTATATATTCCACTGCGGCGGCCTCCCCCGACGAACCAGTCCTGCGGGGCCTGGCAACCGCACATGCATACTCATATGCCCTTTTAGCATCAAAGACCGTCATTCCCAACCCTCGTTACAAAACACCTGTAAAACCCAGATTCCATCCACTACATTTCATTTAATTGCCCCTTTCATTTATCTACCCTTCTCTTAATGGGGCTCTTTTCCCCCCTCCCTCGAGGGGAGGGGGAAGGGGGAGGGTGATATTCATCCACCCTGCCCTCCACGTAAATTAAAATCACTTCTTCCTCATCTTTATGGTCATGTACACGCCGTCTATCTCGATGTCGCATCCTCCAAAACTGCTGGCCCTCGCCATCTCCTCTATCCGTGCCCTTGAGTAGCAGTTCCATTTAATTTCCCAGCGGACCCCGTAGCGCAGCCACAATCGGCCAAAAAATCCCGCGCCGGAGAGCCTGACTATCTTCTCCAAAAACTCTTCCCATTCCTCCCTGGAACATTCTTTGTTGGGGTCAAGCACCCATGCCTCGCCGCCGGGCTTCAATACCCTGTACATTTCATCTATCACCCTGGCAGGATACTTCCAGTGATGCATGGCGCCGGTGCTTATAACCATATCGTAGCTGCTATCATCAAACGGCATCTTTGTGGCGTCACCGGTCTCAAAGTGTACCCTTGCCGAAACTCCGGCATTACGGGCATTACGCTCACCTATCTCTCTAAATTTCCTGGTAAGGTCTATGCCGTCCACAAAGACCTCTTCATTCCTCTTCGCTATCTCGATGGGCACGTAACCAGGACCTGTACCCACATCCAGTATCTTGCCACACCTCAGTTCTCGCACCACCGCATCCACAAATCCGCTGTAGAGGGTAGGCACTATCCTACCCGCAAACAGGTCATAGTAATCAGCGGCCGCCTCCGGCACGGCCTCCTGCGTGAAAAGGCCAAGGATTCTGGTAAAAATACCCATGCTGTTACCCGTGATGCATATGTAAATACTGCCTGTAGTTGCTCGATTTATCGAGCCTACAAAGCCCCATAAATGGGGTAACTACAAGCGTGAACGTTAAGTTTGCCACACGGTAAAAGACGCCGTTATCTACTATCCTGACGCATCTTCAAAACCAAGAACAAGTCATTGAACGCAGGGGCAGACCTTTGGGTCTGTCTGCTATGAACAGGTTTGAGAATCGTACCAGAGGTCGTGCCGTAGGCAGACCCGCCGTTATTAGGGCGTGTCTGTCCCTACGTTACTCTGTCATTCTGAGCGAAGCGAAGAATCCCGTATTTTATCGACACCGTTCGCCGCTTTTTGCGTCTCAGGATAACGTTCATGCATTTATAAAGAACCAGAATACTTGTCTTTCAAAAAAGTAATGCAAAAGATAGCAGATATTGAGAGGAATTTATAGAGGAAAAGGCCGGGAGGTAAATCCAAACCAAGGGGAGAATAATTCTTCCTTGACAAGTCTGACAGAATATGGTACAAATGTACCACATGAGAAAGACCCTTACAAAGGCTCAAACACGAGTCCTCGATTTCCTGAAAAATTATGCCCAGGAGATGGGCTACCCGCCCAGTATAAGGGAGATGAAGGACGGTCTCGGACTGGCGAGTCACAGCGCCATCCAGAACTGCCTCTCCGCCCTTGAGAAAAATGGCTACATAAGACGTTCCAGCAGGGCCAGGGCCATTGAGTTCTGTGAGTTCTTAAGGCCGGGCCAGATGGTAACCCTCCCCCTGATAGGTCATATCAAGGCGGGTGCACCTCATCCGGCCATAGAGGACGTTGAGGGATACATAGCAGTGGACAAATCCTTTACGGTGGGGGGTGGCAACTTCCTCCTAAAGGTAGAAGGGGACAGCATGATTGAGGATCATATACAGGACGGGGACTACGTGGTGGTAAGGCCCCAGCCTGCCGCCGAGAACGGCGACATAGTGGCGGCCCTGGTGAACGACGAGGCCACGGTGAAGCGGTTCTACAAGAAGGGCGGGCAGATAAGACTTGAGCCTGCAAACCCTGCCTATAAAGACATAGTGGTTGAGCCGGGGCAGTCTGACGTCTCCATAGCGGGTAAGGTAGTTGCTGTCCTCAGGAGTTTAGGATGAAGATTCCCGAGAGACTTCTGAAAAAGTCTATTAGCGCCTCTAAATTTTCCCCCTCCCTCGAGGGGAGGGGAAAGGGGAGGGTGATTATCTTACTCGCTAAGTCTCTGACTACTAATGGAGGAATCTAGATGGACAAAGACGAGTACGGTTTGGGCTGCGATGCATCATCGGCGTTTTGTGCGTTCTGGCTGCCCATTATCCTTGTGATCGCTCTTATAGTATATTTCCTGGAAGGTATAATGCGAGGTCTCTGAAACAGTCTCCTGACATCATGTTGTCATTCTGAGCGCAGTAAAGAATTTAATCTGTTATGTAGCGTGGTCCGCCTCAGGCGGAGAGCTTGCTCCAACGCTACATTTCACTTCACGCCTAAGGCGGACTCGCCATTTGTTGGGCAAGCCCTCAGAATAACAACGTATAGGGTTTAGCAGAGTTCTCGATGCGTAAACTTATACAATTATTGAGACCCCTGAAAAAGTGTGCTTTACGGTGGGGGGTGGTTAAAATAAGTTTTGCCTTCCCCCTCGAGGGGGAAGGGTAGGGATGGGGTGATTCTTACCCGGTCATATTTACTTATATAAGACAGACTTGGGAGATTAGAGCATCACCCTCCCCCTATCCCCCTCCCCTCTAGGGAGGGGGACATTAAGGAAACCTACGAGCTTTCTTAAAGGTCTCTTATTCTTGGCGAGATGTCATCCCTAACTAAAAGCTTAGCAATAAGGGGGACTAGAACATGAAAGCGTTCAGAATGGGAAACCAGAGGACATTATTTCTGGTAGGATTATCATTAGTATTTTTCTGTCTGATCACATTTGAGAATCCAGACACCGACGCCCAGGTTCGCACCGTACAGTCAAATCCAAATGAGGGCTATGTAACACTATCCGACTTTCGCAAACTGCTTACGGCTATTCAACAAGATGAAGCCGCTATAAAAAATAATTCCAAACTGATACAACAGCTCCAGCAGCAGGTTGTGAAAATGGAGAACGACTCGGACGCCATCGCTGGAGGAATAAAAGACATTGCAGAATACTGCAAGAAGTTCGACCAAAAGATAACCTTTGACCTTGAGCCGCGGGTGCGCCAGCTTGAACAGGCAGTCAAGCAGCTAGCACAACAAATCCCCCGCTCAAAATATTGACTGGCAGACCGCTATGCCTTTATTTTAGGCTAATGAATATTTAACTTAAGGAAAGGTAAAACCAAAGTGGAATCTGAAGGGAATATGCCCGATATTATTGCAGGTGTCTCAGGAGCTGCAAAGCATTGGTTATCGCGGATTCCGGGATTGGGCGAGGCACTAGCCGGATACGATGAATATACGAGGAAGTCCTTTAGAATCGAGGCAGATACGTCTATCACCGGTGTTCGGGTTGTAAGGATACTCAATGAGACAGCCTTGAAGGAGGGATTGCCTGAGATCATCATGATCGATAATGGCCCTGAGTTCATCGGCAGGGCCCTTGACGAATGGGCGTACAGGCGAGGGGTCAAGCTGTTCTTTATAACGCCCGGCAGGCCTGTCGAGAACATGTACATGGAGAGCTTTAACGGACGCCTCCGGGATGAGTGCCTGAATCTGCACTATTTTACAAGCCTTGATCATGCCAGGCAGGTCATTGAGGACTGGCGCGTGGACTATAATACCGAGCGCCCGCACAGTTCTCTGGACAATCTGACGCCGGAAGAGTTTATACGGAAACTCAAAGAAAAAACGCCCACAGCTATAACTGTGGGGAATGTATCAATCAATGCTGGATACCCAACTTCTTAGTGGTACAATAAATGAGGTAAGGTCAAAAAGACAACATTGTTCTATCTTCCAAAGATGCAATTTCTTTAACTTCCGACATACGCGATAAGAAAAAGGAATATTTGGTATGTCTTTATCTAAACGCAAGAAATGCATTATTAAAAAAAGAGGTTATCTCGATCGGCATACTAGATAAAAGCATTATCCACCCTCGAGAAATTTTTGGCCCTGCTGTCGAGTTGCGAGCGGCTGGTATTGTTTTGCTGCATAATCACCCCTCTGGAGATGTTACGCCCAGCAAACAAGATATTGAAGTTGTAAACAAAATCCTTGAAGCGGGCAAAATAATGGGCGTGAATGTAATTGACTTTATTATTGTTAGCGAAAACGCTACCCACAGTTTTTTTACTGAAATACAAAGCTCGGACAGTAAAGTAACACACTATGTCTCTGATGGCGTGCAAAATTCTCTTTTTGATCTATTAGAAACTGAACAACCGATTTATACCCCTGAAATAAAAAAAATACATAAGGTATATTTTTATCCTGAAAGTAGAGTTAAGACGGGACGTTTCCGGCTACAAAATAGAAGATTTTTAGGGAATAAATATAAGCTACTCGGTTTTATTGAGGATATTGTCAATGAAAAATGCAATGGCTTCGGTGTGTTCTGCGATATTTTTGCGGGTACTGGCGTTGTTGGCGAACGATTTAACGAGAAAGGCATAAAGGTTATTGCCAATGACTTTTTGGCAAGCAATTACCTCCCATTAAAAGCGTTTTTAGGAACTTCGGAAATTGATTTTGAAGAAATAGAAAAGAAAATAAATTTGCTTAATAATTTAGAGGCACACAATGATAATTATTTTTCTGAACATTTTGGCAATACCTTTTTCACTCTAGGGAACGCCCGCAAAATCGGAGCTATCAGAGAAAAAATTGACGAGATCGTAAAGGGCGACAATGAGAAAGCCGTTTTGATTACTGCGTTGTTGTACGCGGTTGATAAAGTAGCAAATACCGTTGGCCACTACGATGCGTACAGAAAAAGACTAGACACAATTCAACCGTTACGTCTTTTGGCCCCCGACTTTGGACCGGAAAATAATGCAAACAATGAAGTATATAAAGAAGATGCAAATCAACTTATCAGAAAAATAAGTTGTGATGTTCTGTACATTGATCCGCCTTATAATTCTCGTCAGTATTCGGACGCTTACCATCTCCTAGAAAATCTTGCTTCTTGGGAAAAACCATCGGTGCACGGCAAAGCAAAGAAAATGGACAGGGCACATATTAAAAGCGACTATTGCCTAAATTCTGCACCGAAAGCGTTTGATGATTTAATTTCAAATGCAAATTGTAAACACATTTTAGTTTCTTACAACAATACCGGTGAATCTAAGGATGGAAGGTCAAACGCTCGTATTAGCGATGAACGAATTATAAATATACTAAAAACTCGTGGTGATGTTGATATTTTTGAGAGAGATTATAAAGCATTTACAGCAGGTAAAAGCGATACCGATGGGCATACCGAACGTGTTTTTTATTGTAAGGTCACAAAATAGCAATTATGAAAAAACCTTGGTCAATTTCAACAACAGTTAGAAATCCCGATAGATTACGGGACTTCTTGGGCGTTTTGAAGGAATTGGAGGGACAACCCTTTAATTCAGAGAATCAAATTAAATACCAAATCCTTCTCATTGAAAACAGACTTTATAAGCCAACCAATCTAACCAAAGAACAACAAGAATATTTTGATAATATCGAAAAAGAAATGCCTTTTTCTGTGGCAAGAGAAATTTTTAACGCACAAGGTTATGAAGATCCGGCAATGCGCGGCCGCAATTCTGTTGCTCCCCTCAATAAAATGGGGTTGTGCGTAGCAAAGAATTCAGCCGATGGCGTTAAAATTACCCCACTTGGTGAGTATTTTCTTTCTGAAGATTATGATTTAGGCAAATTATTCTTTATCCACTTTTTGAAATGGCAACTTCCCAATCCGGCAAGTACAACATTTTCAGAAAATGACGGATTTGCTATCAAACCATTTATAGGGGCACTACACCTTATCAACGAAGTGAACAAGAGATGGGCTAAATTAGGAAATGCCCCTATCGGAATAAGTAAAGATGAATTTTCTTTGTTTGCCCCAACGCTTATTGATTACAGAAACACCGAAAGGCAAGCGGAAAAGTTGATTGAATACCGCGTCGGCCTACGTTCGCAGAAAGATGACAAAGGCAAAAAGCAATTCAGAGAAAAATTTAGAAAAGATTTTGCTAAGTCATTTTTAGGAACAAGCAAGAGTGGCGAAATTGCAAAACTTCTTAACAATCTTAAAGATTATGGGGACAATGCAATTCGATATTTTAGATTAACCAGATATTTGCATATCCGAGGTGGTGGATTTTACGTTGATTTGGAACCAAGAAGGTCTATCGAAATTGACAAGTTGCTCTTAACCGACAATGCGGCTCCTTTGGTATTCAAAAGTGCCGACGAGTACATCGAATATCTTGCTGATATTGAGCAACCAGTTTTGCCGTGGGAAACAGAGCCGGAATTAAAAAAGATTGCAGAAAATCTGAATCAAGATGTACGCCGCTATGTATCCGGCTTAGAGTCAAAAACGATAAAAGTTCCCACTTTTAGTTTTCGAGAGATCAAGTTTTTGGGTACAGAACAACTAAAACAACACATTGAAGAGTTACGAACCTATCGCCGAAAACTGCAAGAGCTGGAAACCCATTTTGAATCCCAAGATATATCCAAAATCCAAGAATACGTCGATGCGCTCAAAAACATCCATCAATCGGGGAACAAAAAGAGTATTGAGCTAGAAAAACTCTCAACGCTCGCGCTAAATGCTCTAAATGACGCATTAGAGATAAAACCAAACTATCCGGTTGGTGATGATAATGAGCCAACCTTCACCGCACCCGCCAATAAGCCAGATATAGAATGTTTCTACGAAAAATTTAATTCGGTGTGCGAAGTTACAATGCTCACTAACCGTTCGCAGTGGTATAACGAGGGTCAGCCAGTCATGCGCCATGTAAGAGATTTTGAAAACTCCCATGCTGACAAGGTAGCTTATTGTCTGTTTATCGCTCCGCGACTACACCAAGACACGATAGAGACATTCTGGATGGCGATTAAATATGGATATAAAGGAACAACACAGAGAATTGTCCCGCTTTCCATCACGCAGTTTATTAGATTGCTTGAAATTCTGCTGGAAATCAGAAAACAAGGGAAAAGATTTACGCACGATGAATTGCTGGGACTTTATGAGCAGATTTTAGGACTCACAAAGATTGTTAAGCATTCCGAGGAGTGGATTGAGCAAATACCGGAAGCAATTACCGCGTGGCAAAAATCTATTTTAGCAAAACAATAATTATGAAATTGAATACCATTTACCAAGGCGACTGTATAAAAGTTTTGAATGAAAAAATTGACGAAAAGTCAGTTGAGTTGATTTTTGCTGATCCTCCCTACAATCTTTCTGGCAACGGTCTTAAATGGGAAGGAAACAAAACCGGCGGTGATTGGTATATGGTGAACGAAGAATGGGATAAAATGACCGCACCAGAGTATATGCAGTTTACGAGAAGATGGATTGGTGCTTGCCACAAAGTATTAAAAGATAATGGCTCAATCTATATTTCTTGTACCTATCACAATCTTGCAGAGGTGATGATTGTACTGAAACAGCTCGATTTCAAAATTAACAATGTCATCGTTTGGCAAAAAACAAATGCGATGCCCAATATGACAAAAAGAGTTTTTACTCACTCGACTGAATTTGTTGTGTGGGCGGTCAAGGGCAAAAAATGGATTTTCAACTATGCCGAATTGAAAAAAATAAACCCAGAAACCCAAAAAGATGGCGCCCTTAAACAAATGCGAGATGTTTGGGCATTGCCTTTAGTACAAGGAAAAGAAAGATTACATGGAAAAGATAGGCGAGCATTACACCCAACGCAGAAACCGGAAGAAATGCTAAAAAGGATTATTGTTGCATCCTCGAACAAAGGAGATTTGGTTTTAGATCCATTTTTAGGTAGCGGCACCACGGCAGTGGTTGCAAAAAAATTAGGCAGAAATTGGATAGGGATTGAGAAAAGCAAAAAGTATGTTGAGATAGCAAAGCAACGTATAAACGCAAAATAGTTATGAAATTACTCGATTTAGTTAAAGACAACTTGAGAGTAGAAGATAAAAAAGTTGTCTCAAATATAGACTTAGAGAAGAGCAATGATGAGATTATTGCCAATATGATAACGGCCGGGCTTCTTAAGTTTGATGATACCAATCATGGCCTGTAAACAGCGCGGTATAATCCACAGGCTCAACAGACCCTCCTGCCCACAGCAAAACGGCAAGGTGGAGCGCTCTCACAGGACCGACGGGGAGGAATTTTATAGACTGCAAAGGACTAAAGACCTTGACTATCTTATAAAAGAGCGTAAAAAGTACGATGAGTTCTTCAACAACTGCAGACCACACATGGCTCTCGAGGGGCTTACGCCCATCGAGAAATTACAAAGCTTTTCCAAATACAAAAGTGTTACCTATGTCTATAGCTAATACATTTTTTCATTAAGACTTCCTCCCCATGGCAAAAACGGCGCTAGTTCATTTCACCGCTAACTAATTGCTTTATGTGTTAAAGTACTGAAACAGGCATATCTTGGGTGTAGATTGATTTTCTTGGCTTCGGTTACACGCGAGGTGTGTACGAAACGTGGAGACTTACATACTACTATTCATCTGACTCAAAGAAAAAACCAATGACTATAGCAACCAACTCCGGGATGAGTGGTATCCATGCCCACCATTTGTTATCTGCGTGGGCCTTTTCCGTCTTGCCTTGGTTGGCACGGTCTTTTACGGTCTGACCTCGTGTTGTATCAGGCAACTTTCCCATTTCATCTTTCTTGTTCATTTCCATTCCCTCCCTCAAGAAATGAATAGAAAACATTGGTGACCCCTACGGGATTTGAACCCGTGTTCTCAGATCGAAAATCTGATGTCCTGGACCGGCCTAGACGAAGGGGCCACTGTGTCAGCAACCAAATCAGTGAGGGCAGGTGGGCTCGAACCACCGACCTACGGCTTAAAAGGCCGTTGCTCTACCAGCTGAGCTATGCCCCCCCTGTAAGAAACAACCTTGCAATTATACCTACGAAACTACGCCTTGCAAAGGATTTTTGATTAAGCCAATACATGTGTCAGGTCACACAGGCGTCCGGAGTTGTCTTTTGCGTTACCGCACTATGAAACCTATGCAAAAATCAATCTGTCTGACATTTTTATTCTGGGCGGAGCCACGGTAGGGGCGTTCAATTGAACGCCCCTACCCCTTTCCCTGCTTTGGTCTAGCATCCGGATATTTTGCATAGAGCTTATCCAGTTTATCCTCGAGTTCGGCCACCTTTCTTTCCATAGCGGCTGCAACCTTGACCGCGGAATCGGCCTTCCTGGCAAGCTCCTCGTTTTGTTCCATTAAACGCTTATGCAGCTGTTTATTTTCACGAACGGTATTGTGGTATTCCAGTCCCTGGTGCACCACCTTCTCAAGATGGTATCTGTCCCACGGTTTAAGTATAAATTTGAACACACCAAGGCTGTTTATCGCATCGGCTGCGGCCTGGATGTCTGCATAACCGGTTATTACTATCCTTACGGCATCGGGTGCGGCCTCCTTGGCCTTCTCTAAGAACCCGACGCCTGACATGGTGGGCATCCTGACGTCTGAAATTATCAATTTTACGTCGTCACTGCGCAGGATATCCAGCCCCTCCTCGCCACTCGTCGCCACAAGTACGTTATAACCGAGCCGTTCAAACGTCCTCTGAAGGGAGCCCAGAATCTTTTCGTCATCATCTACTATTAATATTGTGTGCTCTTCCGATCTCATCAACCGTCCACCTGTCTTCGTCATGTTGAAGATACATCTGATTCTCTCCTGAGCGGCAGAGTTATCTTAAACGTCGTCCCCTTCCCAACAGCGCTGGTTACCTCTATGCTGCCTTCTGCCTGGGTAATCAGATTGTAAACGATGCTCAACCCGAGCCCGGTGCCTTTGCCCACATCCTTCGTAGTAAAGAACGGGTCAAATATCCTCTTCAAATTCTCCTCCGGAATGCCCACGCCCGTGTCACTTATTTCGATGCAGATCGTCTGCCCCTGATGGTAGGTCTTAATGCGTATTTCACCCGTTTCAAGGATCGCGCTGGCCGCATTCAGAAATAGGTTTGTAAACACCTGAACAAGGTAGTGAGGATAACACAATATCTTTGGAAGTTCGGCATAGTCCTTCGTTACCCTGGCCTTGTATTTGAGTTCGTGCCACACGACCTTTAGGGAGTCGTCTATTGTTTTATTTATATCTACATAATCGAGTTTGTCCCGCCCGGGATGTGAAAATTCATATACCGCAGAGATTGTTTTCCGTATCTGTTCCGTACCCGCCTTTGCATCCTTCAGGCAGCTTTCCATCTCCTCTAACGTGGAAAGAAACCCTTTCTCATTTATTACCTGCTCTTTTGTGGAAATAATGTCTCCTATGTAATCCTTCACCAACTCGATATTATTCATGATGTAGCTCAGGGGATTATTAACCTCATGCGCAATCCCTGAGGCGAGCGTACCGAGGGAGGACATTTTCTCGGCCTGAAAAAGCTGTTTTTGCGTCTTTCTGAGCTCTTCCGCCCTGCGAGCCCTCTCTTCCGTATAGTCCTTCAGTTTCTTCGTCATCTCATTAAAAGAAAGACTCAGGTCCTTGAGTTCGTCCTTGCGCTTCAGTTCTATCCTGTGGTCCAGGTCACCTCTGGCTACCATTTCCGTGCCGTCCCTGAGTTTTCTGACGGCGGTACTCATGTTCCTTGAGACAAAAAAGGAGACCAGAAACGCCATGAGCGCCGCAGAGGAATTGAGGATAATAAATAAGTTCCGAATCCTGCCCAGCGGCGCGAACGCGGTCTTGTAGTCTCTCTCAGCCAAGATTACCCAGTTTGTCTCTCTAACGGGCACCGCCACACCCAGCACACGACGGCCCCAGAGGTCCTTATACGTGTCAATTACAACCCTGCCTTCTGCAATTGCCCTTTCCACTACGTACGTACCGGTAAGGTTTCTCAGATGTGTTTCCCCCGGATTCTTTGACGCAACAAGTATGAAATTGTCCTTGTTTGCGATGTAAATGTGGTCACGGACCGAGGCTTTTGCCTCTTCGTCACCAGTATTCGGAACAGGCAACATGGTATTCAGCAACACGTCAATGGAGACCCTGTTTGCAATAACGCCAATCGGCGTATGAAGGAGTTTGTCGGTAAGTAAGGTGGAAAAAATGAGATCCGGTTCACCCGCATTATCGGCAGGCACTTCTTCTCTACTAAAAAGGGGGCCGGTTTGTTCAAAGTGAAGAAACGGCTGCTTAAAGTACTGCTTCTCTGAAACATCCTCCCCTACGCGATTGTCAGACGTAGAGGCGACTACCCTGCCCGTGGTATCAATCACAAAGACCTCGAGGATGTTAGGATTCAAACTCCTTTTGTTCACCTCCAGGTGTTTATTCAGATCTCTCCTTACGGCCCCTGCGTCTGCACCTGGGAGTGCCTGTGTCTTAGTGGAATCCCTGATGAACCCGTCCGAACTAAAATCCACGATCCTGGCCAGGTTTTCACCAAGGACGTAGACTATATTACCCTGAATGGCCCTGGCCTCCAGCTCCAGTTCGTTAATCGCGTCTCGCTTGACTTGACCCTTAACAAAGAAATAGCAGACCGTCCCTGCAATCGTTAACGGCAGCAGTGCGATTAACATGAACCAGCAGAGCTGGTTTACCCCAAAACGTGTGAGAATCTTACTGGGCATACAGCCCTTCGATTAATACAGATTACAGGAGGTTTTCCACTCCACGGAAACTCAGGGGAGAGACTTCTCAGTAATTGGTATTATGACACTTATGCCCCCACGCAGGTCGCCTTCCTTATATCCCAGCGCCTTGTCAGTAGAATAATTCTTCTCGATGTACTCCCTAACCTCCGGGGACATGACCTCTGGTACGGAATGGCACATCACGCATTCCTTCTCCATATACAGCGGCTTCATATAACGATAGGCCTTCTTATGCCCCATATCGGTTATCTCGCCAAAACCTTCTTTAGTCCTGTCTTTCTCGAGTATCTTCAGCGCCTTCTCTTCCCATTCGTCAGCCTTATTTTTGGGATTTCTGACCCTTAGAGCCGTCTGCTTCAACATGTGGCCCGTCCTAAGACTGAAGTCGTTGGCCACTTGACTGCCGACGACTGCGGGCACGAAGCCCTTGAAATAGTAGTTTCCAGTCTCGGGGTCTCTGTTTATGAGTTCCTGGTTCTTCGCAATAACATTTCGCATACAGATAAGCATAGTAGCGTTCATCTCGGCAAACTGCTCATAAATATATTCTCTGTCTCCTCCGAGTTCGCCATAGGGCTTTGTGTCTTTTCTATCCGCGCTAGCACCTGATGACACTGATACCAAGCTAATATAAATTACTGCCAAGAACAAGGCCAGGCAAAAACTCTTGCACATCACAAAAAAGCCCTCCTCATTATGATGCGATCACAAATCGACACCGCGGAGTACAAAGCCACATTATACATTCTCATAAATAAAAGCGCCCCACATGCTGAATCCTTTGACATAACCCCAGACAGACAATGAGAATTTCTCGGTAAACCACCCTATACAAACCGAATTCCAAATTCCATGAAAGGATTTTCTTTAGAACTCTTGTAATATGAGAACAAACCGGAACTTACGAAAATAATGGATGGCTGCGGGCACACCTGACTAAATTCCATAAACATACTACAATGCACTCCAGGCAGAGTCAACGACAATCCCCGTGAGAGTAAAGACACACTGCAGACCCAGGACCTTCCAGCGAAGAGTTTCTGATTACGTTGAGGCTGGTATATAATACGACCTTGGGACAACTATCGGGAGAATGACTCACGTAAGGCGGGTTAAAACTTCATTATCTCTTCGGTCTTTTTGTCGACGGTTTCGCCGACCTTCTTCTCGTAAGAGTGGGTAATGTCCTGGACCTTACTCCTGGCCTTTTCGGCATCGTCCTCAGTGAGTGTAGAGTCTTCTTCTTCTTTATCTATATGCTTATTGGCGTCTCTGCGGATATTCCTTATAGAGACCTTCGCAGATTCAGAGAGTTCCTTGGCCTGAGATGCCAGTTTTTTTCTCCGCTCTTCACTCAGTGGCGGAAGGTTAACTCGGATGGATTTCCCATCATTATGCGGGTTAAGGCCCAGATCGGATTGCAGTATGCACTTTTCTATTTCCTTTAATATGGAAGGGTCGTAGGGCTTTATAACGATAGACTGCGACTCCGGTACGGCTATGGTGGCAAGCTGCTTCAGCGGTGTATCAGTTCCGTAGTAGCTAACCTTTATGTGCTCGACGAGACCAGCGCTTGCGCGTCCGGTGCGTATGCCCTTTAGTTCACTTTCCAGAACGGACAATGTGCTCTCCATCTTCTTTCTCGTCCATTCGATAATTTCTTCACTGTTCATCTCTTATCACCGTCTTCCGCAATAAACGTACCTATAGGTTCACCCTCAATGACCTTCCTGATATTGTGTCGAGTTTTAAGTTTGAATATGATTATAGGCAAGCGGTTGTCCCTGCAGAGCGTAACGGCTGTTGGATCAAAAAGTCTCTTGAATTTATCGTCGAGCACCTGGTTATAGGTCAGCCTGTGGAATAATTTTGCGCCAGGGTCTACAAGTGGGTCGGTGGAACATACACCTTCAACCTTTGTCGCCTTTAACAGTACATCCGCCCCTAGCTCCAGCGCCTTTATAGCTGCCGCACTATCTGTGGTAAGGTAGGGGTTTCCTGTACCCCCCGCAAGAATAACGACCCTTCCCTCATCCAGGTATTTACTGCAACTCCGCCTATTGTAGGGTTCAACCAATCCACGTATCTCAAGCACACTTTGCGTAGCAGTCTTTACCCCTATTCTCTCTAAGGCATTCTGGAGCACTAAGGCATTTATGACGGTGGCAACCATACCCGCATCGTCGGCCTGTGCCCGGGTCGTTCCTAATTTTGCAAGCTCCGATCCCCTGACGACATTACCGCCGCCTACTACCAGCCCTAACCTCGCACCGCAAGTGACGGCGTCTTTTATCTCTTGTGCTATAAAATTTACGCTGTCTGTATCAATACCGGTGCCAAACTCTTCTCCACTTATCTTTATTACCGCCTTATTGTATTTGACCTTTGCCATAAGAAGGTCAGTCGATTCAGTATTTAATCACTTCTTACTGACCAACCTCAAACCTCGCAAACCGGTTTATTCGTATATTCTCTCCCAATTTGGCAATGCTTGCGGTGACGATGTCCCTGATAGTCTGGTTCTCATCCTTTATAAACTGCTGCTCCAGGAGGCATTTTTCCTTATAAAATGCCTCGAGCTTGCCCTGGACTATCTTGTCCACTATCTGTGCAGGTTTGTCAACGGCTGCGCGTTTAAATTCTTCCTTCTTTGCCTCCAAGACCGCGGCGGGGATGTTTTCCTTGGAAACGGCCATAGGGCTGGTAGCCGCTATCTGCATACTCAGGTCCTTCAAAAGCTGCTCAACCAGCTCGTTTCTTGCCACAAAGTCTGTCTCGCAGTTGACCTCAACCAGTACGCCTATCTTGCCGTTAAAATGTATGTAAGAACCGACGCGGCCTTCGTTCGTGGCACGGGTGCCCTTTTTCTCGGCAACGTGATAGCCCTTTTTTCTGAGTATCTCCGCAGCCTTGTCGAAGTCACCGCCTGTCTTATCCAACGCATTTTTACAGTCCAATACCCCGGCACCGGTTCTCTCTCTCAGCGCCTTTATGCTTTCCGCGTCTATGGGCATGTACTGGTTCCCTTCCGTTCTTTAACGTATTCAGTAGGATTCTAAGGCTAGCCGACTTCCTGACGACCGACAGCCGGTATATTGGACTTGCCATCCAGAATGGCATCGGTCATGTGGGAGAGAAAGACCTCGATTGATCGCATGGCATCATCGTTCCCGGGAACGCATACGTCTACCAGGTCAGGATCGCAGTCCGTATCGGTAAGGCAAATTGTGGGAATACCAAGCTTGTTGGCCTCTCTTACCGCCGTTATTTCCCTGTTTGGATCAATGACGACGATGGCGCCGGGCAGTTCCATCATATTCCTTATTCCATCCAGGTTCTTCTTAAGTTTTTCAGCCTCTCTGTTTAAGGAGGACCTCATCTTCTTGCTGTATTGATTAATGTCTTCACTGGCTAAAAGTTCTTCCAGCTCCCTCATATGCCTGATTCTGAGGCGTATGGTACTGAAGTTGGTTAGTGTCCCACCCAACCATCTTTCGTTCACAAAGTGCATCCCTGCCCGCTGGGCCTCGCGGGCGATGGTCCCGCGCGCCTGCCACTTGGTACCCACAAAAAGTACGCCTTTACCCGAAGCAGATACCTTCCTCAGGAATTTATGGGCCGTTATAAGGCCTCTCAGCGTCCCCCTCAAGTCCAAAATATGTATAAGGTTATGCTTGCCGAAGATGTAGGGCTTCATCTTGGGATTCCACCTGGAGGTCCTATGGCCAAAGTGAAATCCAGCCCTTATTAATTCCTCTAGAGTAATTACAGGCAAAAGCTTCCTCCTAGCAACATATAAGATTAAAAGAAGAGTACTTTAGCACAAATATCAAAAATGTCAAGACAACACGCCTACCTTATCTGTGCTTACGACAGGGATGTCGTCAGGAATGGATTCGATGGGTATGGGCAGCTTGGGATTGTTGGGGAGGGGGTCGATATACTTCCTCCGATATGCCTTGCTCTGCATCCTACAGCTGGGGAAGCGGCGGTCGAAATCAGGATGCGTTGCCATCTTTTTCCATATCGATTGTATGGGTTTTTCCCTTACGTTGCCAAAGTTTATCGGGTTGAAGTCACAGGGATTTATATCGCCGTACGCCGTCATGTAAAACTGAGAATGAGCGCCATAACAACCTACGCCCAACGGCGAGTTTATAAGTGCCATAGCGTTTATTCCCAGGGGTGTAGTCTCGTGATACTTCTTGGCCAAGGCAATAACCGCCTTCCGCTCGGCAGGGGTGAGAATCTTAGAGGTGTCCTTCAGGAACCTGCCTGACGGAATACAATCAAAAATAGTGACCTCCGAGAAACCTTCTCCATTTGCTATCTGGAGCAGCCTCTCCAGATGTCCATCCCTCAGATTTTCATGGGTGGCATAGGTAGAGATACCGGTAAGTATACCCACCTCCCTGGCACGGCGGGCACCATCAAAGGCCTTTTCGTAGCAGCCTACTACCTTACGAAACTCATCGTGCTTAAGCGACTCACTATGGTCTATTGATATGTTTAACGAAAACAGCCCGGCCTCCTTCAGCTTTTTAACGTTACTCTCCGTTAGAAGGAGACCGTTGGTAAAGATCATAACCACTGCCTTTGTCTTATCCACATACTCTATCAATTCATACAACTCTTCCCTAAGCATGGGTTCCCCGCCCACGTATATAATTAAGCTTGCCCCCAGGTCCAGGGCGCCGTCGACCACCTTCTTTATCTCATCGACACCCAGTTCCTCCCTGGTAGGGTCTTTGAAAGGGTCCGCACTGCAGTGTATGCACTGACACTGACACTTGTGTGTAATGGCAAGGTTCGCAGTAACGGGAAAGGCCATTTTCTCAAACATCATCCTCACCTTTCTACCCAGAAAACGCATCCCTGCCGGTGATGGATGTGGAGGATTGTACAGATTGTAGACGTTCTTACCGTCCACCTTCGCAATAACCTTCAGCGCGTTGAGCCTGTAGAAGAACTGCTGCACAAGGGGTTGTAATATGTCGCCAAGATAGCCCTCAGCCCTTCCGACCACCTTCCCGTCATATATCTCGGCATCTATGTGGAAAAAATCGAAATTATCCATGCATTCAGACTCCTGCAATAACCCTCTGGTTTTCTTCTATCTTTCTGAGTATCTCGGTGGCCACCCTCAGGGCCCTCAGACCTTCGTTTCCGGAAACTGTCGGCCTGCTGTTATTCAATACGCAGTCTACAAAGCTCTCCAACTCCATTTTCAAGGGCTCCTGCTCGTTCTCCATCTTTATGTGTTTGACCTCCAAAAGATCGCCAAAGTCATAATCTTTTAAGTCAATAAGGCTTTTTGCGTCCAGCCCTTCCAGGTTCAACGAGTCAAGGGTAAGCTTGGGAGATTTTTTGTAGATTATAGCCTCCTGCCCCTCGTAATCCAGTGAAATATACACATTCTCTGAGAACAAGCGAATTTTTCGCATGGGCCTAAAAGAGACGCGGCTCGCAGTAACATTTGCCACACAGCCGTTCTCAAAGATTATCCTGGCATTCGCCACGTCCTCCTTGTCGGAGATTATCCTAGTACCCACCGCCTCCACCTTCTTTACAGGCGATTTTGCCAGGTGAAGTATTATATCAATATCATGCACCATTAAATCAAGTACAACACCGATATCCTTTGCGCGGAAGTTGAAATTTGAAAGCCTGTGACATTCTATAAACCTCGGTACCATGGGATACTCCTCCACCGCCCTGAAGACCGGGTTGAAGCGCTCTATATAACCCACCTGTAAGATAGTACCGCCCTTCACACTGAGCTCATCCAAGGCCATCGCCTCTTTCAGGTCGCCGGCCATGGGTTTCTCCAGCATTACAGGTATACCCCTCTTAAGGAAGTAGGAGGCCACATCGTAATGAGCCCTAGTCGGCACTACCACGCTGACGGCCGACGCCTTGCCATCCAGCTCCTCCACGCTAGAATAAAAGTTGGTACCCAGTCGTTTCGCGACGGCCCTCCCCTGTTCTTCGTCAATGTCTACTACCCCGACAAGCTCCACGTTGGGTAACTGGGAATATACCCTGGCATGCTCCTTGCCCAAATGACCAACGCCGACGACTGCTATCTTGAGTTTTCCTTCTGCCATCATCTACACATTTTAGGACTTCCGCAGCATCTCCCTGTACCTACCGAACTTGCCCTTCATCGTATTTCTCATGAAACTGATCAGTATCTTTACTTCTGCGGTAAGTCCCTTCTGTCCTTCCAACTCGTCAAGGACCCTATTCTGGTCCAAAACCTCTATCTGTCGAAATATCTTTTGAAAGGCCTCTCTGATGGCCTCTATCCGTTCCCGTGAGAAATTCGATCTTTCAAGGCCGACTATGTTGACCTGGCGCACGCGCGACGGGTTCCCCTCAACCAACATGAAAGGGGGTACGTCTTGCACAATCCTCGTAAGACCGCCCACATACGCAAGTTGCCCTACCGTGGCGAAAGGCTGTACCCCGACCAATCCCATCAACTTTGCGTTGTCCTCCACCTTTACGTGTCCACCCAAAAGAACGTTGTTTGCCAGAAGCACGCCGTCTCCAATCTCGCAGTCGTGAGCAATATGCGCACCAGCCATGAACAGGTTATCACTACCTACCGTGGTTATCCCACCACCCACCGCCGTCCCTGTATTAATAGTCACACACTCTCTTATAACGTTGCGGTCGCCTATTTTAAGCCTTGTGTCCTCACCCCTGTGCTTCAGGTCCTGTGGTTCCATACCCAGAGCCGCTCCGGGGAATACCCTGTTATCTCTGCCAAGAGAAGTGTATCCAGTTATAGTGGCGTTGTTCTTTATAATGGTACCTTCGTCAATCTCTACATGCTCGTCAATTAGAGTAAATGCCCCTATTTCAATATTTTTGCCCAACTTCGCCTTGTGGTGTACCTGGGCCGTCGGATGTATTTTCATACCTTTGCATCTGCGATTCTAGACAAAGAACTCTCAGCCTCAGCAAGTTCGACTATTTTCTTAGCCAGAAGTACGTTGAGGAGATGGCCGGACCGCGTACCGGTGACCCGTGCCCTAAGCTCCATACCGGTCAGATAGAGGTCTCCAACCATGTCGAGCAGTTTGTGCCTGACACCCTCGTCAGCAAAGCGAAGGGACGCTCGCTTCTTGTTAATCGGCGTGGAAGCCGTGCCGTCTTCGTTTATCAAAAAACAGTTTTCTTCAGTAACACCCTTTCCAAGCCCAAGCTTGATGAACTCTCCCACTCCGCTTGAAAGGGAAAACGTTCTGGCGGAGGATATCTGTTGGGAAAAAGTCTCTTCATTAAGAGGCAGGGTGTACGACTGCCTAAGTACCGACCGGTCACCAAAATCCATGTGATAAGAGAGCTCCAGACCTTTGTCGTACGGGACGGCGGTGATTCTGGCCCCATCGTTTTCTAAGGTAATGGTGCGGTAAAGAGTGAAAATCTGTCTTGGGGCTTCCTTATGTTCAACTACGCCTGCCTCTCTTATCAGCTGTACAAACACCAAAGAGCTGCCGTCCCCAGCGGGCATCTCCTTACCCGTTATCTCCACCAAGACATTGTCAATGCCCAGACCCGAAACTGCCGCCATAATGTGTTCAATGCCCTCCACCGCTGCACCCTCCCTCGCCAACAAGATGCGCCTCTTGTGGTCCTTAACATAGGCAACACCGGCTGGTATGGTAGGAGAACCGGGTAGGTCCACCCTCTGAAATTGTATGCCAGTATTGGGTGGCTGAGGTCTTAATCTTATAGATACCTCTTGACCGTGAAAAAGGCCGCGGCCATGGTACTCCACTATGCGCCCTATCGTTCTTTGACCTCGGTGCAAGCTATCCCTCGCTAGGACTTCCCGTTTAAGTACTGCACTACAATGCCCGTGACATCCAGGGCCTCGGAATAATAGAGAACCGTACCTATTCCTATCTTGAGCCTCAATTCCAGAAGGTCTGCGCTCTTTGTTTCGATAGTTTCCTTCTTTAATATAAGATCAAATTTTTGCTCTTTGCCTATAGCCTCTATCGCGTTGCTTATGTCCTGATAGAGCTCCTCATAGTACTCCTTCTCCTTCTCACCGAGATTCCTTCTGGCAACTTCTTCCTCCAACTGGAGGTAGAGCAGCTTCTTCTCCAACTCGGCCTCCAATTCCTTCCTGGCCGCGCTACCTTTCTCCAGGAGCTGCATCTCCTCCCTCAGACCTATCAGACTGTTCTGTTTCTCCGTGAGTTGCTCCTCCGCACGGGTCTTCAAGTCCTTAAAGCTCTCCTCCATCTCCACCCGCTTCTTGGAGTTTTCGAAGACCTCGTTAAGGTTTACCACACCTATTCTGAGATCCTTTGCAGACGCAATGGCAGGGAAAGCCATAACCACCACAAAGAAAACAAATATAAATTTACTTAACTTCATGGGCCTTTGTCCTTTCCAAATTTTCTCACTTCTACTATCCACCTCCACCAAGGTTGATATTGATGAGCTTGGTGTTGTCATCGGTCTCCTTCTTAACAGCGATGCCAAAATCCACGCCAAAGGTCATGCGTCCAAAGAAGGGTAGGTTGAACCGCAGTCCGGCGCCCACAGACGCTCGCATCCTGTCAAAACCTATGTCGCCTGTATTCACGTCTGCCTTACCGGCATCTACGAAGACAACACCCTTAAGAAGATCCTTGTAAATAGGGAACATGTCCTCAATACCATAAAGGACCATCGAGTCGCCACCAATTTGTTCACCGGTCTGTGGGTCCACAGGCGCAACACCTCGAAAGTCAAAACCCCTGATAGACCCTAGACCTCCGGCAAAAAACCGCTCGAAGATGGGAACTGTACTATCCGTGGTAGAATCTACCATGCCGATAGTGCCTCCGACCCTAAGGACGTGGGCCCCCCACCATTCAGGCTCCCATACCTTGTAATATTTCTTTGCCGACGCAACAAATTTCCATATATTAACATCTATGCCAGAAATCTCAAAGTTGGCGTCTACCAGGTGTCCCTTCGTGGGAAACATAGGATGGTTTCGCTTGTCCCAGACGGTCCTAAGGTCGCCAGACAACTTTTTTCTCGTTCCCGCCTGTTCCTTAATAAACTGGGCTGCATTCAGGGATACGTCTTCTATTTTAATGCGCTCAAACCCTGGCGTAACGCCAACGCTGAGGGTGGGCGTAATCATCCTCCCCAGTGTAAAACGATTTCCCAGCCTCTGCTCGGTGTACTCCTTCCTGTCCCGCGTAAAGAAGAAGGTACTTCCCCCGGCAGAATAAACCGAATCGTAAATAGAGGGATCGCTCAGAGACAAAATGGCTTCGGTACGCTTAAGCCCGGGACTAAACTTGGCATCAAACACGTGTCCCGCACCTCGAAATGCGTCGCCCGACCAAAAGTCGCGTAAATTTTTTGGGGGGTCTACGATGTTAAAGTTATTGTCGGTATAGGAAATATCCCCAAAGAGTCCGGAGTTCATTCCAAATCCGGCGCCGAACCGCAACACGCCAGACCTACCTTCCTTCACCTCCACGAGGAGGTTGGAAAGGTCGGGGCGGGAACCCTGCTCACTCAACATGTTTACCGGCATCGGCGATTGCTTATCAAAGTACCCCGTCGCCATTAATTTCTCGTGGCTATCCCGAATCTTTACGCTGTCAAACCTCCCGCCGGGAGAGAACAGCAACTCTCTCCTTATGACATGGTCCTCCGTCCTCTCGTTGCCTCTTATCTTAATTTCTTCTATATAGAACCGCTTCCCCTCGTTTATCTCGTATGACAAGTCAACCTTCGCTGCCACGGGGCTGAAGATGCGTTTGGGTATCACCCTGGCACTTACAAAGCCCTGCTCACCGTACAGCGTTCTAATATTCCTGCTATCCTCCTCCATAACCGGCGGCTGAAAGGGTCCGCCTATATAAAGTTCCATGTCCTTGAAAAGCTCTGCGGTAGAGAAGAGATTATTACCCTTAACCTCTATCTTGTTTACACGGTATCTTTCCCCTTGATCTATTACGAATGTGACAACGGCGTATTCCCTGTCTTTACTATAAGTCAATCGTCCCTCAACCTTTACGTCCAGCCACCCCCTGTCTACATAAAACTCTTTCAGCTTTTCCTTATCCCCTTCAAATTTTTCTTCGTCAAAGATGCCCCTAAATAAGACCCCGGGAAAGCGTTTCCTGCGGGTCTTTACCTGCCTCCTGAGTTTCTTGTCACTGAAGGCCTCGTTGCCCTCAAATAACACCTTCCTTATGGTTACCCTGGGGCCCTCCTTTATCTCGTAAATTACCTTTACCTCGCCGTCGGACTTCTCTAGTTTACTGCTGACCTTTACAAATTGGTATCCCTTGTTCAGATAGAGGTCCTTTATTTTCTCCTCGCCCAGTTTGATCAGATAATGTTTCAAGTAGTCCCTACTCTGAAATTCAAGGACCTTCCTGAGCTTTTTGTCACTTATATCTTCGTTGCCCTCAAATTCAATAGATGTAATTGCCGGTCTTTCCGTCACAATAAAGGTTAAATTAAGGCCTCCCGGAATGTCTTCCAGAACCACGTCCACATTATCAAAGTAGCCCATGGCCCATATACTAGAAACGTCCTGAGACACCGTCTCTTGATTATACGGGTCACCTTCCCTCAGCTTTATCGATCCCTTTATAGCAGCCGTACCTATACGCTTGTTGCCCTTTATCTCTATCTGCTTTACAATCTTCCCTTCTCCACCCTCTTGGGCCTGAACTGAACCTCCACAAACGAGGAAAAAGACAAAAATACAAGCGACGGCAAGGTTCTTAACCGTGGGATAAGCCATCCCATGCCTTCTTCAATAACCATCTTCCGGTAAAGTGGCGGCGCTTTCAAAACGCATACACTCGTTAAGAAAAGTAAGCTTTACGGTGCCAATAGGGCCGTTTCTCTGTTTTGCTATTATTAAGTCTGCATCCTTCGGATTCTTCTCCGCATTGTAGTACCCATCACGATGAAGCAGCAGCACCAGGTCTGCATCCTGTTCGATGGAGCCGGACTCCCTGAGGTCCGACATCCGCGGCTTTTTCTCCTCCCGCATCTCTACAGAACGATTAAGCTGGGATACGGCTATAATCGGTATGTCCAGCTCCATTGCCAGGGACTTCAGCCCTCTGGATATATTTGATATCTCCTGTTGGCGATTTTCTGCGCTCGGTGAGTCCATGAGCTGGAGATAATCCACCGCCAATAATTTTATGTCGTGCTGGGCCTTCATGCGGCGCGCCTTCGCCCTCAGGGCCATTATGGAGAGTCCTGGGGCGTCGTCAATAAACATCTTGGCCGGTGAAAGTATCTCGGCGGCAAGGCTCAGCTTGCCCCAGTCCTCATTAGGTATTCCGCCTTTTCGTACTTTGTGGGTGTTAAGCCGTGCATACGAACAGAGCATATTCTGCGCTATCTGCCGCGCATCCATCTCGAGGGAAAACAGCACCACCGGCAGTTTCTCTACCACACCGACATGCTGCATTATATTCAGGACAAGACTTGACTTGCCCATACTGGGTCTGCCTGCCACCACAATAAGCTGGGAGGGTTGGAATCCGCAGGTCAGGTCATCGAGGTCGTAAAGACCCGTGCCCAGACCCGTAAGCCTGCCCTTCCTGTCATTCATATTCTCCAGTCTCTTAAAGGCCGCACTTATCAGGTCTTCAATGTGTAAAGTCTTGTCTGCATATTTTTTCTCTGCGATGTCAAATATCCGCCTCTCTGCCTTATCAAGCAGCGCGCTGACTTCGCCCCTATTTTCAAAGACGTCTTTTTGTATCTTAACGGCAGCCTCTATAAGGTCTCTTTTTATTGCATTGTCTCGTATAAGATTGGCGTAGTATTCTGCGTTGGCTATTGAAGGTACTACTTCCAATGTCTCCATCAGGTAACCCAGCCCCCCTACCTTCTCCAGGCTCCCGCGTCTTTCAAGTTCGGCCTTTAGAAGGACCAGGTCAACGGCCTGATTCTTGTCATAAAGTTCCACTATGGTCTGGAAGAGTTCTTGGTGGGCTGTCTTATAAAAGCTGTCCTTTGAGACGTACTGCAGAACATCATCTATAACCGTATTATCGAGGAGCATGGCCCCTAGAAGGCTGACTTCGGCCTCGAGACTTTGAGGCGGCATCCTCTCTAAAGTTTGCACTGCCATAAGCCTCCCCCCTCTTTTTTCGTCACAAGTTCCTATACTCTATATAACGCTACTCTTCTCTCACTACAAAGAGCTTAACTTGGGCCCTTATTCCGGGATAGAGATCAAGAGTCACATCGTAAGTACCACACTGCTTTATATGTTCCTCCAGGCGTACAGATTTCTCGTCCACTGCATAACCCCTGCGGACAAGCTCCTCGGCAATATTGGCAGGGGCAACAGAACCAAAAAGACGTCCCTCTTCATTGGCCTTGGTGGCAATACTAAATTCAAACCCGGACAGATCTTTTGCAAGCTTACTCAACTGCTCCTTGGTGAGTTTCTCCTTCAACTCCTCTTTCCTTCTCTGTATCTCCACTTCTTTGGTATTCGCAGTGGTTACCGTGGTAGCCAGACCGTTGGGGAAGAGAAAGTTCCTTGCATATCCGTCCGCTACGGTCACCACATTACCCATTTTCCCAAGTTTTTCCACGTTCTTTCTAAGCAGCACCTTCATGACATAATCCCTCAAAAAGGCTAAGCCGTGTAAGGAAGCAGGGCCAGGTACCGAGCCCTCTTTATAGCGCTCTTGGTCAAACGCTGGTGTGTGGCGCAGTTACCCGTACGTTTCCGGGCGAGCAATTTGCCCTGCGTGGCGACAAGCTTCTGGATGTTGGATAGGTCCTTGTAATCCACCTCCTCCATGTTCATCCTGCAGAATCTACACTTCTTTGTGTATACGTACTTCCTCTTTTGTACTTTAGTATCCTCTCGTGCCATCTAAAAAGGTATCTCCTCCTCGTTAATGTCCCCTGAAGCGGGTCCCTTGTCCGTGCGACTTGCATCAGAAGGTCCGCTTCGTTTCTTAGTCTGTCCAATAAACTGAAAGTCCTCGGCCACTACGCTCAGGGCATTGCGCTTTTGGCCTTCTTGGGTCTCCCACTGCCTAAACTGAAGCCGCCCCTCTATAAATATCGGACTCCCCTTGGAAAAGTACTCGCTGATAATCTCTGCCCTTTTTCCAAACATGCTTACGTCCACAAAGCATACATCTTCTTTCTTCTCTCCCTCGGGGGAAGTCCAGTTTCTCGAGACGGCGATGCCAAAACTCGCCAGTGCCTTGCCGTTCTGCGTATAGCGAAGTTCCGGGTCCCGCGTAAGATTGCCCATCAGAAATATCTTGTTGAGACTTGCCATATCCGGTCTGCTCAGAAATTATTATTTAATATCCATTCCTCAGAGGCTGTCCCCCTTCGATCTCTCCGGTGGAATCGCCTCTTCAATCCGTGTGGATGAAGGCGACTGCTGAATGTCTTGCTGCACAGCGGTCTCCGGTCTTTTCTCAACCTTCAGGATCAAACACCTCAAAATGGCATCCAAGAGCTGACAATCCCGCCTTATATCCGAGATTATCCCGGCAGGGGCCTCAAAATAGACCTGCATGTAAGTCCCTCTTCTATGCCCCTTTACTGGGTATGCGAGCTTTCGCTCGCCCCACTTCTCTACACTGGTTACCTGAGCATTTCTCCTCTTCAATATGCCCTGCACCTGCCCTACAACGCTATCCCAATCACCGGCCTTCGTGTTGTCCAGCAAAAACATCGCTTCATAGGTTCTCAAGCCCTAAACACCTCCTCACATGAAGAACGTCGCTAATCACTGCCGCCGCGCACACATATGCCGCGTACGACAAGAAAACCGTACCGCCCAAAAACTAATTGTATTTCTTTGCACACTCGTCTATGCCGCCGTGCATCCAATCAATGACAACCTTGCAAGCCTGCTCCAATGCCTCGTCAATTACGCCCGTCTCCTCCTTAGGAAACGGTGTCAGTACATATTCGCTCGCTTGACCCTGAGACGGAAGTCCCAGGCCTATCCGCAACCTTGGGAATTCGGTGCTGCCAAGGCTCTGGATAATAGACTCAAGACCCTTGTGTCCTCCACTGGAGCCTTTCCTCCTTATCCTGAGCCTACCCAAAGGCAAATTAAGGTCATCACAGATTACCATTAATGAATCTGTACTGCAAGCGTAATGATTGAGTACGCCTTTGACTGACAGGCCGCTGTGATTCATATACGTCAGCGGTTTTACCAGAATAAGCCTGTCGTCATCAAGCGGTATTTTCCCAATAAGTGCCTTGAATTGCCGTTTACCTACCTCCACACCAAAACGCTTCGCCAACCTATCAACTACCATAAATCCTAGATTGTGCCTCGTTTTGGTATATTTCTCACCTGGATTTCCCAGACCTACGAGAATCTTCATTAAGAGGGCCTCAAGACTCCTCTTCCACCTCTTCTTCCTTGACCTTCTTCACAATCACCTCCGGCCCCTTAGCCAACTCCCCCTCTTCGACAGGTGCGGCCTCTTCCTTTACCATTGGAAGTCTCACTTGCGCCACCAGCGTATTCATATCGCCATGGGCTATTTCGACACCGGAGGGGAGCCTTACGTCCTTCAGCGTCAACTGCCCGCCAACATCAAGGCCGGACACATCCGCAGTAAGTTTCTCCGGTATGTGTGCAGGCAAACATCTCACCTCAACCGTCCTCCGTATCTGCTCCAATACACCGCCTTTCGCCGCACCGACAGGGGTTCCACGTACCTCTATGGGAACCTCCAGGGTAATCTCCTCGTCCATGTACACACGAACGAAATCGGCGTGAAGTATATCTATACCGAAGGCGTCGTACTGCGTCTCCCTTATAAGAGCATCTTGCTCATTATTATCACAGTGGATTCGAAACATCTTTGCACCCGTTTGCAGTGCCGTTCTAAAATCCTTTTCTGGAACAGAAATAGCCAGCGTATCCTCTTTGTGTCCGTAGACGACCGCCGGCAACTTACCGTCTCTCCTTAACCTGCGGGCTGCGTGAGACCCCAGTTGTGTCCTTTTCTCTACCTGCAAAACAGGATTATCCATTTACCTCTACCTCCATTTCAAAACTAAACAAACAATGCGCTGATAGACTCATTGGTGTGTATCCTCCTCATGGCCTCGCCTAAGAGCCCTGAGATGCTGAGCACAGAAATCCTCTCCCCTAACTGTCTTGCCCTTCCGTCGAGTGGGATAGTGTCTGTAACCGCCACTTCCTTGATGGGTGCACCTGCAAGTTTCTCGGCTGCCGTGCCGCAGAGCACGGCGTGGGTCGTACCCACATATATGTCTTTTGCACCTTTATCCTTAAGAACCTTTGCGGCCTGAACAATGGAGCCGCCTGTTGCAATTATATCATCAATCATAATTACGTTCTTGCCCGCCACATCACCTATTACAAAGCCCACCTCTGTCTCTTCCGGGCCTACCCTGCGTTTATCTACCACGGCCATCTTTATGTTAAGCTTCCTTGAGTATGCCCTGGCTATCTTTATGCCACCTACGTCCGGTGACACCACTACCACGTCGGACAGACCCAGCGACCTATAATGTTCACAGAGTACCGGAAACGCAAAAATGTGATCCACGGGTATGTCAAAAAACCCCTGGATTTGTGCCGCATGAAGGTCCATGGCCAGCACCCTGTCCACGCCGGCCTTGCTTATAAGATTTGCCACCAATTTGGCGGTTATGGGCACACGCCCTTCATCCTTCCTGTCCTTTCTGGCATATCCGTAGTAGGGTATCACTGCCGTAACCCTGGCAGCCGAGGCCCTCTTGGCACAGTCAATGAACATCAAAAGCTCCATCAGGTTCTCGTTAACCGGCGGACACAGCGGCTGTACTATGAAAACATCCGTACCCCTTATATCCTCATTCACCTTCAGGTCTATCTCGCCGTCGGGAAAGCGGCCTACATAGGCATCCCCCAGCGGGATATCCAGATATTCACATATCCTACGGGCCAAATCCGGATTAGAATTACCGGTAAATACCTTCAGATTGTCTAGACCTTCAATAAGTGTCTTTTGGTCCATCCTCTATTTACCCCTCTAACAATATCCCTTCTCTTGCCACAAGTTATACTGAATTGTCCCTAGGAGTAACAAACACCCCCACGTCACGAAACCCCAGAAAAAATCTCTAAAACTGTCCTTCTGAGGGAGCGAAACGACCAAAGAATGTAGCACTAACGTTGAACGTGGCAGTCCGCCTTAGGCGGACCACGCTACATAACGGATTAGATTCTTCGCCTCGCTCAGAATGACGATACAGTGTCAGGAAACCCTTTTAAAATCATTATTATAATACTATCTACCAACTATCTCAGTAACTTTCTTAAGGTCCTCTTGAGAATTTACCCCAAGTACCTCATCGGGGTCGGAGACGGTGAAGGCGCTTACCTTCTTGCCCACACTGCTGAGAACCTCTATTACCTGGGTCAGGTAATATTCTCCCTTCCTGTTATCCGGGGTAAGCCTTTCAAGGGCCTCCAGAAGCGGTGCAGCCCTGAAACAATAGATACCCGAGTTCACCTCGTGTATCTCCGCTTCTTCCTCGCTGGCGTCCAGGTCTTCCACAATCCTGGTAATCCGGCCGTGCCTGTCCCTCACCACGCGGCCGTAACTTTTTGGGTCATCCAGTCTTGCTGTTACCAATGTTGCATCAGAGGAAGTCTCACGATGCACCTTCCGAAGGGTCTTTATTGTACCAGGTTTCACGAGGGGGCTGTCCCCCGGAAGCACTACTATATTCTCAGGTACATTTCTAGACTCGCACCCCAAAAGAGTGCTTGCAACCTTCAGGGCGTGCCCGGTGCCCAACTGTTGAGACTGCTCCACCCAATCCACGTCGAGCCCTTCCAGCACCTGGGCAACCTCATTCTTCTTATAACCCACTACCACCAGCACCCTTGAAATGCCCGCCTTCCTCACTGCATTTACAACCCATTCTATCATGGGCGCGCCGCATAAGCTGGCGAGCACCTTCGGACCCGTAGATTTCATTCTAGTACCCTTACCGGCGGCAAGGATAACGGCCACTTCACTATGTAAATCCCTTTTTCTCGAATACATTCTGTAAAGCTACCCGGGGAGGATTCGAACCTCCAATGAGAGATCCAAAATCTCTAGTGTTACCATTACACTACCGGGTAGTGATCAGCCTACAAGCACGGCTCCCTCACTGGCAGAGCTGACGAGCCGGGCGTATTTGGCAAGATAGCCACTTACCTGAGGTGTAATGGGTTTCCATTTTTTCTTTCGCTCCCCAAGCGTGCTCTCCGGTACGCAAAGCTCCAAACTGCGATTGGGTATATCTATAGAGATTTCATCGCCTTCCTCGACCAGCGCAATAGGGCCTCCCACCAGGGCCTCCGGGCAGACATGTCCGATGCACGGCCCACGCGTACCGCCGGAGAAACGACCGTCTGTAATAAGGGCCACTGACGCCGCTAGACCCATCCCAACCAGCGCCGCCGTCGGCGAGAGCATCTCTCTCATGCCGGGGCCGCCCTTAGGCCCTTCGTACCTGATTACCACCACGCTGCCGGGGCCAATCTCCTTGTTCATTATGGCCTTCATGGCCTGTTCTTCTCTATCGAAAACCCTCGCCCGGCCCTTAAAACGCCTGGCCTTGGCGTCAACGGCGCTTTGCTTGACGACGGCACCCTCAGGGGCAAGGTTACCGTAAAGGACGGCGATGCCCCCCTCCTGGCCTGCGACCTCCTCCCTGCTCTTTATCACCTTCGTGTCGGAGGATTCCGCCTCAGCGGCAATCTCCGAAATCCTCTTGCCACTCACTGTCATACAATCGTTGAGTTCTTCCTTCAGCCTATTCAAAACGGCCGGAATACCTCCCGCATAATACAGGTCCTCAAGAAAATATCTTCCACCGGGCGCAAGATCAACCAGGTGGGGTATCCTCTTGCTTATCTCATTAAACTGGCTCAGAGTAATCTTCACCCCGGCCTCTCTTCCTATGGCTGGCAGATGAAGACACGTATTGGTAGATCCCCCCAGGGCCATGTCCATAACTAGCGCATTCTCAAAGGCCTCCGGGGTCATTATAGCCCGTGAAGTTACACCTTCTTTGGCCAGCCTGACTGCTACCTGCCCGCTCTTATAGGCAATCCTGTCCTTCTCCGCAGAGACGGCTAGGGAGGCTGCACAGCCCGGAAGCGACATCCCCATGGCCTCGGTCAAACAGGCCATGGTATTGGCCGTGTAAAGACCCTGACAAGAACCCGCCCCAGGACAGGCCTCCATCTCCAAACGGTCCATTTCTTCCTGGGTAATCTCTCCCTTCCGCCTCTTGCCCACGGCCTCAAACGTATCGCCCACCAGGGAGAGTTTCTTTCCCCCCAGGTTCCCGCACATCATGGGACCGGCCGTTACCACTATCCCAGGTATATCCAGTCTAGCCAGTGCCATCAACATCCCCGGAGTAATCTTATCACAATTGGTCAGTAATACCAGACCATCAAGGCTATGCGCGCCGGCTACACATTCAATGGCATCCGCTATAACTTCCCTTATGGGCAGTGAATAGCGCATCCCCGGGTGTCCCATAGCTATACCATCACATATCCCGGGGATGCCAAATATAAAGCTTATCCCGCCGCCCGCATGCACCCCCTTCTCTATAGCCGTCTCCAGGCGTCTCATATGCACATGCCCTGGAATAAGCTCGGTATAGCTGCTGGCCACACCTATAAAGGGTTTCTTTAAGTCTTCCCTGTCCAGCCCTGTAGCAAAGAGAAGGGACCTGGCGGGGGCACGTTCAAGCCCTACTTTAATAACGTCGCTACGCAAGGGAATCCTTTAGTCGTCAATTCAATCCGGAGTGTGTAAGTGCAAATACAACAACATATTAAGATATCACAAGCTCTTTATTTTGAACAAAGGATGGTAGCACACCTTATTTATCAAGTCAAGCAAATTCCATTGGTTAGAATTCCCTTGACTTTCCTTTCCAAAATTGCTTAACTTGCGATTTAATAATAGCTTGCGATTAGTTCGTCGTGCTTCCATGCATCCTTCACCGGCCCACAGGGTCATTGGGGGCGCGCCTTATGAAAGGGTTTTTTGTCTAAAAGATGGTCTTGATAAGCGGATGCCTCGTGGGTCTGGAATGCAGGTACGACGGGGGTACCGAGAAAGATGAAGACCTGCTGGCGTCATTAAGAGGTATCAATCTCCTGCCCTTCTGCCCGGAACAAATGGGCGGACTCCCCACCCCGAGACCCAGCGCAGAAATAACGGGCGGCGACGGCCACGACGTATTGGCCCGCAGGGCCAGGGTTGTCAATGAACACGGCGAAGACGTCACCGAGCCTTTTATCCGCGGGGCAATGGAGTCAATGAAACTTGTAAGGCTTTTTAACACAACCAAGGCCTATCTCAAGGGCAAGAGTCCATCCTGCGGCCTTGGTACAATATTCAGAAACGGCCGTCAGGTCAAGGGCGACGGCGTATGCGCAGCGCTGCTGTCACAGAACGGCGTAAATATTACCTGCGTCTGAGGCGGTAAAACCTCCGGCCCCCTGTAAAATTGTCGTTCTGAGGGCAAATGATAGACAACGAAGTTTACTTCGCTGACGTATTGCTTTCCTAATTTAGAGCAGAAATACGCGGAGAACTACCTTGTTTAAAAGACTTCAAGATTGGACACTGCACTGGATAAATACACCGTATGCCACACCCGCCCTCTTCGCGGTAGCCTTTGCCGAGGCATCTTTCTTCCCCATCCCCCCCGACGTACTGCTTATCGTCATGGCGCTGGCCGTACCGTCGAAGGCCTTCCGGTATGCCATCGTCTGCAGCGTAGGCTCGGTACTCGGAGGCTGCTTTGGATACTTCATCGGTTATGAACTATTCGAACTGGTGGGCAGGCCCATTATAACTTTCTACGATTTATGGAAGGAGTTTGACTACGTAAGCAAACGGTTTCACGAAAACGCCTTCGCCGCCATAGCCATTGCCGGCTTCACCCCCATACCATACAAACTCTTTACTATCGCAGCGGGAGTCTGTAAAATCCAGTTCACTACCCTGGTGGTGGCATCTATACTGAGTCGAAGCGCGAGGTTCCTCGCGGAAGGCGCCCTAATATATTTCTTCGGCGAACGGGTAAAGGTTTTTATAGAAAAATACTTCAACATACTCTCCATAGTATTTGTGGTAATGCTTATACTTGGGTATGTACTTCTTAAGGTGCTTTCAGGTCACTAAACTATCATGCAAAGACCGGTAATAAGAAACCTATGCAAAAGTCGTTTTCATTACCAGCGTCATTCTGAGCGAAGCTGTAGTGGTCGAGCTTGCTCGACATCAGGCAAAATTAAGCAGAGCAAGCTCTGCCACTACATTAATATTGCCTTCAGAACGAAGATGATTATGCAGAGTTTTGTAAAGCGTGTAGCGTGGCAGCTCGCTGCCACGATTACGTGCGAGCAAGCTCGCACGCTACATCCCTTTCGCCCAGAGCAAATGCAAGGTCTTTCAGCGGTCTCAATAATTACTGTAATATCAATCCTTCTGATGTCTCCCCCCACACTCTCTGCCCAAACCGCTGAGACGGGGACCGAGACCTACGGGCCGGTAGTATCGGGTTTCTTCTACCCAAGGTCGGAAGAGACACTGCGAAAGCAGATCGGAGACCTGCTGGGAAAGGTGCCAAAACAGGATATCGCCGGCCGGCCGGCGGCGCTTATCTCTCCACACGCCGGATACGACTACTCCGGCGGGGTGGCCGCCTACGGTTACAACGCCCTCAAGGGAAGGGATTACAAAAGGGTCGTAGTCATCGCCCCAAGCCATTATGGCAAGAGGTTCAGGGGGGTGGCCGTCCTGGAGGCCTCCCGATACAAAACACCCCTGGGGGAAATAGAAATAGACACGGAGGTCTGCAGAGAACTCGTTAATAATTCCCCCCGCTTCGGCTCAAATCCGCTTTTTGGTTATTATTCGGGCGCCTACAAGAACGAACACTCCATGGAGACACAACTCCCATTTTTGCAGACCGTCCTTGGCGAATTCAAACTGGTGCCGTTAGTGGCTGGAATCCTGATGGACAACGACTACACCTCGGTGGCCGACGCCATTAAACCTTATCTTGACGACAGTACACTGGTTGTCGCCAGTTCAGACTTCACCCACTACGGGAGCAGGTTTGATTATGTGCCATTCGCCAGCGAAATAGAAAAGAACATCAAGGTGCTGGACGACGGCGCCATATACGAAATCCTCAAGAAGGACTTTAAGGGCTTTGTTGACTACAGGGAAAAGACGGGGATAACCGTCTGCGGTTTTACGCCAATCGCAGTGCTCATAAAACTCCTGCCCGCCGACGCCCAGGGCACGCTGCTGGCATACGATACGTCCGGCAGGGCCGTAAAGGATTTCAGCCACTCGGTCAGCTACGCCTCCATAATCTTTACCGTACCGACAGGGGGGAAGACAGGTAAGGCGGCAGAACCCTCTACGCCTACCAGTCGGCTTGCCCCGGCAGATTATCGTCCGGAAGGGAACGGGTGGGAAGCGGGAGAAAATGTGGTGCTGACAAGCGACTCCACGCAAACGTCCGACCCAATCAACGATAAAGAGTGCAAGACACTACTAAAGATTGCCCGCGATACCCTGGAGACCTATACGCAGACGAAAAAACGCCCTGACGTCTCCGGATACCCGCTGACGCCGAGGCTGAAGGAAAAGAGCGGTGTGTTTGTAACCCTTAAGAAAAACGGCGAACTCCGGGGCTGCATAGGCCACATACAGCCGATGACGTCGCTGTGGCATGCGGTAATGGAAAACACAGTAAGCTCTGCCTTCAAGGATCATCGTTTCCCTCCGATAAGCGAGGAGGAACTGAAAGACCTTGATATAGAAATATCGGTGCTCAGCCCGCTGAAGAGAATTAACGGTCCTGAGGAATTCCACGTAGGAGAAGAGGGAATCTTAATAAAACTAGGAGGTTGTCAGGCGGTATTCCTCCCGCACGTGGCAACGGAGCAGGGCTGGGACAGGGACCAGACCCTGTGCAACCTCTGCGTCAAGGCGGGTCTTCCATGGTACGCCTGGTGGAACGATGACATGGAATTCTACGTCTTCACCGCCAGGGTAATCCACGAAGAACTGCACGAACGGCTCAGCAGTAACTAGAAATAATCCATTAGTGATGAACGCCGTTGTAACAGACGAAGAAGAGATTCAGAGGGAAACCTCAATACACGAAAAGCTTCTGGGCATAGCCAGACGGAGTGTAGAGGCGGCGGTAAGAGGCTCACCGATGCCAGACTTTGCGGTTACCGACCCGGAACTTTGTCACCGTCACGGCGCATTCGTCACCATAAAAAGACACGGCGCACTCCGGGGCTGCATAGGCCGATTCGTATCAGACATCCCCCTCTACCAACTCGTCAAAGAGGTAGCCGTCTCTGCCGCCACCGAAGACCCCCGATTCAGGTACGAGCACTTAAGCGAGGCGGAGCTTGGCGAAATAGACATCGAGGTCTCGGTAATATCTTCCCTCAAAAAGATTTCAAATCCCCTGAACTTCCAGCTTGGCAGGCACGGCATATACATCAAGAGGGGGGATAACATTGGGTGCCTCCTCCCCCAGGTTGCCCATGAAAAGGGCTGGTCCAAAGAGGAATTCCTCTCTTACTGCTGTCTGGGGAAGGCGGGGCTTGGCCCCAACGCCTGGAAGGAGGCCGATACGGAGGTCTACGTATTTACCGCAGGCATTGTAAGCGAACATAATTAGGAATACGTTTAGAACCGTAGGGGCGTATGGCAATACGCCCCTACAATTTTGCGGGCAGATTTAGAGACCTGTGAGGCATCCTTTTTTTATAGATGCAGCGTCGGGTCTCCGTACCCGACGGCGGTGCGACCGCTGCGAGCGGCGTCCGATGCGGCACCCTTAACGAGGGTTACCGTCCCCACGTTACGCTTCTGCGAGCTGTAGGGGCGAGGTCGCCTCGCCCCTACGTTCCCCCCCATACATACCCGCAGGTCTAAAGCCCTGCGGCACCCATCTTTTTATAGTCGGGTAGGTCGTGGTTACACCATGACCTTACAACAAAGCCGCATTGACGGTCAAGGCGTGGCCTTGACCTACCCTGCTCATCTTTTTACAGATGTAGTTGCTCGATTCATCGAGCCTGCGATGCCCCATGAATGGGGCAACTACACTCTTTTTTGTTTTATGTAGCGTGGCAGCCCTCGGCCTGAGGCTTCGGCAGGCGGTTCGGCTGAGCTCACCGTCGAAGCCTCAGCCCCTGAGTCTATCGAAGGGCTCACGGCCGAAGCCTCGCAATGACAGCTCTATCTTTGACTTTTTCACAAATCTCAATATAAACATCTATATATATCACTATACAACGTTCGCAAAAGGCGTATAATCCTGCAAATATAAGCTTGAAAATGTCTGCAAACTCTGTATACTTTTTATATCGGTAACCTGCCCGCTTGCGGGGGAACTGCGTATACCCCCCCCCTTTTTTTTGAGTAACTTACTACAACGCGGTAACTTACGAAAATTGTTCCGATACATTTCCTCATTCGGGGGCCAAGGGGGGCGATGTTGGTATGAGACCCAAAATCAGCGAAAAGGAAATAGGGCTACGTAAGCGCTACGCCGAATTGACCGAGGAGGATGTTGCCCTCCTTAGAGAAGTGCAACCCATCGTAACTGCCCACCTGGACGAGCTGGTAGAGGCGTTCTACTCCCATCTCCTGCATTTTGAAGAAACCAGAAAAATCCTCAAAGACGAAGCTACAGTA
>Ga0155267_1053_pt1 | contig 32334 bp, 31 predicted proteins | sample RifCSPhighO2_02_FD_106235 | JGI IMG/M metagenome (GOLD analysis project Ga0155267, IMG submission 106235) | Planctomycetes bacterium RIFCSPHIGHO2_02_FULL_50_42
CCCTAGTATAAGAGACTTCTTCTTGGTATCTTCCACCAATACGTCTACCTCTTTCCTGAAGATCAGCGCATCGCGCAGTACGGAAAGCTGTGCACTTGCGTAAGGGTTGGGAAGACTTCCCAGCTGGAAGTGGATATTTTTTTCTTCACCTTCAGCTTTGAAGCTCAATTGTACTTGTATAGTATCGCCGTATACCTCTATCGTCTTCACCCTGCAATCTCTTAAGAGAACCCCTGCCTCTGCAGGGTTTACATTCCAAGTGAATATTGCCAGAAATACGGCTGCAGCAAGGCATGTTAATATCTTATTCATCCTCGATTTCTCCTTATGTACCAATGGCTTACGTCCGTTCTCGGCCGGACGACGCCTGCTATAAAACCCATTTTCATTAAAAAGTTCTTTGCAGTTAAGTGCCTTTTGGGGGGAAAATATGTGTCCTGCAATAATAGAAGTTGAACCAGGACAACCTGGGTCAACTACCACTCCTCCCTTTCCACAATACTAATTTGATAATATCTTATATCTTTATAAGCCTCTCCGCCTCCGGGTATTTCTAGTTCTGCGTGTTCAGTATCCCCGCCCAGGAGAAAATGAGGCGCAAAGGAGACGGCCGCGAGGAGTTCCTTGTCTTTCCCGAAAAAGGCTATACTCAGGGCAATGCTGGCCTCAGTCTGACCCCTGTTCCTTATCCTCACTTTTGCCCTTAAGTCACCATTCTTCAAGAACTCAATGTTTTCCACCTTAAATACGTCATCGAAAACATCCTCCTGGATGCCCAATACAAAATGCCTCCAACCGGTGGATATATCGGCACAGGCCGTTTTGCTAACTGAGGCCGTCACAAAAAGTAAAAGGAATGCAGTGAGTGCAATCCTTACTGTACAGGTTTTCATCATTTTTCTCCTTATCCAGACTCAGCCGCCGGCAAAATTTCTTATAAGGGTCAGTCCATTCGCCTGACTTTTTTCAGGATGAAACTGGGTGGCAAAGATGTTGTCTTTCCATATAAAAGTAGGGAACTCCCTGCCGTATTCAGTGACAGCAGCTATCACGTCTGCATCGTCGGGACAGACATAGTAAGAGTGCACGAAATACATGTATGAACCTTGAGGGATACCGTTGGCAATCGGCACATCCGTTTTAAATGATACCTGATTCCAGCCTATATGGGGTATCTTCAGGTGGTCTTCGCGCAATCTTACTACCCTGCCAGGAATTACGTCGAGACCCCTACAAGGCCCGTCTTCCTCACTCTCTGTAAAAAGGACCTGAAGTCCCAAGCATATACCAAGATAAGGCTTCCCCTCCCTGATATGCCTGAGAATGGGGTCTACCAGGCCCCTGTCCTTGAGCCCCTGCATGGCGTCCTTAAATGCCCCTACGCCTGGGAGTATTACCTTGTCGGCATTCTCTATCCCCTCCGGTGTATCAACCAAGACCGAATCAAAGCCGACCTTCTCCACAGCCTTCTGGACACTCCTCAGGTTGCCCATCCCGTAATCAATGATGGCGATCATAACGTGACCCTCAATCTCCCTTGGTCAGCACCACAATCCCTACCCTTCTATTCTTTGCCCTTCCGGTGGCCGTGTTGTTACTGGCCACGGGATGATATTCTCCAAATCCGGCAAGATATATCCTGCTTGGGTCTATATGTCCCTGGTTAACAAGGTAACGTAGCACAGATGTGGCACGGGCGGCCGAGAGTTCCCAGTTGGACTCAAACTTATCCTTTAATTTTTGTATGGGCTGATTGTCAGTATATCCTTCCACTCTTATCGTAGCCGTAGGAAAGTTGTTCCTTAACACTGCGGCTATCTTGGAAAGATGCTTTTTGGCCTTCTCCTTGAGCTTATATTCACCGGAACCGAAAAGCATGATCGAAGGCAGTGAAATGACGAGATTATTGCCGCTTGTTCCGACGTCGGCTCCCGTACCCTCTAGTGCAGCAGACAATGTCCGTTTGGACTCCTCCAGCATTGGGGATTCTTCTGTAGCAGCAGCTCCCTTTTGTGCCAGTTGCGCCTGTAATTCTTCATTCTGTTTCTGGAGTTCTTGAACGGTCTGGTCGCGTTGCGCCAGCTCTTGCTCAAGGTCCTTCTTCTGCCCTGCACAGCCGCCAAAAAACATACCCCCGACTACAACGATACAGGCTGTCAAGAAAACTGATGATGGATATTTAATAGGCATACGGTTCTCCTTTTCTCAACCTTCTAAAGTATATTTTAGAAGGAATAATCCAAGAGCCACCCTCATGACCATAGAAGAGAAAAGATGTATATACGCGAATCCAAAAACTGTATAAGAGGCGACTGAAGGGGAATAGACACCAATGCCGCAAGAGACAAAAACGGTGCGTAAGGTATCTTGTGCCCCTTTCCCAACCCACCTTTTAAAAGAAGCGGAATACTTGCGAGGAGGGCGAAAAAAGGGGCAAGAAAGAATACAATCACAGACAGCTTCCAGCCCGTTATCCCCCCAACCATGGCCAATAGTTTGACATCTCCCATGCCCATCGCCTCCTGCCTGAAGGCTATCCGCCCCAACATGGCGAATGCCAGGACAAGCCCTCCCCCTACTAACATCCCGCACAGTGACGAGGCCAGCGCATCCAGCCTCTCCCCTTCCAGTACGCCAAATCTCCTATAAGAACCCGGCGAGTGGTGTAAGGCAGGGAAGAGAAGGCTAAAAATAGGACCAAAGACCATACCGAAATAGGTAACCTCATTTGGGATTATATATAACTCTACGTCTACAAAGCTCGATACCAGGAGGGCACAACCCAATATACTATAGGCTATATACACAGAAAGCGGTTCACCGGCCTGACAGACCAGGGAGTAAAAGAACACCCCGAACATCAACCCCGTCAGGGCCTCAATCAACGGATAGCGCAGGCTTATATCACCCCCGCACGACCGACACGTACCTTTCAACAGCAGAAAATAGCTAACCAGCGGAATGTTATCGTACCACCTTACAGGCTTGCCGCAAAGAGGACAGTGAGAACCAGGCGAGATTATAGACTCACTTCTCGGTATGCGAAAGATACAAACGTTCAAGAAACTCCCCACAATTAATCCGAGGACCACAGCTAATATGAAACCTACGGTACAGATTTCCAACCTCGATCAGTTCCTTTAAACCGCGGGAAATACTGGCGGTCCCAAAGGCGGCACGCCGCCTTAAGTGACATGAAACTAAACGCTTACACCCCTCGACAGACAGTTTGAAAACATACTAGCAAAAGAGGTCTGTTATTGCAAGTTCTTCCTTTAACAAAATCGGTCAACGAAAACGCGGACTCAGAATGGCATATTGGGGTATTTTGCAGAGGCCCCAATAAATCTCTGCTGGCACAGCGGATGCATGCTTGCAGTAAAACGCCCCCCTGTACCTTTGACCTATCTCGCTGATCCTACGTAGCCTATGGTTGGTCCCATTAATACCATATCTTAGTATTGACAAAGTAAAACGGCTTACCTAAAATGCCGTTATTGTTAAAATACTATTAATGTAATTATTTTAAGTATATATGGCAACAGACGCAAAAAACAGCATGTACGTAATCCTGGGGTGCGGGCCGGCCGGCAGAGACATTGCCCATAGGCTTTGTGAAGAAGGCAATGAAGTTATGGTGTACGAGGACAATCAAGACATGTTAGATCAGATGGAAAATCTAAATCCGAAAATAAAAACCGTACAGGCGGACCCTTCGCATACGCTCGACTACCATCTCGGGCAAGCTACAGCCATCGCCATCCTGGAAAGGGACCACAGTAAGAACCTTAAGATCCTCAAGAGCGTGAGAAACAAGTACCCGGAAAAATATGTGCTTACGGTAGCCAGGGACCATGCTGAGACCGAGGAAATGCTGCGGAACGGTGCAAACCAGGTGGTAGAGGGTAGTGATTCCCTTGCGAAGATGGTATTAAAAAAGTTGGGCCTCGCTGCGCAGAGACAATCAATGGTTGCTCTGGCCAGGGAGATAAAGGGTGCGAGTACCAGAGGACTGGCTATATTTTTGCAAGATAATCCCGACCCCGATGCAATAGCCTCCGGACTCGCTCTCAGACGAATAGCCAACCAATACGACGTAGACAGTACCATATACCATGGAGGAAACATTGGGCATCAACAAAATAGGGCCCTTGTAAACCTGATGGAGACGGAGTTAATCCAGCTGTATTCACAGGAAGAGGCGAAGGGGATAATCTCCAAGTTCGGGAAAGTAGCCCTGATTGAGGCCTCTACCCCATCTAAGAATAACATCCTGCCGGAGGGCACGATCCCGGACATTATAATAGACCACCATCAAACAGATATGGATATGGTGAAGGGTAGTTTTATAGATATCGAGGACAAGATTGGCGCCAACTCTACCATAATGACTCGATACCTCAGACTCTTTGGCATAAAGCCGGACCCATCACTGGCCACCGCCCTGTTGTACGGGATAAAGTCGGATACCAACGACTTTACTCGTAACACCACTCCGGAAGACATGGAGGCCGTTGCATTCCTCTCCCCCTTGATAGACCTTAACCTTCTAAAAGAGATAGAAACCCCACCCATGAGTTCTGAGACCCTGGACATAATAGGAAGGGCTATCCGCAATAGAGAGATCCGAGGCTCTTACCTTGCCTCCTTCGTCGAATTCATAACCGACAGAGACGCCCTGCCCCAGGCCGCTGAAGTAATGCTGCAACTGGAGGGCGTGGACACGGTCCTGGTCGCTGGCATATGCGAGGACAAGGCATATATATCTTCGCGCAGCCGTGACCCCAGGGTAAACCTGGGCCTTCTGTTGCAGAAGGCCTTTGGTAAAAACGCCGGCGGACACTCCACCATGGCGGCGGGCAGCATCGAACTGGGCATCTTTGGCATGGCAAGCGACAAAAGGGCCCTGCTAAAAGTGACCTCCGACGCCATTAAAAAGAGGTTCTTCTCCGTGGTTGGAGCTGAGTTTGAGAGGGAACAACTGGGTGAAGACACGGGTTACGAATACAGCTAAGAAGCCGCATCTCCCTATCTTACAAGCCACTATAAGATTTCAACGATCCTAATCAACTGTCGGATAAAGATTAAAGTACATTAACGTTATAATAGTAGTATGCCTTTATCAAGACAGCAGGTTGTGCAAAATAGTATCAAAAGGCACTTAAGTGACGACAACCAGTATAGGACCTAGCTTTGTAGTTTACATTGACGAATCAGGGGATGAGGGTTTCAGCTTCCATAAAGGAAGTTCGGAATGGTTCATTTTATCGGCGGTTATCACCCCTAAAGAGAGAGATATAGAAACAGTTAAGCTAGTGGATACCGTGCGAATGCAGCTCGGTCGACCAGATAAGAAGCCGCTTCATTTCCGCAAGCTGAGGCACGAACATAGAGTACCCTATGTCAGTCAAATTGCCAAGGCTAACCTACGTTGCATATCTGTACTTGTTCACAAACCATCTATAAACGCACCTGAAACATTTCAGAAGCGTTATCGCCTCTATTTCTACTTTACGCGCTACCTATTGGAGCGAGTATCTTGGATATGTAGAGACCAAAGAAAGCATAATGTAGGTGATGGAACTGCCGAAATTGTTTTTTCTAATCGCTCTGGTATGTCTTACGATGAATTGAAAGACTATTTTAGTCGCCTTAAAAGCTGGACTGGAATCTATGCCGTGCAAATTGATTGGTCAGTAATTAACGAGGATAAAATCATGGCCTACACAGCTGGTAGCCGTATGGGTCTTCAAATTGCTGATGCAGTAGCAAGTAGTTTCTATTACGCTGTTGAACCCTCACAATATGGTTACATGGAAGAAAAATATGCCCAACTTCTTAAGCCAGTTGTATACCACAGAAGAGGTCGTTATTTGGGATATGGTCTAAAATTTTGGCCTTGGAATGAAGACGAAGTTGTGAAGCACTTTGAATGGGTACAAAAACATTACAAATAAAAATGCAGGCCCTGGGCCTCAGGATCCCACCCACTTGGGGCTGCCGCCTTCTCAGGCGACCAGAGGTAATTCCCACGCATGCCTGCATATATAATATTATATAATTCTTGACAATTGTCAAGAATTTTGTACTTATTTCGTGTGTTTTTATATGTATTTTGGGTGTATTTGGGAATATTTTTGCGGAGAAAACCGCTTTTTCTTTGCCAAGCAGATAATAAACTAACCAAATACGATTATTTCTCCTACAACCCCCCCCTCATCGCAAATACAGGGGAACTGACCGTGCGTGAAGGACAGCTATTCGTTGCATTCAGCCTGGACGTTGACCCGGATTCCAATAAAGCGGTTAAAGGAAGGGTTGATTCACTTTCCTATCCGCCGGAAAAAGGTCTGGTCAGAGTAGACGCCGCATATAGGGGACTGAAAGAGACCCTTCAACTCCTAGAATATCTAGACATACCCGCAACCCTGTTCTTTGAGGCCCGAACGGCTCAACTGTTGGCGGAAGAGGGACCGGAAGACATCCGGTCCCTTACTAACGGACACGAGATTGGTTGTCACTCTCACAGGCACGAGGATTTTCTGGGGGCCGCCTCCGGCATACCTATATCCAAGGCTCAGGCCCGGGAGATAATCTGCGAGTCAATAGACATACTCAACGATATCTTTCATAAAAAGGTAATAGGTTTCAGGGCCCCTTACCTGAGGATAAACCGGGAACTTCTCTCTCTGCTTGGCGAGCTGGGGTTTGCCTACGATTCTTCCATCATCAACGACTGCATCAGACCGTTTTATATGAACACCGCCCGCCTCTGGGAATTCACCGTGGCATCACTGAGGACCGACTCGGGCAGAAGGATAACGTCGTATCTCCACCCCCTCTTTCAAGGGAAGATAGACACAAAGGAGTATGTGTGGGGCGTGGGTTCGCAGGTCCAAAGGATAAAGGGGGGGCTATTTATACTCGCATTTCACCCGTGGGAGTTGTTTATTGACCATTCAGGGAAGGCCCTAAATGCAGAGAACTCCAGGCAAAGGCTCGAAAAGCTCACGGACGTACTGCAGGGGTTGAAGGCGACGTCGGGGCTGGAATTCGTGCGCCTGGAACAGTATCTTGAGATGCACAACAGCGGTAAATCAGGGCATCCACAGATACATGAAGTCAGGGCTTAGCGCCCCCCCGAAACCAGTCAGTTCGGAGCCTATAAGGCTTAACGCATCGGGGCTGTCTTCTCCCAGCGAGTAGATATTATTCCTATAATCCTCGGGGCGTTTGTACATAATCACCTTGGCCTCCTTAACATTCGCCTCTTTTTTAGCCAGATCTATCGCATCCTCAAGATAACCCAACTGGTCAACAAGCCCAAGCTCGAGGGCCTGCTGTGCAGAAAAGACCCTGCCGTCCGTCAACTCCTTCCGGTTCTTTATGTCCGCCTTCGGTCTGGCCTCGTCAACTACGGTAACAAAGCGCTGGTAGAAATTATCTATTATTCCCTGCAGCAGTTCCCTCTCCTGCGGGCTGAGGGGGCGGAAGGGCAGTGCCGAATCCTTCTTGTCGCCCGACATCACCACCTCGTCCTGTACCCCTATTTTCTCCATCAAGCCCTCCATATTAATCTTGAGCAGTATGACGCCGATACTGCCCGTAACGCCGGTGGGGAGGGCCACTATCTTGTCTGCCGCGGCCGCCACGTAATAGCCCCCCGAAGCACCCAGACCCATAATACAGGCCACAACCTTAACACCCTTTTCTTTCTTAAACTCCTTGACTTCATGATAAATGATGTCGCTGGCAGAAACGGTGCCGCCGGGACTGTTTATCCTCAAGACCAACGCCTTTATGTCGTCATCCTCCTTGGCCTTATTGAGGGCCTCCTTTACGTGGGCAACCATGCTGGGTCTGCTGCTCAGCCTCAGGGGACCCTTTTTCTCCTTGTCGGAGATGACCCCTGTAACATCCATCACCAGGACCTTGTCCTTTCCCTCCCCGGAGACCACCTCCTCCTCCAGTGGCTGCACCCGACTGGTTATAGGCACATTAACCGCACAACCGCCAAGGATGTTTGCGGCAATAATGGCAAAAACTACTGCAGTAAACTTACTATCTCTTAACATGAGACTCAGACCTCTGTGAAAGTCAATTTGTCGGACGCCGTCATTCTGGGCGAAGCGTGTAGCGTTGGAGCTTGCTCCAACGCTACATTCCAGTCGCTTAACTTCGTGCCACTCCGTGGGGCACTCCCTCAGAACGGCAATTATGCAGCATTTTCAAAGTGTCTATTTTATATCCCCTCAGGGAAACAAAATCAATCCCTCTTTCACCAGCGGGTGGCAATGGGCTTTGCCCTTGACAGGTAAAGCAGCGCTCTGTTAGTATACTTGCTACACCTGCATTTACGTACAGTAAACTGTCTACGCCTTATTGATGCATTATTCACATGATTTCCGTCATTAAGAGACGTTAAGGTAAAATACGCATGCTGCAATTCGACGAACGTAGGCGATGTCTCGTACAAGAAGACTATACCTTTGAGCTACAGGAACCGATAGAGCCCAATCTCTTTAGAGAGATATTCTCCTACGGACAAGTTCCAAAGACACCCTTCAATTACAGGCTGAACCCCATGGAGCCGCCGGAGAAGATATGGATAACGGACACGACCTTCCGCGACGGCCAGCAGTCACGCCCACCATTTACGGTAAGACAAATAGTCGACCTCTACGACATGTTGCACCGGCTGGGAGGGGAAAGGGGCCTGATAAGACAGTGTGAGTTCTTCCTCTACACCGACAAGGACAAAGAAGCCGTAACAAAATGTCTTGAAAGGGGATACAAATATCCGGAGATAACCGGGTGGATAAGGGCACATAAGCAAGACTTTAAGCTGGTAAAAGAGATGGGCCTTAAGGAGACAGGGATACTAACCTCTGCCTCTGACTATCATATATTCTTGAAACTGAATAAGACCAGAAGGCAGGCCATGGATGGTTACCTGGACATTGTCCGTTCGGCCCTGGAGGAGGGGATAATCCCCCGCTGTCACTTCGAGGACATTACAAGGGCCGATTTCTACGGTTTTGTGGCGCCGTTTGCAAAGGAGCTTATGAAACTCTCCAAGGAGAGTAACATCCCCATCAAAATCAGGGCCTGCGACACCATGGGTTATGGGGTAGGCTTCCCGGGGGCAATGCTTCCGAGGAGTGTCGCCGGTATCATCTATGGGCTGACACACTTTGCAGGGGTGCCGTCCGCAAATCTGGAGTGGCACGGCCATAATGATTTCTATCGCGCGGTGTCCAACGCCTCCACCGCCTGGCTGTATGGATGCAGCGGCGCCAACGGCACACTCTTGGGAATAGGCGAACGCACCGGCAACACGCCCATAGAGGCTATGGTGATTGAATACATGATGCTGAGGGGCGACGATAACGTTGACACCACCATAATTACCGACATCGCAGACTATTTTCACAAGGAATTAGGGCACGTAATCCCGCCCAATCAGCCCCTGATAGGGGAAAACTTCAATGTGACCCTTGCGGGGATACACCTCGACGGGATGCTCAAGAACGAGGAGATATATAACATCTTCGACACACGGAAGCTCCTGAAGAGACCGCCCGGCGTGGCAGTTAACGACAAGTCCGGGGCGGCGGGAATCCTGCACTGGGTAAAGACACATCTCAATCCTCCCAATAACAAGCTGACGAAGACCCATCCCGGAATACTGAGGATACAGGAATGGGTGACAGAACAATACGCACAGGGGAGGATTACGACAATGTCTAATGAAGAGATGCTCGATCAAGCGAAAAAATACCTGCCGGAACTCTTCCAAGAATAAGCAAAAGCAGACCGGCCTTGAAGCTACATGAATATCAGGCAAAGGAGCTGCTGAGGAACTACGACACCCATGTCTCGCGGGGTATAGTGGCCTTCTCCCCGGAGGAGGCAGTGAAGGCCTTTCGTGAGCTGGGGTGTCCACGGGCCGTATTAAAGGCGCAAATCCTGGCGGGCGGTAGAGGCAAGGCCGGCGGCATAAAGGAGATAAACAGCCCGGAAGAGGCCCGTACCTCTGCAAAAAGGCTTCTCGGTTCCAGGCTCGTTACGGCCCAAACTACACCGGAAGGTGAAGAAGTCCGGGCCGTATTGATACAGGAGGCAATTGACATCCAGAAGGAGATGTACATCTCCTTCTGGGTCGACAGGGGTGGGGCGACTCCGCTCCTTATGGGATGCCCGGAAGGGGGGGTAGAAATAGAAGTGGTGGCCAGACGCTCTCCAGAACAAATCTTCAGGGAACCTTTTGATATCCTATTCGGCCTCCACCAATTTCAGGCCAGAAGAATGGCCTCTGCCCTTGGGCTGGATGGTCCCTTGGTGCGGGAAGCCGTTAGTCTGTTCAGAAATCTTTCACGTGCTTTTATAGAAAATGACCTATCTCTCCTGGAGATTAACCCACTTGCCGTCAGCAGGGACGGGGCACTATCTATTATAGACGCCAAAGTAGACCTTGACGACAACGCCACCTTCCGCCATCCTGAGATAACTGCCGGCAAGTGCCCCTCCGAGGAGACGTTGGAGGCAAAGGCATCTGCCCTCGGCCTTAGCTACATTGGGCTGGACGGCGACATAGGCTGTCTGGTAAACGGCGCGGGTCTTGCCATGGCGACCATGGACATAATAAGGCATCATGGAGGCCGGCCGGCCAACTTCCTGGACGTCGGCGGCGACGCCTCTGCAGAAAAGGTAACGCAGGCCTTTAAAATACTCTTCGAGGATACAAGGCTAAGGGCCGTCCTTGTAAATATATTTGGCGGTATCGTAAAATGTGATATGATAGCCGAGGCTATCATATCTGCACTGAAGGACACGAAGCTTAAGGTACCACTGGTGGTAAGACTGGAGGGTACCAACGCCCATATCGCAAGGAAGATGTTGGCGAAATCGGGACTAAAGGTAGTATTCACTGAGGGTATGGAAGAGGCAGCCAAAAGGGTCTTGGAAGCCACAAAGCAGAATACTCATTTTTAAAGCAGGCGGAGGACACACCATGAAAAATGTAGTGCGGAAGATTTGCTTTGTATTAGCTCTTGCAGCACTGGGCCTCTTTTTTGTTAAAGACTGTCAGGCTCAGATGTACGACTACGAAAGGATGTCAAGCGCCTTCGTAAACATGTTAGATGCAGCGACAAACTACCTTGCAGACAATTTCGAGGTGATAAACACTAACAAGGCAAAGGTTGGAGAACCGCTCCCAAAGGGTGAACTCTACAGCTACAAGGGAATCAACCCCGAGGGCTTTGCCAGCATGGTAGGGAAGGAGTTCGCTAAAAAGACGGGCATAACGATAAAATTCGTCTCACAAGGAAAAGACAAGCTTGGCCCGAGAAGCGGTTATAATAAACCCGATAAGTGGGAGGCCGAACAACTGAAGAAATTTACCAAGATACAGTACCCGAAGGGGGTAGGTTATGGAGAGGTAGAGTTGGTAAGTGACTATAATATGGTCTACCGCTACATATACCCACTGTACATAGAGCACAAGTGCCTCCAGTGTCACGGCGACCCTAAAAGAAGTCCCACCGGCGACGGTAAAGACATCACCGGTTTCCCTATGGAGAATTTCAAGCTGGGAGAATTGAGCGGAGCCATAAGCCTTACATTCCCCATTGAATAAAAATGCAGGCCCACTAAGCGAAGGGAGAACCAGAATGAAACCCTTACAGAAGGTTGCAATTTTGACGTTAATATGCGCGCTGATGACATTGTCGGCCGGGAGCGGTCTCACACAACGGATTTACGACTTTGAGAAAATGTCCAAAGACCTCGTTACCTTGCTAACCATTGCAGGCTTCTCAGTAGCCGATAACCTGGACGTCATCAATCTCCACAAGGCAAAACTCGGTATGCCCCTCCCTGAAGGCGAACCTTACAGTTATAAAGGGATTGACCCGGTTACCTTTGCCAAAACCATTACAAGAGATTTCACCACAAGAACGGGCATTGAGATTCGGTTCGTCTCCGAAGGAAAAGGTGGATACGGACCCAGGAATCCCGCTGACCTGCCGGACGAATGGGAGCAGGCCCAGATAAACAGATTCAAAGACATCGGACTCCCTCCCGGCGTAGGTTTTGGAGAATTTCTTAAAGTGGGCGAGAAACCCAAAAGGGTCATTTACCGCTACTTCTTTCCCCTCTATATGCAAGAGCGCTGCATGAAGTGTCACGGCGACCCGGCAACCAGCCCCACAGGTGATAAGAAAGACATAACCAATTACTACATGGAGAACTACAAACTAGGGGAATTACGGGGGGGCATAAGCGTAACCTTCCCTATCTCATAAGAAGCGCACTGTGATATTAGTAAACCGTGAAACAAAGGTTCTGTGCCAGGGAATGACAGGCGCTGCGGGGACCTTCCATGCCAGACTTATGCTTGAGTACGGCACAAGATTGGTCGCCGGCGTAAGCCCCGGTAAGGGGGGAACTTCTCACCTTGGGCTGCCCGTATTTGACAGCGTCCTTGATGCCATCAATGAGACGGATGCGGAGGCCTCAATAATCTTCGTACCGGCCCCCTTTGCCCCTGACGCAATCATAGAGGCTGCAGAGGCCGGGATAAAACTCATCGTATGCATCACTGAGGGCATCCCCACACTTGACATGATAAAGGTTAAAAAATATTTAGCTCAAACTGGCAGCCGACTCATAGGACCGAACTGTCCAGGCATTATAACCCCCGGCGAAACGAAGATAGGTATAATGCCCGGCTACATCCATAAGCCGGGGAATGTCGGCGTTGTCTCCAGAAGCGGTACACTTACCTATGAGGTGGTCTGGCAGCTCACCAAACTAGGTATAGGCCAGTCAACCTGTATCGGCATCGGTGGAGACCCGATACCTGGCACCAGCTTTGTTGACATCCTTCGCTTATTCAACGATGACGACAACACCTCTGCCGTAGTGCTTATCGGAGAGATTGGCGGAGGAGCCGAAGAGGAGGCAGCCAAATTCATGAAGGATTCTTTCAAAAAACCCGTGGTCAGCTTCATCGCGGGACAAAACGCACCGAAGGGCAAGCGAATGGGACACGCCGGAGCCATAATAAGCCACGGTTCGGGTTCCTGTGAAGACAAAATACGGGCACTGAAACAGGCCGGAGTCACTGTGGCCGAAAACCCAGCCGAAATCGGTGCCAAAATGGACTGGCTTCTGAAAGAAACCGGTCTGATAAAGGTGGAAACAAACTGATATAATAAAAATGCCTCAAAGAAAAGGCGAAGTTGCAATAAACCATAGATATTGTAAGCGATGTAATATATGTCCGCAGTTCTGCCCCACCAACAACCTGGAGATAGTAAAGGGCAAACTCGTTGCATATGACAGATGCATCGCCTGCTTTAACTGTGAGAGATACTGTCCGGATATGGCCATTGAGGTGGTGAAGATTTATAATGTCGAAACTCCTGCTACAGGGTAACCAGGCCATCGTATACGCTGCAGAGCGGGCAGGGCTGGGGTTCTTTGCAGGGTATCCCATCACCCCGGCCTCAGAGATATTACTCGAGTTCGTCGGCAGAAAACGCGTAAAGGTTCTGCAGATGGAGGACGAGATAGCCTCTATAAACGCAATAATAGGGGCTTCGCTGGCCGGGCGAAAGACAATGACGGCCACCAGTGGTCCCGGCTTCTCACTCATGCAGGAAAGTATCGGGCTTGCACACATGATGGAGGTACCCCTGGTAATCGTCAACGTGCAGAGGGTGGGACCCAGCACAGGCATGCCTACCTTCCCCGCCCAGGGAGACATCATGCAGTCAAGGTTTGGCAGCCACGGAGATTACTGTCCCATCGTCTTCTACCCGAACTCGGTAGAGGAACTATACCAACATACCTTCAGCGCATTCAACGCAGCAGAAGAATCCTTAAGCCCTGTAATCCTCCTCAGCGACGGCTTCATAAGCCACATCTATGAGACCGTAGAACTAAAGACATATCCTACGGTAGACAGGACAAGACCACCCCTTGGCATGGGTAGGCGTCACTTCACCGGCCTTACGCACAAGGATAACACGAAACCCGTAACCTCAGACCCTGAGGTGCATCGGGCCCTCCTGAGACATCTCAAGAAAAAATGTGAGGACGTATCCGAAAAATACAATTTCTACGAATACATCGGAAATGACACCGCCGATACCCTCTTGATCTCCTATGGCGCACTTTCCAGGGCCGCATACAAATTTAGGGACAAATACGCCCTGTTCCGCCCAATCAGGATCTTTCCCATAATCAAGGATCTTAAGGAGATAGCCGAACAATACGAAAGTGTAATTATAATGGAAATGAATCTGGGCCAGTACCGCAACCAGGTAGAAAGCGTCGTACACAAACACGTGGAACTTGTCTCCCTGACCGGCGGGAAGATAGACCTGAAAGAAATATGGGACAAACTCACGGCGATAAAGGGCAGGGGCCGGAAACGTGTTTCGGTAGCAGATTAGAAAGGCCGTATTCATGGAAGACACGACGCGCTTTAAGCGCTTCTTAAAAGAAAAGAACCTTCCCACACCGTGGTGCCCCGGCTGCGGCAACGGCATCATCCTTAAATCTACCTGCGATGCCTTTGACGAACTAAATCTTGATACGGACAAAACGGTGGTAGTCTCGGGTATCGGCTGCTCGGGGAGGAGTGCAGGGTTTTTTAATCTCGATTCCGTTCATACAGCGCACGGCAGGGCCATACCCATGGCCGAGGGGATAAAAATAGCTAACGAAAACCTCCACGTAGTGGTGTTGAGCGGCGACGGAGACCTCCTTGGTATAGGCGGAAACCACCTGCTCCACGCCTCTAGAAGAAATACGCCCATAACCATAATCTGCTTTTCCAACGAAATATACGGAATGACCGGAGGTCAGGTCTCGCCTACCTCCAAACAAGGCGCCAAGACAATTACAACCCCCGATGGATGCAAAGACACCCCTATTAACGTCCAGGCGCTTATCAAGGCGCATAACTGTTTCTACGCCAGGACCACTACGTTTCATTTGAAACACCTCAAGAAGTGCATTGTCGAAGCCCTCAGGCACCCGGGACTCGCCTTTGTAGACGTAATCTGCCAGTGCATCGTAAACAACGGCCGACGTATAGGCTTTAAGGACGGCTACGACATGCTCATGCACTACAAAAACACTTACAAGATAAACGAAAACGCCGACCTCCTGAAGGAAGGCGAAATAGGTATAACTAAGGTAGGTGTTGTGAAATGATCTTTAGTATAAAAACTATGGCAGCTTCGGACATAAATGAGGTACAAAGACTGTTCAACGAGACCATAGAAGAGCTGCACCAGCACCGTACTCCGGGGGAACGGGAGCATTTCAAAGAGGCATACTCCCCCGCAAAGGTAAAGAAGAGATTGAAAGACGAACGCAGTGTCTGCCTTGTTGCCAAGGAGAACGGAAAGGTAGTAGGCTACATGTTCGGCTGTGTGTTCGGAGACACGGGGCACATCCACTGGTTCTCCACGGCCAAGGACTCAAGGAGAAAGGGCTATGCCCGTAGACTCCTGGAAAAGACCCTGTCGATATTTGAAAAGGCCCGCTGCTGCGAGAGCAGGGTCTTTGTATATCCCGATGACCGTAAGACGTGCAAGCTCTTGGAGAGTATGGGCTTTGGAAAAAGGGTCAGTATAGATGAAGAGTTCCTTGGTATAAATCTGGTGCTGTATGTCAAACACCTGATAAGATTGCCGAAGGCCCCGTTAAAGAGACTCATACTCGCCGGAGAGGCCGGCCAGGGTATAAAGGTAATGGCCAGCGCCCTGGCCAACATACTTGCTAAGCTGGGAAAAGAGGTGTCTTTGAATCTCATCTACGATGCCGCAGTGAGGGGCGGAAATATTACCGCTGAACTCATCTTCTCGGATGAAAAAATAGACGTCCCATTCTTTGATAAGGCAGACATCTGTCTGCAGCTCTCCAGACCCATACGGAAGAGGTTCAAGGCTGATAAACAGGTCGTGGAGGAATCCATCGTTGAGTACGTAGGCCACACGGACACCGAGGACATTGTCCCGTTCCAGCGAGAAGCGGTTGAGAAATTCGGCAGCCCTATCTTTATCAACATGATCGCCCTGGGCAGGCTTCTGTATCACATCGGCATACCAATAGACAAGATTGACTTCAGCGCAGGTCTACCGGCCCGATTTCTGGAAGAAAACGTACGCGCCATAAAATACGGTTACACCTTTCAGGACTAACTATGCGGCAGATAGATTCGCAAGTTCTTACGGAAACGGTGGAAAAGGGGTTCATAGAGATAACTCATCTCCCGGGGGGAGACCTTATCGCGGCCCTGGACAAGGCCCGCCAAGAAGAGGACTCTCCAATAGGCAAGGACATACTGACACAACTTCTGGAAAATGCACGGTTGGGCAGAGAGGAGCAGACACCCATATGCCAGGACACCGGTAACAGCATCGTATTTATGGAAATCGGCCAGGACGTGCACATAGTGGGAGAAACTCTCTCTGATGCCGTTAGGAGAGGCGTAAGCCAAGGATACACAAAAGGCTATTTAAGGGCCTCCATTGTCGGCGACCCACTAGAGCGGAAGAACACCAGGGATAATACCCCTCCGTTCGTTCACACAGAGATAACGTCCGGAGACAGGATAAAGATCACTATGATGGCCAAGGGCTCGGGCTGCGAGAACATGAGCCGCTTCAAGATGCTCACCCCTGCCCAGGGCAGGCAGGGTGTGGTGGACTTCGTAGTTGACACGGTGCTGCAGGGCGGCGGCAAACCATGCCCACCGCTAATAGTAGGTGTAGGCATCGGCGGGACCTTTGACATGGCCACTTACATTGCGAAAAAATCCCTCTTCCGACCCGTGGGCGAACACCACCCGGAGCCCCACGTAAAGGAATTGGAAGAAGAACTTCTGGAGAAAATAAATAACCTGGGGTTGGGTCCACAGGGTTGGGGAGGACGCGCAACTGCCCTGGCAGTGCACGTGGAGACGTACCCGTGCCACATCGCAAGCCTCCCCGTGGCGGTAAATATAGAGTGTCACTCCCACAGGGTCAAGACTGTAACGATATGAAACTCTTGAAAAACGCTGTATAATTTTGCTCTGTGTAGCGTCCGATCAGTTCGGCTGAGGCTTCGACAAGCTCAGCCCCTGAGTCAACCGAAGGGCTCACCGCCGAAGCCTCCGTATCGGACGAACAATGCACGACTCGGGTATGGAAACCCGGTGCTACATAGAATCCTGCCTGATAAATCGGGCAGCTACAATTGGCTATGCAGGGTAGTTGCCCCATTCATGGGTGTTGGCGCGGGGCTTGTTGCCCTGCCCTAGCCACTTTGATACTGAACTAAAAAAGATGATGAATGACGTTGTTAAGATAAGACCTCCGTTGGACGAAAAGACTGTACGCAGCCTCAAGGCCGGCCAGAGGGTGCTCATCACCGGAACCATCTACACCGCAAGGGATGCCGCCCACAAGCGCATGATGGAACTTATCAAAAAGAACGAGCCTCTGCCGTTCGATCTTAAGGGACAGATAATCTATTACGTCGGCCCTACTCCCGCAAAGCCGGGACAGGTGGTGGGCTCTGCCGGACCGACTACGAGCTCCAGGATGGACTCGTATATGGAAACACTTTATAAGTTGGGTCTCAAGGGCACTATAGGCAAGGGCAACAGGTCTCAGGAGGTGATAGACCTCATAAGAAAATATAAGGCCGTTCATTTCTCAAACATAGGCGGTGCGGGTGCCCTTATTGCAAAGACCATAAGAAAGTGCGAGATGATAGCCTTCGAGGACCTGGGCACGGAGGCTATCCACCGCATGGAGGTTGAGAATTTCTCCGCCATAGTGGCCTATGACTCGGAAGGGAACGACCTGTATAAAGAGGCCATCAAACAATACGGAAGATAACCCCTTGAAAAAACTCCGCATCCGCCTAAGGCATGAAGTGAAACGGCAGACAACGACCTTTATGGTCGTTGGTTCAACGAAATAAATTTCGTTGTCTACCAGTTTTTCGCTACGCCCAGAATGACAAATGGTACCAGGGCAATTCCGTAAAAATCTAGGAAGGTAAGATATGACAAAACAGGGAAACACAAAAATCCTGTATATCGTACTTGACGGGCTTTCTGACGGCCCCTATGCCTTGGAAGAGCTGGGCGGTAAAACACCGTTGGAGGCCGCCCGTACGCCGAACATGGACCTGCTTGCCAAGAGGGGTCAAACGGGTCTGATGCACACGGTCAAGAAGGGCATCGCCCCAGAGTCTGACGTGGCAGTGATAAGCATACTTGGCTACGACCCCTTCCGCTACTACACAGGCAGGGGACCGCTGGAATCGTTTGCCGCCGGGATCAATATTAAGCCCGGTGAACTCGCCCTGCGGGCCAACTTCGCCACAAACGGCTATGGGAAAGAGGACCTAGACCGCCGTGTAGGCAGAAACCTTTCCACAGAGGAGGCCAGCGCCCTCTGCAAGGAGATAAATCGTAATCTAAAGCTCGACTCCATGCCGTCCACCTTCCAGCTTAAAAACACCATCGGTCACAGAGCGGTATTGGTGATACGTTCGGACGTTAATAAGCTTTCGGGTGAGATAACAAACACAGACCCCGCTTACGTCAGGGTTGGCATCTTGAGTGAAGCTCTGGAAGAGGGTTCTTACCCTCAGAAAGTACAGTACGCAAGGCCGCTGAATGAATGCAGAGACCTGAAGGCCGCCGCCCTTGCCTCTCTGCTCGTAAACGAATTTACCATAAAGAGCAGTGAGATATTAGAGGCATCCCCCGTTAACGAGGCCCGCAGACGCCGAGGGGACCGCCTCGCCAACCTGATGCTGCTCAGAGACGCCGGCGACAGGCTGCCCAAGTTCCCCGACTTTAAGAAGAAATTCGGGAAAAACTTCGGCTGCCTTGCGGACATGCCCATCGAAAGCGGTATTGCACTCCTGACCGGTATGGATGCCGTAGAACTACCGCCACCCACGCCCGACCTGGAAAAAGACTATTCACAGCGTGTGAAGAAAAGCCTTGAGGCGCTCCGGAAATACGACGGTATTTACGTGCATATAAAGGGGCCTGACATCCCCGGCCACGACGGTGACGGCCAAGAAAAGAAGTATGTGATAGAGACGGTAGACAGATGCTACCTTGGTCCCCTGTTGGAAAAGATAGACCTTAAGAATACCATAGTAGTCGTCACTGCAGACCATACCACGCCCTGCCGGCTCAGGTCACACTCGCACGACCCCGTTCCTCTAGTCATATGCGGCGGTTCGGTCAAACCCGACCGTGTCACGACATTTTCCGAAAAAACCTGTAAGAAGGGAGACCTGGGAGAGATTACTGGAACCCAATTGATGCCCATGCTGGTCAAGTATTCCCGTTTACCAGCATAATGATCCGGTGGTTTTTCCCCTTGTGCGGGCAGACTGTCCCTGATAGTATGTTCCGCGTATGGTCAGCTTAAAGGATAGAGATATCATCTCTTTCAGAGATTTTACCAAGGAAGAGATACTCTATATCCTAAGTCTCTCCAAAGAGATGGAGGAAAAGGCACACCCTGACTTGCTGAAAGGCAAGGTGCTGGCCACGCTGTTTTTTGAACCCTCCACGCGTACCCGCATGAGCTTTGAATCGGCCATGAAACTCATGGGCGGAGAGGTCATCGGCTTTGTAGATCCCGGGGCCACATCCATCGCGAAGGGCGAATCTCTACGGGACACCGTAAAGATCGTCGCAGGATACGCAAGTGCAATCGTCGTAAGGCATTTCTTAGATGGTGCGGCAAGGCTGGTGGCGGACACGGTAGGCATACCAGTCATAAATGCCGGCGACGGCTCAAACCAGCACCCCACACAGACCTTCCTTGACCTGTACACCATACATAAGACCAAGGGTACACTGGACGACCTTGCCATAGGATTTATAGGCGACCTAAAGTATGGCCGTACAGTTCACTCGCTTGCATATGCGCTGGCACACTTTCGGTCGTACATGTATTTCATATCGCCGCCAAGCCTCCGCATGCCCCCCGACCTGCTGAAGGAACTGTCGGAAAGGGGTGTAAAATTCCAGGAAATAACCTCTCTGGAAGAGGTAAGTGACCGGCTCGATGTCTTGTACTGCACGCGCATACAGAAGGAACGCTTCGCAGACCCCATTGAGTACGGAAAGGTCAAGGGTTCGTATCACCTGAGCAAGGCCACGCTGGACAGGTCAAAGGTAAAGAAGACCCTGAAAATCCTCCACCCCCTCCCTCGGGTAGACGAGATGGACGAGAGCCTGGACGAGACCCCTTATGCCGTATACTTCCAGCAGGCCCACAGCGGGATACCCGTCAGGGAAGCCATACTGGCCTCTGTCTTGGGGGTAAAGGAGTTAGATTAGATGGACGTGCGTCAACTACAGGTCTCGGCCATCAAGAACGGCACCGTCATAGACCACATAGAAAGCAAAAATACGTTCAAGGTCGCCAACATCCTCCACATAGAAGACGAACACCAGCTAGTCCTGGTAGGTGTGAATCTTACCAGCGGCAACCTGGGTAAAAAAGGCCTAATTAAAATAGAGGGAAAGAACCTGACCCAGGACGAGGCCAACAAGATCGCCCTGATAGCCCCCGATGCGACACTAAACATCATAAAAGACTATGAGGTTATTGAAAAGAAAAAGGTCAGCCTGCAAGACGAGCTTATAGGCATAGTAAAATGCTTTAACCCGAACTGCATAAGCAATCACGAGAAGGTGCGCACCCGCTTCTACGTGGAGAGGAAAGACCTGCCCCGCCTCCGCTGCCACTACTGCGAACGCGCCATGGAGAGAGAGGATATAGAGCTGCTGTAGGCTTCCTAAAATGTCTGAGCGCGTGAATCTGTAGAGGCGACCCGACGGGTCGCCCCTACAGGTCTGTTTATCTGACAAAGTCTTTGTAGCGTCAGGTCTCCGTACCGACGTCATGCTTTGTGCGTCCGATGCAGAGATCGGACGCCACACAAACTATTCCCCATCAGACATTACCCCGCAAAATTTGTCTTTGCCAAAGACTGAATCGGTTATAAAATAAGGGTTTTTACTGGTTATAAAATATACACCTGACTGCAAACTGAAGTCCCGTTTTTATTCAGGATAACAGGAGGATTTGTTGCGTTTTACAACGGATTGTCACGTGCATACACGGTGGTCGGCCTGTGCAGACCCTATTGATATACGGGACTACCTGGGCTGCGCCCACAGGCTGGGTGTCGAGTACTTCGCCATTACGGACCACAGCAATGATATATACTTCGACGGGGAAGACGCACAGGGGCTGAAGTGGAAGTTAGACCCTCCCGAATTCTATGAGGAAATCAGAAAACGCTCAAAGCGGATGGACGAATACATATCGTATGTCGGACAGTACAGAGACATGGGCGTACGGGTGGGCATCGAGCTGGAGCAGATGCCTCTGAGCGGGGACTTCATATTTGACTGGGAATACAGGGAAAGGTTCGATGTAGTCATAGGCTCTGTGCACAGCGTCCCCTCCATAAGAAAGGGTGTTGCGGTAGATCAGGATGCCGCAAGGGAGGAGTTTTTGTCGCTTACACTCAAGGCCCTGGACCAGGACATTGACATCCTGGCCCACCCCACAAGGAGTCTGCGAAAGGCCGACGTCGCCATGCAGCACAGCTATTATGACGTCATTATAGACAAGGCCATTTCCAGGGAGATTTCTTTGGAGATTAACTCCCACTCCCAGAATCCGGAGCCTGAATTCATAAGCAGGTGCATCGAGAAGGGTGCAAGGCTTGTCCTGTGCACCGACAGCCACTCACTCAGCGAATTTGGAGATTTTTCCTTTCACAGAAAATTATTTGACGGGATGGGGCTAAACGACGATACCTTAAAGAAACACTGCTTTTCGCCGTTAAAGGAATGGACTATGAGGAGAAGGGTCACAAGATGACCTCGTGGAAATGAAAAGGGGGAGCCAAAGGTATGCTTTCTGACTGCAGTTACAACAATTACAAACCGTACTGGATTTCCTACTTACGTGGGTTTCCCACCCACAAAGGTGCCCTTAACCGGGCTTTACTAACGCCAAAAACGTGTTACTTGCACACCTTTGGTTCCCGTCTTCCGAGACCGAAATAAGTATACCACATTTTCTGGATTGCGCAAACTTTGGGCCAGCTTTTCTATAACATGTAAGTGTGGAAATCACGGATTTCCAGTGTATTAAGACCTGGAGGATATGATTCTGAACTACAAGACAATTATTTACATTCTATGGATTTGTGTACTGGCAGGATGTACGTTTGAAGTCAGGGACCACATAAACAGCGGCTCTAACTATCTGGAGTTGGGCAAGGTTGACGAGTCTATAGAGGAGTTTAAAAAGGCCCTGGAGCTAAATCCCAAGAATGTCACCGCTCACATTTATTTGGGGCATGCCTACGAAAAGAAGGGTATGGTGGACGAGGCGATCGCCCAGTACAAAGAGGCCCTGGCATTGAACCCACGCTCGGCCAATGCCCACGCTTCCCTCGGCCTGGCTTACGCCAGAAAGGGTATGCTCAACGAGGCAATCGCCGAATATGAGGAGGTAATAGATACATATCCCAGCTTTGCAGAGCCCTACTACATGATGGGACTGGCCTACGGAGAAAATGGTATGCTAAACGAGGCTATAATCTGTTTCAAAAAGGCCATTAAGCTTAATCCGGATTATATCGAGGCCCATCTATACCTGGGGCTTGCCTACGACTCAAGGGGGGATACCCAGGAGGCCATCGGCGAGTTCCAAAAGGTGCTGGAACTCAGGCCCCAGGACGCGGTTGCCTCCGTCAGCCTTGCCGACACATACAAGAACCTCGGCCTTGAGTACGAACAAAAGGGTGAACTGGATGAGGCGATACTCTATCTTAAAAAGGCGACGGAAATAAACCTGGGATTGATAGACGCCCACATGCATCTCGGCGAGATATACCAGGAAAAGGGCATGATGCAAGAAGCTATCTCTGAATATCAACAGGTAATAAGCCTCAGTCCGGAATCTGCCGACGCCCACAAAGAACTCGCCTCGGCCTTAGAGAAGGTGGGTCTCCACGGCATGGCAGAGACAGAGATGGAAATATACATGAAATTGATGAAAAACAAGAAGAAGATGGAAGAAAAGAAAGAAGAAGAGAAGTGATTATAATACCGACTTACTCAAGATGAAGGGTTTGAGAACTATGGGATGCTTGAAGGGCTGGTGGCCTCCTTGGCGGTGCAGTGGGGCGCATCAAGGGCGGCGGTGGATGCGGGCTGGAGGCCCGCGGATACGCAGGTAGGACTTACCGGCAAGACTGTCGCCCCCGAGTTGTATATAGCCTGTGGTCTCTCAGGTTCTCCCCAGCACCTGGCGGGGATGATGTCATCCAGGTGCATCGTTGCCATCAACAAAGACCCCGACGCTCCCATCTTTAAGGTAGCCGACTACGGCGTAGTAGGCGACCTCTTCCAGGTAGTGCCGCGGATGATAGAGGGATTGAAGAAGATGCAGAGATGAGAGAAAACCAGGCCCAAATTATTAAGGTGTTTAATAGTATATAGCCTATTGGGCCAGTCTTGGATTATGTCTTTGGTAATATCTTAAAATCCATTCCCGCCTGCTCAAAATGAATGTCGCCAGTGAGAACTTGGGAAATCTTTAATTCTTGCATGACGGCAAAGCTGGTAATGCCGGTGAAGAGACCTTTTTAACCGCCGGCCAATACCTCGACAATATCCAAAACCTTCACATCCTCCCTGTCCTTTGCCTTTAGGGCGTTGGAGAGCATGGTAAGGCAATAGGGGCAGGCGGTTGCTATAATGTCGGCTCCGGTCTCAAGCGCCTGGTCGGTGCGCATCTCGTTAATATTCTTGCCAAGCCTCTGTTCCATCCACATATGCCCTCCGCCTCCGCCGCAGCAGAAACTCCTGTCTCTGGAACGCTCCATTTCCCTTAATTCTGTGTCGGGCAGGAGGCAGAGCAGTTCTCTGGGCCCTTCGTAAACGTCGTTGTGTCGTCCCAGATAACATGGGTCGTGATACGTTATAGTTTTGTCCGACAGGGTTGCCCGGGTTTTTTTGTTGAGTAAGTCCTTAATCCTGTTGCCGTTTTTGGAAATTAGTTCAGTGTGGTGCAGCACGTTAAAATTTCCTCTGAACTGTGGGTATTCATTCTTCAGGGTGTTGAAGCAGTGGGGACAACAGGTGACTATGTCTTTTACGTTATATTTTTTAAAGACCGCAATGTTTTGTTTCACTAACTGCTGAAAGTCCATCTCGTTTCCGACTCTCCTCAGTGGATCCCCGCAGCACATCTCCTCACGGCCCAGTACACAAAAGTCTATTTTCATTTCTTTTAATAACCGGACAAAGGCCCTGGTTGTCTGCCTGTTTCTGTTGTCAAACGCACCTGCACACCCGACCCAGAAGAGTATCGCCCCATCACCGGCAGAGAGCCGTTTTATATCAAGACCCTGCATCCAGTCCTCTCTCTGTTCGTTACCGAGGCCGTAGGGGTTTTTCTGGAACTGTATGTTCTTGATGGCCCGCGTTATTTCTGCTGGATATTTGCCCTCCATCAGCCCGGGGCCCCTGCGGAGGTCTATTATCTTCTGCAGATGTTCTATGTTTACCGGGCAGTGCTCGACGCAGGCACGGCATGTGGTGCATGCCCAGATTTCTGCGTCGCTTATCTTTCCGCCTGGAAGCCGCCCCTGCGTGTCGGCTTCCATCTGCGACCGAATGTCCAGAATGATCTTTTGGGGTTTCAGTGGCTTTTCTGCAAGGGTGGCCGGGCACTGGCTGTCGCATCTCCCGCACCTCATGCAGGCATCCACGTCCAGGAGCTGTTTCCACGTAAAATCCTTCGGGCTCAGCACGCCGAAGACGCGTGTCTCAAGGGTCTTCGCTTCAACATCTTCCAGGGCAAGCGGTTTGAGCGCACCTTTCGGCCTGGTTGAGTGGAGGAATATGTTTAGCGGCGCGGTGAATAAGTGCAGCAGCTTCGAGTAAGGGATGTATGCGATGAAGCCCATTGCAAGCATCATATGAATCCACCAGATTGTGCGGTGCAGCGTCGAAATGGCAGCCGCCGTACAGGTTTGGGTGCCTTGAGATTTAGATAATGCGGCCACGAGGAGTTTAGAGAATATGTATCCCACAGGTGAATATTCACTCCAAGGGGGCGAGGTAACGGCAATCCTCGCCCCTTCAACCATAAAACCCGTGAGCAGGATGGAGAAAAGCAGGCCCAGTATTACTGCGTCATCCCGCGTGTTTCTCAGGAACTTTTGTTCAAACAGGTAGCGCCTGACGGCGGCAAGCAGTATCCCGCCGACGAATAGTGCCCCGAAGACGTCCAGCGACAGGGAGTAGTAGAGGTAGAAATTGCCGTAAAGGATTGGCCACCCCAGATGGACCTGTATGGCCACCAGGCATGTGCCGATAAACAGAGCGGTGAAGCCAAAGAACATAAGGGCGTGGATAATGCCGGGGCGTGTCTCCCTCAAGATGCCTCGATGGCTGACGACGTTCCTTAACGTAAACAACAAGCGGCGGGAGATTTGACCAAATGTTTCTTCCTTCTGGCCGCTGAACCATAGCCTGGCGCGGCGGTACATGCCGTATGAGAATATGGCAAGTGCGAATACAAAGACTGCGTACAGCAGCGTATGGTGATCAATGTTCCAGTAAATTTCCCTTGTAGGCACCATGAGGGATATTATAGCCCTAAAGAGACCTTTGCAAAACTACGGAGTTCAGTCCTACTATCGGGCGGATTAATGTACCACGGGGTTATCTTTGTTGTGTATGGGTACAATAAAATTAAGGTCTGGGGTATGAAATGGTGGGTTTAACTTCCATGAAATTAAGGAGTTATGTATGTGGAAGCGCATGCATGTCTTATATGGGAAAAAATAAGGAGGCCATTGCATAGGCAACGGCCTCCTTTGACGGCTTCGCATACACTAGGTGAAGGGGGTTATTTATGTCCGCACATTATTGTAATCCTCTGCGAATAAACCCTTTAGGCTAGTGGGGCCAAAGCCTTAGCAACCCGACTTTGGCGCTCCTGGTTTCTTAGGACCCGGCCCTTTTGGGCTGGGGCCCTTGGGACCCTTTTGCTCACCCATCGTATTTTCTCCTATAAAAGGAAGATAAGTTAGAGCTGGCACGTGCCTGCTCTAGGGGGAATAATACTTGGGTCACATGTCTTTGTCAAGTGGTTAGATTTCCACATTTGTGGGGTTCGTTTCTTACGGATTTCGGCAATATTTTCCTTTTACGGTGGCTTAAGATTGGCGGAAGTAGTAGTGTTGTTTGCGTGATTTTAAAGTGAAAATAAGATGAAAGGGACTAATCAATATGTTATGTTTTGGCATATCGGCTGCTCGGCTTAATAGTGATGAATTCATACAGAGTAAGCCCTGCCACTACAATCCTGTGGACTAATTCACTTTGAGTGGGGCTCTTCCGCCCAAGGGCTGCATGGATCCTTATAGGGAGCGGCACTTAGCGCACACCTTTTTCAACCTCAGTCAGTGACTCGTCGAATATGGCCAGTGCCTTATCAACGTCCTTCTTTAAAATAGTTAGGGACGGGCAGAAGCGTATTGCGCTGCGTCCGCAGTCTAAGAGGAGCAGGCCCTTCATAAAGGCCTTTTCAACCACCCTGTTCCTTTCTTCTCTTGCCCTTTTCTTGGTTTCTTTGTCCTCGACCATTTCTACGGCAATCATAAGTCCCTTACCCCTCACCTCGCCGATGAGTCTGTGTGAGGAATGGATATTTTTTAATTCGTTTAGGAGATAGCTGCCCATCTTCGCCGCATGTTCTATCAGACCTCCTTGGAGGACATCGATGGTGGCCAGGGCGGCGCGGCAGCTGACCGGGTTGCCGCCGAAGGTGCTGGCATGCGCACCGGGAGGCCACTCCATTATCTTGTTACCGGCTACGGTAGCCCCCAGCGGCAGGCCGGATGCAATGCCCTTGGCCAGACAGACTATGTCGGACACCACGCCAAAGTGTTCTATCGCAAGCATCTTGCCCGTCCGCCCCATCCCAGACTGGACCTCGTCGGCTACGAGCATGATACCGTATCTTTTGCAGAGGCTTTCCAGCCCTTGGAGGAATTCCTTGGGCGGCACGATGTATCCACCCTCTCCTTGTATGGGTTCAACGAACACGGCCGCTACTTCCTCTGCCGGCAGGTAGGTTGCGAAGAGCTCCTCTTCAATCCAGCTGACACAGGCGGTATTGCACTGTGGGTAGGTTAATCCATAGGCGCAGCGGTAGCAGTATGCGTAGGGCACGTGGACCACGCCTGGCAGCAGCGGCGCAAAGCCTTTGCGCTGGATTGACTTACTGCCGGTGAGCGACAGCGCCCCCATTGTTCTGCCGTGGAAGGCGTTTATAAAGGCGATGAGGTAGGGACGCTTGGTGTGGTGACGTACTAGCTTTATGGCGGCTTCTACCGACTCCGCACCGGAGTTGCTGAAGAAGACCCTTTTTGGGGATGGCCCCGGGCAGATAGTGTCCAGCCGCTCGGCAAGTTCTATCTGTAAAGGGTTATAAAAATCCGCCCCGGACATGTGGAGGAGTTCCTTTGCCTGCCTGGTAACGGCGTCTACTACCTTCGGATGGCAGTGGCCCGTATTGGCGACGGCTATCCCGGCGGTAAAGTCCAGGTATCTGTTTCCGTCTACGTCCTCAACCATGACCCCATTCGCCCTTTTTACCATTAGAGGGTAGGCCTTGGCGGAAGACGGCGAGATGTATCTCTGGTCTTTCTTGAGCAGTTCTTTTGCCTTTGGTCCAGGCGGTTGTACCTTTATAAACGGATAGCTTTTAGACATTTGCTTCCACCTCCAGACCCAATCTCCAGCCCAGATCAAGTGCCTTTAGGTTAAGTTCGTAAAATTCTTTCCCTACTGTTATTCTCACGGCCTCTGTCAGAGACTCTTTGGATACCAATGATGTATGTGCCGCCAAGGCAGAAAGTATTATTACATTAGACACAGCCTTGCCGTCAAGTTCTCTTAAAGCGATTTCAGTGGCAGGGATGGGAATGTGTTTTGTAGTTGCCCGTGCGTGTGGGCAGACGGCCTTTGGGTCGAACAGTAGGGCATCTTTGACGTTGCCGGAGAAATTTTTGTATCCGTCCTGCGCAAGCGCAATCAGGAAATCAGCCTCCGTGACGTAGGGGTAGTCTATCGGTTCGTCCGATATTATTACCTCGGCGCGGCAGAGGGTGCCTCTAGACTCTGGGCCGTATGTGCTTGACTGGGCCGCGTATTTCTTTTCGATGACACCCGCCTGTCCAAGGAGTCTGGCGCTTAGAACCACACCCTGCCCACCCAGACCCGCTATCCTTATCTGCCTTTTCATAATAATTGAATTTTTTGCTTTTGTTTCATCCTGAGAGGATGAAACAAACGAAAAATCTCTAATGTAGCGTGCGAGCTTACGCGCACGTTTACATGCCAGCCTGAACGGTTGAGACAACTATCGATGGTTGAACGTGGCAGTCCGCCTAAGGCGGACCACGCTACATGTTCTGGTGCGACTCCTTCGTCACAGACGGATCAGAATGATGATTGTACAGAATTGTTCCAGGGGTATCATTTTAATTTCCTCAGGACACAAACTCACCAATGATTATTTTCCCCTCGATGGTTTCTGGTGGAGAATCTTCGGCCTTTTGACGTGTTATACATCTTTTCATTAGATCTCTCAATATCTCAGGGGGCGAGGGCCGGTCCTCCTTTCTGCCGTAGTGTGTCGGACATGGGGAGAGGACGTCTATGAATGAGAAACCTCTGTGGCAGAGCGCCTTCTTTATGTAATTTATTAGCGGCCGCGTGTGCATGACCGATGACCTGGCCACGTAGCCGGCGCCCGCCGCCTCTACCAGCCGGCACAGGTCAAACGGCCGCTCAGGGTTGCCCCCCATGGTGGTGGATGTATAAGTGCCTTCACCGGTGGTGCACGATACCTGACCGCCCGTCATGCCGTATATCTCGTTATTTGCACAGATTACTGTTATGTCCGTGTCTCTCCTTGCGGCGTGTATCAGATGGTTGCCGCCTATGGAGGCCAGGTCTCCGTCCCCGCTTATCACCATTACCTTCAGCTGCGGGTTGAATAGTTTGGCTCCCGTGGCAAAGGCAATCGGTCTTCCGTGGGTTACGTGCAGGGTATCGGCCTTATAGTGTGGACTTGGTATCCAGCCGGCGCAGCCGATGCCGGATACGAATAGCATGTTCCTGAAATCCAGTTCCAGTTCGTCTATAGCCCTCAGTATGTTTGTCATCAAGATGCCGTGTCCGCACCCCGGACAGAAGGGTGTGGGGAGGGTTTCGGTTCGTAGGTACTTCTTTAACTTGTGCTCCATATTCAATCTTTGTAATTCTACATAATGTCCTTCTGAGGGAGTGAAGCGACCGAAGAATCCCTGTAATGTAGCGTGCGAGCTTGCTCGCACGTAATCGTGGCAGCTTGCTGCCACGCTACACGCTCCGCCCAGAATGACATATGGTAGTGAGATGACTTTTGAGGGGTGCCGCAGGGCTTAAGCCCTGCGGCACCCCTCACACCCCGGAAAATATTCATTTGTTTCTTTACGACAAGACGGCCTCTAATATCTCACCGGGTGTAATGACCTCGCCGTCTACCCTGGTGATGGAAAAAACTGCTGTGTTGGCCCTGGCAGACCGCTGTACTTCTTGTGCAATCTGCCCGCGGTTCATTTCGGGGACAAATATCCGTCTTGCCTTAAGGCTGTGTATCGTTCGTTCGGGAAAGGGCCAGACTGTCTTTAGCCTGAGCAGACCTGCCTTTACACCCCTGTTACGCGCCTGTTTTACAGCCGCTAGGGCGGCCCTTGCCGCAATCCCATAGGCAACTACTACTGTGTCTGCATCTCCTGTAAGATATTCTTCCATCTGTGCGATTTTATCTGCGTTTCTCAATATCTTTTCGTTGAGTCTGGTGGTCAATTTTTTCTGTATATTTGGGTCCTGGGTTTTTCGGTAGCCGAACTCGTCGTGCGTAGAGCCGGTTATCAGTAAGGCCTCCCCTTCGCCGAAGCTGGCCATCGGTGGTACACCGCGCGGGTCATCTGTGCCGAAGTGGGGACCTCCCGGTGATTTCCTGCGGTCTAACACGGCAAGCTCATCCATCCCGGGCACGGTACAGGTTTCTCTTAAATGGGCGATGGCGGCGTCGGACATTATGAAGACAGGGACGCGGTAGGTCTCGGCCAGATTGAAGGCCTGCACCGTAAGTTCGTACATCTCTTGGATAGACCAGGGCGAGAGGGCGATTATCTGGTAATCGCTGCTTGAACACCACTTTACCTGCATCATATCTCCGCTGTACGGTCTGGTGGCCTGGCCGGTAGACGGGCCCACCCTTTGGACGTCTACTATGACGCAGGGCGTCTCGGTCATAACTGCATAGCCGATGTTTTCTGCCATCAGGCTGAGTCCGGGGCCGGATGTGGCCGTCATCGCCTTGGCCCCAGCCCAGACGGCGCCTATTACGGCCCCAAGGGAGGCAATTTCGTCCTCCATCTGCACAAAAACTCCCCCCGCCTCCGGCAGCCTGTTAGACATCCTCTCCATTATCTCGATTGAGGGTGATATGGGGTAACCTGCGAAGAACCTGCACCCCGCCCGTATTGCCCCCTCGGCCACCGCCTCATTCCCCTCCCAGAAATACTCACCTGGTGGGATATCGCCGTTTAAATTTTCGTTCATATCGTTTATGGTAGGGGCGAACAGCCGTTCGCCCCTGCTCAAATGTATGCAGCATACGGTTCTCACCGTAGGCAAGTTAAAGTAGGGTGCGTCTTGACGCACCCTACAATACTTAGAATCAAATAAACGTACGAGCAAGCTCGCACGCTACATGGCTCTCATTTTTAAGTAGGGGCACGACATGTCGTGCCCCTACAATTCAGGCACGGAATCTACCACTACCATGCTCAAAAATTTCAAGGGCAGGTGCAAGACCTGCCCCTGCGAAATATTCTACGCAAAGGCCCTCAGGCCGAGCACGTCTCTTCCTATTATCAGCTTTTGTATCTCAGAGGTGCCTTCATATATGGTGGCGACGCGTGCGTCGCGCAGGTATCTTTCCACGGGAAATTCGTCCGAGTAGCCATAGCCACCGTGTATCTGCACGGCCATGTTGGCGGCCCTGAGTGCGGCTTCTGATGCAAAATATTTTGCAATAGAGGTCTCGTGCGTACTTCTTTCGCCTTTATTCTTCACGTCTGCGGCCTTGTAGACAAGCAGCCTGGCGGCCTCCGTGTCCACAACCATCCTGGCGATCATGTCCTGTATCAATTGAAATGAGCCGATGGGCCTGTCGAATTGGATGCGTTCTTTTGCATACTTGACGCTTGCGTCTATGCACGCCTGAGAGATGCCCACACAGCCTGCGGCAACGCTGAAGCGTCCGTTGTCGAGCCCGCCCATTGCCACCTTGAATCCCTGCCCGACCTCTCCCAGCACGGCGTTCCTGGGCAGTTCACAGTCCTCGAGAAAGATCTCTGCCGTGTTTGAGGAGCGAAGGCCGAGCTTATTCTCTATATCTCTTGTGGAGTACCCTTTTTTCCCCTTGCACTCTATTATAAAGGCTGTCAGCCCCTCGTGTTTTTCTTTGGTATCGGCATCGGTGCGTGCGATAAGGATGGCAATGTCTGCAACTCCTGCGTTTGAAATCCAGGTCTTTGTGCCGTTTAGGGCCCACTTGTCACCGCGTGAGATTGCCCTGGTGCTCTGGTTGGCGGCATCCGAACCTGCGCCCGGTTCGGTAAGGGCAAAGCATCCGATTAACTCACCTTTGCACAGTGCCGGCAGGTATTTTCGCTTTTGCTCCTCTGTGCCCCAGTTGAGGATGCACAATTCTACCAGCGACACCTGGACGGACAGAGTCGTCCTGACCGATGAACATGCCCTTCCAATCTCTTCTGTGACTATGGCGTGGCTTATGAAATCAAGTCCGGCGCCGCCGTATTTCTCCGGTATCGGGCCGCCTACCAGGCCCATGGGTGCCATCTTTTTTATAATTTCGTGCGGGAAACGGCACTTTCTATCGTTCTCTCTTGCGAGCGGGACTATCTCCTCCTCGGCAAATCGCCGGGTCATTTCCTTTACGGCCTTTTGTTCCGGAGTCAGCTCAAAATCCATTGATACTATTCCTTTGGATTAGATAGGGAGACCCCTGCGAAAGTCTGTATAACTGATGTCATTCTGAGGGAGCAAAGCGACCGAAGAATCTAGAAGTGTAGCGTCCGATCTCTGCATCGGACGCA
>Ga0155267_1097_pt1 | contig 31635 bp, 25 predicted proteins | sample RifCSPhighO2_02_FD_106235 | JGI IMG/M metagenome (GOLD analysis project Ga0155267, IMG submission 106235) | Planctomycetes bacterium RIFCSPHIGHO2_02_FULL_50_42
GTAGAGATAATTAAAGGTGTGTCCGTCATAGTAGCGGGTGGTCACACTGCATTTCACCAGTGCGTGAAGGTCGAATCTGAGGGGGAAGTGGCGCTCTTCCTGGCCGACCTGGTGCCCACTGCCAGCCATTTGCCCCTCCCTTACATTATGGCCTACGACCTGGTTCCGCAGGATACACTCAGGGCAAAGAAGAGCCTCCTCAAGCAGGTGGTGGAGGAGGATTGGCTGGTTATCTTCCAGCATGACCCCAGGGTAGAGGCCGGGTATCTGCGGCAGGAAGGCAATAAGACCGTACTCCGAGAGGAGGTCAAACTCTGATGGGAAACCAACTTGTAGAGTTCGATGTAGAGCAAGGTATCGCTACGATTAAGATAAATAATCCCCCCGTAAATGCCCTGTCTGTCCGGGTAATGAAAGAACTTGATAAGGCGTTGGGAGAGTTAGGGGACGCCAAGGTTATTATCATCACGGGTGCAGGGAAGACGTTCAGCGCCGGTGTTGATATAAAGGAGCTGGCCGGGATTTCGTCAGGTGAAGAGGCGAGGGAGTTTAGTGAAAACTGTCATCGGGTTTTTAGGAAGTTTGAGACCTCCAGACGGCCGGTCATAGCCGCCATCAACGGCCACTGTCTGGGCGGCGGTTTTGAGCTGGCGCTCTGCTGCCATGTAAGGCTGGCATCCGAGAATGCGCGGCTGGGGCTGCCGGAGATAAACCTGGGTATAATCCCCGGGGCCGGAGGCACGCAGCGACTTCCCAGGGTAGTGGGGAATTCCATGGCGCTTGAGATGATACTGACGGGGGAACCCCTGAGCGCCAGAGAGGCGTATACCTGTGGACTTGTGAACCGTGTGACAAAACTGGAATCACTTATGGAAGAGGCATTATTTCTCGCAAAGAGGATTGCTGCAAAACCCGCTGCGGCCGTCTCTCTCGCAATTGAGGCCGTGGAAAGCGGACGCAGTATGCCCCTTGAACTGGCGCTTGAACTGGAGTCAAAGCTCTTCGGGGAGGTCTTTACAACCGAGGACCGGAAAGAGGGTCTGAAGGCATTCCTGGAAAAACGCCCCCCAAAATTCAAGGATAAATAACACCGGGACGGATTGTTTATGAACATAATAGCCTGCGCCAGGCGCGTGCCCACTCTGGAATCCACCATCAAACTCCTGCCCGCACCCCCGTTTATGGACACGTCTGGAATCACGTACATGACCAACCCGTTCGATGAATATGCGATAGAGGAGGGAATTAGAATCAAGGAAAGGCTGGGCGGCGGAGAGCTGACCGTTGTGACGGTCGGTCCGGAGGGTGCAGACCAGATGATTCTTAATGCGCTGGCAATGGGTGCTGACAGGGCAGTTTATGTACACGTCAAGGAGGAGGTTAGCCATCGGTTGGACTCTTTTGTGGTTGCCTCCCTGCTTAAGGACGCGGTGAGTGAGAGGGAATATGACGTCATCCTCTGCGGTAAGGAGGCAGTTGACGACAGGCAGGGTGCGGTCGGGATAGAACTGGCAGAGTTCCTGGGGCTTCCTCACGTGGCCGTTGTAACCAAGCTCGACATAGACCCTGGGTCGAGAAAGGCTACCGCACGCAGACAGATTGAGGGGGCGTGGGAGATTGTAGAGTGTCAACTGCCCGCGGTGTTTACGTGCCATAAAGGTCTTAATGAACCACGCTATCCGCCCCTGCCGGGGATTATGAAGGCCCGCACGAAACCACGTAAAGACATAACTCCCGCAGTGATACCGGACGCAAAGCTGTCGCTTACGGGACTCAAACACCTGCCCCGGAGGAAGGCGGGCAAAAAGCTGGGGGGAGACATTCCGCAGGCGACGGATGAACTCCTGCGCCTCCTGCACAATGAGGCCAAGGTGATTTAGTAGGGGCACAACATGTTGTGCCCCTACAGTGCTATTTAAAAATATTCTTATGTAGCGTGCGAGCTTGCTCGCACGTTTGATGGTACGTCGTTGCAGGAGTTCAAGATGCGTGCCCATATATCACTACGTCCGATATTGATAGCCCAAAAGGTAGACAACGAAGTTTTACTTCGTTGACAAGACGTTGAACGTGGCAGTCCGCCTAAGGTGGACCACGCTACACAGAAAAGATAATAACTAGCAAAGGCAAAGAGACCGTGACCCAGACCCAATGCCAGTATGAATATAAGGAATGCCCTCACCCACCACTTGCCGATGATAAAGACAACTTCTGCCTCTTTCATTCACAAAACGACAATAAAGACAAAAACGACTTCTGGGATGGGATACAAAAGAAGCTCCAAAACAAAGACTTTAACTTTGAGGGCTACTACTTCCCTCCGGGTCTTAAAGCTGATTTTAGCGGTATAGAATTTACAGACGCAAACTTTGTCCGGGCAACATTTAAAGACGCAGCAAACTTCTATAATGCAAAATTCTCCGGCAAAGGTGGCACTTACTTCACTTTAGCACGATTCTCAGGCAAAGGAAAAACTATCTTCGTCAGTGCACAATTCTCTGGCAAAGGTCGTACTGACTTTCGCGGGGCACAATTCTCTAGCGGTGGAGGCACTGACTTCAGCAATGTAACATTCTCGAGAGAGGGTGGCACTTACTTCAGTGTTGCTGACTTCACTAAATGTAATACAACATTGTTTGAGGACACTAGATTCGGGACCGAATGTAAATTTCTATACACAGCGTTCCCATGGAAGGGTGACCACCTTATTATCTTCCGGGGCACCAGAAAACCCATTGACCTGAGTAGATGCTCTTTCCTGTATTCAAACCCTGAGAGGCTTATCTTCCACAATTTTAAATTCATAGAAAACGAACCTGAAAAATTCCTCGGCCTCAGCATCTGGAGACGAAGCTTTATTCTCCCTGACGAGAAGACTGTAGATAAAGGTGAGACCGTAACAATAACTAAAGAAGAAATAAAGACAGGTAAAGAAACGCCGATAAAGCAGCAGGAAGAGATAAAGGTAGATTACTCTCACGTAGAATCACTTTACAGACAGTTCAAGAAAAACCTTGAGGAAGAGAGGAACTGGGAGGATGCGGGAGAGTTCCACTACGGGGAGATGGAGTGTAAGAGGAAGGGGCTGACTCGGTTTTGGAGGAATTTTGGCCTCATTGCCTTGTACAGATATTTCAGCGGCTACGGTGAGAGGCCGTTAAGGGCCTTGTGCGGGCTGGTGTTTTTTATCTTTCTCTTCGCAGGATTTTATTGGTGGCTGGATGCACCACCGAGACAGGATTTTTGGGATTATTACCTCTGGAATCTAAGCATAAAGGCCGCATTTCTTCAGAGGATAGGCGAGACAGGTAATGACCCTGCAGGCATTGTGGGTAAGTTCATCTACCTACTTGAATCTGTACTATGCCCCACGTTGATAGCAATGTTCATCCTGGCCCTGAGGAGGAGATTGAAGAGGTAGTATGCGCGCAGACATATCGCACACAAAAATAGAATGGGTATCGCAGGGCTTGCCGCCCTGCGGTAGGGCAGGCCGAGAAGACCTGTCATACCCATCTGCCTGGTGCGTCCAGACGCACCATTTAAACCTGTAGGGGCGTATTGTGCGCCAGAGGTGCATCTGCCTTTGGCATGACGATACGCCCCTACAGTGGGAATGTAACAGCCGTGCCCTGCCAATTTGACAGCCGATATGGAAGGGCGGGAGGATGCCGCCCACTCTCTTAAGATACGGCAATTACAGCGCTTAAGTCAATACTCCCCCCTTGCATCGGACGGAAGACTTTGGCACTGAGTTTGCTTAAGTGCTATAGTAAGATTCAATTATAGAAAGAGGAGGTAGAGATGCCGGCGAAAAAGATAGTATTCAGCCAGGAGGCATGGGAGGCCGTCCGTGACGGCATTAAAAAGCTCTCAGATGCCGTAAAGATAACCCTCGGCCCAAGGGGCCGGAACGTGATACTGCAGAAAAGCTTCGGCTCACCCACCATTACCAAGGACGGGGTAACCGTCGCCAAGGAGATAGAACTGGAAGACCATCTAGAAAATATCGGCGCACAGATGGTAAAGTCCGTCTCTGCCAAGACCAGCGACGTGGCGGGGGACGGCACCACTACGGCAACCGTGCTGGCGGAGGCCATATTCATCGAGGGGCTGAAGAACGTAACGGCGGGCGCAAACGCCATGGCCGTAAAGCGCGGCATAGACAAGGCCGTTGAGGCGGTAGTCAATAAACTGAAACAGATGAGCACTCCCGTCAAGGGCCGTAAGGAAATAGAACAGGTCGGAACCGTGGCCTCTAACCACGACGCCGACGTCGGCAGGATTATAGCGGATGCAATGGAGAAGGTGGGAAAAGACGGCGTGATCACGGTAGAAGAGGGTAAGAGCCTCGAAACCACTGTCAAGTGGATTGAAGGGTTACAGTTCGACAAGGGCTATCTCTCCCCATACTTCATAACCGACCCCAAGAGTATGCACGCCGTGCTGGAAGAGCCGTACATACTCATACACGAGAAAAAGATAACGACCGCAAAGGCCATTGTACCCGTCCTCGAGAAGGCGGCCCAGCAGGGAAGACCCCTGTTGATAATGGCAGAGGACGTGGAAGGAGAGGCGTTGACACTGATAGTGGTCAACAAGCTCCGCGGCGTACTGAAGTGTGCCGCCGTCAAGGCGCCCGGATTCGGGGACAAGCGGAAGGCCATGCTGGAAGACATAGCCATCCTTACCGGCGGCAGGGCCATTTTTGAAGACCTGGGCATAGACGTTGAGAAGATTTCTCTCAACGACCTGGGCAGGGCCAAAAAGGTGGTTGTCGAGAAGGAGAATACCACCATCATAGAGGGCGCCGGTAACAGTAAGGCCATCCAGGGCCGCATAGAACAAATAAGAAATGAAATAAGCAAAACCACGTCGGACTATGACCGTGAGAAGTTGGAGGAGAGGCTTGCCAAGCTGGCCGGAGGTGTGGCACAGATAGAAGTAGGCGCCGCAACGGAAAGCGAGATGAAGGAGAAGAAGGCCAGGGTGGAGGATGCACTCCACGCCACCCGCGCTGCGGTAGAGGAAGGCATCCTGCCGGGCGGCGGAGTGGCCCTCCTGAGATGCCTCTCCGTACTCGAAAAACTCAAGCTGGAGGGGGACGAGGCTACCGGAGCGGACATTCTGCGCCGTGCCTTGAGCGCACCCACATCCCAGATAGCCCAAAACGCAGGCGTTCACGGACCTGTAGTGGTCGCCAAAATCCTTGAAGGCCAAGGCAACTTCGGCTACGACGCAAGTAAAAACACGTACTGCGACATGATAAAAGAGGGCATAATTGACCCGACCAAAGTCGTCAGATGCGCACTCCAGAACGCCGCCAGCGTGTCAACGCTTCTCCTGACCACGGATGCCCTGATAGGGCTAATCCCTGAGAAGAAAAAGGCGGCGGCGCCCATGCCCGGCGGATACGGCGGTTACGGCGATATGTACTAGAAATCCACCGAAAAGGCGCGGGTTCGTGTCGGCTGAACCCGCGCCCTGACCTGCTTCGTAATCCCATGCCGATAATAGTCCCTCTCAGACAGTCCCACCGTTGACGCCAAAAAATTTTTTGAATTTTCTGCCCACCTGTGATAAACTACTTTAATATACAAGTTATAAGTATTGTCAAACAATATTGTTAGGAGGCCACGATGGCAGCGCCCCCCAACTCGAAGATGGAAAAGGTCTTTCAGGAATTCATATGCATTAAAAAACCCTTCTACTCGTTTGACACCGAGACCTGGCGCCCACCTACAGACGTCTACGAAACAGACGATGCGTTTGTGGTAAAGATGGCAGTTTCTGGAACGAGCGAAAAGGACATCTCCATCCTACTCGAAAGAAACACGCTGACAATAAGCGGCAGAAGACTTGACCCTTCAGGTGACAAAAAATTGTGCTTTTATCTCATGGAGATAAGATACGGATACTTTGAGAGAAGCATAACTCTCCCAAAGTACGTGGACGAAAATAAGGTAGAAGCCCGCTATAAAGACGGTTTTCTGACAATCACAGTACCCAAGTCAAAAGAACCCAAGAGGCAAGAAAAGGCCGTAAAAGTCACCCTATAATGATGTCCCGCCAAAACATCTTTTCCGAGGAAAAACTCGATGGAGAGTAAAGATAACCCGTTTTCTCTAACAAAAAAGGGTAAAAAATCACGAACCGCACCGGATGACATCCTGGCACAAGATGAGCTGGAAATACCCTCTGAACTGCCCGTCCTTCCCGTCCAGGACATCGTAGTCTTCCCGCAGATGGTGACGGCCCTGGGGGTCTCCACAGAAAGGGAGCTGAAACTACTTGACCACGTCCTTACAGGCAAAAGACTCCTGGCGCTGGCCCTGCAAAAGCAAGGCGGGGAAAAGAATAAGGAAGGGGATGTGGGACACGAAGACCTTTACGAATATGCCACAGCGGTGGTCGTTCTGCAGATGCTGAGGATGCCGGACAACACGGCAAGGATGCTGGTGCAGGGGATTTCGCGTCTCAAGATTGACGAGTTCGTACAGGAAGAGCCTTACCTTGTCGCCAGGGTACAGCCTCTCGAGGATGAGCTGGAAACGGGAATGGAAATGCAGGCCTTGGCCCGCAGCGCCTCAGATCAATTCATGAAGATGATATCCATGGCCTCCAACCTCCCAGAGGAATTGAAGGTCGCAGTCGTGAACATAGAACACCCCGGCAGACTGGCCGACATGATAGCATCGCACCTGTCAATAAGTGCAGATGAGAAGGAAGAGATACTGGAGACCATAAACGTAAAGGAAAGGCTCCAGAAGGTAAATGCCTTCATCAGCCGCGAGATGGAGGTGCTGGAGATGGCCAAGAAGATTCAAGGCCAGGTAAAGAGTGAGGTGGACAAGGGGCAAAGGGAGTTCTATCTCCGTCAGCAGCTCAAGGCCATACAGGAGGAACTTGGCGAAGGCGATGAGCGCGCAGTGGAGATAAAGGCCCTCAAGAAGAAAATAGAGGAGGCCAAGATGCCCCCTGAGGCCCAAAAGGAGGCCGAACGCGAGTTGGCACGGCTCGAAAACATGCCCCCTCAGGCCGCCGAATACACCGTTTCGCGCACCTACCTGGACTGGCTCATATCGCTCCCCTGGTCTGTAAGCACCACCGACAACCTGGACATCAATGCCGCACAAAAGGTACTGGATGAAGACCACTACAACTTAAAGAAGGTCAAAGAGAGGATACTCGAGTATCTGGCCGTGCGCAAGCTGAAGGAGGATATGAAGGGGCCCATCTTGTGCTTTGTCGGCCCACCCGGCACGGGGAAGACGTCTCTTGGGAAGTCTATTGCACGCGCGCTTGGTCGCAAGTTTGTCCGCATATCCCTCGGCGGCGTAAGGGATGAGGCCGAAATAAGGGGGCACCGCCGCACCTATATAGGCGCCCTGCCTGGAAGGATAATCCAATATATACGCAAGGCGGGTTCAAACAACCCCGTGTTTATGATGGACGAGATAGACAAGCTGGGCATGGACTTCAGGGGTGACCCGGCCAGCGCACTGCTCGAGGTGCTTGACCCGGAACAGAACTTTGCGTTCTCCGACCATTATCTGGAGGTGCCATTTGACCTCACAAAGGTCATGTTTATCACCACCGCCAATTTCCTAGACCCCGTTCCGCCGGCGCTAAAGGACCGTATGGAGGTGCTGGAACTGCTGGGATACACGGAAGAGGAAAAGATCTCCATAGCCAGACAATTCCTCATACCCAAGCAGACGAAGGAACACGGCCTGGGCAAGGACGCCATAGTAATAGAAGATGACGCCCTGAAGACCGTCATAAGTTCCTACACCAGGGAGGCTGGACTACGAAACCTGGAGAGGACCATAGCAACCCTATGCCGAAAAACGGCCAAGGAGATTGCGGCCGGAAAGGCAAAATCGGTGACGATAAAGGCTGACGACCTGGATGAACTCTTGGGACCGCCTGTATTCTTCAGGGAAGTGGCGGAGCGCACTGCAGAGCCCGGAGTCTCAACGGGCCTCGCATGGACGCCCACAGGTGGTGACATACTCTTTATAGAATCAACCTACATGCCCGGCGTGGGAAAACTCACCCTCACAGGTCAATTGGGCGAGGTCATGAAGGAGTCTGCGGAGGCTGCTATGAGCTACGTACGCTCCAAGGCAAAGGAGCTGGACATACCCCTGGAAGATTTCACAAAATACGACTTCCACATACACGTGCCTGCAGGGGCAATTCCCAAGGACGGCCCGTCGGCAGGTGTAACGATGGCAGTATCGCTGATATCCCTCCTTACGAAACGATCTGTCCTGCCGGATGCGGCAATGACAGGCGAGATAACACTGAGGGGCAAGGTACTGCCGGTAGGCGGGATAAAAGAAAAGGTGTTGGCGGCAAAGAGGGCAGGCATCTCCACAATAATAATACCGAAAAGGAACGATAAGGACCTTGTGGACGTTCCCGAACACGTCAAGGCCGACATACAATTTCACTTTGTCGAAAACGTTGACGAGATGCTACCATTCGTCTTCGGCACCGAAGGACAAGAGAAACGGGGAAAGAAAGAGGAAAAGAAGCTTGTAAAGACGACGTAGCAACAAACCTTTGAACCCTTGGTCCCTTGAACCTTCAAACCTCCCAGGCCCCATTAGACCGTTGAACCTTTAACCAAGAAGGAACTCCCTATGGCAAGAGTGGTAGATCGGCGTAAGGTAATGGACGAAATCCTGATAGGTATTACCTACGGAGAAGGCGGTAAATTGGTAAAAATTCTGAAGGAATCGCAAGTGGAGAGGCAATTGGTTCTCTCCATACTGCCCGACCTTGAGGCCATATTGCTTGATAATGAGATGCGGGGAAGGCGGGAGTAGCTTTTTGGGAGCGGGCGCAGTGCGGCGATCGTCTGATTTGTTGACAGCGGCATCCGCCAGACTATAATAGCACAATTATTCTTAATAACGCTTCCTAGATTAAAACCTTAAACTAAAGACCATGGTGAAAAAACACTATCTATTTACCCCCGGGCCTACGCCTGTGCCTCCGGAGATATCTCTGGCGGAGGCGGCACCGCTTATACACCACCGCACGCCTGAGTTCTCCAGGGTTTTTGCGGAGGTCTCAGAAGACCTGAAATACCTCTTCCAAACCAGCGAGGGGGAGGTCTACACGTTTACGTCCTCGGGTACTGGCGCAATGGAGGCCTGCGTAGTCAATCTGCTCTCAAAAGGTGATACAGCCCTCGTGGTACGCAGCGGCAAATTCGGCGAGCGCTGGGCCGAACTCTGTGAGACGTACGGGGTAAAGACAACCTGCATTGACGTGGAATACGGCAATACGGTTGACCCGAAGGCGGTAGGGAAGGCACTTGAAAGGAACAAATCCATTAAGGCCGTCTTCATTACCCAGTGCGAGACCTCCACTGGGGTACTGAACGACGTCGAGGCGGTCGCAAACATAGTAAAGGGCTATCCAGCCCTCCTGGTAGTGGACGCCATAACCGCTGTGGGTGTAAGCCCGTTCCTTATGGACAACTGGCAGGTGGACGTTGCGGTAACCGGTTCACAAAAAGGGCTTATGATGCCGCCGGGGCTGGCCTTTGCAGCCGTCAGACCCACGGCGCAAGAGGCCATAAAAAAGGCAGACCTGCCCAGGTATTATTGGGACTTTCGGGCCATGCACGATGCGTTGAAGGAGGACACCACGCCCTTCACTCCCGCCATTTCTCTGATAACGGCCCTCAAGTCCGCCATGGAAATGATAAAGAAGGAGGGGCTGGAAAATATCTGGCAAAGACATGCCCGGCTCGCCCATGCCACCAGAGAGGCCATAAAGGCGCTTGGTCTCAAACTCTTCACACAGCACCCTGCTGATATGCTGACTGCCGTAAAGGTGCCGGACGGCGTAGACGGCGTGGCATTCACAAAGAATCTGAGGGACAAATACGGTATCAGCATAGCGGGCGGTCAGGACGAGCTGAAGGGCAAGATATTCCGCATCGCTCACGTCGGGTACATGAACGATTTCGACATCATAACGGCCATCTCAGCCGTCGAGAAGGGACTCAGCGATAGCGGTTACCCGGTAGACATAGGCAAAGGTGTCGCCACCGCCCAGCGCCTGCTGATGGACGTCAAGAAAGTACCCCCTGCAGCAAAGGAAGATTCACAGGTCAAGGTTACGTCAAACCCCAGGGCTTAGCGCCTCCGACAACTCAAGTTTCACCTCATAAAGACAGCTTAAAGCTGCTAATGCCTTACTACAGACAATATTAAGGGAGATGTTTAGGGGGCTTAGAACGGAGCGTAAAATGGCGACAAATCAAACCTGTAGGGGCGAACGGCCATTCGCCCCTACTACAACAAAATACCATCGCCGCTCTATTCGTTTAAAGGGCTACGACTATTCGCAGAAAGGAGTATATTTTATAATTGTATGCGCACACAAGCAGCAATGTCTGTTTGGCGATATCGTTAATGGTAAAACACATCTGAACAAATACGGAAGAATTGTTAAAGAACAGTGGTTGCTATCATCTGAAGTGCGTTCAGAAATTGAACTAGATGTATTCGTAATTATGCCGAATCATTTCCATGGGATTGTAATTATTTCAAATACAAACACCGTAGGGGCGAACGGCCGTTCGCCCCTACAAATGAAACCCAGATCGTTATCCTCGTTAATGGCAGGATTCAAATCCTCTGTTACGTCAAGAATCAACCATTGGCGGAATATGCCTAGCGTTCCTGTGTGGCAACGCAGCTACTACGAACACATTATCCGAAGCGAAGATGAGCTAAACAGCATCCGAGAATACATCATAAATAATCCCCTGCATTAGCAATTTGACAGGGAGAATGCAGGGCGTATTCCGCCTGATAAGGCTCACTGCGACCGATGGGGCCAAATTGAAGAGGAGATATACGGCAAACCGAGTGGGCAGGAACCGAAAATCCTGAAAATTACGTAGGGGCGAACGGCCGTTCGCCCTACAGGTTGAGGAAGGCGTTTGGGCAAGCGTGTGGAAAATAGTAAGCACTCCCTTAACCCTGAAGAATGGAAAAAGGTTGCCAGAGAAGATTGCGTGCGAGTAAGAGGTAACCAATGAAACAATGGTGCAGAAACTACGTGCCCTCCCTCCACATCTTTGATGAAAGAATTATAGACTCAACTCGAGCACACCATCTCTGAGTTCAAATTCTGTTCCGTAATCCCTCGACAGGCTTTGCATCTTTTTGCAGATTTCTTGCGCTTCCTTACCCCTGGCCTGATTGACCTGACACCGGGATATTAGTACGGGTATAAGTTTAAGAGATACAGTCCTGCCTTCATTCACAGTCACAACGAATAAGAAAGATTGGTCATTTCGCTCTGCACTGACGTAGTAGTCGTCAACGAAGTCGCCGGTGTCGTAAAGGATTAGGCGGTCTTTATAGACCTCAACGGGCTGAAAGAGGTGCGCAGAGTGGCCCCAGAAGAGGTCACAGCCTGCATCTATAACGGCGTGTGCAAAATCAATAAAATCCCTTGAGGGGTATCTGACCATGTTGGGTCCCCAGTGAAACGTCGCTATTACAAAGTCACTCCACTCCCTCGCCCTTTCCAGGGCCTTTTGTACCCTGAAGAGATGCCCCTCATCGAGGTCGAGGCTGATAGGGACGTAATTCGTTCCAGGCGTGTCCTCGCCCGCCGCCCATACTGGCTCGTTGTCTGTAAAGGCAACGATACTTAACCTCTGCCCGCCCACCGTAAGAAACGCAGGCCTCTGGGCCTCTTCTATGTTCCTGCCAGCGCCGGCGTGAGATATACCAGCTCTATTTAAGACCTCTATAGTCTCTATAAGCCCCTCTTCCCTGAAATCCACGATATGATTATTGGCAAGGGATACGAAATCAATACTCGCAGCCTTTAACACCCTTACATTCTGGGGATTGGTGCGAAAGAAAAAGACCTTGGGTGTCTTTGTCCAACACCTATCGTGGGCGGTAATCGCACATTCAAGGTTTATTAACCTTAGGTCAGCCTCTCGTATGACAGGGAGCATGTCTCCCCAGGGGTAGGACGGGCCGTGAAAGGTTATGAACTCGTTCACGTTCCTGCCCAGCATAACGTCTCCGGTTATGGCAAGAGTAACCATACGGCTTCCTCTCTGAGGAATCTTTGTTTTAGACGGGTCTCTTATACCGAGACCACTGAAAAAGTCTGTACAATTGTCATTCTGAGGGAGTGAAACGATCAAACAATCTTTCTAATGTAGCGTTGGAGCTTGCTCCAACGTTCAACGTGGCAGTAAACTGCCACGCTACATGCTTCGCCCAGAATGACAAGACGATGTTAGAAGACTTTTCCCAGAGCTCTCATTTTATTATTTTAACCCGTAATTGCGGTGGTTTTGAAGGATTATTAGTGGAATAGTGGGTACGTCGGGATAACATCTACAACCAGAAGTAATAGGGAAAAATGCAAGGTTAATATAAAAACAGGTACTGACGGCGTTACACCTGAGCGGCGCCTACGGCGATGCCGATTTCTTCATCCGTCAGGTAACAGGCCGGGTCGGGGGCCCACATGTCGCCGTAATATGCCTCTGCACGCGCCCTGAAGTTACCGCCGCAGATGTCCAGCCACTGACACTCCGCGCAGCGTCCCTTGAGGTGTGGTTTTTTATCCTTCAGCCGTGCCATGAGCGGATTGGATATGTCGTCCCATATCTCACTGAAGGGTCTGTCTTTTACGTTGCCCAGTATGACGTGTCTCCAGAATTGGTCAGGGTGTACAGCACCGTCCCAACTTATGCATGCCAGTCCCTTGCCCGAGCTGTTGCCCTCGTTCATTTGGAGGAGTTCATAAACCTCGGCGGCCCTCTTCGGGTTCTCTTTCTTCAGACGGAGGTAGAGATATGGCCCGTCTGCATGATTATCAACCGTTAAAACCTCAAGCTTACGGCCGCGGTCGTGCATCTCCCTGGTCTTATCCATGATAAGGTCTACCACCTGTCGCGTCTCCTCGTGGTCCAGGTCTTCTTTTATGAGTTTAGAACCTCTGCCGGCGTAGACCAGGTGATAGAAGCAGACCCTGGGAATTCCTTCATTGTAAATAAGCTCGAATATATCGGGTATGTCCTGCGCATTACCCTTATTTATGGTAAAGCGAAGCCCGACCTTTATTCCCTCGGCAAGACAATTCCTGATGCCCTGGACGGCCATGTCAAAGGCACCCGCCACGGCGCGGAAGCGGTCGTTAGTCTCTTTCATACCATCCAGGCTTACACCGACATAGGAGAGGCCCACGGACTTCAGTTCCTTCGCCTTTTCTCTGGTAATCAGGGTGCCGTTCGTGCTTATCACGGCCCTGAGGCCATTGCTCTTGGCGTGGTGGGCAAGTTCCAGCAAATCCCCCCTCATCAGCGGCTCACCGCCGGAGAATAGGATAACGGGTGCACCGTAATTGGCAAGGTCGTCAAGCATCGCCCTTGCCTCCGCCGTTGTCAGCTCACCGGGGTAATCTATGTCCCTCGACTGAGAGTAGCAGTGTATGCATCTCAGGTTACAGCGCTGGCCCACGTTCCAGACTACAACGGGTTTCTTGTCGCTGGAGAACTGAAGAAGGTGTGAAGGAAGTCTCTTGGACTGCCTGCCGTAGCGAAGCGCATCCGACGGTTCAACAGTCCCGCAGTATAATTTAGATATACCTATCATCTACCAACTACCCTCCCCTCTGCACGTATAAAAATCATTTATATCACAAAGACGTAGTTTCGGTCAAGGTGTCGTTCCTTATCTTAATGATAGAAAGATAGGTTATTTCCCCAGGGCGTACATTATACCGTTATCGCTTCCCACGTAGATTGCCCCATCCGCACCGATGGCAGGCGAACTGACGATGGAGGCGCCCGTGTCGTAGCTCCACTTTAGTTTGCCGTCGGACTGGATGGCGTACAGCTTGTTGTCCCATGAACCCACGTATACCGTACCAGCAGAATCTATGACCGGTGAAGAGGTTATGCCGTCGCCGGTGGAAAAAGTCCACTTCAGCTTACCGTCCCTAGTCAATGCGTATATCTTGCCGTCTTTTGCCCCAAAGACTACCGTACCGTCTGCGGCTATAGCCGGAGACGAATATATCCAGGAACCGGTATCAAACTTCCATCTCTGTTGACCGTTCGGATCTACGGCGAAGAGTGTCCCATTATTGGCCCCAAAATAAACCGTGCCGTCATCTCCAACGGACGGCGAAGAATCCACCTTATCTCCGGCAAGGAAGACCCATTTACCGGAACCATTCTTCGCGTCCACAGCATGGAGTTTTCTGTCTCTGGAGCCAACGTAAACGGTGCCGTCCTTCGATACGGCAGGAGAGGATATAACAATGCTGTCGCCGGTCTGATAGGTCCATCTGGGGACCCCGTCCGAACCAATGGCGTAGAGTTTGCCGTCCCAGCTACCTATGTAAACGGTTCCGTCCGGACCTATGTTGGGAGAAGACATTATGGCTCCGCCGGTTCTAAACTTCCATTTCTCTTTCATGTCATCCCCAATAGCATACAGAAAATTGTTGGTATCACCCACGTAGATAGTGCCTGAGCCGTCAATTGCCGGAGTTGAAAAGATGTTGCTCTTTGTGGAAAAGAACCACTTCGCGTGGCCGTCGGGTCCTATTGCATACACATTCCCGTCCAGTCCACCAAAGTAGACAATCCCATCACCGCTCACCGTAGGAGATGAGACAATCTGGTCGTTTGTGGGATACGTCCATTTACACTCTGCCGTATCGGTTCCCTTATACTCACTCCTGCCCGTGTGTTGGTAGTCATGCTTGAACACAGGAAACGGGCTATCCATCGCCCGTGCCTTGAGCTCATACGCGCCTCCACTCAGGACCAGAACAAAGCTTGTCAAACAACAAAGGCGCACTATGCACCTAAGCATAGTCTTTCCCATACTTCTCTCCCTCCACATTGTGGTGGTGTCTCATTAAGGGATTATAAGAATCTCCCCCGGCTTAACCGTCTCCCTGCCTGACAGAGACCTCTTGTTGGCATCGTATATCATCTTCCACTTAGACTCGTCGTTGTAGTACATCTTGGCCAGACTCCGAAGCGTATCGCCGCCCTGCACCCTGTGGGCCATACCGGGTGAACTGCTCCTGCTGAGGGAAGCCTTCTTCACTACGGGTTGCTGTTGCTGCTGCTTAACCTTAAGCTCGGGGGATGGAATTGTCAATTTCTGACCCACAAACAACACATCTTTGTTCGACAGGCCGTTTGCATCGAATATTAACATCCACTTGGAGCCGTCCCCGTAGTGCTCCTTCGCAATGCTCGTAAGCGTGTCACTGGACTTAACCGCGTGAACCTTAGGATAGGTACCTGCAGACGACTTCTCTGGAGCACCTCCAGCCACCGCACTTTTAACCATACCCGTGCCTTCCGAGGAAGATTCAGTCGTGGGAGGGTTTTCCAGCACTTTTCCCGGCAGACCTCTCATGAGGTGTTGCACCGTTGAGGATTCTCCAAGCATCCCTTCCGCCGTCTTACCGGGGGTCTGCGCCTGTGCTACTATACCTTCCGTTCTAACGGATACATCTTGCTCATAACGAAACTCTACCTGCGGGTCTAATACCTTCTCTTTTGACACATCTAAGTCAGGCGTTCCCAGTGGCCGCTCCTCAGCCTGCACTACCACTTCAGCCTCCGAAACCTCTTCGGCCCGTAGAACTGTTTCTACACTGGGAGCTTTTTGAGAAAACTGAGCCTTCTTAGCCTGCGGCACGCCTGCAGGCGCATCCGTTTTCTTCCCTTCTCCAACCTTCAACCCAATAAAAACACCCATTACCGAGAAACAAGCAACTGCTATACCTATACCGACCTGTGTCTCCCATCTCCTGATAATACTCTTCCTTTCCGTAATCATAACGCCTCCCAGAAACAAAAAAGGCGCCACCCCTTTTTTTCTAATCTTCTTCTACGCCCTGTGTGGACGAACCTTGCCGCCTCCGCCAAGCAACCCCTTAAGCACCTTCCAAGGAATCCACAGGGGCGCACTCAACACCAAAAACAGCGCGCTAAAGCCCTTTCTCACTGTTGACCAATAGACAAGAATCGGGCTCGCAATAAATATGGAAGAATATGTCCCGACTACCACACCTATCATCATAACAAACGCAAAACCGTGTATCTCGCTGCCTCCCAGAAAATAAAGAGATACTACCGTAAAAAACGTGGTCATAGACGTTATTACCGTCCGACTCAAGGTCTGGTTTATACTATCATTAACCAGATTTTTATCCACAGTCTTTTTCCCCGCCATGTTTTCCCTTATCCGGTCAAACACCACAATGGTGTCATTAAGTGAATAACCGATGAGCGTAAGGAAAGAGGCTATCATAGCGAGATTTATTTTCACGTCGCCAAAAACAGTGGGATAAAGGTCTGCCACCGCCACAGCCCCCGCAGTAAAGAGCACGTCATGTATGAGGGCAATGACAGCGGCAACGCCAAACTTAACCTCGCCGAAGCGAATCCATATGTAAATGATAATAGCCGCTAGGGCAAATATAAGGGCTAAGGATGCCCTGTTCTTCATCTCTCCGGCAACCGTTGAACCGATGCTTACCACCCTCTTCAGGGGTTCTGTCACCGTAAAGACCTCGGACAGGGTCGTCTTCATCGCATCAACGTCGGCGGTCTTTATGCTGACCTTCACCGACTCATAGGCCTTTCCCGGCTCCAGGGTTTCTGCCAAGGCACCGGCATACCCGGACCTCGACATTATATCCTCCAGCCTCTCCTTCACCACAGGCTTACTAAAGGTCATAAGCATCAAAGACTTCACCTCTTCACCCGAAGCAGGCGAACTGCCTTCCTGTCCCGTGGCGGCAGACCCTTCCACGCCCGCCGTCTCCGACAGCTTCTTAAAGCCTACCTCAATCTTCTCCTGGAAGAGATTATCTTTAAAGGCTGCAATTATATCCTCACTGATTTTCTCCTGGATTTTACTGGCGCTGAGAGGATTCATCTCCGCCGCAAATGACTTAGATGGCGCACCCAGAGATACTATCTTGGTAGCGCCAAGCCCCGCAAGCCGTTCTCTCAGTGCCTGTTCCTCCTGAGGGCTGTCCAACTCTATTATTAGAGAGGTCTCTGTTGGGAAGGTAAATGCAGGGAGCTTAACGGTCTTCTCCACGCCATCCCTTATGAGCGGCAAGGTGTCCTTCAGGCTGAGTATCTCAAGCCTTGAACTGAGTTGTTTCCTCGCCCTTTCTTCACGTATGGTAACGGTAACGTCGGCAAAACCCCTTTTCCCCAGTTCCAGTTCCATGAGCCTCGGGTCTACAGGTCTGTCAAGGTCCAGCGCAAGTGTACCCTGTGCAACAGGCGTAGCATCAGGCGCAACGGTGCGCGGCGACAGCTCCCTCATCTCCCCAAAGGTAAGGTTCACCTCGCTAAAGGCCAGGCCGGGTATACCCTGGGAAAGTGACTTCACGGCCTCAACCCGCGTACCCGCATCCTTCAAGGCAGGTACGGTAACCTCGAAACGCTTGGTAGATACCCCGATGGGCGAAATATAGACAATGTCGTCGTCTGTATATTCTATCTCGGCAAGCCGCCTTCTCAGGTCCGACTCCTCCATCGGGTCTTTCAGCGTCAGATTTAAGGTCGTGGGCGTTGCACCAAACGTCAGGTTCTCGAACCGGTCTTTAAAGGCCTTTTTGATGTCGCTTTCTAATTTCTCTCCAGCCTTTTCGCCGCTTATACCCTTTATCCTTATTCCAAACTCCGAAGTCTCAGCTGCGGCCGCGGCGGCGGTGCTCCAGATGCCCTGGACCTCTGCATCACCATAACCCAACTGGACCAGTGTACTCCTTACGTCCCCGGTCGGTTCGGGGTTGGCTAATTGCAGATGCACCAGCGTACCGCCCGTAAAGTCTATATCATACTTCTCTATACCCCGCCACTTAAACACCGCTAACCCAAGGACAATTACCGCGATGGACATCAAAACCGCTACCCTAAAGAACCCTAATAGTTCCAGGTTGGGTCTCTGGAAGAGCCGTAACATCCTAAATGCCTTCATGTCCAGGACCTCAAAGATCACCCTGGTAACGAATATTGCCGTAAAGAGGTTCACAACAAGACCGATTGCCAGGATTATACCAAAGCCCTTAACGGGTCCTGTCCCTACGGCATAAAGTATGAGCGCCGTAATCAGTGTGGTCAGGTTTGAGTCAATAATGGTGGTGAATGCCCTGTCGTAACCAGTCTTAAGCGCCTGTGGTATTGCCTTGCCTTTATCTTTTTCCTCCCTGATCCTCTCGAAGATCAGCACGTTGGCATCAACCGCCATACCCACAAGCAGCACCAATCCGGCAATACCGGGGAGTGTGAGAGTAGCCCCTAAAAGCGCCAGTATGCCTATGACGAGAAAGATATTCAGCGCCAGCGCCAGATTGGCAACCAGTCCTGCGCCAAGGTAATATAAACCCATAAAGGCTACTACAACGGCGCCGCCCACCATACCGGCCATAAGCCCGTGTCTTATAGAGTCTTTGCCCAGGCTGGGACCGACGCTCATCTCCATCTCCAGTTCAAGGTCGGCCGGAAGGCTCCCCGCCCTCATGACTGCCAGAAGGTTATTGACATCATCCTGCGTGAAATTACCCTCGATAATACCCCTGCCCGGTATACGCTCGCGGATGACCGGTGCAGAGTAAAGGATGTCGTCAAGGATAATGGCCAGCGGCTTACCGATGTTCCTCTCGGTGAGCTGGCCGAATTTTGCCTTACCCTCGGTGTTAAATTCAAAGCCCACCACGGGTTGGACGTTCTGGCGGTCGGGATAAACCCTGGCTAAACTCTCTCCTGTAAGCTCTATCTTATTCCTTACCAGGTACCACTCTTCGTTAAGCTCGCCTGCCTCTCCCCTCTTTTTCCTGATCCAGTGTTTATAATAACCTGGGACCGGTTTTCCCTGTACGGCGTCATTGTACTCCGGTGCGTTCTTTGGTGCGGCGAGCCGGAACTCGAGTTTACCCAGACGCACAATCCTGTCCTTGAGCTGCTCTATCTCATAACGGGTAGCCCCCGGGACCTGGATGAGGATGCGGTGGAATCCCTGCTCCTGTATCCTGTATTCCATTACGCCCCTGGGGTCTATCCTCTTCTTTAATACGTTTATTACCTCCTGGGTAATACCGGGTCTATCCTCACCAGCCGCCACCCGCACCTGATAGATGAGCTCAGACCCTCCCCTGAGGTCCAGGCCAAGTTTCACCCTGCCCTTGGCCATTTCTTCTACCACTTTTTCCGTTATTTTCTTGCCCCCAGCATCCACTCCCTCCTTGACGACAACCTCCTTACGGATAGGTTCTCCCATCAGGAAGGCCATCCACGACTCCTCCATCACTTCTCGTTCCACGACCTTTCCATCCACTTCCTTTATCTTCTCGACCCTCATCACCTTATCCCTGGGCGGGTAGAGGGCAAATAGGGCAAGGGCAATCAATACAGCTATGAGCGGTATCTTCCAGCGATAGATTTCCTTAGGCATCTCTCTTATTCCTTGTCTTCCTCATGTAGTCTCTCGTTCTCACCGTGACGGGGATTCACGGTATGCTTAATCTTCATCCCCTTTTTCTTCCCTGTGTATCACCGACGTTACGGAGTCTCTCTCAATCTTTACCTTTACATCTTTGATCTTGTCTATCAGAAGCAAAAGTTCTGTTTCTTTAACGTTAAGGACAACGCCATGTATGCCCCCGGCCGTTATCACCCTGTCATTCTTTTTTATGCCTGCAAGCATCTCCTGTCTCTCTGCATCCTTTACCCTCTGGGGCCTGAGGATAAACAAATAGATGACAAGCGCCATTATCATAAACGGCACCATCGTGGTCCAGAGCGCAGAGGGCGGTGCAGGTGCCTGAGCTAGAAAAATCATTTACTATCCTCCTTTTCTTGGACCTCAAGGAACTTCTCTTTAAACCTCACAAAGGTGCCGGCAAGGACGGCCTCGCGGATACCGCGCATCATTTCTTGGAAAAAATACACATTATGCAACGATACCAGCGTCAAAGCCAGTATCTCTCCCGCAAAAAATAGATGGCGCAGATACGCGCGGGAGAAAGTCCTGCACGTGTAGCAGTCACAGGTATCGTCCAGGGGTCTTTTGTCCTCCCTATAGATACTGTTAAAGAGTTTTATTTTCCCACCCTTAGTAAAGGCGCAGCCATTGCGTCCATTGCGCGTAGGCAGTACGCAGTCAAACATGTCTACCCCATGTTCAACCGCATCGAGGATGTCCGCCGGAGAACCTACACCCATGAGGTAGCGCGGTTTATCCCACGGAAGTTTTTCCACGGTGTAACCCAGTACTTCATTCATAAGATACCTGCCTTCTCCCACACTTAAACCCCCAACGGCATAGCCGTCCAAGTCCATCTCACCCAGACGTTCCACACTCTCCTGGCGCAGCTCCCTAAACACACTGCCCTGGACTATCCCAAAGAGGGCCTGACCATTTGACTCCCTCTTAGATAAGGCGGCAAGGCACCTCCGGGTCCATCTATCGGTCCTGAGCATGGCCTCCTTCGCATCATCTCGTTCACACGGATAAGGCACACACTGGTCGAACGGCATCATGATGTCGCTGCCCAGGGCTATTTGGATGTCTATAACCCTCTCCGGACTGAAGAATATGCGCTCTCCCGTAAAAGGGGAGGAAAACTCCACACCCTCGTCCGAGGTCCTGCTGATATTCCTCAGGGAAAAGACCTGATACCCACCGCTGTCTGTAACAATGGTCCTGTCCCAACCCATGAAGCGGTGAATACCTCCCATGTCCTTTATAATCTGCTCACCGGGCCTGAGGCTCAGGTGATACGCATTACATATAATAGCCTCCACTCCCAGTTCCCTAAGCTGGACAGGCGTCAACGTCTTTACGGTCGCCTGGGTCCCAACGGGCATAAATACCGGGGTCTTTACGGTCCCGTGAGACGTCTCCATCTCACCGCATCTCGCCTTCGAACGGTTGTCTGCTCTAAGTATCCTGAACCGCAAAAGTAGGCCCCTCTACCTGCCCACACTTCCAATTACATCTGACGAACCGGCAGGCGAGTGCATCCTGGCTATTGATATACCTGTACGAACTCTACCCCGGGATAATAGTGTCTTAATATCTGGTACCACCGATAACCGCCCTCCGCCATCTTTTGCGCACCATATTGGCACATGCCTACACCGTGTCCCCATCCACTTCCCTTGAATTTTATCTCATTACCTGCATCCTGTGCAGTGAAGGCGGTGGAGAAAATGGTGTTGGGACCTACCAGGAGCCTAAACTCGTTTGCTCCCATTTTCAGGTCTCCGTTGGAATACTTTATCTCGACAGTAGAACAGTGCCCGCCAGGCCCCGGGTCTACAGGCGTTACGGTCGAAATCCCCTTTATCCCGGGATACGCCTTATTTAGTTTCTTTTCAGTGTCCGCCTTGTTAATATCCGCTTCCCATGCGTAGTATTTAGACCCGTTGCAGAAGCCACACCCTACGCCGCTGAGGGGCAATATGTCTTTATCCCCAAACACGTGGGCAGCGTCCTCAGTATGGCCGCCGCAGGTACTGTGAAAATAGGCAGAGAATACCCTGCCGTCGTAGAACATGACTATGCCCCTGGTCTCCGCAACTATCTTGTTCAGTCTCCAACTCTCGTTTTTGGTCCCTTGGTACGCCAGATGTAAGGCGCTGAAGTCCTTGTTCTCGGTTTTCCGATAAAGCACATAAGTTCTGATGGATACGGCCTGGGCCATCAGGGCCTCTTTGTCCCAATAGCTGGGCATCTCACTCCCCAAGACACCCTGGACGTATTCCTCTACGTTGAGACGGTTCACCGCCTTCAGCCGGTTCGGAGGCTCTGCGGCTAAGGAAATCTCTCCTCGGTAACGGGTCCCGTTCAACTCCACCGCACCGTCCCTCCGACTTATCATCTTAACTCCGGCGGCACGAAACCGCTCTTTTCCAAATATCAACTCGTCGCCGCGGAAGGACGCCGTTGTCTCGTCAAGTTTATCTCCCCAAAGGAGCGTCTTGCCGCTGTGCAGGTCAACCATCCTGTATGGTGCGTGCACCGCCAATTTGACGACGTCTGCGTCCTTCAACAACACTATCTGCACCTCCGGCGGTGTTGGCCAACGGGCCTCGTACTTATATTCTTGGGTTGGTCTCCCACACGATGAGAGACAGAGGATCAATACCAGAAGTAACGCCTCTCTTGGGTGGTTACACCTGCGGCCAGCTCTCAGACTAGAACCTCCTCATCATCCATCGAAACCGTAACAGAACGCCACCCTCTTACAGACTTATGCCGAGACGTTTAACTCTCCCTTATAAAGATATTTATTGGTGGGCCCGTAGCGCTCGGACTCGCTAAATATACATCCACAATAAGACTGCAGGTAAAGACATTTCTTTCTGGCAGTCTCGCGGCTTTCGGCGTATAGGTGACGATAATCCGTATAATAGAAAGGAAGTCCCTCTTTACGCGAAACCTCTTCTCCCGTCTTTTTAAGAAGCTCGTGCCTCTGTCTGGCGCTGAATAGTAATGCTGTACTAAAGGCGTCGAAGCCGTTCTGGCGGGCATACCTGGCCGTGGCAACGAGTCTCATATGGTAGCAGTCACCGCACCTCTGTGGTGCATCATGATGTTCGATTGTATTAAGGAACTCGTTCAACCCGTAATCCTCACAATAATGAACACGCATGGGAGAGGATTCCTGGTAGACCTTCACCGACTTCAACCTCCTGCGAAACTCCAGCAGTGGATGTATGTTGGGATTATAGAAAAAGCCCTCTATTTCTATGCCGTCTTTCTTCAACTCTTCTACCGGGATGCAGAGGCAAGGGGAACAGCATATGTGAAGCAGCAGCCTCATGCGCCAGCGCCCTTGTGTACCGACAATAACGAAAGCTGTCCGTTGGTTTGGGCAGGCATCGGCTGCCCCAGACAGGAATAGGTGCGCTCCGTCGCCCTCCTCCCCTTCGGCGTTCTTGTTAAGAAACCCGCCTTAAGCAGGTAGGGTTCCACCATGTCCACCAGGGTATCCGGCTCCTCATGGAGAACCGCCGCTATCGCCTCTAATCCCACCGGACCACCTTTATAATTATAGATTATCGTCTCCAAGAATTTTCGGTCCAATATAGAAAGCCCTTCCTCGTCAATACCCTCCAAACGAAGGGCATCGCACGCAACGGCCTTCGTTATCACACCACCCGCCTTCACCTCGGCGTAGTCCCTGACCCTCCTGAGGACCCGGTTGGCTATCCTGGGCGTACCGCGTGACCGTTTTGCAATCTCCAGCACGCCATCCTCCTCAATGGTTACGCCAAGAAGAGACGCAGAGCGCTCCACCACCTTTGAAAGCTCCTCAACGGTGTAAAAATCCAACCCCCTCTGTATCCCAAACCTTTCCCTAAGCGGCGAGGATAAGAGGCCCGCCCTTGTAGTCGCACCCACCAGGGTAAACTCTTCCAGCCTGGAGCGATAGCTACGGGCATTCGTACCCTTGTCAAAGACAATGTTTATATAGAAATCCTCCATGGCTGAATACAGATGTTCCTCTACCGCCTTCGGCAGGCGGTGAATCTCATCTATGAAAAGAACGTCCCCCTTTTTCAGATTTGTCAATATGCCGATCAAATCCCCACCCTTCTCAATTGCGGGACCGGATGTGGTGACTATATCCGCCTCCATCTCTGCGGCAATTATGTTAGCAAGCGTCGTCTTACCCAATCCGGGCGGACCAAAGAGAAGGACGTGGTCCACTGCATCAGCCCTCTTCCTTGCAGCCTCTATGGCAATCTTGAAGGATTCCACTACCTGCGACTGGCCGATATATTCCGACAACCTCCCAGGCCTGAGGCTACAGGCTTTTTTCTCATCGGATGCAGAGGCCGAGTGTAAGGTCTCACAGGTTTCCGGTAGCACTTTTATGAGCTCCTATGCCAACGACACGCAATTTCCCCTCACCTGCATCATACCTTTACGTCTTTTGACTCTTATAAACCTCTTCAAACAACTCCTCAGGAGAACTGATTTGCGGGCATCTCTGTATGGCCGCTTCGACCATCTTACTTGCCTCTCCAGACTTGTACCCAAGCTGTCTAACCAGTACATCCACCACTTGCTTTTGCAAATCTTTTGGTTCGCCGACCGCGGATGGTCCTTCTTCACTCATCAGGGCATATTTTGCCACCTTACCATTAAGCTCGGCAACAATCTTTTCCGCAATACGCTTCCCAACCCCCTTGAGTTTTCCCAAGGTAGATATATCCTTATCCTCAATGGCCCTGGCTACCCTGCTTACAGGTATCGTCAAGGCATCTACTGCGGTCGCGATTCCTATGCGGTGTACGGTAAGAAGCTTCTCAAAGAACTCCCTCTCGGGTTCACTATTAAACCCTACAAGGACAGGTTTAGGTTGCCTTTCCGCTTGTTGATAAGAAATGAATAGCTCTACTTCTTCACCAACCTCTTTTTTGTTATACACTGACCTTATTATTGCAGGCAGTCTGACCTCGTATCCAACACCATTTGTTAGTAAAACTATTCGGTCGTCTTCCTTTTTTAACAGTATTCCTTTTAGATACCGTATCACGTGATATAAAAGGCGGCCTTTCGCCAAAAAGACTCGCGGAGAGCAACCATCGGTAGAGGGTATGATGCATTTATCAGACAAATCAAGGCTTTATCTTCAGGGCCAATTGAACCAGCCACCCCTGGATAAACCCGTTAAGGCCAGGGCCAAAGCGTCCGAGACATGACTCGACCCGGCTGGAGCGTCTATCTTCAATATCCTTCTCACCGCATTTTCTACCTGTACCTTACCCGCGCCGCCATTACCGGTAAGCGCCAATTTTGCCTCAGACGGTCTTACCTCAGAAATATCTACGTTCAGATTGCTGGCCGCAAGACTTATGACACCTCTCACCTCTCCCAGTTGAAGCGCGGCCTTAGGATACTTCACGTTAACAAACGCGTCTTCTATAACCACTAGATTTGGCGACCACTTGTGGATTACCTCGCATACGCGGTTGTATATAATGCCCAATCTCTCAGGGGCAGCGAGCCTTGAATCCGTTTTTATACAACCATAATCATTTATCCGTCCACCTCTGTCGAGGACCTCCACCACGGCAAAACCAGTAACCGCAAGGCCTGGATCAATACCTAACGCCCGCACCGCCACAGTGTGCAACACCCTCTTTCAAGAAGATTCTCGAATCAATCCCCCTCACCATTATAAAAAAAAGAAGAACAGTCCGCTGGGCGTCTCTCTCTTTAATCACCCTGTTCCTTTAACTTCAAACCATGTAGACCCAGCTTCTCTTTTACCTCCTCCAGATATATATTCTTAAATGTCTTATGAGAGAGGAGCTTTTCTTCGGACATGGATACAAGCTCGCCAACGGTCCCAATCCCAATCTTCCCCAAGGTCTTCAGCGTGCGAGCGGACAACTCTAACGCAGATAGAGGGTTCTCCAATATCCCAACCTCTCCGGTGTAGCCTATGGGTGGACCCAAGAACGGCCTGTTTATATTCAGTGCCTGCCCCAGGGACAATCCCTTTTGTGCAAGCACGTTCTTTATCTCATTCAAGGAAGTCTCGCCAAAATTCTTGTAAGACAGCAGGTCTGCTTCCGTTACCATGGTAAGGTCCTTTAACGTGGTGATATTCATCCGCTCCAGGCAGTTCCTGCTTCTCACCGAGAGTTCAAAATCAGATATTGGTATGTTAAGGACCTCGCTCTCTCTGTCCCTCGCCCTTAACCTCTCTTCATCGTAGTGCATATTTAGGGCAGCCTTTGCATCCTTTAGATAAAGGCCTGCCTTTTTGTTGTGCGGATCCACCCTAAGTACGGTCTCGAAGCATGAGACCGCTTTTCCATAATCCCCACGGTCTTCATACATTGTGCCAAGATTAATATATACGTTGATAAATATGGGTGAGAGACTCTCGCATTTTTCATAATACTCGACGGCCTTATCGTCCTCTCCCTCAAGGTCATAATTGTAGGCGACACGAAAGAGGGTCCCCGGATGCTCGGGATTGAGCTCTAACGCTTTTTCGTAATGGGACATAGCCTCGACATACTCCCCTGCCTCCTCCAGACAATAACCCCATTGATAGTGTAACTCGGCCTCTTGTTCATACGATTTAGATAGCTGCTCCACCCTCTTCAGAGCCTCTTTAAGCATGCCAGCCTTCCTCTTTACGCCCACAAGGTCCATCTCCAGGTCGAATTCCTTTTCATCATCCTTTCTCGACCTCTCAAGGCACTCCAGGGCCTTCTCATATTCCCCTAATTCCTCGTAGCATTTCCCCAGATAATAAGCGGCAATCTTCCGTGTCTTTACCTCATCCAAGGCAGCTACGGCCTCCTTAGTACGTCCCAACAGCCAAAGGCCGATGCCCAGGCCCTGGTGCAACATCTTCTTCTTCGCAGCGTCCCGGCTATTCTTTATAGCTTGTGAGAGGCTTTCTACCTCCTTCTCAAGCTTATCCTTTTCCTCTACAGAGGCGTAAGCCTTTTGTTTCAATGATGTTACATCGTCCCTGGAAATATTCTCGGATTCCAATATACTTATGTCTATCGTCGCTATATCCATTTACCCCTCTCCTCAAAACAGCAATGCACATAAAGCACCATCCTCTCGAAACGCTTTTTCTCCACGGAAACATTACTCACAAATGGCAGAAACCAAGAGGTAGGTTGTAACATGTAATCTCTAATCATTTTGTGAATGGCAAATATATGCAATACAGGTCAGAATTGCAACTAAAATTTATCTCATTTACGGATTTGACTGTACACTAAGTATATGATATAGTATCGCTTGAAGAGAAACACCCCCTTTGTAAGAGACAATATTAAACAACCGCTTGGGGGACAAGACTCACGAAGCCCATCCATATAAAAAATCTCTCTTTTGGGCCTGACATGCCTCTGGCTGTTGTGGCCGGCCCCTGTGTAATTGAATCAAGGGAAACCTGCCTTAAAATAGCAAAGCGGCTAAAGGAGTTAGTTCACGGCCTAGGTCTCCCCTTTGTATTCAAGGCATCTTATGATAAGGCAAACAGGAGTTCCATACACTCATTCCGCGGGCCGGGGCTTGATAAAGGCCTGGAAATACTTCATGAAATAAGGTCTTCGCTGGACGTCCCCGTTCTTTCGGATGTCCACAGTCCATGGGAGGTAGAAAAGGCCGCCAAGGTCCTGGATATTATACAAATACCGGCCCTTCTTTGTCGTCAAACGGACCTTATCCTATCCGCAGCGGAAACCGGCAAACCTATAAACGTCAAAAAGGGGCAATTTATGGCACCCTGGGATATGAAGCTGGTGGCTGAAAAGATACTCAGCACAGGTAACGATAATATAATCTTCACCGAGAGGGGCACTACCTTCGGATACAACAATTTGGTCAGCGACATGCGGGCAATAGTAATATTAAAAGGGATGGGCTATCCCGTACTCTTCGATGCAACACATAGTGTGCAGCTTCCTGGTGGACAGGAACGTTGTTCGGGCGGGGATAGGCGCATGGTAGAGCCTCTCGCCAGGGCAGCCGTAGCCGCAGGCGCCGATGGCCTCTTTCTCGAGGTCCATGAACAGCCGGAAAAGGCATTATGCGACCCGGCAACCATGCTGCCCGTTGATGCACTGTTTGACATGTTGAAAAAATTGAAGAAAATACGAGAGGTTGTCCAGGAAGACGTCAGGGACACTTCTACCTAAGCGGAGGTCCCTCAATTGCGTCTTAGAGACATCACAAGGACACCCAGGCGATTCCAGCGACTCTCCCACATACTTCAGGTGCTTGTGAGACACGGCTTCGGTCACATGGTTTCAGGTCTCAGGCTCGGTGAGCATCTGCCCATCGGGAAGCGATTCATCGAGAAGCGGATAGCCCTGGAAGAAACGCCTCTTGCCGCACGCATCGTACTGGTATTACAAGAACTTGGACCCACGTACGTAAAACTGGGCCAGATGCTCTCTACCAGGCCCGACATCCTGCCGTCGGAATTCATCCAAGAACTTCGCAAGCTGCAGAAAGACGTTAAATCCTTCGACCCAAAGCTTGCCAAAACCATCATCGAAAAAGAACTAAAAAAGCCCATTAAAGAACTCTTCAGCACCTTTCAGGACACCCCGATAGCCTGCGGTTCCATTGCCCAGGTACATGCCGCAACCCTGCCCGATGACACAGAGGTTGTGGTAAAAGTAAAACGACCCGACATCGAGCAGATAATCAGGGATGACATGGACCTGCTTACACTCATAGCCGAGAGGGCCGAGGGTATAGAGGAGCTTAAGCCGTTTCGGCCAGTTATGCTGGTAGGGGAATTCAACCGCGTCATACAAAATGAGCTCGACTTTATTACGGAGGCGTCCAATACCGCCAAGTTCTATAACCTGTACCGTGACAAAGAAAATGTCCGCATCCCAAAGCTGTACTGGGACCTTACAACGTCAAGCGTATTAACCATGCAGAGGTTTAAGGACATCAGCCTTTGCGATATGAAAACCATCGAGGAAAAAGGGGTTAACACCAGAAGACTGGCTGCGGAACTCCTGACAAGCTTCGTGGAACAATATTTCAAGGCCGGCATATTCCACGCTGACCCACACCCAGGCAATCTCATGGTCTCAGAGCTCGGGACCATATCCATGATGGACTTTGGCATGGTCGGCTATGTAACAGAGGACCTGAGGAGTCAGCTCACAACCGCCTTGTTCGCCCTGCTGAGAAAGGACATGGACCTCTATGTAGAAATATTTATGGACATAGGCGCCATTCCTTCGTACAACTCCAAAAATATAGACGCCCTGAAGGCTTCCCTATTGGAGACCCTGGAGAAATACAGGGGCATACCCCTGGAGAGGATAGACCTCAGGAACGCCTTCCATGACCTGATGCGGGTATCGCGGGAATATGCCCTCGTGCTGCCAAGAGACTTCGTTCTGCTCGGAAAGTCCTTCGTCACCGTTACCGGCATGGCCAGACAACTCGACCCCAAACTCGACCTCCAAAAAATGATAACACCCGTCGCCAAGGACCTGCTTAGGGAACGTCTCTCGCCTGAGCATATCAGGAGAATGGCCGGTGATGCCTCCTGGCACCTGACAAATCTGTTGGCCCAGGGTCCCAAGGAGATGAGGCAGATAATACGAAAACTGCTCGCCGGTAAGATAGAGGTGTCGCTAAGGCACGTCGAGCTTGAGTACTTCGCATACGAACTTGACCGTTCAAGCAACCGCCTGGCGCTCAGCATTATCTTGGCAGCCACGGTAATCGCATCCAGCCTGGTCATGATGGCGAAGATAGGACCTATGGTCATGAACGACATACCGTTGTTCGGCATACTCGGTTACCTCTTCTCCACCGTCATGGGCATCTGGCTGGCAATAGGGATACTGCGTTCGGGAAGACTTTGAGCAGATAAGACCTCTGAGAAAGTCAAAAATGGGTCTCCCCACAATTTAGTGAAAACTCACACGCCTATTTTTGGTGGAAAATTTTTTCAGAGTAACATATATTGAATAATTCTTGTAGGACTAAGATTTAGTCCCTTAGTCCGCCACAACTGGCAGTGGAAGATTTTCTGCCTGTCTGCCTGTAGAAGCAATTGTAGAAGAACGCATGGTGAGGTAGTCAACACCCACACCCTGTTATGCTTACAAAACAAAAGAAATTAAAGACAGAGAAATCCAAAGAGAGTGGATTCTGGAGGCGTCAGAGAAAGACGGCAGCGGCCCCTGTGCAGGAAGCCCACCACGAGTGGTACAAATTTGACACGGAAGAGGTGCTCCGCATCCTTGACAGCAATCCCAACGGCTTAAATGAGCAGGATGCCTCCGAAAGACTGAAGAAGTTTGGATTAAATGAAATCAAGGAAAAGAAGAAAACTCCGGCAATTATCCAGTTCCTCGTGCAGTTTACGCAAATTCTTATAATAATCCTGCTGATAGCCACTATTATATCAACAGTCATCGGAAAGTACCTCAATGCAATAGTTATCTCTGCAGTAGTCATACTGAATGTTGTTATGGGTTTCTTGCACGAGAGAAAGGCTGAAAAGGCCATCGCCGCCCTGAAGAAGATGCTGACGCCAAAGGTCAAGATTATGAGAGGGGGCACGACGACAGTAGTAGATTCTCGCTACCTGGTTCCCGGTGACATCTTGCTCCTGGATGTAGGTGAACTGGTACCGGCAGACTGCCGCATCTTAGAATCCATGCATTTAAAGGTCAATGAGTCCATCCTTACAGGGGAATCGCTTCTCGTTGAAAAGCATTTTGATATAATCCCGGAGACTGTCCCCGTTCCGGGAAAAAAGAACATGCTCTTTACCGGTACTACCGTTGCGAACGGTCGCGGCAAGGCAGTCGTCACCTCCACGGGGATGGATACCGAGTTTGGCAAAATAGCCGCTATGCTCCAGGAAGAGAAAAAGGAAAGCACGCCCCTGCAGAAGCGGCTGAACAATCTAGGAAAGATAATAGGCATCATTATCCCCATTATATGCATTGCGACCTTTGGTGCCGGCATCGCTCAAGGCCGCAATTTGGCTGACATGTTCCTCGTTGCGGTTGCCCTGGCAGTTGCAGCAACACCCGAGGCCCTCCCCGCCGTGGTCACAATAACCCTTGCCAAAGGCGTTACCAGAATGGCAAAGAGACATGCCCTTATAAGAAAACTATCTGCAGTGGAGACACTAGGTTCCACCACCGTAATATGTACGGATAAAACCGGCACCCTCACAGTAAATGAAATGACCGTAAGGAAGTTATTCGCCGACGGCAAAATATGGGATGTAGTGGGTGAAGGCTATAGCAAAAAAGGCTCCTTTATACACAGCGGCCGGAAGGTAAAAATAAGTGAGGGAGTGAGGCTCCTCCTAGAGACCGGCCTAATGTGTAATAATGCTGTTTGTGGCGCCCCCCCAGTGGGTGACCCAACCGAAATTGCCCTACTCGTGTCTGCCGCAAAGGCTGGGATACCAGACCTCAGAAAAGACCTTAAGGAGGCTGACGAGGTACCGTTCGACTCAGAGAGAAAAATGATGTCCGTGGTCTATGATGTGGAGGGCAAAAGGACTATGTACACAAAGGGCGCCTTAGAAAAGGTGCTGCATAACTGCACCCATATATACAGAGATGGGGGGGTGGAGAAACTGACCCAACGTGAGATTAATAATATCCTTAAGATAAACCGTGCCTTTGCGACCCATGCCTTGCGTGTCCTGGCATTCGCCACGAAGAAGTTGGAAAAGGACGCACATCCCGATGAGAAAGACCTGGTATTTCTGGGGCTGCAGGGCATGATAGACCCCCCCAGGCCGGGGGTGAAGGACGCCCATGAGACATGTCAACGGGCGGGCGTGCAGGTCGTTATGATAACCGGAGACCACAAGGACACCGCTGTTGCAGTGGCAAAAGAGATTGGCCTCATTGATACAGGTACGGTTCTAACCGGTGCAGAGCTGGATAAGCTTGACGACGATAAATTTGTAGAGGTCGCCCCGCAAGTCAGGGTCTACGCCAGTGTATCTCCCTATCATAAGGTCAGGATCACAAATATGTATAAGAGGATGGGCCATATAGTCTGCATGACGGGG
>Ga0155267_1010_pt1 | contig 23247 bp, 23 predicted proteins | sample RifCSPhighO2_02_FD_106235 | JGI IMG/M metagenome (GOLD analysis project Ga0155267, IMG submission 106235) | Planctomycetes bacterium RIFCSPHIGHO2_02_FULL_50_42
GCCCTCCTGGATGATTTCTATAGGATAACCCTTTTTCTGGCAGAAGTTGGGGATTGTATTTTTGGCGGCCGGCTCGTAGTCACACGTGACCTCCAGAACCTGCCCCCTTGAAAGACCTTTCAGGGAGTCCCTGGTGTCTATCAACGTATATGGACATATCTTCCCGCGAATATCAACTGATTGTCCAGGCTGTTTTTCCCGTAAGGAAGTCATCTCTCGGCGGTCCCTCTACGCAAAATTTATTACCTTATTTTGAACTATCAGGTCTACCAGCCGGTCGTAATCTATAAGCTCCATATCCTCATGGACCCGGTCTACCAGACCCCTTTTTTCGACATCGTTCCTTACTACATACACCTTTACCTTTGAACCCACAAAACGCCTTACGTCAATGTAGACACCGTCCTGTATGAGCACTATCTGGGCATTTGCGTCCAGCCTTGCCAACTTGAGGCCGTTCTCGCCGTAGACCTTGTTTATCAGATACAGGTTAGCCATTCAGTGCATCTCCTAGAAATCCAGTACAAAATCCGCCTTCTGGACAAACGTCAAGAGTTCCTTACGCGGAATAATCTCAAACTCAGTGGCGATGTCCCTCTCCTTTATTCCCCGTTCCTTCAGCGACTCTCTTTCTACTACCATCCTGGCTTTCTGTTTCTGAAGGGTAGCTATGTACCTTCCCGTGTCCTTTCTGTCCACACCGTGGAGGGTAAAATAAATGCCGTCGCCCACGTATGCCACAGTGACAATATTCTCGTCAACACCGCTCGTAATACCTACGGCGGCCCTCAGCCCTTCGGTGTAATAGATATTACCAAAAGGCGCCTGGTTCATGATTATAAGTGCAGTCTTTTGCGCCACAGAAGGCTCCCTTACAGTGTAATGAGACTGTCTACTTCACTTACCATCTCGGCAAAGTCCGGTAGCCCGCCTACTTTTACACCTTCTATGTAATCCTTTCCCTTCTCCAGTCCACGCGCGTTTACGCATATACCACACGCCACAATATGCGCACCCTTCTTCACCAGTTCCGCGAAACGGTCCTTCGGCACGACGTTCATATCCGGGAAGGTCTGCAACTTTATCGGGTTATACACACCGTCCAGGTACAGAAACATCTCTATCTCGTGGCCCTTATCCAAGGCGGCATTCGCAATGTTGCAAGCCGTCTCCCAATTCTCGAACTGGTAAGGACCAAGGGTGAGTAAGAAGCCGATTCTTGCCATATGGTTATTCCCCAAACAACTCTATTTTATTAGAAATGCACCTGACAGAACTCTTGATAATCGATGAGTTCTTTAATCGTCGGTTTTTCCCCGCAAACCGGACAATTGGGGTTCTTGCGGATACGCACCTTGTTAAACTCCATGGTCAAGGCATTGTAGAGCAGGAGCTTCCCTTTAAGGAGTTCGCCCTTGCCCAACAGGAGCTTTACTACCTCTGTGGCTTGGATGCACCCTATTACCCCAGGCAGTACGCCGAGAACACCCGCCTCCTGACATGAGGGTACCATGTCGGCAGGTGGAGGAGTCTCAAATAAACACCTGTAACAGGGCGTCTCGCCGGGTACTATTGTGGTTACCTGGCCTTCAAACTTGAAGATAGAGCCGTGGGACAGGGGTTTCCCCATCAATACGCAGGCGTCGTTGACTAAATATCTTGTGGGAAAATTGTCGGAACCGTCCAATATTACGTCGTAGTCCTTTATAATATCCATTATGTTTTCAGAGGTCAGCCTCTGCATGTACGGGATAACCTCTACGTCCGGGTTAAGGGCCTCAAGGGTGGCCTTTGCGGAAAGGGCCTTGGGGAAGCCAACGTCCTTTGACGAATGGAGTATCTGACGCTGGAGGTTGGAGTGGTCCACGTCGTCGTTATCCACTATACCCAGCTTTCCGACACCGGCCGCCGCCAGGTAGAAGGCCGCAGGTGAACCAAGCCCCCCCGCTCCGACCAGAAAGACCTTCGAATTGAGGAGCTTCTTTTGCCCCCGTCCCCCGACCTCACTCAGTATTATATGTCTTGAATACCGCTTTATCTGTTCTTCTGAAAAATCCATACCTCTACTCTATCTCCTTTTTAAATACCATTCTCCAGTCGGCGCCGCTTATCTTCTCCACGGTCAATACCTTCTGCCCTTCGTTCTGCATACTCTTCGGGACGTTCTCAACCGCCGGCTCGTGGTCTACTATCACCTCAAGCACCTCGCCAAGCCGCAGCTCCTCCATCGCAAGCTTTGATTTTACAAACGTGTAAGGACAAACTTCACCCTTCAGGTCAATCCTGCGGTTGGGTATAATCTTTTTTGTGTCGCTTTTCACGGCTGCCCCTCCCACTTGAGCAAGTCGGCGAGTAACAAAAAGGCATAAAAGGTAATTATAGCATAAAAAGACCTCCTTTCAACCACTTTTTTAGTCCTAAAAAGATGTTGACTGTATCACAAGTGATGCTAGAATTATTTTATTAACCTGCTCACAAGTCCTCAAGGAGTAAGACTTATGATTAAGGTAGAGTTGGCCAGGATAATGATTTCGGAGACGAGCGACCATCAAATCATAGTGCTGAAGGAATCACAGGGTCAGCGAAGCTTTCCCATCGTTATCGGCCTTCACGAGGCATGGGCTATAGACCGTGCGGTAAAAGGGATACCGACGCCAAGGCCGCTTACGCACGACCTCATCACCAACGTAATAGAGAGACTTGGGGCAGGTCTTTCACAGATAGTCATAAGCGATTTGAGAAATAACACGTTCTACGCCAAGTTGATGGTCTGTAGAGACAGCGATAAGGGTATCATCGAGATAGATTCCCGCCCCAGCGATGCCATCGCCATTGCTATGCAGAGGAAGACGCCGATATTTGTGGAAGAAAAGGTACTCGACGAGGTCTGCAGGTGGAACAACCTCTAAGGAGGGATGGCCGAGTGGACTAAGGCGGCAGTCTTGAAAACTGCTGTGCGCTACGCGCACCGTGGGTTCGAATCCTACTCCCTCCGCCACGTAATAAATTTTGCAAGGAGCAAAATTTAGACGTGGCTGGGACGTTTAAAATTTGTATTAACAAATTTATTACGTCCCGCCAGTTTTGTATCTTGCCAGAAGTGATACCCCCTCTCCATGTACACCTCCAGCATGCCCGTCTAATATGACTTTTTACTGATGTCTGTATCCGTAATTATTATATTCGAAGCGACTCATTGCACATGTTCTACCAGAGAGGAAATAGATGAAAATAGGAATAATCGGGCTTGCAAACTCGGGCAAAAGCACCGTCTTTAATGCCCTCACGGGACAAAACGTCCCAACCACCACTTACTCCACAGTAGAGGCTGAGCCTAATGTGGGCGTAGTAAAAGTTCCGGATGCACGGGCGCACAGACTGGCAGAGATATATAAACCCAAGAAAGTCACCTTTGCGGCGGTTGAATACATTGACTACCTGGGCATAACAAAGGGCGACGTCCAGCAAAACAGAAAGGTGCTGGACATGATTAAGGATGTTGATGCGGTGGTTCATGTCATAAGGGCCTTCAAGGATGAATCGGTCGCTCATCCCCTTGGTGGCGTCAATCCCCTAAGGGATGCCGAGACGGTCGAGCTCGAATTGTTGTTTTCAGACCTCGAACTCGTGGATAAACGGCTTCAGAGGATGGAGGAAGCAGAAAAGAAGGGTAAAAAACAGAACGCCAGGGAGAAGGAGGGGCTTCTTCGGTGTAAAGATACACTTGAAAAAGAGGTCCCCTTGAGAAGGGTTAGTCTTACCGAAGACGAAACACTTGCAACGAAACATCTTCAGTTTATCTCTATAAAACCTGAGGTGATGCTTCTAAACATTCATGAGGATTCTATTGGCAGTGTTAACCCGTCTTCAGAAGGCCTCTTGAAGGATAAATTTGGGCTCCCCGTGATGTCTTCGTCCGGCAAGATAGAGATGGAAATAGCGCAGTTAAGTAAAGAGGAGGCCCATGAGTTTCTAAGAGACCTTGATATTAATGAGCCGGCCATGTACAGACTCATCCATCTCTGTTACGAACACCTTGGCATGATTTCATTCCTTACCGTAGGCAAAGACGAGGTCAGGGCATGGACAGTAAAGAAGGGCACCACCGCCCAAAAGGCAGCGGGCAAGATACATTCCGATATCGAAAGGGGGTTTATCAGGGCGGAAGTCGTCTCTTACCAGGACTTTATTGAGTCAGGTTCAATGGCTGGTGCCAGAGAAAAGGGTCTTGTCAGACTTGAAGGAAAGACCTATCAGGTTCAGGACGGCGACATTATAGATTTTAGATTCAGTGTGTAAATTGAGACCTCTGGAAACCCTGGATTTTCATATATTCCATCGCGATTGTAGGGGTGCGATACCCCTGATTTAATCAGGGGTATCGCACCCGCTTCGTAGGGACAGACCTTCAGGTCTGTCCAATGCGGACAGGTTTAAAAACCTATCCCTACGTAAATACCGACAGCGTTGCAGAAGCTTCCTCTGTGCAATACACCCTTTGCGGGTTTGCAAGGCTTCAGCCTTGCGAACCCAATTTACCAATATACTTTTTATCCTAAAGATGCGGCACGTGTGCTTGCTCGCGCGTCCAATACCCTGTAAGGGCACGGCATGCTGTGTCCCTACCATAAGAAAAAAGGGGCTGTTTAGCGGGTGAGTACAGTTCTATTATTGTCCTTGACAACCCTTCCTACTAGTAGTAAATAGCCTTATTTAGAATAAAGCGACAGTGCTTACGGTTGATTCTTTGGATTTAAATAATATATTTTGCTTGATTTACATCTGTTTGGGTTACTACATTTCTAAAAATGAAAAATGATTGATATTTGGTCAAAGGGTGAAGTCTTCAACTACTTAAAATTTTTGCAGGAACATGGTCAAATCAGGCCCTGTACCAAATTAAAGCTTGAAAAAGGGCATTTTAACGCCTTTTATCCCCGTTGTGTTGAAGATTGGGCAAGCCGTAGCCATGCCACTAATGTATACATCGATTGCACAGCTTATAGTGGACCGAGCAGCTATTTTTGGCCTGTGTGTCCAGAAAACTGTCCGGGCTTCGTTGAAACAAAAGAGTTAGCAACCACCCTTTTTTCTGAAGAAATAAAACCTCCCAGAATCAATGATAGAGTTAATGTGCACACTTTTGAGTTCGACTTCTCTATATCATTTGCTGGTAACCATCGCAGCGAGGCTGAGTGTCTAGCACAGATGCTTTCAAAGGAAAATGCTAGCGTATTCTACTACGAATATTATCGTAGCCAATTGCTAGGAAAGAAATTGGGACTGGAATTCCAGAAAGTATATGGGCCAAGAACCCGCTTTTTTGTGCCCCTTGTTTCAAAAGAGTACATTTCAAAGTATTGGCCACGTTATGAATTAGATGTAGCAATGCAAGAGGCGAAGAGGCGCGACAAAGAGTTTATTCTTCCACTTGCATTAGATGATTCTAGGCTACCTGGTATAGATGATGATGTTGCATATATTGACTTGAGGAAGACCGACATTAAGGAAGTTGCTGAAATACTTCTTAATAAGTTACCATCGAAGCCCGTGGTAAAAGAAAGGGCGAAAGAAGTTTGGGTAAGTAGTTTCGGTCTTGTTATTGCGGAGGTACTTGAAAGCGATAACCTACCAATCGGTGCACCTAGAGACTATGTTTATTTATGCGACTGGTTAGAAGAAGACCTAAAAACCCGTCTTGAAAGTGTACCTATAGGCCCTTTTATCTTTACGGAACCTTCTTCTAGAGATGGAGAATGTTTGTCCGTACGGATTGCTTTTAAGTGGTCACCGCATAATCAGCCTTTAGATTTTGGTAACTTGTGCTGGTGGCAAGTCACAGAGGTAGGACCGTTTAAAGAATTTTATCCGTATCAAGAGCCAGAGAAACTCTTTCTAAATTTGCGTGACTGTACATAAGATAAAGCAACCTACGTTTGACACCACTTCTTATTGTAGTGTCGGGAAAAGTTCTCTTTATTGTCCTAAGGTTTTGAACCAAACAACAAATTGAGGGGACATCTAGGCAAAGGTTTTTGATATCCAGTCCCCAATATAGTGGGTGATACATATCACCACTGTTGCGACGAGCAGGTGTTCTCCTATCACCTTCCAGGGTGGTTCGTGCTGTTCTCTGGCAATCCTGAAACTCAAGATACTCAGAACCAATAACCCCCAGACTATACTCACCACAATTGCCGTCGAAAGGTCAAGCAACAGGACAGGCACAATAAACATTAACGGACAAATGAATTTAAATACAAAGGTTGAGATTGTTGCCTGCCAGATCTCCTTTGTAGTGTGTGTACTCTCGGATTCTTCAGATATATGAATCCCCAATGCGTCAGAGAAGGCGTCCGCAATTGCTATTGTTAATATCCCGCCTAGAATGGCAACTTTTGAATGAGTGCCTGAATGCAGACCTACCATTAGACCAAGTGTCGTTATTATGCCTGAAGTCAGGCCGAAGCTGAGTCCAATCTTTATCGAATGGTTCATCATATTAATACTCTGAGAACTCTGAAAAAGTCTATAGTACCTCTAAATCTTCCCCCTCCCTTGAGGGGAGGGGGACAGGGGGAGGGTGATACCCTAACATCCGAAATATTCGTGGTGTAAGTGAATATATCAAGGTTAACAACCACCCCCACCCTTACCCTCCCCCCTCAAGGGGGAGGAGAACTGGTTTGAATCCCTGTAAAATACACTTTTGCAGAGGTCTCACTCTGAGAACTCGGCTCCTCCGACGGTTTCGTAGTAACATCCTTACGGCAATTCTTCCTTTGTAACGTGCGGGAAGTCTTCTTTTTGAAGGCGGTCGGGACCCTTGGGGAGGCCGTGTAATTCCTGCACCGGCACCCTCACAAAATAACCTACGGTGAACATGCAGACGGCGAAGCCCAGGGCATACATGTAATTGATGTCATAGTCATTTGCCACAAGACAATACGAGACAAGGAATATCAGGGCGTTTACCGCAGAACCTGCCACTATTCCATACCAGCCCATGGGGTTATATTTCGCCATACCTATGCTTATCACAAAAATGAGTATCGTGCCGTTCAGGATGGTGAGTACCGTTATCTCCTTAAAGACGAACAGTAAGACGCCGATGCAGGCAGCCGTCAGCACCATGAAGGTTGTAAAGGCCGATATGAGCTTGAGCGGCCGCCCCATGTCTGTCCTTATCACCGAACGCCTCATCTGCGCGTCCTCACATGGTTTCTTGAGAAATAATCCCTGGTCAGATACACCACAATGGGGCTGAGTGCGATAAGACCTATAATGTTGGGGAGCGCCATCATTCCGTTTGCGATATCCGAGAAACTCCACACAAACTGTAACTGGGTCATGGCACCGAGGAACAGGAAGACAAGATAAACACACCTGTACGGCAGTATCGCCGCGGGACCAAACAGATACCTGGCACAGCGGTCTCCATAATATGACCAGCTTATGGCAGTTGAGATGGCAAAGAGTATCAGTCCGATGGTAACTATGTAACTGCCTACATAGGGTAACCCCTCATTGAAGGCGTTCTTTGCCAGGACCGAGGAGTCAGCGCTGCTCGTCCACTGCCCGGTGATTACGATAACCAGCCCCGTCAGGGAGCACATTATTAGGGTGTCTACCAGGGGTTCCAAAAGCGCCACCAGCCCCTCCCGCACGGGTTCTTTGGTCCTTGCCGCTGCATGGGCGATAGGCGCGCTTCCAAGCCCTGCCTCATTGGAAAATACTGCCCTCTTTATTCCCCAGTTTATAGTATAGAGTACCGTAGCCCCCGCAAAACCTCCTGCTGCGGAAGTGGGGGTGAAGGCGTGGTGAAATATTAAATAAAACGCATGGGGTACGTCTAAGATGTTCCATAATATAATCGCCAGCGCCCCTGCCGTATAGATAATACTCATAATGGGTACCAGGCGGCTTGCCACCCTGCCTATACGCCTGATGCCGCCGATTATCACCGCACCCACCACACCGCATATGATGAATCCGATTATGGCACGCCAGATCAACTTTTGTGGAACCACCGTGGCTATCTTGTCCTCTGAAACCCTATTGAGCATCTTGTCCTTCTTGAGGAATCCAAGCTCTCTCAGCGTGTCTCCGTCGTTATACGGCTGCAGTGAAAACCTGCCGCTGCCCTGGGTGTTATCGGTCAGCACCAGGCTGTTTTCATCGAGTGCGATGGAGGCCGATACGCATCCCTGGTTTGATGGGTTATTGTTAACGGCATCAAGAAGGTGCTGTACGGTATCCGCACCCGCCACCCCGACTACAAACGAGGAACTGTCTCTAAGGTTTATCTGAAAGCTGGCGTTGTCTCCGTGCGTAATGCCTTTTCCGCCGTTTAGTTTCGAGAGCGGCGTATCGGGATGGTACTTAGGGAGCGCAAACTGGTCTATGAAGGCGATGGCGACCGAGTTGGACTGCACCATATTGCCTCCGCCAAAGGTCGCTATCAGGGCAAAATATGCGAACACTACGGCAAGCCACCTGAAGCGCGGGCCAAGACCTCTCTCTATGTAATACATAGGCCCACCGCTTACCGTGCCGTCCTCATGGTGCACCCTGTACTTCTGCGCCAGTGTGCACTCAGAGTATTTTATAACCATGCCCAGAAACCCTGACACCCACATCCAGAACAGCGCCCCCGGACCGCCTGCGTGTATGGCGGTTGCCACGCCCGCGATGTTACCCACACCAATCGTTGCCGAAAGTGCGGCGCAGAGGGCCTGGAAATGTGTCACATCACCTGGGTCCTCATCATTACTGTATTTACCCATGGTGATGGCGATGCTGAGGGGGATTCTCCGAACCTGCGGGAATAGGAGGCGTGCCGAGTAGAAAAGTCCGACGGCCATTATAAGTGCAACCAGGGGAAGCCCGAATATATAACTCGCCACAACTTCCAGGGCGTTAGTTACACTATCCATAGAAGATGGTTATCAGTTTTCATGCCCATTTTCAAGTGGTTTGTTCTACCTTGGTTTAGAGGCCCTTTAGGTAGGGGGGGTTGTGGTTTGTTATATAGGGGTAGGGGTTCAAAATCTTGAACCCCTACTTCAGTCTATTTTTCTTAAGAAAATACCTTACGTTGCGCAACCAGTTTTCATTCAATTTTATTGTGTCTCCACTCAATCCCTCACCGCTGACCGGGGCGTATCTGGAGGCTAGAAACTCCAGAAAGGTGCGGTACTCCCTGTGTCCGTATTCCTCATACCGCCTGCGGTTTTCCCTTATGGTATTAAGGCAGATTCTTCTTGCGTCGGCAGCATCGCTGTAGGCAACAGACCTGACCCCGTAGAGATACCCGGCCTTCTCGCCCCCTTCCGCCTTATAAATGGCGTTTGCTATTTCCTCGTCCGTGTAGGATTCTGCTAACCCAATGGCCGGAAGGCTTATTAGCATTGTCAACGTGAAAAGTACGATGATATATATTCTCATGTGAACCAAACTCCGTAGAAGGAAAGGAAAACCCTGCAAAACACGGCAAAACAAAAAGGTCTTTTAGCAGCGTATAGCTTGTTCTTCAACGGTCTTCGCGGGAGTTATATTCGAGTTTAAAGAAGTCTTTCTTTCTATCCATCCCCCTCCCAACACAACGTCCCCTCTGTAAAAGACCGCTGCCTGACCGGGTGTAACGGCCCTTTGTGGTTCGTCAAAGACAACCCTTACCACGTCGTCTCCGGTTGGATAGATGGCAGCAGGAACGGCCTTATGGTTGTACCGTATCTTCACGTCTGCCCTAATCCCGCCCATAGGCTTCTCTATAGACACCCAGTTTAGACCCGTTACAAGAAATTCCGTCACAAGGGTCTCCCGGTCCCTGCCCACAGTTACAGTACCTTCCACCGGGTCTATATCTACCACGTAGTAGGGTTCCCCCATGGCTATGCCAAGTCCCCTGCGCTGGCCTATGGTGAAGAACTGGATGCCGGGATGGCTTCCCAACACCCTTCCCTGGATGTCTTTTACAAGTCCTGTCCTGACGTTATTCCCTGTACACTCCCGTATAAGCCCTCCGTAGCCGTCATCCGGTACAAAGCAGACCTCCTGGCTGTCCGGTTTCGCTCTGTTCCTCAGGCCCAGTTCCGATGCCTTTTCCCTCACCTGCTCTTTGGTCCACTCTCCCAGAGGAAAAAGGGCATGGGCAAGCTGTTCCTGAGATAGTGAAAAGAGTACGTAGGACTGGTCCTTTCGCCCGTCAAGCCCGGTCTTTAGGATATAGCGGCCTTTCACCTCCTCCAGTCTTGCATAGTGGCCCGTTACAAGGATGTCGGCGCCGATGCTGTGTGCAAATTTGAGTAGTTTCCCGAATTTTAGATTCTGATTGCATATTATACAGGGATTGGGAGTCCTGCCTCGCGCATACTCTGCACAGAAATAGTCCACCAGCCCTTCAAACGCCTCCTTAAAATTGAGCACATAGAAAGGGATGTTTAGATACTCGGTCACCCTCTCTGCATCGTAGGCATCTTCCAGACTGCAGCAGCTCCTCGCCCTGGATTCGTGCGCTGTGCCGTCACCATACAGGTTACCCATTCTCATGAATAAACCTATAACATCATAGCCCTGCTCCTTTAACAAACAGGCGGTGACACTGCTGTCAACACCACCGCTCATGGCTACCACTGCCTTTTTTTTATTCATAACGTTACATATCCAAACCAACGTGATTTCAGTGCTTATAATTAAGGTGCTTCGAGTCTCAGCGGTACAGGCGTAAAGCACAGTGCAAATATGACAAGCATGGCCACGCCTAACAGTTTTCTCCTGACGTCGAGGCCGGTGAATTCGTCTAACGGTGCAGGATGGCGAAAGCCGAATACGATTAGCAGCATAGCGAACAATATCCATCCCGGATAATAAAACAGTGCGATACCGCAAAACGCAATGATTCCTATCTTATAGACAAGCTCGCTTTTTTTGCCGAAGAGGGCATAGATGATATGACCTCCGTCCAGCTGGCCTATAGGCAGGAGATTCAATGCGGTTACAAACAACCCCGCCCAGCCTGCAAATGCGACGGGGTGGAGGTATATATCAAGTCCCTCTGCCACGTCTCCAACCACCGCCTTTGCAAGCCAGGTAAAGAGAACGGGCTCGCCGAGTCCCAAATAATGAGTGTCCTCCGTAGTAGGCACTGCCCGAATCTCTGAAAGACTGAGGCCGATGATGACGGCGGGTATGGCAAAGAAAAGGCCGGCAAGGGGCCCGGCCGCCCCTATGTCAAACAGCGCCTTTTTGTCTGGGATATACCCCCTCATCTTAATAACCGCACCGAATGTGCCAAAGGGTGGAAATGGCACCGGGATGAAAAAAGGCGCCGTGGCCTCTACGCCGTATTTCTTGCACATAACAAAATGACCCATTTCATGGGACAATAATATTGTCATTATGGCCATCGAATAATACGGCCCGTTTATTAAACAAGTGGTGAACGCCGTACAAAAAAAGAGGACTATGTTGATTCTGTATTTTTGTAAAAGCTCCATGAAGGAATTTCCTTAAGATACGGAAGAAGAAAATCTTATGCGCTTTCGGATTTTAGCCTGCTGCGGAATTGTTGTCAAGCACAAACGGTTTGACAACCCTTTCCGCTAATCATATAATGCGCTTTTTAATCACTGGTTACATAAGGAGATATCCGTCACATGCCGTTTCCAAGTTCCCGTCCCAGGAGGCTCCGCAGGAACGAGACACTAAGGAGACTGGTCAGGGAGACTAACCTCAGCGTAAACGACTTAGTAATGCCCCTGTTCGTGCGGCCGGGTAAGGGCGAGAAGAGGGAAATTGCCTCTATGAAGGGTAACTACCAGATGTCTGTTGACGTATTGGCTAAAGAGGTGCGGGAGTTGGAAAAACGGGGCATACCCGGCGTGATACTCTTCGGCATACCGGATGGTAAGGACCCACAGGCTACAGGCGCCTATGCCGAGGACGGTATTGTGCAGAGGGCCACCGCAGCTATTAAGGAAAAGACAAGTAGCATCTTGGTGATTACGGATGTCTGCCTTTGTGAGTATACGGACCACGGTCACTGCGGCCACGTAGTCAAGGATAAACAAACAGGGCAATTTGACGTAGACAACGACGCCACACTGGAACTCCTTAAGAAGACCGCCCTTTCTCATGCCAAGGCAGGCGCCGACATAGTTGCACCCAGCGATATGATGGACGGGCGCGTGGGCGCGATAAGGCAGGTCCTCGACGAGGCTGGATTCCAGAACATCCCGATAATGTCGTATGCCGCCAAATATGCCTCAGTTTTTTACGGCCCGTTCCGAGATGCAGCCGAGTCTCCGCCAAAGTTTGGAGACAGACGCACCTACCAGATGGACCCGCCGAATGCCAGCGAGGCGCTCAGAGAGGCGGCCTTGGACATTGAGGAAGGGGCTGATATTGTGATGGTAAAGCCGGCACTCCCGTACCTCGATATAATCCGCATGGTGAAGGATAAATTTGGCTATCCCGTTGCAGCATATAGCGTCAGCGGTGAATTCTCCATGGTAAAGGCAGCCGCTCAACTGGGATGGCTGGACGAGAAGAAGACCGCACTCGAGGTCCTTACATCCATCAAGAGGGCAGGGGCGGACATAATCCTCACCTACTGGGCCAAAGACGCCGCCGAATGGCTCAAGTAAGGGCAGTAGTAAAGATATCTCGGATAAGAAATACGGTACTAGGCCTTCGTGTCTTGCCTCCAAGGGTTGGGCCAGGCCATTCCTCCCACGTAAAAAAACCCCAATGCACACATAAATAGAAACGGCCCAAAGTGAAATTGGGAATCGTTCCAGAGATATTCCACAAATCCAAAGGAGCAATAGAGTCCCAGTAGAATCTCGGTAAACGCCAGATTTGTGGGTAAGGCTGCATATTCCATTTTTTTAATGACCTTCTTACGTTCCTTAATACCATACTTAGGGGTCCTTACAAACTCCCCCCCTTTAGTAAAAGCACCCTCTATTACGGCCAATGTGTTACTTAAGGTGATACCGGCATATATAGCCAGCGTAGCAGGTATATATATGCAGCGCCACTGCCAGTCCTTATAGGCAATCTTTTGTGATACCAGGAATAAGAATGAAGGTGCGATCACTCCCGTTGCCAGCGCGATCTTGGCCAGTACCGACATGGCCGGCTGGTGGGACTGTAAGTGGACGTTGAGGGATAAGGGCACGGAGATAAAGGCGAGAACAAGCAAGAAAGGATATACCGCAAAATTAGTGAGATGAACAAAGGCCTCCAGCTTCTTTGCCATACTGCATTTTGACCTGAAGATATCTGGCAGGAGTTTCCTGGCGGTCTGGGTAGTACCCTTGGCCCAGCGGTATTGCTGGTTTTTAAAGGCATTGACGTCAATAGGTAATTCGGAGGCAGTGGTGACTTCGTAAAGGAATTTTGGCTTCCAGCCCCTTATCTGGGCCCGGTAGGCCAGGTCCAGGTCCTCTGTAAGAGTATCCGCATGCCAGCCGCCTGCGTCTATTATGGCCTCCTTCCTCCATACTCCGGCAGAACCGTTAAAGCCCATGTAGAGCCCGTTCCAGCACTTGGCACCCTGTTCTATCACAAACTGACCGTCATGGGCTATGCTCTCTACCCGTGTCAGGAAGGAATAATTTGCATTTGTATATGTCCAGCGGGTTTGAACAAAGGCCGTCTGTATATCTTCATAAAAAAATGGTATGGTCTTCTTAAGAAAATGCCTTTCGGGCAGGAAATCGGCATCAAAAATAGCAATAAATTCGCCTTCCGCCTGATGCAGACCCTCCTCAAGGGCCCCTGCCTTAAAGCCACGATGGTTATCCCTCGTAATGTGTTTAATGTTGTAATCTTCCCGGCGATATTTTTCTACAACACGCGCCACTATTTCACTTGTCTCATCCGTGGAGCCGTCGAGGACCTGTATCTCATGAAGCTCTTTAGGGTAATCCATACCCACAACAGCCTCCAGAAGCTGCTCCGCCACATATTTCTCATTATAGATGGGTAATTGAGTTGTGACTGCGGGAAGAGACGTTTCCAGAGTAGTTTCCCAAAACTTCTCCAGAAACCGGGCATTCTTCTCCTTCTCTTTGCGAAACCTTTTTAGGAATAGACAGGTGATGTAATACTTATTGAACCCGTAAAGGAGGATTAAGAAAATTGCGAGGCTATAAACGGTTCCTAAACCTAAGTGCATTGTGTGAGAGGTTCTCCATCGCCAGCCACCCCAAATAAAGCCCAAAAGTAAACCAGAACTACACACACTGTCAAGCCAAAAGCCGACAGTAAAAGCAGAGTCAATTTTCGACTATGAGGCAGCACCCCCTTGTCCCACCTTTGGCTCCGTACCGGCAATAAGCCTGCCAATATTCTCCTTGTGCCTTAAGATTATCAGAAGGGCAATGATAACCGATACGCCCATAAGATACCTGCCGTCACCAAAGGGGTCGGGGTGGAAATATACAAACAGGGCACAGAGGGCTATTGCCCCAAATATAGTACCCAGCGAGATATATCTGGTGACTGCTACTATTATGCACCACACCAGTATCGCACCTAAGATGGCCTTTGGTGCAAGTACCAGAAATACCCCCACACTGGTGGCCGCTGCCTTGCCGCCCTTGAAACGTAAATATATTGGAAAGACATGGCCAAGGACGGCGCCCGCCCCACATAGGATGACCAGTGGGTGTACGGGACTGAGGCCGAAATATTTTATGGCGAGATATGCCGGCAGAAACCCCTTGAGCGCATCCAGCAGAAACACAGGGACTCCATAGCGCCAGCCCATTACCCTGGCGACGTTGGTAGCGCCCACGTTGCCGCTGCCATGCTGCCTTATGTCAAGACCGCCAAATACCCTGGCTACTATATAGGCAAAAGGTATGCTGCCAATAAAATATGAAACTATCGGGCCTAGAATAAACGCAAGCTGTGTCTCACCTGTCATTGTTGTCCGGGCCGTTTGTCAAAACCATATATACTAAGACCCACCGTGCGAAGAAGTCCCCACCAGAGCCTGTGCGCCGCATAACTGCTGGTGTACCTTCTTGCTAAATCCTTCCAGTCATTCTTAAGTGTGTCCGGGCCCTCGTTAGCGATACTTGCCGTTGTGTATTCCCGGAGAAATCTAAGTCGATCTGTTTTAGCGATAAGTTTGAGGTCTGGCCTCCACCTATTGAATTTCTCAACCGACCTGTCCAGTCTCAGTATGTTGTCCATCCTCTGCCCCGTTGGAAGTCCCCTGTCGGCCTCATTTGTATTGAACTCAGATTTATCCAAATCTATTATATAAACCTTAGGAATGTCAGTCGGCTTGACCAGTATATTTTTAAGATGGAGGTCGGCGTGGTAGATCCCGGTATCGTGCATCTTTCTCACCGCCTTGGCAATATGTCCGATAAGCCGTCTTTTTTGCGGCAAAACCTCCTCGGCAGTATGCCCGGTGAGAAAGGCTATCAGGTCCTCTGCATCTGCGATTTCCATGGTAAATATGTCTGCCCTGCAAAGTGGACCGAAAAAGTTCTTAAACCGTAGCGCCACCACCTCTGCCGTATCGACACCTTGCTTGAGGGCCTTTTCCGTATTTACCAGTTCATTAAGTGGCCGATTGTGTCCCCAAAGTATGTCCCCCACCAGCTTCCCCCACAGGCCGCCGTGGCTGTAACGCCTGATTATAAGTCTTCTGTCCCTAAGGTCGCTTACCGGGATGGCAAGACATGCCCCGCGTCCGTAAAAGGCGCTTTTACCCTCTCTGACCTCGGCGGAGAATTCCATTACTATCTGCCACAATATAGGGTACTTATACCTCTCCTTCAAGAGGAATGTATCGCTCCCTTTCTGTGTGACAGAAAAGTGCTTTGGGACGTCTATGCCGCTGGACACAAGAGGGGATTTTACGCCCGTGAAATGGAATTGTCAAACACCTTAAGACACCGAAAGTGCGCGGAAAGAGGCCGCTGCCAAGGTCTGCGTATAGACAGTCTGTCTCAAGGCACATAGCTGTCCAAAGATTTAGCACACAAGATTAGAGAGTTATGGACAGGAATAAACCCTGTCCCTGAATCTCCTAACCAGTTTACTACACCATCCAAACGCCTTAGACTCACCTTGACACCCACCAGTGAGGGGGGTATAGTTACGTATTGATATAATCCAAGAAGATTCAATAAGATGCAGAGTTCCAAGAGAATACTTATCGTCCGCTTGAGTGCGGTTGGAGACGTTGCCCATGTCCTCCCTACGCTGAGATGCCTGCGTCAGCATTACCCTTACGCGCACATCGCCTGGCTGGTGGAAGACAGGGCGGCGGGACTGCTGGAGGGGCACCCGAACCTGGATGAGATTATTGTCTTTCCCAGAAGGAGTTGGCGCAATGGTGTTTTTGGACCGATAAGACTCTTCAATACCGCTTCAGAGGTCTTCAACTTCTTCCGCGAGATTCGCACCAAGGGATTTGAAGTAGCCATAGACTTTCAGGGCAATCTAAAGAGTGGCATTATGACCTTTTTTAGCGGTGCACCCTTACGAATCGGATTCGCAAGGGGATATTGTCGTGAATTCAACCATCTGTTCACCAATCGCCATGTAACCCCTCTAAAGGAAAGACAGCATCGTATCGAGAAAAACCTCTCTCTCTTGACGGCCCTTGGAATAGAGCCGGTCTATGAACGGGCCACCATTAACGTTTCCACCGAAGACAGGGACCTTATAACAAGGTCGCTGGCGGACCATATAAATAGCCCCGGATCTCTGGTGGTAATACACCCGGGGACCAGCCAATTCGGAGTATACAAGCGTTGGCCTGTCAAATCGTTTATAGAGCTGGGCAATATGCTGGTAAAAGAACTTGGGGCGCAAGTGATGGTAAGCTGGGGTCCTGGTGAGTTGAATATGGCGGAAGAGATTGTATCTGGTATTAAGGAGGGCGGCTGTCTTGCGCCAAAGACCGTTAACCTGACACAACTTGCCGGCATTATAGGGCAATCCGACCTATTTATAAGCGGAGACACGGGTCCCATGCACATAGCGTCCGTCCTGGGAGTGCCCCAGGTGGCCATCTTTGGTCCAAAAGACCCGGTAATATGCGGACCCTATAATGAACGTTCCATGGTAGTCAGGAAAGACGTTGAATGCAGCCCATGCACCAGACGCACCTGCAACAATCCTGTCTGCATAACCGCCATCACTCCGGAAGAGGTGTTTGCGGCTGCCAGGGAATTGCTGGCAAAGAAGGTAGAGATGAAGAACAATTGACAGTACACTTGATACGGTCTTTCAAACCCAGTTAACTCAGATAAACTGACCGTACCGCTTTTCCAGTAAAAAAAGACCCCTCTGAGAAAGTATCGCTCTATAAATTCTAAGCCGAGGTTCTGGAGATACAAATGTGTGGTGGAATTTGAACAGGATTATCCTGTTGAATAAGAGGTATTGTGTACACCCTGAGTACTGCCTTATCGCTTCCCGCTATCAGAAGGATTAATGGGTCAGAGACGCGGTCACAAAATCTACTGTGAGTACAAAAAGGAACCAAAGGTGCACGTTTTCAACCTTCTACAGGAGTTTTACTACTTTCACTGCTTAATTATGCGGGTCTCCTGCCCGCAGGCCCGTGCCTGGGCTAGGTTGACGGAAGATTTGCTACATACACCCTTGGTTCCCCTCACGTAAATCTCTCCTAAACTGTAAGAAGTATACCACATTTTCTTGGGAAAGCAAACGACCAGGGCTGCACACTTTGGATTGTTTTGAACACTAGGCACCGGGGACCTAAAAATGTACTCTACAAGGAGACCATGTGGACAAGAAAGGAGTTATCTGATGAGATTGTTTGTAATGCTTGTCTTTATTGTGCTGATGAGTGGACAGGTTTGGGCGGATAAGACGGAAGAGGCCATGAACCACCTCCATTCCGGCAATTCTTTCTTCAAGGAGGGCAAGTTTGACAAGGCAATACACGAATTAGAGGAGGCCGTAAGGCTGAAACCCGATTTTGCGATGGCGTACAGTCTGCTTGGGGCATGTTACGTAAGCATGGGGCAATACGACCTGGCAATACGGCATGTTGAGAAGGCAATAAAACTGCAACCCGAGGACGCAGGGTACCGCTACAACCTCGGTATCGTATACACCAAAAAAGGTCAGTACGACTTAGCAATAAGTCAGTTTGAAGAGGCCCTAAGGCTCGAACCCGATTTTGCAGACGCTCGCAAGGCATTGGATCAGCTTTATCAGTCGCAAGGACCTAAGGAAAAGAAAACAGGTAAATAGGTTGGTGCATTACCAAAATGGTGTGGCTGGAGATTAAATATGCCAAAACGAATTAAGAAGAGGTCCAGAAAGGCCGGTCTTCCTCCCGGTACTCTCGTGCATATAGGAGAGGAAAGGACAGGGGAAGTAAAGATTAAAATCATAAGTTACAGCGAGACTGAATTACAGGAAAAGGACGTAAAAACGGTTGAAGAATGTTTTGCCTTTAAAGACAAACCCGGTGTCACATGGATAGATGTAGCAGGCATTCATAAGGTAGAGGTCGTAGAAGCCATCGGCAATTATTTTGGATTGCACCCGCTTATACAAGAAGACATCCTGAACACGGACCAACGTCCCAAATTTGAGGACTTTGACGATTACATTTACATCGTTATGAAGATGCTTTCCTACAACGACAAGAATAATGAAGTGGACAGCGAACAGGTAAGTATGATCATAGGCACAAACTTTGTAATTTCTTTCCAAGAAAAAGAAGAGGATGTTTTTGGTCCGCTCAGGGAGCGGATTAGGAGCGGTAAGGGACGCACAAGAAAAATGGGCCCGGATTATCTTGCCTACTCTTTGTTAGACCTTCTAGTTGACAACTATTTCGTTCTCTTGGAAAAACTTGGAGAAAAGATAGAGTCCCTGGAACAAGAATTAGTAACCAATTCGACACCGAAGACCTTGCATACAATTCACAATTTGAAAAGGGAGATGCTATTTCTGCGCAAGTCCATTTGGCCACTAAGGGAGGTAATCGGCGGACTGGAGAGGGAAGAACTCCCCTTGATTAAGGATTCCACCAGAATATACCTTAAAGACGTCTACGACCATACCGTTCAAGTGATTGATACGGTAGAGACGTCCAGAGACATGCTTTCCGGGATGCTCGACATCTACCTTACAAGCATCAGCAATAGATTGAACGCCGTAATGAAGGTGTTAACCGTCATCGCCACCGTATTTATGCCGCTGACGTTCATCGCCGGCGTTTACGGAATGAATTTCAGGTATATGCCGGAACTCGAATGGCGTTGGGGCTATTTTGCCGTTTTGGCCGTTATGGTTACCATCGGGATTTCGATGTTCGCATATTTCAAGATAAAGAAATGGATATGAAAGACGTCCAATCGCGTTCCACATGGGGAGTCAAAGGTGAAGCCTTCCGTCTACAGGTCGTTCGCTAAAAAATTCTATTGTTTGTTTGAGATTATACCAGACCGTATGGACGGGTCTTTAGGCCCATCCACAGCGGAAACGACGAGACTCCCGAACTTATTTCTCACGACAGTTCTTATGAGGAGCTGAAAAAGTAGGAAAGGCATGAAAAAGTCGTTCATACTAACAGCGTTATTGTGTTTCCTGCTCCTCTCACCCACCGGGGCACAAGAACAGCCCTCACCGCCGGGAGGCCCGTCTCCGGAGGTCATTGAGGAGTTGAAAAAGGCAAAGGCAGAAATTGAAGAGGCAAGAAGGCAAACAGAGGCGGCAACAGCCAGTCTAAAGACATCCGTTCTAGAGCTCGAAACCAGACTTCAGAAGATTGAGGAAGAGTCCGTTCAGGCAATGGGCGCAAAAGAGGCACAGGCCGACACGATGATTAACGCCGTGGAGCTGGCACAGACAGCCCAGCTTGAAAGTGTCTCAAAAGAAGGCGTAAAGGTCCTGAGTGAAGAACTTCAAATCTTGAAAGACATAATACGTACTCAAGAAGAACTTCTGAAGACGAGGGAGGACAGGGTGGCCCTCCTGGAGCGGAAGATGGGGTTAGCGCAAGAAGTTGAGACCGCGTCTATCGAAAAGGCGGCAACCGCTCAAAAAGAAGTAGAAATCGCCGAGGCATACCTTCAGGCAGCCAACTCTAAATTGAAGGAAAAAGAGGCATCCTTGGAAAAGTCACAGAAAAAGTTTGCAGAAGTGCAAGAAAAAGTCGAACTGGGAAAGAGGGTGCTCGAAAAGGAATCTGAGACACTCGCAAAACTTCCTTTGCAAAAAGAAGAAACATCGCAACGTTTTGTCCGCAATCTTAAACTCCTGAATAAGAGGCGTCTGTCCAATCTGAGCGACGAGGCGGCCACGGCCGAGAAGGACGTTCAGTTGGCCCAGACAGAGCTGGAAAAGACGGAAGTGGACGTATCAAATGCACGGCATAAGGTGGCGTTGCTGCAGGAAAGGACATTGCTCCTTGAAGAAAGACTGAAAGCTGAACGGCTTAGAAAAATGGACGAAGAGGCGGAACTGGCCCGTAAGGCTGAAGAGGAAAGAAAGAGAAAGGCGGAGGAAGAGAAAGCCGCCATCCGGAGAGAAAGGGAAAAGGCCCTAAGAGAAGGAGAGGCGTTGGCTAAAAAACAGCAGGCGGTGGTATCTTCTGAACAAAAAAGGGTGCTGGAGCTGGAGTTCTCCCTCTTAGCACTTAGAGAGCAAATAGCCAAGAAAAAAGAGGCCCTTATCACTGAAGAAACAAGGGCCTCAGAGTATGCTACCGAGTTTAGGAAATTGGATAGATGGAAAAATAAACTGACCGCAATAAACAGTCTGGCAGAGGCGACCTATAAGGAGAAGGCACTCCTTACGGAACAACTCCAAGAGGCCCAGGCGGAATTAACGGCCCTACCCGGTGAAATACCGAAAGTTGTAAAGGAGGCTCAGACCTTTCAGGACAAGGCCATGGCTGACAAGCTGATGGCCCATGCAAATGAGAGGGTTAAACTACTTGAAGAAAACCTAAGACTTATAGACGAACTGACCTCAGAAATAGAGAAGGAGAGAAACATCATCCTTAATGATGGACTGGAACTCCTTGCAGATGCCGTGAAGAAACTCAACGAGATCAAGGTGTCCAATCTCTGGATAAGACGACAATGGACAGATAGCTGGTTAAACATGAAGAATGGTTTGACTAAGTTATCGCTTCCCGGAAGGACCTCAGACCTTATAACGACCGCAGAAAAGTCTGCTGAGGAAAAACAGCACCTGCCGCTCACCATAGCAGGTGTCTTAGCCATTATAGCGGCAACGGTATTGGGTTCGTATTATTGTAGGAGGTGGTGTCGAATAAATCTTAAGAAACTGGAGGATGCAGGTCGCCAAAATGGCAGCTAATCACCAAAGCTACGTACGTGCCAGCTTATTGCCCGCCTGCTTCAGGGTATTGCGGGAAGGGATAATCTTGTGGCTTCTTACGGGTCTTTGCTTTGGCGCAGACCTCCTGCTGAACATCAAGGGCCCCCTTGTTTCCTCACTTGAATACGGACTCAGCGTGTTCTCCGTTTATATGGTTTTGCAGGGGTTTTTGTCAGAGGCAGTGGTGCAGAAGAGCTGTGGGAGACCCCTCCTTGCCTTACCCTCTTCCCTTGCCCGGCACAGTTATTTAACGTTTCATGTAATCCTGCTCTACTCGGCAATCTTTATCACACTCGCAGGCATTCTGGGTTCTTTTATGCCCAAAACAGGAGAACTGCTGTGGAGGGTTTATTCAATCAGCATCCTGGCCCTCTTTATATGGTTTGTGGCCCCCAAGCACGTATTCTTGGCCTTGTTATCCCCGCCGGGAACCAGGTTAAGAAAATTTCAAAGGGGCTGCATCCATACTGCCCACCCGCTGACCATAGCCTTTCTCGTGTTCCTCATAGTTCTGAACGGCCTGGGTTTCATTACCATGACATATTCTCTCATCGGCACCGTGATAAGTTCCGTAATCACCATCGTGGCCGTGGCAGTGGCAAGAAAGCTTATTACGGGATTAATATTGGACAGAATTAACCGCAAAAGACTTGCAGAGGGGAGGGAGGCGGGCCTCAAGATCACCAGGGTCATAGTGGATTACTCTTCAGTCATTGTATCCATCGCGGTAATATTAGGTCTATGGGTGGCGACCTTCGTAGACATCTCCACCACACCTACCGCCCCGGAGCCTTTAAGCGCCTTTTCCGTAAATACCGGTCATGTCTTAGAAAAAATCAGAGATGTGCTGGGATACAAACTGAGTATGGGGGGGGAGGGATACACAACACCTTTCAATCTCATAGTCGCCATAATCATCGTCGTCATCTTCTTCTTTATCATTATGCTCATAAAGCGGATTCTTGAGAGAAGAATAATAACGAAGTTAGGAATAGAAAGGAGTGTGTGGGCCACCATATCGTCAATTATCACTTACTTAATTGTCGCCTGTTCCGTGCTCTTTGCCATGAGCATAGCCGGGGTGCCCATAAGGAGCCTTGCCTTCTTCGCCGGTGCCCTGGGTATCGGTATCGGCTTCGGGCTGCAGCACATAGTAAACAACTTTCTTAGCGGCATTATCCTTCTCTTCGAGAGACCGGTCAAGGTTGGGGACATCGTTATGTTAGAAGGAGGCACCGGAGGCGTCGTGGAGCGAATAGGCCCCAGGAGCACCACCATCCATACGTCGGACAACATAATGGTAGTGGTGCCTAACGCCAAGCTGATGGAAGCCAATATAGTAAACTGGAGTCAACCTACGGCGTTGATGAGGGTGCATCTCTATGTGGGTGTTGCCTACGGCTCGGAGTTGGAGACGGTAAAGAACTGCCTTCTGGAGGCGGCAAAGAATCATAAATTGGTGCGGAAGTACCCTGAACCAATTGTTCGCTTTGAAAAGTTTGGAAACAGTTCTCTTGACTTTGAACTTGTATACTGGGTGGACGGCGCACATGAAAGGTGGGTAACCATGAGCGAACTCAACTTTGCCATAGACAAAATTTTCAAAGAAAATAATATAAAGATACCATTCCCTCAGCGAGACGTCTACATACACACTATTCAACCCGAATTCCCAACCAACATACAAAACATAAAAAATGCCGGTAAGGAAAGCAACGGGAAGAAAGAACCACCTTAATTCGTTCTGGGAACGCAGGCAAAGCGGATACGGCGGCCGCTGAACCCATATTCAATAGATGTCCACACAAGGAGGTGTCACTATGAGCTGGTTGTTACTGGCAATTGTCCTGGAAGTATGCGGCACCACGTCTATGAAAC
>Ga0155267_1007_pt1 | contig 23155 bp, 20 predicted proteins | sample RifCSPhighO2_02_FD_106235 | JGI IMG/M metagenome (GOLD analysis project Ga0155267, IMG submission 106235) | Planctomycetes bacterium RIFCSPHIGHO2_02_FULL_50_42
AGGGTAAGCTCAAATGCGTGATTACACAGAATATAGACGGGCTCCATCAAAGGGCCGGCTCAAAGAACATTGTAGAATTGCACGGCGGGTTGAGTACGGCTAGGTGTACCGGCGGTGCATGTAAAAGGGAATTTACCCTGGAAGAGATGGTTAAAGAGACGGAGGAACGGCTTCCTCCCTTATGCCCCGACTGTCATGCCTTGATAAGACCCAATATAGTCCTGTTTGGCGAGGCGCTTCCGGAGGAGGCATACCGGAAGGCCCTTGAATCCCTGGGAAATTGTGACCTGCTTCTTGTAATGGGTTCTTCCTTAGTGGTGTATCCGGCGGCGGATATGCCAGGGATAGCGCAGGAACACGGTGCCAGGCTCATCATAATAAACCTTCAGCCTACGCGGTATGACTCCCGTGCGGACGTCTTCATACACCTGCCCTTGGATGTGGCTGTCGAGAAACTGGCAAAGGCATTAGAGATAACTTTATAGCATGTACGAGGCTGTTGCCGAACTGCCAAAATAGCCAAAAAACGTAGAGACTCTGTCTATTAATCACTGTTAATAGAAAAATATCTTGACACTGTTCATGTTTATTTCTTGAAGGACAAATTTTATGACTACCCGCCGAAGGATATGATTCTGGCTGCGATAAAGAAACAGTTAGAAACCAGAGCAGGTAATTAAAAGATGCGAGACCCCTGGAAAACGCTGTATAATGATTGCCATTCTGAGGGTGCAAAGCAACCAAAGAATGCAGCGCCTGGTCTCCGCACCAGACACAAGCGCGCACCTGTAGTTGCCCCATTTATGGGGCTCACTGGCCCGATGTCACGTCGAAGGCGTCATGCCAGAGGCAGATCCGCCCTTGGCGGAGATTCGCCTACGGTGAAAATCGGGCAACTACGGTTGTAATAATGCGTCCGATGCGAGGATCGGACGCTACACTCTTCGTTCAGGATGACAGCGTCCAGACAATTGACTTTTGCATGACTCTCGCGCCCTATGGGTAATCAGGAATTCAAGATGATATTAACGACATTGGTCTATTTTTTCCTTGCCGGTCTTTTTGAAATTGGCGGGGGCTATCTGGTCTGGCTCTGGATAAGAGAAGATTATACATTCCTGGTGGGGCTGACAGGCGGATTTGTATTATTTCTTTACGCTATTGTTCCAACACTGCAGCCGTCTCATTTTCATAGAATCTACGCCAGTTACGGGGGTATTTTTATCGTAATGGCCATGCTTTGGGGCTGGTGGCTTGACGATATTGCTCCAGACAGATTTGATGTTGCCGGCGCATTCATAGCCCTCATCGGAGTAGCGGTAATATTCTATTGGCCGAGGAAATACGAACAACAATGGCAAGCGAAATCATAATTTCATTAACACTATTTTTTGTCGCCGCTCTTTTTGAGATTGGTGGTGGATATTTGGTGTGGTTGTGGCTGCGGGAACATAGGGGAATAACCATGGGATTGTTGGGTGCGCTGGTGTTGTTCGTGTATGGAGTTATACCAACACTCCAGCCTGCACATTTTGGACGAGTCTATGCCGCCTACGGTGGGGTGTTTATTGTTTCTTCCATTATTTGGGGGTTAGTGGTTGACAAGAAGAAGCCGGACCGCTACGAGGTTATTGGGGCAGGCATAGCCCTCACCGGTGCAGCGGTTATGATGTATGTATCTCGATGATTTAAAAAGAATCTGCCACAACGGGCAGGGATTCTACAGTGCTTCGCAACCATTTGTACCCACAGGGTCTCGCAGCGGTCTTGAAGTTTTATACCGAATATAATAGTATTCATTTTGAGGACCTTCGCTTCCCGATAACTTTGTTAGGAGACTATGTTCATGGTTGATGTGAAGATATATACAACGCCCACGTGTCCCTACTGCATCAAGGCCAAGGATTATTTTACTAAGAAGGGTGTCAAGTACACGGAATACAACGTGGCCCAGGACAGGAAGGCCCTGCAAGAGATGATAAAGCTCAGCGGCGGCAGGAGCGTTCCTGTAATAACTGCGGGTGACGAGGTGATGATCGGTTTTAATCAGGCGAGATTCGACGAGATATTGGAAGAAGGGAAGTAGAATTAGATACACACCATAAACCATGGACCCGCAGCATGAACTGATGATAATCGGGTGTGGCCCTGCCGCGATAACGGCGGCAATTTATGCGGCTCGCAAGCGGATTGAAACCATGATAGTCAGCAAGGATATCGGTGGGCAGGTCGCCACTACTTTTGGTATTGAGAACTATCCGGGCTTCCGATACATAACCGGTCCCGAGCTTGTGGATAAGTTCGTAGAACAGATGAATCAGTTCGACATAGAGCAGCATATTGGAGAGAGGGTCACGGAGCTTTCCAGAGTAGGCGGCTACTTTGTGGCTGTTACCGAAGCGGGGAAAGAGTTTTCCTCTAAGGCTGCAATAATTGCTACTGGCGCACACCCGCGGGAGCTGGGCGTTCCCGGGGAGGAAAGGTATCGTGGCAAAGGGGTCAGCTATTGCGCCACCTGTGACGCCCCACTATTTGCAGATGCAACCGTTGCGGTAGTCGGCGGCGGCAATTCCGCCCTTTCTGCTGCATTCGAACTATCGAGGATTGCCAACAAGGTGTACCTCATCTCCCGAAGGGAATGGAGGGCCGACGAGGCCCCGTTGATAGAGGGTGTAAAGGCATCTGCAAATATAGAACCCATAACAGGTTATGTGGTTGAGCAGATAGCGGGAGAGGAGATGGTTAAAGGTGTTACCTTAAAGCCTCGTGGGGGCAATGGCAGGAGGAGTCTCACAATAGATGGCATATTTATTGAAATCGGTCTAAAGCCGAACTCAGACTTTGCTAAAGAGCTTGTGGCGGTTAACGACTACGGGGAGATTATGGCAGACTGTGATACTTTTACAGGTGTTCCAGGTCTCTTTGCCGCTGGTGACGTTACGAACGTTAAAGATAAACAGATTGTTATTGCGGCCGGCCAGGGCGCCCTGGCAACCATGGGTGTGTTTGAGTATTTGTTAAAAAAACGCTAAAAAGCCTGCCGCAGACTTGCCTGCATTTTATGTTGTTTCACTTAACTCACTTTTGTATTGTTGATAAATGCTTGTACGATGAAGATGCATAATGTCTGCCCGCCTGAATTAAGAGACCTTGTGCTGGGTGAAGAGGTGGAGGAGTCCAAGGCATCCTCTGTTCTCAGGGGCTACGGATTTCACAACACGAGGCTTGCCCACAAGAACCTGAAGGCCCTTGCCGGCAGCAGATCGCAGGCGGAACTCTTTCTGGATATATTGCCGACACTCACAGACGCGTTAAAAGACTGCCCCGACCCTGATGCAGCCTTGAACAATATGGAAAGATTTGGTGAGGCCTGCTACAGCAGGATAAACCTGTATTCATATTTGAGGCAAAATCCTTTGCCCATTTATATGCTGGTGGGGTTGTTTGGCTCCAGTCAGGCGTTTTCCAATACACTGATTCGTAATCCGGAATATTTCTCTTGGCTCTCGCACCTTGATGAAAGAAAGTTATCCAAGGGCAAGGACGAGTTGCGGGAGGAGCTGTTTTCAGAGATGGGGGTGTTTTTGTCGTTCGATAGAAAGCTTAACGCTCTGAGAAGATTCAAGCGTAGAGAGCTGTTGCGGATAGGTTATCTTGACCTGGTGCTCGGTGCCTCACTTGATTCCGTTACAAAGGCAATCTCAGACCTCGCAGAGGTGGAACTGCAGGCAGCGCTGCAGATTTCCCACGAACAATTGCGGCAAAGATTCGGGATTGAGGAGAGCGATTCCGAGAAGGCAGGTTTTGCGGTCATTGCCCTGGGGAAATTGGGAGGCGATGAGCTGAACTACAGTTCCGATATTGACATAATCTTTGTGTATAACCCTGAGAGCCTTGGGTTGAAGGAGGCAGTTGCCGCAGAGTACTATCACAAACTGGCGGAGCAGGTGGTATATTCCCTAAAAACAAGTACCAGCGATGGTTACGTCTTCAGGGTTGATACCCGTCTTAGGCCGGAAGGGCGTTTCGGCCCCTTGGTAAGGTCGCTCAATGCCTACTGCAATTACTACCAGACCTCGGGCAGTACCTGGGAAAAACAGGCCCTAATAAAGGCAAGGCCTGTTGCGGGTGATTTGAATCTGGGGAAGGCGTTTATAGAGAGCATTACGCCGTTCGTATACAAGAAGTTCCTGCGGCTGACCGAGATAAACGAGATAAAGAGGTTGAAGAGGAGAATAGAGAGTGCGGCCGAGAAGAGGGGCGATGCACACCTGGAGGTAAAAACGGGGTATGGTGGCATTAGAGACGTAGAATTTACGGTACAGTTTCTGCAGCTGTTCCATGGAGGACAGCATCCGGAGATAAGACACTATAATACCCTCCGCTCCCTGGAGCTGTTGGAGAAGGCAAGATGCCTTGAACCTCACGAAAAGAAGTCCTTGGAGGAGAGTTATGTATTTCTCAGGAAGCTGGAACATAGACTTCAGACCATGCACGAACTGCAGATTCATAAATTCTCTCCCGACGTTGGTGAACAGCGGAAGCTTGCATTGAAGATGGGGTTCCGTGACACAAGCTCTGCCACGGCAGAGTCAAGGTTTCAGAAAGAACTGGGTAGGCATACAAAAAGAACAAACCGCATACTTAATAATTTGTTTCACAACCTGTTTGGTGAGGAGGACGAGAGTTCCGCACCTGAGGTGGATCTGATTCTGGATCCGGAACATACCGACGAACAGATGGAGAACATGCTTGCGAAGTACGGTTTTAATGACCTTCCCAAGGCCCACCGCAACATTGACCTGCTTTCAAAGGAGACCCCTCCTTTTCATGATTCTCCCAGGACCAAGGCATTCTTTGCGAGCATGGTGCCAACCCTCCTGTCTATGATCAAGCGGGTTCCTGACCCCGATATGGCATTGAACAATTTGGAGCGCTGCACGGCCGCGCTCGGCGCCAAGACCATCCTCTTCCAAATGCTTTCGGAGAATCCGCAGGCCCTGGAGGTTTTCGTTGACCTGTGCGCCTACAGCCAGTTCTTGTCCGATATACTGATAAAGAACCCCGGTATGGTGGATCAGCTCATTGATTCCCTGATTATCGGTGAACGCAAGGATACGGGGCAGATGGTCAGCGAGCTCTCTAGTCTGATGACGTACGCACCGGATAAATTACGCTGTCTTCACGGGTACAAGAACCAAGAAATCCTGCGCATAGGGGTTAGAGATATACTGGGTAAGGCTAGCATAAACACTACTATGGAAGACCTCTCAGGGCTGGCAGAGGCGGTCCTTATAAATGCCTTTCACATGTGTTCAGACAGGATTGAGTGGAAAGGCAGTGTACCATCCTTTGGTGTCCTGGGCCTGGGCAAACTTGGTGGCAGGGAGATGAGTTACAGTTCGGATATTGACGTGGTTTTTGTTTATAAGGAGGCGGCAGGCTCAAGGGTTGGGGTGTCAAACCAGCTTACCGACGTCTCGCACAGATTGATGAAGGTCTTGGGAGAAATTACCGAGTGGGGCACATTGTACAAGATGGATACAAGACTTCGACCAGAGGGCAGAGGCGGCATATTGGTGACTTCTCTGGAGAATTTTAAGAAGTATTACAGCAACGATGCGAGTCTTTGGGAGAAGCAGGCCCTTACAAAGGCCAGGTGGATAGTGGGTGACGAAGGTCTTGGAAGGGAGGTTATGGAGGCAGTAGTAGACTGTATCTACACCAGGCGGTGGCATACGGAGATGGTCGGGGAGATAGGCGAGATGAGGGAGCGCATGGAACACTCCACCACGGGAAAAGACATTAAGAGGGGTTTTGGCGGGATTGTTGATATAGAGTATATCGTGCAACTCCTTCAGCTTAAATACGGCGGGGATTATCCTGACATACGGACTCCTAACACATTGGATGCACTCCACGGCATACACAACGCTCACCTCGTTGAGGAAGGGCATTATAAGTCCCTGGTATCTGCGTATGAGTTTCTAAGAAGGGTGGAGAGTCGTATACGCATCGTGCATGACATTACCCAGGACAAACTGCCTGAGTCAAGCGAGGCCCTGGATAAGCTGGCCAAAAGGTTGGGCTATTCTCCGGATGAGTTACCCCCGCCCGCAGAAAGACTCCTTGCGGATAAAGAGACCCACACCACCCTTACCCGCAGGATTTTCAGGGAGATATGCGATATTCATGGACGATAGTGCACAGGTTGCCGACCTCTTGTAAGAATGAAGGAGAGCAGGGAATATGTTTAATCAAAGGCAGTTTCGCTCTGCAAAAGAATTTGCTCTAGGAAGTAAGATATTGGTATTTCACCCTGCATTTTGCATATTGTCTCTTGTGCTTCTCACCTCTATAGCCACACCCTCTTTGGCTGCTCCTGCCGGGTGGGCTGCTACATATGGGGGTAGTTATAGTGACAGTGTCGCTTCCATCCAGCAGACTGGTGACGGGGGATATATAGTTGCTGGCAGAACAGATTCCTTTGGTGCCGGGCACATTGATGTCTGGGTCTTGAAGCTCAGACCAGACGGCACTGTGGAGTGGCAGAAGACCTACGGGGGAGGTGATTGGGACGTAGCGGACTCCATCCAGCAGACGGCTGACGGAGGGTACGTAGTGATAGGTAAGACAAAGTCCTTTGGTGCCGGGCGTGTAGACTTTCTTGTCTTGAAACTCAGACAAGACGGTACTGTGGAATGGCAGAAGACCTATGGAGGAGCTGGGGAAGATTGGGCCTCTTCCATCCAGCAGAGCAACGACGGGGGATATATAGTAGTAGGTAATACATGTGCCTCCTTCGGTGATAGTCTGGGTATGTGGGTCTTGAAGCTTCAGCCTGATGGGGCTGTGGCGTGGCAGAAAAGTTATGGAGGAAGTGACGCCGAGTCGGGCCATTCTATCTGGCAGACAGCTGATGGGGGATATATAGTGGTTGGTGATACATATTCCTTTGGTGCCGGGGGTCTTGATATTTGGGTCTTAAAGCTAAGGTCTGACGGTACTGTAGAGTGGCAGAAGACCTATGGGGGGGAGTCTAACGATGTAGCCCATTCCATCAGACAGACCAATGATGAGGGGTACATAGTGGCAGGTGAGACAAAGTCCTTCGGCGTCGGCGATGTAGACCTTTGGGTCTTAAAGCTCAGAGCTGAGGGGATGGTGGAGTGGCAAAAGACCTGTGGGGGGAAGTCTAAAGATGTGGCCCGTTCCATAAGGCAGACCAGCGATGGGGGATATATAGTGGTAGGTGAGACAGAGTCCTTCGGCGCTGGCGATGTAGACCTTTGGGTCTTAAAGCTCAGGGCTGACGGGACCGTAGAGTGGCAGAAAACCTACGGGGGTGGGTCATTTGATTTTGGCTATTCCATTCAGCAGACCGGCGATGGGGGATACATAGCGGCTGGATATACAGGCTCATTCTATGCTGAGATCCCCGACATTTGGGTTTTGAAGTTAGGGTCCGATGGTTCTATAAACCCTGCTTGTGACTTTATATACGACGTCAACACTTCGGAGGTGGACAGTAATGCCACAATTCTGGACTCCAGTGCAAGTGTTCTAGATAGCGGCGCAAGTCCACAAGACGCTGCCACTGTGATTCATAATACAGGCATTTCAGCAAACGTCTTGTGCCAATAAATTGTGTTTGAGTAAACGTCGGGAGAAGATTAAATAAACCTTTCTTTTAGAGACTTTCAGGCGGGCCGGAACAATATGCTAAGACTTTCTCCACATCAATAGTAGACTTGCTACGGCGCAGATTTGCCGTTAGTGTAGTCGGTCTGCTTAGACTGGAACGCCCGGTAACTCTATGTAACCTACCTCATATCCCTTAGAAACCGTTCCTCCTGCTACTAGGATGCGAAGTGTGCCTGCTGCTGGTGAGAGTATATCATGAAAGTCCCGCGGGCTTAGATCTTCCTTGTCAGGGGTCATACTGCCTAGAGGGATGCCTTTTTTACTTATTGGGTCTCCGGAAACAAAATACCATCCTTCAACTTTGCCTTCTATGGGGGCTTTGACAGGGACTTTTTCTCTTATTAACTTTTGATATGGTCCGTCCAAGCTGGCCACGAATGATTCCAAGAATTTTTCTATGTCCTCTAATTTTTTGATAATCTTTGCTTCATAGTCTTGTTCTTCGAGTTTCATAGTATTTCTCCGTATTATTCTGGTTCTGTCCTTTGCTTCTCCAGCTTCGACAGTGTTTCAAACTCTAAATATTCAAAAGAGGTGTTAAACCTTGATTAAAATTTACCACATCACCCAAAAAAGTAAATGGCTGGATTCAACAGGTTGCCACTGGAGTAAACAAGTAAATTAAAAGAGAGACCATTTATAGGGACATACTGGTTAAAGAGGGTAGAACTACCGCCTGAGGCCTGAGGTTAATTCCTCAATTGGTATAATTCCCGACAGGGCAATGGCCATCAATATTCCCCACGCAATAAACGCCGGGAGTATCGGGGCCATTATGGCTTTGGAGGTTGAGAGGTTGTGGACCATCTTTCCACCCAGCATTATAAGTACCAGGGTGTAAATGGTGGAGAGGTACTGCCCCGCAGAGGGTATTATCGTCAGGAGATTGGCAATAGAGCTGTATGCAAATATCCTGAAGGTGGCTTCGTAGCTGCCTGTGCCCTTCAGCAGTTTAAATGAGCCGTGAAGTATGAAGGCCCCTAAGAAAAGGCCCGCCACCCAAACGACGCCAAGTATAGGGGCCTTCTTGAGTGCATTGATTACCGTCTCGCCACCCGATTCCTGTCCGCCGGGGTAAGGAAGTCCTGAGGCAATAAGCGCCAGGTTGTAGCCTATCACGATGAGAAATACGGCTATAGAGAAGAAGAGCGGCTGAATGTAACCGCCCGTTGTCGGCATGTTTTTGAAAAAATTCTGCGGTCGGAGCGCCACCTCTCTACCGGTCTTGACGAGCCTGTCCAAAAAATCAATCAAACCAGAGAGGCCTTTCGGCCTTTTCTCTAACATTACTGGTTCCCTTCCATATCTTCCATTAGATGTGCGACTGCCTGCCGTAGCCTGTCTACCGACTCAACGGATTCTTCTTTCGTCATTTTCGCCACGCGGGTGAATTCCAAGGGCTTACCGAAGCGTATCCTTATATCGCGGTTCGCCGGATGAGGGAGCCACTCACCTTTGGGTAAGAACCCGCGGCTGCCGATTATGCACATCGGCACCACCCTCCTTCCGGCCTTCAACACGATAAGAGAAATACCCCTCTTAAAGGGTCCAAGCCTGCCGTCCAGGCTCCTCGTACCCTCGGGAAATATCAGTAGGGATTTTCCTTCTCTGGCTTTTTTGACTGCCTTTGTCAGCGTTGTATAGGATTTTCTATCCTCCTCGCGCGGCAGGGGAATGTGTTCCGCAGTTCTCATATACCTGCCCATCACGGGGACGTTAAAGACCGTATCCTTAGAGACAAAACAGAAGTTCTGGGGGATAAAACAGAAGGCAGTGTATATATCGAAAAAACTCTGATGATTGCTTATGAATATGACCGGCTCACCCTTGGGAATATTTTCTATCCCCTCTACCACCGCGTGGATTCCCAACCCCTTTGCCGCCAACCGTGCGCCCAGTCTGCAGAAGGTGTTGTATATATATTCCTTACGCTTACTGCCTGCCGAAGTGAGTGCTGCAAAAAAGTACCCTATAAGCCAGATACCGGCGACTATGGTCCATGCATATACAAGGTAAATTAGCCTGAAGGGCTTGCTTCGTTGTATGCTTACACACATCTTGGCGATTCCTCCGGCGAATATAGCATCCGTAACGGTATCTGTCAAACGAATCCAAATATCTCCACAAAATGCACAAAATGCCGTTCTGGGGGGAAGTGAAAAACTGGTAGACAGTGACCTTCTTGCCCAACGGCGCAGCGAGTCTCCGATACGGTCGTTGATTTAACTACTGTCAACGAAGTAAACTTCGTTGCCTACCGTGGTTTTACGGTGTGAGTCGTAGGGATGCGCCTCAATGTACCGTACAAACCACAATTTTCCTTGTAGGGGTAGGCCCCTGTGCCTGTCCTAAAGAAAAGGGCAACCGCAGAGGGTCGCCCCTAACATAAATGATTCATAACGCTAGGCTTGCACTTCCGCAAAAAAATGATAAGCTGTTGAGGTTGCTGGAGAAAGGAGGAGACGATGAAGAAAGCATTGCTTGTACTAGCGCTAATCTCAGCAGCCTCGGTCCTTACCGGGGCGGAGAAAAAGGACTACTATGTCGGCGTTACGCTCCTGACTAGGGACGTGTTCTATCAGCAGCTTGAGGAGGGGCTTAAAAAGGCGGCGGCGGACAGCGGCGTAACACTGCAAATCCAGTCCGCAGAGAAAGACCTTAACACGCAGACCTCGCAGATAGAGAACTTTGTCACGCAGAGGGTAAACGCACTGGTGGTTTGTCCGGTGGATTCCGTGGGCATTGGCGCCGCCATTGAAAGAGCAAACGATAAGGGTATCCCGGTCTTCACCGCCGACATCCGCTCGGAAGAGGGAAAGGTGGCCTGTCATATAGCCTCCAATAATTACCAGGGCGGTGTACTGGCGGGTAAGTATCTAGCCGGGGTGTTGGGAGACCAGGGGGAGATGGCCATAATAGACCACCCTGAGGTGGCCTCGGTTCAGGAGAGGGTAAGGGGCTTTAAAGATGAGATTAAAAATCACCCTGGAATGAGGATAGTTGACCAGCCGTCCGCCCAGGGCGACAGGGACAGGGCCATGGTGGTGATGCAGAATATGCTGCTGGCACATCCTGACCTGAAGGGAGTATTTGCCGTAAACGACAACTGCGCCCTCGGCGCACTGGCCGCACTTGAGGGTGCCGGACGTCAGGACATTATCATAGTAGGCTTTGACGCCACGCCTGAGGCGCAGCAGGCCATAAAAAAGGGCGGCGCCCTAAAGGCTGACATTATGCAGCACCCAATCGCCATAGGCAAGACCACCATCGAGACCATAGTACAGCATCTGAACGGACAGAAAGTACCGTTAGAGATACCAATAGACACGGGAATAGTAGACAAAGAGAGCCTAGAAAAGACAGCAGGCCCTGCCGATGCCACAGGCAAATAAACTCCTCCTCAAGGGGATAAACAAACAATACCCCGGGGTTAGGGCCCTTGTTGACGTGGACTTTGAGGTAGCCCTGGGCGAGGTCCACGCCCTGGTCGGGGTAAACGGCGCAGGGAAATCAACCCTGATAAAGATACTCTCCGGCGCCACCAAGATGGACAAGGGCCAAATCTCCCTCGACGGCGACGTACTGCACATCACGTCACCCCATAAGGCAATTGACCTGGGTATAAGCGTCATCTACCAGGAGTTCAATCTTGTACCCGAGTTAAGCGTTGCCGAAAATATCTTCCTTGGCAGGGAACCCCGCTCTGCACTGGGTTTTGTGGACTACAGGAGGATGTACCGGGAGGTGGATGCACTTCTCAACACCCTTGGGGCCTCCATCAGTGCCAGGACTAGGGTCGCAAACCTGGGCGTTGCGCAGCAGCAGTTGGTGGAGATTGCCAAGGCCCTGGCCGTAAAGGCCAAAATAATTGCCATGGACGAACCTACCGCTACACTGAGTCTTCAGGAGACCGAACGCCTCTTTTCCATCGTCCGCCGCCTTAAGAAGGAGGGTAAGGGCATCGTATTCATATCCCACAGGATGGAAGAAATCTTTCAGATCTCCGACAGGGTAACTGTGCTCAGGGACGGACGGCTGGTGGCCACCAAGAGATTGGATGAAATCAGCAGGGATCAACTGGTAGAGATGATACTGGGTAAGACGCTTAAGAAATATCACTCCGTGAGAGAAGCCGTCCCCAAGACAGAGGCCCTTAAGGTAGAAGGACTTACAAGGCAGGATGTCCTGGACGACATTCACTTTTCGGTAAGGGAGGGGGAGATACTGGGCATTGCCGGCCTTGTAGGGGCGGGGAAGACGGAACTTGCACGGGCAGTTGTAGGGTTAGACCACATAGACGGCGGAAGGGTATTAGTTCATGGCCGGCCAAGGCGTTTCCGCTCACCGATAGAGGCCATAAAGGCTGGTGTGGTACTTGTGCCGGAGGACAGGAAGAACCTGGGACTCATCCTGGGCCTTTCGGTCAGGGACAATATGAGCCTGCCGAATCTCCTGCAATTTTCCAGGGCCGGATTCATAAACAAGAGGAAGGAGCTTGATGCCGTCGGGCATATGATTACAAGTCTGATGGTAAAGACCCCGAGCGAGAGGCAGTTGGTGAAGAACCTCAGCGGCGGTAATCAGCAGAAGGTGGTGCTGGCAAAGTGGCTGCTCCGAGGGCAAAGGGTTTTCATCTTTGACGAGCCCACCAGAGGGATAGACGTGGGGGCGAAGGTGGAGATTTATCAACTTATCAACAACCTGGTTAAAGAGGGTGCCGCCATAGTGGTCATCTCCTCGGAGTTTGAGGAAATCCTGGAACTCAGTGACCGGATAATGGTTATGCATGCAGGGAGGGTGGTGGGCGAACTGTCGAAGGCGGAGGCCACTGCGGATAAAATCCTTTTTCTGGCAATGGGGGGTGTCCGACGGACGAACGACAGCTATACGCGCTCTAAAAATGATGAGCCTGCCCCCGCAGGTTCACATAGCCCATCCTCCGGGGGCCACAAGAAGGCATGAAGGAAACAAACCTCTCCAAGGTAAAGACCGTGGCACTGGACTACGCCATATTGATTGCCCTGGCGGTGATGTCCATATACTATGCGATAGACGCCAGGGGCTTTCCCACCCTGGAGAACCTTACCAACATCCTCAATCAGAATTCCGTTTACATCATACTCGCCGTAGGACAGACACTGGTAATTCTTACGGCGGGGATTGACCTCTCCGTGGGTTCCATCCTCGCCCTCAGTGCGGTTATATGCGCTGACGTTGCCAATCGCACGGATTGGCTCTCTTTCGGGTTGATACCCGTGGTGAGCCTGGTGGCAGTGGGGATAGGCGGGATGGCCGGGGCATTTAACGGCGCCATGATTACGGTCTTTAAGATTCCCCCCTTTATCGCCACACTGGCCATGATGACAATTGCGCGCGGTATAGCCAACATCTACTGCGATGCCAGGCCCATCGGCCACCTGCCCGCCACATTCAAGCTGATAGGGACAAGCACCCTGGGTACGGTGCCCGTACCCGTATTTATCATGGCTGCGATTGCTGCGGGACTTTTTGTTATCACGCGCTACACCGTGTTTGGCAGATACGTCTACGCGGTCGGGGGAAACGAGGAGGCGGCCCGCCTCTCAGGCATTGACGTGGCGATGACAAAGTTCTGGGTCTACGTCATAAGCGGTATGTGTTCTGGGATATGCGGTCTGATACTTGCGTCCAGGCTGGGTTCCGGAGACCCCAAACTGGGGCTGATGTACGAACTTGTATCCATCGCCGCCGTGGTTCTGGGCGGCACCAGCCTCTTCGGCGGCAGGGGCACTGTGATAGGGACTATTTATGGGGCTTTATTTATAGGTGTGCTGGAGAACGGTCTATTACTGAAGGGTGTTTCAACGTTTTACCAGTGGGTCATAAAGGGCATCGTCATATTAATCGCCGTGATAATAGATGAGCTGAAGAGACGGTGATGTTTTTAATTGTAGGGGCAGAGTAAACTCTGCCCCTACAATGTTCTTATTGTAGTTGCCCGATTTATCGGGCTTATATGCCCCATTCATGTGGCAGCTACAGGTGGGTTGTAGGGGCGGCCCGACGGGTCGCCCCTACGGTACGGCGTTTTTAAATTCAGCAAACGCTCAAGAATGTAACAGCTAATTAAGTCATCTATCAAGGGAGGAGAATAGTTTCGTAGGGGCACGTTGCAACGTGCCCCTACATTACTTATAGGTTCAATGGTAGACAATGAAGTTTTACTTTGTTGACCACCGGTAGAAATCAACGACCCTAAAGGTCGTTGTCTACCAGAAACGTTGGGTGTGCAGGTGTTTTGCGTTCGGAAGGATCAGCCCCCTTGCCCCACTACGGCCAGGCTCTCGAAGTAGAACGGCGGGACGTAGTCTGCGCCGTACCATTCGGCCTCGGAGCCGATTGCGACGATGTTGTTGAAGGCATCGAATACGTTGCCCGCTATCATACAATCCTTAACCCGGCCTACAAGCTTGCCGTTTTCTATGAGAAAACCCAGATCCAGGTTCACGGAGAACTCGCCTGCCAGCGTATTGGACTGGCCGCCGCCCAACACCTGGTCAACCAGCACGCCGTAGCGGATGTCTTTAATCATGTCCTCCAGTTTCATATCCCCCGTCTCGACAATTACGTTAGTACACCCTGGTGCGGGCTGTGACGCAAAACTGCGGTTTCCGCTGCCGGTGGACTTTACCGACATCACACCCGCCGTCTGCAAATCGAACAGATAGTTCTTCAGCACCCCCTTTTCAAACAGCGGAGTGCGCTGAGACCGCACACCCTCTCCGTCCATGGGATAGCTCCCGATGGCGAAGTCAACGGTGGCGTCGTCGTATATTGTTATCCGTTCATCCAGGATTTTTTCTCCCAATTTACCTACCAGCGGTGAGATCCCCTTCTGCACCAATTTGCCGTTACAGCCCATCTCAAAGGTAGAAAGGAGCAGCTGCATCGTTTTCGCCGTGAAGATGACCGGGTAATTCCCCGGTGTGACACGGACTTCCTTTTCTGAGAGATGCATCTTTTCCAGAGATCTTTCCACCCGTTCCAGAAGGCCGGTGGTAACCTTCCTTGAGCTTTCACCCTCGGATATCGCCACCAGACCCTTGTCCTTTATAAGCATGACCTCGTAACCGTTGCCGAACGTCGTTGACGCCTTGGACACGTCCAGCCCGTGGGTGTTAAGCAGTCTCCTCGTCCACACGGTGCGGCCAACGGCCACAACGCAGAGGTAGTCGGGGCAGTCAGCCAAGGATTTCTCTACGGCCTCTTTCCCTGCGGATATCGCATTTTCGGTGGGATAGTCCGCTACCGCCTTGTCGAATATCTTGACCTCAGAGAAGCCGTCCCGTGACGGGAACTCAAACCTGACCTCCTGGCCAAACTTGGCGGACTGGAAGGCCATGTCAACAAATTTCTCCGGGTTTCTCAGGTCTGTCGTGCTGGAAAAGCCTATCCTCCCCCTTTTTATCACCCTTAATCCGATACCCCTTACGGAGCTGCTGTGTATGTATTTTAGTTTATTGTTCTCGAAGTGAACGGATTTTGTCTCGCCCTCTTCGTACATTACTTCGGCGGAATCGGCCTTCCTTTTGGCCATCTCCAGGACTTGTTCTTCTATTTTCATTATCTGCCACCTATCACTACGTTTCTAATCCTTATGTGCGGCCCGCCGTCGGAGACCCGAAGCGGCGACTGCCCTCCCTTGCCGCAGCCACCCAGCCCGCCGTAGAGCGACATGTCATTGCCTATGGCGTCTATGTCCATGAGGGTCTGGAAGACATTCCCGGTAAGTACTACGTCGCGCAGTCTTTCCGCCAATTTGCCGTTACTGATGCGGAAGGCCTCTGCGGCGCTGAAGGTGAACATCTCCATGTTGGTCATGCCGCCCATCGAGCCTATGCAGTAGATTCCATCCGGCGTATCCTCAAGAATCTTCTCAAACGTCCAGTCCCTGGGCTCTATGTACGTGTTGGTCATCCTGACGATGGGTTCTGCGGCGTAGCTGATGGCCCTGGCGTTTCCGGTTGGTTTTTCGTGCATCTTGACGGCGGTCTCCCTAGAGTGGAGGCGGTTTGTGAGGATGCCGTTTTTTATGAGATAGGTCTTCTGTGTAGGAGTGCCTTCGCTGTCATATTTGCTGTAGCCTGCTTCCCCCACCAATGTGCCGTCATCCACTATAGAGAGTTCGTCGCGGCCAAAGCGCTTACCGATTTGCATTATTTCCTTTAACCTCTCGTTTTCGTAGATAAAGTCCCCCTCGCTCAGATGGCCAAATGCCTCATGTGCAAATACGCCGCAGAGCTTAGGGTCTGCAATGACGGTATAAATACCTCCTTCTATCGGTTTTGCAGACAGCTGTTCAATCGCCTTGCGGCTGACTTTCTCGCACTTTTCCTCCAGGCCCAGGACATTGCCGTATCCCCTCAGGTCTCCCACCGACTCCCACGCACGCTGGACGTTCATTCCGTCCTTGGCCATGGCGAGTACGGTTATGCCGCAGAAGATTATCTCCTGGACTATTAGACTGCTTTCTGAATTGGCGAAGTAAGTCGTGCCGTGGGAGTCCGTATAGCGGACGTTGGACGTCTGAACGTCTTTGTGTGAAAGTATAATGTCGTTGTACTTTTTGCAGAGATTGTGTTTGTCGTCGAGTGAGACGTCTCTTGGGTCTAACTTAACCCGTGGTTTCACGTGGTCTATGGTTACTGGTATAGGCGCCAGAGACGCGTCGCCGCCGCCCAAGAGTCTTGCCTGTTCCACGGCCATCTGGACGTAATTGGTTAAATTCTCTACGTCGTTAAATGCTGCAAAGCCCCACCCGCCGTTTACGAGGGCCCGCACTGAACCGCCGATGCCGTTGCTCTCCGATATGCCCTCCAGCTCTTTACCTACGTAGTTTATACCGGTGGAGTTACCCTCCTGGATCCGAATCTCTATAAAATCGGCCTTGGCGCCTTTCAGTGCATTTTTTATCGTTCGCTCCATAGTTAAACCTTCTTAAGAGGGGTGATGCAGCGTGCAGACCACGCTGGAAGTGAATCCATTCCTAACATAAACTACTCGTACGCTGCAGCGTCCACCTGAGGCGGACCGCAAACTACATCTACGAAACTACGCAAAAGTTGCTCTGGCATCTGCGTTATTCTACCATATTCCATAGTGGTCAAGCCCTCGGCATGATTGTGAAATTCTCCGGCAGAGCAAACCCTGCCGCCATCATAAAGTAGGGGCATGTTGCGACGTGCCCCTATAGGAAAACGCCTTAGGAGGACGATATAAGCCTCTCAAACTCCGTCTCGCTCAGTATTCTTATACCAAGTTTTCTGGCATTATCAAGCTTGGAACCGGGAGACTCCCCTGCCAGCACAAAATCCGTATTCTTACTTACACTGGAAGAGACCCTTCCTCCCATCTTCTTTATTAAATCTTCTGCCTCATTACGGGAGTAGTTTTCCAGCGTACCTGTGACCACAAAGGTCATGCCGGCAATTTTCGATCCCTCCGCACGCTCTTTCTTGCGGAGTCTTTCGGTGTTCACCCCCGCATCTTTGAGCCTTTTTATTATAGCTCTGGTATGTGGGTCGGACAAGAACTTGCTGATACTTCCCGCCATTACTGGCCCAACCTCCTGGATTTCTTTCAATTCTTCGGGTTTTGCTTGAGCCAGTTCGTCTATAGAGCCAAAATGTTCCGCAAGCACCTCTGCAGAGTGCGTGCCCACGTGCTGTATACCCAAGGCGCATACGAGCCTGTCGAGGTCCCTTGTTTTGCTCTCTTCTATGGCCCCTACGAGGTTCCGGGAGGATTTCTCTGCCATCCTCTCAAGACCTACCAGGTCGTCGAACTTGAGGTAGTATATATCTGCGTAATCCTTTAACAGGCCCTTGTCCACCAATTGGTCTATTATTGCAGGGCCGAGCCCTTCAATGTCCATTGCGTCCCGGCTTGCAAAGTATATTATACGCCTCTTGGCCTGTGCAGGACACAGCGGGTTATGACATCGCAGATAAACACCTGCTGCATATCTACTTACTTTACTGCCGCATTCAGGGCAACTCTTGGGTGGTTTAAAGACTTGTTCACTGCCCGTGCGTTTCTCTTTTAGTACTTTTACCACTTGCGGAATAATCTCCCCGGCCTTCTGCACGGCCACGTAGTCGTTAAGGCGAATATCCTTTCTTTCCATCTCCTCGAAGTTATGCAGGGTAGCCCGGCTGACGGTTGTGCCTGACAGATGAACGGGCTCCAGGTGCGCTACGGGTGTGATTGTCCCCGTCTTTCCCACGTTGAGGACTATCTTTTTAATCTTTGTTATGGCCTGCTCCGGTGGATACTTATACGCCGCTATCCATCTCGGCGCCTTGCTTGTTGCCCCCAGTATCTCCCGCAGGTCAAAGGAATTTACCTTTACGACTATTCCATCTACCTCATAGGGCAGTTCCGTTTTCCTGGTCTTCCACTCCTCACAGTACCGGTAGACCTCTTCAAGGTTCTTGCAAAGCCTGTTGTGCGGGCTTACTGGCAGACCAATTCTCTGAAAGGTGTTCAGGCTGTCCATCTGGCTGTTGATTGTAATGCCTTCGTAGTATCCTATGGAGTGTGCAATGAATTTAAGGCGTCTCTTTGCGGTGAGTTTCGGGTCGAGGAGTTTTAGCGACCCCGCCGTTGCATTTCGTGGATTTGCGAACTGGGGTTCTCCGTGGTCCTCTCTTTCTACGTTCAGGACTTGGAAGTCCTTATCTTCGAGATGGACCTCACCCCGCACCTCCAATAAGGGAATAGGTTTCTCGGTATGTTCCAGTCTCAGAGGTATGTTTCTTATGGTTTTTAGGTTTGCGGTTATGTCATCTCCTCTGTAGCCGTCTCCCCTGGTGGCACCCCATTTTAAGACACCCATTTCATACATAATGGCTACGGCTACGCCGTCAATCTTAAGTTCAGCAACGTAATTCAGCTCATCTGCCCTATCCCGGCCTAAGAGCCGGACCATGCGTGCCGTAAACTCCTTAAGTTCCTCGTTGGAATAAACGTTGTCTATGCTGAGCATGGGCAATCGGTGTTCTACGGTGGCGAATTTTAAAAGAGGTTCTCCACCCACCCTTTGGGTGGGAGAGTCTGGGGTCATGTATTGAGGATGCGCCTTCTCCAGTCTCTGGAGTTCTCTTACAAGCTGATCATATTCGTAGTCTGTTATCTCGGGCTGGGCGTCTATGTAGTATCTGCGGTCGTGATGACGTATCTGGCGGCGGAGCTCTTCTATTCTTTCCTGGACGTGTCTTTCCTTGGTCATAACGCTAAAAAGCGGGAAGGTGTTTTCCGAAGGGCATTGAAAATTCCACGGAGTATATCATTTTTCGTGCCACTGTCAATAAAGGCTTGACTTTAATGCGCATTTTGCTATAAATCTATGTTAAACATAATCTTGGGGATAATGGACATTATTTTGTAAGTTGAGGGGTATGGAGCAGTTATACTAAAAGGAGTTCATGCATGGCGAAGGGCAAGTCCGGTAAGACCTTCTTCGAGGTATATGGTTCGCAACCGCCCGAAAGTCATTCAGCAAGCACTAGCAAGGCAGACAAAGAAAAGATACCGGTAGACTTTCCTTATTATGAAGGCGAGAATATTATAGTCGTTTCCGATATCGCCGACCGGCTTAAAACCAGTAAGACTAAGGCGGAGGGCCCAGGAAAGGGCCGCGCGGCAATAATAATAGCGGCCATAGTATGCGGTGTAGGTCTGGCTGTCGGTATGTTCTTTTTGGGCCGCAGCATAGGTGTTGATAAGGTTACTCCGACCGTTGGTATGGCAGCTCCCAAGGTGCAAGAAAAACCTGCCACGGCGACCGGGACAAAGGGTGGACCTTCCGGAGGTCCTGAACGTCCTGAGATGGCCGCACCGGCTCCACGGAAACCAAGCGTAGAGAAGCCTGTGCCTGAAGAACCATCTACCAAGGTGTCGGCAGCACCATCGGTTGCGCCACCGCCAGCTGCGCCGCCTGAGAGTAAGGATACCTGGGCTCTCAGGATAGTATCTTATTCCGACGTGCAGAAGAACCTTGAAAGAGCGGCCGCAGTGGCGGATTTCTTGCAAAACGCCACGGGACAAGATGCCTTTGTGGCGAGGTTAGGCAATAAGTTGGTGGTGTGTCTCGGTGAATTCGATTCAAAAGACGACCCCAGGTTGTTGGAACTGCAAAAACAGGTTAGAGAGATTGAGTACGAGAATAAGAAACAGTTTATAAGTAATTATCCGGTCCGTATAAAGTAGGAGAAATTGGGACGTGGGCATAGATAAAACTTTGGTGATAAAGGGAAAGTTAATTAGGTCTCGCAGCGTGTTTAAGAGGGCTGAGCGTATTAAGATACTGGAGACGGAAGGCAAGTGGAGCGAGGAAAAATCCGTATTTGGATTACCCAAGCTCAAGTCTGTTCGCCTGAAGAAGAAGGCCAAGGCAGAAAAGGCGCCGGCCAAAGAGGGGGCAGCTACCCCCGGGGCTGAGAGTCCCGGCGAAGGCAAATAGACATTTAGTTAAGGAGTTTATGGTATCATGCGTTGTAGTTTTTTTGTGGTTGCCAGGATGGTGTTCATAACAGTGTTTTTTGCCGTGGTGGGGTTATTTTCTCATATCAGCATGGGGGGTGAGACAGGCAAAGCCCAGGGGGACCTCGACTCGCATCTGAAGCAGGTCCAGGAAATATTAAGTAAGGCGCAGTCAAGTTACACCAGCCTTAAGGATTACACGGCCGTTATACATAAGGAAGAGTACAATGGCGGGAAGGTAGAAAAGGACGAACGCACTATAATAAAGTTCCAGAAGCCGTTTAAGGTGTATTTGAAATGGCTGTCGGGTGAGAATGAGGGCACGCAGCTGCTGTACGTGGAGGGGAAGTATGACGACAAGATGATAATCCGCAAAGGCGGTGGCTTCCTCAAAAAGGTCTTTGGGACTATGGAGATGGACCCTGACGGTTTCTGGCTGAAGAAGTTTACCAAGCACTCCATAAAAGAGGTGGGTTTTGGCGGGATTATTGATCAGTCTAACAAACAATTAGAAGTTGCACAGGAAAAAGGTCTTGTAAAAGCGGCCCAGTGCACCATGTCGGAGGTCGACGGCAGACCCACTTGGAAGATGGTGTTGGTAGTCGCCCCTGAGGCCAAGAAAGATGGGTATTACTGCCAAAGTTCCATACAATACTTTGATGCCGAAACCTTTCTCCCCGTTAAGGCGACATTTTGGCTCTGGGAGAACGATATGGCGGAGGTAATGACTTTCTCCGACATTAAATTAAACGTCAATCTGCCGGAAATCGCCTTCGATAAGGACAATAAAGAGTATCACTTTTAGGTAGTATACAGCACCCTCTTATCTCCAACCCTCTTTGTTAGATGTATCCTGTCAAAGTATTCTAAGAGCGGTATAACATATTTACGGGACGTGCCGACAAGGTCTCTGAATTCTGCTGCCGTTACAGACCCCCTTTCCCGTATGGACTTTTCCAGACGGTCCTTAAGTTCTTCAATCGCCTTCGCATGAAAATAGAGCGCCGACTCCACCTCAATCAATGTCCCTTCCTCTGCCATTAGATTGATAAACGACCTGTACTTATCCCTTTCAGAAGGGTCCTTGGGCAGCACCTTCTCCAGCGACGGGGGGGCAAACCTGTCTTTCAAAAATGAGTCTTCTATTGACTTTATGATATTTTTATCCGATTCTGACAGTATTATCCGGTGGCTTGTCATGGCGACCCTTTGTCCTGAGGCGACGACCACGCCCTTCTCCTGCAAATCCGTCAGCGCTCGTGTTATTAAGGGAACGGGCACGTCCTTTGGCAGCCTCGCCCGCAGCGCCGCACTTTCAACGCCCTTTTTCACGGGGTTGGCCTTGTGGAATTCCTCCAGGTGTTTAAGTATATCTGCAGCAAGGGTGGAGAGTTTTTCCCGATGGACACTAAACGTCCTTGAATTATCCTTTATGTTCACGAGGATACCCCTTTTTGCAAGCTCGTTGATTGTCTCGCTTACCCTCGAGATGGATAAGTTGAGGTGTCTTGAGACCTCCTCGTCGGATAGTAAATAGCCGGATGGTTCGAGAAACGCCTGCTCTATAATCTCGAGGTCTGTTCCCCCGATGAGCAGTCTCAATGGCGCCAGCGCCTCTTCCCTGAAACGCTTGAGTCTTTTGGTGTGTGCCGCCCTCAGGACTTCTCCTCCCCCTATTGTACGGCAGGGCGAATAAGAACGTATCACGTAGTGTTCCCCTCTCTCTGCCACGACGGGTTCCTCCAGCCTGTATTGGACGAGGGCATCCTCACCGGGTTTCAGCGCCTCTTTGTCCAACAATATGACCCTGCCCATTATCTCGCTGGTGGCGATGTGAAATCTGATTCTTTCCCCGTTTCCCAGCGGTCTGCGGGTGGTGGGGAGGTAGCGAAGGCTGCAGTCTACCATCTGCACAGGCTCGAGATGGCCGGGAACGGAGAGCTGGCATCCCCTGCGCACGTCGGACGTCTTGACCCCGGAGAGGTTAATTGCGGCACGCTGCCCTCGGTGCGCAAGGTCTGTCTTTTCTCCATGGACCTCAATGCCCCTCACCCTTGCAGACTCCTTTGACGGCAGTATCTCTACTTCATCTCCCACTTTTATTTCCCCGTTAGATACCGTACCCGTGACCACACATCCAAAACCTTGGATGGTAAAGGCCCTGTCAATTGGGAGACGAAACGTGCCCTGAACCAATTCTTCTTTGATGCCCAAGACAAGTTCTTTCAGGGCTTCCTTGAGTTCCGGTATGCCCTCCCCCGTGGTGGAAGAGACGACCTTCACCGGTGCATTTTGAAGAAAGGTCCCATTTACGAGCTTCTTTATGTCTTCTTTGACCAATCCAAGCCAGTCCTCTGTCACCAGGTCCTTTTTTGTTATGACGATTATCCCGTGTTTTATACCCAGGAGCTGCAGTATCTCAAGATGCTCGACCGTTTGGGGCATCACGCCGTCGTCTGCGGCAATGACGAACATGACAAGGTCAATTCCGGTCGCCCCGGCCAGCATGTTCTTTACAAAGCGTTCGTGGCCAGGTACGTCTATAATGCCAACTCGCAGGTCTTTACCTACATCCATGTAGGCAAAACCGAGGTCAATCGTTATGCCGCGGGCCTTTTCCTCCGGCAGGCGGTCGGTGTCAATGCCCGTAAGGGCGATAATGAGGGAGGTCTTTCCGTGGTCAATATGTCCTGCCGTACCGAGAACTACTTTTCTCACTGTGCAACTCCGAATATCCTAAGAACGGCGCTTAGTATCGCCTCGACATCGGCTTTGTCACTCACCGTACGGAGGTCGAGGAGCAGTCTGTCGTTTTCTATGCGCCCGAAAATGGGCGGGTTATTTTGCCTGAGCTCGTCGGACAGTTCCTGTGCGCTGGGTTTCCCCGTGCTCAGGGAGACAAGTTTTGTTGGGACTTCCTCACCGGGCA
>Ga0155267_1098_pt1 | contig 21338 bp, 17 predicted proteins | sample RifCSPhighO2_02_FD_106235 | JGI IMG/M metagenome (GOLD analysis project Ga0155267, IMG submission 106235) | Planctomycetes bacterium RIFCSPHIGHO2_02_FULL_50_42
GTAAGTTGCTCAAAGAATTCTTTCAGGAGAGATGCCGGAGCGGCCGAACGGGGCGGTCTCGAAAACCGCTGTCCGCGTAAGCGGACCGGGGGTTCGAATCCCTCTCTCTCCGCCATTTTTGCCGACGTTTAACGCCGGCAAAAATGGCAGAGCAATTGAGCAATAGACAATGGAACAATAGAAAGGAAAAAATAAAAGCTCAATTGCGGTCTAATGCTCTATTGTTCTATTGCTCAAAAAAGGAAATAATTCATGGCATTCATGTTCGAAAATCTCGAAGTTTACCAAAAAGCCATCGCGCTCGCTGAAGAGCTTAGCAACATGACAGAATCTTTTCCCAAAGGTAATTACTACTTATCCGATCAGCTAAATCGTGCCACCCTGTCCATTGCGACCAACATTGCCGAAGGCAACGGCAAGTATCACAAGGCTGATAGGGTCAATTTCTTTAGGATCGCTCGTGGTTCGGCATTTGAGTGCATCCCTATATTAGAGCTATGTAGACGTAAAAAATTGATCGAGGAAGAAGACTGCAAAGTGTTCAAAGAAAGGTTGGATGAGATTTGTAAGATGTTGTCAGGTCTTATGAATTTTAAAGCTGACCAGCCGAAGACGGTAGAAGGCTTTAAGACTTAATGTGTCAGGAATTCGGACTACTATTTTAGCGATTAAAAATGCCACACAAGCATTACTGGGTTGATTATGATGAAGAGACAGACACCTTTTATGGTTAGTTTTAGAAAACCTCAATGCGCCAGCGACAGCATTATGGAGGAGGATATCATTTATCATTATGGTGGAGAGCAACTGGTTGGCATTACGATAATAAATGCGAAGGGGTTGTCAGAATAGATTGGTGGGTGTGTATGGCCCAGCCTAATATTGTGCCTCATAAAGTAACGAAGCCTATAGCACTCTTAGCTGTATGGTTTGCCGCACTTGTAATTATTGTAGGTATCTTTTTGTATGCAGCTAGGATGATTGATGAACCTTTGTGGCTTAAACAGATTTTAGTAATATCCGCAATTTTATTCGTACCGTTATTTGTAAGCATGGTATATTGGTTACAAACAAAATATCGTCCAGAGATGCAGGAGGACCCTTATTATTCGGAATATTTAAAGCGTTTAGGTCCAGTTTTTCGCAACTTTAAACCGGAGAATATTGATACTAAAATACAAAGAGAAAGGGCTGCTGCTCCTCTTTCAAATGAGTCTTGGGAAGAGAGAGAAAAAAGGCGTTGCAAAATTTATGAAGACCAAAAGGGGCTTTTTCTTGTACACAGTTGGCGGCCATCTAAAACTCCTGGACAAGTTGCGGACATTGTAATCTCACTTGCTCAGCATGGCAATGGACCTCTAATAGAAGGAAAGGTCAAGAGTGTTGAATACCACATTGGGCAGAAATTTTTTAGCTACCCAGTAATTAAGGAAGATGCTGAGGAGAATTTCCGACTCGAGGTTTCAGCATATGGTCCGATGTTGTGCCTTGCCAAGGTTAATTTTAAGGATAATAGTAAGCCTATAGAACTACAGAGATATATCAATTTTTGATACAAACGTGCCAGCAAGCTGGCACGCTACACAGGCAAAAGAATTTTTGTAGCGGCAGAGCTTGCTCTGCTTTATGTAGTGGCAGAGTTTACTCTGCATGACGTCGCGCAAGCTCGACCGTTACATACTAGATACGTAGCGTAAGGCAGTTTGTAGTCGCCCGATTTATCGGGCTGTTTGTGCGATTGGTTACGTAACTATCAATCTAATATATCGCAGGGCTGAAGCCCTGCGGCACCCTGGGGGTAATTTGTTCAAACGTGTGACCTTAGTTGCACACTGCGAGAGATTGTTGTAAGTGTAGCGTGGGAGCTTGCTCCCACGTTGAAACTGGATTCCGCATTAAATGCGGAATGACACGTGTAGTGTGTATACGACATCAGGAGAGGTGTCCGAGAGGCTGAAGGAGCACGCTTGGAAAGCGTGTAGGTGGCCTTAAAACCGCCTCGGGGGTTCGAATCCCTCCCTCTCCGCCATGTGGGTAGTGTAGTTGAGAAGGTGATTGGACTGAAGGTTTTTGGCCGTGCTAGACGGGGAGCTAGCGGTTCCTTGTGACCTGAAATCCGCTTATGCAGGGTCAATCGCTTTTTTGAGGTCTTTCGGACCCCCGGTCGCATTCCTGTAAGAGGCGTTGAAGGTCGGGTCTCATGCAATAAGGCAGTGTGAACCTGGTCAGGGGCGGAAGCCAGCAGCCATAAGCATCTGTACTTATGTGCCGTGAGGGTGCCTGGCCCGAGCCGGCTGCAGGCGTGTGCCGAGGGAAAGGGGATCGAGGAAGAGTGCACGGCCAGTTATTTTAAGAGGTAAGCGTTGAAAAGAGGTCTGAAAAAGCCTCCTAATACTACGTTGTCATTATGGGCAAAAAATGTAGTGTGAGTGTGGGAGCTTGCTCTCCGCCTAAGGCGGATTCAACGTGGCAGCAAGCGGCCACGCTACATTTAAGTTGTTTCACTTCTTCAGGATGACAGTTTTATGGTGGACTTATGACTTACACCGTATTTGCAAGGAAGTATAGGCCGCAGGGCTTTGTAGAGGTGGTGGGGCAGGACCCGGTCGTCACCACGCTGAAGAATGCCCTGAAGCAAAACCGAGTGGCCCATGCCTACCTGTTTACGGGGCCGAGGGGCGTTGGGAAGACATCCTTGGCCAGGATACTGGCCAAGGCCCTTAACTGCGAGAAGGGGCCGACGGATGAGCCGTGTAACAAGTGCGATGCCTGCAGGGCAATATCAGAGGGCAGGGATATTGACGTTATAGAGATAGACGGCGCCTCCAATAGGGGTATTGACGAGGTGAGGACTGTACGGGAGAACGTCAAGTATCTGCCCAGCCGCTCCAGATTCAAAATATACATAATAGACGAGGTACACATGCTTACGCGTGAGGCATTTAACGCCCTGCTGAAAACCCTTGAGGAACCCCCGCCCCACGTAAAGTTCTTTTTTGCCACCACTGCACCAAGTAAGCTCCCGGAGACGGTTCAATCTCGCTGTCAGCGTTTTGATTTAAAAAACGTATCCGCATCTGACATAGTGAAACGTCTGATGCAGATTGCCGAGAAAGAGGGGCTGGACATAGAAGACGAGGCGCTTAAGGCCGTTGCGAGGCATTCCAGGGGCGGGCTAAGAGACGCTCAGTCACTGCTGGACCAGTTGGGGTCGTTCCCTGACGGGAGGATAACCCTTGCGGCCGCGAAAGGTCTTTTCGGTACGGTTGGTGAGGAGACGGTGGAGGCGTTGGTGAATAGTTTGATTAGCAAGGATGCCTCCGGCGCACTAAAGGTGGTGCACAATGTAATGAACCAGGGTGGAGACCTGGCCGTCTTTGTTGACCAAGTGGTGTGGTATCTGAGAGACCTGTTGGTGGTCTCTACGTGCGGCTACAATGCGGAGCTGTTGGAAAACCCATGGCGGGACGGAGAACTATTGGAGCGGCAGGCAAAGAATCTCACGGGGGATACCCTGATGTACATGATCCAGGCCCTTACAGGAACAAATAAGAGGGGTATGGATGACTTGCAGGAGAGGATTTTTCTGGAGACGACGGTGGTGAAATTGGCGGGGATGGAGGACCTGGAGTCCCTTAACAATATACTCCTCAGGCTTGAGGAGCTTGAGAAAAAGATTTCCCGCAGTACGACAACCTCTGCCGGTGTGGCTGCCCCTTCCAGACCCCCTGCAGGCGAATATAAAGATTCTGGCGCGAAATCAGATACGCGGAGGGTAGAGACAGACCGGCGTGCGGCAGTTTCTGAGGCGGTGGAAGGGCAGGCAGGGCACGTCTCTTCACAGCAGGCGCAGGATGCAGGTAAGGTGTGGGACATGGCAATGGAACACTTTCATAATGCAAGACCTTCCGTGTGGTCGCGGCTCAAAGAAGGCAAGTTGACCAGCCTTGGGAGTGAGGAGGCGGTGATAGCGTTCCCAAAGGGCCGTCCGTTTTCCAAGAAATCCTTGGAGGGGAACCCTGAGGATGTAAGGCTGATAGAGGATTATTTGGGAGAAATAACCGGCAGGAGGTTGCGCCTCAGGGTGATACTGTCTGAGGACGTTCCGGTTGCGACGCAAAGGAGCGGACCGCCGCCGGACGCATTGGCAGATAAATCTCCTCTGGAATCACCTGATAAATCGAATATTGATAAGATTGTGTCACTTTTTGAAGGAGAAATCGTTAAGTAAGGAGGGGTGTCAGATGAAGGGTTTTGGCAACTTTGCACAGATAATGAAGGAGGCCCAAAAGCAGGCCCAGGTGATGCAGAAGAAGATGGAGGAGATGCAGCGCGAACTTAAGGAACGTGTGGTGGAGGGAAGCTCTGGCGGCGGCATGGTTACCGCCAAGATGAACGGGCGTCAAGAGCTGTTGTCAGTGAAGATAGACCCGGAGGTAGTAGACCCCAAGGACGTGGAGATGCTTGAGGACCTTGTGGTGGCTGCGGTGAACCAGGCATCAAAGAAGTCGCAGGAGTTATACGAGCAGGAGATGGCCAAGCTCACCGGGGGGTTAAATATACCCGGTCTCCCGGGGTTGCCTTTTGGCAAGCCGTAGGTTGCAAGAGGCAGACACCATTCGATTGAGGTTGTATGTAAATAGATGTAAGCTTGATATAGAGAAGGGCTCGCGGTTTATAGACAAGGACCAACAATATTGCAAGCCTATCCAAGACATATGGAGAGACTGATAAGGGAGCTGGCAAAGATGCCCGGTATCGGGCGGAAAACGGCTGAAAGGCTGGCTTACTATATACTTGGACTTCCTGAACAGGAGGCCAGAGAACTGTCAAGTGCCATAGAGGACCTTAAAAAGAGCGGCAGGAACTGCTCAAAATGCTTTGGTATCGGAGTAGATGAAGTCTGCCAGATATGCGCAGACCCCAGGCGCGACAATACTGTGATATGTGTTGTAGAGGAACACAAAGACCTCTTCAGCATAGAGAAGACAGGACACTATAAAGGGGTCTATCACGTGTTGCTGGGACATATTTCCCCTCTGGACAACGTCCATCCAGAAGACCTTACCATAGAGCGACTGATGGACAGGATTAAGAATGGCGGCGTGAGGGAGGTAATCCTGGCTATGAATTTCAACATAGAGGGAGACACTACAGCCTTGTACATTCAAAAGAGGCTGTCTGCCCTGGATCGGCAGGATATAAAGATTACCCGCCCGGCCAGGGGCATACCGCAGGGAAGCTATTTAGAATATTTGTCCAGTACTGTGTTGGCGGACGCCATAGACGCAAGGATGAATTTTTAGTGGGGGATATGTAATGAAGATGGAAATGATACCACGCATGCAGCTTCAGCTGAAGATGAAGCTGGCACCGCAGATAATTCAGTCAATAGAGATACTCCAACTTCCTCTTTTGGCGCTGCTTGAGCATGTGCAGATGGAGATGGAGGAAAACCCCGTGCTTGAAGAGGTAGCGGCTACAGATGCGGGGACCGAGGAGAGTCCTGCTGCGGGCGAGGAAGCAGGGAGTAGTGTAGAAGAAGAGCGTAGTGTAGAAGAAGAGCGTGTCGAGACGTTGCCTGAGGAGTGGCAGGGTAATTACAGACTGGGTAGCCGGTCTGCGATGCGGGGCGAGATAGACAAGAAGCAGGCGGCGCTCGAAAATACCTCGGCAAAACCGATATCTTTCCATGAGTATCTCCTGGGGCAGCTTTCTCTTATGGAGGTGCCCGAAGCGCTGCGGGAGGCCTGTGAACACATAGTATGTAATCTGGACGACAACGGCTACCTCTCCACACCGATGGAGGATATTGTAAAGGAGCTTAACGGGGCTATTGCCAGCGAGGATGCAGGAGAGGCCCTGCGTCTGGTACAGACAATGGAACCTCCGGGCGTGGGGGCCAGGAGTCTCGAGGAATGTCTGCTGCTTCAACTGGACAAGAAATACGAGGAATGTGAACTGGCCAGGGAGTTGATTCTCCACTACCTCAAGGATATAGAAACGAAGAAGTACCCTCAGGTAGCCAAGAAGACGGGCAGGAGTCTGGAGACCATAAAGAAGGTTGTGGAGCACATCTGTAGTTTGAATCCGAAACCGGGTTCAATCTTTGTGGATGAGCCGATAGCATATGTGGTGCCAGACGTAAGGGTTGACTATATAGACGGCCGGTATGAGGTTATCCTGAACGAAGACTACACCATGCCCCATCTCTCTATCAACAACGTTTACAGGACGTATATTAGCCAACACCCCGCGGATGCTGAAACCAAAAATTATATAAAGAAAAAGATTGAATCGGCAAAGTGGTTGATGGACGCCATAGAACAGAGGCGGACCACCCTCTATAGGGTGGCGACCAGCCTTGTAGAGCTGCAAAAAGGTTTCTTTGAGGAGGGCGTCTCCAGCCTTAAACCGCTCAAGATGCAGGACCTGGCAGACCGTCTGGGCATTCATGTATCCACCGTAAGCCGCGCCCTGGCACGTAAGTACATGCAGACGCCCAGAGGCATATTTGCGATGAAGTTCTTCTTTACGGGCGGTTTCAGCAGCGGGGATGGAGACACGGAGTCGTGGGAGGCCACCAGGCAGAGGCTGAGAGAGATGATAGGCACTGAGGATAAAAGCAATCCCCTGAGCGATGAGGAGATAGTCGCCACGCTTAAGGCCAAGGGCGTGGACGTGGCAAGACGCACCGTGACCAAGTACAGGAAGCTTATGAAGATACCATCCTCCAGACAGAGAAGGCAGTATTGAGTTTAATGTAGGGGCTGCCTTGTGTCCGCCCGAAAATGGCTTAGCAGGGCTTTTGGCCCCGTTCGTTTTATGTAACTACGCAGGGCTTAAGCCCTGCGGCACCCCCAGATACATGCCCCCCATAAAATCTCTTACGCAGTTTAAGTAGGGTGCGTCTCGACGCACCGACGATGCTGCCCCTTCCAAATAACCCACCCTTGAATGCTCGTCAATAAAGCCTATAATCTAAGGCGTTGTGTCGAATACCTTTGATATAGTTATAAAAAACGGGACAATTATAGACGGCACGGGTGCACCCGGCAGAAAATCGGACCTGGCCGTAAAGGGCGACAAGATAGCCTGCATAGGGAGCGTAGAACCACCCGGAAGTTGTCCTACCGTAATAGATGCCACAGGACTTGTGGTAGCCCCAGGGTTTATAGACATACACTCCCACAGCGACTTCCTCTGCCTCGTCAGCCCCAAAAGTGAGAGCAAGGTCCTCGACGGCGTGACCACTGAGATATGCGGTAACTGCGGTTCTTCTCCCTTTCCGCTTTCAAAGGAGACATTAGAGAGGAAACAGGAGGGGTACGACAAGTATGGACTGATTATAGACTGGCGGGACGCCGACGGTTTCTTCCGCAGGGTAGAGTCAGCACCAGGCTCAATAAATAGGGGCTTCCTTGTGGGCCACTCAAGCATCAGGGATTTTGTCATCGGGTATGCCGATAGACAACCTATCGTGCACGAACTGTCCCGGATGAAGAATGAGCTTGCCAAGGCCATGGAGGCCGGTGCATTCGGACTCTCCAGCGGTCTTATATATCCGCCGGGATGTTTTGCCAACAGGGAAGAGCTGGTCGAGATCTGCCGGGAGGTTGGCAGGCTCGGCGGCGTGTATACGACGCACATGCGGAGCGAGGGAGAGAAACTCCTTGAGGCAGTGGAGGAGGCCGTAGAAATTTCGCGTAAGGCCAAGGTAAGCCTTCAGATATCTCACATTAAGACGGCCGGCAGGGAAAATTGGTCAAAGCTTGGGTCTTTGAAGGGACTCCTTGATTCGGCGATAACAGAGGGACTCAATGTCTCGTGCGATAGGTATCCCTACGTAGCGGCGGCAACCGACCTAAATGTAATCCTCCCTAACTGGGCGCTGGATGGAGGGACTGACAAGCAGATGGAGAGACTTACCGATCCAGGCACGCGTAAGAGGATTACCGAAGGGATACTGAATAGGAATAACGACGAGTGGTACGGCGAGACCATAGTCATTTCGGACGTCCACTCAAGCGAGGCGGAGTATAGGGCGGAACTGATAGGGAAAAATCTTGCCCAACTCGGCAGGGAGCGGAGTCGGCCACCTTTAGAAGTTGCACTCGACCTTTTGGTGGAGCAGAGGGGTCGTGTATGGATAGTGACCTTTAGTATGTGTGAAGAGAACCTGGAAGAGATATTGGGATGGGATTTTGTCGGCATAGGTTCAGACAGTTCACTTCGGACGAGAGACGGCCTGTTGAGTCAGGGTAAGCCGCACCCGCGGACGTACGGTACGTTTTCAAGGGTGCTCGGCAGATATTCGCGGGACAGGGGGATATTGACCCTGGAACAGGCGGTCCACAAGATGACGGGGTTTTCTGCAAGGAAGATGGGTCTTTACAACAGGGGGGAGATTAGAGAGGGCTGCTTTGCGGACATTACCGTGTTTGACCAAAAACGGGTGCTGGACATGGCCACGTATGAAGAACCACATCAGTATTCGAGGGGCATAGAGTACGTAATAGTGAATGGTTGTGTTACCGTAGACAGAAGTGGTCATACCGGGGCAGTGGCGGGAAAGGTTCTAAGGAGAAGATGAGACCCATAATAGGTATAAACTGTGATTATGAAGAGGGGGAGGGTGTGCGTCCGCGCTACTTTTTGAATAGAGACTACTCTGCGGCCGTGGAGCTTGAGGGTGGGATTCCGGTGCTTCTTCCTGTCTCACAAAGAGATGAAGGGCATATCGCGGGTCTCTTGGGCATGCTGAACGGTCTAATCCTCAGCGGGGGTAAGGATATAGACCCGTCACGCTACGGGCAGAAGGCACATCCCAGCATAAAACCAACTGCGGCAGAGAAGGAGGAATTTGACTTCAGATTGGTTGAAAGTGCCTTGAAGATGGATATACCCATTTTGGGGATATGTTACGGTGAGCAGCTGTTGAATGTCAGTCTGGGAGGCAGTCTTGTCCAGGATATAACATCTCAATTAAGTGCATCTGTAAATCACAGTAATCCCTTCGGAGGACGCCACAAGGTATTAATAGAGAAGGGTACGAGACTTCATCGGCTGTTGGGTATGGAGACCCTAGACACCAATAGCTCCCACCATCAGGCGATAGACCGCCCTGGTGGCGGTCTAAGGGTGTGCGCAAGGGCGGAGGACGGCGTGATTGAGGCCGTAGAGAGTGTCAGGCACACATTTGTATTAGCGGTACAGTGGCACCCTGAGAGGATGTTAAATGATACGGTAGAAAGGCGGCTGTTCTCGGAGTTTATGAAGGAGGTAAGGGCCTATGCCTCCCAGAGAATCTAAGGCGTGGACCGTTTGCGGCGTATTCTCTGGAATATTGCTCATGTTGACGGCGGCTTCATGTTCGTCGGAGAAAGGCCCGTATCAGCTTACAGACGATGTGGCCATGTACAAAAGAGAACTAAGGGCCCTTCCGGACGACATCAATGCCCGGTACCAACTGGGCGTTACTTATTATAAGCTGGGAGACTATAGTGCGGCCGCTAAAGAACTGGAGGACGTTGTCAGGGAAAACCCCAACCTTCCTTACGCCTACAACAATTTGGGTCTGGCCTACGTGGGCATGGGTGAGTTGGGTAAGGCCATAACTGCATACTTGAAGGCCCTGGAGCTGGACCGCGATTTTCTGACGGCGAGGCTGAATGCTGGGTTGGCCTATTATCTGGCCGGCGAGTTCGCGGAAGCTGGTTCACACTTCCAAAAGCTGTTGAAGAAGGACCCCGACAATATTGGTGCGCGCCAGGGCCTTGGTCTGTGTCTTTTCCGAATGGGCAGGTTTGACGAGGCCATTGCCGAGTTCAAGAAGGTCTCAGAACTCGACCCCAATAACGCAGATGCGTACAAGTATATGGGCGTAATCTATGAAAGAAAGGGAGACCTTAGTGCCGCCATTTCGAATTATAGAGAGGCCTTGAGACTCAATCCCCATGATGCAGAGACCCACTGGGACCTGGCAAACATCTATTTTGAACAAGGTTATTTTGAAGGCGCACTTAGAGAATACATGTACGTCATTGACATTAGGCCTGAATTTAAAGAGGCATATTTCCGGAGGGCGCTGGCATTGCAGGAGTTGGGGGCCCCTCTAGAGGCAACCGAGGTGCTGGAACGTCTTGCGGTGTTGGATACTAATTATCCGGAGGTCCATTATCAACTCGGCTTAATTTATGAAGAGCGAGAGATGCCGGATAAGGCGGTGTCTGAATATGAAAAGGAGCTTAAGAACAATCCTAATGATGTTAAGGCCCATAAGGCCTTGGGCGAGTTGTACCTAACCAGGGGGGAATATGATAATGCCATCCGTCATTTTACCAGTGTTGTACAGATTGATCCGGCCAGCGCCCAGGCGGCCTATGAGCTCGGCGATGCCTATGCCAAGAGCGGCAAATTCGCCTTGGCACTTGTTCAGTGGAGAAGGGCTGCGGAGATGGACCCTGTTATGGCGATAAAGGTGTGGAAGCGGGCGCTGGAATTTAATCCCAAAATGGCTGAGGCGCACTACAGGCTTGGTCTGGCATATTTAAATGAGGGCAAGGTGGCGGCGGCCGTTAGTTCCTTGGAAGCGGCAGTGAGTGCGAAACCGAATAACATTGCCTTCCAACAGGCGCTCGGCAGGGCGTACGACGAGCAAGAAAAATTACTGGCCAGAGAGGGAAAGGAACGTGCAGAGGAGGAATGGTGGCCTTAGTCCTCCTGTGAGACCTTAAGAAAACTGTCCGAGGACAGGGACGAGCTATGCCCCTACTTGTTGTCATTCTGAGCGAAGCGAAGAAGCTAGTTTTTTCATAGATGGAGACCTCTGCAAAACTCCATTTATAAAGTCTAATACGGCGTACCCTCCCCCCTCCCTTGAGGGAGGGGGGAAAATTTAAAAGAACTAATAGACTTTTTCAGACCTCTCAGATGTAGCGTCGGGCTTCGGCCGTGAGCTCAGCCGAACGGTCTCCGTACCCGGCGTAATACGTGCGCCTGTAGTTGCCCCATTTATGGCTCACAGGCCCGATTAATCGGGCAGCTACGGTTGTGATAATGCGTCCGATGCGGAGATCGGACGCTACATGGGAATTTTTATGTGTGGCGTCCTAGACTTTAAACTTCAATAGGTCCAGCTTGGTCTTTTCGTCAAACTGTCTCTTTACAGACGGGCCTTTCAGCTCCAGTATTATCGCCTCTATGGTTAGGTAGACCTTTGCATCCTTCCTTATGCAGCCCAAGTTAACGGCATCATCCCTTCCTATGCCGCTGTGGATATGAATTTTTGGTTCGTCGCCCTTCCAAAAGATGGTGCCGAGACCCAACACCTCCCTGCCGTCCGCAAAATTCCTCCACATAGGTACGGGCGGTACCTCCACCTTTTCAGGCCCAACCACTATCTGTGCCCTTTCCAGGGCGCCTACAAAGTGTACAAGACCTGCCCTGATGTCTTCTTTTTTAATGAGTGTTGTAAGTCCCGCCAGCAGATCGTCCCCGTGGTCAAACCTGACCACGAACACCCTTCCGACATTGCACTGTGAATATTCCATTACTTTATTATTTAAACCTCCGCAAAGATTTTTAAGATTTCTCCGTTCTAGTAGGTCGTTTTTTGTTCTGCAGATGCTCTATTTACGGGACTTAGATGGGGGTGCCGCAGGGCTTAAGCCCTGCGGCACCCAGGTTGTGACATCAAAGGGTTCGATGAATCGAGCCGCTACAGAGATATTTTGTAGGGGCGTGATTTATCACGCCCATGGTCCAATAAATTGGGCAGCTACAAAACGTACGGGGCGTACCCTACAAAAGGGATATGTATTAGGATTTCGAGCCATCCTACAAGTGACGTGTCAGAAAATCAACGTGAAATTATATCGGGTGCTCCCAAAAAATCCGTAGGGGTGAGGCAACCTAGCCCCTGCCACGGCAGCCATTCTGAGGGAAGCAAGAGACCCTTCGCTTCACTCAGGGTGACAACGGGAAAACCGTCATGCACAATTCTTTCTGTTATTCAGAGCGGAGCGAAGAATCTAGTTTTTTGTCTATGTAGCGTCGGGTCTCCGTACCCGACGGCGGTGCGACCGCTGCGAGCGGCGTCCGATGCGGAGATCGGCGCTACAGGGCTATTATTGTGTAGGGGCAGACCCCTGTGTCTGCCCATCTATGCTTATATGGGGGTATCGCAGGGCTTAAGCCCTGCGATACCCAGGTTGTGACATCAAAGGATTCGATGCCCATGATTTAATCAGGGGAAACCCCTACAGCAAAGATTTGTAGGGGCGCAATTTATTGCGCCCGCGACCCGATGAATCGGACAACTGCTATTCAAACTTAAACCCCCCCTCTCTGAAAAGTTTTACACAGGCATCAACCGCATCGGAGTCATAAAGGATGCCCCTGTTCTTAAAGATTCCCTCCAATGCCGTATCTATACCGAGGGCAGGTCTATAAGGCCGGTGAGAGGACATGGCTTCTACAACGTCAGCTACGGCCAGTATCCTTGCCTCCAGGATAATCTTACCGTTCGACAGGCCCGCAGGATACCCTGAACCGTCCATCCTCTCCTGGTGTTGTAATACGATCTTGGCGACCGGCCAGGGGAATTCTATTCCCTTCAATATGTTGTAACCTATCTGGGAGTGGGCTTTGATCATTTCGAATTCGGTCTCGGTTATCTTGCCGGGCTTGCTCAGTATCTCAGCGGGTACGGCTATCTTGCCGATGTCATGTATAGCACCGGCCATGCGGATTCCTTCGATCAGTTCTGATGAAAGACCCATCTCCGCCGCTATAGCGGGGGCCAGGTCGGCCACGCGCCGCTGATGGCCGGACGTGTATGGGTCTCTCATTTCGACCATTGCTACCAGGGCCTGGATGGTTCCCCCCAATGCTTTCTGCAGGCGCTCCAGGCTATGTTTACGTTCTTCTTCTATCTGCTTGCGCTCGGTGACGTCCTCCTCGACGGCAACAAAGTGGGTAATGACACCTTCAGCGTTCTTGATAGGCGAGATGGATACGTACTCCCAATAGAGGTCCCCATTCTTTTTCTTGTTGTAAAATTCTCCACGCCACGTACCTCCAGAGGTAATCGTCTCCCACAATCTCTTGTGTTCCTCTGGTGGGGTTTCACCGGATTTCAAGATACGCGGGTTCTGCCCTATGACCTCCTCGGAGGTGTAACCGGTTAGTTGGGTAAAATAGGGGTTAACGTATTCGATGTCGCCTTCCGTACTTGTAATAATGACAGCGACCGGGCTCTGTTCAACGGCGTGGGATAACTTGTGTATCTGCTCCTTCATCCGCTTGCGCTCAACAAGCTTCGTCCGCAATTCTTCATTTGTCTTTGTCAGTTCTGCTGTGCGTTCAGTCACCTGTTGTTCCAGAGATTCGCTGAGTCTTTTCAGCGCCAGCTCCGCCTGCTTGCGCTTGGTGATGTCGGTGATTACAGTTCTGTATAGAATGGCCCGCCGCTTCGCATCGTATACTGGGAGGCTTGACAGTTGCACATCAACAGGCCGGCCGTCTTTTACCCTAAGGAGTGCCTCCGTGACCACTTCATCACCAGAATTCTTGCACCGTTGCAAGTGATTGTAAAATATTTCTACAGCACTCTTGTCCACAAAACTGCTGAATGACATGCCTGCGGCTTCTAATTGCTTCCTGCCAAGCAGCGTTGCGCCGGTCAGGTTAATATCCCGGATACAACCGATGCCATCTAAGGTTACATAGCCTAACGGTGAAAAGTCGTAAAGGTCCGCGTAACGGTTGCGGGATTCTTCCAATATTTTCCGTATCTGCCGCAGGTCATTGTTCTGGGCTTTTAGTTCTTTTTGATGGACATGGAGTCCTTGCAGCAGGTGTTGCAGTTTCTCCTCTGCCTGCTTGCGCCTGGTGATTTGCTTCGCAAGGTCCTCTTCCTTTAGGTGCAGTTTATAAAAGATTTCATAAAATGTGGCCACTGTCTTCGCTACAGTCTCTACCTGCCTCTTCGCCGCATCCAGAACAAATTCAGGGTAGTCTTCATGCTCTTCTGAGAGCTTTTTGATTTCTTCTATGCTAATCTCATATTTTTTAAATCTCTCAGCAATCTTCTTGATTGCTTCTACGTCCTTTGGCGGGTTAGATACGGCGGCGTTTGCCGCACCTATAGGTGTCCCATTTAACATAATAGGGACAGAATGTATTATCAGCCCCCCGGAACACTTCTCATTGTATGGCTTGTTGAGGTCAATGGATTTCTTTGATACACGCCAGCGGTCTTTGTGGCAGATTCCTTCGCCCTTTCCGTCCTTGGCCTCACAGGCGTCGGCAAGGCGGTTGCAATATCGAGACGTTATCATACTGGTGGCATGGGCCCCGTCACGCTCATATATTGTGGCCGATGTGTGGAGATAATTTAGATAGAATTTCTGGAGGAAATTGAGCAGGCTTACCGGTACCAGGTCAGTAATCTTTGACGGGGGTTTTGTGGTCATATTATTGAAATGCCCCTGTTTATAAGATCTCCGAATGTGAGATGCAAAACGAGACCTCTACAAAACGTGCAAAGCTGTCATTGCGAGTCCGCCTCGGGCGGGCGAAGCCATCTCGTGTATATTTATGAGATTGCTTCGCTTCGCTCGCAATGACAGGTGTCTGTTCATAGGGTTGTTCGTCAGGGGTAAAAATCTGTATGTAGCGTGGCAGTCTCGCCGCAGGCGCATCTGCCTCCGGCATGGCGTCCTTAGCGAAGACCTACCTACAACATAACCCTGCGATACCCCATTTTTAAAGGCAATGCATCTCTCCTAGACGCACTTTACACGACAACCCCTGTAAACGAAAATAGTTGCATAGTATAGAATCCTTACCATATACGATTCCCCATAATCGTATAGAAACAGTTCTATGGTAGTCCGTCTATAACAGGACGGACCAGGATAAAAATCTGTCCACGCAAGAGTTCTACGGCGTCTGGTTCCCGGTCCATTGCCCCTATTGGGAGGGCTATTCGACGCATGGAAGTCAAGCAATAGTAATGCATGAAGACTTTATCCAGAGCGGCATATGCGTTATTGCCTGCCTGACCAATTCGTGCGTGAAGCATTTCAGAACAGAGCGTACCTTATACAGTAAGCAAAGAGCTTGCAAAAAACATACCCCAAATAAGACAAACAACAGATTTATCGGATTTATTTTGCCATAATCTCAAATTGATTTTGCGGCAACAGGGCCGTATAATCAGCCTTTCTGTGCTGGGAGGGACGATTGCATAATGGCTTTAAGAAAGGAATATGACGTAGTGGTGGTGGGTGCCGGACCTGCCGGCTCGGCAGCCGCAAGGGTAATGGTGGAGGCCGGTCTTGATGTCTTGGTGGTAGAGCGGAAGAAGCTGCCCAGGTATAAGATATGTTCAGGTCTTATAAATGAAAAGTCACTGAAGCTTACGAAGAAGTATTTTGGCGATATTCCGGAAGAGTGCTACTGCAGGCCGAGGATAATAAAGGGTGTCAGATTGTGGCACGACGAGGAACGTTTCAGGGACTGGCCCTTTGGTGAGAACGGAGCGCCCAATGTGTGGCGCGCGCAATATGACGAGTGGCTTGCAAGACGCTCAGGGGCCGAGGTGAGAGACTTGTGTCTGCTTGAGGATTTTACAATGAGCGGCAGGGGGATAAAGTTATACTGCAGTGACCAAAGTGAGGGATTTGTAGAGATAGACTGTAAGCATCTAGTCGGAGCCGAGGGATGCCTGTCGTCCATACGCGCCAAGCTGAACCCCGGACTTGAAAGGAGCTCCCACTGGTTCCTGGCCTATCAAAACTACTATGAAGGGAGTTCGGAGCTTGACCCGGAGTGGTATCATGGTTTCCTTGACCCCAGGTTCGGCGAGATATACGGGTGGTTTAACGTCAAGGATGATTATGTCATATTTGGGACGTCGTGCAGAAAGGGCGGGAGGTTTGCACCGTATCTTGGGGACTTCAGTCGTTTTCTGAAAGAGCACTTCGGTCTGAAGCTGGGAAGATTGGTTAGGAAGTCCAGCTGTCTGGGTACTAATATGTGTGCGACGGGTAACTTCTATCTTGGCAAGGACAGGATACTGCTGGCAGGAGAGGCGGCCGGCTTTCTTAACATGTTTGGCGAGGGCATATCTTCCGCATTGGCTACGGGATTGCTGGCGGGGCAGGCGGTTGCCCAGGCGGGTTCCGGCTCAGGCAGGGAGGCCCTCGAGATTTATACCGATCTCTCCAATCGGGAGCGGAGAGAGACCCTTGCATCCTGGAAGCTGGCATCCAGATTAGCTGGCAGGCCGGTGATGGTTTGAGCAAAATCTTACTATTTTTAATTTTGTGTTTGACATTTATTTTATAAGTGCTATACTCCCGACTCCTTCCCCGGCGGGAGGGGGTAGAATGGCCTGTTCTCCTGCTGAGTAATAAAGTAGCGTCCGAATAGCTGCCACCAAAGAGCTAGTATAGTAAGGAGGGTTATGTATTCCCTTCCGAAAGGTAAAGCTCTATATCTTGGTTGTTTAAAAATTTAGGCTTGCATTTCTTCCCTATTGGTGTTATGTATTGTGTTGTGCTGAGTTCCTGAGGAGGAGGGTAATGGCGAAGGCTCTCAAGGGAAGCATCACCATAGGATTCAAGCAGCCAGAGCTCCTTGTATCCATACAAGAAAAGCCAATTATTAGGTATAAGGGCCCGCAGAAAAGACTACTCGAAGAAAAGAAGTACGACGTAGTCAGCTCCCCTGACCAGAATTGGTTCCCCCATAACATACCTTGTAGGGTTAACTGTCCTATAGGTACTGACGCAAGGTCATATTCACTCGCAATTTCCGAAGGCAAAAATCAGCTCGCCTACCTTCTAGCCAGACAAAACAATCCATTCGTATCTACCCTTGGTAAGGTTTGCAGCGCACCCTGTGAGCCCGACTGTACGAGGGGGAAGATTGATGCACCCGTAACGATAAGAGCGCTCAAGGGTTTTGCGGTGGAAAAGAATAAATTAAGCACACGAGAGGTTTACGAGTGGCTGAACATGAAGAAATTAGGGGTAGACTTGCCTAAGGGTAACAGACTCCCCAGTATAGCCATTGTGGGTGCAGGTCCGGCCGGACTTTCTGCCGCCCACGACCTGGCCCTTACGGGCTACAAGGTAAAGGTCTTTGAGGCATCCAGCAAGCCGGGAGGTATGCTTAATGCCATACCTCGGTACAAGCTGGATGACGAGACGATAAAAAGGGATGTTGACGGTATACTATTTCTAGGCGTTGAGATAGAGACGAATAGGGTATGCGGTAAGGATTTTACTATAGATGAACTGCTTGGACAGTATGGCGCCGTTTTGCTGGCCGTAGGTCTTCAGAAGGCGAAGAGGCCCAACATCCAGGGCATTGAGCTTAAGGGCGTAATTCACGGAATAGACTTTTTGAGGCGCGCTGCCTCTGGAGAAAAGGTAGAGCTGGGGAAAAATGTGGTGGTCTTGGGAGGGGGAAACGTTGCCCTCGACGCCGCCCGTGCGGCCCTGCGCATAGGCGGGAAAAATACAAAGGTCAGTGTGGTTTGTATTGAGGTCGCAAAGGGTAAGAAACGATATAGCCACGAGGATGAAATGCCTGCCGAGGCATCAGAGATATCCGAAGGTGGAAAAGAAGGCGTCGTATTTCGCACCTCTCTTATGCCTGAGGAGATTTTAGGGGAACACGGCAAGGTAAAGGGTCTTAAGGTCAGACCAGTTAGTACGGTTTATGACCGTGATGGACGTTTTAATCCTGTTTGCAAGGGTAAAGCCCAGGTCTTGGAGGCGGATACCGTTATATTTGGATTGGGCCAGGAGCTTGATACGTCCTTTACGCGGGGGAAGAAGGACCTCGAGCTTGGTAAAGAGGGCTTATTGAAGGTTGACCCGCAGACCTTGATGACGTCCAAGAAGGGTGTGTTTTCATGTGGGGACATGGTGAGGTCCGGATATGCAGTGGACGCAATAGCCTCCGGGCAGAAGGCGGCACAGGCTATTCACAAGCATCTTGGGGGAACGGGTTCTCTGGGTTTGAACGGCCCTCAGAAGATTGAGCCTGCCCACCACCATGAGAAGCACGACGTATGGGCCACCAGGTGTTCGATATGGTACGGTTTGCCGCCCAGGCTGTCGGTAAAGCAGAGAAGAGGGAATATGGCCCTTATAGAGGGCAGTTACTCCAACTTCGAGGCCAAGAGGCAGGGCCAGAGGTGCATTGATTGCAGCGTAAGTCCCATGATAAGTCCGTATAATCCCTGTGTAATATGCGGGAGTTGTGAGGACGCGTGTCCGGCCGAGTGCATACATCTGAAACTTATGAATAAGGCGGACTTTAACGGCCTGCATAAGGAAGTAGACGGTGCCGACGGTGACGGTCCCTGGGTCAGTCTGATAATAGACGATACCGAGTGTATCCACTGCGGTGCCTGTGCTGAGGCATGTTGGGAAGACTCCATCTACATGGTTAAGTATAAAGAGGTTTGTGGATAGGAGGTGTTTTTGTGGGAGAGACTGTGGCAAAGGCAGAAAAGGTTGTAAAGACCACAAGACGCGAGGCGTTGAGGAAGGGCCTCTTTTGGGGCTGTTGGGGCATATTCATAGGCTTTGCCGGCATGTTGGGTATAAGCATAGTGCGCTATGCGTACCCGAGGATAGTTTGGGAGCCTTCGAGTACGTTCAAGATAGGCAAGCCGGATGATTATGCGGTTGGCTCAGTCACGGTAATGGGAGACCGCAGGGTGTTTCTCATTCGGACCGAGGGGGGTTTTTACGCCCTTTCGGCTATCTGCACGCATCTGGGTTGTCAGCCTATATGGGAACAGGACAATCAGGTATTCATGTGTCCCTGCCACGGTGGGAAGTTTTATAAGGACGGGATAAACTTTGCGGGTCCACCGCCAAGGCCATTGCCGAGGTTTTTAATGACGTTTGCCCCTGACGGCCGCATGATGGTTGATAAGGCGAAAGAGGTCGGTCTGGATTTTATATTAAAGGTCTGAGGACTTTGTCATGAAATGGGTTCCCTTAGGGCTTGTTAGATATACATTTTGTCTTGGTGGGCTTAGTGTATTCTTTTTCTTGTTGTGCATCCTTACCGGGCCCTTCCTGATGATGTATTACATCCCCAGTGTGGATAGGGCGTGGGCAGACGTCCAGGATTTGAGCAACGTGGTGCCGTTCGGCAGGTTTCTCAGGAACCTCCACAGATGGTCGGGAACACTTATGGTTATATGTGTCCCCGTCCACATGCTGAGGGTATTTCTCCAGGGCGCTTACAAGCCGCCGAGACAGCTCAACTGGCTTGTGGGAGTTACTCTGCTGTTGCTGACGTATTTGATGGCCTTTACTGGTTATCTCCTGCCCTGGGATAATGAGGCGTACTGGGCGGCTACCGTGGGTATGACTATGGGAGAGAACAGCCCGATAGTTGGGTCCAAAGGTCCTTTTAGCATCCTGTCTCAGGATAAGGACATAGCTTACATTTTGAGAGGCGGTACTATGTTGGGACAGCCATCTCTGACGCGTTTCTTCTTTGCCCACTGCGTGGCCATCCCCGGGGCCATGGCGGGATTGATGGGGCTTCACTTCTTTAATATTCACAAGGCCGGTGGAATGTCCGGTCCCTTATAAAGATTTTAGTTTGTTAATTGATCAACATAAGGGGAGACCTCTGCAAAAGCGTCGAGATTGAGGGTGTAAATGTAGCCGCACCCTTTAGGGTGCGTGCAGCGCAGGCTAAAGCCTGCGGCTACTCTTAAGATGATTAGACTACTTCTGCAGCGCTTTCAGTGTATGAGACTGGTCAAGCAAGTTAACAGGTTGGAGGGATAAACGACAGTGGCAGGCGGACCACATACTGGTAGTGAACGGCACAGGATAATGACGGTTGTTAAGGGGGAGGCCCTAAGGTCGAGGGATTTGTATGAAAGACCGCCTAAATATGAACTGTTCTTCCCCAATTTCGTGATGAAGGAGCTCTGTGTCGGACTTTTCTTCCTAATTATACTCTTTATATGGTCGTATTTTAAGAATGCCCCTTTGTATGAATTGGCAGACCCGACTAAAACACCTGCACACATAAAGGCCGCCTGGTACTTTGTGGGTTTACAAGAATTGCTGGCATATTTTGACCCTTACCTGGCAGGGGTGATTATTCCGACTTTCATACTGGCCGGACTCTACCTTGCTCCTTTTCTTGACCCTGACCCCATAAAGGGGATAGGCCGCTTTGCCTGGAAGGAGAGGGGGTTTGCCATGTATTCCTTCATTGGGGGCTTTGCGTTCTGGTGGCTGCTGATAATAGTAGGATGGTATTTAAGGGGCCCCCTGTGGGCTTTTTACTGGCCGTGGGAGGACCATCACATAATAAAACCCCCGCCTCCACCGCCTTGGAGCTTCCCTTTACCTGCGGGCATTGCTTACATAATAGCATTTTTTGGACTCGGCATTACAGTGCCCGGCGTTATCTTCCCGAATTTCTTTTACCGTATGGGAGTTGTCAGATACGTTATAACCATGTTTTTGTGGACCTTTATGATTTTTGCCTTGGCGAAGATGTTTCTGAATAACGCCTTTAACCTCAAGTACATTCTTGTAACACCGTGGTTTAACATATGAAGGTGACCAGGATATGCTGCCGTTTCCTATAAATCTGAATCTTCCGTGGCTCATAGCGTTTATCATAGCCTCGTGCGGTCTTGTAGCGACTGCCGCCGTATGGATTTATACGGAGTGGGGTGAACCCGAGTGGAAGAGGTATCAGGCGCTAGAGATGAATGCGATGCGCGAGAACCTTCAGAAACAGTTGTCTGTGCTGGAAGACCCCCAATGGGGTGACCCGGCAAAGGCAAAGATAGTGAAGGAATCTATAGAGTTTCTCAGTAGGCCGGACTATCAGATAAAGCAGACAATATTGAAGGGTTACGGCATCTGGCTGGAGGGGACGACAGGTACGCCGGTGGACAGATGTATGACATGTCACATAGACGAAGACAAGCTGGATAAGCAGCATCCTACTACCAAGGAGTACTTTCCCTTCAGTACCTATGGCTGCACTGTATGTCACGATGGTGAAGGCAGGGTGCTGACCAGGGAGGGCGCCCACCACGGGATATATAAGAACAGAAAAGAGATGATGGAGAGGGTAAAAAACCCCAAGGAAATATTAGCTTTATGGGCCAAGATGGCTGAGCTTTCTATACAGCCCGGGATGACGGCATTTGATTTTAGAGACTACAGCGCTGCCGGAGAGAATCTGGTCTACGTCGGCAGTATTAGTTGTCTTAAGTGCCACAAGAAACTTACCGCGCGCCACGTTGAAACGTGGACGAA
>Ga0155267_1054_pt1 | contig 21086 bp, 17 predicted proteins | sample RifCSPhighO2_02_FD_106235 | JGI IMG/M metagenome (GOLD analysis project Ga0155267, IMG submission 106235) | Planctomycetes bacterium RIFCSPHIGHO2_02_FULL_50_42
CTCGTTGTTCATCTTCTGAAGGCACGCTGCGATCCGGTCGAAATCCTCCGACTCTCGTACGGTCGCAACCATCCTCTTACAGTGTCGTATATCTTCTTCCAGCCTTTTAAGCTTCTTTAAGAAAAAGTCTCCCAATATATATCTCCAGCCGGGGGAGGGGATAATGCCCCCTTCAAAAAACTCCAATACTCCCCTCTAGGAGGGATATCGCACCACCAAACTCGACATCTCCTTTAACTCCTGCGCCGAGTACCTCTTGCCACTAAAACAGGTCTTGAGGACCTGGACTTGCACCTTTAAAGTACCGGCCCTTATCGCCGACAGTTGCAGCAGGATCTCAGAGATACACCTTCCACTGTGCACCATGCCTTTGATCCCCTTTGTATGCCCTGCAACACGGTTAAGCGAGTTAACAACATGTCTTTTTTCTGCGCCATTCATGTCCATCGCTCCCAGCTTCCATAAATTGACCCGAGTCAAAGCGCCGCAGCTATACCTTGGATTATCCTGTCGGCAAGGTCTTCTTTATCGCACCAGACAGCGCAGTCGTTTGTAACCACACCTAGAGAGTACAAGGACGCGTCGTCTACCAATAACCTTGCCTCTGAAAGGGCCTTTAAAAACTCCGCCTCCTCGCCCTTTTTCAAACTATCCCTGGCCGCAGCAAAACGGCTCTCCACGGCATCAAGACTCTCTACAAGCCGTTTCTTGACACTGGGACGAAGTACCTTACACTTTTCTATCTCTCCCTTGTGCATATCTTCTACGCCCCCGTATAGATAAGACTAAGAAAAATATAGACTTAGCTCTGTGTCCCGGCAGAGCCCCTACAGAAGTGGCCTCGCGAAGCTCATCGCCTCGTAAGTCATGTAAGTGCCAAAGTCTACCACATTTCAGCGTTTTATCAACTAGCAACTTGAATTTTGGGTCAATCCTTGTATAGTGTTTCTGTGGGATTTTTTATCGTGTTTTCACAAACCTCTCTTAGCACCTACGGGCCTTATTTATGAAGATGACAGAGGCCATCATTCAACCTGCCAGGCTGGAGGCCGTAAAGGACGCTCTCTGTGAAGTCGGAGTAGTAAGACTCACCGTAAGCGACATAGAGGGTTTGGGTGGCAAGGAAAAGCGTACCGAGACCTTTCGGGGACAGGAATAATAGCGGATACGGCCATGTCATATCTCGTGCATCAGTAATAATATCAAACGACGGGGGTTTACTCCATTTTTGCGACTTATTTTGGACGCCGTGTGTTAGTATCTTCGGACCCGGTATAGGGATAAAATGGGCTCCTATGACCGACAGTATACTTGTGGAACATAACGGCCTCCCTTGTAAACCCTCCTATTTTGTACCACCTGAACGCAAGGGCCTTGCCAGGAAGGCCAAAAAACAGCCTAAGAAAACACCCAGGCGTTACCAGATATTCAACCCCGGATACCTGCATGTAGGCATAAAGCTCCTGGGGGCTATAGGCGGGACAGCTTTGTCCAGTACTTTGCCCAGGGTGGCACCGCTGGGGTGAAACTTACACGGTTTTATCAGGAACGCTTTTCATCCAACTCCCGAGCGCTCTGGATTATATCCTTATGAATGTCACTTCAAGATTAAGTTTATAAGGACTGATAGTAATTCAGTATTCACAAACGCCTGCATCGGTGAAGCCAGAACACAGCTCCTCAAATGCCCAGGCTGCGCCCTTTTACCATAGCCCCCAGAGAACACGGCATAATATACACAAACTAAACAGACCCTCTTGCCTGAAGCAAAACGACAACGTGGAGAGGTCTCACAGATCGATGAGGGAGAGTTTTGTAGATTGCAAGGGACTAAGACCTTGACTATCTCAAAGAAGTACGTAAAAAGTACGATGGGTCCTTTAACAACTACAGCCTCGTATGGCCCTGCAGTCTGCCTGAGGTGGATACACCCCTAGAGAAGTTACAAAGCTTTTCCAAATTCAAAGGTGTTACCTATGTCTATATACTCCACATTCACTTCCCAGAATCTCCTTGATTTTTTTAGGTTTTTTGGTATTTTTTGCGGTACGATGACGTTTTAAGCCAAAGTCCAAAGGGGGGGAAGATGTCTGATAGAAAAGAGAATTGGCAAGATATGTCTTACGCCTTCTGGGCGGCCTTTGACGTAAAGAGGGTTCTTCTCGGTTTTGCCGGTGTGTTGGCAAGTGTGCTCTGGGCGTGTGGCATCTTGTGGCCCTTCTCGGTATTGGGGTTTATTGAGGTCGGTCCAGCCACGGTATTTGCAAGTTTTCTGAAGCCGCCAATTGAAGGGGCCTGTAATCTCTTTTCTATTTTTGCCGTGGCCGTTACCTCGGGAAACTGGAAAGTCTACCTACCCCTTGCGCTTATAGTATTTGGCCTCCTTGCAATATGGTCCATTGTAGGAGGAGCTATTACCAGAATAGCCTCACTGGAATATGCCAGGGGCACCAAAGTGGGGCTGATGGATTCTGTCAAATATTCGATAAAAAAATTCTGGTCTTATTTTTGGGGACCGATGGCACCGTTAATCGGCGTGCTGTTTTTTGTACTGCTTAATGCGCTTGGCGGGCTCATCGGTCAGATAAAGTTTTTGGAGGTCTTTGTCGCCTTAGGTTTTCCCATTGTTCTTATATTTAGCTTTTTAATATTATTTGTAGGTATAATTGGGAGCGTCGGTTCCGGGCTTATGTTTCCTACGATTAGTGCCGACGGCTCCGATGCATTTGACGCAATGAGCAGGGCGTATTCCTACGTCCTGTCTAAACCGGTAGGATTTATTATCTATCTCGCCTCCGCCGCTGCCTACGGCGCCGTCTGCTTATATGTGGTTGCCACCACCGTTGACCTGCTGGTAAGTACGAGCTTTGTTACGGTAGGTATGGGTATGGGGGAAAAGTTCCAGAGTGTGGCAGCGGCCATCTGCGGCCTCGCGCACCCAACGGGTCTTGCTGTAAATTATGGCTTTATTACACAGGCCAAACTTGCCTTTGGTACCCTGGGTTCGGTAACGCTGGTTTTTGCCGCGATAGTCCTGATATTTTATCTTTTTCTGATCAAGATAGCTGTCTGGGCCGTAGCGGCGTCTTTTGTAGGCTCTGCCCAGAGCGTACTTTATCTGTTAATGAGGAAGGATGTAGACGGTACCGAAGTGGCGGACGTTTATACAGAGGAAACAGAAACAGAATTTATGGTCCCTTCACCGGCAGGGGAGTCAGCCACTGAATCCACGTCTCCCGGAGAAGAGCAAGAAGAACCGGCAGCAGAGAGCTAGACGACGACTGCTTAGTTGACCAGCTTTTTACACCTCCCTCTTATACCATGGCGTTGTAACCGCTCTGTGTTAGTATTTCTCCGGGAGATGGCCTGATACTTTTCCGCAAGATTGAACGACGCGCCTTTTTCTATCAAACGCTGTTATCGGACGGGTCCTTTCTGACTTTTTGCCTCAGACGTATGTTATGCAAATCCCTATTTTTACTGGAATGTTGGGGTTATTGCCGAAGGTTGCGCAGGGACAGTCCGCCTTAGGCAGATGGTTGTTCGCGGACAGGTTAGCCTAATCCACCTTAGCCAGAACAAATCCGCCTCCGGGGTGAGATAAATCCTGCCACTATGTTTTCTGCCCATTTTGATAGTTCGACAGCAGCCCCTGTTGGAGTATAATATGACCATGATTACGGGTAATATCGAGATTGATAAGACGAGCGTTAAAGAAGGGCTTGTGCAGGACACGGTCTTTACAGGACTGCCTGTTGTGGCAATTATAGGCAGGCCCAACGTAGGGAAATCGTCCATCTTTAACCGGCTGATAGGACAGCGCAGGGCCATAGTAGACCCTACAAGCGGGGTTACCAGAGACAGGATGACGGCCGAGATGTTCCACGGCGGTAGGAGTTTTGAGCTTATGGATACCGGCGGCATAGGCATCCAGGAGGTTAAGGAAATGGCCCACCACGTGGAGGAGCAGATAGAGATTGCCCTCGGTAAGGCAAATCTCATAATATTTGCCGTGGATGTGCGCGACGGCCTTGTTCCTCTGGACGAGGTGGTGGCGGAGAGGCTCCGCCACGTGCATAAGCCTGTCCTGCTGGTGGCGAATAAAGTGGATGACCCCAATCTTGTCCCTCTCAAGAACGAGTTCTTTAAACTGGGTTTTGGGGAGCCGTTTGCGTTTTCTGCCAAGGAGGGCCATGGACGGACCGAGCTCCTGGGAGAGATTGCAGCCCTTGTTCCCTTTACAGCGACGGTCCCGGGGCGGCCACTGATGAAGCTGGCTGTGGTGGGCAGGCGCAACGTCGGCAAATCTACCCTTATAAATACCCTTGCACAAGAGGAAAGGATGATAGTCAGTGAGATACCCGGTACCACCCGCGACTCGGTGGACGTCAGATTCGAGTTAGGCGGTAAGGTCTTCATGGCCATTGACACCGCCGGGGCGAGGAAGCAGCGCAGGGTGGAGGGGACGGTAGAGTTTTACGGCCTTGTAAGGGCCAAGGAGTCGGTCAGAAGGGCCAATGTGGTGCTGTTCCTGTTGGATGCCACTACGGAGGTCTCGCAGGTGGACAAGAAGTTGGGCGCATATATCGCCGAGCAATTCAGGCCCTGTATTATTGTGGTAAATAAATGGGACCTTGCAGGTGATACCGATACCGAGGCGTTTGTTAAATACGTTCGTGACAAACTTCCGGGGCTTTCCTATTCCCCCGTTTCTTTTATCAGTGCAAAGAATGCGGAGAACGTAGCCGATACCGTGAAACTGGCTGAAGAGCTCTACCGGCAGACGTGTACCAGAGTGGGCACATCAGAATTGAACAAGGTGCTGGGCAATGCCCTGGCAGAGCGTTCGTCAAAGGTAAGACATGGCAGGACGGCCAGGATGTTCTTTGCTACCCAGGTAACCGTTTCGCCACCCACCTTTGTATTGTTTGTCAACGACCCCTCTCTGTTCGATACCTCGTATCAGCGCTATATTGCCAACAGGCTTCGCGAGAAGTTTCCTTTCTCCGAAGTCCCCCTCAGATTCTTCTTCAGGGAGAGGAGGAGATAACGTGGTTACAATTTTCAGGGTTGTCTTAGCCTTGTTTATTATGGGGGCTTTATTGGCTCATGCAGCCCAGAGTGATAGGGGGATACTGGTGCTGGCGCACGGCAGTGGGATACCGTTGTGGAACGAACAGGTCAGGGAGGCCGTAAGACCGCTTGAAGAACGCTACAACGTTGACATAGCCTTCGGCATGGCGGAGCAGGAGCACATCCAGGAGGCGGTCACCAGGCTTGAAGAAAGGGGTGCAAGGCTGATAGTTGTCGTGCCTTTGTTCATCTCGTCTCACAGTCCCATAATCAACGACACCAGGCGTATTCTGGGGCTGGACCCTGTCTTTCCCCAGAGATACCTGGGGGGCGACGCTAATTTCGTAATGACCGGTGCGCTTGACACATCTCCGCTTGTGTCTGAGATTGTCCTGGAGAGGGCAGGGGAGCTCAGCAAGGAGCCGTCCGATGAGGTGGTGGTGCTTGTGGGTCACGGCCCAAACGAGCCGGAGTTTAATGAGCTGTGGCTCAGGGATATGAAGCAGATTGGTGGGTTTGTAAAAGAGAAGGGTGGCTTTAAAGACGTCTTGGTCGCCACGGTGCGTGACGACGCCCCCAGGGAGATTCGGGAAGAGGCTACTAAACAGCTGAGGGAGACGGTAAAGGAGGCGGGTTCGGACTCGCGCGTGCTGGTTATACCGTATGTCCTGGCAAGCGGCGGTATTGAGGAGGGGATAAAAGAGAGACTGGGGGGGCTTGAGTTCCAGTTCGGCAGGCCGCTCCTGCCGCATCCCAATATTACAAAATGGATAGAGGCGCAGTCTGCGCGCTATCTTCGTTAACTTTTAGACCTCTGCGGGGATAATCTGGGAACTAATTTTTGAACCTGTCCGATTGTGTATAGACCTAATGGTCTATCTTCCAAAGTATGTTAGCAGTCTTGCTAGGTCCCGGCATCTTTATATCTTCTAATAAAGAGGTTAAAGTATTTCTACCCATTTAAGGATGTTTATGGTGACTACCAGATAAATAAGTACCCCGGTCACATCCATGAGTGTGGCCATTAGAGGAGCGGAGGCCACGGCTGGGTCTATCTTTAGTCTCCTGAACAGTAGAGGTAGCAGCGCCCCACAGAGATTTCCCAAGAAGGCGATGGTTACTATTCCTGCCGCTACGGCCAATCCTATCATGATGCTGTGGGCCCACAGAAGGGCACGCCCAACGGCTATAAGGCCCAGCATAATACCCAGGATGGGACCCATCGAACACTCCCTCCTCAAGATAGTCCACAGTACAGGGGGTTTCAAATCTCCGGTAGCTAACCCTCTGATTACCATAGTGGATGATTGAGCGCTTACATTACCTCCCACACTGATTACCATAGGTATAAAGTATGTCAGTATCATAAATGAACTTAGGGTTTCTTCGTATATTTGCATTATGCTCCCCGTGAGGGTCTGGATGACCATGAGGATGAACAGCCATATGGCCCTTTTGCGGACACTGCTTATGAAATCAGTTCTGAAATAACTTTCCTCGGGTCGCGACACGGCGGCCATCTTCTCCATGTCCTCAGTGGCCTCTTCCTCGAAGATGTCAATAACGTCGTCAACGGTTACGATCCCTACGAGTCTGTCCTCCTGATCCACCACGGGAACGGCCAGGAGGTCGTACCTCTGTATTATTCTGGCCGCCACTTCCCGGTCATCGGTGGTCTTTACAGATAGGACCATGGTCTTCATTATGTCTTCTATCTTCTTGGATGGTGGCGCAAGTATTACATCCCTCAGTGAGAGTACGCCGATAAGCTTTCTGGTCTTGTCTACGACGTAGCAGATGTATATTGTCTCTTTATCGAGGCCCGTTTGTCTCACTTGCTCAATGGCCTCGGCGGCGGTCGTGTCAGGCCTCAGGTCTACGTAATCGGTTGAGATGAGCCTTCCTGCAGAGTTCTCGGGGTAATTGAGTATGAGATTCGTGATTTCCTTTTCGTCGTGTGGCAGTAGCGTTAGAAATCTCTTAATCACATCGGCCGGGAGCTCCTCCAGGAATTGGGCCCTGTCATCCGAGTCCATTTCCAAGAGAATCTCCTTGACCTTTTGTTCCGTAAACAGCTTTAAGAGTTCTTCTTGTTCCTCCGGCTCAAGGAGGGAGAATACCCAGGCGAGCTTTGCCTTGTCCAGGACCCTGAATGCCACAACCCTATCGGCGGAGGGCAGGTCTCTGAGGATGTCTACAATATCGGCGGGATGTAATCCGCGGAGAAATTCTCCCAGTTCTTTGAGATTTCTCTGCTCAATGAGTTCCGTAATCTCTGGGACGAATATTTTGTACCACTGCATCTCGCCTCCTTTCGGGTATGGGTAAGGGGTGAATTCGCAGGCTTATTGTAACAGAAAATCCCGTTGCAGAACTACCAAAATGGATAGAAAAACTTGGGGCTCAGCGTATGGCATCAGAAAGACTTTTTAGTGTGCCGAGGCGGGTGGTGATGAGGGGATTAATTTCTTATGACAGGCAGATGATCTTATGTCCTTTCTGCCCCCAAGGCCTTTGCTATTCTCATGAATATCTTTCCCACAGTGTGTTTCTCCATAACGATGGCTTTATAGTCGCAGACCTCATCGCAGCAGAAGCACCCAATGCATTTTTCTCTGTCTACGCGGGCGGTACCGTTGGTGCCGGTCGCTGTTATAGCCTGGACCGGGCAGTTCTTGATGCAGGCATAGCACTTTGTGCAGTTAGGCTCATAGACAGTGGAGTATGAGTCACAGGAGACGTCAAATATCTTTGCAAAAAGGAATCCTGGCAGGTAGTTAAGGGCGAAATCTTTAGCGAAGTTGCCCGGTTTCTTAAAATCAGGTATGGAGACGTCTTCCAGCCGCTCACCTTTTATAGCGATCTCATTCAGATCGGCAGTCCCCAGCCCCCTGTCTTGTGCGTATCTGATGGTGGGTATACTAAGCGGCTTGTATCCAATGATGCTTGAGGCCACGGCGTCAATGGCGACCCCGTTGTTACCGGCGATGATGAGGCCGACCTTTCTCGGATTACCTGCGTTGGGCCCGTTACCCTCCATCCCCACAATCGCATCTATAAGGGTTAGGTGGGGCACAACTTCTTCGTAGACGTCTACAAGGGCCTGAGCGAAAATAGCAGGTTTTGGTGCTTGGATATGAACGTCTTTCTTTCCCTTGGCTGGTATTACGCCAAGGGTATTCTTCAACGCCCCCGTGTACATCGTAAGCCCGTGGGTTTTCAGCTTTGGTACGGACACTACGAGGTCTACATCTTTTACAGTCCTTGCCATCCTGAAGGTTGGCAGGGTCGCACCGTTGCTTTTCTTGATATTGATATGTTTGTCTTTGTCGAAGTTGACCCACTTGGCCCCCGTGTCCTCTGTTACTTTATCCAGTTGTGTAACCTTGAAGGCCTTATTGGTCGAACCGTCTCTGACGCTGCCGCAGGAGTCTCCGATGTATACCTCGGCGCCAACGTCCTTTTGGAAGAAGTCAACCAGTGCCCTTACTACCGCAGGATGTGTGTTTACTGCATGCTCAGGTCCGAGAGAAGAGGAGAGGAGGTTTAGTTTGAGTAGTACCTTTTTCTTTTGGCCCACCAGCTTATGGATGCCGTCCACCTGTTCCAGGGACTTCTTTACGGCCGTGTAGACTTGGGGTACGTCGTAATTATTGCAGCGGGCTATGGAAACGGTTGGTGTTGTAGACACAGTGTCTTCCTAAGTTTGTTAAAAAGAAATTATACCTCTCAGTTTGCTAAAACACAAGAGAATGTCAGCTAAGCCCCATTATTGTCATCAAATATGTCCGGGAAACTGTTGATATCTTCGGCCCTTTGCATGTCTATTTTGTATTGTTCGTGTTCGGTGGTATTTTCAGCAAAGAAAAAGGTTTTCAACTTGTTCAGGGGCCTCCAGAGACAGTTTACCATTAGGTATGTTACGGGATGGGTCCTTCTGAAGGTCTTGGTGGCAAGCATATTGTCCGCATAAAGCTTGTTGTATTTCCATCTTAGGAATTGTATTTCGTCGGGAGAAAGATAGTTGGTCTTGATATTGGCCCAGAAGGTATTGTATCTCCTGTAGTTGTCCTTATTGGTTACAAGGCCCAACTGGAGCATCTCATCCCTTATGGGAGTCCTGGGATAGGGTGTAAGTATCTGGTCTGCGTAGAAGTCTATGTCAAGTTCCTTGAGGAAGCTGTAATTGCTGGCAATAGCCTCTTCTTTGTCTTCAGGGTTGCCCAGGATTATTCCGCCTGTTACCAGGATGTCATGGCTATGCAGTTTTTTTACGGCTAGCCGCGTCTTATTAACGATATTGCCCTTCTTGAGTCTGCGCAGGTTCTCCTCTGCAACGTTTTCTATGCCCAGGAAAACTATCTTAAACCCGGCACGCGCCATCTTCTCGACCAGCGTGTCGGAAGAGGCTATGCCGGAGCTGGAGGCCTGTACTATGTAGTTTATATCGCTGTGCCCGGCGGCTATTATGGCGTCGCATAGTCCCTCAAATCTCTTGATATCAAGACATATATTGTCATCCGAGAATATAATATATCCCGTACCCAGTTTCTTGCAGTTTCCTATATCTTCTATGACACGTGGTATACTGTAAGCCCTGAAGCTTTTTCCGTACATCTTCTCCATGCAGCAGAAGTTGCAGGGCATGGTACAGCCCCTGGACGTCTCTATTATGTCGAGTATGCGACCGTCGTAATGGTTGCCTGGCCAGATTCTCTTTGTCCTGTCCGGAAGTTTCAGCTTTTCCATGTCTTCCGGCGGCCGTGGAGGGTTATGGACAAACCCGTCGCCGTTGCGGTAAGAGAGTCCCCGTATGGAGTCAAGGCGTCGCCTGCCTTGAAGGGCGTCCAGCAGCTCGGCGAAAGAAGACTCGCCTTCACCCCTTATAATATAATCAAATGGTTTACTGTCAGCGGTCTTACATATCTCGTCGTAAAGTAAGGTGGGGTGGTAGCCACCCAGAACGGTAACGGTTTCTTTGCTGATACTTTTAACCAGAGTTGCTATCCTATTTGCTGTGGCAAACTGGAAGCTCATGGCGCTTGTGCCCACCACATCGGGCCTGTAGTCGTTTATCAGTTCTGTTATGGTCTGCTTTATATTATCTCTATTCAGCAGCAGATCGCCTATGCGGACCTCGTGGCCCTCAAGGTTGCCGGCCAGGGAGGTCATGGCCAGGTTGGGGGGTCTCCAGTGCTTCAGGTTAAAAAGCGGCGTGCAGTCGGGCATTGACAGTAAGAGTATCTTCATCCTAGTTTACCGGTGTATTCAATTCAGGGAACTCGTTTAAGCTTTCAAACCAGCGTATCTGGTCCTCAAATATCCCCCGTTCCGTTTTGCGGAGCTCCCTTATGGTATCCTTCGTTCTGTAATAAGGCCTGAGCGCAAAGACCCTGAGCAGGTCTACAAGGGGGAATCTGTACTTGAATACGGGCGTAGTCTTGTAAAATGTGGAGTACTTGCGTCTGTATTTCCACTTCAAAAACTGCAATTCATCGGAGCTTAGGTATTTGGTGCGGACGTTGGCCCAAAAGCCGTTGTACTTGCGATAGTCGTAGGGGTTAGTGACCAGATTCTCCCTTAAGAGTTCTTCTCTCATGCCGGTCTTCGGATAGGGGGTGATTATCTGGTCGCTGAAGAAGTCTATATCATGTTCGTCAAAGAATGTGTAATTCTGGGCGATGTCTTCTTCCCTGTCCTCGGCGTGTCCTATAATCATACCGCCTATGATCAATATTTTATATTTATGCAGGTACTCAATTGCCCGCTTGGTTTTATCCAATATGTTGCCCTTCTTCATCATTTTCAGGTTGCGTTCCGAAACGTTTTCAATGCCCAGGAAAACCAGCTCGAAGCCGGCCCTGGCCATCTTCTCTATAAGCTTCTCGGAGGAGGACATCCCGACGCTGCTTGCCTGAACAATGTAGGCGACGTCGTTGTGTCCGGCACGGATGATGGCGTCGCAGAGTTCTTCCAGCCTTTTTACGTTCAGGCACACGTTGTCGTCTGCAATGGCCAGGTATCTTGCCCCTTGTTTCTTTGCGTCGGCGATGTCTTCGATAACCCGCTCGATGGCGTACGTTCTGAAGCTCCTGCCGTACATGTGGTTCATACTGCAGAAGTTACATGGCATGGTACAGCCGCGCGAGGTTTCGATAATGTCCAATTGACTTGTGCCGAACGTATAACCTCTCCATATCCTGTTGGTTCTGTTGGGAACGGCTATCTTTGAAAGGTCTTCAAGGGGTCTTGGAGGATTGTGGACAAACGCTCCCCCGTTGCGAAAGGATAGGCCATGGATGCTCTCGTAGCGCGCCTTACCATCTATTGCCTGAAGGAGCTCACCGAAGCTCAAATCGCTTTCACCGCGCAGGATGAAGTCGAACGGTTCGGCCTTACCCTCGTCCACAATTTCTTTGTACATGAGGGTTGCGTGGTATCCCCCCAGGACGGTCTTGACGTCTTTGTTCAGGTGTTTGGCAAAGGCAGCAATGCGTCTGGCGGTGTCGAACTGGAAGCTCATTGCGCTGAGGCCGATAAGGTCCGGTTTGTAATCATTGAGCAGACCCTTTATGGCCTCTTTCAGTCTGTCCCTCACCAGGATGAGATCGGCCATGTGTATCTCATGGCCCTTTGTATTGCCGGTAATGGAAGAAAGTGCCAAATTAGGCGCCTGCCACGACCTCAGCTCCGGCACCATGTTCGGCATGGAGAAGAGCAGTATCCTCATGCCGTATTTCTTCCTTTATTTATTCGTTTCAAGGCAGGGATTTTACTTTCTTTCCAGCTTTTGTCAAGGAAGGCAATTCGTATATCAGGGTTCAACTAACTTTACCCCCTTTGGCACCTCAAACTGGAAGACATCGTCGTCAATGGGTTTGTTTATCTTAATGTTCCGGAGCTCGATGCGGTTTATCACCTCACCGTCACTTTCATAAAGTTCCATCTGCACGGGCAGCCAGAGGCTGTCGTCTATCCACAGCAGTATCTCATTGTATTGTGGTGTTCTGGTGGCGGAAGGCTTGGGCGTTAACTTTAGCAGATATAACCCTTCATTATTTCCATCATGACCTTTTGCCGCGGTGGCAGGAAGCATCTCTATGAAATAATTCTCCTTGGCCTTTTCTACGGAACCCTCGTAGCCGAACTCGAAGAAGTTAAGCTCTGTAGTTTCGCCCTCGGCGAGCCGGTATTTCTCGACCTGCCTTTCTTCCGGTTTATATACCCAGAAGAATTTGCCGTCGGAGACGTCTATCTCTTCTTTTGGCGGATTAAATTCAAGCCGCAGTTTCTTGGGTTTTTTGTATCTTAACGTGCCCACGGCGACGTCCTCCTCGTTCAGCAGGAAGATGGCCCTGGTATAGGTGACGTCTGACTCTATACTCCCGAACTCCAGGCTTGCTACGTCCATATTGTCCAGCACTTCCTCCAGGCCCAATTTCTCCTCGGCGTAAAGGGAAGGGGCATGTGTGTTGAGATATACCGTTAGTATTATGATTGCAAGCAGCGTACGAGCAAGTCCGCATGTAAGCGTGGCGGCAAGCTGCCACGCTACACGCCCGAAATGGCCCGTGACGTTAGAGTAACTTATGAAGGGCTTCCGCATGGAACACGGTCTCGTGTGCATATGTTCTTATTGTCCTTTGTCTGTATCTACGATGTTTATGAGTTCCGATAACTTCTTTATACGGTAGTCTGCGCTTTGCTCCACCACGCCCAGCCTCCTGCGCCCGCACAGCAGGGCGGCCTTCGCCCCCGCCGCCTTACCGGAAAAGACGTCAAAATGTACGTCACCCACCATCAGAAGGTCTTTTGGCATTATACCCAGTCTTTCACCGATGAACTTCACGGGATACGGTGACGGTTTCGGAGGCGCATCTTCACGGGTTACGACTGCATCAAAATGGAGTTTGTGTCTCTTCAGAAGGATTTCTACCGACCTGCGGGAATTCCGAGTCAGCAGGGCCGTCTTTATCCCCCGTTCTCCCAAGTGCTTAAGTACCTCCACCACGCCGTCATTAAGTTTGGAGGTCTCTGCGGCACGTGCCTCGTATTTTTCCAGTATCGTTAGGGACTTGCTCCGTTTGGGTTCTTCTGCCCCCGCAATATACTCTAGGATCGGCTCGTTATCGGGTATCCCCACCTCCTTGTTCACGGCCACAAGGTCAACGTTAGCAAGCGTAATGGTGCCGTCCATGTCAAAGATTATCCCCTTTATACTCAAGTTGGTCTTCCTCGTCACGGTGGGAAATATCAATATGGTATCAGATAAGTAAGATTTTTCAAGGGCGCTTATTGCCGGCAGCGGTTGACACCCAATGGGGCAGGTGATACCATGTTTCCCTAAGTTTACGGAACTTAGTGCTTTTCGTCTAATTAAGAGGTATTACCTTCTTCGATATGGCCGCCCAATTTGCCGTCATTGGTGGTAGTAAGGCCTACGAACTCCTGGCCAGGGGAGCTATCAAAGGCGACAGGCTGGGCGAGCGCAAGACTCCCTTCGGCAACTCCCAGGCAATTTATCTCTTAGAGGTTGACTCTAAGGAGTTTCTCTTCCTCTCCCGCCACGGCGAGAGGGGATACGAGGTTTCAGCCCCTTACGTAAACTATAGGGCCAACATCTACGCCCTGAAGGATATGGGCGTCAAGAGGATAGTCGCATGGTCAGGCCCCGGGGCCATAAGCAGGGATTTCTCCATAGGGGATTTCGTCGTGGCGGATGATGTGGTGGATGAGACAAGGGAGAGACCCAGCACGTTCTTTGAGGGGAAAGGTATCGGGTTTATAAGGCAAAACCCCGTCTTCTGCCCCCATCTGCGGCAATCGCTTATAGACGTCTTGAACGGGCTTGGCCTTAGGTATAAGGACCGCGGTGTCTATGTATGCACTCAGGGGCCAAGGCTCGAGACGCGGGCAGAGATTCGGAAGTTTGCCTCCTATGGTGGTGAACTGGTAGGGATGACCCTCGTGCCCGAGGTGTTTTTGGCCTCGGAGCTTGAAATGTGCTATGCGGCGTTGTGCTATGTGACAAATTACGCAGAGGGTGTGGTTGAAAGACCCTTCCGTGCGGAGGAACTGTTCGGCGGCCTTTCAACGGACGATGAGAAGAAGCGGGTTGCCCGCGCCGTTGATAAGTTTCCTGAAATCATCGCGAAATTGGCAGTGCATATAGAGGGTGTGAACATACCCTGCCACTGCTCGCACTCCATGCAGCGTTACAAGGTAGAAGGCAGGATAGGGGAGGATTGGCGGGATTGGATAGAGACTTGAATACTTTTACCCTCAAGGCCAGTTACGTAATCCCCTCTCCCGGAGAGGTGCTGGAGGGAGGCGGTGTTGTAGTTCGGGGGGGCAAGATAGTAGACGTAAGGTCCTCCGGAAAACATAAGGCCAGCGGAGAGGAAATTGATTTGGGGGAGGCAGTGATAATCCCCGGCCTTATCAATGCACACGCACATCTGGAACTTACCGACCTGGAGGGCAAGATACCACCCCCAAAGAGCTTTACGCAGTGGCTTGGGAAGATGGCGGCCTTCCGCATTGAGGACCCCAACAGGGACCTTTCCCATGCCGTCAAGAGGGGTGCGCAGATGAGTCTTGAGGCTGGCACCACCACGGTCGCCGACATAGCCAATACAAACGATGCATTCAGGGTACTGCCGGGCCTTCCCATAAGAAAGAGGGTCTTTAAGGAGTTAATTACCCTGGACCCAAAGAAGGTAGCCGCAATACTCGAGGAGGCGATAAGAATACTTTCAGAGTTCCCGAGGGACGGCCTTGGTTACGTCGGCCTCTCCCCTCACGCCCCGTATACGGCATGCGATAAGCTCTATAGAGGCAGCGCCCTGTTTTCAAAGGGACAAGATATGCTCCTTACAACGCACATCTGCGAGTCGGAGGAAGAGCTCGAATTTCTGAGTAAAGGGACAGGGAGTCTTGCCACAACGCTCAGGGCGTTTGGGTTTCTGGATAATTGGAAGCCGCCGGGGCTGTCACCCGTTACATTTCTGGAAAGTATAGGCGCTATGACAAGCCCATGGCTGCTGGCCCACTGCAACTATGTGCGTGATGAAGAGCTGCCCATAATAAAGAAAAGCGGCTCCAGCGTGGTCTACTGCCCTGGGAGCCACCATTACTTTGGTCATAAGAGACACCCATTCCCCAAATTGTTGAAAGAGGGCATAAACGTGGCCCTTGGAACGGACAGCCTGGCCAGCAACAAATCCCTGAGCATGCTGGACGAGATGAGATTTGTCTTTGCCAACTATAAGGAGGTAAGTCCTCAAGATATACTGGCGATGGCAACGGTGAGAGGTGCCAGGGCAGTGGGGCTGGAAGGCCGTATTGGCAGGCTTTCACCGGATTTCGAGGCCGATTTGTCGGTTGTGGAGTTACCCAGGAGTGGGGGGTCTGTACTTGAACGGCTTCTACAGCCTGAGGCACAGAACATCTTTACCATGGTGGCGGGCAAACCCTGTTACGACAGGTACGGCCTTTTTGTTAAAGAGGGTAAGAGACGTGCTTGATCTTAATTATGTCAGAAAGCATCCTGAAGAGGTAAAGAGGGCTGCCAAGGGGAAGCATGACCACGCAGAAGTGGACAAACTCCTTGAACTGGACAGCCGTCGCAGGGGACTTATATTTGAATCCGAGCAGCTTCGTAAGAGACTGAACGAGGCGTCCAAGGAGATAGGCAGATTTAAGAATGAGGGCAAGGACGCCTCTGCGCAGATGGCCGAGATGAAGGACGTGTCAGATAGGATTAAGGACTACGAAGGAGAACTCCGCAATCTGGACCAGGAGATGCAGGAAATCTTGATGACTATGCCCAATATTCCTGCCGCAGACGTCCCACCGGGTGAGGATGCGTCTGCAAACGAGCTGGTACGGTCCTGGGGTGAGGTAAGGGAGTTCAGTATCAAACCGAAGCCCCACTGGGAACTGGGCACGACCTTGGGTATTCTGGACTTCGAGCGCGGGGCAAAGATTTCCGGCGCCGGCTTTCCTTTGTTTAAGGGCATCGGGGCAAGGTTGGAAAGGGCCCTATTTAATTTTATGCTCGACCTTCACACGAGCAGGCACGGCTATAAAGAGGTCTTCCCGCCTTTTCTGGTAAACAGGACGTCCATGACGGGGACCGGACAACTGCCGAAGCTTGAAGGCGACATGTACAGGATAACAGAGGACGACCTGTTCCTCATACCGACGGCAGAGGTGCCTGTTACAAATATCCACAGGGACGAAATCTTGTCTCACAAAGACCTCCCGCTGTATTATACGGCCTATACGGCCTGCTTCCGCCGCGAGGCGGGAGCCCACGGCAAAGACACGCGGGGCATAATACGCGTGCATCAGTTCAATAAAGTAGAGCTGGTGAAGTTTGTAAGGCCCGAGACGTCCTCGGATGAGCTTGAGTCGCTATTGAAGAACGCAGAGAAGGTACTGCAATTGCTGGGACTTCCCTACAGGGTGCTGAAGCTCTGTGTAGGAGATTTGAGTTTTGCTTCCAGTAAGTGTTACGACATCGAGGCGTGGGCCCCTGGGGTGGGGCGCTGGCTTGAGGTCTCTTCCTGCAGCAATTTTACCGACTTCCAGGCGCGCCGCATAAACATACGCTTCAGGGATGAACAGGGCAAGGTCCAATTCGTTCACACGCTGAACGGCTCGGGTGTGGCGCTGCCCAGGACCGTGATAGCCCTGCTTGAAAACTACCAACAGGCCGATGGCTCCGTGGTTATCCCCGATGTGCTGAGGCCGTACACGGGCGGCGTGGATGTAATAACGCCGCAGTGACAGAACCATGCCAGAGATAGGGCAGAGGGCACGCCGCAGCATGCCCCTACTTTTTGGAGTTGTCAGATTGGAACGAAGATAAACGTGGAGCAGAGATGAACGCACCGAGAAAGAAAATATATGTAATTTTAGCCTTTCATGCCCATCAGCCTATTCGGGGACTTACCGATAAGTTGATAAAAACTATTGGCGACCCCAAACTGTCCGGCGGCGCCACCGCGGCGGGCGACATTTTTCCGCACGAAGACGACGAAAAGAACGTATGTCAAAAGCTCATCCAGTTTTCACGCTCCATGAAGATACCGGTTTCGCTGAGCGCCACCAACGAGACACTCTTTCAGATAAGGGAGTCTATGCCTAAGACATACGAGGCCCTGAAGGAGGCGTATAAAAATAAGGAGTTATTCCCCCTTTATACCTTTGCCCACCACACCCATATGGTGCTTATCCACCCGGACGAGATTATAGATGAGATAAAACTCAACAGGGAGTTCCTTCACTATTTAATGGGTGTGCCGCACCCCAGATTTCGCGGCGTATTTCCTACGGAGGCCTCGCTGGACAGCGATAAGCTGGCCGGTATAACCCAGTCCAAGGTCGCCTTCGTGGTGTTTCCTCACTTGGACCCCTCTATTACTAAGTACAGTTTACAAGGCAAGGGCGATGTGAAGGCATTTCCGTTCTGGATAAGGCCGGAAGTCCTGGCTGTCCCAAGACATTTTTCCGTGTCGGAGGGCATCATTAAGCTGCTCATGCGGGGGAACCCTGAGATTGCAAACTCAAACGGCTATCCTCTGGGAGACCTTCCGGTGTTTCCGGAAGAATATTCGGGAAAGAAATTGCCTTTTCCCATACGAAAAGAGGACATGATCAATGAGTATGCGGCGGTGCTTAGGAAGGCTGTAGAGGAAGTGCCGGACAAGGGGCTCATATTCTATATGCAGGAGCTGGACCCTATGGGCCTCGGCGAGCAGGCACTGGACGTGCTGCAGGAATCATGGAAGACGGTCAGGGATACGGACGGTGTGGAGCTAAGATTCGCTACCCCGGATGAATATCTTGCCGAAATAAACCCAAAGGACATGTCTTTACCAAAAGTAACCTTCAATCAGGTCTCATGGATGCCGGATACTAAGGTCGCATTGCGTGTTGATGGGCACTATCCCCCGCGCGGTGTTGAGGAGTTTAAGGGAGTCAATGTACCAGAGCAACTGTACGGCAAGCGACCCCTTATCTTCCGGCAGCCGGGGTGCTTTATGGTTGAGGTGGTTGAAGCAATATCCGAGACCCTTGGCGTACCGTTCGACATGGATACAACCGCCTCCAAACTCGCCGATGAGGACTACGACATCAGCAGGTTTGAAATCCCCCTCCAACTGGCAATACACCTGCGATTCATAAAAAGTGCTCACAACTGGGAACTGAAGCCTGAACTAAATGGCGAGACACAAAAAGACCCGTACATTCACCTCCTTTGTATATGCAATAAGATACGAGACAAATACGCAGACGTCCTCCCGCTTACCGTAAGACCGCTTCCAGGTTCCTTGGAGGGCATGATGAGGTCTTTAGATATTATTATTCAAGGCCGGGTGGATAGTATGAGGAAAGGTATAGAGGCGACAAAGCAGAAAGACCCTGAAGTGATAGAGTGCCATCTAAGGGATGCAGAAGAAAAGATGAAAGAAGCGAAAGCGGTCCTGGAACATTGCAGGGGCATGTTGCAACGTGCCCCTACCGTTGGTGAGCTTGTTGAATCCGTTGGCTCTCATGCAAGGCTGGTCATCCTTGCCACCGATGGTTTACAGAAGGCATGGCGGCAGTGCTCCGATGTCCCTGCCATGAGAGATTTTTGTTACAAGTGCGCTTACGAAATCTTCCCCCCCAAGTTTCCAAAACTCCTAGAAGAACTCAACAGGGATTACCGGGGGGTGCGCTAGTGAAAGGTGCGACCCATCGGGCCGCCACCGCATCTTTGACTGTATCTGCCCCATTCATGGGGCATTGGTAGACAACCGACCTTTAGGCCGTTGAGTCAACGGAGTAAATTTTGTTGGCTATCTGTGTTTAATTATCATTCTGAGCGAAGCGAAGAATCTAGATTGTGTAGCGGGGCAGCTTGCTGCCACGTTGAACGTTGGAGCTACATCTTCAGTCGCTTTGTTCCTTCAGAATAATAATTGTGCAGGATTTTGCAGAGATTCTAATGCATTTTGTAGGGATAGGGTTATGTATTAATGTGCCGTGTTATTTAGAGTACGTAGGTTCGGCCTCGGTGTATTGCCGTTCCTTCCACTGCTTCTGTATGCAGTAGGTCGGGTGGAGCTTGAATTTCACGGCCGCTTCTTCGATTCTGTCGCCTACCAGACCGTCCAGCGAGTAGTCCCCCATCCCCTCTTCTTTAAGGTAGTACAGATAACCTATGTCCTCCGGCTCGAGACCCATCACCCTGGCCCCCATGCCGTCGGCCTTTACGGCGTCTGTTGAGGCGATGGCCAGGTTCATTCTTACAGGGTAGCCGTCCACAGGGCCGCGTCCGTCCATTCCGTAGAGTCCGTCCAGTACGACTAAATCCGGCCATACTACCTTACTGAAGCCTGCGACATTGTGGTGTATCACCTGTATTGCTTTTTGGTAACTCATGGAATGCTTGAATACGGTGTCAACCAGACCGGGAAGGCGTCTGCGCGTCCATGCAATGGCCCAGGTCGGTATGTAGGTAAAGACCGTCTTCGCATCCGGCGCATTTGGGGTTCTGAGGCCGTGTACCATGGATTTATCTTCCTGCCTTACGACTCCCATCATATTTTTTATCCCGAAGGTGGCGATGGCGTAGTTGTGCACCTTGGGCAGGTTGACGGATATCTTATAGTCAAAGTCTTCAACTACGTGCTTAACCAGCTTCATCTCTTCCCATCCCGCGATGGACCTTATTCTGACCGGGATGAATTCGTCAAAATCCTCGATACATTCTATCCTTACGTTCCCGTATTCCTTCTCCAGTTCTAGGTAGCCAAACCTCTCGAACACCTCTCTGGTGGAAATGTCTTCGTAGTATGCACTGCCGCTGCCCTCGAATATGGAGAACTCCTTTTCTTTGAAGCCGGCGCAGTTTTTCCTGAAGAAATCCAGGATGGCCCTTATCACGGATACGTCCGTATTGGCGTAGACATTGGTGGAGGCCGTAAGGTTCGGTTTAATCAGGATACGCCTCTTGTCCTCTACCACCTTTAAGTCATCCCGGATAAGCTCCAGGGCCTTATAGACATTGTTGTATCTATCTTCTCCCTTGACCAGGGATACCAGGCGTTGTCCATTGATCATTTAGATGTTGCCTTTAATAAGAAGGACACTTTTCGTTGCATACAGGATTAGGGAATGTATTATATTGTGCATTGTTTGTGTTGTAAATGCTCCTTTAGTTATGGAACATGCACATGAAGACGTTCTCAAGAAAATATGGTGACACGTCACTCTGGAAAGTATAACCGTCGTTCCATCCGATTAAAAAGATACGACTATTCATAAGAAGGGGTGTATTTCGTGACTATCTGCACACAGAACAGGGGGTGTGTGTTCGGAGAGATTATAGATGGGGAAATGCGATTAAACGGTGCGGGCGACATGGTTGAAAGATGGTGGTGTGAATTGAAAAATAAATTCAAGAACGTTGAGTTGGACAGATACGTAGTTATGCCCAATCATTTTCACGGGATTGTAATCATTGTAGGGGCAGACCTACGTGTCTGCTCTTCGATGGGCAAACGCACAGGTTTGCCCCTACATCGTATGGTGCAATGGTTTAAAACAATGACTACGAACGAATATATACATGGTGTTAAACAGAACCTAAATGTACCGATTGATAAACGATTATGGCAGCGTAATTACTACGAACATATTATACGAAATGAAGAGGATTTAAATGAAATCAGGGAGTACATAATCACCAATCCCCTCAAATGGGCAATGGATAGAGAAAATCCTAATAATTGTCTATAAGGCGACGTAGGACAATTCTTAAATGCGTAAACTTAGAACAAAAAGAAGTTACTTGGTTATGCCATCTTTGTTGGCATTTATAATCATTTTATTTATTGTAACCCCCATCTTTTCTCAGGACGGATGGACGAAACTGCAGGTGGGGGATGAGGGGGTATTTATATTCAGGGATGAATTTGGAGTCCCCCACGTCTTGGCGGACAGCGCCGGGGCGTTGT
>Ga0155267_1100_pt1 | contig 18351 bp, 18 predicted proteins | sample RifCSPhighO2_02_FD_106235 | JGI IMG/M metagenome (GOLD analysis project Ga0155267, IMG submission 106235) | Planctomycetes bacterium RIFCSPHIGHO2_02_FULL_50_42
ATCTTCGGTATACAACTAAGACCCGGTGGTGTATCCCAGAGCTATAATCCGGATATAAGCGTTATAGGCGACTTCCTTGGAACCTTTATAAACCCTGGAAGGGGTCTGCTCTTCGAGGACGGCGGATTTGCGGATAATGAATTTGCCGACAGGTTTGCCTTTAGGGAAGTGGAGCTCGGACTGCAGAGTGTAATAGACCCCTATGCCAGGGCGGACTTCTTCCTCGAAATGGACGATGCAAAGGACTTTAAGATAGAAGAGGCTTATCTGACCTTGCTTACCTTGCCCTACGGCATTCAGCCCAAGGTGGGCATGTTCAGGTCCGCCTTCGGGAAGGTCAATAGGACTCACCGGCCAGAATTGTTCCAGGCAGATTATCCCAACGTAGTAAAGAACCTACTTGGGGAAGAAGGGCTTACAATGACAGGGCTCTCCATAAGCTGGCTGGTGCCAAACCCTTGGGACAGGTGGATAGAACTGACCGGAGAGGTCTCAACACCAACGGCACGCGATGCAATGTATCTCATGCATCTTAAGTCTTTTCACGAGCTTACGCCAAACTCTGTCCTGGAGGTGGGCCTTACCGGCGCCACAGGCGTCCTCCCCGAGGGACTCCTTGCCGATAACCAAAGACGGGTAGACATGGAGGGCTTCAACATAACATACAAATGGAAACCTGTAACCGAGAGGCTTAAACCTTATAGGTCCTTCCTCTGGCAGACAGAATTCATCGCCAGTCAGCCGCACAATATTAGTGAAACCACGGAAGTGACCTCTGCCGGCGATACGGAATCCATTAAGCAACGCCGACGTAACGCTTGGGGAGCCTACACCTTTGGAGAGTATCAACTGACACGCCGCAATTTTGCGGGACTCAGGTTCGACTACTCGCAGTTTCTGACCGTAAAAGATGGTGACTACGAATGGGCCGTCTCCCCGTACTGGACCTTCTGGCAGAGTGATTTCGCACGGTATCGCTTGACCTACACCCATACCAAGAGGCATATTGCAAACGGCCCCGGCAGTGACGACAGTATTATGCTGCAGGCTACATTCAGTATAGGCGTGCATAGGCCACATCCATTTTAGGTATAGGAGAACAATCCATGGGAAGGATGTACAAATGGACCTTGCTGATAGCGGCGTTTTTGTCTATCGCTGCGCCCCAGAAGGGTGCTGCGGCGGAGATTAAGATAGTTACCACCTCCACAGACCTTGCCTCCATCGCTAAGTTCGTGGGAGGTGATAAGGTAGAGGTAGACCATATTATCCAGGGATACCAAAATCCACATTACGTGGACGTTAGGCCAAGCTACATGTTAAAATTGCACAAGGCGGATATGTTTGTAAAGATCGGTCTTGATTTGGAGCTGTGGGCCCCTATACTGGCCGAAGGGGCAAGGAACAAAGACATAATTAAGGGCGGCCCCGGCTACGTTGACGCGTCCATTGGGACGGAAATATTGGAAATACCACAGGTTAGGGTAACCAGAGAGCTTGGGGACATACACCTCTACGGCAACCCCCATTACTGGATGGACCCGCTTAACGGCAAGGTAATTGCCGACAATATCCTTGCGGGCCTGAAGCGGATTGACCCAAAGGACTCCGAATATTTTGAGAAAAACAAGCAGGAGTTCGACAAGAAGATTGATGAGATGCTGCCTAAATGGGAGGAGATGATGAGGCCCTACTGGGGAACCAAGATTGTCACCTACCACCAGACCTGGCCTAACTTCGCCAAGAGGTTCGGGTTGGTGGTAATCGGTTACGTGGAGCCGAAACCGGGGGTGCCGCCGTCGCCTTCTCATATATCATCACTGATAGAGACAATGAAGGCTGAGGACGTGAAGATAATCCTGCAGGAACCCTTTTATGAAACAAAGGTATCTGAGTTCGTGGCAGAGAAGGCGGGCGCGGTGCTTGTCGTCGCTTCTCCTTCCGTTATGGGAGAGGAAGGGGCTCCAGACTATTTCTCCCTCTTTGACCACCTTCTGGGCAAACTCATAAACGCCTTCCACGAGGCAGGAATAAAGCCCAGAAGTTGAACAAGGAGACCTCTGAGAAATATAAAATTTTGGAGTAGGGGCATAATATATTACGCCCCCACAATAGCCAGTGACCCGCATGAGATGGACTGGGCTCCACAAAAAAGAATGTAGCATCTGGTCTCCGCACCAGACGTATGGTGTCCAATGCGGAGATTGGACGCTACGACTTACCACCTCCTATTAAGGGAAGGGACTAAATCAAAGACATTCGCCAGCTTTTTAAGAGTCCTTGATAAGATGAACAACCGTTTAGTCGAGTTCAAAAAGGTAGTCTTGGGATACGGTAAGAAAATCGTTCTTAAAGACGTTAACCTGACCGTAACAAGGGGGGACTTCCTTGGGATAGCCGGGCCTAACGGCTCAGGCAAGACCACCATACTCCGTGCCTTGCTCAAGACAATAAAGCCCAAGAGCGGCACACTTACTTTCAGAGAGGATATAAGGAAGGGCAAGATGGCCATAGGATACGTCCCACAGAGAGAATTCCTCGATGAATTGTACCCCCTTACCGTTATGGAAGTAGTGATGATGGGCAGATATGCCGGCATAGGGCTCCTGAAAAAACCCAAGAAGGAGGACTACTCAACGGTTCATTATGCCCTCGCCTGCGTGAACATGGAGGGAAATGTCTATACCGCATTCAGAGACCTCTCGGGCGGTCAGAAACAGCGGGTGCTAATTGCAAGGGCACTGGCCGGGAAACCCGTCATGCTGATCCTTGACGAGCCTACCGACGGCCTCGACATCAAAGGGGAACACGAAATAATGGAGCTGATAAGAGACCTCCACATGAACCAACACCTCACGGTGCTTATGGTAAGCCATCACCTAAACGTCATGGCCAACTATGTAGACAGACTGGCCATAATCGACCAGGAAACAATGTATGTAGGCAAACTGCACTGCATACTCACGGAGGACAATTTGGAAAAAATCTATGCAATGAAGGTAAAGATTCTTGAGGTAGACGGGCAAAGGGCGATACTTCACCTAGAACACAGGAACAATAATGGATGACTTTCTCACTACGATAAGCCTTTTCAGGTATGCTATAGCGGGCATAATCCTGGTGTCCTTTATATGCTCCTACCTGGGGGTATACATTGTATTAAAGAGGATAATATTCGTCGGCGTAGCCATCGCCCAGATATCTTCTTTAGGCGTGGCCTTTGCCCTCCTTTTGGGCCTCCCACCGATGGCCTTCTCCATACTCTTTACCCTCTTAGGGATGTTCGGGATGTCAACAAATCCCAGTGGAAAAAGGCTTTCACAAGAGGCCATAATCGGTCTTGGTTTCATAACTGCTTCCGCAGTTACCATCCTTTTGATGGCCAAGAGTGCCCTGGGGCTTCATGAGATAGAAAATATCGTTTATGGCGACATCCTGGCCATCTCTCCCCTGCAGGTGTACATCGCTCTGGGCGCAGTAGTTACCATAATCACCATACACCTCCTATTTTATAAAGAACTCGTCTTTGTATCATTTGATTACGATATGGCCAGGGCACTGGGTATAAATGCCCGTCTGTGGAATCTCATCCTGTACCTCACCATCGGTGCAGCCATAGCCATAGGCATAATGATAGCCGGTAATATGATGATAATTGCGGCCATAATACTCCCACCCATAAACGGGCTTATCCTGAGCACCCGCCTGAGAAACGCCTTTATCATATCGTCCATACAGGGGGTCTCTACCGCTACCTTTGCCTTCTTCCTATCCTATTTACTAGACCTCCCCTACGGCCCTACGGCAGCGGCAAGCTCATTTGTCGTCCTTGGCTTCTCTTTTATCGCCTTTAAACTGAGGGGGTAGTAACGAAACCTATCGTGGAAATGTTCTTCTATGTAGCGTGGCAGCTTGCTGCCACGTTCAGGATAGAACACGACGTGCGAGCAAGCTCTGCCACTACATGCTATTCTGTAGCTGCTCGATTTATCGAGCTTACAGCGCCTCATAAATGGGGCAACTACATGCTATAAACGAGAGTGTCGCTCCGCTCGCAATGACAATACATAATTTGAGACCTCTGAAAAACCTTGTAAAGCTGTCATTCTGAGGAAACGAAGCGACCTAAGAATCTCTGATGTAGCGTTGGAGCTTGCTCTCCACCTGAGGCGGATTTAACGTGGTAGTAGGGGCAGACCCGCGTGTCTGCCCAGGGGCTGCTACGACACTTCGCTCAGAATGACACCGTGGTACTGCAAAACGTCCTTTGAAACTCCAACAAGTACTTGTATAATTACTTCTAAGATTCTTCTTCACTTTGATTTCATCCTTTAAGAGGCATAATCCACCGGAATGATACTGGAAACACTTGAGGTAGGTCCGCTTGCGGTAAATTGTTATGTACTCGGCTCGCGGGATGGTGGGGAGGGGGTGATTATAGACCCCGGCGACGAACCCGATGAGATTATGCGTGTGGTTAAGGCACATAGGCTTTCGGGTAAGATACGATATATCCTGGCTACTCACGGCCACTTTGACCACGTAGGGGCTGCCAAGAGGCTTAAGGAACTCACCTCTGCGCCTTTTCTCATCCACAAAAACGACCTGGAGTTGTTGGATATCCTCGAAGAACAGGCCGGATACTTCGGCTGCCCTGAAGTGGAAAAACCGCATGTGGACAGATTTGTAGTTGATGGAGATGTCATAAGCTTTGACAACATAGAATTAAGGGTGGCGCACACCCCCGGGCACTCAAAGGGTGGTGTATGTTATTTGACGGAGGACAGGGTGTTTGTGGGCGACACCCTGTTTGCGGGCTCGGTCGGCCGCACCGATTTTCCCGGATGTTCTTCGGAAGAACTGGCGAACTCTATACGGAGCAAACTACTGTCGCTGGGAGACGGCGTAAAGGTCTACCCCGGACACGGTCCTACTACCACCATTGGCAGGGAAAGGCGTTCAAACCCGTTCCTTGTCGGCTTGCGTTTTTAAATATAAGATGAGACCTCCGCAAAATACCCAAACTGTCATTCTGCGGGAGCGAAACGACCGAAGAATCTCTGATGTAGCGTTGGAGCTTGCTCCAACGCCCAACGTGGCAGTAAACTGCCACGCTACACGCTTCGCCCCGTACCATTTCGGTACGGGGTTCGCTCAGAATGACAATGCAGTATTAGGGGGCTTTTGCAGAGGTCTCAAGGTGTAAAAACTATGCGGACTATAAATGCGAGAACCATTACAGAGACCATAAAAGGGCTGTGTATTGCTGCCAATTATGAACTGAACGAGGACCTTATATCGGCCCTGGAAGATGCCCTCACAAGGGAGGAATCACCGGTTGGACGCGATGTCCTGTCGCAGATACTGGAGAATGCCCGCATCGCCAGAAAGGGCGTTTACCCCGCATGTCAGGATACTGGTGCGACCGTTGTGTTCGCAGAGTTGGGTAATGAACTGGAGGTTGTGGGTGGGGATTTCGAGCAGTCTGTACAAAAAGGGGTCTCGGAGGGGTATAAAAGCGGCTACCTCAGGGCGTCAATAGTGAAAGACCCTCTCAAGCGTGTAAATACCGGCGACAATACGCCGTGTGTTATACATTCCGAGATAGTGCCGGGGGACAGACTTAAATTGACGGTGATGGCAAAGGGCGGCGGCTGTGAGAACCAGAGTCATATTGCGATGCTTACACCGGCGGTGGGAAGGCAAGGCGTGGTGGATTTTGTTGTCGGTGTAGTTAAGGGAGGTGCGGCAAAGGCATGTCCGCCAAACATAATTGGTGTGGGCTTGGGAGGTACCTTTGATATGTGCGCCCTCCTGGCAAAAAAGTCCCTTCTGAGGCCAATTGGCAGTCCCAATGGAGATGCCGGTATGCAGGAGCTGGAACGGGAGCTGCTTGATAAGATTAATAACCTGGGTATAGGACCGCAGGGACTTGGCGGCAGGATTACAGCCCTTGCTGTGCATATTGAGAAACACCCCTGTCACATCGCCAGTCTTCCCGTGGCGGTTAATATCGAGTGTCACTCCCACCGGGTCAAGACGGCCACCATTTAGTGTTCATGTTCGGGGTGGTGTCCGTGTTCCTCATGCCCACCCTTGTGCTTTTCTAAGCTGCAGGGACACCTTGCCGCCGTGCCCTGGCAGTGGGCGCAGTCCTTGCTCCCAGGCGGGCAGACGCAGGCGTATTCGTCCGGAGCATTTTGGAACTTATTGAAACACTCTTCAGAGCAGAAGTAGTAGTGTTTCCCGTCGTATTCCGCAGGTATGGTGGTGTCGTCGTTTTCCTCAACCTTTATCTCGCACACGGGGTCAAAGACCTTCTCTGCCAAGGCCGGGGTTGTAAAACCCATATGTGTAAGTAAGATGAGGGGAAAAACCGTGATAAATAAAGATGCGAGTTTCATTTTCAATGCTCCCGTACGTATTTTTAGGTCTAACAACTATATAAAATTTGTTATCTTAAGCCCTTGGGAGATCAATGATACCATTTACTTAAACAAATTATATTTTCTTTTGTTAATTATTTCAAATACTTGAGGTTTTGAAAGCTCTGGAAAAGTGTGCTTTACAGGGTTCAAGCCAAGTTTTATCCTCCCCCCTCGAGGGGGGAGGATAAGGGTGGGGGTGATTGTTAACCTCAATATATTTACTTATACTAGATACACTTAGGATGTTGGGGTATCACCCTCCCCCTCCCCTCAAGGGAGGGGGGACATTAAAGAAACCTATTAGAGTTTTGCAGAGGTCTCGTTTTTGAAAAAGCCAAAATTTTGGGGTAAGGGCGTAATATATTACATCCCCTACAATGGCCAGCAACATAGTAGGGGCGAACGGCCGTTCGCCCCTACTCCATAAAAGGGTACTTTTGCAGAGGTCTCTACTTATGTGGTGCCGGTTTTTTACTCTGCTTCACTGTATTCCACACCTTGGCCTTGACAAAGATTAGCCTCATGGATGAGAATAATGTTAGACGAGACAGGTGTATGGTATGCAGAGGGACATGAAATGGGAAAGATAGTAATTGATGCGGAAAAGTGTAACGGGTGTGAGATATGCATTAACATCTGCCCGCACAAATTGATCCGTCTCTCAGAGAGGATGAATGTTAGGGGGTATCACTATACCTGTTTTGAAGACCCGGAGCACCATTGCGCGGGTGATGCACTGTGTGCCGAGATGTGCCCGCAGGTGGCGATAAAGGTGTATAGGTAATCTGTACGTGTTTATAACCAGGGGGGCGACCCGACGGGTCGCCCCTACTTTCTTGCTGGGGTGTGGCACCTTGCAAATTCTGACCCTTTTATCAGGGCGGCCTGGTCTGCCTGAAACAGGTCTATATGTTTCTCACTAACTACCTCTTTAAGGCACTTGACGGCGCTTTTCATACCGACTACTTGTGTAATCTCAATAAATGCCCCCATTAGTACCATGTTGGCAACCCTGCCGCTACCCGCCTCCTCGGCAAGGGTGTTGGCAGGTATAAAGATTTTATCCACATCTGTTCTCTTGCTGTCCGCTTTGTCAACAAGGTCAGAGTTGTACAATATAAGTCCCTCGGTTTTCACCCTTTCCTCGAAACTGACGACAGACGGGGCGTTCATGAATATTGCAGACTGAGGGTTACGCACGATAGGGGATCCGATGGGTTTAGAGGATACGACCACCGTACAGTTGGCGGTGCCTCCCCTCATAATAGGTCCATAAGAGGGTAGAAAGGTGACGTATTTTTCTTCCAGCATGGCGGTGTGGGCCAATAACCTGCCTACTGCCAGGATGCCCTGACCACCGAAGCCGGAGATTATCAGGTCGTGATACATAACTCTGAAAACTCCTGAAAGATGCCCTAGTACCCTTATTGTCATTCTGAGCGAAGCGAAGAATCTTGAGTTTTACGAGATTCTTCGTCCGCCAGAGGCGGACTCAGAATGACATCTGTGGTATCCTGCAGAGGTCTCAACTTATCCCGCCTTGTGGCTGTCAACCGACTTAAGCACTCCAAGAGGATAATATGGGATCAATTCTTTCTCTACCCTTGCGAGGGCCTCGATTGGGCTTAGACCCCATCCTACAGGGCATGCAGCCAGTATCTCGACGAAGGACATACCGCGGCCTTCAAGCTGCATCCGGAATGCCTCTATTACCGTCTTTCTTGCCTTTTTTACGTTGGCCGGTGTATTCACCGCCATGCGGGCTACGTATGAAGGTCCATCCAGAGAGGCAATCCACTCGGCCATCCTCAACGGACGACCATCCATGGCTCCTTTGCCGTAAGGTGTGGTGGTAGTTCGCTGGCCCAGCATGGTGGTGGGGGCCATCTGCCCACCCGTCATCCCGTAGACCGTATTGTTTACGTACACCACAGAGAAATTCTCCCCGCGGTTGGCGGCTGAGAGTATCTCCGCCAGACCTATGGCTGCTATGTCACCGTCACCCTGATAGGTAAATACAAAGAGGTCGGGGCGTGCCCGTTTTATTCCGGTGGCCACTGCCGGCGGCCGCCCGTGTGGAGACTCCGTTACGTCGAGATTGAGATACTCGTAGAGAAATACCGCACAGCCTACCGGGGCCACACAGACCGTCTTTTCCCTGATATCAAGGATGTCTATGGCCTCCGCCACTATCCTGGTTACCACACCATGAGAGCAGCCCGGACAGTAGTGCATCACTGTATCCTTCATGCTCTTTGGTCTGTCGAACACCAGCTTCATGTCTAGCCCCTGTAACAATCCACTATTTTTTCAAAATCCTCTTCCGGTGACGGGACACTGCCGCCCATCCTACCGTAGAAATTTACCGCCGCTTTGCCGGCTGCCGCTATCTCCACGTCTTCCACCATCTGACCGGCGCTTAACTCAAAGACCATGAATTTCTTGACCCGCTCGGCAAGTTTTCGGATGACGTGGGTGGGAAACGGGAATAACGTAATGGGCCTCAGCAGCCCTACCTTGTATCCCTTTTCCCTGGCTGTTTCCACCGCAGTGCTTACTATGCGCGCGCTGGTGCCAAATGCGACTATAACCAGCTCCGCATCTTCTAGGTAACGTGTCTCATACCTTACCTCTTTAGCTTTAACCGTTGCATACTTTTCCTGCAGGTGTCTGTTATGTTCCTCAAGTTCTTGCTCGCTTAGGCGCAGGGACTTTATTACCCGGGGCTCCCTGCCCTTTGCGCCTGTTAGCGCCCATGGCTTTTCAACTTCTTCAGGCCTTCTGGGAGACATGAACTCCACTGGTTCCACCATCTGAGCTATAACGGCACTGCACAGGATCATCACGGGGTTTCTGTATTTCTCTGATATGTCAAAGGCCAGGTATGATAGGTCTGCCGCCTCCTGAACGGAGGAGGGTGCCAGGACTATATTCCTATAGTCCCCGTGGCCTCCACCCTTTACCGCCTGGAAGTAGTCTGCCTCGGACGGCGCTATGTTGCCGAGTCCGGGGCCTCCGCGGCATACGTTTACTATGACACCCGGCAGCTCACATCCCGCCATATACGAGATAGCCTCCTGTTTCAGGCTGATGCCGGGGCTGGAGGAGGAGGTCATTGCCCTTGCGCCTGTAACCGATGCCCCAAAGACCATGTTTATGGCAGCTATCTCACTCTCCGCCTGCAGAAATACCCCTCCCCTCTTCGGGAGTTCTCTGGCCAGATACTCTGCCAATTCACTCTGTGGAGTGATAGGATACCCAAAATAAAAGCGGCATCCCGCCCTTATAGCCGCCTCGGCCATAGCCTCAGCACCGCTCATTAAATGCCGTTTACCCATAATTTGCGTACCACTTAATATCTAACACTGCCCACAGTAAAATTCTAGCACACAACGTTTAGATTGGGCAAAACAAATAAGACCTGGGAAAACCTGCACACGCCTCGGGTGGGTCATCCTGGAGGGATGGGATGGTAGACAACGCAGTAGAACTTCGTTGGAAAACATCAACGACCATAAGGACCGTTGTTTTACCAACTTTGCTCAAAAGACCCAACGCATTATAAGCGACGAAGCGATTTTTGTATATGTCTCAAATGATTAAAAACGCAGCCTCTCGGCTCCTTAAGAATGACGGTTATGTGGAGTTTTGCAGGGTCTCAAGAATACATTACTCTGTCAGCCCATGAATTGTTAAGGCATAATTAAAGAACTGGCGTACACCCACGTCGTACCCGTTACCTCCTTGACAGCCCCAGCGGGGACTGTTATCATCCCTTTTCAACCGTCCGCAAAGGCATTTAAGAGGTATTTCTGGTTAATAGAACTACCGCCTACCTGGCGGTAAAGTGTCGAGTTTTGTTTTAGCAGTGTTGGTCGTGTCTGAGCACACCTTGCTGCCGCAGGGATTCTGTAATTGCCGCGAACGAAATGTAATAGACGAGGTGTCTTGCAAGGTCTTCTTTTTTGAGGAACAAGCCTTAGATGTTCACAGGTTATTTTATACAAAAATTAGAGGAAGGCGTAGGCAAGCTCCGCCGATTTTACCTGGTCCACTTCCGGGAGGACTATGTGCGCGCCCAACTGGAACTCCGCAGGGGCGAGTGTAACAGATGCGGAGACTGCTGCAGCATAATGTTCAAGTGTCCTCACCTGGACGGGGATAACAGCTGCACCGTATATGAATGCCGCTATAAACAGTGCGCCGTATTCCCCATCGAACCTTGGGACATCAAATTCCTCAGACACAGATGCAGTTATTACTTCGACGGTGAAGGGCCTCCCAATCTCCCTGACGTCCAAGAGACCCGCAACACCGCAGGGACGAATAATGCGGCTACCCATCACTAACTACGCACCGAGGGAACTGACCTTCTTTACCATTATATTGTTGGGGGGAGCGCTATTCGCTTTTTCGGCGGGAATTTCCTGGGCAAGTATCATATTCCTTTCGGCCTTTGGATTCGTTTTATACTTCTTCCGGGACCCCGAGAGAGGCATTATGAAAAACGAGGCCCGACTCCTTGCCCCGGCCGACGGCACCGTGGTCGAGGTAACCTCTGTAGACGAGGATAGATATCTAAAGGATAAGGCCACAAAAGTCAGTATATTCATGTCCATCTTCGATGTGCACGTAAACCGAATCCCCTGTAGCGGCCGTGTGGAGTTTATTGACTATCAGAGGGGCAGTTTCTTTGACGCTCGCACAAAAGACGCCTCACTCAAGAATGAAAACAACTCAATCGGCCTGGTGGCAGATAACGGCAGTAGATTTCTCGTAAAACAGATTGCTGGTCTGGTAGCCAGGCGCATCGTCTGTCCCATAGGGGTTGGTGAGCGCCTGGAGCAGGGACAGAGGTTTGGCATGGTGAAGTTTGGCTCCAGGTTGGAACTCTTTATACCAAAAAATACCCCCGTCCGCATCATGGTTAAGGAAGGTCAAAAGGTAGTTGCAGGGCTAACTGTCCTGGCAGAATTGATATAAAAACTACTTTGTACCATAAAAACTGTAGCGTCTGGTCTACGTACCAGACGTCTTCCTCATGCGTCCGATGCGGAGATCGGACGCTACATATATGCTTTGGTCAGGATGACGTAGGAGATAACCCTGAGACTAAAGGACAAGGTAGCGCTGATCACCGGCGGCGGCACGGGTATAGGCAGGGCTACGGCCATTGTCTTCGCAAAAGAAGGGGCGAAGGTGGCCGTAACCGGCAGGCGCAAGGGGCCGTTGGAGGAAACCGTCTCTGTAATCAAGTCTGGTGGTGGAAAGGCCGTAATGGTCGAGGGAGACGTCTCTGCATCAAAAGATGCGGAGAGGATGGTTAAAGAGACCACAAAAGTCTTCGGCAGGTTAAATATCCTCGTGAACAATGCCGGTGTGAACTACAAGTCCGGGGGTACGGTTGAGACGGATGAGGACGGATGGGACGTGGTAATGAATATTAACGTAAAGGGCATCTATCTGGTGAGCAGGTTTGCCGTACCTAAGATGGAGAATACGGGAGGCAGTATCATAAATATGGCCTCAATATTCGGCATCGTCGGCTACCCCAAGGCCGTCGCCTACTGCGCTTCAAAGGGGGCGGTGGTTAACCTTACCAGGAGCATGGCGCTCGACCTGGCGGAGAGAAAAATCAGGGTAAACTGCATCTGCCCCGGCGTGGTGGATACGCCCATGGCCAGGGAATGGATGGAGAAGCACGGCGGCTACGAAACTGTGGCAAAAGAGGTATCGGCACAGCACCCGCTTGGCAGGCTGGGTGAACCGGAGGACATCGCCTATGCCTGTCTCTATCTTGCATCGGATGAGGCAAGCTGGGTGACAGGGGCTATCCTGCCGGTGGACGGCGGCTTCACCGCAAAGTGAGATTTCTGTAAAAGTGTTTCAAGTGGCTTCGTAGGGGCAGACCTCTGTGTCTGCCCAGGGCGAGCGGTGCGACCGCTGCGAGCGGCAGGTTCGCCCCTACAAGTTGCCACGTTCAACGTGCGAGCAAGCTCGCACGCTACATTCTTTGGCAGTGTAACTGCCCAAGAATGACAATTATATAGTTACGTAGAGTGCGTCTCGACGCACCATTTAAACTTGTAGGAGCAATCCCCTGTGGTTGCCCTGTGAGGGAGTAGATCGTGTTTACTGGTATTATAGAAAATATAGGCACTGTGAAGGGCCTGGCGCGTGTGGGCCGGGGAGGCAGACTGCAAATAGACGTTGCCCCACTGGCCAAAGAATTGAAAAGCGGTGACAGCCTGTCCATAGAAGGCGTCTGCCTTACAGTGGTGGACATTAAGGCTGGTACTGCCAGCTTTGACGTCTCTCAGGAGACCCTGAAACGCTCCACACTGGGTGAGTTGAGACCCGGGGATAAAGTAAATCTGGAAATGGCGCTTGCCGTAGGCGACCGTCTTGGGGGACACTTTGTGCAGGGTCATGTGGACGGCACCGGCACTATAGACAAGATAGAGTCCCACCCCGGACAGTGCACCATGTGGTTCTCCGTAGGCCCCGAACTCTCACAGAATATGATAGAAAAGGGTTCTGTAGCGGTGGACGGAATCAGCCTGACCGTGGTGGATTTAGCCCCCGGAAAATTCTCAGTGGCCTTAATCCCCTATACCCTGGAGAATACCTCACTGGGCCTTAAGAAGGTAGGCGACCGTGTGAATATAGAGACGGATATATTGGGCAAGTGGGTAAGAAAACTATTGTCCGCATGGGCATCAGAAGGACAGGGTACGGGCCTGACTATGGAGTCCCTCAAGGCAAAGGGGTTTGAATAATAGTGGAGAATCTTAACAAACACGACATAGAATTTTTGATTGATCGCCTCAAAAACGGAAAGGAAATTCCGGAGATTTACAAATATGTGCTTTTCCCGACCAAGCAGAAAGAATATGAACTTGTCTATGCCGGAAAAATGCGAAAGGAAGATGTGCTGGCGGACACTGAAGAAGCTAAGCCAGTGCCTCTTCAAATTGAAAAAATTTTTAACGGCAAAAAATATTCGCTTTATTCCAAAGATTGGCACAATCTTTTAGTTTTTGGTGATAACCTTCAAATCCTCAAAACTTTTTACGAAGATAAAGATCCTATCATCAAAGGGAAAATTAAAGGTAAGGTCAAACTGATTTACATAGATCCGCCATTTGCCACAGAAAGCGACTTCAAGGCAGGACAAGGTCAAAGTGCTTACTCTGATAAAAAAAAGGGAGCCGATTTTATAGAATTTTTGCGACGGCGGCTTATCTTAGCAAAGAGTTTATTAGCTCACGATGGAACCATTTATGTCCACGTGGATTTCAGAAAAGGACACTATATAAAAGTTGTTCTTGACGAACTTTTTAAAGAGTTTGAGTTTGCAGAAATAGTTTGGGTCTGTGGCCTAATGGGTGCAGGAAAATTTTACCCCAAAGCACACGAAGCCATATACTGCTACAAAGGTACTAATGCGATATTTAACCCTCCTAATAGGTTAGGCTTATCACAAAGAATAATTAAAGCTCTTAAAAAGGATGAACAAGGCTGGTTTTATACGAGGGGCAAAGAAAGCAGTGGAGGATCAAATTATCTGCAGTCATATATTTCCGATAATCCAAGTCTTACTAAAGAAGAAGTTATTGCATTGGCAAATACAAATAGACCTTAACAAGCTTGGAGCGTGTGGATAGGGGAAGAGGACTTAGCGACTGAGTTTAACGACTATCCTGTTGGTACTTATGCCTATACCCCCCAAGATAGTTGGGGATATCCGACACAAAAACCAGAATTATTGCTTAAAAGGATACTCGAAGCGAGTTCAAGTAGGGGCGATCTTGTGATGGATTTTTTTGCCGGAAGTGGGACCACTCTTGCCGTTGCCGAGAAATTAGGCAGGCGCTGGATTGGTTGCGATATTGGCAAGCTTGCTATTTATACAATCCAAAAACGACTCTTACAAATTGAAGAAAGCAAAGACTTAGAAAACCCGAGGCAAAAATACGGTAAACCAGCAAAATCTTTTGCGGTTGTTACTTCTGGACTTTACGATCTTGGAAAGATTTTTGCTTTGCAGAAAGATGAGTACATACGCTTTGTAAAAGGTTTATTTGAGATTGAAGAGACAAAACAAAAAACAATTGGCGGTGTTGAGATTGATGGCAAGAAGCGAGAATTTTTTGTAAAGATCTTTCCATATTGGGATTTGCCCAGTGTGAGCGTAGACGAACAGTATTTAAAAGAGTTACATAAACACATTGGGGCTAAAATTGGTGAGCGCTTTTACATTATTGCTCCGGCGAACAATGTGGATTTCATCAGTGATTATTACCAAATCGGAAATATTAGATATTACTTCTTGAAAGTGCCTTATCAGGTCATTAAAGAATTGCATAAAGTACAGTTTAAGAAATTCCGCCAGCCGCAAAGCAAAAGCCAAGTCAACGATCTTGACGAGGCAATAGGCTTTCATTTTATCCGCCAACCTGAAGTAAAATCGGAAGTCAAAAAACTGAAAGACAAAGTAGTTTTGAAAATCAACAAGTTCGAGTCCGCTTATTCACAAGACGAAACCGGCGAAAAGTCCGATAATTTTGAGAGCTTGGCGATGCTGCTTGTGGACTTAAACTATGACGGTGAAAAATTTATGATGACAAATTATTATTTCGCACATGACTTGCTTAATCACAAGCCACGCGATAACCATGAAGAAAGTGAAGAGGAAATCAAAAAGACATTGGAAAAGCAGAAAGAAATTCTGATAGAGTTTCTAAAAAAGGAGTGCGGTAAGCAAATCATGGCGGTTTATGTTGATATTTACGGCAATGAGTTTCGGGAAGTTCTTAAAGTTTAATAACTATGCCAGAAGGAATTAAAATATACAAAACACAAGATTTAGTTTTGCAGGTAAAGCAAAACTTTGATCCCTCTAAACTCAATTTAAGAAAGTGGGTTGATTTTCTTGATGTGCTTTGTGGCGACAGAGAATTTCAGAAAGAATCGATCGAGAATGCTATTATTTATCTTGCGTCCGGCGAGTATAACTCAATTGAGGATTTAGTTGAGGAAAATTTCAGGAAAAATGACGAATTACAGAAAAGATACATAGATGTCCGCGATTATCAAAGAAATTTACCTTTGTTGCATAAGTTGTCTGCGGTGGTTGATTTAGCGACAGGCACTGGTAAAAGTTATGTGATTTATGGTATTGCACAAATTGCTTTGGGCATTGGCTTGGTTGATAAAGTTTTAGTGCTTTGCCCGTCACTTACTATTGAGTCAGGGTTGAAAGAAAAGTTTGAGAAACTTTCCGGAGACGATAAAATCAAAGCGACCTTGCCGGACAACGTCATTTTCAAAAACCCGAGAGTAATTGACGCAAACAGCACAATTAAAAACGGTGACATTTGCGTTGAAAATATCCACGCCGTATATGAAAGAACGGGATCGTCAATAAACGACAGTTTGAAAGGAAACGGTGAGCGGGTTTTGGTGCTCAATGATGAAGTCCATCATGCCTATAATTCAACTTCTGATAGAGATATAAGGAAATGGAAGGCGTTTTTACTCAATCCTGATTACAATTTCAAATACATTTTGGGGTTTACAGGCACAGCGTACATTGATGACGAATACTTTAATGATGTTATTTACCGCTACTCAATACGCCAATCGGTTGATGATAAGGTAATTAAATCTGTAGAGTATGTGGCAAAAGACGACAGCATTGATAAGAATGAAAAGTTTCAGAAAATTTATGATAACCACGAGGAGTTCGTTAAAAAATATCGCTTAATCAAACCTCTTACAATTCTTGTAACTAAAGACATTTCCAGAGCAAAAACGCTTAGAGAGGATTTAATTGATTTCTTGGAAAAGAAAGAAGAAAACACCCGCGAAGCAGTAGAGAAAAAAGTCTTAATCGTAACTTCACACAAAGACCACAAAAAGAATGTAATGCAGTTAAAAAATGTTGATGACAAAGATAATCCCATTGAGTGGATTGTCTCAGTTTCAATGCTTACGGAAGGATGGGATGTAAAGAATGTTTTTCAAATTGTGCCGTGGGAAGATAGGGCTTTTAACTCTAAACTTCTGATCGCTCAAGTATTGGGGCGTGGGCTTCGCATTCCGGAAGAATATAAATCACCACAGCCAAAAGTAAGAGTGTTCAATCATGACGCTTGGAGCCGCAATATTCGTGGTCTCGTTGATGAGATTCTAGAAATTGAAGTTCGCTTAATAAGCGCGGCTTTAACTTCTGGAGAAAGGGCAAAATACCATTTTGACCTTTACACTATTAAATATGACAGGCAAGAAAAAGCAGTTGAAGCGGATAAAGACACAAAAGTTTTTGATTATTCCAAAGGTTACGCCAACTTAGTATCACAAGTTGAGGAGGTTGTCAGAGAAACTGAATATGAAGACTTGGCAGGCAATATAAAGCCAAAACACACGTTAATACAAAAAGACATTTATACTGTTGACGAGGTGGTAACAAAAATTGTTGAGACTTTCAAAACAAGGGACTTTGAAGCGAAAATAAGGTTCCCGCAAGGAACTTACGAAAAGGAGAATCTTCCCCCGAAAGAAGAAATAAGAAAATATGTGCTCGAATCTATGCGTCGCGTTGGAATTAAAAGCGGACTTTTGACCGAAGATAACGCTAGCAGAATCTTTAAGGCGTTTCAGACACTATTCAGACCAAGAGGTTCAACTGTTATTCTTGACAGAAAAGTTAAATCACCTGAAAAGATAAGCACAGAAGACTTAGACTGTGAGAGCATTACTGTTGGTGCAGTAAGGTGCGGTGCTACTGTTTTTTACTCTAACAATTTTGAAAAAGAATGCAGTGATGAGCAAGTGGATATACTAAAAGATGTTATTAGCGATGAAAATTTACTTAGAAGCGCAAGTAGGGAAGTTAATCAGTATTGTTTCAAGACACCGGTAAACTTAGTTCTCACAAAGCTTGAACCCGAAAGAAAGTTTGTAGAAATGATTACGAACTCAAAAGTGTGTGAAAAAATAGACGCTTGGATTAAATCTAGGGACAAAGATTTTTACAGTATTGAGTATTCATGGCGTAAAGGTGAGCACCCAACACAAAGTAATTTTAATCCTGATTTCTTACTTAAATGCGGAGAAAGAATCATTGTAGTAGAGATAAAATCTGATAACGATGATTCAGAAGAAAACAAGGCAAAATACCGATGGGCAAAGCAACATTTTGAAGATTTGAATAAAGAATTAAATAAGCAAAGGATAAAGCAAAAATATCTTTTCCATTTCTTGAGCCCTGTTAGCTATGCCGAGTTTGCGGAATACCTGATGGATGGCAGATTATTCGTGGGGCAATTTAGGAGTGCCATCGAGGATTTATTAGATAGATACTAAATTAGTTGGGTAAATGCTATAGACTTTGGATAGTATGGCCAAACAACATAGTCAAACAATCGGCATCACTATGGGCGACCCATGCGGTGTGGGGCCTGAGGTGGTTCTTAAGGCAGTAGATTTGCTGACAAAAGCCTCTGAGCCTATTGAGGTCATACTGATAGGCTCCAGGGCAGTATTCGAGGAGGCTGCAAGGGCTATCGGGATTCCGTTTCAAGAGTTGAAGGGCAAAAGCGCAAACGTGAGGATACTGGATACTGGAGATTTTAACGTAAAGAAGATGCGTAAAAGGGTGCCCACGGCAGAGGCAGGAAGGGTGTCTGTGGAGTGTATTTTAAAGGGTATAGAACTGGCGCTCTCCGGGGAGATAGACGCACTGGTAACGGCGCCCATAAGTAAGGAGGCCGTACGGATGGCGGGGTACTCGTACCCGGGACATACAGAAATGCTCAAGGAGCGCACCGGCGCCAAGAGGGTAGTAATGATGATGATTGGTAAAAATCTCAGGGTGTCATTTGTGACCATCCACGTACCTTTAAAAGACGCCGTCAGG
>Ga0155267_1132_pt2 | contig 16846 bp, 16 predicted proteins | sample RifCSPhighO2_02_FD_106235 | JGI IMG/M metagenome (GOLD analysis project Ga0155267, IMG submission 106235) | Planctomycetes bacterium RIFCSPHIGHO2_02_FULL_50_42
ACACCCCTACGGTGAATTATTTTTCGTAGGGACAGCCGTGTAGGTCATGGTTACACCATGACCTTACAATACGCGGGTAGGGCAGGTCTTCTCGACCTGCCCTGGCGCAGGGCAACAAGTCGCGCCGGAGGCGGATCTGCCTTCGTTGTCTACCGTTTCATTTTCATTCCCTCAGAATGACATGCAGCGCCCGTGAACTTTTGCGGAGTTATCATTAAAATTGACCTTAAAATTCCTGCCGATTTGAGTTATAATTATGTTTTGAGAGCTCTGAAAAAGTAGTTTAATCATCAATTCAATGGGTAGCCGCAGGCTTTAGCCTGCGTTTTAACACACCCCCTACCCCTCTTGATAGAGGGGAGGCGCACCCGTAAAGGGTGCGGCTACATTTGCAGAGGTCTCGTTCTTTTGCGGACAGACTTAAAGGCCGGCCAGGTTGAATATTTCTGGGGCCAGTCCGTCATACTCTTAAAGTTGGTGGGTCAAAAATGAATAACTGCTATAGAAATGGTTTTACGCTGATAGAGATTGTAGTGGTACTGGCCATCATAGGTGTACTGGCAGGAATCCTTGTTCCGATGGTAAAAGGCTATCTGGGGTCGGCACAGGAGCGAAGGGCGAAGCAGGACACACAAGCCCTTAGTGAGGCAATCCTGGCCTTCAATAAGGATACGGCCCGCTTCCCCATATATCAAAGCGGTACTGCCACCAGTCCCAGCGACCCTGTCTTTGTAGTGCTTAAAACTGCCGGTGGGCAGGCCCCCACGGCAAGCGTAGATTCGGCCAGCTGGCTTTCGGCTACCTCTGATACGTTTGAAAATCAGCTTGAGAAGAATACGCCGGGCGGCAGCGGGGCGGCGTATCCTGCTACGGGAGAATTTGCCTGGAGAGGGCCCTATGTTGGCGAGATAAGTCATGACCCATGGGGCAGCCAGTATTATGCTAACGTGCAGTATCTACAGTCGATATACATAAACAATGCATACCCCGCAATTGTGCTTTCCGCAGGTCCCAATAAGTTAATTGAGACGCAATTTCTCCAGACTGGGCCTGGTATCACGATAGGCGGTGACGACGTAGTCTTCCGGCTCAAGTAGCCGTGATTTTTGTAGGGGGGGGTGTATTGCCGTTCGCCCCTACTTAAATGCAGTGGAATTCTTAAACCTGCCGATCTCCCGCGCCTCATACCAGGAGGTAAACTTCTCCAAATATCTCAGTATTGGCTTGGGCGGTATGGTCCTGGTCCTCCTCAGCCCCTCGAGGGTCCTGTCTCCACGCAGCACCTCACAAAAGGCATACCACAGCCTGTCGTTCTTGCGATACAGGTTGTGTATGTAACCGGAAAAGGTGTTGAAGAAACTTCGCATCTTACCTGCCATAATTATTTCCTGCATGAGGCCCATATCTATTTCATCCTCATAATCCAGAAGTCTGCCGCCTCCGGTTAGAAACCTTGCAACATGGTGTGCGGCAATCTGCCCGCTCCTCAGCGCATAATACAGCCCCTCACCGGTGAATGGGTCAGTGAGTCCCGCAGCATCGCCCACCAACACCCCCCAGCCGGAGGCAATCGGTTCTCCCAGCTTCCGGGTAGGTATCGGGTGTGCAAGGATACGTTCATCCTTTATCTTCATACCTTCTTTTTCGAGAAACACACGAAGGTAGGACTTAAGCGTGCCGGCCAGTTCACGCGGAACCATGGCACCCACGGTCAGGGTAGCCTCCTTGGGAAAAATCCAAGCATACCCGCCGGGTACAGTACCCCAATCAATTATAAAAACATCCTCAGTAATGTGGGCGTTGCCTGCTCCTTTCCTCAATTCGCAAATCAGCCCCATTTGAACCAGGGCAATCCCTCCGGGGTTTATGGCCCTTCTAACTATGCTCCCGGCCCCATCCGCTCCTACAACTGCATGGGCATCAAAGGCGTCTCGCCCGGTAAATACCTTGGTACGGTCAGCGGCAGGCTCCAGTGACAGCGCCTTCTCTCCCAGGAACATGATTGCACCCGCCTCCTGTGCGCGCCTGAGTAGAAGGTTGTCGAATCTCGCACGGTTTACCATGTAAGTGACGGGCGAACCGTATCTCCTGGTAAACCTGTCTCTCAACCGGCGCTGAAAGACCATACCGGATATCTTTCGCTCCACCACCTCTTCTATCCCAAACGGAAGAATGCGGATGGCCTTCAACTGTAAACCGCCCCCGCACACCTTGGCTATGGAAGGGTCTTTGCCCTCTAATATGGCAACGTTTACTCCCTTTTTGGCGAGCGCATAGGCGGTCATAGAGCCGGCAGGCCCTCCGCCTATTACTATACAATCGAAGGATTTTGGGGGCATATCAGATTGGAAGAAACTACATTATACGGGGGACGCTATTGCGGCAACGACCTCTTTAATGACACCCAACAGGGGGGAAGGGTAAACGCCCAGGACCAGGATGGTAATACCCAGCACGGCCAAAACCAATCTCCCCGCCATGGGATGAGACATCACCACCTCAGCCGCCCCTTCAGGCATTGCATACATCCTCAGCAGCAGTCCCAGGTAATAATACAGGGAGACGGCTGAATTCAGCACGCCTATAATGGCCAGCCCTATAAAGCCGGAGTTAACCGCCGCCCCAAACAGATAGAACTTCCCGATAAACCCCGCCGTAAGAGGAATTCCTGCCAGGGAGAGAAGACATACGGACAGGACTGCAGACTGTATGGGGTACGAGTAGGCCAGGGCCGTGTAGTCCTGCATGTTGACCCTCTCTTCAGACCCTTTCGACAGGTAGGCCACACAACCGAATGCGGCAAGCCCGGTAGTTGCGTATACCGCCATGTAAAGAAGGGCCGCCTCCATCGCCCTCTCGCCAAGCACAACCACAGCGACAAGCATGTAGCCAACGTGCGCAATACTGGAGTAGGCAAGCATCCTCTTAACGTTAGTCTGAAGCAGGGCGGATACATTGCCCACCGTCATACTTAAGACAGAGATCCACCAGAGCGCCGACACCCAATCCACGTGCGGTACAGAAAACGGGTCCGTGAAGAGCCTCAGCAAAAGGGCAAAGACGGCGACCTTACTCCCTGCCGACAGGAATCCGCTGATGGGCGTAGGGGCCCCCTCATAGACATCGGGCGCCCACATATGGAAAGGGACCATCGCCACCTTAAACCCCAGTCCCACCAGCATCATGGCTATGCCTACCTGTACGTGGAGTAACGCCTGTCCTCCGGACAACTTACGTCCTATAGTCACGAAATCAATCGTCCCTGTCGCACCGTAAACGAGGGCTATACCAAAAAGCAGGAAGGCGCTGGCAAAGGCCCCCGTGAGCATGTATTTGATTGCAGCCTCATTGGACACCCATCTCTCCTGCTGGGAGGCGACCAGGACGTAGGAGGACACGGACAAAAGCTCTATGGCCAGGAACATCAGAAGCAGGTCTCTGCTTGATACAAGCAGCATCATCCCCAAAGTGGCCAGCAGTATCAGCGGATAGTATTTCCCGCCGTCAACACCCGTGAGGTCCACGTAGCCCAGGGATATAAACATCGTTGCCGCCGCCACAAGAATAAAAATCGCATTAAAGAACACCGTGTAGCCGTTAATTGCCACCATGGATTCTTCATATGGCACGGCGACACCGTACTGGGAATATACCGCACACAGGGCAAGCAGCAGTCCTAAAAACGATACAATAAACACTGACAGCACATTGCGATAGAATGCGTCTATCAACAACGCAGCCACTGCAAACGTCACCACGATGAGCTGCGGCAGTATGGTACCCAGATTAACGATCGGAAGGGCTATCTCCATGGTTTATTCAGACTCACCTCTTTCAGTCTTAGCCAGACGGATACTATTTTCTTTTGCAGCATAGTCCATTTGTGCCGCTTCCTTCTTTACCTGTCCTACGAGTTTTAAGGCCGACGGCTCAATCCTATCCAACAGTATCTTCGGGTAGACACCAAGAACAACCACAACAATCGCAGGTATGGTAAGCGTAATGGTCTCTACCATGGAAAGGTCTTGCCAGGGCCTGGCACGGACAGGCGCCTTCTCGAGCATCACCCTCCAGAACATCCACAATAGATACACGGCGGTAAGCACCATCACAAAGGTAGCCAGCACGCCGTAAAGCACACCCACCTTGAATGCGCCGACAAATATCAAAAACTCACCGACAAAATTGCTTAACCCGGGTAGGCCCACAGAGGCAATGGTAAAGAACATAAAGAATCCTGCTAGCAGCGGCATGTCCTTCCATACACCGCCCAGTTGGGATATCTCTTTGGTCCCGCTCCTCTTATGAATCATGCCCACCACCATAAACAGCCCTCCGCTGCAGAGGGCGATTGAGACCATCATAAATACTGCACCGTCTATGCCCTGGACGTTAAAGACAAATATCCCGAGTATAACCAGCCCAACGTGGCTCACACTGGAGTATGCGATAAGCCTCTTCAAGTCGTCCTGCACAGTCGCAAGCATAGCGCCGTATAGATTGGCGATAAGCGCCAGCGTTACCACAACCGGGGCGTAACTTGTGGAGAACTCGGGGAACAGAGGGAGTAGGAATCGCAGAAATGCATAGGCGCCGGTCTTTATGAGTAACCCCGTAATGTCCACCGCCCCTGCCATCGGCGACTCTGCATGTGCGTCGGGCAGCCACGTGTGGAACGGGAATAGCGGTGACTTTACGGCAAATGCCACAAAAAACGCCAGCCCCATAGGCAGCAAGGCGTGTGGAGGAACGGGCGTTTCGTAAAGCTTGGTTATATCAAAAGTGTACTCCCCTGCCTGGGCATGATGGAAGAAATACAGGGCAAGTATAGCTACCAACATAAGCAGGCTGCCGCCCATCGTGTATATTATAAGCTTCAGCGTGGCATAGCGCCTGTTCGTGCCCCCCCAGATGCCCACGAGTAAATACATCGGAATAAGCATAACCTCCCAGAAGGCATAGAATAGCAGGAGGTCCAAGGCCAGGAATATACCGATGAGACCCGTTTCTAAAAGTAGAAGGAAGCCGTAAAAGAGGTCCTGCCGCCTCCCCTCCTGGTCCCAAGAACTGAGCATGGCAACAGGGACCATAAACGTCGTTATCATCACCATGAACAGGCTCAACCCGTCCACACCCAGGTAGTAGCTTGCGCCCAGTTCGGGTATCCAGGCCGATTTCTCCACAAGCTGCATATCGGCCGACGTCGGGTCAAACGACCTGAAAAGTACGATGGACAGCCACAGATTTGCCGCACCCACCAGGAGCGCCAGGGTCTTCGGTAAGAAATCACCCCGCCAGGGTATAAAGAATATGAGCGCGGCCCCTACCGCCGGCAGGAATATTAACATTGACAGAATTGGCCAGTTAGATACGTCCATAGCAATATCAACCTAGATATAAAGGATTATGATTATTGCGCCCAACACCATTACCGTTGCATACCAGCGCACTAACCCCAGCTGTAAACTCGATATAATACTGCCGCCGCCTAAGAGCGAACCTGCAACACCCCTTACGGCATGGTCTATCACGGCGGTATCCACAGCCTTCCAGAAGAATTCAGACATCAACATATAGGTATCTATGAAGACCGCCTTATAGACCTTATCAAAGTACCATGCGTTTGTGAGGATGTTATAAACTGCACCAAACTTATCACTAAGCATGGCAGGCACCTCCCTGCCTTCAGGTGTAACATAGAAAAAGTAGGCAAGGCCGACACCGCTGAAGGCCATAACGGCCGAGACCAGCATCAAAAGCATCTCCGGCGACCCTGCAGGGGCATGCCCTTCTCCCTCAGCCAAGGTTTCTGCAGTTACACCTTCAAGGACTTTCTCACTCTCAGCAGCCTCCTCACTTTCGACAACCGCGGTCTCATCCTCCGCTGCCAGGGCGACACCCTTATTTGAAGGTTCGGCCGTGGCGTGAACCTCAGGGTTGCCGAAGTTCGGCGCAAGGAAGTTGCTTATACGGTCGCCGCCGCCGAGCACGTGCGGGACACCCATGTATCCTCCCACGGCCGCCAGCAGGGCAAGCAGCACAAGGGGTATAACCATCACCGTCCCGGGGTGATGAATGTGCACGTCCCATCTCTTCTCACCGAAAAAGGCCACAAATATAATCCTGAAGGTATAGAAGCCCGTCATACTAGCCGTAATGACTATAAGGGCCCACATCAAAAATCCGCCGTTGACAAAAGTGGCGTGAAGGATGGCGTCCTTGCTGAAGAAACCCGCAAGCCCCGGTATACCGGACATGGCCAATGCGCCTATGGTAAACGTATAGAAGGTGGCGGGTATATACTGCCTCAGTCCGCCCATATTCCTTATATCCATCTCGTCGTGGAGGGCATGAATGACCGCGCCGGAACCCAGGAACAAAAGGGCCTTGGCAAAGGCATGGGTAAGCAGGTGGAATACGGCCGCCGCAGGGGCGCCCACCCCCAGGGCCAGGAACATATGCCCAAGCTGACTTACGGTGGAATATGCCAATATCCTCTTTATATCCGTGTGCACCAGCGCCACCGTGGCAGAGATGAAGGCGGTCAGCAGGCCAGTTATCCCAACTATCTGCAACGATACCGGTGACAGCTCAAATATGGGGTAGCACCTGGCCACCAGGTATACGCCTGCGGTCACCATGGTGGCGGCGTGTATGAGTGCGCTGACCGGTGTAGGCGCTTCCATTGCATCGGGCAGCCACGTATGCAGAGGTATCTGTGCGGATTTGCCCACCGCCCCGGCAAAAATAAGGAGGGCTATCCACATGGCCATCCTCGAATCAATGACCTTTGCCGGGTCTTCAAACACGCTGTGGAAGTGGATGGTGCCGAACTGCACAAATACCAGCATTATACCCAGGGCAAAGAAGAAGTCGCCGAAGCGGGTGACCACAAAGGCCTTCAGACCCGCTGCCGCCGCCGTGCGCTTCTCATACCAGAAGCTTATTAAGAGATACGAACAGAGGCCGACGCCTTCCCAGCCTATGTACAGGACCAGGAAATTGCCTGCCAGCACCAGGGTCAGCATGAAGAATACGAAGAGGTTTAAATAGAAGAAGTAGCGGGCAAAACACTTGTCCTTCTCCATATAACCGACGGAATAGACGTGGATGAGGAAGCTCACGCCGGAGACCATGGTTATCATGGCCATTGAAAGCGGGTCCAACAACAGGTCTATAGGCGCCAGGAAGTTGCCCGCCGCTATCCACTGGAACACACAGAACTCTATCATCCTATCTTCGGGCGGCAGGTCGAGGAAGGCCCTGAAAATACATACCGAAAGCGCAAAGGCCAGCCCGATACTGCCGCAGCCGACTATGCTGACTATCAGATTGCCTGCCCTGGCACCTAAGAGGCAATTGAATATCGCCCCAAAGAGGGGTATGGCCGGTACAAGCCATAGGAGGTCAAAGACCTGTCTGCCCTCTACCACTTAAGCACCTCCATTTTATCTGCATCCAGGGTGGACCTGTTTCTGAACACAAGGACTACAATGGACAGACCTACCGCAATTTCCACCGCCGCTACAACCATTGCAAAGAGCACAAAGACCTGTCCCTCGAGTGAGCCAAGCTGCCTGCAAAACGTAATGAAGGTAATCCCGGCGCCGTTTATCATGAGCTCTATGCACATAAGGAGCACGATTATATTGCTCCTGACAAGAAAGCCCAATACACCCAAACTAAACAAAGTGGCGCCCAGCACAAGATAGTGGGTCGGGCCTATCTGTAAGAGAGATTGTATAACCTCAGGCTGCAAACCATCTCCTCCTCTGCAGGGGCTTGATTTATCAACCCCATACCGAAATGGTACGGGGTCAAACCCGTTATAATTACCCAACACGGGCGCAATTTATTGCGCCCCTACACGCAAAAGACTAACGCTTTACGGCAAGCATCACCGCCCCTACCACGGCAACCAGCAGGAGGACCGACGCAAGCTCAACCGGGACTAAATATTGGGTGTAAAGGACGCTTCCGATGGACTTAATACTGCCGAAGTCCGCCGGAACGGGTGCATTCTCAAAACAACTGCAGGAAAACAGCGATACAAGCACCCCGGCAAATATTACTGCCACAAGCACACTAAACACCCCGAGAAGGTCGGGGCGCAGCCGTTTATGCTCGGTCTCATCGTACCTGAACATCATTACGACAAACAGCAAAAGGACCATGATAGCCCCTGCGTACAATATCACCTGCACTATCGCCAGAAACGGGGCGCTCAACATGGCGTATATCCAGGCAACGGTCAAGAGCGTAATTATCAAGGACAGCGCGCTGTACATGACCTTATTTTGCAGTACCACCGACGCCGCCGAGATGACGGCTATGGCAAATGCCGTATAAAAGAATATCTGTTCCATATGTCTAGTAAAGTCCCAGGGGGTTTACCTTGGGTGCGCCTCCGCCGGGTGCGTTCAGACTTCGCTGATAGCCCGGCAGCGGTCTCTGTTTTATCAGGACTTCCTTATTGTAGTTCAGCTCTTCCCGGCTGTAGCTGGCCTCGGGAATCTCCCCGGTGTCCATATACATGGCGTCCACCGGGCATGCCTCTTCGCACATCCCGCACCAGCAGCACCTGGTTATGTCTATCTCGAAGCTCTCCGGACATTTTTCAATCTCCGGGTCTTCATGCTCGGCGGCCACTATGTGTATACACTGCACCGGGCACACCGTCTCGCAGAGCATACAGGCCACACACCTTGTAGAGCCGTCCGGCCTCGTATTCAGCCTGTGTTTCCCGCGCCACCTCTTTGACATCGGGATTTTCTGTTCTGGATACTGTATCGTTACGGCGGCAGGCACATCCAGGTAAAGGCCGAACAGATGGGCTGTATGGTAATACATGTTCCTCGTAAAGTGACGCGTCGTTATCATCAGCCCCCTAATTATCTCAAACAGATACAGGCTCTCCAGGAGGCTTAATTTTTCACTTACTATCTTCACTTTATTATCCTCTAGAAAACAATCAGCAGAAAACCAGTCAACACCACGTTAAGCAAGGCCAGCGGGAGCAAAAACTTCCAGCCGAAATTCATGAGCTGGTCGTACCTGAACCTGGGCAGTGTCCATCTAATCAATAACATAAACCAGCAGAAGAATATCACCTTCAGGCCAAAGGCCAGCACCTGCAGGGGCACCACCAGGAGGTGGGGTAAATGTATAGAAAACAGGCCCGGAACAAACAACCCATTATCGTTCAGAAACGGTACCTGCCACCCGCCGAAATAGAGCGCCGTCACAACCCCGGCCACGGCAACTATCTCTATAAACTCCCCCATCCAAAAGGCGCCGAACTTCATGCCGCTGTATTCAGTAAAATAACCGATTATCTCCGACTCGCTCTCCGGCAGGTCGAAGGGCGTACGCTTGGTCTCCGCCACGGCCGCGGCAAAGAATATCAAGAAGCCCAATGGCTGCGCCACAACACCCCAGTAAGGGATAATGCCTAATACGTATTGACCCTGCGCCCTTGCAATGTCATCGAGCTCTATGGAGCCGTAAACCATTATCACGCCCACTATGGAGAGTGCGAGGGCCAATTCATAAGATATTACCTGGGCCGCCGCCCTGACGCCTCCCAAGAGCGACCATTTGTTATCCGAAGACCACCCGGCCAATACCAGGCTGTATATACCCAGCGATCCAAATGCCAGAACGAACAGGACGCCCACGCTCAAATCTACTATCTGAAGCTGGATGTTTAAACTTCCGACATGGAGGGTATCCCCAAAGGGGATGACGGCGAAGACGATAAGGGCCGCAAAAAGGGAGAGAAAAGGCGCCAGGGTATGTATAAGCGGGTTCCCCTGCGGAGGTATCCAATCCTCCTTGGTCAACATCTTTATCGTGTCGGCAATGGGGTGAAAGAGTCCTATTATCCTGAATCCGAGCACGTCTGCCCGGTTTGCGCCTATCCGGTCCTGCATAACCGCACTCTGCTTCCTCTCGGCCCAGCTCATTATCGCCGCCACGTTCAGCACGAAACCGAAGACTACGGCTATCTTTAGTAATATGATTACTGCATCACACACTTGTATTTAATCCCCTTATACCGCCAGTTGCACAAACCCGTTTTTGTCACCCTGAAACAAGTTCAGCATTCATTCCCCTCTAAAAAGAGGGGTTAAGGGGTGTGTCTCTTTTCACATCTCTTGTTACACACCCCCAGCCCCTCTTAATAGAGGGGAGACAGCATGACATTTCTCTTTATTCTGCTATTTGTGCAGCAGGCTCTATACCGCCAGCTTTACGCCCTTATTCCCCAACTTCTTGTAGCTTAGACCCAAAAAGGCGGTTACCTCTCTTGAAATCTCGTTAAAGACGTCCTCTGCCTTTTCATAAGGCAGCGGGTAGCCCATAACGCGCGACAATCTCGTTGTTATCTTCCAGTCCGGGAGAGACTCGTCCATGGGCAGAATGGCCCTGTTTATCTTCTGCACGCGCGCCTCGAAATTGGTAAAGGTGCCGTCCTTCTCGGCAAAGGCAGCGCTGGGAAGGATAACGTGGGCAAATTTGCATACGTAGTTAAAGTTGCTCCCCTGATAGACCACAAACTCAGCGCCAGCGAGGCTGTCTCTCACCTTACTTTCGCCAAGGAACTTTGTTATGTCGCCGCCTATTATATAGAGGGCCCTCACCTCACCCTTGGCCGCCTTATCCAGTATCTCCCCCGCATTTGCTTTGTCGCCTGCAAGGCCAAGAAGTTCTGCACCCCTGGAGTTAGGGTTCCTGTCCGCCATCAACAATAAGTTATCCGCCTTCCCCTCGTTCCACCCCGACAGTTTAAAATCAATATTGGTGATGCCCATCATCTCTCGGAAGAGTTTCTTTACCACATACAGGTCTTCATTGCTGAGCTGGGGCGAGGGGATAACCCCTATCGCCGATGGTCCATATTTCTCGCAGATGTTATGTAACTCCCGCGATACCATACTTAAGGCAGTGTCCCAGTCCGCCATTGAAATATCTTCACCCATCCTTACGGAAGGCCTGGTTAGTCTGTCAAAGGCGTCCACAAACGGGTAACCGTATCGCCCTACGTCGCACAGCCATATCTTATTGACGTCCTCGTTCTCCCGCGGTGCCAGCCGATATACCCTGCGCCTGGTCTTATCAATGGATCTGTCGCTGGAATGTACCTCTATATTGCAACCCCTGGAACATCCGGGACATATGGAATCTGTCTTGCAAAGGAACCAAGACCTGCACTTAAAACGGAAATCCTTGGCCGTAAGCGCGCCCACCGGGCATATGTCCGTCAGGTTACCCTGGTAGTTGTTCTCCAGCGGCTTGCCTTCGAACGTACCTACCAGGGAGTGGTCTCCCCTGTTGAATATGCCCATCTCCTCTTTCCCTGCAATCTCCTTGCAAAATCTCACGCATCTGGTACAGGTAACGCACCTTTCTACATCAAGCACTATCTTAGGGCCAAGGTCAACCCTCTTTGGTTTATGCACCTTGTCGTCCTCGGGCCTGAGCCGGCTCTCGTGCAGGCTGAATTTCGCATAGTTGTCCTGGAGCTTACACTCCCCGGCCTTATCGCAGATGGGACAGTCCATAGGATGGTTCAAAAGAAGCAGCTCAAGCACACCTTTTCTGGCCTCCTGCACCTTCGGTGTGCTGGTAAACACAACCATGTCGTCTTTAACCGGGTTGGAGCAAGAGGTCACGAGTTTCGGCGCATCCTTTACCTCTACCAGACACATCCTGCAGGCATCAACAACGGTTAACATCGGATGATAACAGAAGTGAGGTATCTCAATGCCTAGCTGTTTTGCCGCATTCAGAATAGACGTCTTCGGGGGGACATCTACCTTCCGGTCATCTATGGTCAAGAGAGGCATATCCTAGTTAGTCCTTCCCTTCCGTATGTAATCTTCAAACTCATTCCTGAACTTCGTAATAAAGCTTATGGACGGTCCGATTGCGGCCTGGCCCATTGGGCACAGGGTCTTGCCATCTATAGTGTTTGATATACTTAAGATGGTATCGAGGTCCGATATATGCCCATTGCCTTTCACTATCCGCGTCATTATCCTGTCCATCCAACCCGTGCCTTCACGGCAAGGGGTGCATTTGCCGCAGGACTCGTGGGCATAAAACTTTAATAGCACCTTCAGGGTCTTTACCATGTTCGTGTCCTCGTCCATCACGATAATGGCCCCGGAACCAAGCATGGTCTTTATGGCCGCAAGGGAATTGTAATCCATCTTGACGTCTATCTCGTCGGCCCTCAGCACCGGAGCCGACGAACCCCCGGGTATCACGGCCTTAAGCTTCTTGTCGTCCCTTATACCGCCTGCGTGTTTGTATATAATATCCCTGAGTGTCGTTCCCATAGGAAGCTCATAGACGCCGGGCTTCTTCACGTGGCCGCTTATCGGATAAAGCTTTAGCCCTCCACCGACGCCGGGCGCCCCCAGGTTATTAAACCATTCGCCGCCATTATTTACTATGGGGGGTATGGCCGCCATGGTCTCAACGTTATTTATAACGGTAGGCCCCTGGAACGCACCGACTATGGCTGGAAACGGCGGCTTCATCCTGGGCTGACCTTTTTTGCCCTCCAGGGATTCAAGCAGACCCGTCTCCTCACCGCATATATATGCCCCGGCCCCGCGGTGGACGACTATGTCCAGGTCAAAACCTGTATTCAATATATTCTTACCCAGATACCCGCCGGCGTAGGCCTCGTTTATTGCATCGTTAAGCCTCTGGACGCTCTTTACGTACTCACCGCGGACATAGATAAATGCGCTGTGAATACCGACGGCATAACACGTGATGATAGACCCTTCTATAACCGCATGCGGGTCAAGCTCCATAAGCGGGCGGTCCTTATAGGTACCTGGTTCACCCTCATCGGCGTTTACGGTAAGGTATTTCGGTTTGGGGGAATCCTTCGGGATAAAACTCCACTTTTTACCCGTCGGGAAGCCTGCGCCGCCCCTACCTCTAAGGCCCGACTTATCCACCTCCGCCATAACTGCCTCGGGCTTCATACCGGTAAGGGCCTTCTTCAGCGCCTTATAGCCGCCTCCCTGCTCATATACCCCCAGGGTGTGTGAATTCTTCGTACCAAAATTCTTTGTCAGAACAGCTTCATTAGCCATAGTGATTATTTGAGCGAATCAAGGAGTTTATCCAGCGACTCCCTGGTAAGACTCTCATGGAAGTCGTCGTTTATCTGTATCACGGGGCCGGTACCGCAGTGCCCCAGGCACTCAACCGCAGACAGCGTAAACTTCTTGTCCGAAGTGGTCTCACCACAGTTAACTTTTAACCTCTTCTTCAAATGCTCCAGGAGTTCCTCGGCGCCGAGAAGCGAGCAAGTTATGTTGGTGCACAGCTGAAGGTGATATTTACCCAAGGGCCTTGCCGTGTACATGGTATAAAAACTGCGCACCTCCTGGACCCTTACAGGGGATACGCCGACCAGCCCGGCCACATATTCCTCCACCTCAGGCGTAAGAACGGAAAACTCCTGCTGCGCAAGCCACAGCGTGGGCAGCAACGCCGCACCCTTTTCGGGGTACTTGGCGATTACCGACTTAAACTTGTCCAGCGTTTTTTTTGAGAACTCTACCTTGTTCATAATCTGAAACCCCAGCAAAACCCTGCACAAGTGTCATTCTGCCGGAAATGACAACACGATGTCAGGAGACTTTTTCATAACTCCCAACCTCTTGCCTGGCTGTCCATCACCGGTCGCACTCCCCACCTATCATGTTCACCGAACCAAAGGTGGGAACGATGTCCGCCAACATGCCCCCCTCTATCATCCTCTTAACGCCGGATACGTTACAGAAGGACGGCGGACGACACCTCAATCTGTACGGCTTTCCCGTGCCATCGCTTACTACGTAAAAGCCCAGTTCGCCGTTGGCCCCCTCGACGGCCTGGTAGACCTCGCCCTCGGGCGGGCAGATACCGTGTCCGTTCATAAATAATTTAAAATGGTTTATGAGGGCCTCCATATTGCCGTAGACCTCTTTTTTCGAGGGGAAGGTTATCCTTTTGTCCGCCACCTTAATCGGGCCGTTCGGTATCTTGGCCAGGGCCTGTTCGATAATACTCATGCTCTGCTGCATTTCCTCCATGCGGCATAGATAGCGGTCATAGTTGTCACCGTTTGTGCCTACAGGCACGTCAAAATTCATCTGTTCATAAACCATATAGGGCTGGGCCTTCCTCACGTCGTAGGGTACGCCCGTTGAGCGCAGACAAGGCCCCGTAAACCCGTATGATATGGCTTCGTCGGGAGTTATGGCCCCCACCCCTTTCACCCTGTCCACAAATATCCGGTTCTTGGTGAGCAGCCCATGTATCTCCTTCAGCACGTCTCTGGTAATCTTGATGGCGTTCATTGTCTTGCCATGAAAATCATCGGGGAGGTCATCCTTTACCCCGCCTATCCTTACGTAACTGGGAGTGACGCCCCTGCCTCCCGCTGCGTCTTCTATCAGCTTCCACAGCTCCTCTCTGGCCTTGATCATGTAAAGGAATGCGGTGAGTGCGCCCAATTCCATGGCCGAGGCGGCCACACAGGTGAGGTGGTCGGTTACGCGGCATATCTCGCTCATTATGGTGCGGATGAACTTACACCTGTCAGGCACCTCAACACCAAAAAGCTTCTCTACGGCCATGGCGTAGCCGAAGTTGTTTATCAGGGGCGATACGTAATTTAGCCTGTCGGTGTAAATTATGGCCTGATGATAGGTACGGTTCTCACACATCTTTTCAAAGCCCCTATGCAGATACCCGACGTTCACGTCGGCCCTTACAACCGTCTCCCCGTCCAACTCAAGGAACATCCTCACCGTGCCGTGCATGGCGGGATGGGACGGGCCCATGTGCAGGGTCATCTCTTTGGTATGCATCTCCTGGGCTAGTGTGCTCGTTTTTTCCATAGGCTCTTTATGTATGACTCTCAGGGAGGGCAAGGGGCTGACGCTTGTCTACCGGGTAGTCCTTTCTCAGGGGATGGCCCTGAAACTCCTCGTACAGTAGAATCCGCCTCAGGTCCGGATGGCCGTTAAACCTTATGCCAAACATGTCCCAGCACTCGCGCTCAAGCCAGTTTGCCACCGACCAGAGCGAACTGACGGAATCAATAGTCGGGTCTGCCTCCGGCAGAGGCACCTTTATTCGTACCCTTTGTTTATTCTTCAGGGAGTAAAAATGATAAACTACCTCGAAACGCGGCTCTTTCTTTCCGAGATAATCAACCGCAGTCAGGTCCATAAGGAAATTATAAGAGAGTTCCGGCATTTCTTTCAGAAAGCGGCATATCTCAACTATGTCCACCCTCTTGACCACTGCCGTGTCGTCACCCCTGAAAGAGTGGGTCTCTATAACGGAGTCAAAGAACCTTTCCTTAAGTTTTTTAAGGGTGATGCTTTCCACCCTCAGATCTCCTGCTTCTGGTTCTGTATCTTCTCTTGCAGCTTCATTATGCCGTCCAGCACCGTCTCCGGCCTGGGCGGACATCCGGGTATGTACACATCAACTGGAACTATGGTATCTATACCTTGCACGGTGGCATAATTATCATACGGACCGCCGGAGCAGGTACAACCCCCAAAGGCAACTACCCACTTTGGTTCACACATCTGCTCCCAGACCCTCTTCAGTATCGGGGCCTGCTTCTGGCTTATGGTGCCCACCACGAACAGCACATCGGCCTGCCTGGGGGAAAACCGGGGCAGACCGGCGCCAAAACGGTCTATATCATAGTGACTGGCGGCCGCGGCCATAAACTCCATACCGCAGCAGGCGGTTACAAACGGGTATAAGAACAGGGAATACTTCCTGGCCCAGCCCAAGGCCCTGTCCAACCTCGATAGGACTACACTCCCGCCTAAGGCGTCTTCTAGCGCCATTCCAGCGCACCCTCCTTCCACGCATATATGAGCGCAAGCGCTACTATCAGGATAAATACGGTCATCTCTATAAGGCCGAATATTGAGAGGTCGTTGTAGAGCACCGCCCAGGGATAGAAAAACACCACCTCCACGTCAAAGACAAGAAACAACACGCCTATAAGATAGAATTTCACGGGGAATCTCTCTCTGGCAGGCCCTGACGGAGGCATACCGCACTCAAAGGGCAGTGCCTTTACGGGGGTCATCCTCTTTGGCCCGAGGATCGAGGTCAGAAATATAAGAAGCCCTGGAATCAGGGCTGCTATTGTGAAGGTGAGAACTAACGCTAAACCAGACCCTTGCACGCCACCGCCTCTCCTTTCAGTGTAATGAGGGCTTGTCAGTTTACAAAAAAATTTACCAATGTCAAACGATTTCTTGTCCTGGCGTGAGTAAAACTTTATGTGGCGAACATACAAAAGCTTACATGTTATTGAACTGAGACCTCTGGAAAAGTACCAAAATTGAAGGTGTAAATGTAGTCGCACCCTTTAGGGTGCGCCTCCCCTCTATCAAGAGGGGTAGGGGGTGTGTTAAAACGCAGGCTAAAGCCTGCGGCTACCCATTGAATTGATGATTGAACTACTTTTGCAGAGGTCTCATGGATCTAAAGATGAGACCTCTGCGAAACGTACAAAGCAGTCATTGCGAGGAGCGTAAGTTTGTAGGGGTGGACACACCCCTTTCTCCCCTCTTAAAAGAGGGGACGGGGGTGTGTTCGCCCAGGGGCAGACACGCAGGTCTGCCCCTACACACGAGATTGCTTCGCTTCGGCTCAGAATGACATTCAGTATTCATGGACTCTGCAAGGCCCTCAAAACTGGTTAAAAAAGCTACAAAATTTGTAACTCATGCTACAAAATACGTAGCTAAACGTATTGAAGCATAAATAGAAAATATATCGTAAGTCCCTTACA
>Ga0155267_1060_pt1 | contig 15438 bp, 18 predicted proteins | sample RifCSPhighO2_02_FD_106235 | JGI IMG/M metagenome (GOLD analysis project Ga0155267, IMG submission 106235) | Planctomycetes bacterium RIFCSPHIGHO2_02_FULL_50_42
AGCGGAGCTTGCACGGCGGATGGGTACTACACAGCAGGTCATATCACGGCTGGAGAGCGGCTCGTACATGGGCGTTACCCTTAAGACTCTGGAAAGGCTTGCGAAGGCCACAGGCACAGAGTTGACGGTCAGCTTCAAGACCGCACACAAAAAACAGGTGGCATGAGTTGCCAGGAGATTAGCGTAATTTTCTTTCAAAAAGCTTGAGCGAAAAGGAACTGGATAATTTCCGCCAGCACGATCGCACAAGCAGACCCCTTGGTAGTGAAGGTTTCTTTCAACGGATTGAAAAGACACTGGGTCGCGTGTTGCGACGCCAAAAACCTGGACCCAGGGCGGATAAAAAATAAGTATTGTGTCCCCAGAATTACCATATGACATGGTGCAGCAAATTTAAGATAATTTTCCATCGTTTATGCAAAGCTCAATAATAAAAAGGGAGGTAAGTAAAAATGCGAAGCCTAAAACCCCTTACTATTTTTGCCCTGTTCTGCCTACTCCTGGTAGTAGCCCTTGCAGTGGCTGGTTGTACGGCTGCTGCCAGAGGTCAAGCAGGCAATCTGAGGCACGAAGAGAAGGCCGCCTCCCCGGCCATCTCTAGTGTCCCGGAGATTGACCCATACGATGCGGATGCCTACTATAAGCGGGGGCTTGCCTACCAGGACAAAGGCCAGTACGACCAGGCCATCTCCGACTACAGCCGGGTACTCGAGATTGACCCATGGGATACGGCGGCCTACAACAATCGGGGGAATACCTACGAGGCCAAAGGCCAGTACGACCAGGCAATCTCTGACTACAACCGGGCCTTGGAGATTGACCCATGGTATGCATTGGCCTACTACAATCGTGGGGTGGCCTATAAAAACAAAGGCCAGTACGACCAGGCCATTGCCGACTTCAATCGGGCCCTGGAGATTAACCCAAACCATGCAAATGCCTACCACAATCGGGGGGCTTGCTATCATTACAAAGGCCAGTACGACCAGGCCATCTCTGATTACAGCCGGGCACTGGAGATTAATCCAAACGATACAGCGGCCTACGACAATCGGGAGAAGGCCTATAGACTCAAAGGTCAGTACGACCAGGCCATCTCTCGTGCCCCGGAGATTAACCCAAACTATGCAGAGGCCTACAACAATCGGGGGAATGCCTATAGATTCAAAGGCCAGTACGACCAAGCCATCTCTGACTACAACCGCGCCCTGGAGATTGACCCGCAGCTTGCCATGGCCTACAGCAATCGGGCCGGCGTTTATTATGACATGGGCGAATACAACATGGCTTGGGAGGACGTCTATAGGACACAAAGTTTTGGCGGTCATGTGGATTCCCAACTTCTCCAGGCCCTCCGCCAGGCCTCGGGCAGGTGGGAATGAACAATACCATAAAGGAATTCAGGGGACACAATACTTAATCTTGATTATGGCCAATTGAAAAGATACTGAATCGCGTGTTATGATGCTAAAAACCCGGACCCAAGGCGGATAAAAGACAAGTATTGTGTCCCCGGAACGCACGGAAAGGAGGTTTTCAATCATAGGCAAAACAGTGAGCTTCCTCTACAAACTTGCCCGGACGGCCAACGATATCGAGAAGCTTTCGAGCGGGGATCCCAAGAAGATAGCTAGAAGGGCAAAGAACAAATACATCGGCAGGAAGCTGGTCAAGAGGGCTTGGAAGTTTCAATTTTAGGGAGGTATCTGGTATGAGCGAAACCGTATTTAAACAAGTGAACTACGACCTGAATTCCCTGGCCACGTATATCGAGTTGGGAGAGATCGGCCTGCCCGATATTCAACGCCCTTTTGTCTGGAAAAACGCCAAAGTGCGGGATCTGTTCGACTCCATGTACAAGGGTTATCCGGTGGGTTACCTGCTGTTCTGGCAAAATGGATTCTCCGACGATGCCCGCGTTATCGGCATGGATACCAAACAAAAGCCCCCACGTCTGTTGATCGTGGACGGACAGCAACGGCTCACCTCTCTTTATGCTGTTGTCAAAAGGATTCCGATCGTCCGCGAAAACTATGACAGCGAACTGATTCAGATCGCTTTTAACCCGCTTCAGGAAAAATTCGAGGTTGCTGATGCAGCCATCCGAAGAGATAAGTCATATATCCACGACATCTCCATAATTTGGAGCAAGGACACGAACCTGTTCGAGGTTGTTGACCGTTATCTTTCTGAATTGAAAGGTTCACGCGAAATCAGCAGCGCTGAAGAAAAGCAGATAAAGAAGGCGGTTTTAAAACTCCAGTCGTTTTTGAGTTTTCCTTTTACTGCGCTGGAACTTTCAACGAATATCAACGAAGAGGATGTAGCCGACGTTTTTGTACGTATCAACAGCAAAGGCACACCACTTAAGCAGGCTGATTTTATTCTGACGCTGATGTCGGTATTCTGGGATGAGGGACGAGCCCAGCTTGAGTACTTCTGTCGTGATGCACGTGAACCTTCCGTCGGCGCTCCATCACCGTTCAATCATTTTATTCAACCCGATCCCGATCAACTGCTGCGTGTCAGCGTGGGACTTGGATTCAAGCGGGCGCGGCTCAAATATGTTTATTCCCTGTTGCGGGGTAAGGATCTGGAAACGGAACAATTCAGCGATGCGCGGCGGGTTATGCAGTTTGGAGTGCTCAAAAAAGCACAGGAACGGGTAATCAATCTCCAGTACTGGCACGACTTCATGAATTGTATTCGGTTGGCGGGTTTCCGCAGTGGCAGTATGATCAGTTCCCAGAACAATCTACTTTTCTCTTACAATCTATATCTCCTGGGGCGGACGGAGTACGGCGTCGAAGAATTCCGCCTGAGAAAGGTTATCGCCCGGTGGTTTTTCATGTCAAGCCTCACCGGACGCTTTACCGGCTCCCCGGAATCGGCCATGGAGTTCGACCTGGCCCGCTTTCGTGAAGTAAAAGATGCGGACGGTTTTGTGAATGTGTTGGAACCTGCCTGCTACCAGGTGCTGACGGATGACTACTGGAAAATCACTTTGCCAAACGACCTTGCAACATCCTCTCCACAAAGCCCATCGTTGTTTGCATATAACGCAGCCCTAGTGTTGCTTGATGCGCGCGCGCTGTTTTCCAAATTAAAGGTTTCAGAGTTACTTGACCCGGTATCGCAAGGGGTTCGTGGGGCGGTAGAGCGGCATCACCTTTTTCCAAAGGGTTATCTTAAGACGCTCGGCATTACTGATTTGCGAGAGACAAATCAGATCGCTAATTATGCATTGCTCGAGTGGGGTGATAACATGAAAATTTCAGATCAGTCTCCTGCCGATTATCTCCCGGGGTTAGCATCACGGTTTGGTAAGGAAGAACTAGCGCATATGTACCATTGGCACGCTCTTCCCGAAAATTGGGAACAGATGGAATACCGGGAATTCCTAGAACAAAGGCGGGAATTGATTGCTCAGATCGTTTTGGAAGGTTATCGAACTCTTGTTGCCGAACAGGTCGAAACAGCTCTAGGTCTTCCCATATCCATTGACGATATCGTGAGTAACGGCGACTCGAGCGCGGTTGAATTCAAAACTACATTGAGGATTAACCTGCATACCGGCAATAAAGACCCCAAAATGGAACTGGCCATACTGAAAACCATCGCAGGATTTCTCAATACAAATGGTGGGACTCTGATAATCGGTGTCTCCGATGACGGCACGGCCCTAGGTATTGACGCTGACGCGTTCGAAAATGAAGACAAAATGAGCCTTCACCTTGTAAACTTGATTAAAGACCGTATGAGTCCAACAATTATGCCGTTTATCCATGCGCGTTTCGAAGATTACAAGGGATGCAGGGTCATGGTGATTGAATGCTCCAAAGCCAGGGCGCCAGTATTTGTAAAAGATGGAAACATAGAGCGCTTTTATGTCCGCACTGGACCATCCACGACAGAACTTAGCGCCAGTCAGACGCAAGAATATATCAAACAGCACTGGTGTCCAAAATAATCTATCTACACTTCCTTTTCCGTTCTAAAATAAGGGCTTAGGACAAGGATTTTGACATTGTTCCAACTAGGTTTACCCTACCTCCTCGGTTTGTCTATGTAGCCGCAACCTTTAGGTTGCGCCATTATACGCAGGCTAAAGCCTGCGGCTACTTCAATGGTATCATAGCATGGAAGCTTTTCCTAAAATTATTTTGGACAAGAGTGACATGGAACAAAATCAAAGCTCTCCGCACTTAAGACTGCTGACTATCCCATCGTATCTCTTTCCCCGACTGGAGACCGTTATTCTTCTGGAGGCAGGACCCTCTATGTGCATTGAGATCCTGAGGCAGTTCTCAGGCAGGCATTCTTCCACCCTGTCGGCCCACTCGACTACAGAGACACCGTCACCCCAGAATATCTCGTCACAACCGAGGTCGTACATCTCTCCGGCGCCCTCCAGCCTGTAAGCATCAAAATGGTAGATGGGAATACGTGCCTTATATTCAGCCACCAGCAAAAAGCTGGCGCTCCTCACCTCCCTGACGTCGCCTATGCCGAGACCGGAGGCCAGCCCCTTGACCAGCGTAGTCTTGCCGGAACCCAGACTGCCCGTAAGCGCAACCACGTCGCCTGGCACCAGAAGTCCGCCTATCTTACGTCCCAGCTCCATCGTCTCTTTCTCACTGGAAGTAGTGACAATAAACACTGCCTGGGTATCGCTAGAGGTGCTCATATCCCTCCGGCCTTATGCGCCTCAGCTTGCCATATTTATCTTTAAGAAAAAGCCCCTTCTCCTTGCGGATGTGGCCTATCATCGTAGCGGGAACCTTCAGTGGATTCTTCTTCAGAAGCATCTCTGCCTGCGGTTTACTCAGTGTGAACAACAGTTCGTAGTCCTCGCCGTCTGACAGCGCATGACGCAGAGGGGTTTTGCCCGTCCTGCGCGCCAATCTATACGCAGCCCGGGAGACCGGTATCTGCTCCTCGTACAGGACGGCGCCGACGCCGCTATCCTCAAGTATATGCCCCAGGTCGAGCGAGAGACCGTCGCTTATGTCTATCATGGAGTGCAGCCTGAAGTTTCTGTTTAAATAAACGGCCTCCTCCAGCCTGGGTTCAAACCGGAGATGCCTCCCCAATATTGACCCTCCCAGTTCGCCCGTAACCATTATGGCGTCTCCCGGCCTTGCGCCGGAACGGAGGATGGGACGCAGTCCGTCCGTGTCCCCAAGCACCGTGACAGTTATAAAGAGGGGTCCCCTGCCGCTTGCGGTGTTTCCGCCCACCACCGTAACCCCGTATTTAGCCGCAGTGTCGTTTATTCCCCTGGCCAGCTGCTTTGCAAACCTCATTGGCGTGGAACGCCGGAAGGCTACGGACACAAGGGCGGTAGTGGCCCTACAGCCCATGGCCGCTATGTCACTGAGACTGGCGGCAACGGCCTTCCTGCCCAATTCCCAAGGCCCCGTGTCCTGGAGTCTGAAATGAGTCCCCTCCAGCAGGGCGTCAGTCGTAAGTATACAAAGACCCTTCGGCCCCCTTACAACCGCCGCATCGTCACCTATACCCTTCAGAACACCCTTAGAAGGCTTTTGAACCGCCCTGAGATGTTTGATATATACGCTTTCCCGCATATGTCGGCAGTATAGAAGAAATGTTTTGACCCGTACACCCAATTATATGTGCAGGGTACTAAATTTCTATTTGATTTTTAAAATCCTTTCTGCTAGTAGCTAGTAGTGCGTCCAATACAAGATTATTTCAATGCATCATACACAGTAGGGGCGACCCGGCGGGTCGCCCCTACATTAATGTTTCGGGCATGAAAGAAATAGGCCGCATCATAACCCTCCTGGAAAAGGAGTATCCTGAGACCAGGCTGGCTCTGGAGTTCAAAACCCCACTCGAATTACTGATAGCCCTTATACTTGCGGCACAATGCACAGACGAAAGGGTAAATCAGGTAACCCGCAAATTATTCAAAAAATACCGTAGTGCCAAGGATTACGCCGAGGCGGACATCGCCGCCCTCGAGGAAGAGATACGGTCAACAGGATTTTTCCGAAACAAGGCAAAAAGCATAAAGGCCTGCACAAGAGATCTTGCGGAAAAGTATAAGGGCAAGGTACCCAACAAACTGGAAGATCTGTTAAGCCTTCACGGTGTCGGCAGGAAGACCGCCAACATTGTTCTCGGCAACGCATTCGGTATACCAGCCATCGGGGTGGACACACATGTGGGTCGGCTGGCCCAGCGTATAGGACTGGCAAGTCATACTGACCCTGACAAGATTGAGGTGGAACTCACGGCAATAGTCCCCAAAGACAAGTGGATAAAATTCTGCCACTTCCTTCAGGACCACGGAAGGAAGGTCTGCATCGCCAGAAAACCCCTCTGCTACCAGTGCGTCATAAACAAGTATTGCAACTACCCTAATAAGACGCCGAGACCCAATGAGTGAATATCTACGATATGGATAAGATGCAAAAAGGGGTTAATTGCCAATGCATTTACAGGGATAATTCATCCCAGCTTGCATCAGCCCAGAAGTACCTGCGGCAGACCTCTTATGTACGTCGAGACGCACCTTGTTTAAAGCTACTTTTTTGATTTTCCTTAGAGTAATACCAAAGGGCTTTATCTAATTCCCTGACAGATACATTATTTTCTTTTGCTATTTGTCTAATCTTACTGGTGTAATCCCACCAAAATTTAAAGTCATAATTTTTTGGCCTTTCTATCCCAAGAGACCATAGGGCACGAAAGTCTAAAATAGGATACAAATCAGGATATTTAAAATGGAGTATAACAGAAGCTAAAGGATAACTACATCCTTGAAGAAGTTGCAGGATTTCTATTTTTAACCTCTCGTTTTTACTGTCAAAAGCAATGCCAGTAACTTCCTTGACAAAATCTTCAGTATTTTCTGGTGAACAGTACTCGCGTTTTGGACGTTTCGATTTCCACAAACCAATTTCGATAAATTGGTTTCTGGTTATGTAATTAGAAGACTCCAATTTGCGCTTGAGATTCTCTTCTATTGTGTGATCTTCTGTGTTTAGATACTTCCGGTCGTATTTCTCGGAATACTTTAAAATAACTTTTCTGGACAAACCAATCATGTTTGACGCTAATTAGTACGCTTCTCTGCGGTGCTTGACACCTACAACAACAACTACCTTATCTTTGTCATCTATTGTATAAATAATGCGATAGGTTCTTACTCGCAGCCTGTAGGACGTCTTGGTATCTTTCAATTTTATAGAGCCTTTGGGGCGAGGTTCTGAGACTAGGGTTTTTATCTTGCCCCAGATAGCGGGCAGGAGGTGTCTTTCTATAGCCTCCAGCTCTTTTTCTACAGAACGTTTAATAACAACTTTATAAGAGACCAAGTTTCTTTAATCTCTTCTCAACCTCTTCCAATGGGCGCGTAGGCTCATTCTCTCTCTCGGCAATAATCTTGAGGTCTTCTATATCCTCAAGCATCTCTTCGTAATCCCTTATATCTAAGACTACAGCCTTTTTCCTGCCCTTTGCGTCAACAATAAATTTTTCTTTCTTTAACGTCTTCATTTAAGAATCTTCTCCAAATTGTTTATAAAGCAAATATGACTCCTAACGAATTGTGCAACTATATCCAAGCGGTCTCCACACTCCCATAGAGACGATAACCGAAGATCAGTACACATCAAGGCTTGTCAGATAAATATAACCAAATATTACAAGATTTTCCTTCTAATTTCTCTTTAAAATATCTGTCACACCACCACCGCTCTTACGGTATTGCCTTCCTGCATTTTATCAGGCGGCATAGGCCAAGGACGTTCACCTTTTCTACGTGGTCAATGCTCAGGCCGGCTTCCTTTATAATGGCTTCAAAGTCTACGTCTTTACCTAAACCCAGGGCCTTGCGGATAGGCGAGAATTGCCGTTCGAACCAGGCAATCACTCCGTTTGATGCGTTGACATAATTAAGTATATAAACCTCGCCCCCATCCTTACAGACCCTCTTCATTTCCTTAATAACCTTTAAGGGCTCAGGCACTACACTTATCACATGGGCGGCTATCACCTTGTCGAACCGCTTGTCCGGGAAGTCCATCTTGCCGGCATCCATCTCGTAAACCTCCACGTTGGAAAGACCCAGAGACGTCTTCCTTTCCTCCGCCTTTGCCAGCATTTCCTTAGAGACGTCTATACCCACAACCCTAGCGTGCTTGGGATAGTGCGGCAGGGATACCCCTGTACCAACGCCCACCTCCAGTATCTCCTGGCCGGGCCTGATGTCCATAAGCCTTATCGCCGCCAGCCTCCCCGGGGCATAAAGCCTCCCGAAGATACTGTCGTAGAAGTGGGAATGAACGGCGTATACGTCTTTTACTCTCTCTATTTCCATTAAACTAGTAACTCACCAAGACCTTACATATGGAATCCTGAATCTGTTTAATCTCGGAGTTGGATACCTTGAAGTCGTTAATAAGAATGGAGAAGGCCAGTGTCTTGTCGCTGACGGTCTCGACATACCCGGAAAGTGCGCTGGCCTTGGATATATAACCGGTCTTTGCCTTCACCCTGCCTTTATAGGGCTCCTCCTTGAGCCGGTTGTGGAGGGTGCCGTCGGCGCCGCTCTCGGATAACGATGAGTAAAACACGTTACCTTCTTCGTGTCTGTACATAAAGGAAAGGATGTCAACAATCATGCGGGGGGAGAGCCTGTTTTCTCTCGAAAGACCGGAACCGTCGTCAATCCTGTATCTGTCCGGAGGATAACCAAGTTCCAACATAAACTCCTTGAGCACCTCCTGACCGGCGGCAAAACTGCCTTCCCCTTTTATCTCCATCCCAAGGGTCTTCAGTATCTGCTCTGCGTAAAAGTTTTGACTATTCGTATTGGCAACCTCAACCGATTGGGCCATTGTTGAGACCGTGGAGATCAACTCCTCTAGCGGCAGGAGAGAATCTCCATCTTCCGCAGAAATCAACCGTACCTGCCCGTGCACTTTAATGCCCTGCCGCTCTAAGACCTCTTTAAAGACACTGGCAAGGAAGAGTGGCGGGTTGTCCACAGTTATAAAGTGTTTAGAGGGTAGCTTTCTGGAATTAACCTCTCCACTGACAAATATCTCGTTACTGCCCGGCTTCTTGTTAATAATGAACTGTGCATCCTTCTTTTTCTTGGTCAGGCGGCAGGTGTTGTGTACTGTAACGTACTTTGTGCTGGGTTCCTCAATAATCTCCACCGTACCATTACTCCCGGGCAGCGCACGGAGCTCGATACAGTTGTCGTTAAAGGATAGTCCGCTTATCGGGGCGCAGTACCACCTGGATATCTGGGCCTTCGGCCAGTTGGGATGGATGTACTCCCTGTCAAAACACGTATCGTCCGCAACGATATCCCCGCTAACTTCCGTTATACCCGCATCACTCAGCGCCGCGGCCCAGCGCTCCAATACAGCCGTGCTTCGGCCCTCGTAAAACCGGCCTGATATGTTGGGGTCGCCGCCGCCCTTAACGATTATATCACCGCTCAACACCCCACTCTCCAGAACATCCCCGCGGCGGTAAACGGTGGTCTTAAATTGATATTCAGGTCCCACAGATGAAAGCGCAGCGGCGGTAGTAAGGAGCTTCATATTGGACGCCACAATGAAAAGCCTGTCACTATTGCGGCTAAAAAGAATCTTCTCATCCGGAAGGGAAACGACGGAGATACCGACAGAGGCGCCTTCCAACAAGGGGGTGGATAAGATACCCGCTATATTCTTCCCTAAAGAAGTATCCTCAACAGGTTCGGCCCAGAGACGTACCTGAAAGGCAAAAAGAATCAGCCCTGCGAGAAGAACCAGTCTCGGTACCCGCACTGCCGTCTCTGTTTCTGTTTTTCTGCATCGTGATGGCCCAACCATCCTGGCAACTGACGCAACAATGATATATACTAACAAGAAGTCGCCCTTTTACCTGCCTCTTATCAATTTTTTCTCGACCTTTTTACCCCACTCTTAGCCTTAGACCTCGCCGCTGCTCTAGCCCGTGGGTTTATATTGGTCTTCTTCCTGGCATGTATCCTGCTTCTCTTTTTACCTGCTGAGACTGGTCCTTTTAACACGCCCTCAATCAGTTTTAATGACGTCGGCTTGTCCAATGGCTGAGTTAACACTCCCTGGGCGCCCAACTTCAGTAGCGACGCCTGGTAGCGTTTAGATTTCTGAGACGTCATCAGCACGGCCTTTAATCCAGGGGCAAGTTCCTTAAGTTTACTAAGGATATCAAGGCCGCTTGTTTCGTGGACGTCCTCGCCGATTACGACCAGGTCCATTTTTCTCTCTTCCAGAACACTAACGCCAACCGGAGCTGTGAGGGCGACCTCAGTCTCATAACCGTAGGACTCCAGATGATCCCTGAGTTCGTCCACCGTCTGACGTTCGTCCTCTATTATAAGTATCCGTGCTATGGCCATTTGGCTCAGGCGTAGCGGTCTACCCCTCCCCCTTACAAGTCTATTTTTCTATAGTTTTTCTCTCCTTTCGTCCAGCAAATATTTAAAAATTTTCATCGCCTGCCCCACGACCTCTGCACAACACCCCGAACCATTCTGCATGTAACAATCAACGTGATAGTACATAAGTATATGCTAAATAAAGGCATATCGCAAAACCAGAACAGGCTGCAACAGTATTTTGGGGTGGAAATTATTCTTCAAATATTCCACAGCCGGTATCTTAGCGGTAAGAGATTTTTCGAGTAAAAAACCGCCGGTGTTTATTAGAATAAGCAAAAACCCGCTGCTGGTGGAATTCCACGCCGGCTAATTGTTACAGGGATTTCACAGATTTTTAGGTACTTTGAGGCTGTGAAAAAGTCACTCTGATACCCCCCCTGTCATTCTGCGCGAGGCAAAGAATCTAGTAGACAACGACCTTTGTCTGCCTCAGGCGGATTGATTCAACGAAATAAATTTCGTTGTCTACCATTTTACTCCCTCATAATGATGGTTATGCAGATTTTTTCAGAGGTCTCTCCTTATCATCTTTTAGAAATTCTCTGACAAGATCTCGAAATATGCCTGGGGATGGGCGCACGCCTTACATACCGACGGGGCCTCCGTGCCCTCGTAGGTATATCCGCATTTCCTGCAGTGCCATATCACCTTGCCGTTCCTCTTGAAGACGGTCCCGGCCTCAACATGCTTAAGGAGGGAAAGATACCTACCCTCGTGGTGCCTCTCGGCCACGACAATCGCCTCAAACGCCTCTGCGGCGCTGACGAAGCCCTCGTCTCTCGCCGTCCTGGCAAATGACGGGTACAATTTTTCCCATTCGAAGTGTTCGCCGCCAGCGGCAGCCTTTAGATTTTCCGCCGTGCTTCCGATAACACCGGCCGGGAAAGTGGCGGTTATCTCCACTTCGCCACCCCTCAAAAACTTGAAGAACCGCTTTGCATGCGCCCTTTCATGTTCGGCAGTTCCTTCAAAGACAGCCGCTATCTGCTCAAACCCGTCTTTCTTTGCCTTCTTGGCAAAATAAGAATAACGATTTCTGGCCTGAGACTCGCCGGCAAATGCCTTAAGCAGGTTTTTCTCCGTCTGACTTCCCTTAAGCTCCATAAGCTCTTTTCTCCTTGCCAAAAAACGTCAAAACAGTCTAAGAAAAACTTCCCACAAACCTTTTGTCCGAATTATATGCAAGACCCCCTATGAAACCCACTTATCATAATACAGTGTCCCCTCCCCCTTGAGGGGGGAGGACTAAGGTGGGGGTGAAGAGAAACGCTCACGCGGTAAACTTAACAAGTCCGATAACCACCCTCCCCCTTCCCCCTCCCCTCAAGGGAGGGGAAAATCAGAAACAACCGTCGGCTCTTTAGAGGTATCTATATACACATATTGCAGAGGATTATAAGAGCCAGTGCAGACATTGACCATGAAAAAGATTTGCCGGAAGAGACTTTTATATGGGCTTTTAGGGGCTTTCGGTGGGTTTCTGATGGGTGTCCCATGGCTTTAGACATGGGGCATGTCGTAGAGGTTTTATGCCTGCAGTAACACTAGAGAATTATAAAATCAAATTCCTCGTAATTCTTTTTCAAAACTTTTTAAGCCATCATAAACGGGATTAAAATGATTTCTAATTGCGGAAGGCGCATGAAGTCTGACAGTTGCACTATGGATATAGCTGTGGGCGTGGTCATGCCTCATTTCTCTTAGGGTACCTAAAGAACTTTTGAACAGGTCTTTCTTACTACCATCAATCTTTCTTTCTATTTGCTCTACTTTATGGATTCCAACTGCTTTTATAAGCATGTTTCTAAAATTGCCTTCATAACCAAAGCCGTAATTCTGTTTAATGATAGAGTCTACATACTCTTTGTTCTTCTCATCCTTTAACCTTCTCTTAATGCCCTGCACAACATTATCCATGCTTTCTTCAATCCACCCACACAGCTCTAGAAGGGCCAACTTAGAATAAAACTTCTGCAAATCCTGATCCCCATCCTTAATTGCTCTATTATATAGCTTGTTCAACTTGTTAGGCTCTTTCAATATATAAGTTTTACTAACCACATCTTATTTCCCAGAGAAGATAGTCTTCGCCATACTCAATCGTTCAGATACCTTTTTTCTCTTGTAGATAGCTTGACGAATATTCTCTTCTTTAAATGGTTCACTTTGAAGCAGTTTATCATAATATCCCTTGACGATTTTCTCATTCTCTCCCTCGAGGGTTTTGATATTTGTGGCAACGCCATACATTAATGTTTCTATAACAGCATTACTACTTTCTGAAAGAGCTTTTTTGCCAGAGATTTTATCGTAAATTAATTCCACAGTATCCTTAAAAAGTTTTCCCTTTCCTTGTATTTCTAACTCTCTATCTCTCTTTTCGCACATATAGGCGTTGAGGAAAGACGCTAATTTCCCCTTGTAAGTTTTAGAGTCATCTACAAATGCAAAAAACCTTAGAATTAATTCTATTTTTCTGAAACGGTCCTTGATATCGCGTTTTACACCCACAAGCTTTTTCCATACTGGATTTTCATTGCACTCCTTTAAAAAGTTGTTAAATGGGCCCTGGTATATTGCATTTCTTATTTCCTGGTTGTTAAGTCTAAGTCCACCTGCATTCAGCCGGTGGAAAATTATAAACATATATTCATTGTGGTTTTCTTTGTTATAATCGCATCGTAAAACAGTTATCGGGAGAGTAATGTTTTCTACGCGCCTATATAAATCGGCGTGTTTTGCTCTAATTTCAGAAACTTTTTTCCCAGCAATACTTTGATTTATATCTGATATTTTAGACAATATCCAATCGTCCTCACCTAAAAAACGAATTATGGTATACATCCGCTGCAGACCATCAATAACTCTCCACTTCTGAGTTTTATGATCCAAACTGAAACACATGCTTGGTATTGGTAATTGTTTTATAAGGGAATCGACAAAACGAGTTTGGTCTGTATTTCTCCACACTATTTCTCTTTGAAAATCGGGTTGAATCTCCAGTATCCCTCCTTTATGCATTCTGTAAAGGTCAGCAGCTGAACGGAGCTCATTATATGCAATTATATCTCCTGGAGGTATCTCCTCAAAATCAACCTCATACGACAGCTCTTCTTCGATTTTCTGTAATTTTTTCATAATATTTCTACCACCTGTAAGAAATAATACTTTCCTTTAAATAATAGTAACTTTTTCTTCTTTTTCAATACTAATCTAATTCTGTCTGTTGACTTAGCGGCGGCGGTAGGTGGATATACGCAGAGAGAGAAAATGGTGGAGGCGGCGGGAATTGAACCCGCGTCCCGATGCCCTTTGGTAAAGGCTTCTACATGTAGGCCTCCTGACAACCTCAAAATGCTACCGGCTGTTTGTCAGATTGGCGGGCATTTAGACTATAAAAGCTTTAAAAATTCCTCAACCGTAAGTTCGGCTTGCCTGAGAATACTTTTTAATACCGGACGGGGCAGATCAAATCTATCGTGTCTTGGGATGGTAACCCTGAGCTTGGTTTTACTGGAATGTCTAAGTTGAATATGAGAGCCGGTTTGATGATGGATATAAAAACCAGCCCTTAAAAGGGCCTTGAGCACTTCCCTGGGCTTTAAGACCGGTAAGTCTTTTTTCACACTTTCTCAAGGCTTACTTGCAGCTTTTCAGTAACAGGCTCGGCGGTAATATCTTTTGGAATAGATTCCCCATCCTTCACTAATCCTTCAAGATGACACTTTATGGCATCTGTGGCCATTTCTTTTGCCTCCCCCAAGGTACGACCGTAGGTAATAATTTCCGGGATGGCTGGGACAATTACCTGATAGCCCCCTTCCTCCAGAGGTTCAAAAATCACCGTGTAGGAATAATCCCTCATCCGTTCTCCCCGAAAAAGCGATTTCATGGTCTTAATAAGTTATATGGCAATATTAACTTAGAAAGCTTTATGAACGGTGTCAACTAATCCTTTTTTGTCCAAACAGCAGATTTATTGCAAAATGGTGGAGGCGGCGGGAATTGAACCCGCGTCCCGATGCCCTTTGGTAAAGGCTTCTACATGCTTAGTCTATCTTTTACTGTCTCGCCTCCCCGCGGACCCCGCTAGACAGGGTTCCAGGTCGGCCAGCCCGATAGTTTCTCGCCCGGTCTCCTCAGGCAAAGAGGCCCGGGCCAGCCTGCTGGTTGTCGTCCCAAAGGCCCCGCAGGCAGGGCCCAAAGGACGGGCTACTTAATTAGGCAGCCATTGCCATGTTATAATCGGCACTTGTGTTTGCGCCAGGTGTTTAATGAGGCCTCCTGACAACCTCAGCATGCTACCTCTTACCTCCGTTGCACGGTCGAATCCATTCGCCCCCCAAATTTATTACTCCAGAACGAGGGCAACCATCCGCCTCAGGCGGATTGCCCCTACTAACATTATATACCAAAATCACCGCCGCTGCTTACCGCTTCATGGCCCTTTGAATCTCACGCGTCGTCTCACGCTTGCGGATGGTCTCCCGCTTGTCGTGAAGCTGCCTACCCCTGGCCACGGCGATTTCCACCTTGACAATGCCGCGTTTATTAAAATACAGCGCAAGCGGCACCAGTGTACAGCCCTTCTCGCTTACCTTGCTGACGATCTTCGATATCTCAATCTTTTTGAGCAAGAGCTTGCGCGGGCGCTTAGGCTCGTGGCCCCCCAGATGGGCCTGTTTATACGGCCCTATGTGGAGGCCGTAGAGATAGAACTCATCGTCCCGAACCTGGGCAAAGGCCTCGTTAAGGCTTGCGTCCTTATTCCTTAAGCTCTTTACCTCACTGCCCTTCAGCACAAGGCCGGCCTCGTATTTCTCAAGTATTGCATACTTGAAGTGGGCCTGCCTGTTGGTGGCAATTATGTCCATTTATACTGCCCTCTGAAGGGCTTATTTTACTAAGATAACACTTTTGTTGATGGAAAGCAACCTCAGAAATCCACAAGTAATACCCAGTCGTAGGGGCAATTCATGAATTGC
>Ga0155267_1030_pt1 | contig 14903 bp, 11 predicted proteins | sample RifCSPhighO2_02_FD_106235 | JGI IMG/M metagenome (GOLD analysis project Ga0155267, IMG submission 106235) | Planctomycetes bacterium RIFCSPHIGHO2_02_FULL_50_42
CTTTACCGGTATGCTTAGAAGGCTCATCAGGGAAAAAATGCCTGAATATCTGGCGGTAGCCTTTGATTCCAGCGGCCCTACTTTTCGTCATGCACAATATACTGAATACAAGGCACATAGGAAGGAAACGCCCGAAGACCTGACGGTGCAGTTTCCATTAATCATCAAAATGTTGGAGGCCTACAGGGTGCCGGTTTATTCTTGCGAGGGTTACGAGGCCGACGACATAATCGGCACGCTGGCTAAACAGGCCTCAAAAAAGGGCGTAGAGACCTATATCGTTACTGCAGACAAAGACATCGAACAGCTTATAGATTCACACATAAAGATTTACAACGTGAAGAAAGACCAAATACTGGACATAGATGCCCTGAGAAAGGAGAAAGGCATAACCCCCGAACAGGTGAAAGACATGCTGGCCCTGACGGGTGACAGTGTCGACAACATACCCGGGGTGCCGGGTATTGGGCCAAAAACGGCATTGGAACTTATCCACAGGTGGGGCTCCCTGGAGGGCATTCTGGAACATCTTGACAGCCTCAACGGCAGTAAACGCATGGAAAAGATCAGGGAAAGTCTTCGTACCTCCAGCCGGCAGGCACAACTCTCCAAACGGTTGGCAACTATATCCCTTGATGTACCCGTTGAGCTGGACCTTGGAGCCTGCCGTTGGGAAGGTGGAGATGAAGACGAACTGAGGGGGCTATTTAGGGAACTTGGTTTCAACAGCTTTCTGGCACAGATGACGCCCGAAGCAGCGGTGAGGGAGGAAAAATATCATATCATAAACACGCCTGACCGGTTCCAGGATTTTCTTAAGGAATTATCGGGCCGGGAGGTATTCTCCTTTGATCTTGAGACCACAAGCCTCAGTGTCGTAGAGGCCCGGATAGTCGGCCTTTCCTTTTCATGGAAAGAAGGTGAGGCATACTATGTACCTCTGCTTGCGCCCGAAGGAGGTACCTCGCTTACACAAGACGTCCTTGAGCATCTAAGACCCCTACTCGAGAATCCAAAGATAAAAAAGATAGGACAAAACCTGAAGTACGACTACGCAGTCCTTAAGAACTACGACATCGAACTCAAGGGCATAGACTTTGACACGATGGTTGCCTCTTATCTGCTTAACCCTACTCGCAGGAGGCACAGTCTCGATGAGTTGGCTGTACAGTTCTTATCCTATCAGATGACGCCGATAACCGAGCTTATAGGTTCCGGCGAGGCACAACTCACCATGGACAAGGTGGAGCTTGAAAAAATAGCCAGATATGCCTGTGCGGATGCAGACGTAGCCTACAGACTTGCCTGCCGGATGCGTCCGCTCCTGGAGCAAAACGGCTTTATGGAGCTTTTCCAAGGGGTGGAGGTACCCCTGGTAAGTGTGCTGGCCGAGATGGAATATGCAGGTATAAGACTCGACACCAAGCCCCTGGAAGAGATGTCCGAGCATTTAAATAAAAGACTCTCCACGCTTGGAGAAGATATCTTTCGTCTGGCCGGGGAGAAATTTAACGTGGATTCCCCTAAGCAGATAGCAAGGATACTCTTTGAAAAACTGGGCCTGGCACCACTGACTAAGACAAAGACAAAGACAGGTCCGTCCACCGTTGCCAGTGTGTTGGAAATACTGTCAAGGCAGCACCCATTACCCGCCCTGCTGGTAGAACACAGGCAGTTGAGCAAACTTAAGTCCACGTACGTAGATGCCTTGCCGAAGATGGTGAGTGCCAGGACGGGAAAGGTGCACACGTCCTTTAATCAAACGGTTACCGCAACTGGGAGGCTCTCATCAAGCGAGCCTAATCTGCAAAATATACCGGTGCGTGGAGACCTGGGCAGACAGATACGTCGCGCCTTTGTGCCATCGCGGGAGGGCCTTATATTTATGTCTCTGGACTATTCTCAGATAGAGTTGAGGATACTGGCTCATTTCTCCGAAGACCATGCCCTGGTCGAGGCATTCCAAAAAGACCGGGACATCCATGCCTCTGTAGCCTCAAGGGTATATGGTGTGAGGCTGGACGAAGTGACTCCTGAGATGCGCAGGGCCGCAAAGGTCGTCAACTTCGGGATAGTTTACGGACTTGGTCCATTAGGTCTCTCAAGGGACCTGGGGATAACGCTAAAAGAGGCCAGTGCGTTTATTGAATCGTACTTCAAATTCTTTGAGGGTGTTAAACGCTTCCGTGAGAGGTCTATCGAAGAGGCGCGGGAAAGGGGCTACGTAACCACCATACTTGGAAGGAAACGGCCCGTGCCGGGTATAAGTGCACAAAATAAACAAAAAAGGTCTCTGGCAGAACGTATAGCCATTAATACCATAATACAGGGCTCGGCTGCAGACCTTATAAAGGTTGCCATGAACCGGGTGCATGCCCGCTTAAAGAAAATGGACTCCAGCACCAAGATGTTGTTACAAATACACGACGAACTGCTGTTTGAGTTACCAAAAGAGGAGCTGGATACCGCCAGAAGAGCCGTCGAGGAGGAGATGACGCAGGCCATCGAATTTCAGGTGCCTGTAAAGGTGAACGTAAAGACAGGCAAGAATTGGCTGGAAGTGGAATAAACGCCCAACTATATGAGACCCACGGTAATAGGCATCATGGGCGGCATTGCAAGCGGCAAGACCACTGTGGCGGGGATGCTGGGTTCGTTTGGGGCCAAGGTTATTGATGCAGATAAGATTGGCCACAGCCTTCTAAGCGCTCCCGAGATCAAGGAAAAACTGGTTAAGAGATGGGGTAAAGACGTGCTGGACAAAGGTGGAGCGGTCGACCGCAGTAAACTCTCGCGGCTGGTCTTCTCCGATGCAAAAGCGCTTAGGGAGTTAAACGACATCCTTCACCCCTTGATACTCGAGACCATCCGCCGGGAAATTGCAAGAAGCGAGGAAAGGATGGTTGTCGTGGATGCCGCACTTCTTTATGAGACGGGGCTTACTGAACTCTGCGACCTACTCGTCTTTGTGGCGGCAGAGGAGAGGGTGAAGAAAGAAAGGGCTGTGGAGGACAGGGGGTGGAATTCCGAAGAGGTGGCCAGACGAGGACGCTTTCAGTCTCCGGTGGAAGAGAAAAGCAGGATGGCCCACTATGTGATTGACAATAATTCTTCAACGGAGGATGCGCTCAGACAGGTGAGAGATTTTTTGGACAGATTCAATTTATTAGAATAATTTTGGAGGAATGTAATGGCAGTTAAACAGCAAAAGAACAGTACCGCAGTACAAGAACCGGCAGAGGTAATAAAGAAGGAGCCGCATGCCAAGGAGGAGCTCCACATCCGTGAGCTCCAAAAGATGACGATGAAGGAGCTTCAGGAACTGGCCAAGAAAGAGGGTGTGCAGGAGTATCAGGGCCTTAAAAAACAGAATCTTATCTTCAAGATTTTGAAGGATCGTGTCACTCAGGATGGTCTCATGTACGGCGAGGGCGTGGTAGAGGTATTGCAAGAGGGTTTTGGTTTCTTGCGCTCCCCTGACTACAATTACCTGCCGTGCCCTGACGACATCTATATCTCTCCTTCCCAGATACGGCGATTTGGTATAAGGACCGGTGCTGTAGTATCGGGGCAGATACGTCCGCCAAAGGAGAATGAGAGGTACTTTGCGCTCCTCAAGGTTGAGGCCATAAACTTTGAAGACCCTGAGTTGATGAGCGAAAGGGTGATCTTCGACGACTTGACACCGCTGCATCCCGATGAGCGGCTGCTACTTGAAACAGCCACAAAAGAGCTCGACACAAGGGTAATGGACTTAATTACCCCGATCGGAAAGGGGCAGAGGGGGCTTATTGTATCGCCCCCGCGCGCAGGAAAGACCGTGTTGCTCCAAAAGATAGCTAATGCGGTGAGTAAGAACCATCCGGAGGTAGTGCTCATCATCCTTCTGATAGACGAGAGGCCGGAAGAGGTTACCGAGATGGAGCGTGCCACGCAGGCAGAAGTGATAAGCTCCACGTTCGATGAGCCTGCCAGCCGGCACGTACAGGTTGCGGAAATAGTGATAGAGAAGGCAAAGAGGATGGTTGAGTGCGGCAAGGACGTTCTTATACTCCTGGACTCTATTACCCGGCTTGGACGGGCCTATAACACGGAGGTCCCGCACAGCGGCAAGATTCTCTCCGGTGGTATAGACGCAAACGCCCTCCAGAGACCGAAGAGGTTCTTTGGCGCCGCCAGGCACATTGAAGAGGGCGGCAGCCTTACCATAGTTGCCACTGCGTTGATAGATACGGGAAGCCGTATGGACGACGTCATATATGAGGAGTTCAAGGGCACCGGCAACATGGAGCTCCATCTGGACAGGAAACTTGCAGACCGCAGGTTATTCCCTGCCATAGACATTACGCGCTCTGGCACACGTAAGGAAGAACTGCTTCTCGACCCGGAGGAACTCAAGAGGGTATGGCTGCTTAGGAAGGTACTGAGCGAGACCAACCCGGTAGAGGCGATAGAGCTGCTGAGAGAAAGACTGACAAAGACCAAGACAAACGCAGAGTTCCTGATGAGTTTGAAGGTGTAGAGTTGCCCTGCCGTACTGTTAGGCAGGCGATCTGCTCCTGTCGGCTTTGCCCTTCAGGTAGATAAGGAGGACGGAGATGTCGGCAGGGGATATGCCTGAGATGCGGGAGGCCTGTCCGAGAGAGGTAGGTCTAATCTGGTTAAGTTTCTGGCGGGCCTCATTTGTTAACTCGGGAATCTTACTGTAATTGAGCCATGACGGAAGGCCCAGTGTTTCCATCTTCTTGAATTTCTCGACCTGTGCCAACTGCCTCTGTATGTAGCCTTCATATTTAACCTCTATTTCGACCTGTTCTTTGACGTCTTGTGGGAGTTCTTTCTTCTTTAGTTTATGGCCTAAGTCCAGTTCCATCACGTGGTTGAAATCTATTTCCGGTCTCCTGAGGATCTTTTCCAGAGATTCTCCCCTGCAAAGGTTTTCTTTGAGATATGCCCTGGTCCAGTTGATTAGGGATTCCTTCTCTTCGAGTCTGTTCCACTGCGGACGTGATATAAGTCCGAATTGGTGGCCGTATTTCATAAGTCTCCTGTCAGCGTTGTCCTGTCTGAGTATGAGCCTGTACTCCGCCCTGGACGTGAACATACGATAGGGTTCAAGGGTCCCTTTTGTCACAAGGTCGTCTATTAGCACGCCAATATACGCCTCGGAACGGTCTAGTATGAACGGCGGTCTTCCTTGGAGCTTTAGTACTGCGTTTATCCCCGCCATTATTCCCTGTGCCGCCGCCTCCTCGTATCCTGAGGTGCCGTTTATCTGGCCCGCAAGGAACAGCCCCTCTACGCACTTCGTCTCCAGGTTTGCCTTTATCTGGGTGGGCGGCACAAAATCGTATTCCACGGCATATCCGTAGCGTACAATCTCCGCTCTTTCGAGTCCCCTTATGGAGTGTGCAAGCTCCTCCTGTACGTCGCAGGGCAGGCTTGTAGATATGCCGTTACAGTAAATTTCCTGACTGTCCAGACCTTCCGGTTCGAGGAAGACCTGATGTGCATCTTTATCGGCAAAGCGGACCACCTTGTCCTCGATTGAAGGACAGTAGCGCGGCCCTATGGCCTTTATCTGGCCTGTGTACAGGGGTGAGCGGTCCAGATTGTCCTTTATGATTTTATGCGTCTTGGGATTCGTGTAAGTAATGTAACAGGGAACTTGAGGCCGCCTTATCTCAGCGGTAGAAAATGAGAATGGTTGTGGTCGTTCGTCTCCGTGCTGCGATGCTAATTCTTCGAAGGGTATGCCCCCTGCGTTCAGCCTGGGAGGAGTGCCCGTCTTAAGACGTCCCAGTTCAAGGCCAACGGCCCGGAGTGAGCCGGAGAGGTTCTCCGCCGAGGGCTCTCCGGCCCGGCCGCCGACCGTTATGGTCTTACCCGTGTGCATAACGCCCCGCAGGAACGTACCGGTAGTGATGATAACGGCTTCTGCCCTGTATTCTACGCCAGAACCTCCCCCGACCCCTGCAACCTTGTTTCTATCCATCAGGAGGGACTCCGCCGTATCCCGTAGAATAAACAGATTCTCCTGCGTCTCCAGTCTCCGCCGCATCTCCTCTTTGTAGAGGTGTTTGTCGGCCTGGGCGCGCGGTGAGCGGACGGCAGGGCCTTTTTTTGTGTTGAGCATGCGGAACTGGATACCCGTGGCATCAGTGACCTTTGCCATCTCCCCGCCGAGCGCGTCTATCTCACGGACCAACTGTCCCTTTGCCAGTCCCCCGATGGCTGGATTGCAGGACATCTGTGCGATAGTGTCCGGGTCCATGGTAATGAGGGCGGTGTTGAACCCCATGCGTGCCGCAGCCAGCGCCGCCTCACATCCCGCATGCCCGCCACCGACCACAATTACGTTGAAGTCATAATTCATAGTTGAAATAAATAACGTGCGAGATAAACTCGCATGCCACACAGATAGAAAACGATAGAATCCCAATAAGATCTGTAGTGGCAGAGTTTACTCTGCACAATATCGAGCAAGCTCGACCAGTACGTAAAAAGAGGGTGCCGCAGGTCGCGCCGAGGACGGATTCACCTGGACGAAGCTTTGGCCCTGCGTTCAAATATACTGCGAGACAGGCTCTTTAGGAAGGTAATTTGGCAGGGGTCTAGTAATACTTGATGGAGAACGTGCCGGATTCCCCGCGAGGTTCTTCCCTGTTGAGAACAACCTTGCTTACGATAGCGCCGGGCGGGCCTTTATGGCACCATTTTATCATTTCTTCAACGTCGCCGCACTTACCCTCGAAGACGGCCTCAACCCGGCCGTCTCGACAGTTTCTAACCCATCCTGACAGGTCCAGAGCGGAGGCCATCTCGTAAGTCGTAGCCCTGAAGAATACGCCCTGGACCCTGCCCTCGACGAATACGTGGGCCCTGACCCTTTCTTCCTCTTTTGACATCTAGTGCGTTTATTGGTTCTGATAAACGTGTGCGCTGTCTGAGGCTGACGGCAGGTATGAGAGTCCCAGATAGGTAAAGATTACCGCACTAAAGGCCACTACCAGACATACGCTCTGGAACACGGGTCTTTTTTCCTTCGAGATTATACTCAACTTAGGTAGTACCAGCGGTGAGTGCAGGTATACAAGGTATATCAGCCAGGTAATCAGCGACCACGTCTCTTTCGGGTCCCATGACCAGTACGTGCCCCATGCCTTGTTTGCCCATACCGCACCGGTGACCATACCCAGTGTCAAGAACGGGAAACCAAATGCGACAATCTTATACGAGAGCTTCTCGAAGTCTATACCCGAAGCCGCTGCTATAATGGTTCCGCTTGGTCTCGTCCGCCCTATCAGGTACAGGATGGCGGTGATGAATGATATGCCCAGTGCGGCATAGCCTATGAAGTAGGTGATTACGTGTACGGTGAGCCAATTGCTCTGCAGCGCGGGCATAAGGGGCCTTATGGTCTCATCGGAGGTAGAGGCGTAAAGTAGCGTAAGCATTATCATCACTGCCGCCAACGCCCCTACTATCCTCAGGCTGTACATGTACTCAAGTACCAGATACACAAAGCCGACGGACCAGGCATAGAAGATAAGCGACTCGTACAAATTAGAGAAAGGTGCGTGGCCTGACTCCATCCACCTGTTTATAACCAGCACGGTGTTCAGGGCAAAGGCGACGATAAATATGGCAATCGACCCCTTGCGAAGTATTTCCGGCTTCCATACTTCCTTCATGACATAGGCGACAGAAGCCACTATAAAGGCCACCAGAGTAATGTTAATGGTTACATATCCCATCCTATTTTTCCTCCTCCGCCTTCATCGTCTGTATTTTTCGCCTTACAAGCGGTTTTAGGTAGAAGATGAAGATTATACCAAAACAAAGTGTAGAAAACCCTACATAAACCAACGAGACACCGGGGTCACGGGCCACCTGTAGACCAGAGATTTTCGGGTTCTCCGGGTCGTAGCTTGACTGGTAGAAGGCGTACCCGCCGTATTTTAGCGGGTCGTTGACCTCGATGGTTTTTTCCGCAACCACCTCGCCGCCGTCGATCACCCTGAGCGTGCTTTTCCAGTCCTTTATATTTTCTCCAAATTGTTTGTAAAGTAAAAAGAAATTTCCGTCCGTATACGGAGTGGCGTCTTCCTCATCGGCGAATACCCAGTCGGTAAACGTGCCCGCAGGCCCGGTTATTTCCACGTGTACGGCCGGCTTTACTAACGCATCCGAACGTTTCACTACCGATTGTTTAATTCCAAAATTGGGATAAAACTTTGCTATGGCCAGTTGATGGCCTGTGCCGCCGATATCGTACTTCTTTTCCAGTTCCCAGTTTGCCGTTTGTATTATCTTATCATCCTTTATGTACGTAAAAAGCCTCTTATTGTCGGGACCGTGAAGTATCCTTATTTGTTGGCCGACAAAAGAGGTGTTTTGGGGTACATTACACGTTAGTTTCAGGCCTTTGTTCTTGGTAGGGTGCATCTGGTCCCAATCGGGAAAATAGGCAAATACCCAGCGGGATTCCGTACCTTGAGGTCCCTGCAGTTCTATCCTGACGGCGGGGTTTACCAGCTGTTGTTGGTTCATGGGCAGGTTTTTTTGGGTGAAGTCGAGCACAAACTCCAAGAACTTAACATTATATTCCTCAAGGCTGACACTCTGCCCTATCTCTACGGGGAACACCTTGGACGTCTTCTTCTCTTCAAGGGTTATGGTGAGCGTGGGCTTTTCCGATGTCCCTGTCTGGGTAGTGGCCTTGTCGAGGGCTTCTGCAGAGTTTAACCACCTGTACTCCAGTTTCAGGTCTCTTTTGTTGTCAACGTACGTGTTTCGGTCCTTTGCCACTAACCATCCCTCCACGGCCGGTTCCTTTGAATTATAGAGCTGGACAAAGACGGCGGGGTTTTCCGACGCATCGGAATTGTTTACCGCCTCCTCCAAAAGCGCCGCATCCGGGATGTATTCCTTTATCGTTACGGTGTACGGACTCCTCGATATGTGCTGTGGAGTCCTTACGTCTATCGGCAGCACTTTTTCACTGTGTTTGTCCTTGATGTAGGTGAGGAGTTCGAATTTTGGGTCGTGTTTCTCTGTGATGAATTTCACCAGTTCCAGCTCAAAGGGAAGGGGTGCCGTTGAGGCGTCGTGACGGGTAAACTGCTGTATCTTTTGGCCCTCGGCTATCCAGATTACACCCTTTTGGCCGAACCCCAGTCCGATTATGTTGCCGATAAGGATGAGTATTATACTGGTGTGAGTAAGGACGAAGCCCAGTTGCAGTATGTCCCCGCGCCAGCGTTCTATTGTGCAGCAAACAAGGTTGACACAGAGCATCAGAAGCAGCAGGATGAACCAGTGGGATTGGAATACGTGAGTCAGCTGGAAAAACTGCAGGAAAGACGCAAGGCTTTCTCCGTAGCGAGTGACGTATTCTTGAGGAAGCTTATCCTGGACTATGAACGTACCCAGCACACAGGCTAAGGCCATAAGAAATATCAACACTACGGCCAGCTTTACTGAGGTGAATAAGTTCCACAGGAGGCTATCGTTAGCTGGAGCCCCAGCATTTTTCACAACCTTAGCCATAACGACTATTTCTCAACAACCCTGCGAGGAGTCAGGTGGCGCTGCCCATAACGGGACTTACAGTATTTCACCACCTTACTTCCCATCAGAGGTTGTAAGCATGAATTCTACCCTTCTGTTCTTTCTCTTGCCGTCATCCGTTGCGTTGTCCGCCACCGGACGGTTTGGACCGTAGCTTACGATGAATACACGGCTCTGGTCTACGCCGCCCTGAGTTGTAAGATACTCGAATACGCTGAGCGCCCTTCCGGCCGCAAGGTGGTGGTTCGTGTTCCACATGTACTTGGTCCTTACTATGGGGTCAGCGTCCGTGTGGCCGACTATGCTAATGCTTTCATCGGGACGCGACTGTAAGTGTTCTGCAATCTTTTTGAGCGCCTTTTCTCCCTCCGGTTTGATGTTTGCCATTCCGGAGTCAAAAAGTATCATTTCCGGGAGCTGGATTACCGGCCCCTCCGGCGTCTGCCTTACGGAGGCGCCACCGCCAATTGCCTTGGCAAGATTGTCAAGCTCTGCCATCAGTCTTGACTTCTCATCCGATTCCTTTGTTGCTTGGTCCTTGTAGCGGGACGCCTCAGCCTTAAGCTTTTCTATCTCATCGGATTGATCTCTTATGGTTATGGCCTGGCGGCGGTTAAGGCTTCTGAGCTCTTCTGTCTCCGCACATCCCAGGGCTGTTCCCATAAACACAGTGGCAAGGAACAGTTTTAAATAAAGTGAAGTTCTATCCATATTTTGTTTTCCCCATACTCTTTGGTACTTTCCGCACCCCACACCCTGAAATCTAAATTTTATACGTTATCTTCCCCGGCAAAAGAAGGTAAGAAAAGAACTTTCAGCTTTCCGGTAGGCGGCAAGGCTTGAACCGAAAACCCTCTCTGGGAAAGCGGCTGCGAAACCTCTCGCCGTTATGGCACAAGGACTTAACGTGTCTTACGGATTCTCCGGACTATACAGCACTCCCCAAAATATATAACACGCTAATATATCACCGAAAAAAATCTTTTCAAGGGTTTTCCCCTTTTATTTGTGGTGGGCTTTTGGGGAGGGCTTACTTCCCCAGAATAAGATCTTTGAGAAAGCCTCCTATATCGTATTGTCGTCTTGAACGAAGTGTGCAGCGTGGTCCGCCTAAGGCGGACTGCCACGATTATGTGTGAGCAAGTCATCCGCCTTTGGTGGAGACCTGCCTCTGGCACGGCCCGCACGCTACATTAGAGATTCTTCGCCACCTTCGGTGGCTCAGAATGACATTTTGCGGTATTTTGCAGAGGTCTCCTACCTGTTAAATCCTGTAGCAACCCGTTGAATCCAGCCATTTACTTTTTTTGAACAAGGTAGTAAATTTATACTAGCGTAAATGCCAGCCTAAACTTCCTTAATTAATCCTTAACGAGGCCACTGAAAGAGTCTGTTGGTTTCTTTAAGTTTCCTACCCCCCTTGAGGGTAAACAGGGAGGTTATCCTATTCACTAAGTTTCTCTGGTGGATAAAGACATAAAGTGGAAGTCTTGCATCATTCCTGCCCTAACTTTCCACCTCGAGGGGGTGCATTACCCTGGATTTTATAAATTGAGTTTTGCAGAGCCTCCGAATCTTAAGAAAATTGCTAAAACAATTGGTACCTGAGAGGAGAAAATAATGAGATACGAAGAACCATTTAAAGTAAAGATAGAAAGAGGAGAACCAGTTACCGTTCAGATTCCCCTAAACGGCAAAATTATCAAATGGCACAAAGAAAATAGTGACCAGGTATTTGATGGCGAACTCCTCTGCACAATTAAGTGGGGTACAATTATATACTCGGGCATTACGGAAGTTACCTCCCCTGCCGCAGGCTCCCTTCTTATCGAGCTAAAAGAGGGAAGCGATATCGAAGGAGGAGGACGGTCCACTACCATAGCTTATATATTGAGATGGAAGTGAAAATGAACCATAGTTTGGTCGGATTATAATGTAAATAAAACAGGGGGGTTAGACACTATATAACAATCCCAGAGTATATACGCAGTTAGGGTAATGCAGTCTCTGCCCACCCACGCCAGTACCGTTACTGAAATCATTTAATCACCGTAGAGGCACACAGTATGTTTGCCGAAACGTTTGTATCCTTAACCACTGCCGAGGAGTCTTGCGGGGTTGCACCACTATCCCTAACATTTACGCCTGGGGACTTGAATGTGGCGAGACCGAGTCCTACAGAGGCGCTGGTATCCCTTATGAATTCGCAGGAAGGGTCTATAGAGCCGTCGGGTCTTAGCTTCAAGACCCAAATGTCCTTATCCCCGGCACCAAATGACTTTGTCTGGCCGGCCGCTATGTATCCCCCGTCAGCAGCCTGTTGGATGGAAGCGGCAATATCCCGATTAATCCCCCCGTATGTCTTCTGCCACTCCACTGTCCCGTCAGTTCTCAGCTTTAAGACCCAGACGTCCTCATTCCCGGCACCGGATGACGTTGTTACACCGACCACTATATACTCATCGTCGCTGGTCTGCCGGATTGAAACGGCCGTGTCGGTGCCCGCTCCCCCATATGCCTTCTGCCACTCCGTGGTTCCGTCAGGCCCTAGCTTCAGAACCCAGGCGGCCATCAACCCGGCGCCCAATGAGGTCGTCATGCCGGCCGCCACGAACCCTCCGTCACGGGTCTGACGGATGGAAAGGGCTACGTTCTTACTAATTCCCCCGTACGCCTTCTGTCACTCCATGGTTCCGTCAGTTCCCAGCTTTAAGACAAGGGCAGCATTCTTCTCGTCACCAAAGGACTTTGTTAGACCAGCCACTATGTAGCCGTCGTCGGTCTGCTGAATGGAAATGACATCATCCGAACCAGTTCCTCCACAGGTCTTTTGCCACTCTACCGTACCGTCGTATCTAAGTTTCAGTACCCAGGCGTCGTTTCTCCCCTCACTAGAAAACGCCGCCCCGCCGGCTACTATGTATCCCCTGTCGCTGGTCTGCTGGATGGAAAAGGCCGTATCCCGATTAGTTCCCCCATAGGTCTTTTGCCACTCTACAGATCCATCGGGTCTGAGCTTCAAGACCCAAACGTCTTCATCACCGGCGCCGAAGGACTCTGTCTTACCAACCACTATGTATCCTTCATCACCGGTCTGTTGGATGAAGTAGGCCCTATCCTCATCGGCTCCCCCGTAGGTCTTCTGCCACTCGACAGCCCCATCGGGTGTAAGCTTCAATATCAAAAAATCCTCCTTCCCTGCACCAAATGACTCTGTCCCGCCAGCTACTATGTATCCACCGTCGTCGGTTTGTTGGATGGCGGAGGCGTAATCTGATTTGCTTCCGCCATAGGTGGCGGCCCATCCGACTGAGGCGGCCAAGGAGGGATTGGTTACAGAGAGGAGGAACACAAAAGGCAGGATACAAAATGTTACAGGTCGTGATACGCAGGGCTGTCTTCCCCGAGCAGGTTCTTTTGCAGTACAAAACAGCCTTTTACAGGGAGTCATGCTGTCCCCTCGTTGTTATTTATCCTTTTTGTAGACCGCATCGGGTTCGAAGACCCTGGTTTCTCGAATCTCCAGCGACTTTGTCTTGGGGTTATACTCGCGGTAGTAACATGAGCGGTATCCGGCATGGCATGCCGCCACCTTTTGCTCCACCCTGAAGAGGGCGGAATTGCCTTCGCAGTCTATAGAGACATTCTTTACCGTCTGGGTATGGCCTGACGTCTCGCCCTTTATCATCAGGCGGTTCTGTGAGCGTCTGAAGACGTGTACAAGTCCCGTCTCAAGGGTCTTCGCCACGGCGTCCTTATTCATGTAACATAGGGTAAGCACACGGCTGTCCACATCATCTACTATTATTGCAGGGATAAGCCCTTTCTCGTTGAACTTGATATTTTCTATAAGTGACATTTTCTTTCCCCTTAGCCGGTAAAGTCTCTAAAGTAGGGACGACCCGCCGGGGCGCCCCTACTCATCTGCTATAAAGTAATATCTACTGCAAAGACCATCGAGATTAGTTTTCCTATGGAGTAGGTGATAATCACTGCACCCAGTCCAAACGCCATTACCTCAACACCGCTCCACATCCACCAGATACGCGCCCAGCGGCTCTTCATACTGCCTACAAAAAAGAGAAATACCATGGAGAGAAGGACGGACGCAACGAATGCCTTGTCAACGGGAAATAAGAAATAGGGCGAGAGCGGCGGGATTGCGCCGAGTATGTACGATAGGCCAGTGACGGCACCAGACTTTACAGGATTGGTATAACCCTCACGGACGAGGCCCAATTCCTGCGTCATCATGGTCTCTAACCATACCTTTTTGTCTAGTGTTATACGGCTGACCACTGTTTTCAGCTCATCTTCTTTAAATCCCTTCTTTCTGTAGATTGCCTCTATCTCTGCCCGCTCTTCTTCGGGTTTGGCCTCCAATTCTCTCTTTTCTATTTCTTCCTCCTTGTCGTAAAATTCTTTAAATGATTTTTGGGAGATGTACGCCCCTACGGCCATTGAGATTGAGCCTGCGATAATTTGGGCCATTCCTGTTACGATTATTATCTTGCCGGCGGCGGTTGCGCCGAAGACGCCCGTGACAAAACCGAGCGTCTCGATGAGGCCGTCGTTTATCCCAAGGATTACCTCGCGGATAAACTTTCCCTCGGGGCTGTGCCAGTGCTCGCGCTGTTCGCTTTTATGGTCCGTTAAATGAGTCACTTGTATGTCTCGTATGTTTATTAAGAGAGTTTTGAAAATCCCTGCGTAATTGTCGTTCTGAGGGAGTGAAACGACCGAAGAATCTCGTATTTTGGAGATTCTTCGCTACGCTCAGAATGACACAGAGTGTTAGAACAATTTTTTATAGGTCTCATTAAGCAGGTTCGCATGAGTCCAACTTCCGGCGGAGCCGCTCGGCCGCCGCCTTTGGGTCTTCAGAGGCCATTATTGCAGAGACCACGGCCACACCGTCGGCCTTATGGTTTAGGACGTCCTGTATGTTATCTTCTTTTATACCGCCCAGGGCTATAACGGGTATCCTGAGACCTTCCCTTACTATCCGTATCGCTTCCGGGCCAATGGGTTTGTCCTTGCCCGGGCTCTGAAAGATGGGGCTAAGGGTTATGTAGTTTGCGCCGTTTTCCTCTGCCCCTACCGCCTCCTGCATGTTGTGGGCGGAGAAGCCTATGAGTTTATCGCGTCCCAGCAGCCTTCGGGCCTCCATAATGGGCATTGAATTTTTTCCCATGTGAACGCCGTCAGCTTTAACGGCCAGGGCAATGTCTATGCGGTCGTTTATGATGAGAAGGGCATTATATTCGTTTGTCATGTTCCTCATCTCGGATGCCAGAAAATATATATTTCTGCTGTCCAGGTTTTTCTCC
>Ga0155267_1002_pt1 | contig 14443 bp, 12 predicted proteins | sample RifCSPhighO2_02_FD_106235 | JGI IMG/M metagenome (GOLD analysis project Ga0155267, IMG submission 106235) | Planctomycetes bacterium RIFCSPHIGHO2_02_FULL_50_42
CATCTTTCGTGTGATATTTCAAGCAGGTATCAAAGTGTAAATCACATCCAAAGTTCACCCTTTTTCACAATAGCCGCGATACCCGCACCAATCGCAATGTGGACCTTTCCTCTCCGGAAAGGCTCCACCCTTCTGTGCATTGAAAAAGGATTCTAGTTTATCTTCAAGGTCCTTCATGGCTATGGATGAAATGTCCACCGGAACCGCCTCCTTAGGTACGATAAAGAACAGCGTGGCTTTAAGCGGCTTCCGCCCATAAATAGCCTCGACCGCCAGACTGTACAGCCGCATCTGGAATTCGTAACCCTGCACTTCCTTCGGCATGACGGATGAGGATTTATAATCTACCAGGTGCCAGTCTGAGCCGTCTGGAGAAAAGAGGAGGTCTATCGTCCCCCTGATGGGATTACCTCTATGTTTAAAGACAAAGGGGAGCTCCCTTTCCACCTTTCGTGAGTCCTTTACCGCTCGGCCTACAGGGCCGGAATAGAAGCCCATTACCCACTGCGTAACCAGATCAACCTGCTCTTGCGCAGGCTCACCAATCAATTCCTCGTTAAAGGCCTGCAAAACGGACTGCCGTAGCTGTGGTTCAGTAAAATCCGGATGATACCTTTCAAGGACTGCATGGACTATGCTCCCTAAAACGTCCCGCCTGATTTCATCATGCTCCCTACGGTCAACCGCAGTCTCTTCCACAGAATCAGCGCGCATGGAAGGTAAACCAAGATAGTGCCCAAGATAATACAATCTAGGGCATAGGAGAAACGACATAATCTCAGTAACTGAGTACACATAATTCCCACCGCTTCCAATCCTGGGTTTAACCCTTAAGAAGGAAAGGACGTCTTCCGCGGACTGCGGAGCCCCCGGCGGGAGCTCAAGTTTTTTCCCATCCAAAATCTTTTGCCTGTCCGGCGCAGGCAGTTTTCTGAATGCGTGGCTGGTCTTGTGTTTAACCCCATCGGTGACGATCCTAAGCTTGCAACCGTTATCCCCGAACGTAATTGATTCCGGCATATCCATGGACTCAAGCGGCAGGCCCAGTCTTTCCGCCAGAACCTTTATCCACTCCCCCCTGCTGCCGGGACCCAGTGCCCCGCTAAGGAGCAGATGTTCTTCCGCCCGCGTGAGCGCAACGTAAAAGACGCGCCCCATCTCTTCCAGGTCTTTTTGCCTCTGGTCCTCGACTGCCTGAGAGTAACTGCAGGTCGTTTCCGGATCCCTGGTAACGGTATTAAGCACCCTAAACCCCAAACCCGTCTTCTTTGAAAAAATCAGGTCGTCTGACCGGTTACGTCTCAGTCTATTCAAGTCCGCCAGAGCCACTACGGGGAATTCAAGCCCCTTTGCGGCATGGATGGTCATAAGCTTCACTACGTCACTTTTCTCCACGTCTGTTGGCGCCTCAGACTCTCTCGTCTCCATAAACCTCAGGTCAGATATGACTCTAAAGAATTCATTGAGTCCGGAGAAGCCCTTCTTCTCCAGGCTTCTAGCCAGTTCCACAACCTTCCTTATATTTGCGTATTTCTGTCTCCCGGAGGGCAGGGCCAGCATCCTGGTATCAAAATCTGTCTTATCTATTATGACATCCATAAGGGACCCTGTGGAGAGTCTTCCCCTAAGCTCGCGGAACAGATTCAATTGCCCTGCGAATCTCACGAGTCTATCCCTGTGATGCGGCTCTATCTCCGGTATCTCGTCCGCCTGGCCGATGGTGTGGAACATCTCTTTCCCAGTACCGTTCCTATACTTGCCGTAGTGTGCCAACCAGAACAGGCACTCGTCGGTTACGCCTACAAACGGTGAACGCAAGACTGCGGCAAGCTTTATCTCATCCAGTGGATTGTCAATTACCTTCAGAAAATTCATGAGGTCCGTTATTTCCCTGGCATTATAAAGGCCCCTCCCCCTGGTAACAAAGAAGGGGATACTCAATTCTGCGAGTGCCCGTTCGTACAACTTTATGTCTGCCGTGCTCCGCAGGAGTACGGCAACGTCACCGTAGGAGACGGGAGTACCCTCCCGAGGTCCACCTGACCGGGTAATCCTGACCTCCTTCTTCTCGACTATATCGTGTATTCGCCCGGCAAGTGTGGCAGCCTCCAGCCGCCGGGCCTCGTCTACACTGCTTCCCTTGGTCAGAATCAGCTCCACAGACGGGTTTCTTTTTTCATTGAAGCGCGAGGCCGCAACAAGCTCCGACCGCTCCACCTGACCGTTTCCTCCTGAAACGCCTTTAAAAACGTGATTAATAAAATCAATTATCTCGGGCCTGGTCCTAAAATTAGAGTCCAGCCGTATAACGACGCCGTTCTTCCTCTCAACCTCTTCCCTGTGCTGCAGGAATACCTCCAGGTCGGCATCTCTAAACCCATAGATTGACTGCCGGGCGTCCCCTACCACAAACAGATTTTCGTCCGACCTCAAGAGGTCAATAAGGCTTTTTTGCAGTCTATTGGTATCTTGAAACTCATCCACCAAGATATATTCAAACTTCTCCTTAAGCCCCTGCCTTACATGCGGTGCCGTCCTCAACAGTTGGACGGTCTTTTCTGTAAGGTCACAAAAGTCCAGTGCGCTTCGGAAACGTTTTTCTTCTTCGTATCTACTCGACAACTCTGCCAGAAATTTCCTTAAAACCCGCCCTACCCCGGCGGCCTCTCGTTCAAAAAAGATTCTGCGCAGTTCGGGGAAGAATTCTTCACGCAGGTCTCTAAGATTGCCTTTCACAGGTTCAGGAACCGTAAGTTTTGCATACTGTCTTAGCACCTCATCAACGTGGTTTACGTGGTCTACAGTAAGACTATCCGGCGCTGCACGGGCCGTATTGACAATCGGAAGCAGTGCAGAAGTAACCGCACTAATATTTGCCGAAATTTTCTCCGAAACAGACCCATGTTTCAGATATTCCTCCAAACCATAAAGACACGCAGAGATCTTATCGAGCACGACCTTCATCTCCTGGGGCCCGGCATTCAACTGAGCCACGTCCTGTAAAGCAGTACCCGTGCTTCGTATCCTGCCCATAATATCTACCGCGGTCTCCTCGAGGTGCTGGCAGTGAAGTCCTCTAAGAAGGACGTTGACGTCTTCGGGGTTAGACGCCCCCCATTCAGACAGGATGACCTCGGCTACGCTGCGCTGCAGGTACCTGGACTCGTATTCGTCCAAAACGGCAAATTCCGGGTCAACGCCTGCCTCAAGCGCATGTTCCCTCAAAAGCCTGGCGGAGAAACCGTCTATCGTAGAAAGGTAAGCAAACTCTATATCCTGCAGCTCTCGTTCAAGACCGAGTTCCTCGAACCTGTCGGCTATCCTCTGCTTCATCTCGTTTGCGGCCTTTTCCGTAAAGGTAATGGTCAAGATGCCCTGAATAGGCGTCTTCTTGGTGACTACAAGATAGACAAATCGTTCTACCAAAACACGGGTCTTTCCGGAGCCTGCGCCGGCAGTGACACAGACATCACGCCCGACAAGCTCTACGCCACGCCTCTGGGTATCGGTAAGAAAATCAGCCGTCGTCGGTTTCATTCGTCTTTCTCTTCGCCTTTCCTTCCCACAGACCATTTTTCAAACCTGCACACGTCCAGAAACTCGCACTTGCCCTCTTCGCAATTCTGGGTGTCTCTGGGCGATACGCCCTTATCCCCCGACAGGATGCCGTTGACGTGTCTTAATATATGGCCCTTCGAGTGCTTGATAAATGCCTCTATGTCCTCTTTTTCCATAAAGAACGACCCCCTTTCAGGAAGCGATGGGCACAGTCGTTTGACCCGGGATTCCAGTATGCCGCTTCTCTCGGGTGGTCTCAGTTGATACAGCTGTGCCCCTATCGGTCTTACGCCAAGACATTCTCTGGCCGCCATCAGGTATATGGGAAGCTGAAGGTCCACACCCTCTTCTTCAATTTCCTTAAGCCTGCCCCTGGTAAGACCGCCTTTGGTGTATTTGTAGTCAAGTATAAGTCCGACGCGCTCACCGTCTATATCCGCTACGTCTATCCTGTCTATCCTTCCCTTTATTCTTATGGTGCCCAGCTTATCGTCATGAATCACAAGGGGAGGAATGCCCCTTTCGCCGAAAGATTCTTCAAGATATCCGGGCCTCAGCGGCATGAGAGCCTCGTAGCGCCTGTCATTCTCAACGAGTTCCGTTAATGACTGAAGCATCTCCTCCTTAATTCGCAATTCATTTAGCCCGATGCGAATCCCGCGCGTCTTGCCGGCAAAGACGCCTTTGAAGGTCTCCGCTATATCTTTTTCTTTATTCTTGTAATACCTCATAAGCACTTCATGGATTATCTCACCCTGGCGGGCCGGGTTTAGTCCCTCTTCCGCAAGCGACTCAAGGGCCTTTAGTCTTAGTATGTATCTGGAGAAGTGTAAAAAGGGGCACTGGGCGAAGTCCCTGAATTGGGTAGCCTTATATAATGGGAATATCTCCTTTAAGGCCTCGCGGTGCACTCCCATGTCCCCCATATCGGGAGTACCCATGGCTGCCTTGAGGTCTTCGACAAGCATCGGGTCATCCGTGCGAAGGTTGTTATACACGGAGCGCGCCAGGATGTGGCGCATTTCCTTATCGCCGTCCTTTCTGTACGGTGCATTCAGGTGATAGCAGACGAAATTCCGTAAGTCCTTCTGCGTCAAGACGTTCTTGACGTCGGGAATAAGGTCGGAAGGCGTCCTTTTCACAGAAACATTCTTGAAGCCCTCGGGGCTGAAAAGCCTTTTCACTTCCCTGAGAAAGAAAGAGGGGACGTTAAGGTTGCCACGGCTGTCCATGGCGGGATATGAAAGGATGAGTCTTTTACTGGCCCTGGTAAGGGCTATATAGAAGAGAAAGCGTTCTTCCTCAGCGGTATTTCTCAGGAGTTCTTTAAGCTTTATCCCTGTTAAATCCTTCAGCCGCCGGCGCTCTCTGTCCTTAAGGAACAGGTTCTCGCTGACCTGTCTGGGAAACTGTCTCTCCAGCAGTCCGCCGACAAACACGATGGGCAGTTCCCACTGTCTGGCCTCAAGGGCATCTATTACGTTAACTACATCATGTCTCCTGTCCTTAAGCGCATAAGATGAGGATGATGCGGCGTAGCACAGCTCCTCCATAAAATGACTGAACGTAACAGGTTTATCTCCCATAATCCGCACCAGGGAATCAATGACGGACAGAAACGTCCTCAACGCCTGCGCCTCTTTCTTGACAAGGTCCTTGTTCGATGCGTCTGTGGCCCCCGGCAGTATGATGCACTCGTCTATCAGTAAGTAGAACCATCTCCTGAAGGCGGAGGCAGGCTTCGGTTTTGATAAATCCTTCTCCAGCTCCGTCAGTTTTTCTAAAAACCCCTTTGCCCCGGGCCACGGCCCACCCTGTATCAGCTTCGTCCAGCTCTCGCTGCCTGTCATAAATCCCCTCTTAAGCGCCTCGCGTTCGAGCTGGTCAATCTCCTCTTTAGGAAGACCTAAGCCGTTACAGGGGGATTTAATGTAAGGGGATTTCAGGACCTTGCGTACGTGCTCCCCATCCTTCCAATGCGTGGTAAATATCTGCGCCACAGTCATAATGGTCTGGACCAGGGGACTCTCTATGAGGGGTCTTTTGACGTAGAGCCGTACAGGTATGCCGTATTTGGCAAAGGTGGCCTCGATAAGCTCGTAGTGAGATGTTACGTCTCGAAGTATTACACCGACATCGCTGAATCGGGCAAGGCCCTCTGAGGTCATCCTATATATACTGCGCGCCATCTGTCCCACCTCATCCTCCAGGTTAGCCGCCTCCATTATCTCAAGATCGTCATTTATCTCTGCGGAGGCAGCATGGGAGTCTTTGGTGAACAGGTGTTTCTCTACGTGGGTAAGCGTCTTACTCGACGAAAAACGCCCAGAACCGGTTAGCAGTACCTCTTTAAACCCCAACATGCTTAGCTGTTCGTATACCTCCCTGCAGCTCTGGAATATAGGCGAATCGGAAGACTTGGGGTCAAGTACCAGGCTTATATATGCGTTGGGAATTCTTTGTATAAGGAGTTTGAGCATCCTGAACTCCACCGGAGTGAAGCTGTGGAAGCCGTCAACCAGGAGCGTCTCCTTTCCCCGTAAAACAGCCCCATCGCCTTCAAGTCTCCTCAAGGCCGCATTCAGAACGTCGTCTTCATCACAGAATCTTTCGCATTCAAGTGCCTGCTGGAAGCCGGAATACACGTCAGCAAGGGCCTGATATTTCTCCTTTACGGCGGGGGCATTCAGCCCACCCTTGCCGGCGAATAGGTCTACTCTGGCCCTGAAGTCGGAGGGGTAGAGGGAATCCTCCTTCAATTCCTTAAAGAATCTGAGCAGCGCATGGCGGAGTCCCTGGTACTTCCAGGATTCTTTGAAGAATTCAGGTGAATTCTCTTCCAGCAGGTTTTTGAGCAGCGACTCCTTTTCAAGTTCGGAGACGACCCTGCCGGGAAGCCTATGTTCCAGGACTTCTCTGGCAAGTTGGGAGAATGTGAAGATGCCGTTGTCAACAAAACCACTGACAGGGCCCTTTCGTATGATTACGTCCTTCAGGTGTTCCGCCTGGCTGTGGGTAGGAAGAAGAAATATCACCTTCTCGGTGGCGGACGCCTTGATGTACCGGTAGAATTTCTCCAGCACAAAAGTGGTTTTACCGCTGCCCGCCCGGCCTAAGATAAGAAACCTTTCAGCCATTGATAGTCCTAACCAAGAATGTTTTTTAGACGTAGGGGGGCACGACATGTCGTGCCCCTACAATCTTCATATGTCAATGTGAGCAAACCATGGCTGCTTGATTTATCTGGTAGACAACGAAATTTATTTCGTTGACATCAACGATCTAAAGGTCGTTGTCTACCGAGGCCCCATAAATGAGGCAACTACAAACCGAGTATCGCAGGGCTTAAGCCCTGCGGCACCCCCTTAGTTCTCAACGTGCCCCTATGTGTCTCACAAACGATTATCCGGATTTTCTCCGTCCAGTTCCCATTTCAAAGGATTATTTATTACATATTCCCTGATTTCATTTAAATCATCTTCATTTCGTACAACGTGTTCATAATAGTTACGCTGCCAGAAATGTTTTTCAAATGGTTCCCAATTATTTCGCCTTACACCATTACCATACCTTTTTATCGTCAAGGATTTAAAACGTTGTATGACATCGGATAATGACAATGTCTTTGTAGGGGCAACCCCCTGTGGTTGCCCTTTATTCTCAGGGCAGGCACGGGGACCTGCCCCTACATTCAATATAATTATTCCATGTAGATGATTTGGCATGACAACGAATTCATCTATATCTACACCTGCATAATGCGTAGGTAATTCAGTCCATGCCTTTCGCACCATTTGACCGATTTCATTCAATACCATACTGCCGTTTTCCACACACCCCAAAACACACTCCTTTTGATTCGTACATATCGTTACAAAATACGCTCCCTTCCGCGAATAATCGTACCCCTTTAATCGAATAGAACGGCGGCGGTGTTTAGCATGGTCGCACGTCATCTTAGAATTTTCTTAGATGCGCCTTGGCATACCCAAACATTACCACAATTTCGTGCCATAGTGTTCCTGCAGATATGTGACCTGTTTTTTGATCACATCTATAAGTTCTTTGCTATCGGCTTCTGTGATCAAAAGCGTTGCTTTTAAATATCGCGCTTTTTGTCTAAGACCATCAAGCTTGTTAAAAGCATCCCAAAACTCTTTTGTACACATCCCGCTCTGAACAAATTTTGTACGATACGCTTCTCTTATTCCATTATGAGTATCTTTATAAGGAATGCCTAGAAGTATAAGTTCTGTTTCCAAAAGCAATTCTGCCGCAATATATAGATTTTCTATGAGACCTGCATAAATACATCCTAATTCGCCAGGTCCATGCAGCCTTCCAAATGCATACTCCGTCAATTCTACATGAAACTTCGCGCGTCCATAGTGGCGTCTACAAGAATTATGGGTATCAGCACGTATTTCAACCTTCAGATCGTTTATATGCTCCTTTGTTTTGTCACTGTCCATGTTTTCTTCTCACAAATAAAAGACAAATGGGTTCCATTCGACACAACACACAAGAAACACAATGCTAAATTCTTAATGTAGGGGCACGGCATACCGTGCCCCTACTATCCTATCCAAAATGGCATTTCACAAAAAAATTATTCCCCACTGCCGGAATTTTGTCAAGCTGAATATTCTACAGCTTGACTGTATTGGGGGATATGGTACTATATCTTGTAAGTACGCAATTCAATACCTAAGTATACCATGCGTCAACCCTTACGGATTCTTACCGGCCCTACCGCAAGCGGTAAGTCGGAGGCAGCCTTCCATGTGGCCTGCAGTATCGGCGCTGAGATAATCTCGGCGGACTCGATGCAGGTGTACCGCGGGATGGATATCGGCACGGCCAAGCCGTCCCGCGAGGCGAGGACGCGGGTGCCTCACCACCTGATAGACGTCGCAGAGCCTTCCGAGTCCTACAGTGTGGGGCGCTTTATGCACGATGCGCAGAAGGCTATCAGCGACATAGAGTGCAGGGGGAATCCCCATCTGATAGTCGGCGGCACCGGACTTTACATAAAGGCCCTGAGAGAGGGACTCTTCTGCGGTCCGGAGGCGGACTGGGCTCTGAGGGAGGAACTAATTGCAGTGGCAGAAGAAAAGGGGAGTACATACCTCCACGGTGTGCTTAAGGAGGTGGACCCTGCGTCTGCAGAAAAGATACATGAAGGAGATTTACGGCGCATAGTGCGCGCACTGGAGGTTTACAAGAAGATGGGGAGTTCCATATCTCTCCTCCAGCAGGAGTGGGGGCGGGGCGACGGCGATTCGGTCCTGATAGTACTATATCACCGTAAAGAAGACCTTCACCGCAGAATTGAGGTGCGGGTAGATAAGATGCTTGAGCAGAGCCTTGTAGAGGAGGTACAAGGGCTTCTAAGCCGTCCGGGGGGGCTCGGCAAACAGGCACGAGAGGCCCTTGGCTATAAGGAGGTGCTTGCGTATATTGATGGGCGACTAAGCGGCGACGAGATGCGCGACAAGATAAAGCAAAACACAAGAAGATTCGCTAAGAGGCAGATGACCTGGTTCAGGAGTTTCTCCCGCGCCAGCTGGCTGGTTGTAAAAGAGGGAGAAGACCCTGAATCTATATCAAGGCGCGTACAGGAGATACTTAGGCCGAGTCTTTAATACCTTGACAGTCCATTTGTTCTCTGATAAAGTCGTGCGGGAGAGCTGTTTAACTCATGATACCACGGGACTTAAAATACACGTCAAACCACGAGTGGGTCAATATAAAAGGGCGCACTGCCTGTATCGGCATTACCGAATTTGCCCTCGATGGCCTGGGTAAGGTGCTTAATCTGGATTTACCCAATAAAGAGGATGAACTGCTGGTGGGTGTGGCCCTTGGAGATGTGGAGACAACCGATGCCCTGCACGAGATAACATCCCCGGTCGAGGGCTTCGTGGCAGAGGTCAATGACACCCCCTTAAACAATCCGGACATATTGAAGAAAGACCCCTATAAACGGGGATGGCTGTTGAAGGTCAAACTCTCGACCCCGGAACGCGTAGATTCCCTCCTCAGCGCAGATGAGTATCTTTCCCTCACGCAGAAAAAGTCGAAGAAGTGACGGAAACCCGACAGCATAGGAGCCAGTCGTGTCGTGGGCAGAACGTTTATCAACCAACTAAAGACAGGCGACAAAGTAGACGAGGTCTTCTTGCTCAAATCAAAGGATGTGAAGTCCTACGGTGAAGGCAAGTCCTCCATACATGCCCAGCTGGCTGATAAGACAGGCACACTTGTCGCCGTGATGTGGGATGTAAATACCGCTCAAATAGAGTCCTTTGGGGCGGACGGCTTTCTAAGGGTTCGGGGCCAGATATCGGAATATAAAAATAAACAGCAGTTGACTATAAAAGATTTCTCTCGAGAGCTTGTCCCGCCCAGTCTGGAGGAGCTCTTCCCATCCTCAGAGAAGGACGTCAGAGAGTTAAAGAAGGAACTTGAGGATATTGTAGGTTCAGTTAATGACCGGTATCTCTCAGAACTCTTGAGGCAATTTCTGGCGGACGACGATATATCCCGCAGGCTCAGCATGTGTCCCGCTTCGGTGGGCTATCATCATGCCTATCTGGGTGGTTTACTGGACCATATCGTGTCCGTAACCAAACTTGCCATGAAGGTAGCCGACCACTACCAGCGCATCTTGAACAGGGATATGCTTATTACGGGCATGATACTCCATGACATAGGCAAGCTGCGAGAGCTCTCCTATCAGGACGGCTTTAAGTATACTGACCAGGGACGTCTGGTGGGACACATCGTGACCGGAGTGCTGATGGTCGAAGAGAAGGCCGCAAAAATAAAGGGTTTCCCGCCAGAGCAGCTTGATCTGCTCAAGCATATCATACTCAGCCACCACGGTGACGTTGACACCAATTCCCCCAGGGTCCCCATGACGGCCGAGGCCCTGGCGGTGCATTACCTCGACAATATGGACGCAAAGCTGCAAGGCTTTTCAAGGACAGTGGCCGAAGACCAGAGCCCCGACAGCCACTGGACAGGGTTTCAGAAGATGTTCGGGACGGCGCTTTATAAGGGTGTAAAAGGACCTGGGTAACCGCCCGTCGGCAAGGCTTGCATACTGCTCATTAACGGCCCTTTTCTTGATATTACCGAGACCCCGAAAAGTCTCTCAGCACCAGCTGTCATTCCTGCAAAAGCAGGTCACGCCTGAGGAGGATGCGCCTTTGGCGCAAATCCATGGATTCCGTATTAAATACGGAATGACCTTGTTAAAAACTTTGGACTCCGTTTGCAACTGCCATATTTATGGGGCATTATATGCCCGATAAATCGAGCAGCTGCAACTCTGTAACAAGTCTCTTAAAGTAAGGTTTACAATTATAAAATGACTGAGTTCCCATTTCTGCATCTTACCCTCGCAGGCGTGTTGGGTTTTACGTGCGCCATCGGGGGTTATCTCTCGGCCAGACTGAGAAACTTGCTGATATTCCCGTTCAATGTGGCGGTAGCCTCCACGCTGATAACCTGTACGGCCCTGGCCAGGTTCTTACTGCCGCTTGCTCCCCAGCCACGCCTGGGTCTGCCGGATACCGTGGCATGGATAGTGGGGCTACCCTTATTCCTGACGGGTGTCCTAATGCTGGTGCTGGCGATATGGCAGATAGGGCTGCCCGCCGCCTCCACTCCGCCAAAGCGGGGAAGGGAACTTGTTACGGGAGGGATATACAGACGTTTGAGACACCCGATATACTTGGGAGACATCTTGTGGCCTATCGGATGGGCGATTTTGTTTAAGGCCCGCTGGGCCCTGGCCGTTACGCCCGTATGGGTAGTCCTGCTCTTGATAATCGCCATCCTTGAAGAGAAGATGCTCGCCGAGGCATATCCGGAAGAATACAAAGAGTATAAGAAGCGCGTCCCGTTTGTCACCCTCAGGGTTCTTTAGTGGAAAGTGCACGTCGCAGCGCACCCACCGCCATTACCTTCTTGCCTTAACTACCTTTTTCTTAGACGTCTTTTCTGACCTGGAACTGGAACTACCCTTCGGTATGGCCTTTGGCCGACAAAGCATACCTTTGGTGTTGGAGAGGCGCCCGCAGTTTTCGCAAAAGAACTTTAAGGTCACAAGCTTGGGCTGACACACATGCCTTGGGTCAGTAGAAACTTCCCCGCAGTAGCCGCACTTAACTACCTTCAAACTCGATACCGGTGCCGGTGAGCACAAGTGTCCCTTGCTCGTTGTAACCAGCCCACATGTACTACAGCTGTACAACTTCTCAGCAGCCTTTTCCATTTCAACCCCCCTTCGTGTTTTTAATAGCTTGACATGAACCAAGACTTAACTTTCTGAACCTACAAAAATCTACCACCAACGGCAGACATTCTCAAGGCAATTTTGGTGCACTAAAGAAACGAATCCCTTATATTTATGCAAGGTTATCTACCAAGTGTGGAAAGAGACCTCTGTAAAACCTCGTAAGGCTGTCATTTTAATTTTTTTAGGTAGCGTGGCAGCTTGCTGCCACGATTACTGGCTCTCATGGTAAGTGGATACAACGAAATGATTTCTGTAATAATACCGACCTTGAACGAGGAGGCATCAATCGAGGCTACGCTCAGAGCAATTAAACAACAGGCGGATATATTTGAGATAATTGTGGTAGACGGCGGGAGTCGAGACCGCACGCGGGAGATAGCAGGCCGATACGCCAAAGTTGTACAAGGCAAAAGCGGCAGGGCCAACCAGATGAATGCCGGCGCCGGGCACGCTGCCGGGGAAATTCTGCTGTTTCTACACGCTGACACTATCCTTCCGCAAGGGGCGCTGGGAAAGATACCAGACGCCCTTACGAGACCGGGGGTGGCAGCCGGCTCGTTCAGCCTGAGATTTGACACCCCGCATCCATTTCTCAGATTTCTAACCTTTTTCACCCGCTTTAGCTGGTGGTGGGCACGCTATGGAGACCAGGGACTTTTCCTAAAGAAAAAGACCTTTGATGCCGTGGGCGGATTCAAGGACATCTCAATCATGGAAGACGTGGATATTATAAGAAGGCTCAAGCGGCAGGGCCGCCTGTACATAATAAAAGACCCGGTGACAACGTCGGCAAGGAGGTATCTGGGCAAGGGTATCTACAGACAGCACATACTAAACGTCTTTTTATTTACGGCCTATTTCTGCGGCATACCACCCGAAAAGCTAAAGAAATGGTATGACGACAACAGGTAGATTGAATGGTGCGTCGAGGCGCATCCTACTTCACCAAGAAATCCTCTTGACCTCCCTTGGTGGAGCGATAAGATGCCGTCTAAGAGGCATAAAGATATGGCATTAAGACAAGATTTTATCTCCTTGGCGGCACGTTACATGTTACGTATCCTGTTTTTTACTCTCGTCTTATTTATTGCCCATCCCTCTTTTTCTGATACAGGCAGATGGGCCGCCACATATGGTGGGTATAATATTGATTGGGCCGAATCCATTCAACAGACTAGTGATGGAGGATACGTAGTGGGAGGTTATTACAAAAGTTATTCTGTCAGCTCTCCTTTTGTTGAAGGCTGGGGCAATTGGGTATTAAAGCTCGGGCCAAATGGTACCGTTGAGTGGCAAAAGGCGTTTGGGGGGGTTGGGGTTGAGTCCGTTCAACAGACCAATGACGGAGGGTACGTAGCTACTGGTGCAAGATGGTACTTTGGTGATGAGGGTGAGGTAATTGATCTCCTTTGGGTTCTGAAGCTCGGGCATGACGGGACAGTAGAGTGGCAGGCAACCTACGGAGGGGTTAAAAGCGGCAGGTCAAATTCTATTAAGCAGACCCTCGATGGCGGGTATATAGTGACTGGCTGGACAGATTCCTTTGGTGCTGGGGATGAGGACATTTGGGTCTTGAAGCTCAGAGCCGATGCGTCAGTGGAATGGCAGAAAACCTATGGGGGAGTTAATAAGGATGAAGCCAAGTCCATCCAGCAGACCGATGATGGCGGATACATAGTGGCAGGTTGGACAAGGTCCTTTGGTGCTGGAGAAAGTGACTTCTGGGTCTTAAAGCTGGCGTTTGATGGTACTGTGGAGTGGCAGAAGACCTATGGGGGTAATGATTTTGAATCGGCCGGCTCCATCCAGCAAACAAAAGAGAGAGGTTATATAGTGGCGGGCGGCACAAGCTCTTCCGGCGCTGGAGAAAGCGACTTCTGGGTCTTGAAGCTTAGTGCCGATGGGACAGTGGAGTGGCAAAAAACCTATGGGGGAGATAGGTACGATAAGGCCCATTCCATCCAGCAGACCGGGGACGGTGGATACATAGCGGCTGGTGTGACAAGGTCCTTCGGTGCCGGGGATGAGAACCTTTGGGTCTTGAAGCTTGAGCCAGACGGTACAGTAGAGTGGCAGAAGTCCTATGGGGGAGCTGAATGGGATGCGGCTGAGTCTGTCCAACAAACTGGTGACGGGGGATATGTAGTGGCTGGTAAAACGGCCTCCTTCAACCGTTATTCCAAAACTATTGACTTATGGGTGCTGAAACTCAGCCCCGACGGCTCTATATGCCCCTCCTGCAACTTTGTAATGGATACCAGCGCCTCAGGAACAGACAGTAATGCCACTATCCTTCAGACCAATGCAACTGTTAGGGATAGCAATGCACGCTTACTAGCCCTCCCTATACAAGTCATGATTCCAGACGTCTCTGCAAATATCCTGTGCCCTTAGGTGGGGGAAAAAGCTTTTGCCTGCCTTCTACTACCTGTTAACTTTACTGGCGTACAAAATCGCCGTTATTCTTATAACGGCTATAGAACTCCCTATGCCAACCTCTGGTAGTACCTTTGGAATGATAATAAGAATGCCCTTGGCGCCTTTGCCAAGAGGGTTGGGAATATCCGTAGTTATTTT
>Ga0155267_1019_pt1 | contig 12479 bp, 9 predicted proteins | sample RifCSPhighO2_02_FD_106235 | JGI IMG/M metagenome (GOLD analysis project Ga0155267, IMG submission 106235) | Planctomycetes bacterium RIFCSPHIGHO2_02_FULL_50_42
TGAACGTAGGGACAGGTTTTTAAACCTGTCCCAATCTTTTTTATAATATTCATGCCTTTATTTTATCGTATATGTTCAAAAAATATTACGAATTAAAACCAAAGCAAAGAACCTTTTAGAAGATTTCCAAGTGCCTTTCTACCTAAAGCCAACGCTGACAGCCCCTGCATATACTGGAGGGTATAGCTGGCGAGGCTCAGGATACTGTCTTGTTTGGTCCAAACGTATGGGTTTCGTTTGACTCTGTATGCAAGATGCGTATAAGCATTGTATGGATACAGCAGGCAAAAAAGGTCCTTAAATAATACATCGAAAGAAAGGGGTTAGAAAATGGTCAGTATCAAGAAATTACTAGGCACGGCGTTTATTGTCTCGATTGGATTTATTCCAATGTTTATTTGTATAAATTCCCGCCCAGCCTATGGGTATTCTGAAAAAGACCTGAAAAGGCTGTTAGAAACAGACCAGTGCCCCAACTGTGACCTCAGTGGTGCCCCCCTGACCAGTGCCAACCTGACCGGTGCCAACCTGCTCGGCGCCAACCTGACCGGCGCCTTCCTGACCGGTGCCAATCTGCCCGGTGCCGACCTGTCCAGCGCTCTCATGGCCGGCGCAGTCCTGAACCCTACCACTCAGGTGCCCGTCGCTGCCAACCTGACCGGTGCCAACCTGATGAGTGCCAACCTGAGCGGTGCCAAGCTGAACGGCGCCTTCCTGGGCGGTGTCAAACTACCCGGCGCCAACCTGACCGGCGCCTTCCTGAGCGGTGCCAATCTGACCGGTGCCAATCTGTCCAACGCTCTCATGGACGGCGCAGACCTGAACGTTACCTCTAGTCTGCCCGGTGCCAACCTGTCCGGCGCCAATCTGCACGAAGCCCACCTGGTCGATGCTGGCCTGTTCAGTGTCAACATGACCGATGCCAATCTGACCGGTGCTAACCTGAGCGGCGCCAATTTAAACGGTGCTACGCTGCCACCCGGTACCAACATGAGCGGTGCCAATCTGAGTGGCGCCTTCCTGGGCGGCCTGACCGATGCCAACCTGAGCGGCGCCGACCTGACAGGTGCCACGCTGTTCGGAGGCCTGAGCGGTGCCAACCTGAGCGGTGCTAACCTGAGCAATGCCAACCTGTTCGGCGTTTTACTGAACGGCGCAGACCTGAGCAATGCCAACCTGACAGGCGCCAACCTGAGCGAATCCACGCTGACCGATGCCAAGCTGACCGGTGCTAACCTGAGCGGCGCCAATTTAAACGGTGCTACGCTGCCACCCGGTACCAACATGAGCGGTGCCAATCTGAGTGGCGCCTTCCTGGGCGGCCTGACCGATGCCAACCTGAGCGGCGCCGACCTGACAGGTGCCACGCTGTTCGGAGGCCTGAGCGGTGCCAACCTGAGCGGTGCTAACCTGAGCAATGCCAACCTGTTCGGCGTTTTACTGAACGGCGCAGACCTGAGCAATGCCAACCTGACAGGCGCCAACCTGAGCGAATCCACGCTGACCGATGCCAAGCTTCCCGGCGCCAACGTGACCGGTGCCAACCTGAGCGACGGCGTTAACCTGACCAATGCCGACCTGACCGGTGCCAACCTGACCGGTGCCAACCTGAGCGGTGGCGTTATCCTGAGCGGTGTCAACCTGACCAGCGCCAACCTGACCGGTGCCAACTTGAGCGGCGCTATCGCTATCATGGGCGGCGGTGTTATCCTGACCAGTGCCAACCTGACCGGCGCCAACCTGAGCAGTGCCAGCCTGAGCGGCGCCAACCTGAGCGACGGCGTTATCCTGACCGGTGCCATCCTGACCGGCGCCAACCTGAGCGGTGTCAACCTGACCGGTGCCATCCTGAGCGGCGGCGTTATCATGAGCGGTACCAACCTGATGAGTGCCAACCTGAGCAGTGCCTACCTGTCCGGCGCCAACCTGAGCAACGCCAACCTGACCGGTGCCAGCCTGACCGCTGCCAACCTGACCGCTGCCAACCTGACCAGTGCTCAGATGTACAGCGTAGACCTGAGCAATGCCACTGTAACAGGTGCAAATTTTCAGGGAGTACAGGGTCTTACCAGCGAGCAGGAGCAATATCTAAAAGAACACGGCGCCATCAACGTACCCCAATAAGTTGGGACGCGACACCTTGTTATAGCAGCAGTGTCTTTCATTTTCCCCTTGTCTGTGTAGCACCCTCCTTATGTTGCGGTTGCTTAAAATTGGTTCATTTCTAAACGCAGACAAAGTCCAGATTCGACTGCAAAACTACCGCTGTAAGAGCAACTTTGTGGGTTGCCCTTACATATCTCCCAAACCCACTTGACACCCCGGCACAGGCTGATAAAATTCGTTTATCCCTCCACGTGGGTAGATAAGATATGGAAGTAGTTATGAAGACGCTGCTTAAACTCATCCGCAGTAATGAAAAATTCCTGTCCCTGCTTAGGGATTTAAAGGCTGGCGGTAACATACGGGCAGGCGGACTGTGGGGTTCGTCGGCCGCATACCTGCTGAGTGCGCTCGCCGAAGATGCGCCTTCGCAGATACTCGTTGTCACGGGCAGCGTGGAAGAGGCCGAGGAGTTTTGCGAAGACGTGAATCTCTTTAGACCCGGCACCGCATCTCTGTTTCATCCCTGGGAGGGTTTCTCGACTGAGAAGTGGAGGCCGTCCATACAGCTCCCTCCCGAACACCTCCAAATTCTTCGTCTGCTGTTATTCGATAAAGACAGCGCCGGGAACTCTGCAGGCCGTCGCACTACATCGGTTATAGTGTGCTCTGTACAGGCGCTTTTGCAGAAACTACCCAAGCCGGATACGTTACTAAAGAATACGCTGAAAATTTCCGTGGGTGACGAGATGGAACAACAGAAAATCCTAAGCTGGCTCACCGACAGGGGCTTTAATAAGGTCTCGCGCGTAGAATCGCCGGGGGAGTACAGTCTTCGCGGCGGGATTATGGACATCTACCAGGCGTCCTCTGACCGGCCTATCCGCATAGAATTCTTCGGGGACACGGTGGAGTCCGTACGTGTCTTCAATCCTGATACGCAGATGTCCGTCGAACGGCAGAAAGACGTCAATATACTTGCCCTTAGGGATGAGCCGTCTTCTATGGGAGAAGACGGCTCTCTGTTTGACTATCTGCCCGGTGAGGCCTGGACGGTGCTGAGAGAGCCCGCGCAGATAGAGAAGCGCGCCCTAAAGACCACACAGGGTTGGCCCCAAGACCGCCCTGAGGGTCAGCTCCATGGGCAGACCCAGGTTCAATCATGGACGCTTGACTACGCGTTGATAAAGAGTAAGTGGAGCAAACACACCACCCTCTCTCTATCCTTCCTGCCCGAGATTGGAAAAGGGCCGCACAATTTTGAGGTTGAATCCGTAGAGCGCTTTGAGGCCCCGCCGCCGCAGACCGATAAGGTCTTGGGTGGCAGGCAATCCCAGGGTTCCGAACTGGCGGCAGCCATTTCCGCTCTCAATGAGTTGGGCAGGTTTAGGACTCAGACTCGACAGACGATACGCGCAATCATCTTATGTGCCAACGAGGCGGAGGAGAAGCGGTTTCAAGAGCTTCTGGCCGATGCCAAGATAATAGGGTTGGAGTTGGCCATAGGCAGGCTCGGCAAGGGGTTTTACTCCAAAGACGCCGGCTTGATACTCTTGCCTCATCATGAGATATTCCATCGCTACAGAATCCGCCGCAGGCCAAGACAGATCGTACCCTCAAGGCCCATCGAAAGCCTTCTTGAACTTGAGCGCGGCGACTGCGTGGTCCACGTTACCCACGGAATCGCCATATTTCATGGTATAGAGACGATTGAACACGAGGGGCAGCGGCGCGAGTGTCTTGTGCTGGAGTTTGACGGTGGAAGCATGCTCTACGTATCCGGGTCCAAGATGGACCTGGTCCAAAAATATATCGGCCCCAGGGAGCATTGTCCTCCGCTAAGCAGGCTGGGCGGGCAGGGCTGGTCGCGCAGGCTCAAAGAGGTGGAACAGGCGGTAACCGATTTGGCCGGTGAACTTCTTGAAATACAGGCGCTCCGCCAGACCAAGCCGGGGATAAAATATCCGGGCGACACCGAGTGGCAGAAAGAGTTTGAGGCCGAGTTCCCCTACGAGGAGACCGAAGACCAGCTGAAGGTCAGCCAGGAGATAAAGACCGACATGGAGCGCCGCCGCCCCATGGACCGACTGGTATGCGGAGATGTAGGCTACGGGAAGACGGAGCTGGCGGTGCGGGCCACGTTCAAGGCGGTCCTGCACGGCAAGCAGGTGGCGGTGCTGGTACCCACCACCATACTTGCCCAGCAGCACTACGGGACGTTCTGCGAAAGGATGGCGGACTACCCGGTAAGGGTAGAGGTGCTCAGCCGGTTCAAGACCCGTTCCGAGCAGAAGGCCGTACTGGAGGCGCTGGCGCAGGGTGCGGTGGACGTTGTGATAGGCACACACAGGCTTGCGCAGAGAGACGTTAGGTTTAAAGACCTGGGGTTGGTCGTGATTGACGAAGAGCAGCGCTTCGGGGTGGAACATAAGGAAAGGCTCAAAAAGCTTCGTCAGATGGTTGACGTCCTTACACTTACGGCCACGCCTATCCCTCGCACCCTGCATATGTCGCTGCTGGGCCTCAGGGACATCTCGTCCCTAAGCACGCCGCCACAGGACAGACAGGCGATAAATACCATATTAATGCGCTACGACCCTCAGAAGATACGCCAGGCCATCCTCTTCGAACTCAACCGTGAGGGGCAGGTATATTTTGTACACAACAGGGTCTACAACATAGAGCAGGTGGCTGACGAGCTTTCCAGGATAGTGCCTGAGGCGAGGATAGCCGTTGCCCACGGACAGATGTCCGAGAGGCAGTTGGAGGACAGGGTGCTGAAGTTTATTGACAAGGGATTTGATGTTCTGCTGTCTACCACTATAATAGAGTCCGGCATGGACATCCCCAACGTCAATACAATCTTTATAAACGATGCCGATCTGTTTGGTCTTGCAGAGCTTCACCAGCTCAGGGGCAGGGTGGGTCGCTACAAGCACACGGCCTACGCCTACCTGCTTCTACCTACCGATAGGCCCATTACCCCGGAGGCGGAAAAGCGCTTGAAGGCCATAGAGGAATTCTCCGAACTCGGCGCAGGCTTTAAGATAGCCCTCAGGGACCTGGAGATACGCGGTGCGGGCAACATCCTTGGGGCTCAGCAGCACGGGCACGTACAGGCCGTGGGCTACGAGATGTTCTGTCAGCTCCTGAAATCTGCGGTAAGAAGGGCGAGGAAAGAACCCTCCCCGCCGCCGAGTAAAGACGTCTCAATAAGCCTCAATCTGGACTCATACCTGCCTCAAGGGTATGTGCCTGAAGAAAGTCAAAAACTCGAGGCGTACCGGAAGCTGTCCCGCTGCAGCTCTACTGAGGAGATACGGGACTTTGAGATGGAGCTCAGGGACAGATTTGGGCCACTGCCGCCGGAGGCGAAAAACCTTCTTGCCGAAAAGGAATTGCGGCTGGCGGCGCAGGCGCACAGCGTCCGCTCCATTGTCAGGAAGAACGGGAAGGTCGTCATGGAGGTAGATGACTTAAGAAAGGCGGAGACCGGCCTTTACGACGTGCGGCATCGGATTAAGGTTATAAATGGAAACACCGTGCACCTCGAGCTGCCCAGCAGGGACACGTCACCCGAGGGCGCGGTGCGTTTTCTAAGGAAGGTTTTTAAGCTTGGGGTATAGCTTGAGGCCTCTGCAAAAGTCAATTTCTTGGGCGCCGTCATTCTGAGCGAAGCGAAGAATCTGGTAGCCAACGGAATTTATTTCGCTGAATCAACGACCATAAAGGTTGTTGTCTACCGTTTCACTCCCTCAGAGTGACGACTTTGCAGAATTTTTCAGAGGTCTAAGTTTTTTGGAGGAGGGTTGTCTCTTTGAGATTGTTCCATAATATAAGGTTAGTCTCTCTTGCGTTGCTGCTTGTATTGGCAACCCTTTTGCTTATACAGACCACGCTTGTAGCAGAGAAACAGTACGTGGGTACCATAGTGGCAGTGGTCAATGACAAAATAATTACCGAAGAAGACGTTCACAGACGGGCAGCTGTGGTGCTTGCCGACGCCGTAAAGAAATATAAGGGAGCAGAACTCGACAAGAGGGCCCGTGAGATACTTGACAATGTCCTTGGCGAGCTTATAGACAGGCAGCTGCTGGTGCAAAAGGCGCACAGTATCATAGATAAGAATCCTTACATGAAGGAAGAGGTGGAAAAGGACCTGGACAAATTTTTGGACGACGCCGTGGGTGAGGTGGGCTCGCTCAGCAAATTCTACGAGATTGCCATAAAGGATGGGATAAATCCTACGGAAAAAAAGATAGAACTTAAGGACGACCTTATGGTAGAGAGACTCTTGAACGAGTTTGTGTATGACAAGATAAGTATTTCCCCCGGAAATATAAGGAATTACTACCAAGAGCACCGGAGCGAATTTGCCGTAGAAAGGTCTGTGAAAATCATGCAGTTAATGCTAAAGTTCTCATCCTATCCCTCCAAGGAAGAGGCCTGGAAACGGGCCGAAGAAATAAGGGCCAGGGCCGTAAGGGGGGAGAGTTTTGACGGACTTGTAAAGGAATACTCCCAGGGACCCAGGGCCTCTGCAGGCGGGGTATGGGAGTTTGATGAGGTGCTGAATATGAAGGGTAAGATACGGGAGGCCGCACTGGGGCTGGAGAAAGGGGAAATAAGTGAGATTGTAGAAACCACCGATGGACTGCACATCCTTATGGCGCTGGACGTAAGGGAGGCCAAGGAACCGGATTTTGAAACCCTGCAGGAAGAAATACAAGACAGACTCTTCAAAGAGGAGGCATTAAAGAAAAAGAAAGAGTATTTAAGGGAGCTCAAGAAAAACTCCGTGGTAAATATCGTAAAAACGCAATAATACTTCACAAGAGGGGTTTAGACTATGGCTACATTTGCCGTCGTTGACATTGAAAAAGGCTTTGAAAACCAAGGCCGGATATGTAAGTGTGTTGAGGAGGCTCTTTGGGAGCTGGGTCTGCGTGATAAGCTGGAAGAGGTCTTAATTAAACACACTCCGTCCGGTTCTTCCACGGACATGAACTATCTTAGCCCCAAGAAATCTCTGGTGCTTGAGATAGTAGATTCCCTGGAGAACCTGGAAGGCCGAGTCTTACATGAACTTATGCACGTGACAGATCAATTAAACAAGAAGTTTAAGTATAAAAAGGGTCGTGAACCAGAGGGGGGTACGGGTGAACGCAGACGTTACAAGTATTTGTGGAACGTATACATAGATAGCCGCCTCGAGAGGGCCGGAAGGCCTGCCTATGAGACCAGACAGACCAGGGAAGGAGAGATGCGGGAGTGCTATCCCGAATTGAGTGCAGATATGAGGACACAGGTCTTTGATTTTCTCTGGGAGCTCGAGCCGCTTGACCAGAAACAGATCGCAAAGATGAGTCACGACCTGTTTTCGGCATCGAAGGAGCTTAAATCCCTTGCCCATTCGCGTGGGGAAAGGCTGCACAAATTCAAGACCCAGGAAGATCTGGAAAACTACAGACGGTAAACTGATGTCTCAGAGGGTTGAACGGATGTCTCCCCGGGGGGATTATGGCAACAGTTAGCGATGAACTGCTTGTTGAGGTGCGGCGGTATCAGGCCTCCATGCTGAAGAACACCTATTGCGACCTTATGGAAGACGAAGGCTTTAAAAAACTCCTCACCTTTATTTTAGACACCATTTACACGCCGGAAGACATTAACGCACCGACCGAGACCTTCAATAAGGTGTACGATTATTTTATGGAGAGGCCCAAGGGTGAGCCTGTTACCATAATCACCAGACTTTGGGAACTGAGATGCCTTAGCGAAGAGCTTGACCGGTCTGTTGCACAGAACCTTGATGAAATCGGTGAGATAACCGATGCCGCATACGAGAAGGCACTGCGCGCATGCAATAACCGCAAGGACCGCGAGCGCCACATAGAGCTCTTTGTCAAATGCGTCAACACTCTGCACCGGCTTTCCCGCCATCCGCTCAACGCCTTTATGTTTAAGGTTATGAAGCTCTTGATGTCATACCTGGGCCGTCCAAAGGCGGTTAAGACCGTAGAGGAGGGATACAACGCCCTCCGCGGAGTAGAAGACATCTACCGATTCACCGGCGTCATAAGGGAAAGGGAACTTGCCAGACTGGAAAGGGTGTACAAAGGCTAGTGGGCTTGGCATTATAATATCGTAAATTGTAGGGGTAGGCCCCGCAGATTGCCTATCTATCTGTGTGTGGTTCTTCACGCAGGGGATGGGCTCGCAGTTAGTTGGATTTTGTCGATTTACTTAATTTATTTGAGACGCCTTTATTCGTGCCTTTTGGGTCGGGTGGGAGGGCTTTTGCCCCTTTTACTCTGGCCTGGACGCATATTACCAGGTTGGCCAGGGCGAATGCACCCCATATGCCTTCGAGCGTGGCAAAGACCCAATTCCTCAGCTGAAACGCATACCAGGCGAGGATAAACCCGCCGATAAAGTTCATTATCTGATAGTGCATTACGTGCTGCCCCCTCCCCCAGAAGTTGCCCATTACGAAGGCGGCGAGCAGCAAGGTGAGACCGAAGATTCCCATAGACATCTCAAAAGTAGTACCCATTTTATAGTAACACCTTTCGTAAAAGGTTAGTGTTGGAGGCGTAGGGGCAATTCATGAATTGCCCCTGTAATGTTTCATTCAATGGGTGCTGAATGGCTTAGTCCCCCACCCCTATCCTGGCGAAGCGGCGCTTGCCGACCTTGACCACCATACCGGGGATTATGTTTACCTCTGCATCTGCGTCCTTAAAGATTTCGTCATTTATGCTGACCCCACCCTGGGCCACCAGCCGTCTGGCCTCGCCGTTGGTCTTTGTGAAGCCGCTAGAGACCAGGAGTTTAACAATCCATATCTTGCCGTCTTTAAGTTCGTTTCTCGGGAGCAGGATTTCGGGCAGGTCCTCAGGCAGTTTATGTTCCTTAAAGACCTTGTCGAACTCCTCTGAGGCCCGTTCGGCCGCAGCCGTGTCCCAGTACCTGGCGACTATGGCCTTGGCGAGTTCGGCCTTGGCCTCCCTGGGGTGTACGTCGTGGTGCAACAGCTCGTCTACGCTCTTTTCGTCCAAATCCGTGGCCAGCACAAAGTACTTCTTCATCAGGTCGTCTCTTATGGACATCGCCTTTCCGAACATCTGGGCGGGTTCTTCGGTTATGCCGATATAGTTCCCCAGGCTCTTGCTCATCTTTTTCTGTCCGTCTGTGCCCTCGAGGAGCGGTGTGGTCAGGGCCACCTGAGGCTCAAGCCCCCAGTCCCTCTGGAGGTCTCTGCCTACCAGCAGGTTGAAGAGCTGGTCAGTGCCGCCCAGCTCCACGTCGCTTTTTACCATCAGAGAATCGTAGCCCTGCATCAGCGGGTAAAGGAGTTCGTGCAGGCTGATGGGGATTCCGGAGGAATATCGCTGTGTGAAATCGTCGCGTTCCATCATCCTGGCCACCGTTATCTTTGCGGCCAGATTGATAATTTCAGAGAAGGACATCTTCTCAAACCATTTACTGTTGTACACAAGTTCTATCTTGCCTGTATCGAGTATCTTGCCTATCTGGTTGAGGTAGGTCCCGGCATTGGCCATAATTCTTTCTCTGCTGAGCATGGGTCTGGTCTTATTGGCTCCCGTAGGGTCACCCACCATGGCCGTGTAGTCGCCGATGATTAGTATGGCCGTATGACCTAACTTCTGGAATGCGGCTAGCTTATGAATGGGGATGGCGTTCCCTATGTGGATGTCCGGCGCCGTGGGGTCGAGGCCGAGTTTTATCCTGAGGGGTCTGTTCTCTGCCCGTGACCTGCGTAACTTATCGAGCAGCTCGTCCTCCCGGACTATATCTATGACGCCCCTCCGGATTATCTCAAGTTGTTCTTCTGCCTTTCTGAATCCCATCAGAGCAGTTCCCCTCCCTGTTTCATCCAGAGGAGGACACACAGGGACACAGAATTGTGCAGTATGTGTACCGACACGGGCGCCACAAGTGTGTCTGTCCTTTCGTAGAGGTAGCCCAGGAGCAGACCCAGTATAAATATCTGCATAAATATATAGGCGTTAAAATGAACCATGGCAAAGAGGAGCGAGGTGATAAGGATGGCTTTCATGCCCCCCATCATGCCCCTCAGCACGGGCTGTAAAAAACCCCTGAAGAGTACCTCCTCCGCCACGGGACCGATAAATGCGCCAAAGGCAATGATGGCTATAATACCTGCAGGAGACCTTTCCTCCATAAGCCTGTTTACTACTTCTTGGTGATCGGGTGTAACCCCCACGTTTTTCGTCATAAGTTCTACCAGGAAGCCCGCAGTGAGGATGATGGGTAAGATCACCAGGTAAAGCGTGAGACCGCCGGTCAAATTTTTCTTCCAGTCCAAGATGCTGATTCCTAAGGCGGCCAGCGGCTGTCCCCGGCGTACATTTACGATATATAAGACGTAAAGAGAGGTAAGGCTGTTAGTTAGTAAAGAAAGCGACAGCGCTACTGCATTTGTGCCGTAGACCATAACTGGGTCTTGACCCAGAAGCTTTCTAACCCCGGCAAGCAGAATGGTGCCGCCCAGGCCCAGCATCAGGAAATAGAATGCAAAGACCTTCAGGGTGTCCATCAAGTCCCAGGGGCAGTGCTTATCTCTGCTTATTGTGTCGAGTCCGAACATCTACGGTCCACTTTCGGTAATATCCACAAACTCCATCCCCTGCCAGACCCTATCGAGATGCCTGGCATTTATCACGGTCTTATGTTATCAGCGCCCTGAAAACCCTGCGTAATTGTCGCTAGAGGCACGTTGCAACGTGCCTCTACGGGATTCTTCGCTCCGTCAGAATGACATAACGATATGGGGATGGCTCTTGCAGGGGCCTTAAACGACGTATTTTATAGGTCTTGGCGCAAAAAATCAACGTATTTGGCGTGAATGGATTCCGGTTAACCGTGAATCGGATGCAGAGGGCCTTGAGTTTGGTTGAGCGCGCATTTTTTCCCTCTACCGCCGGAAACATTTTTCGACTTGACGATTATTCAGGATTCAGTAAAGATATAACTATATAATATTAATAATTTTATGTGGTAGGTAATGTCGCACTTCTTATTTGACAAGCAGCTTTCAGTAGTCCTTGAAAATCTGCCGGGCACACTGGCGGAGGTGTGCTCTTCGTTGGCGGATGCGGGTGTCAATATCATTGCTCTTTCGATAGCCGATATGTGCGACACCGGGGAGCTTAGGGTTGTAGTCAGCAACTGGAAAAGGGCCAAGGCTATACTCGAGGAGAGGGGCTACGACGTGCTGGAATCGGAGGTAATAGTGGCCGAGATGATGAACGAGCCGGGGGCGCTGGCGGACATTGCCCAAAGGTTGGCGAAGAACAGGGTCAATGTAGAATACGTATATTGCAGCGCATCAACACGCGAAGGCACCAGGCAGGGTGAGGTCATGGCGGTGATCAAGGTGTCCGACACGGCAAGGGCGCTTGACGTACTCAACAAGTAATTAAGGAGGCCGTGTTGTATATACATAGATCTATTTATGCACTCCTGCTCATTCCTTTCCTCGCCTCGGCCGCATGGGCGCGTGAGTGCGACCTGGAATTCAGCACGCCCGAAGATATAGTACATGGCGGCAGAAACTACGTAGTATGGTCCTACCAGATAAGAAACAACACGGATAAAGTGATTCCTATCCCCGTTGCCGTCTTCCTTGCCACCGACACGGGCGGCAGATACCACGACCGGTATCAGCCCGAGATTGAGCCCCTGGCGGAGGAAGGAAAGAAATACGAGAACGCCTTTACCATGGCCGGTGATTTCCCGCCGCATCAGACCAAAAAGGCCATTGCGTATTTTGAGAACGTGGACGTGAATGCGCGGGTGCTCTATGTCTACGTGACGGGCCTCTCACACTTCTTTTTCTGGAGGTGGAGGCTGCTGGATTACTCGTACCGCGTGGTCTATAGAAGGTCGGGCGATACCTGGGCGCTGGTGGAACACGGTTTCTCGAAGGATGCCACCCACAAGGACTACGAGGGCTGGAAAGACACCTATCCCCCAAGCGGTCTTCCTGCGCCGGCTCTTATCAGTCCGCCGGACATACGCTTTCAGTATGAGGCCCCAAGCGGCCCGGAGGGCCAGCTCAGCAAGTTGATAGAAGACTTTATTGGCGTATATGACGCCATCTTTAACGCCGACAGGATAAGAAACCACAAAAAGGCCATGACGCTCTGGGAGGCCGTTACCGACAGGGACGACTACAGCGAGGTAAACCTGCAGTTCCCCGAAAAGGTGTATACCTGGGAAGAGGCCTGGGAGAAGAATAAAAAGCTAATTGACCAGACCCACGCCCGTATGAGTGGTGAGCCCTACGAGGAGCCGTCTAAGGCGCTGTGGCAGACCTCGAAGATAGA
>Ga0155267_1095_pt1 | contig 10346 bp, 9 predicted proteins | sample RifCSPhighO2_02_FD_106235 | JGI IMG/M metagenome (GOLD analysis project Ga0155267, IMG submission 106235) | Planctomycetes bacterium RIFCSPHIGHO2_02_FULL_50_42
TAAAGGAAAAGGTTCGCGGCGGCGTGGTTGGCCTGGTCATTGACGCAAGAGGGAGACCTATCAGTATACCTGCTGCCGGGGATAAAAGGATCGCTCAGCTCAGCAGTTGGGCTAAGGCGTTTGACGCATACCCTGCTTAAGGTGTTTGTAGTGGCAGAGCTTGCCCTGCTTAATGGGGAGCAACAACCTGGCCCCTTCACGGAGGCGAGTCGAGCGGGTTCGACCGCTGCATCAGGATTTAATTTATGGGTGCGGGGCTTTAACTCATAGTATTATTTCACGGGTGTTTACTCCTCGCAGGGCTAAAGCCCTGCGGCACCCGATGATGATACTACATTGACCGGGAGCTATTGAAATCAGGGTATTGCAGGGCTTGTTGCCCTGCAATGTGGCAGGTCAAGAAGACCTGCCATACCCTCCAATAGGTGTAGTGTGCGAGCCGTGCCGGAGGCAGGTCTGCCTTTGGCATGACTTCGCTCCGCTCAGAATGACAATTATGTAAGTGTTTTTCAGTGGTCTCTTGTAGGGAAGATTCTTTATGGCTCACGCATATACCCCCGGACTAAGAGTTACTGATAGGGCGACGGTGCGGAAAAACCGTGTACTGCCCCTGCCCGGTAAGACCCTTGTCAAGGTGGGGGATAGGGTGGAGGCGGAAACTGTTGTGGCCAGAACGGATATGCCGGGCAAGGTCTTTTCCGTAAATGTGGCCGGCCGCCTTAGCGTGCCCCCGGGCGACGTACCCAAATATATGGTAAAGAAGAAAGGCGAGACCGTTGAGAAGGATGGGATAATAGCGGAATCAAAGTCATTTGTGTCGTGGCTTAAGGCGACCTGTTTTTCCCCGATAAAGGGTACCATAGAGAGCGTATCAACGATTACCGGTCAGGTTTTACTGAGAGAACCCCCTAAGCCTCTGGAGGTGCCGGCTTATATTGACGGAAGGGTGATAGACGTTACGGAAGGTGAGGGGGTGGTGGTTGAATGCGTCGCTACCTTTGTCCAGGGCATTTTTGGTATCGGTGGCGAGACTGTGGGACCCTTGGAGATAGCCGTAAAATCCCCGGACGAACCAGTGTCCCTAAACAGCATTACTAAGGAGCACAGAGGCAAAATCCTGGTGGGCGGCTCGCTGGTACGTCTGGATGCGCTGGAGAAAGCGGTAAAAACCGGGGTCAAAGGCATAGTAGTAGGGGGTATATTCGACGAGGACTTAAAAGACCTCCTGGGATACGACCTGGGCGTTGCAATTACCGGCTCAGAGCACGTGGGTCTGACACTTGTGGTTACAGAGGGGTTTTCCGGGATAAACATGGCCCAAAAGACATTTGAACTCCTCAAGAAAAACGCCGGCGCCAAGGCGTCCATTAGCGGTGCCACCCAGATACGTGCGGGTGTATTGCGGCCTGAAATAATAATACCGTTGCGTGATGAAACAGGTAAAGGTAATGTTCTTAAACCTGAGGATGCCAAGACCGGAGGAGGCATGAAGGCCGGCGACCTCGTGCGCATAACAAGAGAACCTTATTTCGGGAAGCTGGGAAAGGTGAAGAACCTTCCGGTCCAACCGCAGGTAATAGAGACCGAAACCAAAGTAAGGGTGGTCGAGATAGAATTTCCCGATGGTTCAACCGTTGTCATACCGCGGGCGAACGTGGAAATGATTCAACTCTAAGACACTTTTTATGCTGGTAGAAAATGAGCACCCTGCGAAAGCACATAAATACCATGCGTCATTCTGGGCGAAGCAAAGGCTCCCGTAGGGGCACGTTGCAACGTGCCCCTACTATTCTATTTTTTCTGTGTGTACTCTTGATTATTGTCCCTTCGGGCACAAGTGTCAGGGCACAAGAACCGGGGACAGAAGCAGCAGAGTTTACGGGATTGGAACTGCCCGAAGACCTGAGGGCCTTTGACATCCCGAACGATGCCGGCGGAAGTATTGGCCTTAGCTGGAGGGTGTCACCAAGCGATGCGCCCGATGTGGATTACATAGTCTATATTTCCATATCAGAGAATGGTCCCTGGCAGGAGGCCGCCAGACTTACCTCCACAACCAGCTACAAGAGCGATGCTCCCGGCCTCTTCGGTTTCCGCAAAAAACAGGGTGGTTTTCACTTCATTGTGATTGAACCGCGAAAGGTCTGGCCCGACGCCGACAATGAAAAGAACAAGGGTGCAATATGTTATTTTAAGCTGGCCATGGCAAAAGGGGCTGCTGATATTATTGAGCTTGACCAAGTGGTCTCTGCACGGGCCAAAGGCAACTGGTTTGACCTCTCAAAGCTCAACAACCTCGTAATCATGATAGTATTTTCGACGCTGGTGCTCTTCTTTATATCCCACGCCAGACGGCATCCCGGGATGTTCCTCAGGAAGATAAGCGGCCTTGACGCAGTAGATGAGGCGTTGGGAAGGGCCACAGAGATGGGCAAACCGGTTCTCTTCGTCCACGGCCTGACTTCGATAGGGAGCATATCCACCCTGGCAGCCATAAACATACTCAGCAGGATTGCCACCAGGGTTGCAGAATATGACACCATACTCAAGGTGGTCAACAATGACCCCATTGTGCTTACCATCAGTCAGGAGGTGGTAAAGGAATCGTATCTGGAGGCGGGGCGGCCCGATGCCTACAACCAGGATAATGTAGTCATGGTGGCCTCGGAACAGTTTCCTTACGTGGTTGCTGTCAGCGGTATAATGACCAGGGAGAGGACGGCCGCCAACTTCTTCATCGGGTTCTTCTATGCCGAGGCCCTGCTGCTGGCCGAGACCGGCGCCGCCACTGGTGCCATCCAGGTGGCCGCAACAGACTCATATACCCAGCTGCCGTTTTTTATAACCACCTGCGACTACACCCTGATGGGCGAGGAACTCTACGCTGCAAGCGCATACCTTGCAAGGGAGCCCATGCTACTGGGGAGTCTGCGCGCCCAAGATATAGGTAAGGCAATTATCATAGTAGCATTATTCTTCGGCACCGTACTGTCGAGCTTTGGGATAAATTTTGTCACACATCTCTTCGTGGGTTTTTGATTCACTGTAGATACATAGTAGGGGCACGTTGTCCGCCTAAGGCGGATGCCCCTACCGCCATTTGTCGAACACAACACCTTTTGTGGAGGGAGATAAACCTTGCCCTTCCTGAGAAGAACTGTACCGCTGGCCATATGCTTTGTGATGGGCATTATGACGGCCTTTCAGTACTTTGTGCCTCACCAGCTCTCCCGCGATTTTCTTGAACTGATGACGCGGTGGGACAAGATAATTGCGGGCTTTGCCGTATTTATCGGTGCATACAGCCTTTTTCACCTCCACTACAGCAGAATCAGGTTCAAGGTCGCTGGATGGGGCTACAGCATCTTTGTCTTCATCGGCGCCATCGTAACGTTGGGCTTCGGGCTTTATAACGGCGGCGACGGATTTTGGGTGGATAAGAACGAGGGTACCATGTTCGACTGGATATACATCTACGTCCAGGTCCCTGCCGGTGCCACCATATTCTCCATTCTTGCCTTCTTTATGGCCTCCGCTGCCTACAGGACGTTTAGGGCCAGGACGGTTGAATCCGCCCTGCTGCTGGTAGCGGCGATTATAGTCATGCTGGGCAGAGTGCCTATTGGGGCGCTTATATCTGAACACCTCCCGACGGCCGCAGACTGGATAATGGGCGTGCCCAACCTGGCCGCAAAGAGGGGCATACTGCTTGGGGTAAGCCTGGGTGCAATCGCCACCTCTATAAAGATAATCTTCGGCATCGAAAGGCAGTACCTTGGGGGGGGAGACTGATTGCTGGATAAGCTGGTGAACATAGACAGGCGCATAATATTTGCCCTCGTTGCGGCTGCGGTCGTTATCTCACTGCTGATGAGTTTTAGTCTGCCGGTACCTGCCACACCTCCGGTAATGGGTATCTATGACAAGATTAACGACATGCCGCCCGGCTCACACGTCTTAATAGCCTTTGACTACGACCCGGCAGCCAAGGAAGAGCTACAGCCCATGGCCATAGCCCTATTACACCACTGCTACAGTCGAGACCTCACGGTAATTGGTCTGACGCTGTGGCCCGGCGGTACTGGGTTGGCGGAACAGGCGCTGACGTCTATAGCACGGCAGTACAACAGAAAGTCGGGTGAAGACTTCGTCTTCCTGGGTTACAAGCCCGGAGTTGCCTCGCTGATTATAAACATGGGCGAAAACCTATATACCGCATTTCCTGCGGATTTCTACGGAAACGATACCAAGACCCTTCCGGCCCTCCAGGGCGTGGAGTCGCTGAGGGACCTGGACTACGTCATTGACCTTGCCGCAGGCGCAAGCATTGAGACCTGGATAGCATTCGGGAAAGAGAAGTATAAGTTTGATATGGGTGCGGGCTGCACGGCCGTCATCGGCCCGGACCTATACCCCTTCCTGGACTCTGACCAGATAAACGGATTGATGGCCGGACTCAAGGGCGCCGCCGAGTATGAGGTGCTGGTCAAGTACCCGGCCCAGGCAGTTGAGGGCATGAGGCCGCAGAGCGTTACACATGCCCTTATCGTGGTCTTCGTTATCTTCAGTAATGCCGTGTTTTTCGCAAGCGGTGGATGGCGCACAGTGCGCAGAGGACCGGGGGCGAGGAGATGAACCGAAGCACAGACTTCTGGATACTCGTAGGGACACTAATCGCCTTTACGGTGATAAACACCCTCTTCTTTGCCATAGGCAGTTTCAAGATAAACTGGGACAGCTTCGGTATCGTGATAGCCGTGGGACTGACACTGGCCATGTACAGCTTCCTGTATAAGGACAACCCTGCCTTCAAGATAGCGGAGAATCTATACGTAGGCGTGGCGCTGGGCTACACCGTAATAATAACCTGGTACAATGCCCTGAAGCCCGACATCTACGACCCGCTGTTCGTACCGATATTTACAAAGGCCACCGAACCGGAATACCTTGTAATCGTGCCCATGATTTTAGGCATATTTATGCTGATGAGGATTTCGGCCAGGTTGTCCTGGCTGAGCCGCTGGTCATTTGCGTTCGTTGTGGGACTTGGTTCCGGGCTTACCATCCCAAACTACATACACACGTTCATACTGAAACAGATTGAACCCTCGATGCGGCCCCTCTTTTACGGCGGCGAGTCTATATACGTCAGCGTAAACGGAATATTGGTCCTGGTAGGGGTTGTTACCGTCCTCTTGTACTTCTTCTTTTCCATAGAGCATAAAGGCCCGATAGGGGTCGCCTCTAAGATAGGAATCTACTTCCTCATGGTAAGCTTCGGTGCATCATTCGGCTACACGGTCATGGGCCGTATGAGTCTGTTGATAGGACGCATGATATTCCTCCTCAGGGACTGGCTTGGGGTACTGCACTGACGAGGAGCGGTTGAAATCCCCCTGGGGTGCCGCAGGGCTTAAGCCCTGCGGCACCCGTGATACCGCCAACTAACCTGTAGCTGCTCGATTTACCGATCTCTTGATGCCCCATAAATGGGGCAACTACAGTAAAAATTGTAGTCGCCCGATTCATCGAGCTTAATCGTAGGGTGCATCTCGATGCACCAGCTTGTAGACAACCATACCTCTGTAGGGGCGACCCGCCGGGTCGCCCCTACAAATACGTCATGACATACCATTCCTACCTCAACGAAGTAAAACTTCGTTATCTACCGTTAGCCCACAAATGTTTCTGGTAGACAACGAACTTTATGTTCGTTGTCTCTGATGGGTATTGCAGGGCTTGCCGCCCTGCAATATGGCAGGTCAAGAAGATCTGCCATACCCTCCAACAGATGCAGCGTGCGAGCTTGCTCGCACGCTGGGGTGTAAATCAAACGTTGGAGCAAGCTCCAACGCTACACAAAAGATCCCCCCAAATACCCCGAAAAACACAAACTACGACCTCGCCCTTGTACCACCCCCCGTTTATGATAAAATCACGGGTGTATTTTCGTCAGCATCAACGAATGCAGGTACCACATATAAGACGCACGTTACAAGCCATATCCATTATTACGCAGTGCATAAAATAGGTGACGCCCCCTTTTGCAAAGGGGGGAAGGGGGGATTTAAAATTTTGAAAAACCCCCCTCAATCCCCCTTTTCCAAGGGGGATGTTTCTGCACTATCCGTGCGGACAGACCTGAAGGCCCGCCAGAGGCGGGTCTGCCTCTGGCACGATTTTAAACCTGTCCGTGTGGACAGACCTGAAGGTCTGTCCCTGCGAAAATCAGTCCCTCCCCCTCAAGGGGGAGGGAAGGGTGGGGGTGAACATCACCCTCCCCCTAGCCCCCTCCCCTCAAGGGAGGGGGAAAAGAGGTCGTACCCAAAAAGGGAAAAGAAGACAATTCTCAAGTGAAGGAAATTAAAAAACACCACACGACAGAACCTCTCTTAAGAATCAGAGACCTGAAGACATACTTCTTCGTCCGTCCTGAGATTATAAGGGCGGTGGACGGCATCAGCCTCGACATACATAGTGGCGGCACACTTGCCGTGGTCGGCGAGAGCGGGTGCGGCAAGAGCGCGATGGGCCTCTCCACACTCCGGCTTATCCCAAGACCGCCGGGGTGGATAGTCAGCGGGGCGATTCACTTCAAGGGTGAAAACCTGCTTGCCTTATCGGAAAAGGCGATGCGCCAGATACGGGGCGGCGAAATCTCGATGATATTCCAGGAGCCTATGAGTTCGCTGAACCCCCTCATGACCGTAGGCTCACAGGTAATGGAAACCATCCTCCTGCACACTCCCATGGGCAGGAAGGAGGCCAGGAAGGAGGTCGTCGAGACGTTCGCCAGGGTTGGTCTGCCCGACCCGGTGCAAAAATTCTCCAGCTTCCCCCATGAGCTGTCGGGCGGCATGAGACAGAGGGTGATGATCGCCATGGCGCTCGCATGCAATCCTTCTCTATTAATAGCGGATGAGCCGACTACGGCGCTCGATGTCACCATCAAGGCCCAAATATTAGTGCTCCTCAAGAGGCTGCAGAAAGAGACAGGGATGGCTATTTTGATTGTTACACACGACCTTGGCGTCGTGGCGGAGATAGCCGATTCCGTGGCTGTCATGTACGCTGGAAGGATTCTGGAACATTCAGACGTGCACGGGCTCTTCAGGGAGAAATTACACCCTTACACCCAGGGGCTTTTCAGGTCTCTGCCACAGTTGTCTTCCAGGGGTAAAAAACTTTACAGCATAAAGGGTTACGTACCTGACATGGCTATGCTACCGAGGGGCTGCAAGTTCTGGCCAAGATGCCCCGAGGTCATGGACCGCTGCAGGAAAACGGAGCCCAGATTGAAGGACGTAAACGGTGGACACAAGGTCGCCTGCTGGCTCTATGCGTAGAATAAGAGATAAAACGTCAAGACAAGATACGGCACCGCACGAGACCAAGAATGGCAGCCTGATAACGGTTGAAAACCTTAAAAAATATTTTCCCGTCCACACGGAAAATCCCTTTCGAAGACACATCAGGTACGTGAAGGCCGTTGACGGCGTTACCTTCAACGTGGCCCGGGCAGAGACGCTTGGACTGGTGGGTGAAAGCGGATGCGGAAAGACCACTACCGGCAGGGTCCTGCTCAGACTGGAAGAGCCTACCGGAGGCACTTTTTCGTTTAACGGGGAATCCGTATTCGATCTGAAAAAGGAGGAGATGCGCAGACTCAGGCGCAGGATGCAGATAATCTTCCAGGACCCGTTCAGTTCACTCAACCCCAGACAGACGGTAGGCAGCATAATCAGTGAGGCCATGAGGATACATCACGTCGGCAGCCGCGGTGAGCGGAGGGAGACGACCGAGTGGATTCTCGGCAGGGTCGGACTTCTCCCCACGGACGTCAACCGCTATCCGTACGAGTTCAGCGGCGGGGGCAGGCAGAGGATTGCCATCGCCCGTGCCATAATCCTCAAACCCGATTTCATTGTGTGCGACGAGCCCGTGTCCGCCCTCGACGTCTCCATTCAGGCGCAGATAATAAACCTGCTGGAAGAATTGCAGGAAGAGTTCCACCTCTCGTATCTATTCATTGCGCATGACCTCCATGTAGTGAGGCACATTAGTGATGCGGTGGCAGTAATGTATCTGGGCAAGATAATGGAGAGGGCCGGTACGGATGGTCTCTTCGGGGGACCGCTGCATCCATACACCAGGGCCCTTCTTGCCGCAGTCCCCAAGGTCAAACCCGGCAGCAAGAAGAGGGTGGTCCTCGGCGGTGACATACCGTCGCCGCTCAACCCGCCTGAGGGATGCCCGTTCCACACAAGATGCACTGAAATGATTCCTGACTGCAAGATGACGGTGCCCGAGCTTAGAGAGGTCTCGGAGGGCCATTGGGTTAGCTGTATCAGGGTATAAGGGCCTAGGCAAGCGTGCCAGACTCGAAGGCCCGCCAGAGGCGGGTCTGTCGCGCCGAAGGCACCGCAAAAATGGCAGGTCTCCGCTGTAAGCGGATCTGTTCCTGAGCAAGAACCGTAAACATTTTGTTTAAAGAGGTGACCCAGGGTCTTGGCGCTGGGTATAAATGACATATCTTTTCCTTACACAATCCCAGCCTTGCAGCATCTAAAAGTTTTGGCTTGATTTCCCACACCAGCGGGTTATACTTCCAGTGGTGAAGGCTTATTGCCTATGTCCCTGTGGCTTTAATATTTAAAGCTCACAGAGGTATTGTACAAAATAAGACCGATGAGTCACCTACCCGATGGCAGGCTACCGGATGCTCTTTTGAATACTCCAGGGTTATAAAAAGCCTCACCGTTACGCTAGGATAACCGGAGGTAACTATGCGGCTTGTAATAATCCTTTTGAATTTATTATCCCTATTCCTCCCGTTTACAGGTATCTGCCATGCGAGGCTTGCAGAGGCACCCTGGCCAATGTTTCAGCACGACATACACCACACAAGCAATGTCCTACATCCCGGACTGCTAAGCGGTGTATCAAACACACCGACAGAAGAGACTACGGATATAATCTATCTTGGCTCATTGGACGGCTATCTTTATGCCGTTGACTCTAATGGCAACTTGATATGGCGTCTTAAGGTAGGCGGCGAGATAGAGCACAGTCCTGCCCTGGGGATGGATGGGACTGTATATGTGCCTGCTAGCGACCATAAGCTCTACGCCGTTAGTCCGGATGGCAAGTTGAAATGGGCTTTTGATATTGGAAAACCCATAAACAACTCCCCGGCCGTGGGCAGGAACGGAGACATATACATTGGCGGCAGCAGCATCCTGTTTGCGCTCGATCCCGGCGGTAATCTTAAATGGACGTTTCGTACGGGGGACAACCTCTACTCCTCTCCGATTATTGGCAGAGACGGGACCATCTATATCGGCTCTGATGATTACAAGCTTTATGCCATACACCCTGAGGGTATACTGTTGTGGCATTTTGCCACGACCGACTGGATACGTTCATCCGCTGTCATAGGGGCAGATGACACTATTTATATTGGTTCTTGTGACGGTAACCTTTATTCTGTAGACCGTGAAGGCAGACTGGAATGGAAGTTCAACACCGAGTGGCAGATAAGTTCTACCCCTGCCATAGGTGAGGACGGCACCCTTCATGTGGCTTCATTAGACGGGCACCTTTATGCAATAAGCAATAAGGGCCGCCTAAAATGGAAATTCAATACAGACAATTTGATAGAGTCTTCCCCCGTAATATCCACGAACGGAACAATTATAGTGGGTTCGAACGACAATGCACTCCATGCCTTAAACCCCAACGGGACACTAAGATGGGCATTCAAAACGGCAGGTGCGGTACACTCATCTCCTGCTATAGGTGAAGATGGCACCATATATGTGGGCTCTGCAGACAACAATCTCTATGCCATTACTCCTGACGGCAAGCAGAAGTGGGCACTGACGACAGGCAGTTGGGTCGTTGGCTCACCATCCCTCGTATGCCCCCCTTGTCTTATTGCGCAGACCCGACAAGACAAAAATATAACGCTGAAGATATATAAAATCCACGTCGAGTATGACCTGTACGAAGGTGACAGTCTGCTGCTTTCTGACATAAAAGAGATAGACCCCAAACAACTTGCAAAGAATTTTAAGGAATCTGTAATACGAAGGATGGAATTATTACTGCAAGACATGGTAGTGAGCCAGGGTATGACAGGTGCAGAGCTAACGCTGCCCACACTCGAAATACTTCAGGATAAAATTGTAAAAGGTGTCAGGGAAATGGATGAGACTGTTGCTGCCGAGGTAAAGGACGCAGAAAAGAAGGTCAACGAGGATAGTCCTAAATAACGGACCTCTCTCCGGCATATGTCCCTTTTAAAACTGTGCAGACCCTGATAAGACCACTTTTGCACAGCCTTC
>Ga0155267_1101_pt1 | contig 9582 bp, 10 predicted proteins | sample RifCSPhighO2_02_FD_106235 | JGI IMG/M metagenome (GOLD analysis project Ga0155267, IMG submission 106235) | Planctomycetes bacterium RIFCSPHIGHO2_02_FULL_50_42
CATCATACTGGAATAAATCAGCCTCTGGCGTAACCCCGCCTTGCTCAAGACGACAACACGGTGTTAGGAAACTTTGTCAGGAACCTGTGCCTATTCAGTTTTACCGCCTTCGGACTGCTGTTCCTCTTTAGATATCCCTTCATCAGCATAAAGTATATCGAGAGTCACATTCTCAGCAAACTCGACAGCCTTATGTGTTTCCTTTCCGGCAAATCCGGCAACATCGCTTGCGGCCTCTTTAGTTTCCTTAACTGCCTCGTGCGCTGTCTCTTTAGCCTGTTCGGATGCCTCACCAGCTACGTCTTTAGCGCCCTCAACTGCGTCAGGTGGAGACCCGACGGCGTATTATTACACAAAATGCAGCGCTTCCACTGCGGATACGGTTAATTGCAATCAAACACGAGGACAGTTACTGCAACCAGAGTCCTGTACCTTGGATAAACGCGCCGGGAAGGATTCGAACCCTCGACCGTCGGATTAGAAATCCGATGCTCTATCCAGCTGAGCTACCGGCGCACCTTGTATCTTGTTGATTGGCGTTACCTTATCACATGCGCCATCACCCGTCAATCTCCAACCTGTGTTATAGGAAGAGAGCAGGCAGAACACGTCCAAAATCAGGTAAATTGGAATAAAGTGAAACAGCCAAATTCTAACGTAAAAAGGCGCGGCAACGGATTAGGTTGCCACGCCTAGATTTACGAAAATCCGCTGTGAGGGGATTATAAATCCGAAGATCCCTTAGACTGAGCTGCCAGCACGCGTGTAGCATATACTGGTCTTTGTTTACACATCTCAGTGGAGAATTTCTTCAGAGTCTTCGTACGGCGTAATCCTTCTGCCAAAGACTGCCAGTATTTTTCCTGTTATATAACCCGCAACAAGCGCCAGCACGATTGCTATACCGATGCCCTTGAGCTGGGCGCTCATGTTGATGCCGCTCACAACAAATACGGCTGCAGTCCCGCCAAAGAGGCCGGGCCAGCCGTGCAGGTTGGTAACGCCGCAGGTATCTATCCCCTTTACCAGTCCCTGGACCTTTGCCTGTATAACCGCAAAGCCGTAGGTGGATATAGTGCCGCCGAGTACGCCGATGATAAAGGCCATGTTGTGGGTGGCATGGTCACAGGTGGACCCGATCGCCACACCGCCCGCCAGCGCTGCGTTGGCCATATCGGCCATACATATCTTGCCTCTCAGGGCTACGGAGGCAAAGTAGGTGGCAATCGTGGCGCCGCAGAGGGACACCACTACGTTTACGGCCGTATACGGCACCTGCTCGGGCGTCACAAGTCCAGCACAAAAACTGGGCCAAAAGAGCCACAGCACCATGCTGCCCAGCATGGAAAACTGGTCGCTGGTAGAGTCGGATTCTACGGGTGTTTTGAACTCGCTCTCCGTGGTCATGGTCATGATTACACCCAGTCCAAACAAGGCCCCAAAGGCGTGGATGAGTATAGAACCGCCCGTGTCTATAAAACCGCCGTGGGGTATCAGCCCGAGGCCGCCCTCGAGGAGTATCCATTCGTTTACCATGTAGCATGGTGTAAAGAGTAAACCTAACAGCAGATACTGAGACATCTTCAATCTGCCCAGCGGTGCGCCGGCGCATATTAACAGACTTGCCGCCGCAAACTCCGCAAGGAGGAATCTGTCCACCTCTATCTTGGGTTCACCCAATATACCCATCCCGTTTATCTTTATGTACAGGGGTATTGCAATACTCACCAGGAGGTACGTAGCAGTCACCGCAGACAGTCCGTACCTCTTTACAAAGACCATCAAAAATCCGAAACCTACCATCAGCATGGCCATTACGTGGATGCCGCGGTTATACTTCTGTACATTCGTTATCGACTCCAGGGTGGTCCCGGCCCCTCCCTCAGCGCCCCAACTGTTACCGGAAAGGGCCGCCAGCACGGCCAATAAAATCGGTAAGATTAGCACCCATCGATACTTGTTCATGTTTCCTCCCCCCTCCCATGATTGATATTTCTTTGGTTACTGAAAAGAGCTTGAAGCAGCATCTGGATAAGCAAAACAGGCAGTAGCAGTGCAAAATGTTATCCTCTTGAAGAAAAATATCAAGTAAAATCTTTGCTTGGAGGAAAGAGGACTGCAGGTCTTTCGTCCGATGTAGGATTAATGAAACCTCTGAAAAAGTCTGCACCACTGTCATTCTGAGGGAGTGAAACGACCGAAGAATCTCGTATTTTGGAGATTCTTCGCTTCGCTCAGAATGACAACTTCCAACAAATTGGCTTTTGCAGAGGTCTCTTAATTTCAAAATAGAGTTTTTGGACCGGAACAAGGTGGGGTGGTCAGGGGGAACCGGTGTGGGTCTTTGGTCCCTGGGTCTTGACGAGCAGGTCAACCACCAACGCTGCCTCCTCGTTACCAAATCTGGCCATGGGGAATGTGTCCCGTGCTATGTTCTGCATCTTCTTGACGATCTCCTCCCAGCCGGCCTTATCATGGGTTTCCATAAGGATTTGTTCTCCAGGATGGCAGATAAGACATTTGACCACAAATATATTGCCGCCCGCATCTTCCTTGAGTACGTCCACCCTTTCGGATAGGAAGCGTGCGATTCGTTCGGAATCCTCTTCGGTTATGTAGCCGCCGGCATCCGAGCGCATGCGCTCCACCGTCTCCTTCCACTCCTCGGGGGTCTTATCCTTGAGCAGGATTCGGTTTATGGAGTGACAGAGTGTGCAGCGGTCTACAAACAGAAATCGAGCATCCTCGTAAGACTTTCTTTCGCTGGTTATGGCCTGAACTCGTTCCGGCCACGTGTTGATAATGTCGTTTACTATCTGCTGGGCCTCTTCGGGGCTGATCCACGCCGGGTTCTTATCCATCATCTCTTCCACTACGTCCCGCCATTCTTCTACAGGCCTGGGCGTGATAAAGACCCGTTTCAGTGTATGGCACTTGGAACACTTGACGTCAACCAAAAGGGGTCCACCTGTTGGTGACTGAGACGCCAGCGCCGCCGGCAGGACAAAGTGACAAAATAACACGATACCCAGCAATAGAGACCTACCCATTTCCCAAAAATCTCCTCTAGACCTATCGGGATTACCAGCGTTGTGGCAGCGCATATCGAAAATAATTATATTCCGAGACCTCTGAAAAACTCAATTTAATTACCATTTTAAGATGTAGTGGTCGAGCTTGCTCGACTTAATAGCGACAAACTTATGCAGAGCAAGCTCTGCCACTACAATCAGATAGGACGAATCCACTTTTGGGACGAGTCCGGTCAAACTTTAGTATCGAGATGAGAAAGACTCAGGGGGCAGCAGCCATAGGTTGTCCTTGAAAACTCTTGAAAACTATGTGCCGTTGCCTATAATCGCAGAGACGCGAGGCCGTGCGGAAAGAGAAAGTCGTGGAACGCCGGGGCGTAGCGCAGCCTGGTTTAGCGCGCCTGCCTTGGGAGCAGGAGGTCGGCAGTTCAAATCTGCCCGCCCCGACCATATTAGAGAACCCAACATACCATAAATAATTAATTGGAAGGATTTATTGCATGTTGGAGGAAAAGCCATGGGCAAAAAGTTGGCAATGTTTTATGGAGTTGTCTTAATATGTAATTTAATTCTCTTCGGCATACTCCCGATTAGTGCAGACGCTGATCAAGAGATGCTGGAGATCTCCGCGGACGAAGCAGCGGAGAGGGTTGTCAACGGCCGGTTTGACGTCATCCTGGACGTGAAACAGCCTGAGGAGTACAAATTACTGCATATACCCGGCGCCGTTCCGACGCCTCTAAACACACTAAAGGAGGGGGTTCGGGAAAAGCTGAGTAACCCCGCCGCTTCTATCCTCGTCTACTGCAGCGACGGCAGCCGCAGTCTGGAGGCGGTTAAGATACTAAAAGATATGGGTTATCCAAACGCGATCAGCCTTGAAGGTGGAATGGCCGCATGGGATGAAAAGGGTTACCCTGTGGCTAAATAACCGTCTGCATGATATTTGAACGTGGCTAAAGGGCCTCGAGATGGTTTCACGAGGCAGAGACCCAAATGCCTAGCCAGCGTTATAATGGATTTACGTCATCACCTTTCCTACCATACGTCGATGAAATATAAGGATGATGACGGTCCACAGCAGTACTAAACTAGCGGCTATGTATAGAAACTGTTGCTTTACCGAACTCTCCATTCTCAGCGCCTCGTCCTTATCCATATCCACTATGAGCGCCCACCTGACGTCGTAGGTAATGTTAATGGGCGTGTAGGCCGTAAGGACCTTTACGTTGCGGTAGTTCCGCATTACCCCCGTGTCAGTGTTCCCCGCAAGTGCTTCCCTCGCAGCCCGTGTGTCTACCTTCGTCTTTAATACATTTGGCTCCTTGATAAAACGGGAATCGGAACGCAGTGAAAAGTCTTGTCCCACCAGATATGTCTCTCCCGTTTCTCCAAGTCCAGACCTTTGAGTCATAATATCATTTATCTTCCTATTATCCAGATGGACCACAAGTACGGCTATGGTCTTCTCCGTAAGGTCCCTTGTTATTGGGGCGGAGATAAACATGGCGGGATGGTTGGCAGGTTCATACCACTTCATGTCTAAAATGTCTATACCTGCTTTACCCATAACGAAGGCGTCTTTGAGCGGCGTTTGGGCATAGGGCCCCGTAAGTACGTTCTTGCCCAAATCCGGCCGGTCCCTCGCGCTGGCCACTACGTTTCCGTCCATGTCCACTATCATCGCGTCATAATACTGATAGGCCTCTGCAAAGCTGATAAGGATGGCGCCGTACTTGCGGTCTATTTCTGCGTATGCGTCGCCGTCCAGGCCGCCCGTATGAAAGGTGTCGACATAGGAAGCAGCCACCGTTTTAAAGACGTTGTTAGCAGAGAGCTGAAAGGCATCTGCCCTTCTCTCAAAGAAAAAAGCCTCCATTTCTGTCTTCTTGATGTCCCTGATGGAGACAAGCTGGTCGAAGGCCTTCTGCTTTATGACCCCTCTGGTGATAACATAAGTAGTGATGTTTGCGGCTATAAAGGGCAGGACACTGCCGAAGAGACAAAAGAACATCAGGTAATAATATAGGGAATGAGGTCTCCCCTCCTTTACCGGCGGTCCGTGGACGGTCGGGTGGCCAGCCTCGTGATGATGCCCCTTCGCTGTGTGTTTTTGTTCCATAGTGTTATTGCTACCGACGCTTATTGAGACCTTTGCAAAGCCACTTCAATATCTCGAAAGCCTTGAAAATCGGGGATTATGTGGGGCTTTTCGGTTGTGGCTGCAAGAGTTCTTGCTTCATCACCCTGTAGAATACAAAGACAATTATACCCCAGATTGGAATCATGGCAAACGTCATCCAGACAACGCGGGTAATCATGGCACTCTCCACACCCAATGCCTCGGCCTTGTCTATCTCTGCCAGAAGTGCCCATCTGACGCCGGGCGCTACGTCTATAAACGTATAGGCGCTCAGCACCTTCACGTCGCGGTAGTCCTTCGATATTATAACGTCTGTTTTCCCATCCAACGCTAATGTTACGGGCTTTGTTTCCACCTTCAGTTTGAGCACCTCCGAGGCTTCAACTGTGAAGCGGGAGTCGGAACGCATAAGGTAATCCTGGCCTACAAGATATGTCTCACCCGATTCTTTAAGACCCGACCTCTGTGTCATTATCGCATTTATCTTTGTGCCATCCATAAATAATATAAGGACTCCCAATAGGTCTGCATCTTTTGTCGCCGTGTCCTCCTTGAGTATGGGAGCGGAGACAAATTGTGCCGGGCCATTGTAAATATTATACCATTTCATGTCGGTTACGGTTAGCCCTCTCTTGCCCTGCTCAAACGCCTCTTTCAGTGTGGTCTTAGCGAATTTCTCGGAACTGAGGTTTGCGCCAAGCTCCGGATTCTTTCTTGCACTGGCCACAACGTTCCCATCCGGGTCTAAGATGAGGACATCGTAGTACTCATATGCATCGGCAAAACCACTTAATATCCCATGGTACCGCTCATCTACCTCTTTATACCTTACTCCTTCAATGCCTGCGTGTTCTTTTCCTTCCGTGCCACCCCTTCCGTAGGCGTCTATGTATGACGTTATTGCCCACTTAAACAGGAGGTTTGTACAAAGTTGGTAGGCATCCCCTCTCCTTTCAAAGAAGAAGTTTTCTATCTCACGCTTCTTTATGTCCCTTACAGACACAAGGTGGTCAAAGGCCTCTTTTCGTATAGAACCCCTTGCCACGGCACAGTTTACTGAGGTAGTTATTATATAGGGCAAAAGATTGCCGAAAGAGCAAATTATAATCAGGTAAATCAGTAGAGAGGCTGACTTTGATCTTTCAGATTTAGGACGGTCTGTATCGGAGGCGGGCTGTACTGGTTGTGTTGGCTTGCCAGATTTTTTGTGGGGTCCTGGGGATGACGGTCTCTCTGCCATTTTGCCTCTGCTATTGTGCCAACTAAAATGCTAATATTAACGTGGCAGTATTAATAAGTCAATTAGCCTTTTGCCCATTTCCACCTTCTCGGCTGCCTCACTTCTCGGAGTGAACTTATGCAGGATTCCAGGGCGTTCTTAGTGAGAACCCTGGAAAGTAGGCGTAAAATGGAGCACTGTCCTTGGGAGACCGTACAGTCACATGGCCAAGAAGATGAACCCCAGGTTCAAGGTCTGGATAGAAAAAGAAGGTGAGGTTGTGTTTGCGGAGGGCCGAAGGCTCCTGTTGGAGACAGTGGGTGAATTGGGCTCCCTTAATGCGGCCGCAGGTAAGCTGGGCATGTCATATCGCGCAGCATGGGGTAAGATAAAGGCTACGGAGCAGCGACTGGGCATAAAGCTGCTTGAGAGCAATGTGGGCGGCAGGGGCGGAGGCGGGGCAAGACTTACAAAGGAAGCAAAGGACCTCCTCAGGCGCTACAACAGATACAAAACACGGGTCAAGACCTGCGTGGATAAGGAATACAAGGCCATTTTCAGGAATAAAACATCTTGACAAGAAATCTTCCGAATTTATTATGTCTTTATTGACATAACGCTTTATACAATTGGGAGAGAAGGTGTAGAGGGATGCAAACGCAGGCGAGACGGCTGGTTATTTTTGTGCTGTTTCTTATCGTCCCTTTCCGGCCGACGGCATACGGCGGGGATGATGAGATACTGGTGTTCGTTGCGGCGAGTCTGACGGACGCCATGAACGAGATCAAAGAGAGGTTTGAAGAAAGGGCGGGGGGCAGGGTTTTTTTCAGCTTCGGGAGTTCCGGCACCCTCTGCCGCCAGATACAAAAAGGTGCCCCGGCAGACGTCTTCGTTTCTGCCAGTCCCATCCAAATAGATGCCCTTGAACTTGACGGCCTTGTTCTACTTGATACAAGAAAGGACCTGCTGACTAATAATCTGGTGGTCATTGTACCCAGCGGCAGCGGGTTAAGGGTGGCGCAGGCCGAAGACCTTGCACAAAAAGAGGTGGTGAAGATAGCCATTGGGGAGCCCGACGCTGTACCGGCAGGCGCTTACGCCAAGGAGGCCCTGGAGAATTTGGGACTGTGGGACTCCCTGCATCCAAAGATTGTACCCGCCCTGGACGTGAGGGCCGTGCTTGCCTATGTAGAGCGGCAGGCGGCTGACGCAGGCATTGTGTATGGAACGGATGCAACAATAAGTGACAAAGTGGAGGTTGTATACGAATTCCCAGAAGACAGCCACACGGCCATAGTTTACCCTGCAGTCGTATTAAAAGGCAGCAAGGCCGCGGCCCTGGCAAGAGAGTTTGTGGATTTTCTTTCCTCCGCAGAGGCCGGAAGGGTTTTTGAGGCATACGGTTTCAAGACAACAGGAGGGCATTAAACCATGCTATCACCGGAAGAAATCTCTGCCATATACATATCTATGAAGGTTGCAGTCTGCAGCACGCTGCTTATCCTCCCTCCCGCAATATTTATAAGCTGGGTGTTGGCTAAATCCAGTATCAGAGGTAAATCTTTTATTGAGACGCTGGTCAATATGCCCCTGGCCCTTGCGCCTGTTGTAAGCGGTTTCTTTCTGCTCATCCTCATAAGCAGAACTGGAGTCGTTGGGCGCATCCTCTACGAAGACCTTGGCATAGAGCTGACATTCACCTGGTACGCGGCGGTACTGGCCAGTGCGGTTATAGCCTTTCCTCTCCTGGTAAGGGTGGCGCGTGTAGCCATGGAAGAGGTTGACCCCAAATTGGAAAACGCAGCCAGGACCCTGGGTGCAAGTCCCTGGAGGGTGTTCTATACCGTAACCCTGCCGCTCTCAATAAGGGGTGTAATAGCGGGTTCAATACTGGCATTCACACGCAGTCTGGGCGAATTTGGAGCTACCATCATGCTGGCAGGAAACATACCGGGTAAGACACAGACTATACCGCTGGCAGTGTTTAATTGTGTCCAAACAGGACACGAGGATGAGGGCCTTAGACTGGTCTTTATCGCCACCATCCTTGCCTTCTCTGCCCTGTTTGCCGCCCAGAGTATCTCTAGTCGCACCACCCATTGAGGCCCTCCGGTATAATGAAACTAAAGGTGGATATAAGAAGACGGGCCGGTACGTTTTATCTGGATGTCGCATTCTCAGTAGAAAAAACCCTAACTGCCATCTTCGGACCTTCGGGAAGCGGCAAGACCACAATCCTTAACTGCATCACCGGGGTCATAAGACCGTGCGACGGAGAGATATCCATTGACGGTAACCGCTGTATTCCAGCAGAGACCGCATAAATCTGCCCCCGGAGAACCGCCACATTGGTTACGTATTTCAGGAAGGACTACTCTTCCCCCATCTTACGGTAGAAAAGAACATTTTTTACGGGTTTCGTCAAGAAGATGAGGCAAGGTGCCATATAGCACCGCAGGCAGTTATAGACGTCCTTGAAATAAAAAGCCTTCTTGGGAAAAAACCGGGCCGGTTGTCTGGTGGAGAGCAACAGCGGGTGGCCATCGCCAGGGCGCTCCTTTCTCATCCACAGCTGCTCATCTTTGACGAGCCGGTGTCGGCCCTTGACTGGGCCCTGAAGAGCCGCTTCCTGCGCTACCTGAAACGGATAAAGGAAGAGTTCCGCGTCCCAATACTTTATGTCACTCACGCCCTCTCCGAGATTATGAACCTCGCCGACGAGGTGATCGTGGTAAAGGACGGCAGGGTGCTGGCTACGGGCGGTGTCTCCAGTCTCTTCCACTACCCACACATATTTCCCATAATAGAGTCCGAGGGGCTTGAGAACGTACTCACTCTTAAGGTGCTTTTACATAATAAAGAGCGCGGTGTAACTGAGCTGGAACTTGGGAACCAAAGACTGTTAGTGCCGTTGAGTGGGGCCGAGATTGGTTCTTCTGTATCGGTAATTGTGCGGGCACAGGACGTAATAGTGAGTCACGAAAAACCGAGGGGGTTAAGCGCCCGTAATATCCTAGAGGGGGTGGTGGGGGACGTCTCTATTGCGGGCAGTAAGGCCGTCCTGAGTGTGGACCTGGGAGGGCGGATGATTGTAGAGATAACCCCGGAGGCCCTTAGAGAGCTTGGAATAAACGTTGGGGAGAAATACTTCTTTATCATCAAAGCCAACTCTATACGGGTGTGTTAGC
>Ga0155267_1027_pt1 | contig 9451 bp, 10 predicted proteins | sample RifCSPhighO2_02_FD_106235 | JGI IMG/M metagenome (GOLD analysis project Ga0155267, IMG submission 106235) | Planctomycetes bacterium RIFCSPHIGHO2_02_FULL_50_42
TGCCACCTCAAAGTCTGCCCCACAGACCACCGCTGCATGACGCAGATAAAGCCGCAAAAAGTGGCAGAGGCCGCATTGGAACTAATCACCAGGCCCAAAATCCGTAGACGCAAGGCAAGCGTCCCCTGAAACCTCTCTCAAGCTTTCATGCATTTACTTTCAGTACTATAATAGGTGCGTCCAGACGCACCCTACACACTGGAACTAGGTTTTTCAGATGCAACGAGTTTTCCTCGGAAACCTTTTAAGACTTAGTTAAACTTAATAAGAGTCCCTTCAGGGAAATTCCCGCGCCTTCTACCAGGCTTAGCTTCTACGACCTGCAACTCATCACTTCCCTCCATAGGTGCTAATATCTCTCTCTTGTAGTGACTTGCGCGGTAAGGTGTTTTTGAGAGTACAAACTCCTTTAACTCCTCAACCCGAACAGCACTGCCCTTAAACCGCTCAACTATCCTTTTCTTAAGATCTTCAGAATCGGGTTCCGGTGGTATTAAATACGGTGTATTCATGTCAGTTAGATCTAAGAAGGTAAAAGTGCCTGTGGGGTCTGCTTTCCACATAGCATCTTTCATTTTTTCAAGTCCCGTCAGATTGTTCGTTGCAAAAAACAGGAAGTAATCAGTTCTGTTTTGTCTATTTACCATCTTGAATGAGACAACGTATGTTGCGGCAGTTTGCAATTGCTGCTTGTACAGATTCTGGAGAAATTCTTCTTTCTCACTAGAAGAACGAATATTAATTGCTTCGCACCACCCAGGAGTACCGAACAAATTATCGGCTATCTCTTTCTTACTCTCATCTATAAAAAATCTACTTAACTCATCGTACATAAACGTGATCAAAGCTTCACACTTAGGATTTTCTAATAACCTCCTTATTAAGTGGAAAGGAGTATGAGAAACACCGAATGGGTCAATAAAGGCAAAGGTGGGAACTAAAGACTTCTTTTGTTCATATATGTCGTTTAAAATATCAGTCAGAGTCTCATCAAATTTTCCACAATGATATTTAACCTTCAAAAAGGAAGGTTTTCTAATTTTATCTACTAACTCTTTTAAGTGCTGATAACGTTTTGTGTCTGCTTCAATAAAAAGACAAATTATTTCCGCACGTTCTATATTTTGGTTGTCCGATATAGATTTTATGGCAATTATAGGTGAACCGTCTTCGCCCCCACTATATTTGCCTGGGCCAGCAAATCCATCTATATAAACGATGCGGCCTGCACATCTTGACATTATCGGGGCCCAGGCATCTAGGTACTTCTTTAGAATTTCATGTTTAGCAAGTGTGTGCTTTTCAATTTTCCAAACAGTTGGCAAAGGCTTTGCCATTTTGCATACTCAACTTTCATGTAAGCCCATTATTTGTACAATTGCATCCTGTAAACTCCCAATCAAGCGCCTGCCAGAGCTCTTTTGTTTCCTTGCAAAGTGATGGCTCAAATCCAAGCCACTCCTTTATCTTTTCATAAGTTTTTCTTCTCACTTCCAGTGGGTATCTCATCCTCCCGTCTTCCGATTTCCTGAGTCCATATCTTGGGGCATTCAACGAAAATCTATGTAAGCCTGGGAATTGTCTCAAGGTTCCCACCGTTATCATCTCTGGTTTTAATTTCGCTATTTCAGTACAAATGAACTCATAATCATTAAGACCTTCTTCAAGAACAATTGGGTCGAGTCTTATTCTTACACGCCAGCCTAAATCCTTCAGTTCTCTTGCAGCCGCGAGTCTAGAAAGCGGATGAGGGGTGTCTTTCTCGTGTTTCTTAAATGCTGGTATCGAATTAACAGAAAATGATACTATTATTTGTTTGTTAGGCATCCGTTTTTTTAGAATACTCACTTTATCACTTTTTGTTAGTAACAGCAGATACTTTTTCTTTTGCTTTTCGAAGTAATCAAGCGCATTGGGTAACAACGGAGGTACAATTGCTAGACTATCGGCGAGTTCGCCGGTTGAAAATACACCAAAGGGAACAGCCTCTAACTCTTTCTCAATCTCATCCCACTTATTAGTGAAAAGCGTCGGTGTGTTTTTACCTCTGAAGGTCAATTTAAGATAGCAATAAGAACAATCGTATATGCAGCCATTGGAAAGAATAAGTTCGTAGAAATGAGGGCAGACAACACTGTCTGGAGTTTTATCAAATAAACGAATAAATTTACTTTTTCTTAATCTTGTAATCGTCTTGGGCATACAAATTTTAAAGAATCGTTAACGAGCGACAATGCAGACCCCGGCCTTGTCTGCGGTGTGTTTGACTTCGTCCTTGTCGAGTACCAGCGTCCGCCCGGCCTCTATCGCAAGGCACGTTACGCCGGCATCCTTCAGCATCTTTACCGTCTCAGGGCCGACGGTCGGGATGTCGAACCTCATATCCAGGTCTTCCTTGCTCACCTTTATTGCCACAACTCCCCCCCTGCCGAGTTTGCCTCCCCTCTGCAGGGTCTCGTCGGTACCCTCTATGCCCTCGACTGCGATCACCACCCGGTCCTTCACCACTATGCTCTGTCCTATACCCAGCTTCGCTATCTCCTTTGCAATTTTCCAGCCGTACTCGACATCCTTCATCTCCCTTTCGGATGGCGTCCTTGTGGTAAGACAACCCTTTTCGGCAAGCAGTTGCGGCACAAAGAGTACGGAACTCTCCAACTCTATGCCGTCTTTGGCCAGCTCCTCGGCCACGGCGCTTAAGATGGTATGGTCGTCCCTGTCTTTAACTCTTTTGTAGAACAAACTAATTCCCCTCCAGTCGGGCCTGTATTTGAGAAACGGGAACCGGGAGTACATCTTCGACTTTGTCAGTCCCCCTGCCATAACGGCCCTGGTAACTCCCTCGCTCTTTAGGCATCTGATGAGCTTCCCCAGTTGGGCCAGCTTTATCCAGTGGAGGCTCTCTACGTAGTCCTTTATCTCCGGCGAGGTCTCTCCCTCTATACCCACGGCGACAACCCTGACGTTATTCTCCCTTGCACCCTGGGCAAACAGTATGGGGAAGCGGCCGTTACCCGCTATGAGTCCGATTTTTTCCACTCAGCTTCTCTTCCAAATCCATTATGCGTCTTCTCAGAGACCTCAAGGTCTCCATAATTTCGGGCAGTCTCTGCATGGCGATTTGCGACCTGCGCATCTTTTCTATAGAAACCGCAGGATAGCCCAGATAAGTGCCGCCGCTGGGCAGGTCATTTGTCACGCCGGAGCGTGCGCCCACAGTGACCCTGTCGCCCACCGTAACGTGCCCAACTATGCCCACGCCGCCCGCCAGGACGCAGTTGCTGCCGATCTTTGCAGTCCCGGCGATACCTATCTGACCTATGAGCAGCGTATTTTCACCTATCACGACGTTGTGCGCAATCTGACACTGACTTCCTATCCTTGTGCCTCTGCCTATCCTGGTAGCGTCCAAGGCCCCCCTCTGGATGGTGGTGTTGTCTCCTATCACCACATCGTCTTCTATCACGGTCTTACCCACCTGGGGAATGTTAAAATAACCGCTGCCGTCCGGGGCATAACCAAAGCCGCCGCTCCCGATCACAGAGTTGGCGTGGATTGTAACGTTCTTACCTATCTTCGTATTTGCATAGATAACCACATTGGGGTGTATTATTGTATTGTCCCCAATCTCACAATCATCTCCCAGAAAGACCTTGGGCAGAAGGACCGCGCGGTCACCAATCCTTGTTCGCTCCCCCACGTAGACGTGGGGGAATATACTGACGTCATAACCAAGCTGGACGGTGGGACTTATCACGGCAGTCTCATGGATAGTCTTAGGATATTCTATTTCCGGGTTCATCATAAGGTCCACTATCTTGGCAAACGCCAGGTAGGGATTGTCACTAATCAACAGCGGCTTATCTGAACCCTTGAATTGGGGCGAGACGATGATGGCGGAGGCCGTAGTATTGTTTACCTTCCTCTCGTATTTATCATTGGCCAAAAATGTGATATAGCCCTCGTCGGCCTCGTCTATGGTCTTCACCCCACGAATCTTTATGTCCTTATCACCCTTTACCTTGCCGCCTACGTATTGGGCCAGCTCTCCAAGGGTTTTCTCCATCTTTTTCTCCCAAACAAGTACCGGAAAGGGAAAGAATGAAACGAGATTATATATCTTTATTCTGCAGTATATATTACGAGAAACTGTTTTCCCCATAATAGAGACCACCCTGAGCCTTGTCAATAGAGAACATACTTAAGTACTTTTAAAGAATGTGATTATGCGATTTGACTGCTTAGACGCACGATATGCCATACGCCTTAATAACATCATTTGCGTTTATATTACTGCCCTTCAGCCAGGCGCATTCTTCAATAATAGCGGAGACCACGGCCTCATACCCAATAGACAACATTATCAAAACTGCCATTTCGGCAGGAAATTGACACCCTGCACATACATAAAAAGTCGCTGCCCGGATATTGCGCACATCAGGCAGAACCCATATCAAATACATTAAGTGCTTATTTCTTATGATATTATGTGTGCATACGCTGCAACAAAGCCGTTAAAACGTATAAACATTTTATCTCCGGTATAGTGGTCTTTATTGGCATTTATTTTGCTTAAACTCCTGACATGGTAGCCATTTTCTCACCTTACAGTAACCAAAAACAGTATTCCCTGCTAATCACCGACAGGGATGAACTCTCAAGGGAAACCATAAGAGGGTCACTCGAACCGGCAGGTTATAACACCTATCTGGCCGGTTCGGGCAGGGAGGCCATAGAAATTGCAAGAGACGTGGTCATCCATGCGCTTATAACTGACATGAACCTCCCGGACATAAGCGGCCTTGAGACGTTCAGGTTCATAAAGAAAGAATTTCAAGTCGTGCTCCCCTGCATACTCCTCACAAGAAATGCATCAAAAGAGACGCTGCTCAGGGCCATCTCGGCAGAGGCCTTCACGGTTATATCTAAGCCTATATCCCTAGATACCCTGCACTTTGCTATGAAACGGATAATGAATAGATACTACTCGGGAAAGGAAGATTTTTAGTGAAATCCGCATACAAAAGGAGAAGTACGCTATGAAGGTAAAGCCCATTGGGGAAAGAATTTTGATAAAAAGGCTGGAGCCTGAAGCAAAGACGGCTGGCGGAATTGTGCTCCCTGACACGGCAAAGGAAAAACCCAGGGAAGGAAAGGTAATTGAACTGGGAGACGGCAAGCTGCTAAAGAGCGGCGGAAGGGTTAAGAGCCAACTTAAAAAGGGTGACCGGGTTATTTTCACTTCATACGCAGGTACGGAGGTTTCAATCGACGGTGAGGAGTATCTGCTTATGTCAGAGGAAGACATACTGGCCGTCGTCGATTAACGGATACCTAATGAACAACCACAATTTTGTGTTTCTGAGCAGGAGGTAGGCGTACCATGGCAGCGAAGAAGATTTTCTACGGGGAAGAAGCCTCTAGCATAATAAGTAGAGGCATAAGCAAGGCAACCCAGGCCATTAAAATTACCCTAGGCCCCAGAGGCAGAGACGTAGTCATAGAGAAAAGCTTCGGTTCCCCGATCATAACCAAGGACGGCGTCACTGTAGCCAAGGAAATAGAACTGGAAGACCCGTATGAAGACATGGGTGCAAAGATGATAAAGGAAGTAAGCTCCAAGACCAATGACGTGGCGGGTGACGGCACCACCACCGCCGCCGTTATAGCAGAGGCCATCTTCCTGGAGGGTCTTAAGAACATAACTGCCGGCGCAAACCCAATAGACATCCGCAGAGGCATAGAAAAGGCCGTTGCAAAAATCGTAGAGGAACTGAACAAGAAAAGTACTCCTGTCGCCGACAAAACTAAGATTATGCAGGTGGCCACGGTGGCAGCCAACAGCGACGAAGAGATCGGCGCACACATTGCCAACGCCATGGAGCGCGTCGGGAAGGACGGTGTAATCACCGTCGCGGAAGGTAAAGGTATAGAGACCACGGTAGACCTGGTGGAGGGTATGCAGTTTGACAAGGGCTATCTATCACCGTACTTCATTACAGACCCGCAGACACTGGAAGCAGTTTTAGAAAACCCGCTAATATTAATTCACGAAAAGAAATTATCGCAGATAAAGGACCTTATACCGCTATTGGAAAAGGTGGTCCAGGCAGGTAAACCCCTTTTGATCATCGCCGAAGACATCGAGGGCGAGGTGCTTGCTACCCTTGTGGTCAACAAGCTCCGCGGCATACTGAAAATTGCCGCCGTAAAGGCCCCTGGTTTCGGAGACAGGCGTAAGGCCATGTTAGGCGACATCGCTGCATTGGTAAATGCAAACCCCATCTTCGAAGACCTGGGAGTTGAACTATCCAAGATCAACTTGAAGGACCTTGGTAGTGCAAAGAAGATAATAATAGACAAAGAAAACACCACTATAATCGAGGGTGCAGGACGTAAGGAAAACATAGGGGGCAGGATACAACAGATACGCACAGAGATGGAAACCACCACCTCAGATTACGACAAGGAGAAGCTTCAAGAGCGTCTGGCCAAGCTTTCCGGCGGGGTAGCCATAATAAACGTCGGGGCCTTCACTGAGGCTGAGATGAAGGAAAAGAAGTCGCGGATGGAAGACGCTATTAATGCCACCAAGGCAGCCCAGCAGGAAGGAATACTGCCGGGGGGAGGCGTTGCCCTTCTCAGGGCAGCAGATACCCTTGACACGCTGGAACTGACCGGCGACGAGAGAACGGGCCGGGACATCGTTAAGAAGGCCCTGGAGGCGCCCATAAAACAACTTGCAACAAACGCTGGGGTTGACGGTGTGGTGGTGCTCCATAAGGTTAAAGAGGCCAAGGGCAATCAGGGCTTTGACGTGGCTAAGGGTGAGTATACGGATATGGTACAGGCCGGTATAATAGACCCCACCAAGGTAGTAAGGGCTACCATACAGAACGGGGCCAGTATCGCAGCGTTGCTGCTGACCACAGCCGCACTGGTGGGGGAAATCCCCGAGGAGAAACCGGCGGCACCTATGCCCGGCGGTATGCCAGGAGGTATGGGAGGCATGGGCGGTATGGGTGGCATGGGTGGCATGGGCGGCATGCCCATGTAACACGGGTAGGGCAATTCATGAATTGCCCCCACGAATAATACAACAATCTAATGCAAATAGAGATAAGATGGCCTTCAATAGCCCTGATACTGGTTCTAAACGTATTGTTTAGGGCCATCGGCTATCTGATAATATCCGGGAACCTCAGCGGCATAAAAAAAAATTACTGTTTTGGAGCTCTGTCTCACTCCTCGGCCTCGCACCCCTAATATTCCCCCAACCACACGTCATAATAAAGTGGTTTGTACTGAACTACACAGGACTCCACATATTAAAGCTGATAGACTACTACAATAGATACAAATCCCTGCCCGAACACCACAAACACTTCTGGAAGTTCTTCCACTCTTTCAACCACCTGTACACGACAAACATAACCAAATGCCTGCCGCGGGGGGCCCGCGTCTTGCCCACTTCAACCGTACTCAAGAAACTCCTGGCAGGTACCTTACATGGAGCGCTTGGGGCAGGTCTTTTGACCCTTAATCTAAACCGGGGGTGGTGGAAGACATCGCCGATTGTGGACTACGCAACGCTGGGGCTTGAGTATTACCTGTTTTTTGTGTTTACTGCAACCCTGATAATAAGCCCATACCGAGCCCTGGGCTACGAGGTCTCAGAGTTCTTCGAAACTCCATTATACGCCCTGTCTCCGGGCGAATTCTGGAGGAGATGGAACAAACCCATGCAGGAATGGTTAAAGGACAATGTGTTCCATCAGATACCAGGCCGCAAACGGTTATACACGGGCATCCTTCTCACCTTTACTGCAAGCGGACTCTTCCATGAATACACGATTAGCCTGGCGTCTGACACCATAAATGGTTTTATGTTGGCATATTTCCTGATACAATCCGGTGTGTGTCTGTCGAGCATCTACCTGCACCGTCTGCTGTCAGAATCCATCACAGACTACAAAAAAAGGAAAGACATTATCGTAATAAAATGGGCCTCTACAATGGCATTTCTTACCTTGCCAGGTGTTCTTTTTTTACACAACCTGAGAAAGGTCTTTCCACTGCATGGATTTTAAGACCTTAGAGACTCTATGACGCCTTGCAATAAAAAACCGCCAGGCATTTTGATCTGAGGATTTGTCCCTGTAAAGCAGAATCGTGTTTATGCTCTGAAGGGTCTGTCCATGCTAAGGGTCTCAAGAAACGTTAAAAAGGTAGTTTCACCCATCATAGACGCCATGGTTTCACAGGCCAACGGGCTGAGGCAGAAAGACGTCGAGATAATAGACCTTGGCCAGGGCGTAAGCAACCTGCGCCTCCCACAGGAACTTGTTACAGAGGCCATCGCATCGGCTACAGAGACCTCAACCACAATCAGTACCTACTGCGGCGACAGAGGGTTGGGAGAGTTGCGCGCCGAGATAGCCAAGAAATTAAAAGAATTCAACAACATAGATATAGACCCCGATACAGAACTGCTGGTAACCGCCGGCAGCAACCAGGGTTTCATGGAGGCCCTTCTGGCCATACTCGACCCGGGAGACGAGGTCATCCTGCCTGCACCATATTACTTTAACCAGGAGATGGCGGTCAGGCTGGTGGGTGCGGTACCGGTAGAGGTCCCCATGAAAGAGGGTAGAGGGGGTTATCATCTTGACCCGGATGAGATAATAAGGAATCTCTCGCCAAAGACCAGGGCGGTCGTCCTCGTCTCGCCCAATAACCCCACAGGGGCCGTCTACAGGGAAGAAGACATTAGAAGGGTGGCGGCTATTGCTCTGGAGAAATCCATCTACGTCCTGAGCGACGAGGCCTACGAGACATACGTGTTTGGCAGGAATAAACACTTCAGTATAGGCTCTATCCCTGAGTTAAAGGACCGCGTAATAACGTTCGGCAGTTTCTCAAAGTCGTACGCCATGGCAGGGATGCGTGTGGGCTATCTGGCTGCGGACAAGCCCCTTGTTGACGAACTCCTTAAGGTCCACGACACCATGATAATCTGCGCGCCGGTCATCTCTCAGGCCTTTGCCATAAGCGTTATGAGGGCGCCACAGGGGTTTTGCAGGGGGTTTACGGCAGAGCTTGAGAAAAGGGTTAATTATTTGAGGACAGCCATTGACCGCATCCCGGCGCTTGAGTGGCGGGAGCCGATGGGCGGACTCTTTGCGTTTGTCAAATACAATGCCCAAATACCGTCCTTTGAGTTTGCATCCCAAATCCTACGCGAGGCGCACGTATTGTTAATCCCCGGCTCAGGCTTTGGCCGCTACGGGGAGGGGCATCTCAGGATATCATTTGGCGGCGCTCATATTGACGAAATCAAAGAGGCCTGCCGGCGGTTGGAGAACTTTCTTCGATAAAACAAAATGGCCCCTTTCAGGAGGTAGTTGGGCCACATAAATGTACTACTACTATACAGATAAAAATGTTAAAA
>Ga0155267_1105_pt1 | contig 8381 bp, 9 predicted proteins | sample RifCSPhighO2_02_FD_106235 | JGI IMG/M metagenome (GOLD analysis project Ga0155267, IMG submission 106235) | Planctomycetes bacterium RIFCSPHIGHO2_02_FULL_50_42
CCTACGTCTTTGTTCATGGCCTCCGCCACTTTAAGTGTCAGATGGCCTTTTTCTGTAGTCTTGGTGGTCATGGGTTGTAAGCTCTTCTTCCATTACCTAAGCACCCGCACAAGCGGGCTGATTTGTCAAACCCTATCATCTGGGAACTTACAGACTTGAGTTACGTCCTTGTAGAAATAGTCACGGACAGGGATAAACCCTGTCCCTACAACACCTGCACTTTTTGCAGGGACAGGCCGTAGAGAAGCAACCGCCCCATCCCGTAGGGGCGTTCAATCGAACGCCCCTACAAAGACAGGGATAAATCACGCCTGAGGCGGAGAAAAATCCGTTTTTTGTAGCGTCTGGCTTCGGCCGTGAGCTCAGCCGAACGGTCTCCGCACCAGACGTGATACGTTTGTCTGTAGTTGCCCCATTCATGGGGCATCTCATAGGCTCGATGTCACGCCAGAGGCGGATTCGCCTACGGCGAAAATCGAGCAACTACATTTGGTTATAGTTCGTCCGATACGGAGATCGGACTCTACTTCTAGATTCTTTGGTCGCTGCGCTCCCTCCGAATGACAGTAGTGCAGACTTTTTCAGAGACCTCATTTCATGAACTTTACTTCCAAGACGCCGTTCCTCAGGGAATAGCTCATCTTTTCCTTTTTAAAGGTCTTACCCAACAGAATTTCCTTGCGGTATTTCTTGTCGCCTGTCCTGGCGGAAAGCTCCAAGATATCTCCATGAAGTTCTAATTTAAGTCCCTTTTCCTCCACCCCTGGCAACTCAACCACTACCAAGAGGTGGTCTTCTTCGTCAAAGAGGTCCACGATGGGCTCCCTTTCTTCCGATACCACAGGAGCCCCTTTGGGGGGTCTCTTTATATTTCCGAAGGGTTCAAGCCTGACCTTCCGCTCCCCTCGGGCCCCGCCTACCTTCACGGAAAAGCCGTATACGCCTTTCAGTTCCTTTTCTCCGAATTCTCCCGTTTTTTTGAGTTCTTCACCCTTTTCGGCCAGTTCGGACAGCTTCTCTACCAGATTCCCCAGTCCGCTGAGAAACCCTCCCAGTCCCAGGTCTATATTCAGGTCTTGCGGTTCCTTTTGAGATTTTTCGTTATCTTTTTTCTCGGTCACGGTGATTCCCTCCCTAGGGATACTTCCCCAGTTCCATTAAACCGGCTAATACCATATTGTTTAATCTTGTAATGCAAGGTGCTGTAATCAATCCCTCGCAGTTTTGCGGCCTTACTCTTATTTCCGCCCGTCTGCTTTAATGCCCCCAGGATGGCAGTTCTTTCTGCGGCCTCCACTGCACGTTTCCCTATGGTCTTAAGTGAGAGGCCGTTTGCTGTAAGTTCTTTCCCGCTGTTAAAAGGCTGGATGAGGTCGGGGTGGTCCTGGGGGATAAGGAGGTGTTTGGGTTCTACGAGGTGGTCACTTAGTAATACAGCTCTTCTCACGACATTTTTCAGTTCTCTCACGTTGCCGGGCCATGAATATGAGAGGAGGCATTCCACTGCCTGCTCTGTAAAACCCTTTACTCCTTTGCTTAATTCTCTGTTTGTCGTTTTGAGGAAGTGCTGAGAGAGCAACAGCAGGTCGTCTTTTCTTTCCCTTAAAGGCGGTATTTCGATGGTAAATTCGTTAAGGCGGTGATAAAGGTCTCTTCGCAGCCTGTGTTGGGTAAGGAGGTCTTCCAGTTTCTCGTTGCTGGCGGCAATTACCCTGATGTCCACTTTGTTATCCTGTTTTCCCCCTACGTGTCGTACGCACTTTTCTTGGAGGGTTCTTAAGAGCTTGTTTTGCATGGACAAGGGGATGTTGTTTATTTCGTCCAGGAAGATGGTCCCCTCATTGGCCAATTCAAACTGTCCCTGTTTGGTGACGTATGCGCCGGTAAATGCCCCTTTCTCATGCCCGAATAGTTCGCTCTCCAGCAAGTGCTCTGGTATTGAGCCGCAGTCAACAGTAACAAAAGCCTTATCTTTTCTTGGGCTAATGTTGTGGATGGCCCTGGCTACCAGTTCCTTGCCCACACCCGTCTCTCCGCAGATGATGACCGCAAAATTAGTGCCAGCCACACATTTTATCTGTTCGATGACCTTTTTTATGGGTTTGCTTGTGCCCATGAGTTCAAAGAGGGTGGCCCTTTCTTCCAGTTGCGACCTTAGTGTGTTTATTTCCTCGCGCAGTTTATGCTCCCCAACAGCCTTTTGGACACGGAGAAGCACCTCCTGATTTTCAAAGGGTTTGGTGAGATAATCATAGGCCCCCAGCTTCATGGCCTCTACGGCGCCACCAATCTCTCCGTAGGCGGTAAGGATTATAATAGGGATATTCAATCCTTTCTTTTTAACCTCTTTCAGCAGGTCCAGACCGTTCATTTCCGGCATCTTTATGTCCAGGATTACGGCGTGGGGACGAGACTTTTCCATCTGTTCAAGGGCCTCTCTCCCGTTAACTGCGGATAGGGAAGTATAGCCCCCTTGCTTCAATACCTTGCTCAATATCCAGTGGATATCCTCCTTATCATCCACGATTAATACCCTCTTACCCTCTTTCATGATTTTGTCCCCCCCCGAGACATTATTGAGGCCTCTGAAAAAGTCTATATAACTGTCATTCTGTCGGAAACGGAGGGGCGAGGTCGCCTCGCCCACGATAAGGGCGGGGCCGCTCGCAGCGGTCGCACCGCCCCGCCCCTACAAATCGCTCAGAATGACAACAGAGTGTTAAGAGATCTTTTCAGAGGTTTCTTATTATTCCTTTTCATTCTTAAAATGGTTCAAAAGCGGTTCCACACGGATGTCCTTTGCCAGTTTGGTGTGGACCTGGTGAAGCAGGCCCATAAAAAGGACCCCCGTCTCTCCGGGCAATAGTGTCTCATTTATCCTCTGTGCTATGAAGCGGTCCCTTTTCTCAAGGTTCTCTCTTACCACTTTTTTGTAGTCCTCACGGGGGCTTTCCCCCTGTCCGAGGTTTTTTGTGATAGTATTGTATTCTTCCTTGAGCAGTTTTGGGTCTTCTGTGCCTAACAGTTCTGCCCCTTGCTTGACCAGTTGGAGGATGATTTGGTGATTTCGGCCCCCTCTATTGGCAAGTTCTGTGGTCAGCTCCAATTCTCTACCGCATATGGGGAGGCCGTCTTGATAGACCTTATGTATAGGGGTCTTAAGTTGATTTAGCCTCCTTTCTATCTCGGTCCATAGTTTCTCTACCGTTTGCCTGTGTTTAAGCCATTTGTCGCCGCTAAATTTTTTTATGTATTCCTCCTCCAGCCGGGGGCTGAGGGTGCCCATATCTGTCTGGGTATGGATTATTGGCACATATATTAACTTCCTCATAGAACACCTTCTAGCTGGGTGCCGTCATGATACCGGCAGCCTCATTTTTTAAAAGCCTTCTTGACGACAGCCTTTACAAAGTCTGCATCAAAGGGCTTGGTTATGTACTCATACGCCCCCAGCATCATAGCCTCCCTGGCGGTTTGGAGGTCTCCGTGGCCCGTCAAGACTATCACAGGTAATTTGGGCGCTATATCCCCCAGCCTCTTCAGTACCTCTATCCCCCCCATCTCCGGCATAATCAGGTCCAGAATAACCAGGTCTATACCCCCCTTTTCAACCTTCCTGAGGGCCTTCCGGCCGTTTTGTGCATCCATGACGTTGTAGCCTTCGTTTAAGAGAATTTTGCTCAGCAGCGTGACTATTTCCGGGTCATCGTCTACGACAAGTATGGTATGCTTATTGGACAGTGGAGTCTTTTCTGGCTTGCTCATTTTCCGCTTTCTTATCTCGTGTTAATTCCAGCTGCAGGATACCGTTCCTGTAGGAAGAAATAAGGCAGAACGGGGTATACGTGTCTGTCTCAAAGGGCAAAAGCAGCTCTTTATAGTATTTGACATGACCGCTCCTGGTCATGGTATCCGCCTCCAGGCGAAGGATGTCGCCGCTGATGTCAATATGTATATCTTTTTCTTTGGTGCCTGGAATCTGGGCCACAACCACTATTGAGTCAATTTCACGAAAAACGTCAAGGTGCGGCTGCTCCACTTTTAACACATCTACATTTCGTTGAAAACGAGTGAAGTTGGGTTCCGGGGTAAAGAGCCAGGCCCTGCTTATTTCTCTTGATAAACACGTCTTTCTGGTAACCGTTTTTGATCTGGCTGGTATAGAATGAATACCCCCTATAGTCATTCTCATCCTGAGCGCAGGTTTGTGCACCTTGAGTGCAGTCTTTATGTGACGCAGTCCTTTGTGTGCCATAAGACCTTAATCCATAAATTATTGCCGTTTTACTCGTTCGTAATTTTTTTTCCTCATGCAATTCCTTCGCCAGACGACTATTGTGAGAATTCTACGGAATTATTTCCATATAGTATGGAATATTTTCTATCTGTCTGTCATTATCGTGTTCTGTCACATCCGAAACCTTGTGACCAATAAATGAGGGACTGGAGGACTGCAGGGCCACCCTGACAACAAACAATTCTGTTGTACAGGAACTAACCTTTAGAGACCCCTGAAAACCCTGTATTTTCGTCTATTACATTCCATTTGTGGCAAAGGACAGAACCTTTACCCTATATCTTCTAAATATAGCCTGGCGCACTGCCGCCAGGTTAAACACTTGGCAGGGATTACAGATACGCCTGCTCTTGCGGGAACAATATTTTAGACCTTTTCAGAGGTCTCCTTATGTGAAAGGTCCAAATTCCGAATGGGGTTCCTGTGAATCAGATATTTTGACCCCGTAAGGTTACTCGGGGGCGCTCTCGCAGGCTACACGTCAGTGGTTCAATGCAAATCATCAAGCCGGATGGCGCAACGAATTGCGCCCCTACAGGTACTACTGCAGGCCACACAGTAGCGGTTCATGCAGCCCCCCTACCGGGCATCTAACATGTCCTGCACAATTCTAGCCAACTTGTGAAGATCAATAGGTTTATTGAGAACAAAGTCCACATTCGGAACCTTATTTCTTAAGACCTCAGGCATATCCGTCCAGCCGGTGATTATGCCGACCCTCGGTCTCTTATCAAAAGTCTCCAACTCGTCAATTACGTCCCATCCGGACACGCCGGACATGGCGAGGTCGCATAATATTAGATCAAAATCTTCGCTCTTAAGCAGCTTCATGGCCTCAGCGCCGTTGTCAACAGCTTTAACAATATGACCCTCTTTGGAAAGAAATTTGTCAAGAAAACTAATTATCTCTTTTTCATCGTCTATCACCAGGATACGATAGTTCTTAGCTCTCTTAACCGTGACCGGCTTAGGTGATGTCCGTGGATGAACGGTCTTAGCGGCCTTCGGAAAGCTCAGGGTAATCGTGCTGCCTGTCCCTTCCCGACTTTCCACATCTATCTTACCGCCATGTCTTTTAACGATACCGTATGCAACGCTCATGCCCAATCCAGTCCCTTCCGGCCCCTTGGTGGTGAAAAAGGGGTCAAAGAGCCTCTTCTGTACATCTTTTGACATGCCTGTGCCGCTGTCGGAGATGCTGGCAAAGACAGCGTCGTTACTCTCCCACGTGCGAAAAGAAAGATGTCCACCCGTGGGCATTGCATCCAGGGCGTTATTTATTATATTTATCAGCACCTCCCGCAACTCATGAGGACTACCCAGTACGGGCGGCGTTGACCTGAGGCCCTCCAGGTCTATTTTGTAGGCTATCCTCTTGCTCTGAGCCATGTCCTTCCATCTGGGTCTTGAGAAAATGACCACCTGTTTTATAAGTTCCCTTAGGTCCACAGGCTTAAACCGAGAGGGGGTTCTCTCCACTTTGGTAAATTCTTGCATCCTGCGAATGGTCTCAGTGCCGTCAAAGGTAACCCTACGAATGATACGGAGCCCTTCCGTTAACTCCCCATGGTCTCCATAGCTGTCCTCCAACAACTGTACGTTGCCCAGGATAATTGCAAGGATATTGTTAAATTCGTGAGCAATTCCCGAGACCATCTCTCCCATAGCCTTTAATTTCTCTGCCTGCAAGAGCACCTCTTCCATATGTCTGCGCTCGGTGACGTCCTTCTTCACGGCAAGGAAATTAGTAATGACGCCCTCCACGTCCTTGATAGGCAAGATGGATGCTTCTTCCCAATAGAGGCTGCCATTCTTTTTTCTGTTACAGAATTCTCCCCGCCATTTATCACCGGATGTGACAGTCTTCCATAACCGTTCGTACTCCTCCGGCGGTGTCTCGCCCGACTTTAATATCCGGGCATTTTTTCCGATAACATCTTCAGATGTATAACCGGTCAGTTGCGTGAACATTGGATTGACGTATTCTATGTTGCCTTTCGAGTCGGTAATCATAATCATGGCGGGGCTTTGCTCTAGGGCGTAAGACAGCTTGTGCAGTTCCTTCTTTAACCGCTTGCTTTCGGATTCTATGGCTCTCAGTTCAGTAATCTGCCTCCGCAAGGATTCCACTTCTTCTAGGAGCACCTCTTTTGTCTTTTCTTCATCTTTCATTTTGTACCCTTGGTAGGTAAGCGTGGGGTGAGCGAGGAGAGTATCGCCAGTCCTCTTTTGAACAGAAAGTATCCATCGTGTGGTAAGCCCCGCAGGTGTCTGTGCAAAAATCATTGCCGGGAAGGAGGATACGTATTCGCACGATCACCTCTCAGAATCGTTTTAAAACCCCTTTTAATTTTTAAAAAATAGGGTCTTAAACGGTAGTAAAGATTGCAATGAAGAGATGATTTAACGAGCCTTGGGTAAGCTGCATGGCACTTATGACCCCACATTACATTCGTTAAATAATTGGTAGACTATTGCTGCGGCCGCATTGGTGTGATAATCCCCTGCAAAGGGAGTACCATATTTATAGACATTTTGCAAGGCAGAAAAGTCGCCGAACCTTAAGTAATACAGCTTGATTTTCGCATGTAAAACGTAGATTATTGTGGACACACTAAAGGTGGACTTATACCCGACGAGTCTGACATAGCTAATAAGCAAACCTATATTGCGAGGCAAGTGTTATGAAAACATGGCTCTTTTATTCATTATTAACGCTCGTCTTCTGGAGTGTGTGGACGCCTATGATAAACTACTCCACCCATGCCCTGGGTAATCCCTTTCGGGTCTTGGTCTTTGAGTCAATGGGCTTTCTGATAGTGCTCTTCTCTCTACCTTTTGTCATGAGCTTTGAGCCCACCACCCCTTCTACCAGGGCGGACGTGGTTGCATTCGGCGCCGGATTCTTTGCGGCACTTGGTACGCTGGCGATAATCTATGCATTCAAGAATGGGGGCGGACCTGAGATTGTAACTCCCCTTGTGAACCTCAGTCCCGCCCTCACCGTGTTATTGATGTGGCTGTTTTTCGGTGCAAAACTGAATATAATGCAGGGGCTTGGTGTAACTATGGCCGTCGTGTCTGCCGTCATCATCGCAAGATACTCCCCGTAAAGCTGTAGGGGCACGACATGTCGTACCCCTACCTATAGATTCTTCGCTTCGTTCAGAATGACAGAGGGTGTTGGAACAACTTTTTCAGAGCGCTCAAGAAAATATCATGAATATAATTCTCATTGGTTTTCGGGGTACGGGCAAAACGGCTGCGGGTAAACTCGTTGCAAGACGGCTGGGCTGGGAGTTTATTGATGCCGATGACTACCTTGAAAAGAAAACAGGTAAGGGCATAGCAACTATCTTTGATGAGGGAGGAGAGAAATTATTCAGGCAGATAGAGGAATCTGTAATCGCAGAGCTGTGCGGGCTTGAGCACAAGGTCATCGCTGCAGGCGGCGGGGCGGTGCTCAGCAAGAAGAATGTAAAAAACATGAAAAAAAGCGGCATGGTAGTCCTCCTGGAGGCCGACGCCGACACCATATATGAGCGCCTCAAGGCCGATGCAAAGACCAGGAGTCAGCGTCCAAGACTTACCGACAAGGATATGCACGATGAGGTAGTCCATTTACTCGATTACCGCAGGAAATATTACGACAAGGCCGCCGATTACAGAATAGACACCTCTAAACGCCCTCCGGAGGAGGTGGCTGAAGAGATAGTAACCGCCTTTGAAGAGAAATTAAGCACGTAATCCGTCCCCCCTCTTTTTCTTGACCCTAAAATCCATAAATGATAGATTAGCGGCGTCTTACGCGGGAAGAGCCCTGAAAAGGCCACTTAACACCATGTCATCATTCTGAGTGAAGCGAAGAATCTGTTTTTGTAGCGTGCCCGCTTGTCTGGCACGTTAAACGTGTGAGGTAAACTCGCACGCTACATCAGGAGATTCTTCGGTCGTTTCACTTCCTCAGGATGATCTGCCTAAGGCGGATGTGCACTTTTTCAGAGGTCTCGATGTGTAGAAAAAGGAGTTTTTGGAAGAGTAGAGATGTCAGAACTTACCCATTTCGACGAATCGGGGGCGTCCA
>Ga0155267_1046_pt1 | contig 8279 bp, 8 predicted proteins | sample RifCSPhighO2_02_FD_106235 | JGI IMG/M metagenome (GOLD analysis project Ga0155267, IMG submission 106235) | Planctomycetes bacterium RIFCSPHIGHO2_02_FULL_50_42
CCTGCACAAGGTACTGAGGATAGTAATATTTACAAGCATACCGGCGTCTTTTGGACTTATGGTGCTGGGCGGGCCGCTTGTGGAACTCTTTTTTGAGAGAAACGCCTTCACTCATGAGTCCGCACTTCGCACCGCCTCAGTAATACTCTTCTATGCCACGGGGATATGGGCATACTGCTCCCTGCACATATTGATACGGGCCTTCTATTCGCTGCAGGATACGTCAACCCCCGTAAAGGTGGGTGCGAGTATGGTAGTCCTTAATCTGACCCTCAACCTCACTCTCATCTGGTTCTTAAAGGAAGGCGGTCTGGCGCTGGCCACGGCCATCTCCGCCATGGTACAGACATCCATACTGTTTATTATCCTGAAAAAAAGGCTTCATCTGAAGGGCTTTGGGGGTATATCAGCAACCGTGATAAAGACGGTAACAGCCTCAGCCGTAATGGCGTTTGTGTGTATAATCACACTGAATCTGCTGCCCGAACATCATGGGAGTCTCGCCCTGAAGACGGCAAGACTCTTCGTGCCGTTACCCATTGCAGTGATTACTTTTCTGATAGCGGCACGCATGCTGAGGTCTGAGGAGTTTCAGTACCTGTATGACACTTTGGTCAAGAAGGTAAAAGCAAAAGAAGACTAGGTCGTTAAGAACATTAATCTAAGGAGGACGCTCATGGACATGGATTGGAAGGTTCTCATTACCACCTTTGGCGCCATTTTCGCTGCGGAATTCGGGGATAAGACACAGCTGGCGGCAATATTTCTGGCCAGCCAGACCGAAAAGCCCCTGGCAGTTTTTATCGGTGCAGCCCTGGCCTTGGCCGCGGTGACGCTGATAGGTGTAACCCTGGGAGCTGAGATTGCGCAGGCCGTGCCTGTAAAATACATCCGCAGCGGAGCCGCCATCGCCTTTATCGGGATCGGGGTGCTGATACTCCTGGGGAAGTTGTAGACATTTTGCTGGTAGGCTAATTCGGGGAGTCTTCGACTGCCATGTAATCCTCTGTTAACTGAAGTTTAGTTCTTTTCAAGCTGATAATTTGCAGCAGAGACCAAATTATTGAACTTAACCTCCCTTTCTTTCGGATCAAGTAAAGGTCTAAGTCTAATTCTACATATAAAGCCATCTTGGTCCAGGGAGAATTCTACCAAATCGAATATGCGAGAGTGGCTTTGCCAGTCTATCGTCGCGTTTATCTTAAGGGAATCCATGTTCTTAACCTCGCCTCGGTTATAAGCAGATTGAACTTTAAATATCCATTCACGTATAGCGTGGGTGAGGTATAAATCCATATCTATTTCCTTTGGACATGTTGCTTCATCTAAGATATTTATAAGTTCACCGTATCGCGCATGAATTTCTCCCTCAGTTAAATTACTCTCTAAAATAAAATCTCGCTCTTGTTCAAAGGTTCTTACTTTGGCGGCATCTGAAATTGTGTATTTGTCGTCCTTATATTCAGGTAAATAGTGTTCAAGTTCGCCATTAGACAGAACATGCACTCCAGAACGTTTAAAAGCCTCAATTATTTTTTGGAGTCTCCCTTCGAGAAAGCTCCCTTCTTTTGTATTGCTTGAAATGAGACTCTTAATTTGCTCTCTAAGATATCTTAATCCAAGCAAGTAAACATAGCGTTTTTTATCCAATTCACTTGCTTTACAAAGCGCATCTCGGAAGTTTTGAAGATTTGACTCGGAGGTATCAGCTAACTTTGGTTCAAGTTCACTCAGGCACGCACTTATTGCCCTTTCGGCATCCCCTATCACCTGCATAAGATCTCTCCCTATACCTTCCGTTTGCAAATATGCTCTACAGCGGTCATCTTCAGATACAGACTGCCTTAGTTTGCCTTTGGTTAATACGTCTAAATCAGCCACAAACTTAGCATCAATGTTCAATTTCTTGCATATTTTGAAAAACAAATCTAATTCTTCTTTGCCGGTAACGTCAATAATACAAGCCACTAACGCCCCTAAAGGCTTGCCTCTTTTCTCTTGGATTAGACTGAAGACCTGTTGGTCAGAATAGCCTTCTACAAAAATTGGACGAGAGGCAAAGAAGAATTGTTTGTGATGCGTATTGAGCCTTGGCAATAGACGCTTTATTCTTCGCTCGTCTTCGCTATCTATTTGATCAATAAATGAAGGAGGCTTATCAGGCTGGAAAACGACACAGTGCTTCAAATCTTCAAGTGTGCGTATATCAACGTAATAAGGAGAATGCGTAACGATAAAAAATATTTTCTTCTCTGGAGAGTTAAGCGGATTGCCCGCAATCTTTCTAAGTTCTTGCAAAAAGAATGTTTGAAATTGTGGATGCAGATGCAACTCTGGCTCATCAATAATGAGGCAATTATAATCGTCATTATAGAGGAAGGTTAAAAGAGTAAGCAGTTCTTTGAGCCCATGGCACTCACTCTCCTTTAGACCATATTCTGGACCATATTCGTTTCCCACATCTATTTTCTGGATTCTAGGCTTGAGGAATCCGCCTTCTTCTACCAATCTTATTCGTCTACCAAACAACTGGGATAAGGTTGCTTCAATTTTTATCTTAATATCCAGTTTTTCTTTCAGAGTTACAAAGGCATCGGCAGATAAGCCATAGTTCGTTCCAAAATTTTTAAGAACAGCAAATTGTCCCATATTTAACCCGCTCTCTAGGGCGCTATAGCCAAAATACTCATATCTCTGCCTTTCAAGACCAGCGAGACGTTCCGAGCTCAAATATCGAACTTTGATGTTTTGGTTTTGACACTGTTGCTTTAATTGTTCAACAAATCGTGTTTTCCCAGTTGCATTAGGACCTACGAGATAGTTTATATTACCCCATTCATTCTTTTGGAACTTCTTGTTACCCCATAAGTCTGGAATCGAAATATTGATGTCGAGCTTCATTACATTTTACCTCAAAGTAATACCATATTGTCCCTGCGCACCACCTCGTCGTACGGTTTGGAGCCCAGTGTTTTTCTCCACTGTGGAATTGGAGGTCTCTTGTCTCGTATTTTACTTTAAGCTGATTCTATAACCCTTCTTTGTCAAAACCACCAACTTCCCTTTTAAGTCATCAAAGTTTGATTCTTTGAAAAATCTGTCTAGAGCCTTTGTTACATCTTCCCAAATAGAAGGATGGATCCTGACGACGATTATTCCACAGGTTTCTCTGGGTGGGTATTGCAAAATGTTTGCAAAATGTTTATCAAACGTTATAAGCGCCCTCTCTTGCTTTTTAGCAAGATTAACAACCTCGTTATCGGAGATCCTGGAAGCATTCAATTCTTTGACGTCTACAACATCGTGACCGGTTTCTACAAGGTGGGATACTATCCTGGAAGGAACATTTTCATCCGCAAGAAATCTCAATTAAACAACTTCCTCAAAGGGTATAAACTCCTGTTCTTTTATCAGGAAAGCAGCGTAATCAAGGCAGGCCTTAATGTCCTCTACGGCAAGATTTGGGTAATAATCTCTTATAATATCTTCTGGCGTCAGTCCCTCCTTCAATAGTTCAAGTATAAGATAGACCATAACCCTTGTACCCTTAATACAGGGTTGGCCGTGGCAGACGTTTGGGTCTATCTCAATACGTTCTTTCATAGTCGTGAACCAATAATATTGTGATCTAGATGCCGGAAAACACCTTCAGCCTACAATTTTACACAAATAAAAGGTTATGTCAATAAACGCGTTTAACCCCATAAACAGGTGGGCAACAAGCCCCACCCTCCGGTAATGTCTCAGATAAGCACCATATTGTCTCTGTGCACCACCTCGTCGTACGGTTTGGAGCCCAGTATCCTCTTTATTGACGTGCTGGACTGTCCTTGGATCTTCATAAGCTCTGCAGAGGAATAATTGGTGAGTCCCCTTGCAAACTCGGTGTTATTGCCTGTGGCAAATACAGAGACCACGTCGCCTCTCTCAAAATCTCCGTCCACATCGGCTATCCCCGATGCCAGGAGGCTCTTGCCCCTCTTCGAGAGCGCATCGTAGGCGCCGTCGTCCACGTATATCTTGCCCTTCGGCCTCAACGTAAAGCCAATCCAGCGCTTGCGGCTGGTGAGCTTTTCGCGCACGGGAATAAAGAGTGTGCCCAGCTCCTCACCTTCCATTATCTTTATCAGAACGTCCGGCGCCCTGCCGTTCGCTATGACAACCGCCCCGCCGGAATTTGTCGCTATGCGCGCAGCCCTTAGTTTGCTCTCCATACCACCCATACCGAGGTGTGTCTTTGACCTGGACGCAAGCCCCTCTATGTCTGCAGTAATCTCCTCCACCAGTGGTATAAGCTCCACACCCTTATCCGGCCTCCTGTAAAGTCCGTCCACGGACGAGAGCATCACCAGCAGCTCCGCCCTCAAAAGATTGGCCACCAGGACGGAAAGGGCATCGTTGTCGCTAAAACTTATCTCCTCCACCGAAACGGTGTCGTTTTCGTTAATCACGGGTATGACCTTGAGACCGAACAGGGCGCTGATGGTGTTGCAGGTATTCAGATAACGGTGACGCCCTTCTAAATCCTCTCTGGTAAGCAGTATCTGGGCGGCATGATAGCCCTCCATCTTGAAACAGTCATCGTAGGCCCCGATTAACTTGCTCTGACCCACGGCGGCGGCCGCCTGTATCTCCGGGAGCGTGGTCGGCCTCTTGCGCATGCCAAGCTCGCCCATCCCCGCACCCACGGCGCCCGAACTCACCACAGCCACCTCGTAGCCGCGCCTCCTGAGACCCACTGCCTGTCTGGATATGCTCGCCACCTGCGTCATATCCAGAAGCCCGTCTTTCGTGGTAATCACGCCGGTGCCGACCTTTACCACCAGCCTTTTAGTCTTCGATATAATCTCTTTCCTGTAATTTTCTTTCATAAAGTTTTTCTATCAACCCTATTGACATTTAGTTCCCGTGTGCTATTATCGGCCTTCGTTCACCGCATATGCGGGCGGGTTTAATACCTTAGATTATAGTGCCGTCCATTACAAACTCAACTGGTCTTTCCCAAAGGAGATGAAAATGGCCAAGGAGATTCTGGTAGTAGGAAGTAAGATAAAGGAATACATAAAGTCTAAAGATTGCATGACATCTGGAGAGCTTATTCCTGCGCTGAGCGAGAAGGTCGAGTGTCTTCTGGATAAGGCCATTGAAAGGGCAAAGGCCAATAAGAGGAAAACTGTAGGTCCGCAGGACGTGTAATGTCGGCCTCTCTGTTGTGCTGCCCGCACCAATTCTTTAATTTGCTAATATGTAAATTTAGGGGGGACTAGTTTGTCTTCAGCTTCTGTATGAGGACTTCGTTGACCATCTTAGGGTTTGCCTTGCCTGTAGACTGACGCATTACTTGGCCGACAAGGAAGCCCAGGGCCGTCTTTTTCCCTTTTTGATAATCGCTGACTGCCGACGGGTTATCATCCAGAACCTTTAGTACAAGCCGTTCCAGTTCTTCCCTGTCGCTTATCTGAAGAAGCCCTTTTTCCTCCACTATCTTAGCGGCATCACTGCCCGAGCTGGCCATGTCAGCAAATACCTCTCGGGCAGTGGGCATGCTTACGGTGCCCTTTTCGACCATTACTACCAGCCCAACCAGGGCCTCGGGGCGCACCTTAAAGTCCCTTATTCCTAACCTCCTCTCCTTAAGCTCCCTGAGCACGTCATTTGTTATCCAATTACACAGGGACTTGGGGGCGGCATGGAGTTCCACACACCGCTCAAAATAATCCGCCACTGCCTTGTCTTCCGTAAGGACCCCTGCGTCATAGTCCGAGAGGGAGTATACCTCCACAAAGCGATTCCTTCTAGTAAGCGGAAGCTCCGGAAGCATAGACCTCAGTTCGCCCAGCCAACGCTCTTCAATTACCATTGGCACAAGGTCCGGCTCCGGGAAGTATCTGTAGTCATGTGCCTCTTCCTTGGTGCGCATCCTCTCGGTCCGTTCCCTAACCTCGTCCCACAGCCTGGTCTCCATATCCACCTTTCCCCCAGAGTCTAAGACGCCTGTCTGGCGGTTTATTTCATACTCCAGGGCCTTGAGCACGGCCTTCATCGAGTTGAGGTTCTTCATCTCCACCCTGCTGCCCAATTTCTTCTGCCCCACGGGCCTCAGTGATATTGACGCCTCAAACCTTAGAGACCCTTCCTGCATCTTACAGTCCGACACCTCGTTATACAGCAGAATGTTTCTCAGGGTCTGCATAAACTGCTCAACCTCTTCCAGACTGCGCATGTCAGGTTCCGTGACTATCTCAAGGAGCGGGACACCGGCGCGGTTGAAGTCCACGAGGCTGTAATCTGCCGACGCATCCTCCGGGTGGACGAGTTTGCCGGCCTCCTCTTCCAGGTGCACGTTGTTGATGTTTATCTTCTTCACCCCGCCATTTGATCTTATTTCGACATACCCGCCCACGCCCAGGTTTAGATGGTTCTGCGATATCTGATAGTTCTTGGGCAGGTCGGGGTAGTAGTAGTTTTTCCGGTCAAACGTACTGAAAAGGTTTATCCTGCAGTTAAGCGCAAGAGATGCCTTCAGGCTGTATTCCAGGGCCTTTTTGTTTAGTACCGGAAGCACACCCGGCATTCCCAGGCACACGGGACAGACCTGGGTATTAGGGGGTGCGCCAAAAACAGTAGGACAACTGCACCAGAGCTTGGACGCAGTCGCCAGCTCCGTATGCGTCTCAAGACCTATAACTACCTCGTATTTCATTATCTTGTAAGATTTTCCGACTGTTAGAACGTTGCAGCAAGCTGCCACGCTACATTAGATCCTGCCCTTAAGCTAAATTGGTTCCTTGTGAATCAGACCAGATATTTCAGCTAACTTAGCACGAGTTTCAGTAAATTTTTGGTCTAAGGTACCAAGCTGGGTTTCAAGGGCTTCTAGCCTCTCAATCAATTTGGGTATCTCTGGACTAGGTTCCAATTGCTCTGTTGACTCTAAATGTTCCTTCCAGCTTATTAATGCATCAACTGTGGTCCCTATTCTCACTATTTTAGAATCTAAGTCACCAATTCTAGAACTCAAAGCAGTAATTTTGCCTTCGTTAGCGATTCCTTTTCCAACTTTTTCTTCTAATACCGATACTTTTCCATATAGATAATACCCCCCCCACAGAGTGCAATGAGGGCAGTACTGATAATTATAAAAAATGCGCTCGTTAGATCAGGTTTTCCCATTTCAAGAACCTCCAAATTAAGTAAACAATGTAAAATTTAAGTTACTGTAGCGTGGGAGCTTGCTCCCACGCTAAGCCTTTACCCAAAACTATCCATCAATCCACAAAAGGGATAATCCTGCTAACTCTTAACTAAACCTTTTCTAACGGAGGTCTCCAGAATGAGCGCTCTGCAAAAATAGTCTAAGCATCAATTTAAGAGTAGCCGCAGGCTTTAGCCTGCGTTATACGCACCCTAAAGGGTGCGGCTACATTTACCTCTTCAATTTGATACTTTTACAGAGGTCTCAATATGGGCAAACTTGGGAATAATTGAAATTCTTTAGTCTTAACGTCCTGTTTTTACCATACGTTTTATATCTGCTCGTTTTCACTCTACAGAACGTGGCAGCAAGCTGCCACGCTACATTAAAAATATAGCACCAGACGCTGCACCAACGAGAACTTAGAACTTTCCATGTCTCAGTTTCTTGGAAATAGTCTCAATCAAATCGTAGCGCAAGCGTGTTTCCTTCAGGGCCTTGACGGTCTCGTTAATGTCGTAATCCACCTTCTTAAACTCGACGTTACCGTCTTCCCATATAACATAGGATGCCTTGGGACTGTAACCGCTGGGGAAACCCACACTGCCCGGATTAATGATAGTCGTCTTGCCTAGCTTCCTCTGCATGGGCATATGGGTATGACCTATAAACACAAAATCGGCGTCCACCCCCTTCAGCTCCCTGTTCATAACCTTGTCCGGGGTGTCGGGCGGAAGGAACGTACAATTATTTCCCCTTGGTGAGCCGTGGGATAATAAAATTTTGCAGCCGTCCAACACTATCTCTTCCACCAGTGGAAGTCCCCTCAAGAACTCCTTTTCTTCTTCACTTAAAACGCTTCGTGTATACTCTTTCCCGGGCTCGGCCAGCTCAGCATACTCCGGCGGACAGCAGCAGTCATCACGCAGCCCGCTTGCCGCGTCGTCATGGTTACCCCTTACAATCTTGTCGGAGATTGAACGCACAAGCTCAATGCACTCCTTCGGGTTAGGCCCATAATTTACCAGGTCACCCAGACAGAATACCTTATCAACCCCCTTTTCATTCTCACGCACGGCGGACA
>Ga0155267_1013_pt1 | contig 7850 bp, 7 predicted proteins | sample RifCSPhighO2_02_FD_106235 | JGI IMG/M metagenome (GOLD analysis project Ga0155267, IMG submission 106235) | Planctomycetes bacterium RIFCSPHIGHO2_02_FULL_50_42
CCAGAGGTCGAGGGTTTCCACAACTCCAGTGCCCGGTGAAGCCGTCCTACCAGCTACTACATACCCTCCGTCACCCGTCTGCCGGATAGAAAATGCCGCACTACCGTAAATTCCCCCGTAGGTCTTCTGCCAATTGATAGTCCCGTCCGGCCTGAGCTTCAAGACCCAAAGATATGTACCTCCAGCGCTAAAGGAGGATGTCGAACCAGCAACTATGTACCCTCCGTCATCCGTCTGCCGGATGGACTTGGCATAATCTCCATTTTCCCCCCCATAGGTCTTCTGCCACTCTACAGTCCCATCAGACTTAAGCTTCGAAACCCAGGCGGTACTTCCCCCGGTAATGAAGTAATCTGTAAAACCAGCCACTACGTAGCCACCGTCACCCGTTTGCTGGACAGAGTGGGCCCAAGCCCAGCCATCACCCCCAAATGTCTTCTGCCACTCTACAGTCCCGTCATGTCCGAGTTTCAAAACCCAAGAGTCATAATCGTCTTCCACACCAAACGAGGCGGTCGCACCAGCCACTATGTAGCCACCGTCACCCGTCTGTTGAATGGACAAGGCCGCATCCTGCTTATCCCCGCCATAGGTTCTTTGCCACTCCACAGTTCCATCAGGCCCGAGCTTTAAGACCCAAAAGTCTCCATTCCCTGCACCAAAGGATTTTGTCCCACCGGCAACTACGTAACCACCGTCACTGGTCTGCTGGATGGAAGAGGCCCCATCAGGGCTCTCTCCGCCATAGGTTCTTTGCCACTCCACAGTTCCATCAGGTCTGAGTTTTAAGACCCAGAGGTCTCCATTGCCGGCACCAAAGGATTCAGTCCCGCCAGCAACTATGTACCCCCCGTCACTGGTCTGCTGGATGGAATGTCCCTCATCTCGATTAGCTCCCCCATAGGTGGCTGCCCAGCTGGCTGACGCAGCCAAAGAGGGGGTAGTTGCAGAAAAAAGGAATGCAAGAGGCAGTATGCAGAACACGGCGCGCAAATCAAATATTCGACCCCCTTGGGTAGGCACCTTTGCAGCACAAGACCATATTTGATAGTACATGTCCCTTACCCTCCCGTGTTTTTCAAACCTCCAAGCAAACAGACAGGGGCTACTCACAGTAAAAGTCTTAAGGTAACAGTTTTCGATGAAAGGTCAATGCCTTAATCTACTGTAAGTTCTTTTCTTGACAAGGCTCTAGCGGGGTGCTAAAATTCGCCGGATATGCCCGCTGACCCTTATTTTATGCTCGTCCTTATACCCGTAATCCTGACGGCCATTACGGTGCATGAATTCTCTCACGCCCTAGCGGCAGACAGGTTAGGTGACCCTACTGCCAGGCATGAAGGCCGTCTGACCCTAAACCCCGTCGCCCACCTTGACCCCATCGGCACCATCTGCCTCTTTGTTGCAAATTTCGGATGGGGCAGGCCAGTGCCCGTAAACTCGCGTTACTTCAAACACCCGCTGAGGGACGACATGATAGTCTCCGCATGCGGCCCTATATCCAACTTATTGACTGCGCTGGTACTGGGCGTTGCACTGCAGGCCTCTATGGAGAATTCACTGATTCCCGCCCGCAGCTACCTGTACGATTTTTTGCGGCTCGGTCTAATAATAAATCTGTCGCTGTGTTTCTTTAATCTGCTTCCGCTTTATCCGTTGGACGGTTCACACATACTAAAAGGCCTCCTGCCCAGTACCCTTATACCGGAGTACGAACGCATAAGCGGCTACAGCCCCTTTATACTACTTGGTCTTGTGGCCATGAGCCCAATATTTCAAGTATCGGTCTTCAGCAGCGTTATCGGCCCACCGGTGTACTTTTTTGCAAGACTTTTCACCAGCATATTATGAACGCAGAAACGACTGAATACAAAGTAGAGCTAGATGTCTACAACGGCCCGATGGACCTGCTCCTGTATCTAATAAAGAAGGAGGAGGTGGACATCTACGACATCCCCATTGCCAGAATTACAGACCAGTACATGGCATACATGGGACTGTTGGAGGTGCTTGAACCTGCACTGGTAGGCGACTTTATGGTCACGGCCTCTACCCTTATGTACATAAAGTCACAAATGCTTCTGCCAAATCCCCCGGAGGAAAAAGAAGAAGACCCGAGGTGGGAACTGGTAAGGCAGCTGCTGGAATACAAGAGATTCAAAGAGGCGGCATCCGCCCTTGGCGGTATGCGAGAAGCCATGGCGATGAGAACGACTAGGAGGGTCGAGACAAAAATCGGTCCGCCCCCCGGCGAAGTTGACGAACACCTGTCGCTTGAGGACATGAGCGCGTGGGAACTTTTGGGCTTCTTTACGAGACTTATGAGGGAAACCCTGCAAGACGTCCCCACCACCATCACCATTGAGGAGATACCCATAGAGGAGTTCATGGAGATAATCCTGGAGAGGCTCAGTGTAATGGAATCATTCCATTTCCTGGACCTATTCCCTGAGATACGAAGCCGGCTCGAACTCATAGGGGCGTTTCTGGCCCTCTTGGAACTGATGCGCCTGATGAAGATACGCGCCCGGCAGGCCCATGACGCATCCGACATACAGATAAGCCGGGGACAGTTGTATACCGTACCGGAACCTGACCTGTTCATGGAAAGAGAAGGATGATTGACAAGGAACTCTTAGACATCCTTGCCTGCCCCGTCTGTAAGACAGAGATACGACTGGAACAAGAAAAGATAGTCTGCGCGAAGTGCGGCAGGCGCTACCCCATCAGGGACGATATCCCAGTAATGCTGGTGGAAGAGGCAGAACTGAAAGAGGAGGCGCCCAAGGAAGAGGCTGGATAACAGGCTAACTACCCACCTTCCCGCATCATCATCCCAAGTAACGCAATCTCCCCTTGTTCTTGAACGCCGCAGGATGTATAATTTGGATTCTTTAATATCTCTGAGACCTCTGAAAAAGTTTTATTTTATGGAGTCCAGCGACCGTGTCGCTGGGAGACACACCCCCGTCCCCTCTTAAAAGAGGGGAGGAAGGGGTGTGTCTCAAATGCCCATTGACACAGTCAATGGACTCCAAGATTTTGACTTTTTCAGAGGTTTCTTATTGTAATAACAGGGCTGGGGTCTGCCCCCAGTAGAACTAGGCAGGCGAACACTAAACATGGGCGGCAGGACGCCCATGTTACAAGATAATCGGAAAATGGACAGACAGGCACTTCTCGGACTTGTTGTCGGCTCAGTGATAATACTGGCGTATTTCGCTTTCTTCCTGCCCTGGATGTACCCACCGGCGGAGAGATACCAGGCGCCCAAAACAACCCAGCCACCGAAACAGACGGCGGTCAAGGCCCCGGAACAGGAAACTCCCAAAACACCGCAACCTTCACCGCCCCCCATAGAGACGGGAGAAAAGGCACTAAAAACACTACCCCCGGCAGGTGCAGAACTCGTAGATAACATAGTGCTTGAAAACGAGGAGATAAAGACCATCTGGACCAACGAAGGTGCGGCGTTAAAAAATGCAACGCTGAAGAAGTACAAGGATTATGCGGACAATGACCTGCGCCTGTTTTTGCCGTCAAAAACAACTCCACGCACCCTGGCCATAGACACGATGCTGGACAAATACGACCTGTCGCATCATCTCTACCAGGTGAAAGAGGTCACACCGGAGCGGGTAAGCTTCCAGACCACGCTGGAAGACGGACTCAGGATTACAAAAAACATATCGCTCCACAAGGATGGAGAGTACCACCTCGACGTAGAAATCTTGGCGGAAAACATTGCCAATACTGAAATATCCCTCAAGTATTCCATTGTTTCCGCCAGCCAGATATGTCCGGAGGGCACCCCGGAGTATGACACGGCCTCCGTAGTGGGTATGTCATTGGGCACGAAGACCAAGTTTATACAGAAGACTCTGGGCGACTTGAAAAAATCGCCGGAGGTAAACGAATCCCGCGGCATAACCTGGGCAGGTGGCGTAGACAAGTACTTCGCCTGCGTTTTGAAAGCTACAACCAGTGACCTTGTGCAGTCGGTAACGTCAAAACAGGTCCTTGAGAAAGATACCAAACTGGGTCCAAACCTTTTGGTGAGTGTGGGGACCAACAGCTTTACCCTCTTGCCGGGGGGTGCCGAGAAACACGAGTACACGCTCTTCCTAGGCCCGAAACAAGAGAAAGTCCTGCTGGAGTACGGCCTTGTCACGCTCCTGAACTTCGGCGCATTTACACCAATAAGCAAGGGGCTCCTCCACGTACTCAACTCATTCTATCATGTTATACCCAACTATGGCGTAGACATAATAATCCTGACGGTGCTCGTCAAGGTATGCCTGTTCCCGCTCACAAGAAAGAGCCAGATGTCAATGTTCAAGATGCAGGAGCTGCAGCCCGAACTCAAGAAGCTCCAGGAAAAATACAAGGACGATAAACAACGAATGGGACAGGAGCAGATGGCCTTATTCAAACGGCACGGGGTAAACCCCATGAGCGGCTGTCTGCCTATAGTACTCCAGCTCCCCGTCTTCTATGCACTGTTCCGCACCCTTCAGCTGTCGTTTGAGATGAGGCAGGCACCGTTTGCCTTCTGGATACACGACCTCTCCAGACCCGACATGATGTTCACACTGTCTTCTCCATTACCTTTCCTGGGTAATTACATAAATGTGCTACCCATAATCATGGCCGTGGCCAGTATTGCACAGATGAGGCTGATGCCGTCGAACCCGGACCCGAAGGCCCAACAACAGCAGCAACTTATGAAAATCATGCCCGTAATGTTCGCATTCGTACTTTACCACATGCCCTCCGGGCTTTTACTCTACTGGACAACCAGCACCATCCTCAGCGTGGGAGAACAACTGCTCATACGGAGGATGGCGGCGAAAAAGAAATAAACGTCTTGAATACCCAGAACGACACGATTCTGGCCGTCTCTACACCCTGGGGCAATTCGCCCAGGACCATCATAAGAATGAGCGGGCTCGATGCCCTCTCCTGCACAACGAAGGTATTTACAGAAGAAAGTCCTCCTCCACATACGAACACCACAGGCACGTACCGCTCGCTCAGGGGTCTTATAGACCTGGGAGACCGGGTAACCGCGCCCGCTTCCATATACGTAATGAAGGCCCCGTGTTCATACACCAGGGAAGACGTGGTAGAGATACACACCTTCGGGAGTCTGCCCCTAATTGAGATGCTGATTGACAAACTCCTGCAAGACGCCCGCAGCAACGGGACCACCCTAAGACTTGCGGAACCGGGTGAATTCACGAAGAGGGCGTTCCTAAACGGACGCATAGACATAGTACAAGCCGAGGCCGTACTACGGATAATACGCTCCCGCACGGACGCCGAACTCCGACTGGCCGCCGCCCAACTGGACGGAAGGTCCTCGCGGGGGTTAAAAAAGGCGCACGAACGCATTGCCAACCTGCTTTCTCTGCTCGAGGCCTCAATAGACTTCTCCGACCAGGACATCGGCCTTGCGTCGGAACAAGACATCCTTAATGAACTTGAGGTCGTTAGGAAGACATTGCTGGAGTACGCCCAAAGGACAGACACCGGTAAGGTCCACAGCGGCGGTGTCCGGACCGTGCTTTTTGGCCCGCCCAATGCGGGCAAGTCGAGCCTCTTCAACGCACTCCTGGGATGGCCCAGGGCAATTACAAGCCATAAGAGCGGCACTACCAGAGACCTCCTGGAGGCCGGGTTGACCATAGACGGTATATCCTTCCGGCTGTTAGACACCGCAGGGCTGGCGCAAACGGAGACACAGGGCGGCGAAGAGTCAGCACTGAAAACGCTCGCAATGGACATGACCGTTAAGGCCATTGATACGTCATCGCTCTTTATCTGCGTACTTGATGGTTCCAAACCGATGGATAAACGCTCCCTCGACTTCCTGCTGTCCTTTCACGAATGGCCGAACGACTCGGACTGCCTGCTGGTTATCAACAAAACAGACCTTCCACTAAAATTTTCTGTAGGAGATTTGCCGCAGCTATGGCAAAATTATCCTATAATCTATACATGTGCGACGGCGGAAAGTGGCATCGAGGAACTGAAGCAAGAAATGGTAAGGAAGATACTCGGCGGAGGTGTGGATTGTTCCGCCTCTCCAACAATGTTGAACACCCGCCAGAGGGCACTGCTTGACGTGTCCCTCGATTCCTTAGACCGCGCATCGCAATCCTTAAGGAAAGAGGCATCGGCGGAGTTCACCGCCCTGGACGTCAGGGAGGCGGCGGACACCCTGGGAGAACTTTTGGGGAAGATAACCACAGAGGACATCCTTGAAAAAATCTTCTCACAATTCTGCATCGGCAAATAAAGATACCCGACCGAGCTGGGATGAATATTTCCTCAAGATCACCCGCGAGGTGGCCCAGAGGTCTACCTGCCTCCGTCGTCAGGTGGGTGCGACACTGGTGCTGGACAAGCGCATACTCGCCACCGGTTATAACGGCGCACCGAAAGGGATGGTACACTGCACGGAGATCGGATGCCTCAGGGACAAACTTGGGATACCTTCCGGAGAGAGACAGGAACTCTGCCGGGGGCTCCATGCGGAGATGAATGCCCTTCTCCAGGCCGCCAACTACGGCATACCGATTGAGGGCGCCACACTGTACTCCACCAACCACCCCTGCGTCCTGTGCGCAAAGATGCTCATCAACTGCGGCATCAAGCGCATAGTCGCCATATCCGACTACCCCGACTGGCTGGCAAAGGAGATGCTCCAAGAGGCCGGCATTAAAGTAGAGATCATGGGGGACGGTCAGTAACCTCCCATACCACAGACACCCCCTAACTCACCATTAAAGGTTTTTCTCCATTACACCCCGTGTGGATATCCCTGGAAAACCCCTCCAATACCCTGTGCATTCTGAGCCTTTGTAGGGGCGTATTGCGATACGCCCCTACAGGTTGAATGGGAGCTGGCTTCACCCAGAATGACATGCAGAGATTTCTTAAAAACCTTGTGAAGTTGTCGTTCTGAGCGAGGCGAAAAATATGTTTTTGTAGCGTGCCAGCTTGTCTGGCACGTTAAACGTGCGAGATAAACTCGCACGCTACACCAGAGATTCTTCAGTCGCTCTGCTCCCTCAGAATGACAATTATACAGACTTTTTCAGAGGTCTCAGAAAAGAATCGGAGAGAAATTCCTCAAAAATTTTCAGTTGTCACTTGACAAGCTGTAGTGTATAGTGTATAAGTTGGTACAACATCTAGCAATACTAAATATTGTACATTAATAACCAACGCAGTTATTTAAATATAGATGTTAATCTTGAGATAATTATTGTTATTTCAAGATGTTAAATAGGGGATCGTTCGTAGGGTCCCAGTATCTTGGGGTGGCAGTACTGCATTAGATAACCTTATTCTAAGGTGTGCTAAATGCGACAGCAGGGGAGAGAGAGTTTAAGGCGGATGAATTCACGCGTCTCTACGTACATAGCCTTGGGCTCAACGAACTCCTGAAGCGCATGAACCCATAAAGGCTCTAAATGCAGTGCCCCTATTGCAAACAAGACAATGACAGGGTAATAAACTCCAGACCCTCGGCTGACGGCCTCAACATAAAGCGCCGCCGCGAGTGCCTGAATTGCAAGAGACGCTACACCACCTATGAGAGGATGGAGGAAACCCCTCTAAAGGTGATAAAAAAGGATGGCCGCAGGGTGGCCTTTGACAGGAACAAGATTCGCGTCGGACTGGAGAAGGCCTGTGAGAAGAGGCCCGTATCCGCCGACACTATTGAACTCACCGTCTCTGAGATAGAGCGGGACATGTACAACAGATTTGACCGCGAGGTGCCCTCCAAGTACATCGGGGAACAGATAATGCAAAGACTGAAGACCCTGGACAAGATAGCG
>Ga0155267_1015_pt1 | contig 7188 bp, 8 predicted proteins | sample RifCSPhighO2_02_FD_106235 | JGI IMG/M metagenome (GOLD analysis project Ga0155267, IMG submission 106235) | Planctomycetes bacterium RIFCSPHIGHO2_02_FULL_50_42
CAAAAAGGGGCTTTATTGATTACGTTCTTGTCTCTACTCGAAGCGAGAGTCCGACCCTATGACCTTGTCCCTCTCAAAATCCTTGTATGGGTCTTCATCCTCTTCTTCCTTCTTCTTACCGACCTTCACGTCTTCCGCCAGGTATGCCGTAAAACCTGCCTTCTTAACCGCACCAATCAACGCCCTGTGGTCCGTATCTTCCTTTACCGTTACAATAGCCCTTTCATTCCTAAAATCCACGTAGGCCTTCTTCACGCCTTTTACGGCAGTTAATGCATCCTTTATCTTAATCGTGCTGGCGTAATCGGTCATTCCCTTTATATTTAGTTGTATCTTTTCGTCTCCTGCGTACGCCGAGGAAGAGTTGAAAAATGAGGCAGGGCCCGCCATAGTAACTAAAGCAAAGACACCCGCCAATAACAGCACCTTCTTTACTATCCTCATCCTGGGTCTCCTTAATATCTCCTCTTCACGCCAAATTAACCCTCTCAAACAATTTGCCACAATGCGCCAAGAATTGCAAGTCCATTCGAAGACCTATAAAACAAAAAGGCCTTCTGTAACAGAAGGCCTTTTCCTATAATGTCAGCCCTGAATACCTTACGTACCAAAGTAGGCGTGCTTATTCCTCTACAAGGCTGCCAGTGGGCCGAAAGAAACTGTGTCAAAATCCTCTTATGGTGTCAGTTCGAAGTCTGCCTTTGCCTCCTTATTCGTCTCTACCTTTATGTCCTTCTTTTGCTTCTTCAGATCTTCCTTCTTGAAGGCCTCGTGCCAGATTTGTAATTTGTACTCCCCGGGAGGTATGTTGGTTATCTTATAGGTACCGTCATCCCCGGTAACACAGAAGTACGGGTTGTCCTGCACCACTACCCATGCAGTCATCCATTTGTGAACGTCGCATCCCACCTTAACCACTTCCTCAAACTGGAAGGTCTTTTCAATCGGCTGACCGTTCCCTGGAATGCTCTCGTTGAACGAACTGTTCTTCATGGAATATGAGTGAAGGTTGTGCATCAAGGGGTCGCCGTTTCTCAGCTCAATAGCACTCCCTGCAGGAATAACTTGAACATGGGGACTGAACGAGCACTCCTTCTGGTCCAGGGAAAAATGCCTCTCTGCCATCCGCTTTTTGTTCTCGGCAGATACGTCCGCCTGCTCCCACTTCTTCCCTTTCTCCACCTTCTGAAGATAGACTACTGCATTCTTTACACCCTTGCTGCCCTTATCTACAATCAGCTTCTCGGACAGCTTTGGAGCATGCACAGCGCAGACCTCCGGGTCTTTGTCAACGTTAATCTCTTCAGGAGCAGGAGCATCACCCGCATATTTTACAACACCGCTTATACTGCCGCCATCGGACACCTCTATTTCCTCATAGGCACCTTGGGCATATGGCATAGAAGTAAACCCTACCGCCCAGGCCCCAAATATTACCAACGCAAAGGTCAAAATTCTTTTAGACATGTCTTGCTCTCCTCTAAATCACCAGAAACGTGCTAGGCTAACTCTCAGCCCCGGCCTCTTGAGGAATTTCCCTTGAGAGGGTGTCACAATGTTCACCGTCCGGCCAGCGCACCTGGATTGCCTCCTTATCGCTGCACACCATCTCGCACATCCTACAGGCCACACAATCCTTTGGACGGGCATTGTTTGATACCCTGTAATGACCCGGTTCCGACGCGTCCTCAACCATCTCAAGACAGTTGAATGGACAGACGTTTACACAATTCTCACACCCGCTGCACAGCTCGCGCATCACCACCGCAACGGGTCTACTCTTTTTTATCTTGAAGGTCTGACATCCTTCTTCGTCATATATGCAATCCACAGGGCAGTAGCTGCCGCATACGCCGCAGTCAATGCAGACGACGGGGTCTATGACGTGCAGCTTCTTTGACACCCCGGTGATAGCGCCCACAGGGCACTTCTTGGCGCATATCGTACAGCCTATACATTTATCGGTAATGTTATATGCCACCTTCTTTACTCCCTCCCAACTCGGTGGTGGCGGCCGGCGCAGCCGTAAGCAAGTTACCCGGGCTCATTATTAAGTCCTTTATAGCCTCTACCTGCTCCTCGGGCTTTCCCGGGAAGATTTCCTGGAACTCACCCCAGGGGAATTTGGGCATCTTTGTGCCCACCTGTATTCTCTGAGGGTCCATAAGCCATTCGCGGATCCAGCCCGGTCTCAGACGCTGCCGGGCCAGCGATAGGTCAGGCGCCCAACCCGATGGGTCGCCCTCTGGTTTTATCTCCCCTCGGACGTGACACGAACCGCAATTTACGTCCTTCGAATCCATCAGCGCCCTGGCCTTGACGTAATGCTCGGGATTCTTGACACGTTCCGCATCCACATAGGCCTGTTCCCTTTCTTCCAGCCTCTCGTACGGATACTCCTGGTTGTCGTTCAGGGCAAAGAACTTCGCAGCAACGCCTGCTTCTTCCTTTGTCAGGCCAAACGTCGGCATTTTGACGTTCACCCACGGCCTGAGAGAATACGGCGACTGCACAAACCTGTACAACCAATCGGCCTGCACCCTCTTCCCCTCCCCGTACAGGAACGGGGGTGCAAAGACTCGCGCCTCTTCCGGCACTAAATCCTCTTGCTCCCCTAGATACTCTATTACGTAGGGAACTATCTCCCCGCCCATCGTGGGGATACGTTCCTTTATCCCGTCAAGCTCTACCGCAATATTCTCCCCGAGCTTCTTGCCCATATCAGGATAGTCATGCCAGAGCTGGAAGAACAGGGTCTCGTCTTCCTCCAATTTTGTCATACCTTCGACTTTTGTGCCGTCCGCAAGTGTAAGCTTCTCGAGGGTAAATGGATGGCATCCGACACAGTTATATCTCCTGATTAGCCAGGTGCCGTCTACCACCGCCTTTTCCCTCTCGGAGAGATTTCGTTTATAACGAGCAGGTATATTCTCATCCGTCAAGCCCACTACAAAGGTCACAAGGGCCTTGACCTCTTCGTCCGTCAGGCTGAGGTCCGGCATTCTCAGCATATCATCGGCCTTCTTATACTTTCCCTTATCAAATACGCGCGGGTCCTTTAGTTTTGTAGTGAGCCATTTCTCACGCGACCGAGAAACGTTTTCCCTCACGTATTCATGGCCGATACTCCCTAAAAGCTCGTGTTCCAAGAGGGCAAAATCAAAACGCTCCACGTTTTTGACACCCTCTTCAGACAGGTCGGCGCCCATCTTACCCCTATCTTCGAGGCCTTTAACAGGATGACAGCCGAAGCATCCGTAACGGGTAATGATTTTAAAACCTTCCTTAGCCCTCTCTGCATTGTTTAAATCTACGGCCCCTGTATTAGGTTCATTTTCCTTTAAGGTAACAAGGTAAGCGGCTATCTTTTCCGCTTCTTCTCTATCCAGGCGCAGGTTAGGCATACGGCCCTCTGGCTGATGTTTCTTTGGGTCTGCTATCCAGTTGGTGAGGTAATCGTACCGTACCTTCTCACCCACCCTGCTGAGATCGGGGGCAAAATGGCTACCCCTGTCGCCAACCCTGTGACATCCCAGACACCCCCTTGTCTCGAAGCTCGCCTTACCCTCCCCTGCCATATCTTCGTCCATCTTAGGAGTCTCTGCAACGCCGGAAGGCTCGGTTATCTGCCATATGTATGACGCTATGTTTAACCTTTCTTCCTCATTCAGTAAGAAGTGCGGCATCCTGGTATCGCCCCTAAATGACCTGGGATTATCAAGCCAGCCGTCAACCCAACCCGCGTAAACCTTCGTGTTGAGTTCATCCAACCTAGGCCCTATGAACCGTGTCTTATCCTCCCTCTTTAAGGCGCTCACCGAGTGACAGCCGATACAACCGACCTTATGGAACAACTCACGCCCCCGTGAAAGCACCTCGGCACCCGGCACATCGACCTCGTAATCATGACACTTAAAGCACGTCGCCTGGGTATATTCCCCCTGTAACATCGGGTAATCCCAGTACTCAAGGTCACCGTGCGCCTTATAGGCGGCAGTCGTTGCATAACCCTGCCCCCTGTGGCAAGGCGTACAGCCAAAAATCTCTATAGGGTGGACGTTCAAAATGCCCCTCTCGCCCAGTCCAGGGCCAAGGGGCGGAAGGGTAACGACCGAGGGATGCGACTTAAATGGCTCCGGGGCTTCATCAAGCCCACTTTTGTTTATGCCTGCATGGCAACTGTGACATCTGTCTACCAGCCCTATTTCGCCGTTAACTACCTGCTTTATTTCAACCCTTTCCTTCTTCAGGGCCTCACGGAAGCGCTGAACGTTCGCAAGCTGAGTCTGATATTTTTGCAACTCCTCCTGAAGTTTATCCTTCCGCTGGGCTGTCTCGGCGAGTTCTTTCCTAAGTTCTTTTTTCCTCACCTGGTCGGCAGCTATCTTTGCATTTATTTGCTCTATGTGCGGCTCCAGACCCTGGGCCTCGTGCAACAGCTTGTGCTTCTCTTCGCCCTCAAGTAACTTCTCCATTATGTATACTATGGACTGATACTTACCGCGGTGGAGCTGCAGCTCGTGGAGCAACTCCGTAATCTCTACATCCTTCTCTTCCAGTTCCTTGACCTTTGCCTGTCTATCGGGGTTTTCCTCAAACGCCTTAAGAACCCCCTGGTATTCCTGGTCAAGGGCCTTGTATTCTTCGCTGGTCAAGGCAGCCTGGGCATTCTTTAAATCCTGTTGAGATTTCTTGTCTGCCAGTGCCAGAAACTGCTTCTGATAACTCTTCCAGGGCCTTCTGCCTATCACCTCATCATAAACGGCCCAGACGGTGCTGAATACCAAAAGTCCTACGGCGAAGACGTACAGCTTTACATGCGATTTTTGTTCTATGGGGTCTTTATTCTCAGGCATTTTCTCTTGCTCAGATGTTTAACCAGGGTGTCACAAGGATGTATTTGATGGAAAAGACAAGGCGCATAACCATCTTTATTGGAAGCGCCATCATAGTCCAGAAGAAAATACAGACTATACCGTAGCGGATAAGGCCGAGCCTCTCCAGCGTCTCGCTGTTACGGCTCTTCAGCCAGACATAGGGCGCAAGCGTCCCGATGGCATAATAACCTATAATTGCTCCCAGCCCGATAATAACGCCGGCGCTATATGACTTTAACCCTGCCATACCGGTCATACTTGCCAGGATTTCATTCAAGTTGATGTTGACCTCTGCCACTACTCTGTGCGGGTCCCAGAACTGCCCGGGCCAGAAGAACATCCAGCCGGGCCCACGGCAGAATACGCCTATAACAATCTCAAGCACCCACAGGAAAAAGAACCCAAACCAGTAGGTAAGTATGGCAAACCTTCTCTCGGAGAAGGTGTAGTATCCGTTGCCTCTCGGGTTGACGTCCACATACGGAATGACCATTAGACCGACAATGATAAAAGTAGGCAGGAGCACACCGGCGATATAAGGGTCAAAGTACACAAGCATGTCCTGTAAACCAAGAAAGTACCAGGGTGCCTTAGACGGGTTTGGTGTGACTGCGGGGTTTGCCGGTTCTTCCAGCGGTGCGTCAATGGGTATAGACCATATGGTCAAAAATGCCATGACAATAATGGCACATATAAACTCCAATTTGACCAGATGAGGCCACGTACTTACCTTTCTCGGAAGGCCCTGCTCTTCCTCCGGGTACATGATGTCAATTACGTCCACCACGTCCCCCTTGGCCTTCTTCTTTCCTTCCCCCTCGCCCTCTTTTCTCCGCCGAGCGGCCTCTGCCCTTATGCGGTCGTTCTTAAACCCAAGGGAAAAGGACATCCATCCGAAAAACAACACGAGGACAAGCATTATCACAATAGGTATATTGTCAGGCTTACTTGCTATGTGCCAGATGTTGTGCCACATGAGATGCTATCCCTCTGTCTCCATTAAATCCTCTTATAAAGGACCGGAAGAACCGCCGTCTTTCCTTACACGCCAGAAGTGAACTGCCAGAAAGATTATCACCATCATAGGCATTCCTACACAATGCCATACATACGCCCTCAGCAGGGCATTACCCCCTACCACCGAGCCTCCCAGCAGCGCAAACCGGATGTCGTTAAACGCAGTCATACCTAACTGCTCGCCGAACGGCCCCTCGTGTCCCAAAATGGGCGTGGCCCTAGCCATGTTTGTTCCCACCGTTACGGCCCAGAAGCCTAACTGGTCGTCGGGAAGCAGGTAGCCGGTAAAGCTGAGCAACAGCGTCAATACAAGCAGTATTACCCCCACCACCCAGTTGAACTCCTTGGGCGGTTTATAAGAACCGGTCATAAAGACACGAGTCATGTGCAGCCATACGGTTATTACCATAAGGTGTGCCGCCCATCTGTGCATATTTCTTAGAACGATCCCAAACGGCACATCGTACTCAAAATATTTCATATCCTTGTAGGCGTTAATCTTGTCCGGGTGATAGTAGAAGCAGAGGAATACACCCGTAAAGCAGAGCACCAAGAATAGTAAGAAGGTAATGCCGCCCATACACCAACTGTGGGAAAATCTCAACGAATGCCTCGCCACATGGGAGGGGTGGAGGTGCAAGAATACGTTGCCCATGATGGCGAGAACGCGATTTCTCGGCGTCTCCGCGAAGCCCCTGCGGAACATGGACTTATAGACTTGGGATTCGAGGACCAGTTTCTTCAGCTTCTCAATCTGTTCCGTCATCATTGCAAAAATTTCCCTCCCAGGGAATTAATTACTGTTTAGTGAACAATCAGGTGGCTTTAGGCCCTAAGAAAGGCGCCGGGCTTTTCCCACTCGCCGCGCTCTCGTCTGAAGACGACACTGCTGTCAATGACAATCTGTCCGTCCTCTGCCAGGCCTATCTTAAGCCTTTCAAGGGGTCTAGGCGCAGGTCCCTCGTAGTTTACACCCTCTTTGGTGAAGCCGCTGCCGTGACATGGGCACTTAAATTTGTTCTCGCCCTCCCACCAGACAGGGGTACAACCCAGGTGGGTACACTTTCCCAAAAGGGCATAGAAGCCCTCAGTCTCTCTCACAATCCATACACGGTACCTCTGCTGAAATCTGATGTCCACCGTACCAACGGTAAACTCCCATGGATAGCCAACTTTAAATGTGGTGGGCGGCTCAAAAAGGGTCCTGGGGAAAAAGAACCTCATAAAGGATACTATCCAGGTCAACTGAAACAGCGCAAAGCCGGCCCAACCCAGCTTGACAAGAAAGCCTCTA
>Ga0155267_1113_pt1 | contig 6896 bp, 5 predicted proteins | sample RifCSPhighO2_02_FD_106235 | JGI IMG/M metagenome (GOLD analysis project Ga0155267, IMG submission 106235) | Planctomycetes bacterium RIFCSPHIGHO2_02_FULL_50_42
CTCTATCAGTATTTTAAGGGATAAAAATTTTTAAAAACCACTTGACGCGGGGTGTTTCTTTGGCTAATATGTGCGGACGAGACGCAGTCTCAATAAGTATTTTTGGGGCTTCAGCCCTTTTTTAATGGCATATATATGAGAATCAGTCGCAGTCTCAATGACAAAGGAGAAACAAATGACGAGGGTCGTAACAGGGATGGTGGTGTTCCTTCTAAGCGCCGTCGTACTGCTAAGTCAGGACTTACTAGCGCAGGAGGACTTGGCGGCAAAGGTGGATACGCTGGAGAAGGAACTCCAGGTACTGAAACAGCAGTTGCAAAAACAAGGGGAGGATGCTGCGCAGAGGGAGAAAGTTGTTGCGGAGCTTGCGAATAAGACCGAGGCCCATGAGAAGGGCATAAAGTCCATAGGCCAGCGGGACGCCTTTACGTATTCTGACCTCTGGGTGCCGGAGCAGTCCGATAAGTTTGCAAAGGAAAAGCTCTCGGGGCAGTTCGGCGGTATCTACACCAAACCGTTTCTGCGCAGGATGGGCAGGAATACCTACCTCGGCGGCTATATGGACGCCAGCTACAGGAAACAGGAAAGACAGCAGCCATTTTTCGAGCAGCTGCGGTTTGTGCCGTTTATTTATTCTGATGTCTCTGATAGGGTGAAGGTTGCCGCTGAGATAGAGTTTGAGCATGGCGGCGCAAACAGGCGAACGGGTGTTATAGGAGACAGTGGTCCGACCGGGCTGTCGAATCAATTGAATGGAGAGGTTAAGTTAGAGTTTGCCACGGTTGACTTCCTGATCAAAGATTGGATTAACTACAGGGCTGGTATAATCCTGGTGCCTCTTGGTAAGTACAACCTGGTTCACGATGCGCCGCTGCAGGACCTGGTAGACAGGCCGCTTGTAGACCAGAAGATTATACCCACCACGCTGAGTCAGGCCGGTATGGGATTTTACGGCAGTTTCTATCCGACCGAGATGTCAAAGCTGGATTATGAGATTTACGCAACCAACGGCTTCGGCAACAATATTTCGAGCAGCAATGGCATCAGGGATGCACGTCTGTTCAGGTATGACAGGGATAACAACTCAAGTCCCGGCATTGTAGGCAGGGTGGCTTTCAGCCCGTTTTTGGGACTTGAGTTCGGCACTTCTTTTTATCTCAACAAGTACGACAAGAACAACTGGTTCAACATAGGTGCCCTTGATTTTGCGTTTCAGAAGGGACCTTTCGAGCTGGTCGGCGAGGGTGCTTATATAGACATTGAGAGGGATAAGAGAATCAAGACCACTCAAACAACTGTGCCACCCAACATGTTTGGCTACTACATCGAGCCCAGGTTCCACTTTATGCCCGAATTCATCCGTAACCTTGCGCCCAACTTCTTCAAGGAGGATTCGACATTTACACTGGCGGGAAGGTGGGATCAGGTGGACACAGGCTTCGACAGACGTGACAGCAAGGGTACTATCGGATTTAACTTCCGCTATACGGAGGACACCGTCTTCAAGGTGGATTATGAATGGGACCATGAAAATCGGCGAAGTACGGAAGCCGACAATACCTTCGTATTCGGTGTGGCGTCGTATTTCTAAAAATCCTTTGTAAGGAAGGGAGTTTCTCTAGTAAAATGGATTTTTTGACACGATGCTTATGAAAGTGCTATGTGCCTCTTAAGGCTCTTGTGGATTGTCTTGCCACTGGTTATCGCTGGCTGTGCCGGCCTGGGAGGACTTGGAGGGAAGCCGCATACGTACTCCGAGACCTTTCAGGCCCCATTTGACGTGGTATGGGATGCAACCATAAAGATGTTTGAGGCAAGGCAGGTGGAGCTTGAAAAGACGGACAATGGCCAGGGGAAGATAGTAACCCAGTGGCTCTACAGGGAAGGTGAGAAATCCATGGGAGTGCGAAGAGTACCATGGGAGGAGAGGCATAGGCTCACGCTGCGCATCAAGGACAAAGGACGGGTTACAGAGGTGAGCGCCTACGCAATTGTGGAAGAAAAGGGCCCCGGCGGCACACAGGCCTACCGATGGACAAGGATGGAGTCCACAGGAGATTTGGAACGGGAGGTGCTCAATGCTATCGGGGAGAATGTTGAATTGCTGACTCAAAAAGGAGTTAGATGAGTTTGAGACACGTGCCTTTAATTATCTTTATGGCATTCTTGTCAGCGGCAGATGTCTTGGCGCAGGTATCGCAAGAGCTGGAACCTCCTGACAACTTCCAGCCGCAGGTCTTTCTTACCCAGGAGCAGGCCCTTTCAGAGATGTTTCCTGACTGCGATGAGATACTCAGGGACGTGATTATCCTTACGGACGAGGAGAAAAACGCCCTTGAAGAGCGCCTGAAGAGGAAGATATACGAGCAGGGCTTTGAGGTGTTCATCGGCAAAGAAGAGGGTGAAGTTCAGGGCTACGCCATCATAACCGAGGAGGTAGGCAAGTTTCATCCATTTACCTTCATCGTGGCGGTAGAGCCGAACGGCAAGATAAAGGACCTGGCAGTCCTGATTTATAGGGAGAGCCGGGGCGGGGATGTGGCGAGGAGGCGGTTCTTGCACCAGTTTATAGGTAAATCCGTCCGCAGCCCCGTAAAGATAAACAGGGACATTATAAATATTACTGGTGCCACCATGTCCGTGGTTACGATGTGTAGCGGGGTAAAGAAGGTGTTGGGGGTGGTGGACGAGTTTTATTTGAGCGGGAAGAGGGGTCTGGAGAACGCCTCCCCACTGGTGTCAAAGACGTCGTCGCAAGGATCGCCGGCGCTGCTTAAAGAGACAAGGCTCATTATGGGGACGTATGCGGACATTTCCGTCTACGGTTCCGATAGAGAAAACGCAGCCCAAGCGATAAAGGAGGCATTTGAAGAGATGGAGAGGCTTGATGGGCTGATGAGCAATTATAAGTCTTCAAGCGAACTCTCCCGTATAAACCGGGAGGCGTCACGTGCACCGACTAAGTGCGCCCCGGAGCTTTTGGGTGTGATTGAAGATTCCCTGGACTACAGCACTCTTACGGAGGGGGCCTTTGATATAACCGTCGAACCCCTGGTTGACAAATGGGGGTTTTATACAGGCAAGGTTAGGGTGCCGAATATGGATGAGATAAAGTCCATACTGCCCGCCGTGTCCTACAAGAACATAGATATCCAGGGGCAGGGTGACTCTAAATTAATCGCATTTAGGCATCCCGGCACAAAGATAGACCTGGGTGGTATCGGGAAGGGATACGCCGCCGATAAAGCGGTTGAGGTGCTGAAAAGGCGTGGGATAACGTCGGCCCTGGTAAACCTCGGGGGTAATATATATGCCCTTGGACGTCCTCCCGGGGCCAGCGCCTGGAAGATAGGCGTGCAGCATCCCAGACAAAGGGATTTTCTCCTTGGATACCTGGAGCTTGAAAATAAGGGTGTCGCAACTTCCGGGGATTACGAGAGGTTTTTCATGATAGACGGTAAGAGATATTCACATATAATTGACCCAAGAACCGGTATGCCTGCCCAGGGGCTGATCAGCGTGACGGTGACGGCGGACAGCGCTATGGAAGCTGACGCATTATCCACGGGGGCCTTTATCTTGGGTCCTAAGCGCGGCGCAGAGCTTCTGGACGGTCGCGAGGGGGTGGGTGGGATATTTGCCTGCGAAGGTGATGGAGGTGAGATAGGTTTTACGCTCACCAAGTCTATGAATAAATTATTCAAGAAAGAATTGGCAGTAGTCGAAGACAATGCCGAAACGCCTGAACTCAGCTTCCTTAAGTAACAAGCTGGCGATAAGCTTCTTCCTCATACTTATGGGTCTGAGTATGGGTATTGCGTTCTGGATGTTTTACCAGAGGACGAGTTTTTCGCCGGACAAGGTGGTCTTGCACTATCTTGGTAATGTAAGGGAAGATGAGCCGGAGGATGCACCGCTGCCGGAGGAGGGATTGATGTTTCCGAAGAGTTCCAGGGAACTGGCAGAGGTGCTGCATGTGCACGCATTTACGATACCGCTGATATTCTTTGTGCTGTCTCGTATACTGAATATGACTACTGTGCCGGATAGAGCGAGGGCGGCGACACATATTACGGCCTTTGTGGGCATAATATTGAATCTCACAGGCCCCTGGCTTGTCAGGTTTGTTTCCCCCGGTTTCTCAGTGTGGCTTATTGCCTCTTATGTATTGCTTGGTTCGGTGATTATCGTATACATAGCGTGTCCCATGTATGAGATGTGGGGCAGAGTGGAAGATGAGAGAGGCAGGTCTTTTGAAGACTAAAATTTTTTGGCATATATGTGTGATAGAGTCTCAGTCTCAATTAATGTATGAAAAAGAAATGGGAAACCTTGATGAAACGAATTCTAATAGCGGATAGAGAAGAATCCGGCAGGTTATATGCCGATGAATTAGTGAAGGAAGGCTATCACGTAAGGTGCCTTTCCGATGGGTTCGTAGCGGTCAGGGAGATAGTAACAAATCCTCCCGACCTTGTAATAGTAGACGGCATTCTACCCGGCGTAAGCGGTACGGACCTGGTTATGATGATCAAATCATCGCATCCGGGGCTTCCCGTGATAATGTACACAGACTGCCAGTCGTACAAGGACAGCTACATGGCCTGGAGTGCAGACCGGTGTCTTGTCAAGTCTGACGATAGAAGTCAGTTGGTATCTTCAGTCAGGAGGCTTCTTGCACGGTCAGAGAGACCCCAGTTTGCCAACATGTTGCAGTAACTTTGTTCTGAGGAATTGTGCATGAAAGGAGGAAGGTAAATGTCTGTTCTAATCGTAGGCGGTGACCACCTGGGTTCTATCCCCAAGGAGCTTAGTAAGTTAGGCGCTACCAGGATAGACCATGTGACCGGCAGGGATAACAGGGGTATCAGGAATGGGATTCCAGAGGGGATGGATCTGGTTATACTTCTCCACGACTACGTGAATCATAATATTACTCACAAGGTGAAGAAGGAGGCACAGGCGCGAAACGTCCCCATTATTTTTGCCAGGCGCTCTTGGTCGTCTATCCACGAGAAGCTCAGTTGTTTTCGCATTACAGACGGTAAGAAAAGACTTGTTGAATAATTTGAAGACCTTTAACAGAAGGAGTGTATCTTGAGGAAGATATTTGGACTTATAGGAATGACTATGATATCTTCGGTTGCATGGTTCCTGTCGATTAGAGGGACAAGGAGGAGGTTCTTTCGGCCCTAGAGATTAGGGCCGGAGAACTGGTCTGCCGTCTCTTTTGCGGAAATTGCATGGCACTACTTGGTAAACTGTGTGCCTAACGTCAATAAAGCTTGCCTTTTCCAAGGGGTTTTGCTAAGATGCGACAACCGTTGTTTTTCACATGGATGAGACCTCTGAAAAAGTAGCAAAATTGAAGGTGTAAATGTAGCCGCACCCTTTATGGGTGCGCATAACGCAGGCTAAAGCCTGCGGCTACCCATTGAATTGATGATTAAACTACTTTTCCAGAGCTCTCGGATATGAAAGGCGAGTCTTCCAATGAGGGGTGCTTGCATGTTACTAATGTTATCTGAGATATAGTGAGGTAGTGTGAATGTGCGGCATAATTGGCTATGTTGGTGATAAGGAAGTGTTGCCTATCCTCATAGAGGGACTCAAGAGGCTTGAGTACAGGGGGTACGACTCCGCAGGGGTGGCCTACATCAACCCAGAGGGAATAACCTGCGTTAAGTCGGTCGGCAAGGTTGAGGCATTAAGCCGTAGGCTGGAAGGTTATAAGTGTCAAAGTACAGTTGGTATTGCTCACACCCGCTGGGCCACACACGGCCTTCCTTCGATAAATAACGCCCACCCCCACATAGACCGCCATCAGAAGATTGCCCTGGTTCATAACGGTATAATAGAGAATCATGGTTATCTGAGGTCTATGCTTGAAAGGGATGGATATCGTTTTGTAAGCGATACAGATACTGAGGTATTGGTGCATCTGGTGGAAAAATACTTCCGTGGAGACCTGTCACATGCCCTCGGCAAGGCCCTTTGCGAGGTGGAAGGGACGTACGGGCTGGCGGTCATAAGCCAGGATGACCCGGAAAAGGTTGTGGTGGCAAGATGCGGCAGTCCCCTGGCCGTGGGTTTAGGCGAGGGTGAACATTTTGTCACGTCTGACGTGGCGGCCATACTTAACCATACAAGGAAGGTAATATACCTGGAGGATCACGAGCTGGCCGTCCTGACCAAGAAGAAGGTGGAAAACGCCACTACCAGTGTCTCAATGTATACGGAACATCTTCACTGCGACATGTACAGCCGTGCGGAAGAGATCCAGTGGAACGTGGAGCAGATTGAGAAAAAGGGCTACAGACATTTCATGCATAAAGAGATTCATGAACAGCCCGAGTCTCTCTTGAACACCATGAGGGGCAGGATGGACCGCGATGGCAACGTGCGGCTTGGCGTGTTTTTTGAAAAAGAGGAGGCGCTCAAGAGTCTCAAGCGAATATTAATTGTGGCCTGCGGCACTTCCTGGCATGCCGGGTTGGTGGGAGAATACATGCTTGAGGAGTTTGCCCGCATACCGGTGGAGGTGGAATATGCCTCGGAGTTCCGCTACAGGAAGCCGATTATTGAAGAAGGCACCGTTGTCCTGGCCATAAGCCAGTCCGGCGAAACTGCCGATACGTTGGCGGCCCTCAAGGAGGCGAAGAAGAGGGGCGCGACCACCCTTTCAGTATGCAACGTGGTGGGCAGCACAATCGCCAGAGAGTCTGAAGGCGGCATCTATCTCCATGCCGGACCTGAGATTGGGGTTGCTTCCACAAAGGCATTTACCTCACAAATAGCCGCACTGTACCTGTTGACCGTCTTCCTGGGCAGGAGGAACGGCCTGGGAGAAGGGGATGCCTCCGACATGATAAAGGCACTCAGGGAGATACCGGAAC
>Ga0155267_1104_pt1 | contig 5612 bp, 6 predicted proteins | sample RifCSPhighO2_02_FD_106235 | JGI IMG/M metagenome (GOLD analysis project Ga0155267, IMG submission 106235) | Planctomycetes bacterium RIFCSPHIGHO2_02_FULL_50_42
AAAGATTGTCCGATAAAAAGGTCTTTATAAGTGTAGGCGACCCTTCGGGTGACATGCACGGCGCCAACCTCATGAAAGAGGTTCTGAAGAGGGACCCCGGGGTGAAATTCTACGGGTTGGGAATACACAGGATGCATGATGCCGGTCTCCATTGTATGCATGCCATGGACGACCATGCAATCATGTGGGCAAGCACCCTCGTTAAGATACCCACCCTCTGGCAGGTGTACAGGGACTGCAAACGCTTCTTCGAGGAAGAGAGACCGCGGCTTGCGGTATTGATAGATTATGCCGGCTTCAACATCTACCTTGCCCGTGCGGCCCACAAACGCGGCGTACCCGTCATCTATTACGTGTGTCCCCAGCTGTGGGCCCACGGAAGCTGGAGGATAAAAAAATTAAGACGGGTAATTAAAAAGATGCTCCTTGTTTATCCCTTTGAAGAAGAGTTTTATGCAGATTCGGGTATACCTTTCAAATACGTAGGCCATCCTCTCTTTGACGAACTGGAAAAGAGGGAGCAGAACAACGACCTGGTCAACCGCCTTAAGGCAGAAAAAGGAGAGTGCCTAATTTCAATCCTTCCCGGGAGTAGAGAGCAGGAGATAGCAAAGCTCCTGCCCCTGTTCCTGGGCGCAACGGAGGGCATACGCAAGAAACTCCCGCAGGCACATTTCATCATATCCTGCCACCATGCGAGGAATTTTGACTTGGTAGCGGCTATCGCAAACAGATTTGGTTTCTCTAACGACATAGTCGTTGGCAACCTGCCGGAGGTTATCGAGGCATCCACCGTCTGCCTGACCAGCTCCGGAACGGTGACCCTGGAGGTAGCCGCCCATCTTACTCCGATGGTCGTCGTCTATCGCATCACGCCGCTGGCCTACTTCATCGCAAAACCTTATATAGAGACGCCCTTCCTGTGTCTGGTTAATAAAGTCGCCGGGGAGCACCTGGTGCCGGAGTCGCTGATGTATAGGGATGACCGTCAGTGGATAGTCGACCGGGTTTCGGGGTTGGTGCTGGATAAGGACAGGAGGAGACGTGTCGTGGAGGGCCTGACGCGAGTCAAGGCAGCCATGGGTGGCGCAGGTGCATCGGCGTTTGCAGCCGAAGAGGTCTTGAACGTGATAAACAGTGGTGTTTAATTGCATATTGAAATAAGGCTTGCGTGTGCCTGTAAAGAGGCTTATAATTGTTTTTGTTAAATCTCACCAATCTGGCAGGAATCAATTTAACTTAAACTAAAGGAACATAGGAGTGAGTCAGGGTCTCCAGGCGCTCATCGCCGCTGTCGGTCTTACCGTTGCTGTCGGCATATTTTTTGGTATCCAGATCCTTTTCCGAAGGTTTATGATCAGGGACAGGATAAAGGACCCCAGGGCGCAAGGAGCCCTCATGGAAGAGAGTAAACAGCAACACCATAAAAAGATTAAGTTAAAGAAACGGGTAGGATAGGCCCGATAGTAGGCCGAGGTTTAATGCCCCCTGCCTTCAATTATCCTTCCAAGGTAAAAGACCGCACCGCCCATAACTAAGAAGGTCATTTCCTTTCCCATAGAATCCAGTATTATCCCAAAGTATAGGGCCTCCAGGACCAACAGTATGCCTACAATCTGAAATAACCTTCCCAATAATGCCATTTGTCCTTACCTAATTAATCGAGACTTCTGTAATAGTCCTAATGTCATTCTGAGCCGCCAGAGGCGGTGAAGTCACGCCAAGGGCGGATGCGCCTCTGGTGCAAATATCGGCTGGAATAGGGGATTGTTCACCGCAGACGAATCTGTCATGCCAAGTACCTATGCAATATTAGCTTAACATCTCCACCCCGTAAATTAGCAATTGCCTCAAAAGCAAGAGCAACAGTACATAATGGAGTATCTTGAATTCCATTTATGTCTTTGATGCACCTTCACACTCCTTGCCTTCTCAAGCCTCTGCCTCACAAGCTGCATCGCAACCCTGTAAACCTCTTCACGCTCGGAATCTGTGAGGCCAAGAATGCCAAATCTATCCCCTCTAAAAAGAGGGGATTAAGGGGTGTGTCCTTTTCCGCATTCCCCAATAAAACCCTCTATACTTCTTAACACACCCTCGATGTTATTCATCACATCTTCATCAGAAAACCTCAAAACCGTTATCCCCAACTCATTTAACTTCTCAGCTTTGAGGCTATCCTTCTCAAAAGTCTCTTCAAAACTGTGTGTACAGCCGTCTATTTCAATTGCCAGCAGTAACCTGTTGCAGAAAAAATCTGCGATGTAATTATCAATGGGCTTCTGTCTGTGAAAATCATATCCCATCAGCCGTTTTCCCTTGAGAAAGTTCCAGAGTTTTATCTCGGCCTTTGTACTGTTGTTCCTTAATTTTCGGGTCAGTTCTTTTAGCTTTGGGTTATAGTGTATTTTGTTCATTTTACACACCCCTGGCCCCTCTTGATAGAGGGGAGTTACATGCCCTGCCCCCTCCCATCGAGGGAGATGGAGGTAAATCAAAGGTACTCATCGACTTTTTCAGAGGTTTCCGAAAATACAAAAGGTTTTTCAGAGATCTCTTATATTAAATACAACAAACTGCTAGGAATTCCAAGCCCGTTTCTAAAGAACTTGAATACTTAGGGACAACCGCTATAATGTCATCGTACTTATAAGTCTATATACGGAAAAGGTTAAACTGCACGGTATGGATACCGGAGACAAAGAAAAACCAACTAAGAACCTGGAACTGCGTGCGCCAAGGGGCATGGAAGACATCCTTCCCCATCAGTGGCGCCTGTGGCGATGGCTGGAGGATACAGCCAGAGAAATATTTGAGCTGTCGGGCTATCACGAGGTCCGCACCCCCATTTTTGAGGACACCAGGCTGTTTGTTAGGGGCATTGGCGACACCTCAGATATCGTAGAGAAAGAGATGTACACCTTTGCCGACAGTGAAGGTTCCTCCATTACCCTTCGGCCCGAGAACACCGCAGGGGTGATGCGCGCCTACGTGGAGCATGAATTATATAAGACACAGAAGTTCCAAAAGTTATACTACATTGGGCCGCAGTTCAGGAAAGAGCGCCCGCAGGCGGGCCGCCTACGGCAGTTCCACCAGATGGGCATAGAGGCGGTGGGTACCATGGACCCTCTTGTGGACGTAGAGACCGTAAGTGTGGCCGCCCAGTTCTACGACCGACTCTGCCTGACCGACTACGAGATAAAGCTCAACACCATCGGCTGTGAGGAATGCAGGCCGCCGTATCGCAAGACATTAAAAGAGGAGTTGGCCGGCCGCAAAAAGGGCCTCTGTAAGCTCTGCCTGGCTCGGATGGAGAGGAACGTCTTCCGTGTGCTTGATTGTAAAGAAGAGGGCTGCAAGGAAATAGCCAGCAAGATGCCCGTGATATACGATTACCTTTGCAAGGGATGTAAGGACCATTTTGATGTGGTCAAAGGGGCGCTCTCCGACATAAACATCAAGTACGACCTGGACCCGTTCTTGGTAAGGGGACTTGATTATTACACCAAGACCGTATACGAGATAGTCCTTCCGTCACTTGGCGCAAGGAGCGCCATCTGCGCCGGCGGACGCTATGATAATCTCATCTCCGAGATAGGCGGTCCGCCCACGGGCGCCGTGGGCTTTGCCATGGGCATGGAGAGCAGCATGCTTGCCCTTGAAAAGGTTTATCAGGATAAAGTGCCCTTAGATGAGGGCGAGACTCCCACACAGGTGTATCTCATTTCCATAGGGAACGACACTCACAAGGAATGTTTCAAGATCGCCAAGAGATTAAGGGCCCAGGGTCTCTCCTGCGACCTGGACTACGAGGGCCGAAGCCCGAAGGCGCAGATGCGCACGGCAAACAAACTGGGAGCCAAGAGGGTTATCATGATTGGACCCGACGAACTTGCTCAGGGACGGGTTAAGCTAAAGGATATGGAGACAGGCAAAGAAAAACTCCTCACCGAGGACCAGATAGCGGTGTATTCCCAGGTGGACGCCGCCAGATGGGATTAGCCGGTGCAATCAACTGGGCCGGTAACATTCGACTATCTAAACAAATTCATCGTCTGGGGTCTGTGGCCCTAATAATGGCGCTGACGGATTTTTGGTTAAACCCCTTGAAGCCCTCTTTCCTCTGCAAATTTTCCAAGTGACTGCCCCTGGCGCCATCTTTGATAAACCTGTTATACTGTCTTGCCGTTATGCACCCATCGTCTAACAGCCTCTTCGCCCTTTCCGGTATCACCTGCCAGACCTGACCCTCGGTGAACGCCTGTTTGAGGAAGTCGAAATTAGAGAAAGGCTCCATGGTGCCAATACCTTCTGCCGCCAAGTCCTTACGCAGGCGCTCGAAGTCGAATCGGCCTGCCACGTGGTGCAGCCCCGCCTGGAAGAAACTCTCACCGTGGAGCCCCACCCAGAGTCCAACCGTACCCAATTTCTTTTTCATGGGCAGGGCTTGATGCGCGAAATCTATCTCCGTCTCTTCCGGAGCCAGGTCCAGATCGGCGAAGACGGTTATCTGTAATGCCGGATGCTCAAGCACCTGCGCCCCCCAGCCGGCGTCTTCTCCGGCATAGAACCGCTCTCGGCACATGAACCCAAGTCTTTCCAGTATCTCTATCAGGTCCGGCATATGCCTTCGTGAGCACCGGAAGGTGTGGTGGTCGTGATTGCCCCAGCCGAGGCCGATTGTATCTTGACGTCCCTTCTGCAGGCGTACCGCACGGTTCCTGTACGCCCAGTAATCCCGCTCTGCCTTAAAGATGAGGTGGCACGCGAGGTCCCTGCCCACACGGGAGACCATTTCGTCTATCATCCCCCTTGCCTCATGGAATCCATCTCCTTCGTTTTCGTACCAACGGCACCTGGACCGCCAGAGGCTCTCTGCGGCGTCATATTCCGTATAATACTTGGCTGAAGGTGTTTCAGCGACATACCCGCGGTACCCACGGCGTTCTACGGCAAGAAACCTTGTATTGCGTTCTTCGCTTATTATAAGCCTGCGATAGCGGCTGAGAGGTTCGCCCTCCACGGCATGCGTCATGCCATGAACGGCGGCAAACGCAGGTAAAGACTCGGGCTTAAGCGCCACCTCCAGGACGGACTTTTCCCTGTCTTCTTTTACAAGTATGTCGGGAAAGATTGCGTCAAAGTGTGAGTAGGCGGAGAGTCCCGGCGGGGTCTCGGCCAGCGGATTCTTGCTGAAGCCGAGTTCTCCAAGCATGGTGCGGGTGTGCGCCGAATCCGGTATTACTATATGATCTATCCAGTCAAAAAATGATGTGCTGGTTTTTACCCTCAGAGACTTTGCAAAGCCTGCGGCCCACTGGTTTGCCTCTAAGAGGGTATCAACGTACTGCATTATAAAGCGCTCTGCATTCGGGCAGCGCTTCCAGTCAAAACCGCCCACCTTCTTCATAATGGCCTTATCATCTGTGACTTAGATTTGTTTATGCAGATGTTCTCTTATCTCTCTTCCAAGGCGTATAGCAAGTTCCGCGACCTCAGTCTGATCTTCAACCCTTTTGAACATATCCTCCGTAATGCCGTCCACCTTACCAAAGATCCATGGGATGGCGCTGGTGGGGCAATCTATGCCGTATCCGCACGATAGACAG
>Ga0155267_1076_pt1 | contig 5591 bp, 5 predicted proteins | sample RifCSPhighO2_02_FD_106235 | JGI IMG/M metagenome (GOLD analysis project Ga0155267, IMG submission 106235) | Planctomycetes bacterium RIFCSPHIGHO2_02_FULL_50_42
CTAAACGTATTGAAGCATAAATAGAAAATATATCGTAAGTCCCTTACACGGCAAATAATAGTTCTTTAACTCCACCAGTGTTTATATTCGGCACGCTTATTGCTCTTTGTGAATTTCAGTTAGGGTGACAAGAGGAAAGACGGCCTATGCAATCTGCGGCAGTAACCAGGCGAAGAGAGCGGCTTGAAAAAATACTTAAACGTCTGGGCTTTGTAGACGATACATTTTCAGGCAAATTGGAATTAAATTTCTACAAAGGGGAATTGAGCAAGAAGATTAAAAAGACCGACACCATAGAGATGTAACCGAAATGGGACCACCGGAGATTTCCGAAGCCCAAGGGCTCCAGCCGACAGCTGGAATAACCCTTCGGGCTTTTTTCATTTATAGAAGCTTTTAAAAAATGAACTGGAAAGATAAGAAAAAGAAACTGCAGGAGACACTTAAAAACTTAGGCTTCGTAGAAGATGAGTTTTCAGGCAAATTGGAATTAAATTTCCACAAGGGGGAATTAAGCAAGAAGATAAAAAAGACCAACACTATAGAAATAGATTAACAAAAAGAGTGGCGGGTCTGGGGTCCCGTTGAGGCAGCCTCCCGAGATGCCCCCGATAAGCTGCCCTCAAGGCCCTCGCCCCGGGCCCGTTCCACTTTTGCTCAACACCTTATTGAGAGACCTCTGCAAAAGTCTGTATAATTGTCATTCTGAGGAAGCAAAGCGACCGAAGAATGTAGCGTCTGGTCTCCGTATCGGACGTACTATAACCAAATGTAGTTGCTCGATTCATCGAGCCTATGTTGCCCCATGAATGGGGCAACTACAGACAAACGTATCACGTCTGGTGCGGAGACCGTTCGGCTGAGCTCACGGCCGAAGCCAGACGCCACAAAAAACGGGTTCTTCGCTTTGCTAAGAATGACATAATAGAGAGCTCTGGAAAAGTAGTTTAATCATCAATTCAATGGGTAGCCGCAGGCTTTAGCCTGCGTTTTAACACACCCCCTACCCCTCTTGATAGAGGGGATGCGCACCCATAAAGGGTGCGGCTACATTTACACCTTCAATTTTGCTACTTTTTCAGAGGTCTCAATATAGTATTCACGGGCTTTTGCAGGGCTTTCACTAAATTAGGAAATTGTGCTTGGAAATTCAGCAGACAACCCTTCCCCTGACATGCCGCGGTATTATCTCGTATTTGCCCACACCCGCACAAAAACCTATATCGTCCTTGAAGCCTAGTTCAAGAAGTCTTTTGCCATGGCTTGAATCAAGGAGGGCCTGACGGATATTGCGCCTGTAGTGCAAATAAAGGACATGGGCCGTACGTGCAGAATCACTCAAAACAACCTCACGTCTGTCTGAGAGCATGTTTATAAGCATCCCTCCGCACACGGCGTCTTCCAAAGACATCTGCCCATCCGTACCGGATAGGGCCAGCAATACGTCCGCATCCTCTTTTGAGAGATATTCCACTACCGTGTGGAGGTTGACAAAGGAACATATTATTACCTCTTTCGGACTCCTGACGGCCGTCAGATTCCTGGTGCAGTTGGTGGTGGTGAAGATGACGGCCCTACCCCGGACTGCATCGGAAGAGTATTCTTCGGGTGAATTACCGAGATGAAAACCCCTGACCCTTACACCACCCCTCTCACCACCCAAAAGCACCCCATCCTTACCGAGGCTTTTCACTTTTTGCCTGAACAAATCCTTTGCCTTGCTCACCGTATCGCACGGATGGATAACCTTACACCCCTGAGAGAGGGCGTATATCATCGTTGAGCAGGCCCTGAGCACATCAATGACCACCACCCTGCTGCCCGCCTGCTCCATCCTCCGCAGTTCAGATGGGGTAAATGATAGATTTATCTTCATGTTCCCTGTAGCGTCCGATCGGTTCGGCTGAGGCTTCGACAGGCTCAGCCCCTGAGTTCATCGAAGGGCTCACCGCCGAAGCCTCCGCATCGGACGAATAAAAAATGACTCGGATACGGAGGCCCGACACTACAAAAACCCACTTAAACCACGACCTATCGGTGCGGGTAGTTCCCGCAAGTTCATCGGGGTCTCTTGGGCGACAACCCGAGCTTTTTATAAAGTAGAGGAAAATCTATCTCCCTCTCCGTCACCTCTCTCAGCCTCGGCAGCTTGACCCTGCTCCACCTCTGAAGGTGGCTGGCAAGGCCTTCGCACACCTCTACCGCCCAAGCCGTATCCTTCTTGACGACGATAACTGGCGTCTCCGTCTCTCTGGCCCTGGAGAGAATAACGTCATTGGGATAGAAACCGCCCGTAAGTATCAGGCACTTGGTAGGCGTCTCCAGGGCGGCAAGCTGTACGTCACTCCTGTCTCCCCCCGTTACAACCGCCTTATTTGAAACACGACTGAAATACTTTAGAGCGCTCTCCATGTTCATCGCCCCTACCATGAAATGTTCTACCAGCTCATCCAGCTTATCCTCGCAGCAGAGAACCTCGCCCTTGAGCGCCTTGACCATCTCCCTCACCGGCAGCGCCCCTATCACGGGGTCCTTATGTATAACCCCAAGTGTATCCACACCCTTTGACTTAAGATACGGCGACACAACGTTCTTTATGTACTTCTGCTTACCCTGCGGCACGAGATTAAATATGACTCCGATGAGTTTGTCGCCAAGGATTCCGTGCGCATACATGAAGCCGTCCAGGGTCTCAAGAAGGTTTTCAAACCTATCTGTGAAGACGACCCTTGCATTTACCTCGTTTACAAAGTCCAGTTCGGAGATGCCCATCAACGAGCCGCCAGAGAGCTTTCCCAACCCGTGAACCAGCATAACGTCTCTGTCCCTCGACAACCCAGAAAACGTGGTAAGCACCTTATCCCTCACCTGGGACATCTTTACTTCACCCTTCAGAGCGGAGGTCAACAATTCTTCCGTTAATACTACCGGGCATATGGACTCCATAGAGGCCTCCTCACCTATGGCCGTCTTTAAAAACACAGCGTCCTCATCAACGAGCATATTGTCCACCCTGGTGGGCAGTGCGCCCAGCGGCTTGAAAAAGCCCACCTTGAAGCCGTCGGCCTTTAGCCTGAGTCCCATTCCCAGCCACACCAGGCTCTTGCCTGAAGATTCAGTAACGGAACCTATCACTATAGGTAGCATAAATCGTACCTCCTTTAGCCGGGCGCTATGGTTGCCCTGGCGTCAATAGCCACTACACCACTGCCGTGCGGCAGCACTACAAGGGGGTTTATATCCAGCTCAAGTATTTCCGGGAAGTCCACCACCAGTTGAGAGATGCGCTGGATACCTTCAACAACGGCGTCCACGTCCAGGGCGCCCTCGCCCCTGGCCCCCTTAAGCAGCGGATATGACCTTATCTCCTTTACCATCTCCCAGGCATCCGACTTGGTTAAAGGGGCTACACGAAACGAGACGTCCTTAAGCATCTCCACGTAGATACCGCCGAGCCCGAACATAATAAGGTGACCGAACTGGGCATCATGACTAACCCCCAGAATGACCTCCCGCCCGCCCTGAACCATCTCCTGCACAAAGACTCCGTCAATATGGACGCCAGGCACCCTCCGCCTGACCCCCTCCACTACACTCTCAAAGGCCCTGCCCACTTCATCGGGCCCCTCCAGCCCCAGCCTCACCCCCCTGATGTCCGACTTATGGAGTATGTCGGGCGACGCCACCTTCAGCACCACCGGGTAACCAATCTCTTCGGCTGCCTCTACGGCAGAACTCCTGGCAGCAGCCAATACACTCTTTGGCAGTCTAAATCCATAGGCGGCAACTACCTCCCTTGCATCACCCTCGGCGAGGGTAAGATGTCCCCTTTCCCTGGCCCTGCTGAAGACCGCACTGACGGCCCCGCGGTCTCCTTTGAAGACCTCCGGTTCTTCCCGGACCTTTTCCGTCCATTGTCTCTGTCTATACATCATATCCACCGCGCGCACTGCATTCTCAGGAAAGCGGTAATTGGGTATCCCATACCCCGCCAGCACGTCCACGGCAGGTTTCATGGTGAGACCCCCCAGGAACGAGGCCACCACCGTCTTACGTTTATACTTACCGGCCAGTTCCCCCACCACCCGCGCTATATCCCTCTCGTCTATCAGGGCGATCGGGGCAAGCATGGTAATGACAGAATGCACGTTGTCATCCTTTAAGACCAACTCCAGCGCGGTACGATAACGCTCAGGTCCGGTATCGGCAATGGTGTCCACAGGGTTATAGATGCTTGCTATGGGGGGCAGACACCTCCTCAGACCGTCAATAGTCTCCTTTGAGAATGAGGCCATCTTGAGGTTCGAGCGCTCTACGACATCAGAGGCCAATATGCCGGGTCCCCCGGCGTTGGTGAACAGGGCTACCGACGGCCCCTGCGGTATCTCCCGCAGGCTGAAGGCCTCGGCGAAGACAAAGAGTTCCTGCAGGCTGTTAGCCCTGAGCACGCCCGACTGGCGAAAGGCCGCGTTGACTGCATTTTCAGAACCTGCCAGACTCCCCGTGTGCGATGAGACGGCCCTCGCACCCGCCACGGAGCTGCCGGCCTTTATGAGGATGACAGGTTTCTTCTTTGTCACACGAAACGCAGTCTCCATGAAGGCACGCCCGTCCTTGATGCCCTCGATGTAACCTAATATGACACGCGTCTCAGGGTCATCCTCCAGGGCCTTCAACAGGTCCACCTCGTTTATATCCATATTGTTGCCCGTGCTTATAAATTTCGAAAATCCGATGTGCTCCGTAAGGGCCCAGTCAAGTATGGCGGTGCAGACGGCGCCGGACTGGGAAAAGAAGGCGATGTTTCCGGCGGGAGGATGACCGTGAGAAAAGGTGGTGTTCAGCCTGTGGTGGGTGTTTATAACCCCAAAACAGTTTGGCCCTATCGTCCTTATATTGTACCTGTGCACCCTCTCAAGAAGCTCCCTTTCCCTGGCCGCACCCTCGCTTCCGCTCTCCTTGAAACCCGCCGTGATAATCACCGCCGAATCAATGCCCTTCCGAGCACATTCGTCAATCACCTGAAAAGTAAGGTCCGCGGGAACGACAATAACGGCCAGGTCTATACCGCCCGCCACCGCATTGACGCTTGGGTAGGCCTTGAGGCCGAGAACAGAATCGGCCTTGGGATTAATGGGATATATCTTACCGGAAAAGCCGTAACCGATTATGTTCTTCAGGATATCGTGACCTATCTTGTGCTCTTCACGTGCGGCGCCGATAACCGCTATGGACTTGGGTTGGAAGAAATGTTCTAGCATGGCGTTGGGTATATTAGACCTCTGAGAAATCTTGCATTTTCATCTATTGCATTTCGATTGTAGGGGTGCCGCAGGGCTTAAGCCCTGCGGCACCCACTGTCATCCTGAGCGAAGCGAAGAATACTGTAGGGGCGGGGTTACCCCGCCCCCACTCCTCAGAATGACCCCTTGAGCCTGGAGATTATTGCCTTGAGAAACTCCGGGAGGTCGGACGGCCGTCTGGAACTTATCATGTTGCCGTCAACCACCACCACTTTATCCTCGTAGACCGCACCGGCATTCACCAGATCGTCCCTTATGGCATAGTAACACGTCATCTTCTTACCCTTC
>Ga0155267_1081_pt1 | contig 5465 bp, 4 predicted proteins | sample RifCSPhighO2_02_FD_106235 | JGI IMG/M metagenome (GOLD analysis project Ga0155267, IMG submission 106235) | Planctomycetes bacterium RIFCSPHIGHO2_02_FULL_50_42
ATTGGTTGCGGATACGTTGGACTTGTGGTTGGAACATGTCTGGCCGACCTCGGAAACGAGGTGGTATGTGTTGATATAGATAGCAAAAAGATAGCAAAGTTGAAAAGGGGCGCAATACCCATCTACGAACCTGGCCTGCAGGATATGCTCCATAGAAACGTGAAGGAAAAGAGGCTGTCCTTCAGTACGGATATGAAGATGGCGATAAAATCCTCACAGGTTATTTTTATAACCGTGGGAACGCCTCCGGGGCAGAACCAAGAGGCCGACCTCTCGTCTGTGAAAAAAGTTGCGCAGGAAATCGGCAGACATATGAACGGCTACAAGATTATAGTAAACAAGAGTACCGTCCCTGTGGGCACTGCTACAGAAGTGGCCAGGAACGTAAAGAAATACCAAAAGAGGCCGATAGAGTTCGATGTAGTGTCAAACCCCGAGTTCCTCAGGGAGGGGGAGGCGATTAAGGATTTCACAAACCCCGATAGGGTAGTAATAGGCGTGGACAGTCCGAGGCCGCGGCCAATTATGGGATCTATCTACAAGGGTGTTGCCCGTGCGGATAGGCCCATCCTCTTCACAAACGTACGCACCGCAGAGATGATAAAATACGCCTCCAACGCCATGCTGGCCACCAGGATATCCTTCATGAACGAACTGGCGGCATTGTGTGAAAAAGTAGGGGCGGATATAAAGGAAGTGGCCGTTGGGATGGGGCTGGATGATAGGATTGGCCCCAGATTTCTCCAGGCGGGCGCTGGTTACGGTGGATCATGTCTACCTAAAGACGTAAAGGCCCTGGCCCAGATCATGAAGCAGCATAAAGTCCACTCCAAGATTATTGACGCCGTGGACGACGTAAACCGCTGGCAGAGGAGGCTGGTAGTAAGGAAACTAAAGAGGCTGTTACCGGAGATTAAAGGAAAGACCATCGCCGTATGGGGGCTGGCATACAAACCGAAGACGGACGATATGAGGGAGGCACCATCCATAACCGTAGTAGAAGAGCTTCAGAAACTCGGCGCAAAGATACATGCCTTTGACCCCGAGGCTGAACATCAGGCGAAGAAAATATTAAAGGGCGTAAAATACTTTGCCGATCCCTACAAGGTGCTTGCGGGATGTCATGCCCTGGTCATCCTTACAGAGTGGAATGAGTTCCGAGAGCTGGATAAAGAAAAGATAAAGAGATTGTTGGTGATACCCAACGTGGTGGACGGAAGAAACATCTACGACCCGGACGAGATGAAGAAGAACGGCTTTAATTATCAGGGTATAGGCAGGGGCTGACCTATATCCACAAGCGCCTTAAGCGCGGGCACGGTCTCAACAACGCCAAGATACGGAAGAGGACTCTAAAATGTCCAGTCTAAAGTGGGTACTAATAGGATTACTCGTTATTATTGTTGTCGCGGTTGCTGTCGTTTTTGTAAGGGGCTTTATGGGGTCGCCCAAGAGGGTGGTTACTATAGAGAAATTTTATGGAGGTATCGAGGAGGGGGGCGACCTTGGCGGTCTTGAGCTGGAAGATTCAAAGTCAGATAGATATGGAAGACGTATACATACTTATTTTATTGACCGGTTGGAATACGGTGAAAGATACAAAGAATATCCTAAAATAACTGCTTATGGCAACGGCAAAGTTGAGATAATTGGTCCTGAAGAAGAGGGCTGGGAACTTAACGGAAGCGTCAAAGGCAAGATGTCTTTCAAGAGCCACGAGCAAACCAATCAAGAGGTAACGTCTCCGCTTACCTATAAGGACTGGGTTATAAAATGGTGGGAAGGTGATAACTACAAGGTCATTGTAATAAGTGACACCAGCCGGGATGCACATGAGACGTTCAAGATAAGCCTCGAATAGTTTGAGCCTGGCTAATTCGGTATAAAACCGTAGCAGCGGTTAAGTTCCAGTGCGGGGCCACGCCATGAGCGTCTAGTGAAACTCTGCAGATTGAGGTGCGTGGATAAAGACATTAGTATCATGCCTTATACGCTCGCCCGCGCCTGTGCCCTGATTTATGTTAACCACCGCGTCCGCCATACGGGCTGTAGCCCCTGGTCCAGACTTCTACAGTGGTAGAAGCCTCACCACAGCTCAGTGTTATATTACCATTGTTTGGAAAACCTTTCCCCGCGATAACGAACCACGCCTGCCCTTTTTGGTTCGTTACAGGGCTGCACTGGTCCTCCTGCAAGTAAGCCACCGCCCTGGCGCTGTGATCAAAACTAATGGTTACGGTCTGGCCGGGCAGCGGGTTTCTGTGCTGGTCCATTACAGTTACGTATATGTAGTCGGTTGAGCCGCTGATCAGCGTCACCTCCCAGGGGGTGGCTTCCATGATGGCGGGTCCAGTGTAATCAGGCGGAAACGTCTTAGAAGGTTGTTGTTGTTCGACGGAGGCGCATGAGTACAGCACCAGTACCATCAAGATTACTATAAGTGTGTTTTTCATTGTGATAATTCCTATATAGTTTAGTCTTTGTTGTATAAATTAAGCCATGTGGAAAGGAACGGATAAAGAAGTTTACAGATTATAATCCGGGTTTCTTATAATTTCTACATAATATACATTTGGGGAGTTTTATCTTTCCGCAACTGGATTGCCAATACGCCTGCGTCGGGGAGAGTATTTTGTTTCCGTGTCTTTACCCGACCAGACTAAAGACGGCGGTTATGATGACCCAGAACAGGCCGTTGGCGCCGCACACCGTGCCGGCGTAGGCAAGGTAGTGGCCCCGCAGTGCGTGTAAACGAGTGCTTCTCATGGCGAAGACGCCTGTGACAATTGCTCCGATTGACAGGAGTATCTGGATTACAAGGACAGCAATGTGGATCGTCAGAAAGAATACGATGAGGGACAACACGCCCATGGCAAGGGAGGCAACGGCAAGGAGCGACCACCTTGGCTTGTAGTACTGCATGACTCCGGACTCCGGGGTTTGGTAAGGTGTTTTGCACGAATCTTACACCGCCCCGACGGGGAAATCAACCCCAATATGTCATTGCGGGCAGAGCGAAGCAATCCCATATTCTTTATGGATGCCACTTATGAGATTGCTTCGTCGCTTCTGCTTCTCGCAATGACAGCTTTGTACATTTTGTAGAGGTCTCTTGACATCTGGGAGTTGCTTAGTGTGTTCAGTGCGGACCGAGGAGCGTGTCAACGTCACTGTTGTCAAAGACACAACTGTGGCCCGTTATGTTGGTCTCTTCCTTATATCTGCCGTAGGTTGTGACCTGTCCCAAGGGTATGCGGAACGTCGGGAACCAGGGTATCCACACGGGCTTCTCCGGGCCGGCACCGGTGATTACCGGACCGAGGTTGTGCAAATTTATGTCCTGAAGTGCCTGCCATACCACCCAGTGGCCCATGCTGTGTCCGACTATCTTGATTTTCTCCTCGTACCGGCAATTCTTTTCTCTTAGTTTAGCCTTTGTGCGTTCGATGCGATCGTCCCGTGCAAGTATGTCTTTTCTCAACATCAGTGCAAGTCTTCTGACTTCTGCGCCAAAGTATACGGCATAGTAAGGGTAATTGCCCCACGTCAGCGTTGGGCAGTGATGGTTTAGGAACAGCACGTCCTCATCTTTCTCTTCGCAGGTGGCCTCGACATGGAAGAGGCGTACGGGGCTGTCTGGAGACGATGCCCTCTTGGTCTCCTCCGTGCAGGTTATTCGAATGCCTCCCAGTTGACCTTGCATTTTCTTGTTCATTAATATCTCGTATAGGGTGAAGATGGTGAATATGCCGGGCGGACAGCCTGACTGCTTTTCTATCTCCCTCCCTCGCCGGGCATCAAAGTCGCAGACACCTTCCCCGTGGGCAGTTTCAGAATCGGTTAGATTAAGCCTCAACCCAGGGACTATATATATGGCCATTTTATTCTTTGTATAGAGACCTTTGCAAAACTCTAATTTATGGAGTTGAATACCGCTCTCCCGCCCCCCTCGATGTGGGGAGAGAGAATTAGAAAGTAGCGTCCGATCTCAGCTCGGGCGCGTTCGCTAAAGTACGTCTGGTGCGGAGACCAGACGCTACAACACTCCCCTCAAGGAAGGGTAAAATCAAAGACACTCATAGGTTTTTCAGGGGTCTCGTACGGTGAAACTTACCTGTATTGGACTGCAAATTATACATCGAAACGGCGGGGTTGGAAGTAGAATCCTTTATTCCCAGATCAACATACCTGTGCTCTCCTGAGTGTCTCTGACGTCTCAGTCCAACAGTAGGCGAGGCAGGTCTTTTTGATATGCCCCAGGCACCTGGCAACAAGCCCTGCGCTACCCGCTCAGGGGAGGGTAGAATCGGGTTTGAATTCCGCAGGATGACATTTTTCAAGGGTCTCTTATTGTGAATGCTTGAAATTAGACCTCTCGCATGATAATATTTGCGTTGCCAAACCGGCAGGGATTTCTGGTAGGAAAGGGTTTTTAATCGATGGCGGTTCGCAGAAAAATATTGTCCGAGATAATTTTCACCTCAAATAGCTCTTCAACGTCGCCATCATTTGTATCCCCTCGCTTTTCCTTCCAAGGTTTTACCTGAATGCTGACCTAACACCCCTGGTCCAGGGGTACTTCCAGAAGCTTTTCGCGCAGCGTTTTGGTTAAGAACTGCGCAAAAGCCGTTCAAACACCGCATCATTCTAAGTGGAGTTATGCCCAGGATGATGCCCTCGTGTCTTTCTAAAAATCACAAACTTCTCATAGAGCCCGTTTGTTCGGGAAAGGAGTTAAAACATGTTCCGCTATCTGTCCAAGGTGGCATTCGCCATCTTCAGAAGCCTTCCGGGCGTGATTCTGTTTCTTTTTTTACTGCGAACCGTTTCTGCCGATGAAAGTATAACTGTGGCTGGAGACCCTTGCACCATCCCGTTAATGGAAGAACTGGCAGAGACCTTTGGCAAGAGAACCGGAATGTATTTCAAGGTGACTTCGGGTACCTGTATGAGCGGCGTAAGGAGGGTTACGGACGGAGAAGTGATCATCGGAGTAACCACACAGCTTATGGATTCGACGCCTGCAGGCTGTTTCAGGGTTGTAATAGCAAAGGCTCCCATTGTCATGATAGTGAACAGAGAGAACAAGGTGGATAATCTTTCTTTTGCGGAATTGAAGAAGATATTCTCAGGAGAGATTACAAACTGGAGTGCGGTGGGCGGTGCAGACCTTCCGATAAAACTGGTCATGCTTGAACCCTGCGTTAAGGACAGTGTGTCTAAACTTGGATGCTCTTATACCGAGGCTACGAACCCGATGAAGATTTTCCCCATCGTGAGCAAGAACGCCGTGACAGACACCTGCAAATTGGTGGCGGAAGAGGTGGCCGCTCTGGGTCAGACCATCTATGGCTACGAGTCCTCCAATGTCAAGGTCTTGACGATTGATGGATACCTACCCGGTCAGGAAACGCTTCCGTCCCGTTACAGGCTCTACGAAGATTATAACCTCCTTACCCTCGGTG
>Ga0155267_1024_pt1 | contig 4483 bp, 6 predicted proteins | sample RifCSPhighO2_02_FD_106235 | JGI IMG/M metagenome (GOLD analysis project Ga0155267, IMG submission 106235) | Planctomycetes bacterium RIFCSPHIGHO2_02_FULL_50_42
CTGCGAAATTTTTTTGGTGGTTGCCAGTGCCAAAATATTACTACCAATCCGCTGCATAGGTTACAAAACTTTTCCAAATAAAAAATGATACCTGTTATCGTCCCCCCCACGTATCCCAAAAGACGCTTATAACCCAATTATAATTAAGCGTAGGTATTTCACTCACCCTTGGACTCATCCGTCTCGTTGACCTCTTCCGGCGTGAAAGATTCCTCTATCCTGTGCTCTTCCTCCACCCATTTACCCAGGTCTATGAGCTTACAACGCTCAGAGCAGAAGGGGAAAAAGGGAAGGTCCCGCGTGGACTTATAAACCAACTCCTTGTCACAGTATCTACAATCTATCTTGGGCATAGTGAGCTACCTGCAAAACTCCGTCCATAAAATCTGCTGCGGCATTCCCTCCGTATTTGAGGGGGATTGGAAACACCAATAGATTTCTTGGGGGGTCCATTTATACAACAGGTTCTTCTTCACCAAGCACGGGGCCGGTATCCAGCCCCTGTGCGGTTTTGGGAGATACTTTCGCAGTGTCTTCGGTGGTCTCGGCAACCCCTTTCGCAGGTCTGTCCTTCCCTTCTGCTGCCGCACCCTCCCCAGCCTTAGCAGCAGTCCTCTTGGAAACCTTAACTTTTGCCGGTCTTAGGACCTTATCATTCAGGAAGAAACCCTGCTCTATCTCCTCGAGGACGGTATGGTGGGGAAGCTTGTCGTTTTCCACCTCCATAATGGCCTCATGCAGTTCCGGGTTAAATGCCTGGCCCTCCTGTCCATGTACGACCTTGACGCCAAAACCGTTAAGGACCTTAAGGAACTGGTCCTGAGTCAGCACTACGCCATGAAGGAATTTTTCAAGGGACTGTGTGTCAGGCTTTCCGACAGATTTCACGGCCCTGTAGAGATTGTCCAAAATAGGTAAAAGCGCGCGCATCACGTCTTGAACTGCCAGGTGGTTCAGCGCCTCCATCTCTTTTCTAGCCCGCTTCTGATAATTCTGGAAATCGGCCTTTGCCCTGAGGAACATGTTCAAATACTCGTCCCTTTCCTCAGCCTTTTTCCTAAGCTCGGCATACTCCTTCTCCGTGAGCTCAACCTTCTTCTCCCCCGGAGCCTCCGCTGCCCCTTCTTTAGGCGCCCCTTCCGGCTGAGGTGATTTCTCGGCCGCAGCCTCCTCTGTCTCGGCAGTTCTTTCCGCTTTTTCTTCTTCAGTCATTATTCAAAATACTCCTTCACCTTCTGTAAAAAGCTCTTCCGCTTCGGACTGAGGTTACTGTTTTCCATACTGGCAAATTCCCTGAGAAGTTCTTCCTGCTTCTCCGTAAGCCTGACCGGGGTCTCGACCACTACCCGCACCAATAGGCTGCCCTTGCCCCATCCTTGCATGGAAGGAAGGCCCTCTCCCTTAACCGGAATAGTATCTCCATACTGGGCACCCTTGGGGATCTTGACCTTAGTAATAGTCCCCTTCAGTGTGGGTACGTCAATTTCACATCCGAGAGCGACCTGGGCGAAGCTCACCGGCAGTTCGCAGACCACGTCACTGCCCTGCCTCTGAAAGATTGGATGGGGCTTCACATGTACATCACAATAAAGGTCTCCGCTGGGCGCACCGTTTTCACCGGCTTCTCCCTGACCCGCGACACGTAGCCTCATACCGTCTTCGACGCCGGCGGGCACCTGCACCTTGATGTGATGCCGCTTCGCAACACGCCCGCTGCCGCGGCACATCTGGCACGGGTGCTCGACTATCTTCCCCTGCCCACCGCACTTGCCACACGTAGTGCGGAGGACAAAAAAACCCTGTGTCCTCTGAACCTCGCCTCTGCCGCCGCATGAGGAACAAGTCTTGGGAGACGTACCTGGTTTAACACCCGTACCCAAGCAGTGTTCACAGGATTCGCGCCTGTTAAGTCCGATGGTCTTCTCCACACCCGTGGATACTTCACGTAAATCCACCTCTATATCCACCCTGAGGCTTGCGCCGCGCCGCGCCGCCGTACGGGTACGGGTGCGCCCGCCAAAAAATTCCTCAAATATACTGCCGCCGCCGAAGACATCGCTAAAATGCTCGAAGATATCGTCAAACGACGTAAAATGTGTCTCAAAACCCTTTATGCCCTCACGCCCGTACGTATCGTAGCGCTTTCTTTTATCCGGGTCGCCCAATATCTCGTAAGCCTCTGCAGCCCTTTTGAAACTCTGCTCGGCGCTTTTGTCCCCGGGGTTTCTGTCGGGATGGTACTTCAGAGCCATCTTCCGATAGGCCTTCTTTACGTCTTCTTGCGAGGCGTTTCTATCTACACCAAGGATGCGGTAATAATCTTCGTCATCCGCCCAGGCCATAAGTCCTTCTCATTGAAAGATTAAGCAACTAAGGCAAAAATAAGTCTGTTAAGTTTTAATTATATTTTTGGCAGGGGAAAAATGCAAGTGGTTTAATCCCCGTTTGCCGAAAACCTCTGCAAAACTCCATCTACAAAGTCTAAAACGGGTGTATCCTCCCCCTTGAGGGGGGAGGGCAGGGTGGGGGTGATACAGGACTTCTACTTCGTATCTCTATACCAAGTATACTTAGTGAGTAGGATAGTCACCCTCCCCCTTCCCCCTCCCCTCGAGGGAGGGGGGAATTTAAAGGTACTGTCAGATTTTGCAGAGGTCTCTTGTCTGGAATCCTTGACTTTTACCTTCCTAAGGCATAAAATTTCTTCCACTTACCATGATGTTGCCCGCCAAAGTCAACAGCCGACAGAACGCCACCGCGAACGAATCGCTTATTTATTCGTAGGGGCTTGATTTATCGTAGGAACAGGGTTTATCCCTGTCCATGACTTACGCTACTATGACACAGTCTGTGAAGGGGAAATGTCACCTATTTTATGCACTGGGTAATAATTCCAGGTGAACTTACAGGGTCTGGCAACAGACCCATTTTAAAGCTGCAAACTAATACAAAGATGCTTTAGAGTACGCCATAAAGAAAATTGCGAACCTGAAAATTTAGCCCGTTTTCACGTAGGATTCAGGATGGAAAAAGATATAGTGCTTTTTTGGGGTGCAGGATTTTCTTGTGATGCTGGTCTGCCTACCATGAAAACCTTTGGTTCAGAATCACACAAGGATTATGAGGGGATTGAGAAACATCGGCTTCTGCAAAATCGAGAAGCCGCCCCTCATTTAAACAAAGCCGCAGAAACTTTCTACTGGTTTCAAGATGTTTGCCGCAGCTCTTTCATCATAAGGGGCAGTGCTTTGGATAATATAGAAGAGGTGTTCAGTGTAGCAGAAACAATTTTAATGTCGAGGATACCTACGATAAGTTGCTGTGGAGGAACAGAAACACCTCAGGAGTTGGTAAATCAAATTAAATTATGGCTGTGGAAAATATATCAACAATATCCAAGTCATAAACAGGAAAAGGAAAATAAAGAAACATGCTATGATAAATTATTTAAAAAAATTATAAAAGATTACGGGTTGGATAGTAAGTTAACCATTATCACAACCAATTATGATTTGGTATTTGAATATAATTGTTCGGAAAATGGTATTGAATGTTTTTATCCAATAGATGCAAAAAGCATAAGTATCGGGAAAGGTGATCCTTACGTATATTTTGGCAGTAATTCTAGCAGTAATTCTAAAAAGGTTCCAGTATGCAAATTACACGGAAGCATCAATTTCTTTCAAAATAAATCTTCTGATGATGTTATCTATATTGCAGATAGAAAAGCAGGTAAAAAGTACTGGATTCGCGAATATTTGCCTGCAGTTTTTGCCCTTGAAGCTATATGTGATATTAGAAAAAAGGATCCTGCATTATCTCCAGCAATTATCCCTCCTACTTACGCAAAACTTGAGCAATATAAATGGGTAAAAGACATGTGGAATGCCGCCTTTAATGCAGTAGTTAATGCTAAAAAAATAATTTTTATTGGGTATAGTATGCCACCAAGTGACGGTTTTATGAAATCTTTTTTCGCAGGAACATTTGCCTTAAGAAAAACATGCGAGAAACCTAAAATATTCGTTGTTGACAAAAGCGAGGAAACTATCAAAAGATATCGAAGTGTTTTTGATGTGCTTTTATGCAATTCTAATACAATGACATTGCAAGAAAGTATAGACAGTGGGCAACTGATAGACTTTCTAACAAGTTAAATCTTCTATTTCGGCTCATTTGTAGTGGATAGTACTTAATCTGACACACCGGCTCCTACTGTCTGTCCCAGCCCACCCCAAACCTGACGGATTGGGTTGTTGTGTAGAGTCCCTTCGGCAGGCTCAGGACAAGTTCCTCCACTCCGCCTAGGGCGGATGGGCGAGCCCTCAGAATGGCATCAATTGCACAGATTTTTAACGACCTCTAACAATAAAAAGGGCCGCTTTGATGATATCAGCAAAGCGGCCTCTTCGTTAGAATCTAAATCTAGAAAGAATCTTACTTCACGGCACCCTCAACCGCTGCGGCGCCTTCCTCCTCTTCC
>Ga0155267_1028_pt1 | contig 3230 bp, 4 predicted proteins | sample RifCSPhighO2_02_FD_106235 | JGI IMG/M metagenome (GOLD analysis project Ga0155267, IMG submission 106235) | Planctomycetes bacterium RIFCSPHIGHO2_02_FULL_50_42
AGATTTGCAGGTATGGTCCAGGGGGTTGTGGTCCATATCAGGATATACACATCCTCTTTTTGACTTACATCCTTAAAGAGGTCGGCAACGTCGTCCGACAGTTTAAAGTTGACAAAGATTGAAGGGCTGGTCTTATCGGCGTACTCCAGTTCCGCCTCGGCGAGTGCGGTCTCGCAGTGCATGCACCAGTGGATAGGCTTAAGACTGCGGTAGACGTATCCGCCCTCTACCAACTTCCCAAATGTGTCTATAATAGCGGCCTCGTACTGGGGGTTTATTGTCAGGTACGGGTTATCCCAGTCTCCGGACACCCCGAGGGCCTTGAACTGTTCCCTCTGGAGGTTGACATAGAGTTCGGCGTAATGCCTGCACAGTTTGCGTACCATAGGTTTACCGGCATGGCCTTCAGGCGCCTCGGCTTTCTCCTCCGGAATAAGCAAAGCGGAGAGCATATTCCTGGTCTGGGGACGCAGTTTGCCGGTCTTCTTTGACTCATTTCTTGCCTCTTCGAGCAGTTCATCCAGTTGCTGTGGGTCTCTACCCCCCTTAAGCGACTGCATTACCCTGTGTTCTATGGGCAGTCCGTGGCAGTCCCAGCCAGGGACAAAGGGAGAGTCGTAACCGCGCATTGTCTTATATCTTACAATTAAGTCCTTTAAAATCTTGTTCAGTCCTGTACCTATGTGGAGGTCGCCTGTGGGGTAGGGGGGGCCGTCGTGGACTATGTATTTCTTCTTACCCCTTCCGGCCTTTCGTATCTGGGCGTAGAGGTTTTCAGCCTCCCATTTCTTCCGTATCTCAGGTTCCCTGCGCACCAGGTCGGCCTTCATGGGAAATTTCGTAACGGGCAGGTTTAGTGTGGCTTTATAATCAGTTGTCATATTTAAGATACACTATTTATTCTGGTAAAGAATCTCTAGATTTTTTGTAGAGGTCATGCCCTGAATAAAGACCTTCTTGTCCCGTGAAAGTTCGCCGGAAACGATATGAATACACGACTTCTGAAGACCGAGACGGTCGGCAAGAAGCTTAATAACCGCCTCATTTGCCCTGCCCTTCTCAGGCGGCGCCTTTACCTGTATCTTCAGTCTGCCGCCCCACTCGCCCACTATGCCATCTTTCTTTGCACCCGGCTGCACTTTTATGGGAATTACGACTCCCTCGGAAGCCTTTTTGAGTTCTATCATTGGCAATTCTATCAGGACATTTAAACATCACACAAACAAATGCCGCGGGGCTTAAGCCCTGCGGCACACCCAAGAGTTACTCCCTGTAGTGGTCGAGCCTTCGGCCTCGGTGGCCTCAGCCCGAAGCTTGCCCGACTATTCGTGGGGGCGACTCTTGCGGTCGCCCAAACAGGGCAGGCGCAAGACCTGCCCCTACTCTGCCGCCACAAAGACTGTCTTTGTAGGGACAGACCTTTAGGTCTGTCCGCTTTTCGGACAGGTTTAAAAACCTGTCCCTACGCCAATTTTTGCTATATACCCTTGAACACTGCGGAACCAATCCTCAAGAGATTAGACCCCTCCTCTACGGCTATCTCAAAATCCTGGGTCATGCCCATGGAGAGGTAATCCATTTTTATATTCTCTATGCGGCTTTTCTCTACATCTTCCGAGAGCTGCTTCAGGCCGCGGAAGATGCCCCTGCAGAGTTTCGTATCAACGTTGTCTATGTCCATAAGCGGGGTCATGGTCATCAGACCCAGCACCTGAAGGCCCTGCATGGAACTGCTTTTTTTCAGGAAAGGGATGGTTTCTTCCGGCTTAAGACCGTATTTCTGCGGCTCACCGCTGACGTTGACCTCCACAAGGACCTTCATCCTCTCGCCTACATCCAGAGAGGTCTCACTAATCTCCTCCGCCAGCGCAACGCCGTCTACCGCGTGCATCAGTTCAAAGAGTTTAAGGGCCTTCTTCACCTTGTTCCGCTGCAGGTGGCCGAACATGTGCCACCTGATGGGGAGGTCTGACAGGAGTTCCTGCTTCTGCTGTGTATCCTGGACGCGGTTCTCGCCTACGTCACTGATGCCAAGCTGATATAGAAGCCTTATAACGCCTGCGTCCACGTATTTGGTGGACAGCACCAGTTTTATGGACTCCGGGCTGCGGCCGGAACGTAAGCAGGCGGCATCTATCCTGGACTGAATCTCGTCCAGATTCCTCCTTAAAATCTCTTTTGTCTGTTCTTCCACCTTAACAGTGAGAAGTGGGTTCATCTTTGTTTACGTCCTTAAACCCGGACAAAATCACTCCGTATAAACAACGTACGAATCCGGCCTGCGTGCTGCACTTCAGTATTTTAGCAAGTAATTCTATGTATGACATGATGGCACCAATATGAATGTATGTCCTCCTGTAGGCGACGTAAATACTACGCGGAGTGAAGATGTAAAAGAAGTAAAAAGGGGTATTATACTGAAACGTACGTATACAAGAAATACTTTTATTGAACGCCAGACGGATGCCGCGGGGATAAAACCTGCGTATCCATCCGTCTGTGTGAGGTGCGTCTAGACGCTATATATCACTTATGGCAATAATCTCCTAGCCGGGTAGGTCACGGTCACACCACGACCTCATAATTTGCGGCTGGCGATAAATTCTTTCAGGATTCCGCTGAGATTGGGGCGGCCGAGTTCCTCAAGCTCATAGTTCACGCGCACGATGGGCTTGTTGCACTCGATTATGCGGGACAGGTCAATAGGCGTGGCGGAAATGACGACGTCGCATTCAACACAGTCTATTACCTGACGCAGTTCTTCCAGCTGTTTCTGTCCGTAGCCCATGGCCGGCAGAATCTTGCCCAGGTGCGGATACTGCTTGAAGACCTTCTTCAACGACCCTTCCAGGCACGGCCTTGGGTCTACTATGCGGGAATGATACCTCTTTGCGGCGAACGTACCGGCGCCGTAGGCCATCCCTCCGTGCGTAAGTGTGGGGCCGTCCTCCACCACAAGCACCTTCTTCCCTTCAACACATTCGGGGCAGTCTATGGTTATGGCAAGGTCTGCGTGGATAACCGTGGCACCTAGGTTGCGGTCACGGATATTTTTCTCGACCTGTTTCACCCCACTCTTTCTGGCCGTCTTTATTTTGCTTATTATAACCACGTCAGCCTTTCTTAGATTTACCTCACCTGGGTAGTATGAGATTTCGTGCCCGGGCCTGTGCGGGTCTACCAGTGTAATATACAAATCTGGACGAAAGAACGGGAAGTCGTTGTTGCCG
>Ga0155267_1110_pt1 | contig 2165 bp, 2 predicted proteins | sample RifCSPhighO2_02_FD_106235 | JGI IMG/M metagenome (GOLD analysis project Ga0155267, IMG submission 106235) | Planctomycetes bacterium RIFCSPHIGHO2_02_FULL_50_42
CAGCCTCCACCGTGTACGCTGCCCACATCCGCCCTTGGCGAAACGAGTTCCCTGAAATTGCTGCCGTCGTAGAACAGGTCCTCAACCACCCCCTTTTTGTGTGAGGGCCAGTCTCCGGGTGCATGGCCGCCTTTTATGAGCACGGTTTTTGCCCCCAACTCATATATGGCGATGGCCGCCTTCTTGACGTCTGCAGGCTGTCTAATCGAGACGCCGGAAAGGACCTCGGCCTCCGGTATGTTCGGTGTGACTATCACGGCAAGGGGTAAGAGTTCCGAAATCAACGTCTTTAGGGCGTCATTCCCTGCAAGGAGTGCGCTCCCGTCTTTTGCATAGAGGACGGGGTCCACGACCACGTTATCGAGCTGATACTCCCGCATCTTTTTTGAGACCACGATCGCTATCTCGTCGTTCAGGAGCATTCCGGTCTTAACCGCTTCAGCGCCCACGTCGTTCATTATGGAGTCTATCTGCTCTCCTACGAAGGCGGGGGGTACGGACTGGATTGACTGCACACCCAGGGTGTTTTGGGCCGTGAGTGCGGCTATAACCGTAGTGCCATAGACCCCAAGGGCAGTTACCGTCTTTAAATCGGCCTGGATTCCTGCCCCTCCACTCGAATCCGAACCGCCTATTATCATTACCTTGTGCATAATCCGTGAAACCTCTAAAGAATCCTACCTCCGCCTAAGGCTAATCAGGATGAGTTACCCAGTTGATGCTTTCTTCAACGAAGTGAAATGCACTAGAGGCGCATCTGCCTAGGGCATGACTTCGTTGTCTATAGTGACAAATTTTCCAAGCTATTGCCCCTCCCTTTACGGGGGGTGATATTCACCCACACCCCTGCCCTCCCATCAAGGGGGAAGAGAAACGGACAGGTTTAAAAACCTGTCCCTACATGTGACCCAATAGTTTCGTAATGTAGGGACAGACCTTTAGGTCTGTCCGCTTGCGGTTCCAATGTACCCATTCTATACGACGCTTGCCAGTCTTATCCTGCTGGTGTACCTTGCAAGCACGTTTTCCCTCAGCAGCGGATATTCTCTCAGGGTACCATCCTGCTCTATCATCTTAAATGCGTCGTCTCTGGCCGTTTTGAGGAGTATCAGGTCCTTTGTCAGGTCAGCCACCTTGTAATCGGGGAGTCCGTGCTGTCTGGTGCCGAAGAACTCCCCCGGCCCCCTCAGCCTTAAATCCTCCTCAGCTATCCTGAATCCGTTGCTGCTGTTGACTATTGTTTGAAGCCTGCTGCGCGCATCGGAGGTCTTGGGGTCGGCAAAGAGGAGGCAGTAGGACTGGTCGCTGCCCCGCCCAATCCGCCCGCGAAGCTGGTGGAGCTGGGCAAGCCCAAATCTCTCGGCATGTTCGATTACCATCACGGTGGCGTTGGGTATGTCTATCCCCACCTCTATTACTATGGTAGAGACCAGTATGTCTATCTTTCTTTGGCGGAAATCGTCCATGACGGCGTCTTTAAGCTCTTGACGGAGTCGTCCGTGCAGGAGACCTACCTTAAACTCAGGAAAGTTCTCCCGAAATGTCTCAGCACCCTCGACGGCTGACTTAAGGTCGAGTTTCTCAGACTCCTCCACCAACGGGTACACTACAAAGACCTGCCGTCCCTTCTTCAGTTCGTCCTGTATGAGTCTGTAGGCCTCATGGTACATCCGTTTTGTCACCCAGACAGTTCTGACAGGGGTTCGCCCCGGCGGCAGCTCGTCTATTATAGAGATGTCCAGGTCGCCAAACAGCGTGAGGGACAGACTCCTCGGTATAGGGGTGGCCGTCATAACCAGCACGTCCGGTCTCACCCCTTTGTGTTTCAGATGCGCCCTTTGAAGAACTCCGAACTTGTGCTGTTCATCTACCACCACCATACCCAGATTCTTGAACTGCACGTCTTTGGATACCAGGGCGTGGGTGCCTATCACCAAATCCACCTCGCCGTCTTTTATCTTCTTTAGAGATTCCTTCCGTTCCTTGGATGATTTGCCCCCGACAAGGAGCAGTGTCCTTACCTTTGAGCCGGAGAGGTATTTGCCAACCGTCCTGTTGTGCTGCTCTGCCAATATTTCCGTTGGGGCCATAAATGCCGCCTGGAAGCCGTTTGCTACGGCCACAAGGAGTGCGTACAAGGCCACCACCGTCTTGCCAGAGCCTAC
>Ga0155267_1075_pt1 | contig 1017 bp, 1 predicted proteins | sample RifCSPhighO2_02_FD_106235 | JGI IMG/M metagenome (GOLD analysis project Ga0155267, IMG submission 106235) | Planctomycetes bacterium RIFCSPHIGHO2_02_FULL_50_42
GTTGGTGTCAAAGTCCTCCGTTGGCCACGTAACCTGCGTCAGTGTAGCACTCGCGACACCTGTCTGGTCTGTGCCATTCTTGTGCACACTGAAAGAAGGATTGGTCCCGCTGCCGCCGGAGGACGCAATAGTGACGTCCACCTCTTCGTTTGTCGGGTCATCAGTAACGGTTAAAGTGACGTTAGAACCTTCTATAAAATTTAATCTGCGTCTTGAACCTGTGTCTACGCCGGTATTTTTTCTTATGGTCGTTTTTGCGACGGAGTCTAAATTACCGCCGAGGGCGTCTGCGCCTCCAGAGGCGTGACTGGACGCATGGGCGGTGGGCGTTCTGGCGTCTGAAAGACGAGAATCATTACCCTGACAGGCGGTATTGGCCGCAGCGCCGTAAGGAATCTGAGAGCCGGCAATCTTGCTGGAGGCATCTAAACCAGGGTAGCCATTTGCGGCGCCCTTATTGGCGGTTAGTTCAACGCCAGACACATCCACATCTACTTCGCTGTTAGTTATGTCATCGGTGACGGTAACATTTGAACTTCCGGCATTGACTTTCTTAAATTCTAAATTTACACCAGTCTTTTGCTTAAAAACGCCAACACCCGCCGTGCCCACGTTTGATGCGGTGTTTGCCTCGCCACCGCCGCCACTAAGCCGTGAATCTGAGTCTGTAACGTATTTGTTTGTTGCCGAAGGCGTGCCCGAAGTCCCCGCCAGGGCCGCCTTCTCGCCTGCGATGGGGTCGTTGGCGTTAGAGTGGGTGGCGTAATTAAGGCTGAGCTTGCTCTCGGTTATGGCGGCTGTGGCCGAGACATCGGCATTTACAATCGTGCCGTCTGCAATTTCCCCTGTGTCTATCGTCGCACTGAAGGGGTTGTATTTGTTGGTTGTGCCTTCCGGTAGATTGTCTGTAGTCTTTGTTCCCAGGCGTGTGTCAAAACGTGCGTCTGTATAGTAGAGGTTAGAGCCTTCGGGGAGATTAGCGGTGGTCTTGCCTGAGAAATACTTATTAGTAGAACC